>Ga0308159_1000025_pt1 | contig 737715 bp, 659 predicted proteins | sample PhyCR1_FD_201040 | JGI IMG/M metagenome (GOLD analysis project Ga0308159, IMG submission 201040) | Phyllosphere microbial communities from UC Gill Tract Community Farm, Albany, California, United States - DLSLC.R1 | ecosystem: Host-associated > Plants > Phyllosphere > Unclassified | place... | reverse complement strand
CCCAAGCTCCCCGACGGGCTCCTACGACCAGGGGGGACACGGGCTCGCGAACGGGCGGGAGGCTCCGCTAGCGGAGCCTCCCGCAAACGCATCATGCACGACTTTCGAGATACAAGGGGGACCGCCCCGGCCTGCCGGGGTGGTGGAGGGGTGATCAGGACCCGGCCCCTCCGTCAGCCCGCTGCGCGGTCTGCCACCTCCCCGTGCCGTGCGGCACAGGGAGGATCTGTGGTCCCGCTTGTTACTCCTCAGCTCGCCGCGACGGCCGGCGTGCTGACGCGCCCGGTCCGCTCCAGCTTGCCCCAGCCGATGCCAAGCCCGGCGAGCGCTGCGCCCACGGCGCGGATCACGACGCCGTACATCAGCTGGCGATAGACGAAGCGCTGGCTCAGCAGCAGAAGCGGGGGCAGGCGCCGCTCGCGCACGTCGAGGCGGAACGCGACCAGCCCGCAGGCGAGGTCGATCGTGGTGAAGGCCAGCCAGTAGGCGCCCATGCGCAGCACGTCGGTCTGCGTCTGGGCCCAGCCATGCTGCATGACCCGCACGATGGTGCCGACGATCGAGATGCCCAGCGCCAGGTCGATCAGCGGCGAGGCGATGGCGAAGGCGATCTGGAACAGCCAGGCCTGCGGCATGCCGACATAGGCAAGGCCCGAGGGGCGGCGCTGGCTCAGGATCGCGCGGTGCTTCCACAGGCACTGCAGTGTGCCGAAGGCCCAGCGGAAGCGCTGCTTGCCGAGCGCGCGCAGGGTCTCGGGCGCTTCGGTCCAGGCCACCGCGTCCTCGTCGTAGGCGATCTTCCAGCCCTTGCGCTGAATGGCGATGGTCAGGTCCTGGTCCTCGGCCAGGGTGTCCTCGGGATAGCCGCCGACATCGTCGAGCGCTGCCCGCCGCCAGGCACCTACGGCCCCTGGCACGACCATGATCGCATCGAACCGGGTCAGCGCGCGGCGCTCGATGTTTTGGGCGGTGACGTATTCGACCGCCTGCCAGCGAGTGACGAGGTTGACCCGGTTGCCGACCTTGGCATTGCCGGCCACAGCGCCGATCTCGGGCTTCTCGAACCAGCGCACCAGCTTGCCGATCGTTTCGGGCTCGAACTGGGTATCGGCATCGAGCGCGACGATGATCTCCCCGTCCGCAGCCGCCAGCGCCCGATTGAGCGCGCTGGCCTTGCCGCCGTTGACCAGCGTCATCAGGCGCACGCGCGGATCGGTGCCGAAGGCCTCGGCCACGATCGGGCTGGTGCGGTCCTTCGAGCCGTCGTCCGCTACGATCACCTGCAGCGCGGGATACGTGCTGGCAAGGATGCGATGCACCGAGGCCTCGATCACGCGCTCCTCGTTGTAGGCCGGGATGATGACGGTGACGCGCGGGTTGTAGGCGGGCAGGGACGCGTCCTTGCCGTGCCAGGGCAGCCCGATTCGGCGCTGCGGGAACAGCGCGAGGCCCGTGAGGCCGACCGCACGCAGCGTGCCCAGCGCGATGGCGAAGAAGAACGTCCAGTTGAGCGTCGACAGCGCGGCCGCGAGCAGCGCGAAGATGCCGATGTCGAGCTTGACCGCGACGAGGTTCCAACCCTCCACCTGCGGCATGACGTCGTCGCGGCGCAGGCCAGCCAGCGTCGAGACGGGCACGAAGCGATAGTCCTGCGCCTGCAGCTGCTGGATGATGCGGGGCAGCGCGGCGACAGTCTGCGAACGGTTGCCGCCGCCGTCATGAAGCAGGATGACGTTGGCCGAGCGTTCGGCATTGCCGCTATCGACCGCGCTGACCGTCATCTGCACGACCTGGTCGGCGGGGCGGCGCATCCAGTCGCCAGGATCGGCGTGGAGGCCGACGACGGTATAGCCCTGCTGCTGCGCGATCAGCGCCGGGACCAGTTCGTCCGCCGTGGTCGGTTCGGCGTCGCCGAAATAGGGGGCGCGGAACAGGCGGGTGGAGCGGCCGGTATAGGCCTCGATCAGGCGCTGGGTGGCATTGAGCTCCAGCTTGATCGCGGTCTCAGTGCTGTTGGCCATGTTGGGGTGGGTGTAGCTGTGGTTGCCGATCTCGTCGCCGTCGGCGACCATGCGCTGCAGCAGGCCGCGGTTGGCGACGCCGTTCTCGCCGATCACGAAGAAGGTGCCGGGCACGTGGAACCGCTCGAGCACCGAGAGGATCTGCGGCGTCCAGGTCGGGTCCGGGCCATCGTCGAAGGTCAGCGCGACCAGCTTGGGCTTGTCGCCGGTGCGGCGCACGACATAAGGCGTGGGCAGCGTGGCGTAGCGTTCGTCGGTGACGAGGCCGAGCTTGGGATCGGTGGCGAGCTGGCGTGTGCCGGCGCTGGGCGTCGCGGTGACGCGCAGGATCTCGCCATTGCCCTCGACGTCGGCATTGCTGCTCTGGGTGATGCGCGACAGGTCGGGCAGGGTGTTCGACCCGCTGTGCCAGGCCTGGAGCGTGGGCCAGAAACCGGGATCTTCCGAACCCAGCCGCCACAGCGCGACCGAGCCGATCCCCATGCGGCGCAGCATGAGCATCTGGTTCCAGCTGGTGCCGGCGTCGAGCATCCACACGTCGTGGCGCACCGCGCGCGTGCCGTCGCTGTCGTCGGCATCGTCGGTATAGGCAAAGCCGCTGTTGCCGCTGGTCTTGTCCCAGGTGGGCACCGTGCCGCTGTCGTGCGCAGCGAGCCAGGCTTCCTCGACCGTCAGCGCGTCGGCGTGGCCGTCGTGCCAGTCGTAGGCATAACTGCCGAGCGCGACGATGACCTTGCTGGCGGGGACGCCCTTGAGCAGGTCAGCGACGTGGCTGGCGAACCAGCCGTTGGATGCGATCGGGCCGGCGGTGCCGCCCTCCCAGTGCTCGTCATAGGCCATGAGTACGATCTTGTCGGTCACCGCCGCCAGCGTGTGCGGATTCCACGCGGGATCGTCGACGGGCAGGGTGATCGATACCAGGCGGTGCTTGGGGGCGAGGCGCGCGTGCAGGTCGGCGGCAAACTGGCGCAGGCCCGGCATCGCGCTGGCGGGCAGGCTTTCGAAGTCGATCATTACGCCCGCATCGTGCGAGGCATCGAGCGAGGCATCGACGGCCGCGGCAAGCGCGGTGCGCCTGGCCGGATCGGCGAGCACGGCTGCGGTGCCGGCGCCGTCCCACTGGCCGGCGCGCACGTTCTGCAGCAACGGCATCACCAGCGGGCGGTGCAGCGCGCCGGCGATAATGCGGCGCATCGGTGCATCGTCGGTCGTGGTGAGGTGGCCCGCATGGTCGATCTGCATCAGCGTGGGGGCGACCCAGTCGAGCTGGCCGACATGGCGCTGCAGCGCGCCGGCGCTCTCGTCGCTTTCGGCCTGATAGAACCCGATCGTCACGGGCGCGCCTTGCTGGCGCGCCGGCGTGGTGCCGTGGCGGCCGAACAGCGCCGACAGGCGGTGCGACAGGCGGCTGACCTGCGCCTTCAGCGGCGCGGGGGCCATGCGCTCCTGGCCGAATGCCAGCGGCTCGCCCGGCGCGACGGTCGCCACCGTGGTCGCAAAGATCACGCAGGTGGCCACGAGCAGGGCCAGCACGACGAACGCGAGCCGCCGCGTCGTGCGACGGCGGCGGCCGGTGGGATCGAAGAAGATGGGGCGGGACACGGCGTTTGCCTTCCGTTCTGCAAGTGTCGACGAAGGACACCGGAAGAAGGCGCGTCATGGGGCGTCGCTTGGGTCCGGCGCGGTGACGGTGGGCAGCCCCTGGCGGAGCCGAACAGGGGACCGTCACGTTGCGGATCCGAGGCTGCTCACCGTCGAGGGCCGTTCTACAGCCGGTACCCTGCCCGCGGCGTGGTCAAAACATTACGGTTTGGCCATTTGCCAAGGCCATCCGATCGTTCCGTTTTTTCGGACAGGATGTCGTGATTTTTCACGCTGGCGGGTGCCGCGCCTTGGCGTATCACCATAGTCTACGCGCAGGCGCGAAAGGATGTCGAACATGCAGCAGCCGGTCTTCTTCCTGTCGCACGGGGGCGGTCCCTGGCCCTGGCTCGACGGGCCGTTCCGCCGCAGCTTCGACTGGCTCGAAGCCTCGCTCAAGGCGCTGCCGGCGCAATTGCCCGAACCGCCGCGCGCGATTCTCGTGGTCTCGGGGCATTGGGAGGAGCCGCGCTTCACGGTCTCCACCGCCGCGCAGCCGCCAATGGTGTTCGACTACTTCGGCTTTCCCGAGCATACTTATCGCATCAGCTATCCGGCGCCCGGCGCGCCCGAACTGGCCGAGCGCGTGGTCGCGCTGGCGGCCGCGGCGGGCATCGCTATGGACCGCGATCCGGAGCGCGGGTTCGATCACGGCACCTTTTCGATGCTGCAGCCGATCTGGCCCGACGCGCACGTGCCCGTGCTCAGCGTCTCGCTGCGCGCCGACTACGATCCGGCTGCGCACATCGCCTTCGGGCGCGCGCTGGCGCCCCTGCGCGACGAGGGCGTGCTGATCATCGGCTCGGGCTTTACCTATCACAACCTGCGCCGGTTCGATGAAACCGCGCTGCAACCCTCGGCAGCGTTCGACGGCTGGCTGCGCCATGTGCTGACAGACCTGCCGCCGGCCGAGCGCACGGCGGCGCTGCTCGGCTGGGCGGATGCACCGTCCGCCCGCATCGCGCATCCGCGCGAGGATCACCTGATCCCGCTGATGGTCGCGGTCGGCGCGGCCGAGGGCGAGCCGGGGCTTTGCATCTATTCCGAAGACGCGATGCGCGGTGCGATCACCGCCTCGAGTTATCGCTTCGGGGGCGGGCTGGCGCCGACCGGGTTCGACCTGATCGGCGCGCGCGAGCGTGAAGCGATGCCCGGCTGAGGCGTTCAGCCCTGCTCGAGATCCTTGGCTGAGGAGTCGGCCTGGCCGGCGACCCAGTAACCGGCGGCCTTGATCCACGCCTTGTCGAGCCCGTGGCCCTGAAGGAAGTGGTCGCGCAGCGCCCGCGCCACGCCGGCCTCGGCGGCGATCCACACGAAGGTGTTCGGCGCCAGCTGCAGGTCGGCGACCGCGGCGAGCAGCGGCGCGGGATCGGTCGCATCGGTGCGATGAACCCAGCGGGCATCGACGTGCGCTGCGCTGTCGAACGTCTGCTCGTCTGCCGCGTCGGGGACGGCGCCGATCACGGTGGCCGTGGCGCCTTCGGGCAGTTCCTCCACGCGGCGGCCGATCGCGGGCAGGGCGGTCTCGTCGCCGATCAGCAGCCAGTGCGCTATCGGCCCCTCGATCACTTGCGAGCCGCGCGGGCCGCCGATCTCCAGCGTGTCGCCAACCTTGGCCGCGCGCGCCCAGTCCGAGGCGGGGCCGCCGACATGATCGAAGAAGTCGATGGTCAGCGTGCCCGCCGCCGCATCGTGGCGGCGCGGGGTGTAGTCGCGCATGGCGGATTGCCCGTCGGCAGCGGTGACGAAGACCTTCACATGGTCGTCGGGTGCGCCGCTGTGGAAGCCGTCGAGATCGTCGCCGCCGGCAACGACGCGGATCATGCTGGGGGTCAGCCGCTCGATCTGCGCGATGCGCAGCGAACGGCGGCGGGTTTCGTGCCGCATGCGGCGCAAGGTGGGTGATTCGCTCATGCACAGACTATCGACGTCTTGCGAGCGATTATCAAGATATATCTTAGAAGAGTTTTGATATTGTCGTCATGATGGTGACGAGAACAGCGCCATGACCGCCGCCATGCCTCCCATGCCGGCAAGGGCGTGGAGTGCGACGCAGGCCAGGACCAGCGACAGCGCGGCCCAAAGCGCCCAGGTAAACGGTCCCAGCACCGTCGCCTTTTCCGGGTCGGCGGCATCGTACCAAACGGTGTACACGCCCGAAGGTTGCCAGCCGCGATGCACCCAGCGGTGCACGATGGTGCGGCGCTCGACACCGTTCTGGTCGTGAAAGCGGATCTCGTCCTCGATGTAGCGGGTGTCGTCGCCGTCGCGCCAGTTCCAGCCGCGTAAGGTAAACAGCGTCATGCCCATCGACCAGAAGTCGTCGCTTTGCTGGTTCTCGGTATAGTCGCTGCGCCAGACCGTCGCGGCGGCGGGCATCCAGCCGGCGAAGAGGCGCAGCGCGCGCAGCACGCAGACCACGAAAGCCAGCCACGCGACCAATGCCGCCAACATAAGAAAACCCGCCATGGCAGTGACCATGGCGGGCAATTCTCAAGATTCGGTGCAGGACTAGGTCGTAAACTCATAAATGGCGCACCCGAGGCGTCGAAATGGCGAACATATCGGCCCAAAGTGACCGCAGCGAAGGCCGGGAGCCTTTGCAAGGGCACTTTGGGCCGAGATGGAAGCCATTTCGACGCCGCTTCGCGGTTTGACCCAAAGGCCCCCTCGCAGCGTCGAAATCGCTGGAAATATTGCCGATATTCCTGCGCGCTTTCTCCTCGCGACGGGGCCTTTGGCCTCAAACCTCGGGTGCGCCATTTACGAGTTTACGACCTAGACGACTTCAGCCGGCGCGCAGGCGGGCCAGGCGAGGGCGGACCACCGGCATGGTCAGCATCGTGCTCATCACCGCCATTAGCAGGAGCGCGGTGAAGGTCTCGGGCGTGATGATCTTCTTGTCGAGCAGCACGTTGACGAAGATGATCATGATGAGCGCCTTGGTCTGCAGCATCCAGCCGATCACGCTCGCCTCGCCCTTGGCCCAGCCCAGCACGCGCCCGGCGATGCGCACGCCGATCAGCTTGCCCGCGACCGAGGCGACGAGAAGCAGCAGCGCCGCGCCGAACACCGCCGGCAGGCCGAGCCCGCCGACCTGGCCCCATTGCGTGCGCAGGCCGGTCGAGAGGAAAAACACCGGCATGACGGCGAGTAGCAGGAAGTTGCGGAACCCGTCACGGCGGGCCTGGTCGAACCAGCGCGCATCCATCACCGCGCCGGCCAGGAATGCGCCGACCATGAAGTGCAGGCCCGACCAGTCTGCGGCGAAACCGACGGCCGCGAGCCAGATCAGCGCGATGTGCCAGCGGTCGTCCTCGCGCACGCGTCCCATCACCCAGCGCAGCCCCCATGCCGCCAGCGCAAAGGCGACGAGAAACAGCGCCTGCCGTCCGATCCGCTCCCAGTCGAGCAGGATCAGCGCGAGCACGCCCCAGATCGCCACGTCGTCCATGCTGGCATAGCGCAGCAGGCGCTGTCCGAGTGGCTCGCGAAAGATGCCCAGTCGCTCCATCAGCAGCACGAGGATCGGCAGCGCCGTGACCGCGCAGGCCATGCCGATGCCGGCGATCACCTGGAAATAGCCGCCCTTCGGCCCGATCCATCCCGGCACGGTCAGCATCGCGGCGGCGGCAAGGGCGCCGAATGCCAGCGGTGTCAGCAGCGCTGACGTGGCGGTCACCACCGTCTCGCGGCGGTTGGCCCAGGCATCGCCCAGGTCGAGTTCGACCCCGGCGATGAACACGAACATCGCCACCGCCCACCATGCAACGCCGTTCAGCGCGCCGATCACCTGCGGATTGAAGACGAAGGCGTAATAGCCCGGAAACGCGGCACCCAGCACGCCGGGGCCCAGCAGGATACCGCCCACGATCTGGACCACGACCAGCGGGGCATAATCGTCACGATCGAGCAGGCGCCAGACCAGCCACGGCACCGCAAGAATGATCGTCAGTGCAATCAGGAAAATTTCGCTGGTACCCATACGTCGTCCATCCCCCCGGTGGTCTCATGCCATGTCCCGACATGGCTTGTCTTTGTCATGCCATGCCTTGGCATGGCTTGTGTTTGTCGCGGCGGTCTTGTCCTTGGTCAAGGCCGTGGCCATCTGGTGAAGGCATCACCAAGGGGCAGGCAAAGCGTCAAGGAGCAGCCGCGCGTGCGACGTGATCGACCAATTCCGTGGCTGCGCAAGCCGGAATACCTATGCGTCGGACCGAGGGGCTTTCGCGGAGCGGAGGTCGGCACCGGGCTTCAACAGGCTCGGCCCCAACGGGCTGTCGGGATTGCATCGGCGCCTTCCGTTCGTCCTGAGCTTGTGGAAGGGCGCGGGCGCCGGGCGTGCCGGCTTGGGGCTTCGACAAGCTCAGCCCGAACGGGGTGGAGCGGTTTTGTCTCGCCATCCGTTCGCCCTGAGCTTGTCGAAGGGCAAAGACGCCGGGCGTGCCGATCCAGCCCCGCCACAGGCTCCACCGCGCCAGGTCCGGTCGCAATGCTTGCGCGTCTGTCCTCCGCCCCCGCGCTGTTGCCTGAGGGCGATGCCGCAGGTCCGCTTAAGGCAGTCCCGAGGCTGCCGATGTTAGCCGTCATGCGGCAACAACGGCAGGAGACCCGGCATGGATATGCACCATTCGTTCCCGCGTTCGGCGGAATGGCACGTGGCGCACGACAGCGAACGCGAGTTCGTGGCGATGGCGCGTGCGATCCGCGACCTTGCGCGCGAGGCCGGCGTCCCGCCCGAGGCGGCGATCGATCGGCTGGCCGAGCGCGGCCCGCACGCGGCGCTGGCGCTGCTGGCCCGGCAGGCGGGCACGGATATCGCCGCCCATCCGCTTTATCGCCGCGTCTCCCCCGGCGCAGCCTGATCCAGGCGGGGCTTTCACAGCCTTGCCGCCGTGAAAGGACCCCCCGATGAATACCCGCCCGATGAATACCCGCACCGAAAGCGACAGCATCGGCACTATCGCCGTGCCCGAGGACGCCTATTGGGGCGCGCAGACCCAGCGCTCGATCGAGAACTTTCCGTTCGGCGCGGGCGAGCGCATGCCGATCGGCATCGTCCACGCGCTGGCGCTGGTCAAGCAGGCCGCCGCGCGGGTCAATCGCGCGCATGGGCTCGATGCCTCGCTGGCCGATGCGATCGAGCAGGCCGCGGCCGAAGTCGTGGCCGGGCGGCACGACGATCAGTTTCCGCTGGTGATCTGGCAGACCGGCAGCGGCACGCAGTCGAACATGAACGTCAACGAGGTCATCGCCGGACGTGCCAACGAGGCGCTGGCCGGAACGCGCGGCGGCAAGAGCCCGGTGCATCCCAATGATCACGTCAACCGCGGTCAGTCCAGCAACGACAGCTTCCCCACCGCACTGCACGTCGCGGCGGTGGTGGCGCTCAACCGGGACCTGCTGCCCGCTCTGGACCTGCTGACCGGCGCGCTCGATACCGCCGCGCGCGAATGGCATGGCATCGTCAAGATCGGGCGCACGCATCTGCAGGATGCCACGCCGCTGACGCTCGGGCAGGAATTCTCGGGCTATGTCCAGCAATTGCGCGATGCGCGCGCGCGGCTGGGACAGGCCGAGACGTTCCTGCTGCGGCTTGCGCAGGGCGGCACTGCGGTCGGCACCGGCCTCAATGCGCCCGAAGGCTTTGCCGAGGCGATGGCGTCCGAACTCGCCGGCCTGACCAACCATGCCTTCACCCCGGCGCCCAACCGGTTCGAGGCGCTGGCCAGCAATGATGCGCTGGTGCAGTTCTCGGCGACCCTTGCGACGCTGGCGGTGGCGCTGACCAAGATCGCCAACGACATTCGCCTGCTCGGCTCGGGTCCGCGCTCGGGGCTGGGCGAGTTGGACCTGCCCGCCAACGAGCCGGGCAGTTCGATCATGCCGGGCAAGGTCAACCCGACGCAGTGCGAGATGCTGACGATGGTGTCCGCCCAGGTCATCGGCAATCACCAGGCGGTGACGCTGGGCGGTATGCAGGGACATCTCGAACTCAATGTATTCAAGCCGATGATCGGCGCTGCGGTGCTGCGTTCGGTCCACTTGCTGGCCGTCGGCATGGAGAGTTTCGCGCAGCGCTGCGTCGAGGGGATCGAGCCCAACACCCGCCGCATCGAGGAACTGGTCGAGCGCTCGCTCATGCTCGTGACCGCTCTTGCCCCCGAGATCGGCTACGACAACGCCGCCAAGATCGCCAAGCACGCCCATGCCACCGGGCAGACGCTGCGCGAGGCCGGCCTGGCGCTGGGCCTGGTCGACGAGCCGACGTTCGACCGCCTGGTCCGCCCCGAAGAGATGGTCTGACCAGAATTGATCCTCCCTGCCGCAAGGCGGGGAGGGGGACCGCCGCGAAGCGGTGGTGGAGGGGCAGGCTGCTCTAGGCCGCGCCCCTCCGTCATCGCTCGCGCGCTGCCACCTCCCATGGGATGGGGAGGATATCGAATGCCTTCAGTCCATCCGTACCTTGCCGCGGCCGACTTTGACCGCGCCGCGGATCTTCTTGCCCTGCAGGCGCTGGACCTTGCCGATCCGGTTCAGCCGCGACTTCGCGCGCTTTTCGGGCAGGTTGCAGGCATCGCGCAGCAGGTCTGCCAGGCGCGCGCGGGCGTCCTCGCGGTTGGCCTCCTGCGTGCGGAAACGCCGCGCGGTCAGCACGATCTCGCCGCCGGCGGTGAACTTGCTGCCCGCCAGTTCCTTGAGCCGATGGAACACCGGCGGCGACAAGCGCAAGGCGTAGACGTTGATGCGCAACTGGACCGCCGTCGCCACCTTGTTGACGTTCTGTCCGCCGGGGCCGGCCGCGGCGATGAAGCTTTCCGCCACGAGGCCCATGGCACGGGCCACGATCGCCTCGGGCGTGTCGGTCACAGCGTGAAGCCCAGCCCAAGGATGTCGGCGGGAATCGGTGCCTCGGCCACGATCGGCTCCTTGCCCTCGCGCGGGAGCGCGAGGCGCGTGGCGTGGAGCAGCGTACGGGCTGCGCCCTTGCCGTCGCCATAGACCGGATCGCCCAGCAGGGGCGCTCCGAGACCGGTGAGGGCGTGGACCCGGATCTGGTGCGTGCGGCCGGTCTCGAGTCGGAACTCGACCAGCGTGCGGCCGGGCAGGCGGGCCAGCACGCGCCAGTGCGTGACGGCGGGCTTGCCCTTCTTGGCGGCGATCATGCGCCAGCCGGCAGCCGCGCTGCTGATCTTGGAGAGGTTGAGCTCGATCGTGCCGGCCGTTCCCTCGATCTCGCCGGCGACGACGCCCCAGTAGACCTTCTCGACCTGCCTGGCTTCGAACGCGGCGGAAAAGCGCTTGAGGGCCTTGGGGTTGCGCGCCAGCAGCAGGCAGCCCGAGGTGTCGCGGTCGAGCCGGTGAACCGGCTGCGGTTCGCGCAGGAAGCCGAGCTTGAGCGTATCGAGACGGTCCTCGAGCGAGATACCGCCCGCGCGCGGCCGGTCGAGCGGCAGCCCGGCGGGCTTGTCGATGACGAGGGCTTCGCCGTCTTCGAAGAGAATGGGAATGTCGATCATGCCGTCACCCTTGGGCGAGGGGGCTTCGCCAAACAAGGGAAAACCCTCGGACCGGGGGCAATGGTCCGAGGGTTCCATGTGCGTTCGTCACGCGATCGACGCAAGAGACCGTATCAGGCCGGGCAACAGGGGGGAAACCCGCCTTGTCCCTCTCGTCTGAAACCGGTCTAGACCCCCACCGCTTGCTGCTCGATGAACGGACCCATCTGGTTCTTCGCAAATCGTCCGGCAGGCCGGATAAACGAAGCCGAAACGAGTTTTTGGCGCGACAGCCTGCGCTTTAGTGACGCAGGTTGGGGCGCGGGTCGTTGTAACGGAAGGTGTTTGCGGGGACGCTGACGCCGTATTGCTGATTCGACAGGCGCACGGTGGTCCGGTGATTCTGCGAGTCGAGAGCAACCCAGCTGTCGAGCTGCATTCCGCCTGGCGCGCTGGCCTTGCGCACCATGACCATGGTCAGTGTACCGTATTCGGGATGGCGCGGGTCCTTGATCTCCATGCTCAGCACGTCGGGGCTGCCGGTGGGCAGGAGGCGGGCAAAGCGCGCGACGTCCTTGTTGGGATCGAGCAATGCGCCCAGCGGGCTGTTGCGGATCGGCCAGCGCGAAACCTGGCGAACCTCGTAGTCGATCATGGTCAGCGCGGCGCCATCCGACACGATCAGGAACGGAACGCCAGGCTGGTACTGGAAGCGGATTTTGCCGGGGCGCTGCAGCGTGATGACGCCGGTCAGGCGCTGGCCGTTGCGATCGGTCTGGACGAAGTCGGCGCGCATCGTGCTGATCGCGCGCAGCGCGGCCACCGCGCGGTCGACGTCGGGATTGGGGGCAGCCTGGGCGGCCGCCGGCGTCACCGACACGGCGGCCGCGGCCGGAAGGACGAGCGAAAGCGCCAGCGCGGCGCCGAGGGTCTTGTGCAAGCGTGTCATCGCCACTCCTTGGATAGCGGGCGTTGAACTGGCCGTGAACCCTGCGGTTCCCGCCCCGCAGCATCCGGCGCGTCCTATCCGCGCGTCTTGCGCAGATGCAAAAAGGCCGGGGACTTGCCCCGGCCTCCTGGTATTCGCGAGCGAAGCTCAGATCACTTGATCTTGGCTTCCTTGAACTCGACGTGCTTGCGCACCACCGGGTCGTACTTGCGGAACGACATCTTTTCGGTGGTGTTGCGCGGGTTCTTCTTCGTGACGTAGAAGAAACCGGTGTCGGCGGTCGAAACCAGGCGGATCTTGACGGTAGTGGGCTTTGCCATGGGCTTGGTCCTGAATTCCTTCTAGGCGTCTGCGCGCCGCAGCTAAAATAAAACGGGCGGCGCGCGCCGCCCTGACAGGTGGTCGCCCTTGCGGCAGATGGTGGCCTGAGTCAAGCGCGATGTCCGCGAAGTGCAACACAAAACGGGGCGCCCGGCCTGTGCCTGGGCGCCCCGTCTCGATGGGTTCGGGTGGCGCTGGGCCACCCGAGACGCTTACATCTTCTTGGCGTCTTCCATCTTTTCCGCGTTTTCCTTGATGGCAGCGGCCTTGTCCTTGCCTTCGGCGCGGACGGCGTCGGCCGTGCTGTTCATCTTGTCGGCAGCGGCGCCGGTCGCATCGGCGGCCTGCGATTCGATGGCGTCGGCAGCGGCATCCGACGATTCGGCCACGCCTTCAGCGGTCTTGTCGGCAGCGTCTTCCTGCTTGCTCTGGCAAGCGGCGAGGCCGAGGCCCAGCACTGCGACGGGAACGAGCAGCGCGCTGCGGATGAAAGTCTTCTTCATGTGTAATTTCTCCCTGTTGAAGGCGTGGCTGGAAAAGTGCGGGTTCAGCGAACCGAACCGCGACGCACCAGGTTGACGATGGCGAGCAGGATGATCGCGCCGAGGAACGAGACGATCAGGCTACCGGCCGAGATGCCGTTGGTGATCGAGCCGCCGCCGATCAGCGGGGTGAGCAGGAAGCCGCCGAGCAGCGCGCCGACGATGCCAACCACGACGTTCAGGAACACGCCCTGCTGCGCGTCGGTGCGCATGACGATGCTGGCGAGCCAGCCGAGAATACCACCGACGATGAGAAGAATGATGAGACCCATGACGCAAAACCCCTTATATGTTGCCATGAATGGCTGTCTGTCCGGGATAATCCGGCCAAGGGGCTTTGGTTCCGACTACTTGCGACGGACGGTGCGGGAACTTTTGCTGCGCTCGATCGTGCAGTTTGTTGCAGCCAATTCTTTCCGGGACTTGCCGGCCGGCCGGCGCTCAGGCGCCGAGCAGCCAGACCAGCGCCGCACCGCCGACGATGATGCGATACCAGGCAAACGGCGCAAAACCGTGGCGGCCGATGTAGGTGACGAAGAACCGGATCACCACCAGCGACACCACGAACGAGACGACGCTGCCCACCGCGATGTCGGTCCAGCCGACCGAAGTGGCGCCGCTGGCCAGTTCGTGGCGATTGTCCCACAGCTGCTTGGCCGTGGCGCCGAACATCGTCGGCACGGCGAGGAAGAAGCTGAACTCGGCCGCGGTCTTGCGGTTGATGCCCATGGTCAACGCGCCCATGATCGTCGAGGCCGAGCGCGACATGCCCGGCACCATGGCGAGGCACTGCATGATGCCCACCGCCAGGGCCTTGGGCAGCGGGAGCTTGCTGACCGGCTGGTATTCGCCCTGCCTGGCCAGGCGTTCGATCACCAGGATCAGGATGCCGCCGACGACCAGCGCTGCGGCGACGATCGAGGGCGTCTCCATCAGCGCGTCGATCTTCTTCTTGAGCAGGACCCCGAGAATGGCCGAAGGGATGAAGGCCACGAGCACGTTGCGCACGAAATGGAGTGAGTCCCGATCGCGGCGCAGCGCACCGGCGGCGACGTCGACGAACGTGCGCCAATAGAGCACGACGACCGCCATGATCGCGGGCAACTGGATCACCACGTTGAACACTTCCCACTCGCCGGCGTTGAAGCCTAGCAGTTCGGTGGCAAGGATCAGGTGCCCGGTCGAGGAGACGGGGAGGAACTCGGTCAGTCCCTCGACGATGCCGAGAATGACGGCGGTTAGGGTGTGGCTATCCATGGGCCATCGACTTGCCGCAGTGCAGCACTGCTTTCAAGCAGCAACTGCGCTGCGCAACATGGCAATTCTGCAATGTCCGTCGTGCCGCTCGAACGTCACCAGGTGGCAGGCAGGCCGTCTAGCAGCATGGTCTTGGTCTCGAGGTACGGCATGAGGCCTTCCGGTCCGCCTTCGCGGCCGATGCCGGACTGCTTGAAGCCGCCGAACGGCAGGCCGAAATCCATCCGCAGTCCGTTCTGGCCGAAGCCGCCGGTACGGATGCGCCGACCGATCCGGTATGCGGCCTCGGCATCGTGGGTCAGCACCGAGCCATTGAGGCCATAAGCGCTGGCATTGGCCACCGCGATGGCTTCCTCCTCGTCGGCGACGGGGATCAGCGACAGCACGGGGCCGAAGATTTCCTCCTGCGCGATGGTGCTGGCATTGTCGACGTTGGCGAAGAGCGTGGGCTCGATGAAGTAGCCTCGCTCGAGATGGGCAGGGCGGCCACCACCGGTGACGAGATCCGCGCTCGCGCGGCCTTGCGCGATGTAGCCCTCGATGCGCTCCAGTTGGCGCTGCATCGCGACGGGGCCGAGGCGGGCAGCCGGATCGTCGCTGTGGCCGATCACGACCTTGCGCATTTCGGCGGCGATCGCTTCGGCCAGTGCATCGTGGCGCGCGCGCGGCACGATGACGCGGCTGAGCATGGCGCAGACCTGGCCGCTCATCATGGTGATCGTGCCGGCCAGCAGGCGCGCAGCCTCTTCGATGGCGAAATCGTCGCGCACGATCGCCGCGGACTTGCCGCCGAGTTCGAGCGTGCAGCGCGCAACCCGCCCCGCGCAGACCTGGCCGATGCGCTTTCCGGCCAGGGTAGAGCCGGTGAACGTGACCTTGTCGATACCCGGATTGTTGACCAGATGATCTGCCGCCTCGCGATGGCCAGGGACGAGGTTGACCACGCCCGGCGGCAGGCCCGCCGCCTCTGCCGCCTCGGCAATGATGTAGGCCTCGAGCGGGGTTTCGGGCGAGGGTTTCATCACCACGGTACAACCGGTCAGCAGCGCATAGGCGACCTTGTTGGCCATGATCCCGAAAGGCCCGTTCCACGGCGCGATCGCGGCGACGACACCGACCGGTTCGTGCACGACGAGCGCGGCGGCCGCGGCGTGGGTTTCGCGCTGCTCGACGAAGGCGAACCGCTCGGCAAAGCCGGCGATCCCGTCCAGCGCCATGAGCGCACCCTGGTGCATTGGCCCGGCGAAGCTGGCGAGCCCGCCGATCTGGGCCGTCCAGGCCCGCGCCAGTTCGTCCGCGCGCGGGCGCAGATGGTCGAGCATGCGACGAAAGGCGGCGGTGCGCTCGGCAGGTGAGGTCGTGGGCCAGGGGCCGCGATCGAAGGCCTCCCGTGCGGCAGCGACCGCCGCATCCATGTCGGCCTCGTCCGCCTCGGCGACGCGGGCGACGACCTGTTCGGTGTCGGGCGAGATCACCTCGATCTGCCGGCCGCTGTGGGCAGGCACCCAGTGCCCGCCAATGTAGAGACGGTCGGGATGGGCGATGGCAACGCCGGTGGGGGGGAGGGTGCTGGACATGGATTGACGATAACAATTGTTATTGACTGCGCAAGTGGGATCGACGTCGCGGGGGCGGTTTCAGCGTCCTTCGACAGGCTCAGGACGAACGGTGGTGGGGAAAGTCCGGACTGACCGCTGTTCGCTCTGAGCCTGTCGAAGGGCCAGCCCGTGCCTCTCCACCCCAGCCGTTCGCGCAAACAGCCAAACAAAAAAGGGAGCGGCCCGCGACAGGCCACTCTCCTTTTCAACCGATCATGTTGGCGATCTCGCCGACGATCAGAACTTCTTCGACACGCTGAGCGCCCATTCGCGCGGGCGGCCGACGTTGCTGTAGGCAGTACCGGCCGAGGCGTAGAGCGCCTGGAAGCGCAGCGGCAGGAAGTAGTACTTGTCGAACAGGTTCTGCACCTCGAGCGAGACCGCGAGATCCTCGCCCTCGTTCTTCCAGGTGATGCGCGCGTTACCCACGGCATACGACGGGTTGTAGTCGAGCGGGCGGGTGCCCGAGAGACGCCCGATGCTCTGCTTGCCGGTATAGGCCAGGTCGAAGCGCGGGGTCAGCGAGCCGTGGCCCTCGACCGGGATGCGGTACTGGATGCCGAAGCTGCCGCGCCAGTGCGGGGTCACGATCGGGTCGGCCAGCTGGATCGAGCGACCCACCGTCACGCCGATGCGCTTCCACTCGCCGTCGATCCAGCTGAGCGTGCCATCGATGTCGAGGCCCTCGACCGGATGCGCGCTGAGTTCGGCCTCGACGCCCCACATCTTGCCGTCGCCGGCATTGCCGATCGCGGCGCAGGGCAGCGGGTCGGTGCCGATCGGCACGCCGTCGAGGACCGAGCAGTCGGCCAGCGGCAGCTGGATGTTCTTGTAGTCGTTGACGAAGCCCGACAGGTTCAGGCGCACCTTGCGATCGAACAGGTCGGTCTTGAGGCCGATTTCGTAGGCGGTGAGCGTTTCGGGCGTGAAGGTGCCGTTGACAGCCTGGTTGCGCGAGAACGGACGCGCGGTGACGCCGCCGCCTTTGAAGCCGGTGCTGACGGTCGCATAGGCGAGCACTTCGGGGCTGAAGCGGTAGTCGACCGACAGGCGCCAGTCGACGCGGCTGCCATTGTAGTTGGCGACCGTGCCATCGAGCGCGCCGACACCGAAGATGTCGGTCAGCTTGCCGCCGCTCCAGTTCTTGCGGACGAAGGTGTAGTCCTTGTGCTCCTTGGTGTAGCGCAGGCCGCCGGTGATGGTCATGCCCTCGGTGGGATGCAGGAACACGGTGCCGAATGCGGCCTTGCTGTTGGCGTTGACCGGGTCGTTGCCCTGGAACTGCAGGAACAGGAACGGCGCGCCGTGGCCGATGTAGCGGATGTCCTGGCGGGTGAAGTAGACCGAGGTCTGGTCGTTGTAGAAGCCACCCAAGGTGAAGTCGGCAAAGTCGCCGATCTTGCCGTTAAGACGCAGTTCCTGGCTGAAGAAGTGGAAGCGCAGGTCGTTGTAGCCACCGCCGGCGAGGTTCGGATCGGGCGTGAAATCGTCGTCGGTGCCGAAGATTTGCTTGTACTTGCGGTAGGCGGTGATCGAGACGAGCTTGAGGTCGTCGGTCAGGCCGACGGTGAGGTTGCTCGACACGCCCCAGCCGCTGAACAGGGTGTTGCGCGGCATCGTATAGGCCTGGCCTGCCTGGCCACCGGCATCGAGGTACCAGCTGGCATAGGTGCAGCGCGGGCCGCAGCGGAAGTCGATGCCGTCGGTCTTGGTCGTGTCGATCGTCGAGATGACGCTGGCCGCGTTGGAGCGGTTTTCATAGGTGTAGTCGCCGGTGACCACCCAGTCGATCTTGTCGTTGGGATTGTAGCGCAGCGACCCGCGCAGGCCCGAGTAGTTCTTTTCGCCGAGCTTGCCGGTGATGCAGTCGGTCGGCACGTTGGCGCCGGACCTGATGCCGAGCGCGTTGCCGGGGTTCTTGCAGCCGAAGTCGACGATGTTCACGTAGCCGTCCTGGCGCTTGTACACGCCTGAGATGCGCGCGGAGAGGCCATCGGCGATCTTGAAGTTGAGGCTGCCGCGCAGATCGACACGGTCGCGCGAGCCGTAGACGGCCTCGATCGTGCCCGAATCCTCGGGCTGCGGCTTGACCGAGAACAGCTTGATCGCACCACCGATCGAATTTCGCCCGGTGAGCGTGCCTTGCGGGCCGCGCAGCACCTCGACGCGGTCGAGGTCGAGCAGGTCCATGACCGAGCCGGTCAGCGTGGCGTAGTAGACGTCGTCGACGTAGATGCCGACGCCCGGTTCATAGGCAGGGTTGAAGTCGTACTGGCCGATGCCGCGGATGTAGGCGGCCATCGAGGAGCCGAAGGCGCCGCCCATCTGGGTCAACTGGACGTTGGGCGCCTGCGCCGCGATCTGCGAGATGTCGGTCTGGTTGCGCGCGGCGAGCAGCCCGGCATCGACCGCGGTGATCGAGAGCGGGGTGTCCTGCAGGCGCTGGTTGCGGAACTGCGCGGTGACGACGATTTCGCGAATGCCCTGGTCGCTCGGGGCGGCGGCATCCTGTGCGGCGGCCTGGGGCGCGGGGGCGGTGGTATCCTGCGGCGCGGCTTCCTCGGCATGGCCGGGTGTCGCCAATGCCAGTGCCATCGCCGCCGCGCTGCCGGCGGCAAAAAGGCGCACGAATTGCGTGTTGGGAATCGTGTTGGCCATAGCCCCTCTCCTGATGCGGTCCTATTCCGGAACCGTTATGTTTGTTAGTTAGACATACTAACTACGAGAGCGCAAGGGGGCGTTTGCGTCGTCGTTACGATAATAACAAGTGATGCAATCGGAACACAAGCGCGAACGCAGTCGGCTTGAGAGAAAACTGCGCGGAATCCGGGCGATTCGCAGTGCATTGCAGCATGGGACGAAAGGCTTGCGGGCATGCCCCCAAGGCGCATAAACAGGCGCGATGCCGACCCGTTCTCCCGCTTCCCCCCCATCGCGTGCCGAGCCCGCGCATGCCGAACCCCCGCGCAATGCCCTCGATGGCGTCGACGATGATGCCGCCCTGCTCGTAGACCTCTTGAAACTGGCGACATTCGTCTCCGAACCGATGCGCGCAGGGGTGGCCGAACCGCTCGATCTCGGGCCGACCGACCTGCGCATCATCCTGGCGCTGGGGGGCGAGGGCGAACTGGCGGGGCACGAGCTGTCGGCGATCATGGGGGTTCAGCCGATGAACGTCAGCCGCGCGCTTGTTGCGCTGCATCAGAAAGGGCTGGTCGAGCCGGGCGAAGATCTCGCCAACCGGCGGCGCAAGCCGTTCCGCCTCAGCCCCGCCGGGCAGGCGATGTACGCGCGCTCGGTCCCGGCCATGGCAGAGGTGAGTCGCAACCTGTTTGCGGGCTTTGCGCAGCGCGATCGCGCCGCCTTCCGGCGCGCCGCCGCACGGCTGCTGGTACGCATGACCAACTGGGAGCCGCCGGCGGGGGCATGATCGTCCGTCCCGCCGGCGTGCTAAATCGCCTCAGGGCCAGGATTTCTGCATCGGGGTGAAGTCCCCCACCGCAAAGGCCGCGGCGAGCACGGGGTGGGCGAAGCTCATCGGCACTTCCTGGCGGTGCGGCCAGGTCTCGCGCACCTCGGTTTCGGGCAGGATCACATCGGGACCGATGGGATTTTCCGGATAGCATTGCACCGCCGGCTGGAGATGCGCGGTGGTCTTGGCCCAGCCGGTCTCGTAGTCGGCCTGCCACTGCATCATGTAGTCGAGCCGCCGGATCTTCCAGACGCCGTCTTCCTTGACGTAGTCGTTCTCGTAGATCCCCGATTCCCAGAACTGCTGGGGCATGCCCTCGGGCTTGGCGTCGAGGATGGCGTCGTGCCAGCCGCCGGCGAGGATGCCGCGGAAGCGGCCCTTGGCGGTCTGCCCGTCGGGCGCGACGGTGATGACGTCCTGCAGCTGGAAGTGGTCGAGCAGCAGGCCCTTGACCGGGCCGCGCCGGCCGCCGGTGAACAGGTTCTGGAACCAGGTGCCATAGAGGCGCATGATCCCCTCGTAGCCGCGGTACTCGCCCGACAGGAACACCACTGCCCCGTCGCGGGCGAACAGCCCGGCGACTTCCTCGGGCCGGTTGTAGTCGATGTAGTAGCCATAGGCCCATTGCAGGCGGCGGATCGCGTTGACGTCCTCGATCGCGGTGACGCGCGCTTCCAGGGCGGCGAGACGCTGCTCAGCATCGCTCATTTTCGACTCTCCCATTGGCCATGTTTGTATGGCACACTAACAATTGTGAACGATAAGGCGAGAGGAAAACGAAGCATGGCAGACGCATCGCAAGGGTTCGGCGCGCCAGTGGAGGGCTGGCGGGGCCAAGTGGCGCTGGTCACGGGCGGCGGCACCGGGATCGGGCTGGGCGTGGCCCGCGCGCTCGACGACGCGGGGCTGCAGATTGCGCTGACCTACCGCAACCCTGCGCAGGCCGAGGCGGTCGCCGCGCAGTTCGCAGCCGAAGGGCGCGCGCCGCCGCTCATGCTGACGCTCGACGTGACCGACCGTGCCCGCTGGGCCGAGGTCGTCGCGCAGACCGTCGCGCATTTCGGCGCGCTGCACGTGCTGGTCAACAATGCCGGCGTCAGCGTTTTTGGTGATACCGATCTGGCCAGCCACGACGACTACGACTGGATCATGGGGGTGAACTTCGGCGGGGTGGCCAATGGCCTCGTCGCCGCCTTGCCCGCGATCAAGGCCGCCCGCGGGCGCCGCGCGGTGGTCAACGTCGCCAGCATGGCCGCCTTCCTGCCGGGGCCGCAGGCGGGCATCTACACCGCCAGCAAGTTTGCGGTACGCGGGCTGACCGAATCGCTGCGCTACAACCTGGCGCCGCACGGCATCGGCTGTTCGCTGTGCTGCCCGGCGTTGACCCGGACCAACGCCTGGGATTCCGCGCTCAAGCGGCCCGACAGCTTTGCGCAGAGCGGCTTCGCTGCCGTATCCGAGGCCGAATTGCGGCAGTTCGGCACGGCGTTCGAGGCCGGGATGGACCCCTACGAGGTCGGGCAGAAGATCGTGCGCGGCATGGACCGCGGTGATGCCCTGATCCTCACGCATCCCGAATTCGCCGACGACTTTCGCGGCATCTACGAGGCCAGCGTCGCGGCGCTGCCCGACGAACCGGTCCCGCCGGCGCGCGCCGAGATCGAGCGCCTGCGCCGTGCGGCGATGGCCCAGGCCGAGGCCGGCGTGCAGGTCGGCCTCGCAGATCTGACCTAGATTGTTTACGACCTGGTTGGGGCAAATTCGCACCCCCGGGCGACTGGCGCGCGCCCGGGGTCTGGCCTACAACCCGTCGCGGACGGGGCAGGTAACGAGGATGCGGCGCCATGTGTGATGATCTGACCGAACAGGACCTCAAGCAGGCCATGGCGCTCGACCGGCGTACCTTTGCCGCGATCGGCGCAGGTGCGGCGACGCTCGCGCTGGCGCCGGGCTGCGTGGCCGCGGCGCCCGGCGGGCTCGGGACCAAGGCCCGCGACGTGGTCATCACCACGCCCGACGGCAAGGCGGACGGCTATTTCGTAGCCCCGGCCAAGGGACGCCATCCCGCGGTGCTGATGTGGCCCGATATCGGCGGGTTGCGCGATGCCTACAAGACGATGGCGACCCGCCTGGCGGCGGCCGGTTATGCGGTGCTGGCGATCAACCAGTACTATCGCAGCAGCCCGGCGCCGGTGCTGCCGAGCTTCGCTGCATGGCGCACGCCCGAGGGGCAGGCGAAACTCAAGCCGATGATCGAGGCGCTGACCACCGCCAGGGTCGAGGCCGATGGCGGCCTGTTCGTCGACTGGCTGGACAAGCAGCCCGAAGTCGACGGCCGCCGCAAGGTCGGCACCTGCGGCTACTGCATGGGTGGCCCCTTCACCGTGCGTACCGCACATGCCCGCCCCGCGCGCGTCGGCGCCGCCGCCTCGTTCCACGGCGCGAACCTCGTCAATGACCAGGCCGACAGCCCGCACAAGCTGCTGGCCGCGACCAAGGCCGCCTACCTCTTCGCCATCGCCAGCAATGACGACGCGCGCGCGCCGACCGACAAGACCGCCTTGCGCGACGCCGCAATGGCCGCCGGGCGCCCGGCCGAGGTCGAGGTCTATCCCGCGCAGCACGGCTGGTGCACGATCGATGCGCCGGTGTTCGACCTCGCGCAGGCCGACCGCGCCTGGGGCCGGATGCTCGCGCTTTACGGCAAATATCTGTAAGGTCTGGAGAAGGCCGTTTCGACAGCCCCGAAAACGCGCCGGGCACCATTGGCGGCCCGGCGCGTATCTTTTGTACATGCTGCAGGCGCACAGGATTGCGCCGTTAGATGAATGGGCTGCACAGTGTCTGATACATCCCTGACCGCGCTGTCGCGCACGGAACTCGAGGCGGAAGTCCTGAGGTTGCGGGCGGGCGATGCGTTTGCCAGCCGCTATCACGCCCTGTTCGAGGCGATCGACGACGGGTTCTGCATCATCGAGTTCTTCGATGGCGAGCATGGGCCGCTGAGCGACTATCGCCACATCGAGGCGAATTCGGGCTACGAGCGGCACACCGGCATTTCCGGGATCATCGGCAAGACGCTGCGCGACATCGCCCCCGCCGAGGCCGAGGTGTGGTTGGACCTCTACGGCAAGGTATTGCGGACCGGCGAGCCGATCCGCTTCGAGCAGGAGTTCGTCACCGCCCGCCGCTATATCGAGGTGTCGGCCCGCCGCGTCGGCAGCGAGGCGGATCGCCAGGTCTCGGTGCTGTTTCGCGACATTTCGGCGCGCAAGGCCGCCGAAGCGGCGATGCGCCGCAGCGAGGCGATCGCGCGCGAAAACGTCGAGCGGGTGCAACTCGCCTTGTCGGCCAATGCGATCGTGGGCACCTGGATCTGGGACCTGCGCAGCGATGTGCTGACGGGTGACGATGGATTTCGCGCCGCCTTCGGCATCGCCGGCGACGCCGAGACGGTGCTGGAGCGGTCAGCGCTCGAGGCCAACATTCACCCCGACGACCGCGAGGGGCAGGCCGCGGCCGTCGCGGCCGCGTTTGCGCAGCCCGGGCCGTTCCGCAACCAGTATCGGGTGCGCGGTGCCGATGGCCAATACCGCTGGATCGAGGCGGTCGGCCGGGTGGAGTGCGACGAGGACGGCACGCCGATCAGTTTCCCCGGCGTCCTGATCGACCTCGAAGGGCGCCGTGCGCTCGAGGCCGAGCGCGACCGCGTCACCAACGAATTGCGCCGCCTGACCGAAACGCTCGAGCAGCGGGTGGCCGAGCGCACCTCGGAGCTGATGCGCGCCGAAGAGCAACTGCGCCAGGCCCACAAGATGGAGGCCGTCGGCCAGCTGACCGGCGGCCTTGCCCACGATTTCAACAACCTGCTCGCGGGCATCTCGGGCGCACTGGAAATGATCGGCACGCGGCTGGCGCAAGGGCGCTTCGCCGAAGTCGAGAAGTATCTTGCGATGGCCCAGTCGGCGAGCCGCCGGGCCGCCGCCCTCACGCATCGCCTGCTGGCTTTCTCGCGCCGCCAGACGCTCGATCCCCATCCGGCCGACGTCAACGAACTTGTCGACGGCATGGCGGACCTGATCCGCCGCACCGTGGGACCCGAGATCGCGGTCGAGGTGGTCGGCGCGGCGGGGCTGTGGACCACGCTGGTCGACGTCAGCCAGCTGGAAAACGCGTTGCTCAACCTGTGCATCAATGCGCGCGACGCGATGCCTGACGGCGGGCGGATCACCATCGAGACGGCCAACCGCTGGTTCGATGCCCAGGCCGCCGCCGTGCATGACATTCCCGCCGGGCAGTACCTCTCGCTCTGCGTGTCGGACTCAGGCGTCGGCATGTCAGCCGACGTCATCGCCAAGGCGTTCGATCCGTTCTTCACCACCAAGCCGCTGGGGCAGGGCACAGGCCTGGGCCTGTCGATGATCTACGGCTTTGCACGCCAGTCGGGCGGCCACGCGCGCATCTATTCCGAAGAGGGCGTCGGCACGACCGTGTGCCTCTACCTGCCGCGCTACTACGGCCATGCCGAGCCCGAGCATCCGGCCGCGCATGCCGTGGCCTCGTCCGATCCGGCGGCGGGCGCCTCGCGGGGCACGGTCCTCGTCGTGGATGACGAGCCGATCGTGCGCATGCTGATCGTCACCGCGCTCGAGGACCTGGGTTGCACCGTGCTCGAGGCCGACGATGCCGCGTCGGCGCTGGTGATCCTGCGCTCCGATTGCCACCTCGACATGATGGTGACCGACGTCGGCCTGCCCGGGGGGATGAACGGGCGCCAGCTGGCCGAGGCCGGCCGCGAATTGCGCCCGCGCATCCCGGTGCTGTTCGTGACCGGCTATGCCGAGAACGCGGTAATCGGCAATGGCAACCTGATGCCTGGCATGAACGTCCTGACCAAGCCCTTCGCGGTCAACGACCTCGAACAGCGCGTGCTGCGCATGCTGGAGGGGTGAGCGGCCCCGGCGACGGCTACCCCAGTTCTAGGCACCCGCCGTCGACATAGAGATCGACGCCGTTGATGAATGCGGCCTCGGCGCTCGCCAGGAACAGCGCGGCGCTGGCCACTTCCTCTGCGGTGCCCATGCGGCCGAGGGGTACGACTTCGGCGAACATCGCCTTCATCCCCGCGATCGCCTCGGGCGTGGCGTCGCGCTTGAATATCTCGGTGTCGGTCGGGCCGGGGCTGATGAGGTTGACGCGGATGCGGCGCGGCAGCAGTTCCTTGGCAACGATCCGCGCCATCGCGCGCAGGCCGGCCTTGGCGGCGGCATAGGCGACATTGCCCGGCACCGCTGCGACCGAGCCGATCGAGCCGGTGATGACGATCGCACCACCATCGCGCATCAGCGGCAGCGCTTGCTGGATGGCGAAGAACGCACCGCGCAGGTTGACGGTGTGGATTTCATCCCAGAACGCCTCGGTCACGTCGGGCACCATGGCGAAGCCACCGACCCCGGCGTTGACGAACAGCACGTCGATCCCGCCGAGCGCGGCCTCGATCTCGGCGAGCGCGGCGCGGGTCTGGCCCACGTCGCCCATGTCGGCGCGCACGGCCAGTGCTCCCAGTTCCTCGGCGGCGGCGTGCAGGGTCTCGGCATTGCGCCCCGTCAAGGCGAGACGCGCCCCCTCGGCGGCGAACTGGCGCGCGGCGGCCAGCCCGATCCCGGCGTTGCCGCCAAGGATGACGACGCATTTGTCGGTAAAGCGCATGGCGTGTTTTCCAGGATCAGAACATCGAGTGCGGGTTGACGGGATCGGTCGGCACATTCTGGATCACGTCCCAGTGCTCGACGATCATGTCGCCCGCGCAGCGAAAGATGTCGACCACGGCAAGGCCCGGATCGCCCGGCCAGCGCTCGACATGGGTGTGGACCACGACATGGTCGCCGTCGACGAAGCTGCGGTGAATGGTCTGCCGCGCATCGGGCGATTCGGCGCGCACGCGATCGAGGAACGCCTTCAGCGCCGGGACACCGGGCTCAGCCAAAGAGCTGTGCTGGATGTAGTCGGGCGCGATGTAGCGATCGACGGCGGTGCTATCCATGGCGATCAGCACCTCGCGGTACATCGCCAGCACGCGGTCGTGCAGGGCCTGTTCGGCCTCGGTCCGGGCCATGGGTCACTCTCCCCTTTTATTCTAACAATTGATAGGATATGCCGGACGCATAACCGCGTCAAAGACTTGTTGGCGTCTGCATGACGAAAAGGGAGAGACAATGGACCGCGAGGCCCTCTATGCCGCGCTCGATGCGTTCCTCGCCGCGCTGGATGCCGGCAATCCGGCGGCGGTGAACTGGGCGCCCCGCGCGCTCTTTTCCGAAAACAACGTCATGCTGGCGACCGACGACGGCGTCTGGGGCACGGTTATCCGGCTGGGCGACTACCAGTTGCGCTTCGCCGACATGCGCACCCGTCAGGTCGGCTATTTCGGCACGCTGGTCGAGGCGATCGAGGAATCGGCGCTGACCGTGCGGCTGCGGCTGGACGAGGCGGGGCAGGTGGCCGAGGCTGAACTGCTGATCGTGCGGCAGAGCGACAGCGGCATCAAGTTCGAGAACCCGCGCTACTGGGACAAGCCGATCCTGCACCGCGAAGCCGAGCAACCGGTCGACCGGGCCGAGATGGTGCGCCTGTCCAACGGCTATTTCGATACGCTGCAGCAGAACGACGGCACGATCCACACGCGCTTCCACCCCGATTGCCAGCGCGTGGAAAACGGCGTTCAGACCACCCGCAACCCCGAATTCGCCAAGATCGTCCCGGTCTCGGCGCTGGGCTGCGAAGAGCAGTTCCGCATGGGCAATTACCGCTACGACGACGCGTTGCGCGCACGGCGCTTCCCGCTGGTCGACGAGGAGCGCGGGCTGGTGCTGGCGTTCGGCTTCATCGACCATTCGGGCCGGATCGACGAATACCAGCTGACCGACGGCCGCACGGTGAAAAGCCCGGTGCGCCGCCCGCACAGCTTCTACATCGCCGAACTGTTCAAGATCGACCACGGCATGATCGAGCAGATCGAGGCGAACTTCATCACCGTGCCCTATCGCATGCCCTCGCCATGGGATGCGCTGTGATGGGTGAATGGTTCGGGCGCGTCGTGGCGCGGGTGTGGCGCTTGGCCGAGGGGCCCTTCGACAGGCTCAGGGCGAACGGGATCGATGCAGGCGGTTCTTGTGGTGGAATCGCCCCCACCTCCGTTCGTGCTGAGCTTGTCGAAGCACGCTCGCACCGTGCTTGGCCCTTCGACAAGCTCAGGGCGAACGGGTGTTGTGGGGACGACGGGACGGGGGGCCGGGGGAATAAAAAACACACCTCCGTTCGTGCTGAGCCTGTCGAAGCACGCTGGCGCACCCTTGGCCTTATAGCCCTTGCCGCGCTCTCGCTGCCTGCAGCCACCCCTCTGAACCAGGGTGCCGGTGCGCAGTGGCCGGCGCCCGGTGGCGATGCCGGCAAGACGCACTGGTCGACGCTGACCGCGATCAATCCGCAGACCGTCGGCACCCTGGGCCTCGCCTGGGAAGCCGATCTCGGCACCGCGCGCGGGCAGGAGGCGACGCCGGTGATGGTCGATGGCGTGCTCTATGTCGCGGGCAATGCCGGGCGTGCCTATGCCTTCGATGCGGCCAGCGGGCGTGAGTTGTGGCGGTTCGAGCCCGAGGTCGACATGCAGCGCAATCGCACCGCGTGCTGCGACATGGTCAACCGTGGCCTTGCGGTCGCGCAGGGCAAGGTGCTGATCGCCGCGCTCGACGGGTGGCTCTACGCACTCGATGCCAGGACCGGCGCCGTCGTGTGGAAAACCGACTTCATCGAGGATCGCAAGCGCGGCGACAATTCGACCGGCGCGCCCGAAGTGGCGGGCGACGTGGTGGTCATCGGCATGGGCGGCGCCGAATACGACGTGCGCGGTTATGTCACCGCGATGGACCTGCGCACCGGCGCGATCCGCTGGCGCTGGCATGTCGTCCCGCGCGACCCGGCGCTGGGCCCGCAGGAGCGGCCCGAGCTAGACGCGGCGCTCAAGACCTGGGACCCGAAAAGCCGCTGGGATATCGGCGGCGGCGGCGCGCCGTGGGATGCGATCAACTACGATCCCGAAACCGGCTACGTGCTGGTCGGCACCGGCAACGGCGGGCCCTATGCCCGTTCGAAGCGCTCGCCGGCGGGCGGGGACAACCTCTACCTCGGTTCGCTCGTCGCGCTCGATCCCAGGACCGGGCGCATGGTCTGGCACTACCAGGAGACGCCCGGCGACAACTGGGACTTCACCTCGACCCAGCCGATGATCCTGACGCACATGCAGGTCGACGGCGAGGATCGCGGGGTCATTCTCCACGCGCCCAAGAACGGCTTCCTCTATGTGCTCGATCGCCGCACCGGCAAGGTGCTGCGGGCCAATGCCATCGCGCGGGTCAACTGGGCCAAGGGCATCGACCCGGCGACGGGCAAGCCGATCCTCGATCCCGCGGCCTCGGACTATACGGACGGTCCGAAGATCGTGTTTCCCTCGACCGTCGGTGCGCGCAACTGGTTTCCGGCGGCCTACAGCCCGCAGACCGGGCTTTACTATGGCTCGGTCGCCGACATCGGCAATCTCATCTTCATGACGCCGGGCGCCAAGCCCTATCGCGCCCGCGCGCTCAACAACGATGCGGCGCTGATCTTCACCCCCGACGTGCGCGAGGCGGTGGAGACGCTGCCCCCGCCGATGGCCGCGGCGGTCAAGGCGCTGCCCGCCTATGCCGAGGCGGTGCGCAATCCCGGCAAGAGCCAGTTCCGCGCCATGGACCCGCTGACCGGACGCACGGTATGGGCGGTGGACAGCGAGGGCTGGCAGGATCGCGGCGGGGTGCTGGCGACGGCCTCGGGCCTCATTGTCCACGGCTCGCTCTCGGGCAAGCTGGTGGTGCGCGATGCCCGGAGCGGTGCGGTCCTGAAGGCGATCGACACCGGCAGCCCGATCATGGCCGCGCCGATGACCTACAGCATCAAGGGCGTGCAATATATCGCGGTCCAGGCCGGCTGGGGCGGTGGCGGGTGGAGCTTCACCCCGCGCTATTCGGCGGCCTATGCGCGCGGCAACCAGAACCGGTTGCTGGTGTTCCGCCTCGGCGGCAAGCCGGTCACCCAGCCGCCGCTGCTGCCGCCGCTGGAGGTGGCACCGCCCGCTCCTGCGCAAGCCGCAGGCGTGACGGCGGAGACGATCGCGCGCGGGCAGGGGCTGTTCTTTGCCAATTGCGCGATCTGCCATGCCAATATCCATCGCTCGATGGCGCCCGATCTCAGGCGGATGCAGCCGGGCACGCACGAGGCCTTCCGCCAGATCGTGCTCGAGGGGGCGCTGCTGCCGGGCGGGATGCCACGCTGGGACGACGTGCTCTCGCCCGGTGACGCCGACGCGATCCACGCCTACCTCATCGACCTGCAGGGCAAGACGCGCGCCGACGAACTGGCCAAGCAGAAGGCGGGCAAGCCGCTCGACGCGCCCAGCCTGACGATCCTCTCCAACTATTGAAGGCCACCGATTGCAATGGATTTCTCGACGCTCGACAATCCCCGGCTGGAGTTTGCCTTTGCCTGCACGCTTCGGTTCACGCGGGTGCAGATGATCCCCGACCTGCCCTCGGGCGGAATGCGCAGCGCGGTCTATGTCGACGAGGGCACGTTCGAGGGGCCGCGCCTCAAGGGGCGCGCGGTGCCCAATTCGGGCGGGGACTATGCCTTCTTCCGCCCCGACGATACCGCGGTGTTCGACGCGCGCTACGTGCTCGAGGTCGACGACGGCACGCTGATCTACATGCAGAACAAGGGCTTCCTGTGGGGGCGCGAGCCGGGAGTGATGGACCGCCTGCGCGCCTGGGCCTTTGCCGGAGGCGCGCCGGTGCCGCACGCGGAATACTACCTGCGCGCGCAGCCCACGTTCGAGACGAGCAAGGGGCCGCACGACTGGCTGACCCGGCATATCTTCATTGGCGTCGGCGAGCGGCGGCCGGACGGCAATCACGTGAAGTATTATGCGCTGACGTGACGGTGGCTTGTGACCGAGGGGCCCTTCGACAGGCTCAGGGCGAACGGGGGGCGATCAGCGAGGCGTTCCTGGATTCAGAAACCACCTCCGTTCGTGCTGAGCTTGTCGAAGCACGCTTCCGCCACGCTTGCGCCCTTCGACGGGCTCAGGGCGAACGGTGATTGTAGCAACATCGGCGTGGCGGTTGCGGCAGTTTACAAAACCACCTCCGTTCGTGCTGAGCTTGTCGAAGCACGCTTCCGCCACGCAGCCCCTCAGTCCGGCGCGCGCAATTGCAGGTCGTCGCCGTTGGCTTTGGCCAGGATCTGGCGCAGGCTCTCGCCGCTGTCGGGGTAGCGCACGTCGGCCACGCGCCAGCCTTCGGGGCCGCGCGCCATCACCAGGACGAGGCGGGCAGTAGCGCCATCGGGCACGCCCTGGCGCGTGACGGTGACGCGCGCCAGGGCATGGTCGCGATCGGGCCAGGCGATCGCGATCGCCTGCTTGAGTGCCGTGGGCGACGTGCACAGGCATAGCGGGTCGGACTGAAGCTTGGTCGGGTCGTCGCGCACCGTGTCGGCGAGCAGGCCGGCCAGTTCAGGGGTGAAATAGCGTTCGCGCAAGTCGCCGTTGGCGGGCACGGCCCCGGTCGTGCCGTCATCGTCGAACAGTGCGCGGGCGAACAGGGCGGGATCGTCGGGCGTATCGCCGCGCAGGAAGCCCGCCTCGGGCGCCGCCGCAACGGTGCCGATCGCGGAAGGGGGCGGGCGGTCGCACGCGGCGGCCATCAGCACGAGCGGTGCCAGCGCGAGCGTGCGGGCAGGGTGGTATCGGGTTCGGTCGGTCATGGTCCAGGCGTGGCGCTCTTGGCTGTTCCTAGTCCCCTGCCGCGCACCATAGGAAAGCACAGGCGCGCTGGCGACCTCAAAATTCAACCCGGCCCAAATGCGAAAGCCCGCTTGACGGCGCGGTGGCTTCACGGCAGAACAATAACAATTGTTAGAAAAATACTTCCTCGCTGAGGGGGAGTCGCCATGGGAGAACCTGCCGGTGAAACTGCACCTGCCGCCGCGCGTCAGTCCGCAGACGTTCGCGGCCGCGCTCAAAGCCTATGCCGGCGTTGTCGGCAAGGATTGGGTCATGGCCAGCGACAGCGACCGCGACGCCTATTCCGACATCTATGCCCCGGGTGATGCCGGGCAATGGGCTGCCTCCGCCGCGGTCGCGCCCGCCAGTGTCGAGGAAGTGCGCGCGATCGTGCGGCTCGCCAACGAATACAAGACCCCGCTCTGGCCGGTCGCGCGCGGCAAGAACCTGGGCTACGGCACCGCCGCGCCGCGCATGGCCGGCGCCATCGTGCTCGATCTCGGGCGGATGAACCGAATCCTCGACATCGACCCCAAGCTGGCGACCTGCGTGCTCGAGCCGGGCGTCGGGTTCTTCGACCTGCACGATGCGATCCTGCGCGAGAAGCATCCCTTGTGGATGAGCGTGCCGGGCAACGGCTGGGGTTCGGTTATCGGCAACGCGCTCGACCACGGCATCGGCTACACGCCCTATGGTCTTCATGCGCGCAACTTATGCGGCATGGAAGTGGTGCTGCCCGACGGCGACCTGCTGCGCACGGGCATGGGGGCGATGGACAACAACCCCGCCTGGCATCTCTTTCCGTTCAGCTATGGCCCGACCTTCGACCTCGCCTTCACGCAATCCAACCTCGGCGTGGTGACCAAGGCCGGCCTGTGGCTCCAGCCCGCGCCCGAGGCCTCGCTCGAACTGATCTTCGACATTCCCGAGGAAGGCGACATCGGCTGGGTGGTCGACACGATCGCGCCGCTCAAGATCTCGGGGCTGATCGACCAGAACGTGTTCATCCCCAGCTGGCTGGGCAAGATGGTGCTCAAGGGCCAGCGTCATGACTTCTGGGACAAGCCCGGCGCGATTCCCGAATGGCGCGTGGCCGAGCTGCTCAAGCAGTACAAGCTGGGCTACTGGCAGGTGGCGCTGCGCCTCTATGGCGAGGAAAGCGTGATCAAGGCCAAGGCCGAGATCGTCAAGACGGCGATGAAGCGCCACCTTGCCGCAGCCCCGCAGGAGAACTGGTGGCGCCAGGGCGATGCGATCGGACAGTACGAGATCACCATGGGCGTGCCCTCCGCGGTGCCGCTGCAGATGTCGGACTGGATCGGCGGACGCGGCGCGCACATGGGCTTCTCGCCGGTGGTGCCCGCGACCAGCGCGCATGTGCTGGGCCAGCTCAAGCGCAGCCGCAAGATCATCGCCGACCACGATGTCGACTTCTACGCCAGCTTCACCATCGGCGGGCGCTTTGCCAACAACATCAACATGCTGATGTACGACCGCGATGACGCGCCGATGGTCGAGAACATGAAATCGCTGTTCAACGCGCTGATCGCCGAGACTGCCAAGGCCGGATACGGCGAGTACCGGACGCACCTCGGCTGGATGGACCCGGTGATGGACACCTTCAACTTCAACAACAACGCGCTGCGCCGCTTCGACGAGAAGGTGAAGTCCGCGCTCGATCCCAACGGCATCATCGCGCCGGGCAAGCAGGGCGTGTGGCCCGCAGCCTACGCCAGCGAGCGCCATTCTGCACCGCAGGGCGCCGCATCGGCCAAGGGAGGAAAGGCATGAGCCGTCTGGTTGTCGCCGCCGCCGCGCTGGTGCTCGGTGCTACGGTCGCGCTGGCCCAGGCCGGGGCGCCTGTTCCGCATGGCCCGCCCCCAGGCCCGCCGCCGCCATACCAGCTGCGCCCTGCCTATCCGGCCGGCGATCGCCTGAAGGCCGGTGGCGATGGCCGGGTCCTGTTCGAGGCCCATTGCGGGTATTGCCACTTGGCCGGCGGTATGGGCACCAATCTCGTCACCAAACAGCAGATGATGATGGGCCGCAGCCCCGACCAGGGCCTGCTCGCCAACCGCACCGACCTCACCGCCGACTACGTCAAGGCGGTGGTGCGCAACGGCAAGGGCGCGATGCCGGTGCAGACCCGCGTCGACATCACCGATACCGAACTCGATGCTGTCGCCAAGTATCTCGGAAAGGCGGGCTGATGCGCGGCGTAATCGACCGGCGCGGGCTGCTGCGCGCAGGGACACTGGCCGCCGGTGTCGGCGCCATGCCCGGCGCGGCGCGCGCTGCCACCACGGCCTTGCCTGCGCTGGTGGTGTTCGACAGCCGGGTGCCCGAGAGCCGGGCCTTCGCAAGCGGCTACCCGCTCGCCACTCGCCACGACCTTGCGCTTGGCCCGCTGGCGCTGCGGGCGCGGCTGGCGGCGCTCGAGGGCGGATTGGTCGCGGGTCTGACCGGCTGGGCGGACTGGTGCGCCTTGCGCGGTGCGGCGCGAGGTGCGGGCCTGCGACGCGCCGAAGACCAGCGCGTCACGGCGCCGCTGTCGGGGCGGCGCAACCTGTTCCGCTGGACCCTTTCGCGCGGGTGAGGGGACGGTTTGTGCCTGTGGGGCCCTTCGACAGGCTCAGGGCGAACGGAGGAGGGAGTGTGGGTGATCGTCGGCTTTCAAGCACCCATCTTCGTTCGTGCTGAGCTTGTCGAAGCACGCGCGCCCTGCCGTTCGCCCACAGCTTCAACACCGTGCGTTCATGCGTGCGCCGGCTGGCCCGCATTGCCTTATAGTGCAGCAAACGTGAAACGCTGCGCCAGCGCCCCTTGACCGATCCGGATAGCGATTTAGTATGTGTTGCTAACAAATACCGGGGCAACCGGAATCGGGAGAGGTGCGCCGGTTCGTCCACGTGGATACCGTGCTTTGAGGCCCTGGTGGCCAGCCCATCTCCCGATCCGGACCACAGTCGGACGAGGAGAGACCATGCGTGCCATCGATTACTTCGACCGGGGTCATGACCGCGATCCCCAGCGGCTGGCGGTGGTCGATACCGAGACCGGCCTCAAGCTGACTTTCGCTGAAACAAAGGCGCTGAGCGAGCGCATCGCCGCTGCGATGCAGAAGCACGGCTTCGAGAACCAGGACCTGCTCGGCCTTTATGGCCCCAACGACGGCATGCTGCTGGTCGTGCTGCTGGCGATGTGGCGCGCCAATGGCAAGTGGATCCCGGTCAACACGCGCAACGCGATCGACGCCAATGCCGCCTACATCAACTACGTGCGCTGCAAGTGGCTGGTCTATCACTCGAGCAAGGCCGACGAGGTCGCGCAGCTCAAGGCGCTGTGCCCGGTGATGCAGCATTTCGTCTGCCTCGACCGGCGCATGGGCGATGATCCCAGCCTCGAGGAATTCATGGCGGATATCACCGCCGCCGACTTCGTCGAACCCGAGATCGACGCCTTCGGCAACCTGTCCGACCTCGTCGGCATCTTCCCCACCGGCGGCACGACCGGCCCGTCGAAGGGCGCCAACGTCACCAACCTCGGCTGGGGCACGATGATCGAAACCGCCGCCGATGGCATGGGCGGGCGCACCGACAACCCGGTGGCGCTGGTCTCGGCACCGATCACCCATGCGGCTGGCCCGATCGCGCTGTCGACGCTGAGCCTGGGGGCGACGCAGGTGATCCTGCCCGGCTTCGATGCCGAGCGCGTGCTCGCGACGATCGAGGACTACAAGGTCACGCACATGTACCTGCCGCCGACGGCGCTGTACCAGCTGCTGGCCTCGCCCGCGATCGGCGACCACGACTATGCCAGCCTGCGCATCTTCATCCTCGTCGGCTCGCCCTGCTCGCCCGAGAAGCTGCGCCAGGCGGTGGAAATCTTCGGCCCATGCATGTGCCAGTCCTATGGCCAGGTCGAATGCCCGATGATCGTCGCCTGGTTCCCGCCCGAGGACGTGGCGCGTTTCGCCCGCGAGGCGCCCGAGAAGCTGGCCTCGTGCGGCAAGCCGACGCGCTCGATCAAGGTCGCGCTGCTCGACGACGACGGCAATCAGGTTCCGGCGGGCGAGGCGGGCGAGATCTGCGTCCGCGGCGCGCTGGTCACGCACAGCTACTTCGAAAAGCCCGAGGAAACTGCCGAGATCCGCAAGTTCGGCTGGCACCACACCGGCGACGTCGGCAAGTTCGACGAGAACGGCTATCTCTATATCGTCGACCGCAAGAAGGACATGGTGGTCTCGGGCGGCTTCAACGTCTTCACCGCCGAGGTCGAGGCGGCCGTGACCGAATTGGCCGAGGTGCGCGAGGCCTGCGTGTTCGGCATCCCGCATGAAAAGTGGGGCGAGCAGGTCCACGCCGTCGTCGTTGCCGACGGGATCGATGCTGCCGGGATCATCAGCTTCGCCAAGGGCCGGCTGGGCGGGGTGAAGGCGCCCAAGTCGGTCGAGTTCGTCAGCGAGATCCCGCGCACCGCGGCGGGGAAGATGGACAAGAAGGCCCTGCGCGCGAAGTATTGGGGCAACAGCGATCGCATGGTGAACTGAACGCGGACGACACTGGCCGGCCTAGGCAGGCCAACCAGGGCTGGCACGAAAAGTACCGACACGACGATTGCCCGACCTGAACAACAGGCGGGTCCATGGAGAGGATGACGGGATGCGCAAAGGGTTCATGGCCAGCCTCGGGCTGGTGTCGGCAGCGGCGGTGGCCCTCACCATCGCCGCATGCGGCAAGGGCGAGGCTGGGACGCCCGCGAAAATGGCCGTGGCCGGCGTCACCGATGCCCTGCTGGCCACCGCGCCCGAGGGTGAGTGGCTGAGCTATGGCCGCGACCAGGGCGAGCAGCGCTTCTCCCCGCTCGAGCAGATCAACGCGCAGAACGTCGGCCAGCTTGGCCTCGCCTGGTCGGTCGACTTCGACACCGCGCGCGGCCAGGAAGCCACGCCGCTGATGCACGACGGTGTACTCTACACCACGACCGCCTGGTCGATGGTCAAGGCCTACGACGCGCGCACCGGCAAGGTCTTGTGGGAATACGACCCCAAGGTCCCGCGCGAGACGCTGGTCGATGCCTGCTGCGATGCGGTCAATCGCGGCGCCGCGCTCTATGGCGACAAGATCTACGTCGGCACGCTCGACGGGCGCCTGATCGCGCTCGACCAGAAGACCGGGCGCGTGGTGTTCGACAAGGTGGTGGTGCCGCAGCGCCAGACCTATTCGATCACCGGCGCGCCGCGCGTGGTCAAGGGCCGCATCGTGATCGGCGCGGGCGGCGGCGAGTTCAAGGCGCGCGGCTATATCGCCGCCTACGATCCGAACACCGGGGCCGAGGTGTGGAAGTTCCACACCGTTCCCGGCGACCCGAAGAAGGGTTTCGAGAACAAGGCCATGGAAGCGGCCGCCAAGACCTGGACCGGGGACTGGTGGACCCTGGGCGGCGGCGGCACGGTGTGGGACGGGATCACTTACGACCCCAAGACCAACCTGCTGCTGTTCGGCACCGGCAATGCCGAGCCATGGAACCCTGCGCCGACCGGCCGCAATGGCGACGCGCTCTATACCTCCTCGATCGTGGCGGTGAACGCCGATACCGGGGCCTATGCCTGGCATTTCCAGGAAACGCCCGAGGACCGCTGGGACTTCGACTCCGACGCGCAGATCACGCTGGCGGACCTGATGATCAGCGGCCGGCAACGCCATGTCGTGCTGCACGCGCCCAAGAACGGGCATGCCTACGTGCTCGATGCGGCGACCGGGCAGTTCATCCAGGCCGCGCCCTTCGTGCCGGTCAACTGGACCACGGGCATCGATCCCAAGACCGGCCGCGCCGCGATCAACCCCGAGGCGCGCTATGAAAAGGGCGACAAGCCGTTCATCGGCATGCCCGGCGCGGGCGGGGCGCATTCGTGGCAGCCGCAGAGCTTCAGCCCCAAGACCGGGCTGCTCTACATTCCCGCCAATGTCGCCGGATTCCCGTATGCTGCGGCCAAGGACTGGAAATCGAGCGCGATCGGGTTCCAGACCGGGATCGACGGCTACTCGACCGCGATGCCGCCGATCCCCGAGGTCCAGGCCGGCGCCATGGCTGGCACGACCGGCGCGCTCATCGCGTGGGATCCGGTCGCGAACAAGGCCGCCTGGAAGGTCGATCAGGTCAGCCCGTGGAACGGCGGCATCCTGTCCACCGCCGGCAACCTCGTGTTCCAGGGCAATGCCCAGGGCCAGTTCGTCGCCTACAGCGCCGACAAGGGCCAGAAGCTGTGGTCGTTCGAGGCGCAGAGCGGGATCATCGCCGCGCCGATGACCTACAGCATCGGCGGCGAACAATACGTGGCCGTCATGGTCGGCTGGGGCGGCGTCTGGGACGTGGCCACCGGCATCCTTGCGCACAAGGGCGGCGCCTCGCGCAATATCAGCCGCCTGCTGGTATTCAAGCTCGGCGCCAAGGGCCAGCTGCCCGCCCCGCCGCCCAGCAACGCCGGGCCGCTCGACCCGCCGCCGCTGACGGGCACCCCGCAGCAGGTGGCGCATGGCGGCGCGCTCTATGGCCGTTACTGCAATGTCTGCCACGGCGATGCCGCGGTGGCGGGCGGCGTCAATCCCGACTTGCGCCATTCGGGCGCGATCGGTTCGGCCGAGGGCCTCAAGATGATCGTGCTCGACGGCGCACTGCACGAGGCGGGCATGGTCTCGTTCAAGAGCGTGCTGACCGCCGACGATGCCGAGGCGATCCGCCAGTACCTCATCAGCCGCGCCAACGAGGACAAGGCGCTCGAGGCCAAGACGGGCAAGCGCATCGGCAAGGGTGTCTCGCGCAATTGACGCTGGCGACCATGCTAAAAAATGTTATGATGCATTACAGAATATTGGAGAGGAGTCGGCCATGAACGAGATGACGACCATTTCGCGCGAACAGCGCGCCTATTCGCCCGCTGCCAGCGCATTCCTGGCGCGCAAGCCCCAGCTGTTCATCAACAACGAGTGGGTGGACAGCAGCCATGACGCCGTGATCGAGGTCGAGGATCCGTCTTCGGGCAAGATCGTCGGGCACGTGGTCGACGCCTCCGATCGCGATGTCGACCGGGCGGTTGCCGCCGCGCGCGCCGCGTTCGACGATGGCCGCTGGTCGGGCCTGCCGCCGATGGTGCGCGATCGCACGATGAACCGGCTGGCCGACCTGCTCGAGGCCAACACCGACCTGTTCGCCGAACTCGAGGCGATCGACAACGGCAAGCCCAAGACGATGGCCGGTGCGATCGACATCCCCGGTGCGATCAGCCAGCTGCGCTTCATGGCGGGCTGGGCCAGCAAGGTCGCCGGCGAGACGACCCAGCCCTATACCATGCCCGGCGGCCAGGTGTTCAGCTATACCGTGCGCGAGCCGGTGGGCGTCTGCGCGCAGATCGTGCCGTGGAACTTCCCCCTGCTGATGGCCTCGCTCAAGATCGCGCCGGCCCTGGCGGCAGGCTGCACCCTGGTGCTCAAGCCTGCCGAGCAGACCTCGCTCACCGCGCTCAAGCTGGCCGACCTCGTGGTCGAGGCCGGCTTCCCCGCCGGCGTCATCAACATCATCACCGGCAATGGCCACACCGCGGGCGACCGGATGGTCAAGCACCCCGACGTCGACAAGGTGGCCTTCACTGGCTCGACCGAGATCGGCAAGCTGATCAACCGCAACGCCACCGCGTCGATGAAGCGCGTGACGCTCGAACTCGGCGGCAAGAGCCCGGTCGTGGTCATGCCCGATGTCGACGTGGCGCAGGCCGCGCCGGGTGCGGCGGGCGCGATCTTCTTCAACTCGGGCCAGGTCTGCGTCGCCGGCTCGCGCCTGTTCGCGCACAAGTCGGTGTTCGACCAGGTGCTCGAGGGCATGGCCGCCACGGCCCCGTTCTGGAGCCCGCGTCCCTCGCTCGACCCCGAGGCGCACATGGGGCCGCTGGTCAGCAAGGAACAGCACGAGCGCGTGATGGGCTACATCGAGGCCGGCAAGCGTGACGGCGCCAGCGTGGTCATGGGTGGCGACGCCCCGGCGGCGGATGGCGGCTACTACGTCAACCCGACGATCCTGGCCGACGTGAACCCGCAGATGAGCGTCGTGCGCGAGGAAATCTTCGGCCCGGTGGTCGTCGCGCAGCGTTTCGAGGATCTCGACGAAGTGGCGCGCATGGCCAACGACACCTGCTTCGGCCTTGGCGCCGGCATCTGGACCAAGGATGTCGCGACGATGCACAAGCTGGCCGCCAAGATCAAATCGGGCACCGTGTGGGGCAATTGCCACGCCATGATCGACACCGCGCTGCCGTTCGGCGGCTACAAGGAATCGGGCCTCGGCCGCGAACAGGGCCGCCAGGGCATCGAGGCCTATCTCGAGACCAAGACGGTCATCATCCAGCTCTAGAACGACCTTTTCCCTGTTTTCGTCGCCCCGGGTCACACGCCCGGGGCGACGGACGGGAACGACGACTTCAAGTACCCCAAGGACCACGACTCATGCCCATCGACCTCGACAAGATCACCGCCATCGACGTGCACGTCCATGCCGAGGTCTCATGCCACGATCCCGAAGACCCCGTGATGGGCAAGTTCTTCGATGCCGCCTCAAGCTATTTTCGCGCCCCGCGCGAGCGGCCCAAGATGCCCGAGATCGCGCAGATCTATCGCGACCAGAACATCGCGTTCTGCCTGTTCACGGTCGATTGCGAGAGCGGCATCGGCGCCAAGCGCGTGTCGAACTACGAGATCGCCGAATTCGCCGCCGAGAACGACGACGTCTGCATTCCTTTCGCCTCGATCGACCCGCACAAGGGCAAGTACGGCGCACGCGAGGCGCGCGACCTGATCGAGAACTACGGGGTCAAGGGCTTCAAGTTCCACCACATCTGCCAGAACATCCACCCGGCCGAGCAGGTCGGCTACGCGATCTACGAAGTCATCGCCCACTACAAGCTGCCCGCGATCTTTCACACCGGGCACTCGGGCATGGGCACAGGCATGCGCGGTGGCGGCGGCATCCGTCTGAAGTACGGCCAGCCCATGCTGGTCGACGATGTCGCGGTCGACTTCCCCGACATGAAGATCATCCTCGCGCATCCCTCGTGGCCGTGGGTCGACGAGAGCCTGTCGATGGCGCTGCACAAGGACAACGTGTTCATCGACCTGTCGGGCTGGAGCCCCAAGTACTTCCAGCCGCAGATCATCCAGTACGCCAACACCCAGCTCAAAAAGAAGATGCTGTTCGGCAGCGACTTCCCGCTGATCCGCCCCGAAAAGTGGCTCGAGGCCGCGCGTCAGGTCGGCTTCCGCGACGAGGTGCTGCCCGGCATCATGAAGGACAACGCGGTCAAGCTGCTGGGTCTTGGCTGACCAGGCGATGGACTTTGCCGGCCGCCACGTCGTCATCACCGGCGCATCCACCGGCATAGGCAGGGCCACTGCCGCGCGCGTGGTGGCGGCGGGCGGCATGGTCACGCTGATCGCCCGGCGCGCCGAACTGCTGCAGCAGGCCTGCATCACGCTCGGTGCACAGGCCGGCTGGGCCGCGGCGGACGTCGCCGACAAGGCGCAGTTGCTGGCGGCGCTCGATGCGGCGGTGGCGCAGCGCGGGCCGATCGACGGCCTATTCTGCAACGCCGGGACCGGCGGCACCTTTGCCGCGGTCGAGGACTATGCCGACGAGGCCTTCGACCAGGTTATCGCCGTCAACCTGACCTCGGTGTTCCACGCCATCGCGCATGTCGCCCCGGCGATGAAGGCGCGCCGGCGCGGGGCGATCCTGGTGACTGGAAGCCTCGCCAGCGAACGCGGCATGGCGATGAACGCCGCTTACGTCGCCTCCAAGCACGCGGTGCTCGGCCTCGCGCGCGGTGTCGCGCTGGAACTCGCTCCGTTCGGGGTGCGCTGCAACTGCGTGGTGCCCGGCTTCATCGAGACGCCGATGCTCGACGCACTGCCGCCCGATGCCATGGCGGCGATGGCCGCGCGCGTGCCGCAGGGCCGCACCGGCAGCGCCGAGGAACTGGCCGAGGTTGCCGCCTTCCTGCTGTCCGATGCGGCAGCGCACGTTACCGCGCAGAGCTGGGCCGTCGATGGCGGCCTGCTCGGCACCCTTTCGCTCTGAACCCCAAGAGGCAATCGCCATGGCGCTGACCTATTACCATGCCGAACCGGTGGCCAACTCACTCAAGTCGATGATCCCGCTCAAGGAAAAGGGGCTCGACTACACCAGCCGCTATGTCGATCTGCACAAGTTCGAACAGCACCAGCCGTGGTTCGTGGCGGTCAATCCCGAGGGCCAGGTGCCCGTGCTCGATCACGACGGCACGATCATCACGCACACCACGGTCATCAACGAATACCTCGAGGATGTCTTCCCCGATGCCCAGCCGGCCGACGGCCCGCTGCGCCCGCGCGATGCGGTCGGGGCGGCGCGGATGCGCTACTGGAACAAGTTCGTCGACGAGCACGTGATGAACTACGTCTCGATGCACGGGTGGCACCGCATGGTCGGCGTGATCGCGCGCAACATCGAGAACGGCGAGTTCGAGGCGCTGCTCGCCAACATCCCCTTGCCCGACCAGCGCAAGAAGTGGGCGACCGCGCGTTCGGGCTTTTCCGAGGCGGATCTCGCCAATGCCACCGACAAGATCGCCTATGCCGTCGACAAGGTCGAGCGCCAGCTGGCCGAGACCGCGTGGCTGGCAGGCGATGCCTATACGCTTGCGGACATCAACTTCTATGCGCATTGCGGGATGATGGTCGAGCGCATGTTCCCCGACCTGGACATTGCGACGCGGGCGCCGCGCCTGGTAGCCTGGCGCGAGCGGATGACCGCGCGGCCGGGCGTGGCAGCGGCGCTGGCGGGCGAGGACCGCACGGCGCCGGGTCTGCGCACCTGGACCGGGCACGTGCGCTAAAGGAGGCAAGAGTTTCGGAATATGGCAGGTTTCGTTCTGATTCATGGGTCGTGGCACGGGGGCTGGTGTTTCGACAAGGTGACCGCCCTGCTCGAGGCGCGCGGCCATACCGTCATTGCGCCAACGCTGCCCGGCATGGGTGGCACGGCGCAGGAACTGGCGGCGGTGACGCTGGCGGGCTGGGGTGACTTTGCTGCGCAGCATTGTGCAGACTTGCGCAAGCAACTGGGGCCCGACGTGCCGGTCGTGCTGGCGGGGCACAGCCGCGGCGGGCTGGTGGTGAGCACCGCCGCCGAAGCCCACCCCGATGCCATGGACGCGCTCGTCTACATCTGCGCGATGATGCTCCCCGCCGGGGTCTCGCGGGCCGAGTTCAAGGAGATGGAAGGCCCGAACCCTGCGTTCGACGCGATCATCCGCAAAGTGGCCGACGGCGCGGGGACCGAGATCGACACCACGGGCGATGCCGGCGCGGTCTTCGCGCAATTGTCGCCCCCCCACGATGTCGCCGCGATCCTGCCGCGGTTGCTCACCGAACCCCACGGCCCGCGCAGCGAGAAGATCGTGGTGACGCCCGAACGCTGGGGCGCGCTGCCGCGTACTTATGTCGCCTGCACCGAAGACCGCACCATCCCGATCGCCAGCCAGCAGCGCATGATCGCGATGTCACCCGGCGCGCAGGTGGTCACGCTGGCGGCGGACCACAGCCCCTATCTGTCCATGCCCGAGGCTTTGGCCGACGCGCTGGAGGCGGCTGCGGGGTCTTTGGCTTAAGCTGGGCGCCAGGCCCTGTTGCCCCTCCGTCAGCGCTGGCGCGCTGCCACCTCCCCATCAAGATGGGGAGGATCCCAATGATCCTCCCTGCCGCAAGGCGGGGAGGGGACCGCCCGCGCAGCGGGTGGTGGAGGGGCTGCTTGCACCCCGCCATCGCCGCGCTATCCTGCCGCCATGCACCAGACGCCCGAAGACCGCCCGATCTATCGCCTGCTCACCGGTCGCGACGACCGCGCGTTCTGCGACCGCGTGTCGGAGGCGCTGGCGCAGGGCTGGCGGCTCTATGGATCGCCGTCGATGACCTATGACGCGGGCATGGACTGCATCAAGGTGGCCCAGGCCGTCGTCTGGCACGAGGCCCAAGTCATCAAGCAGGCTTAACGCAACAGGCCGCCGAGCAGCCCGCGCGCGAAGCGGCCGAAGGCGGCACCGCCCAAGCTCGTGGCGATCGAGCCGACGATGGCCGAGGCGCCGCTGGCCACCGGCGAGGCGCGCGACTTCTTGCCGGTCAGCTCGGCGGCGATGACCGCGCCGGCGGACGAGGCGACCGCGCCGATCGCGGCCTTGCCCGCCTTGCCCCACAACGAGGGCGACTGGCGCGGCTGCGCGCGCTGCGCGGCGGTGCCCTGCTCCTCGACCTGCTGCGCGGCGGCGGCGGCATCGGCGGCCTTCTGGGCCAGGACTTCGGCGGCGCTCTCGCGGTTGACCGCATTGTCGTACTTCCCGCCGAACGGGCTCGAGGCCTGGATCGCGGCACGCTCGGCCGGCGAGACCGGGCCGAGGCGCGAGCGCGGCGGGGCGATCAGCGTGCGCTGGACCACGCCCGGCGCGCCTTCGGCATCGAGCGTGGAGACCAGCGCCTCGCCGACCTTGAGCTCGGTGATCGTGGTGGCGGTGTCGAGTTCGGGGTTTGTGCGAAAGGTCTCGGCCGCGGCGCGGATCGCCTTCTGGTCGCGCGGGGTGAAGGCGCGCAGGGCATGCTGCACGCGGTTGCCGAGCTGGCCGGCGACCTTCTCGGGAATGTCGATCGGGTTCTGCGTGACGAAATAGACGCCCACGCCCTTGGAGCGGATCAGGCGCACGACCTGCTCGACCTTGTCCATCAGCGCATCGGGCGCATCGTCGAACAGGAGGTGGGCCTCGTCGAAGAAGAACACCAGCTTGGGCTTTTCCGGGTCGCCCACTTCGGGCAGCGCCTCGAACAGTTCGGACATCAGCCACAGCAGGAACGTGGCATAGAGCTTGGGGCTCTGCATCAGCTTGTCGGCCGCGAGCACGTTGACCATGCCGCGCCCGTTCTCGTCGGTGCGCAGGAAGTCGTTGATCTCGAATGCCGGCTCGCCAAAGAAGCGGTCCGCGCCCTGGCTTTCGAGGCCGAGCAGCTGGCGCTGGATCGCGCCGACGCTGGCCTTGGTGACGTTGCCGTACCTGGTGGCGAGCGTGCTGGCGTTCTCGGCACAGGCGGCGAGCACGGCCTGGAGGTCGGGCAGGTCGATCAGCAGCAGGCCATTGTCGTCGGCATAGCGGAATGCGATCGTCAGCACGCCTTCCTGCGTCTCGTTGAGGCCCATCAGCCGCGCCAGCAGCAGCGGCCCCATTTCCGAAATCGTCGTGCGGATCGGGTGGCCCTGCTCGCCATAGAGATCCCAGAACACCGCCGGATTGTCGGCATAGGCGTAGTCGGTGATGCCGAGGTCCTTCGCACGCTGCTCGAGGCTGGCGGCATGCTTGAACGTCGGGCTGCCGGGCATGGCGATGCCCGAGAGATCGCCCTTCACGTCGGCGAGGAACACCGGCACCCCGGCGCGGCTGAACTGCTCGGCCATACCCTGCAGCGTGACGGTCTTGCCCGTGCCGGTCGCGCCCGCCACCAGGCCATGGCGGTTGGCGCGCGACAACAGCAGCGCCTCGCGCTCGCCCCTGGCGCCCAGCCCGAGGAAAATATCGTCCATGCCCGTCTGCTCCCGTCCGATATACGTCGTATGGTTGGCGTCGCGTGGTTGGCGCCGCGTGGTTGACGCCCCGTTTAGGACGCGCAGCGATTGCCCGCGAGGGCTTTTTGCATCCGCCTCGGCTTGCCGCTAAAGCGCCACGACGATGACACGCGCGCCCTTCCTGCTGCTCGACGATGCCCGCGAGGGGCATGACGGTTTTGCCCGCCTCTACGAGGGCGTCGAGGACCTGGTGATTGCTCGCCGCGCCGACGAGGTGGACGCCGCGCTGGCGCAGATCGGCGCCACGCCCGGCTGGTGGGCGGGGGCGATCGCTTACGAGGCAGGGCTGGCGCTGGAGCCGCGGCTCAAGGGGCTGGCCGACAAGCGCAGCGGCGCGGCGGGGCCGCTGGTCTGGTTCGCGCGCTTTGTCAGGATGACGCGGATGCCTGCGGCCGAGGCCGAACGCTGGCTCGATCGCGAGGCCGGCGGGGCCGGGCGGCTCGGTCCGCTCGACCCGCAGATGACGCCCGCCGGCTATGCCCGCGCTTTCGATAGAGTGCAGGAAGCGATCCGCGCCGGCGATATCTATCAGGCCAACCTGACCTTCGAACTGGCCGGTTCGTGGAGCGGCGATCCGCTGGCGATCTATGCCGCGCTGCGCCGCGATTCGCGCGGGGGGCATGGTGCGGTGCTGTGGGATGGCGCGCACTGGCACCTCTCGGTCTCGCCCGAGCTGTTCTTCCGGCTCGAGGGTGACCGCGTCACGGTCAAGCCGATGAAGGGCACCGCGCCGCGCGGAGACACTCCGGCACAGGATGCCGCGCGCAAGGCCGCGCTCGCCGGCAATGCCAAGGACCGCGCCGAGAACCTGATGATCGTCGACCTGATGCGCAACGACATCGCGCGCGTCGCGGTGCCGGGCACGGTACGGGTGCGCGATCCCTTCGCGATCGAGAGCTATCCCACCGTGCACCAGATGGTGACGACGGTCAGCGCGCAGTTGCAGCCGGGGGCGGACGTGCGCGACTTGCTACGCGCGATCTTCCCCTGCGGTTCGATCACCGGCGCGCCCAAGATCCGCGCGATGGAACTGATCGACGAGGTCGAACGCGATGCGCGCGGGCTCTATTGCGGCGCGATCGGGCATATCGACGTGCCAGGCCGCGAGGATGGCCCGGCCACTAGCGAGGCGGCGTTCAATGTGGCAATCCGCACGGTGCGTCTGGTTCCCGATCATCCCGGCGCGGCCGGGGGGCGGGCCACCATGGGGGTGGGTTCGGCGGTGGTCGCGGATTCGGCGATGCTCGGCGAATGGCGCGAATGCGTCGTGAAGGGGAATTGCTTGCGCCTCAATGCCGGCAATGCCGACCTGATCGAGACCATGGCCTTCGATCCTGCCGAGGGCATCGCGCTGCTCGAGCGGCATCTCGAGCGGATCAAGCAGAGCGCGCTGGCGCTGGGCTTCGCGTTCGATCGCCATGCGGTGCGCAACGCGATCCATGCGCTGTGCTTCGATCTCGATGCGCCCGCCAAGGTGCGGCTGGTGGTGGCCCGGAGCGGCGCCCATGCGCTGGAGGCCGCGCCGATGCCGGCCCCCTTTGCCGGCCCCGCGGTCTGTGCGGTGCTGTCCTTGCCGGTGTCCGAGAGCGACTGGCGCCTGCGCCACAAGACCAGCGACCGTGGTTTCTACGAAGCGGCGCTCAAGGCCGCGCGCCGTGCGGGTGCGCAGGAGGCCCTGCTGCGCCGCGACGACGGGCTGCTGACCGAGGGCAGCTTCACCAACCTGTTCGTCGAGAAGGACGGCGTGCTGGTCACCCCGCGCCGCGAACACGGCCTGCTGCCCGGCGTGCTGCGGGCCAGCCTGATCGAGGCCGGCCGCGCGGTCGAGGGCGATGTCGTGCTGGATGACCTGATGGGCGGTTTCTTCATCGGCAATGCGGTGCGCGGGTTGATGCCGGCCCGGCTTCTCGGGCAGGGCTGAGCGCGATGACCGACCAGACGACCAGCGCGGCCCAGACGACCAGCGCGGCCCAGACGATCAGCGCGGCATTGCGCCGCATCGCGCCTTCGCGCACCAATGCCATGACAGACCGCGCGATCGAGCTGCGCGCGGTGGGGCGCGACATCATCTCGCTCTCGGTGGGCGAGCCCGATTTCGCGACGCCGGCGCACGTGATCGAGGCAGCCAAGGCGGCGCTCGACAGCGGGCAGACGCGCTATACCGCAGTCGCCGGCACGGCCGCGCTGCGCGAGGCGGCGGCGCTGCATTTCGCGCGTGACCTCGGCATCGTGGTGCCGCCCGCGCAGGTCATCGTCACCGCCGGGGGCAAGCAGGCGATCTTCGAGGCGCTGCTGGCGACGCTGGATCCGGGCGACGACGTGCTGATCCCCTCGCCGTGGTGGGTCAGCTATCCCGAGATCGTGCGCTTTGCCGGGGCGACCGTCGTCGACCTGCCGACCAAGGCAGCCGGTGGTTTCCGTATCACCGCCGCCCAGCTCGAGGCCGCGATCACGCCTGCCACGCGCTGGCTGCTGCTCAACAGCCCCGGCAATCCCACCGGCGCGACCTATCCGGCCGAGGAGCTGGCGGCGCTGGGCGCGGTGCTGCGGCGTCATCCGCGCGTGCTGGTGCTGAGCGACGACATCTATGCGCCGCTGCGCTATGGCGCGGGCGCACACGCCACGCTGAGCGTGGTCTGCCCGGACCTCGCCGATCGGGTGCTCACCGTCTCGGGCGTGTCGAAGAGCCACGCGATGACGGGTTTCCGCATCGGCGTCTCGGCGGGGCCAGCGTGGCTGATCGCGGCGATGGGCAAGCTGCAGTCGCACAACAGCGGCAATCCGTGCTCGATCGCGCAAGCGGCAGCGACTGCCGCACTCGCCGGCCCGCAGGACTTCCTTGGCGAATGGCGCGAACGCTTCCGCATCCGCCGCGACCGGGTGGTGGCCGCGATCAACGCGATCCCCGGCCTCAGCGCCCCGCTGCCCGATGGCGCCTTCTATTGCATGGTCGATGCCGCCCCGCTGATGGACCGCTTTGGGGATGACGAGGCGCTGGCGCTGCACCTGCTCGAACATGGCGTGGCGGTGGTCGCCGCCTCGGCCTTCGGCGGCGCGGCGGGCTTTCGCATCTCGTTCGCGGCAGATGATGCCGCGCTCGATGAAGCACTGCGCCGGATCGCCACCGCGCTGGGCTGAGGCAGGAAATTTTTATGAGCCACCGCCGTTCGTCCTGAGCCTGTCGAAGGACGCTGACGCCGTGCGTGCCCTCGGGGCCCTTCGACAAGCTCAGGGCGAACGGGAAGGGGGACCGGCGTCGAACGCGCGATCTCCCTTATCCGCGGCACTCCAACTTCAAGCCACCGCCGCTCGTCCTGAGCCTGTCGAAGGACGCGCGCGCAACCTGCCATTCAAAACCGAAGATACGCGCCGGGGAGCCTGTAAGCCGGGTTCTGTCGTGCCGACGGTATCCCACGCGTGGACCGTATCGGCACGGGCAGCCATTCCTCTCGGCGACCTGTTGCCAAGCCGCTCCAGCAACCAACCCGGGCAACTGGCGCGAAACCCGCCTGCATTCGCGAGAATGCGTGTTGCCCCTATTCGGTCTTGCTCCGGGTGGGGTTTGCCATGCCGCTTCCGTTGCCGGTCGCGCGGTGCGCTCTTGCCGCACCCTTTCACCCTTGCCGGGGGCTGAAAGCCCCGTTGGCGGTCTGCTCTCTGTGGCACTTTCCCTTGCCCGGCTTGTGGCCGGGCCGGCGGGCGTTACCCGCCACCCTTGTTTCGTGGAGCCCGGACTTTCCTCGGCATCAGGCGAAGTGATGACGCGGCTGCCCGGCTCCCCGGTGCGTGGGCGTCACCTAGCATGGCCGAGGTCGCGCGCCAACAGCAGCTCGAACAGCAATGCACCGATCTGTCCGTCGACCTCGCCGTCGATCTTGTGCGGGCGCCAGCGGCGCTGGAATGCGGCGACGGCCGCGGCCTTGTCGCTGACGTCGTAGCCGAAGCGCTCGAGCGCCAGGAAGAACGCACCCTCGTTGTCGTAGAGCAGGCGCATCTTGGGGCGCGGGCGCGAGAGCACGAGGTTGTAGCGGGCCAGCAGGTCCCAGTCGAACAGCTCGCCCGGATCCTGCTTGCGCGCCGGCGCCACGTCCGAATGGCCGACGACGTTGGCACGGGGAATGTCGTGCCGCCCGACGATGTCGCCCAGAAGCGGGACCAGCGCCTCCATCTGGGCATCGGCAAAGGGGCGATACCCGAACTCGTGGCCGGGATTGACCAGCTCGATCCCGATGCTGGCGGAATTGACGTCGGTGATCCCGCGCCAGAACGCACGGCCGGCATGCCAGGCGCGCTGGCTCTCGTCGACGAGGCGGACGATCGTGCCGTCCTCGTCGATGAGGTAATGCGCCGAAACCTCGGCGGCCGGGTCCTTCAGCCGCTCCAGCGCCTCGGCGGCGGTGCGCATGCCGGTGTAGTGCAGCACGACCATCGACACCGGCAGCCGGCGCTCGTTGAAGTTGGGTGACGGCTCGTCGCGGTTCACCAGCCAGCGGTGCATGGCCAAGGCGGTGCCTCTCGCGCGGTCAGCGGACGGGGAGGACCGCGCCGAGCACCAGCGCCTCGGCTGCGACGTGGACCTGGAAGCCGCCGCCGAGCCCTTCGGCCAGCTGGTGCAGCATCGCGGCGGGCGCGGTGCGGCTGCTGAGATCGGCAGCCGCCAGCGTTCCGGCGAGGGCCTGGCCCACGACGGGGTCGAAGGCGATGCGCGGCCCGGTGGCGCGGATCACCAGCTCACTCGCGCCGTTGCGCACTTCGCCGGCGATGTCGAGCACGCCGCCACGCACCAGCGCTTCCATGCCGATCAGCGCGAGGTTGAGCAGCGTCTTGATCGCGGCCTTGGGCAGCATGTCGTCTGGCATCGCCCATTGCACGGTGACGCGCGGATTGGCCGCGACCAGCGCATCGACGAGGCCGCGCGCCTCGGCCACCGGCACCATCTCGCCAAAGCCGCCCGCCGCGCCGAACGCCAGGCGGAAGAAGCGCAGCTTGTTGGCCGAGCTGGCCGCGCTCTGCTCCAGCAGTTCGAAGCACTTCTGCCGCATTTCGGGGTCGCGCTCTTCGGCGAGCAGCTCGAGTCCGTTGGTCAGCGCGCCCACCGGGCTCAACAGGTCATGGCAAAGCCGCGAGCAGAGCAGGCTGGCGAGATCGAGGGAGGCGATGGTCATGGAACGTAGATAAGCCTTTGCCAAAACGCAGCGCGCGCTGTCGCGCCGCCATGCGCATTGTGCGCCTTACCCGTCCACGACGCGATAGGAAAGCGCTGCGAAACCGGAGGGAGCGTCGCACCAGAGCGTAACCGTCCCTTGCGCGACGATCGCCCAGAACCGCCCATCGCCCGCAGCCTGCGCCTGATCGGTGGCGGAGGGGCGTGCAAGGCCGTTGGGGTGCGAGTGGAAATAGCCCAGGACGTGAGGGCCGCCCGCCCGCGCGGCGCGGTGTGCGGCTATCAGCGCGGCGGGGTCGATCTCGAAATGGCGTGCGGGATCGGGCGCCACGTTGGCGGTGGGGATCGCCTGGGCGATGTGGCTGCCGTGGCCGAGCAACAGGCCGCAGGCCTCGTGCGGATGCGCGGCGTCGGTTGCAGCGAGGATGGCTGCGTGGGCAGCGCGGGCGAGTGTGGAGTGGGGTTGAAGGTGCTCCCGCCCTCCGTTTGTCTTGAGCTTTTCGAAAGACGCGGGCGTTGGCCGGGGCGGGATGGGCCCTTCGACAGGCTCAGGGCGAACGGGGTTTGGTGGGGTTTGGCTGGTGTAGACTTGCGGGCTTTCCCGCCCCCCGTTCGTCCTGAGCTTGTCGAAGGACGCGGGCGCTGCGTGTGATGGGGGATGCCCTTCGGCAGGATCACGACGGGCGGTCGATGGGGCATCCAGTCTATCCCCGTTCGGGCTGAGCTCGTCGAAGCCCCCTGCCGCCTGGCCCTGGCGGTTTTTGGCCAAGGCGCTTACTCTTGCCCGGTCCCCGGCAATCAGCGCTTCCTTCTTCGCGCGCGACCAGCCCTTGATCTTGCGCTCAGCGGCGAGCGCCTCTTCGCGCGTTCCGAACGTTTCGTGCCACACCAGCGTGACGGGGCGCCTGGACAGGGTGGAGCAGGGCATCGTGCCGGCATCGTGCTGCGCGATCCGGCGCTCCAGGTCGTCGGTGTGACCGGCGTAGAACGATCCGTCCGCGCAGCGCAGCAGGTAGGCGTGGAAGCTCATGGCCCATGACCATACCCTTGTTTGCGGGCGCTTCCATCCCCATATCCCCTCTCCAATGGGGGATTTCGAAGACATTCTGACCGGCGCGATCGGGGCGCCTGGACGGCTCGACAAGGCACTGGCAGACGCCAGCGGTCTGTCGCGCGAGCGAGTCAAGGCGCTGCTGGAGGACGGGCGCGTCGAGCTTGACGGCAAGCCGGCGCGGCAGGGCTCGCTCAAGGTGACCGAGGGCGCCGCGTTCGCCATCCGCGTTCCGGCAGCCGCCCCGCTCGAAACCGTTGCGCAGGACATTCCGCTGACGGTGACCTATGAGGACGCGGCGCTGATCGTGATCGACAAGCCGGCCGGGCTGGTGGTCCACCCGGCGGCGGGCAATCCCGACGGGACTCTGGTCAACGCGCTGCTGCATCATTGCCGGGGCGAATTGTCGGGCATCGGCGGTGTGGCGCGGCCGGGGATCGTCCACCGGATCGACAAGGACACCTCGGGCCTTCTGGTCGTTGCCAAGAGCGACGCCGCGCACGAGGGGCTGGCGCGCCAGTTCGCCGATCACTCGATCACGCGCGCTTATCGCGCCGTCACCGCAGGGCAGCCGATGCCCGCCGCCGGCACGATCCGCGGCGCGATCGCGCGATCGACGCACGATCGCAAGAAGATGGCGCTGGTCGAGGACGGGCGAGGCAAGCACGCCGTGACTCACTACCGGACGCTGGCGCCGCTCGATGGCGCCGCTTTGGTCGAGTGCCGGCTCGAGACGGGGAGAACCCATCAGGTGCGTGTTCACCTTGCATCAAGGGGTCACGCGCTATTGGGAGACCCTGTCTATGGGCGCGCGCCCGCCCGTATCCGCCCCGTATTGGCCCGACTCGGCTTTGCCCGTCAGGCCCTTCACGCGGCAGAACTGGGGTTCATTCACCCGATCAGCGGTGAAGCGCTCCATTTTACCAGCCCGACGCCCGTCGACATGCAGGAACTGATAATCGAACTGGGCGGTTCTTGACGGTATTCATGGTCTATATCGATCACTGTGTACCAAAAGGATGTGTGGCCCCACCGGGGAATGCTCGTTAGAGGTTTTCCATCGGGGAACTGACGCGACGAAAGGATGTGTTCAGGTGAGCAGCAAGACTTCAGTGGCCAAGGCCCCGGCCAGCGTTCCGGCTCTGGGTGGCGAGGCCAGCCTCAATCGCTATCTCTCGGAAATCCGCAAGTTTCCCGTGCTGACGGCTGAGCAGGAATACATGCTCGCCAAGCGCTACCAGGAGCATGCCGATCCCGAGGCGGCCGCCCAGCTGGTGACCAGCCACCTGCGACTCGTCGCCAAGATTGCCATGGGCTATCGTGGCTATGGCCTGCCCGTGTCCGAGCTGATTTCCGAGGGGAACATCGGCCTGATGCAGGGCGTCAAGAAGTTCGAGCCCGATCGGGGTTTCCGCCTCGCGACTTATGCGATGTGGTGGATCAAGGCCTCGATGCAGGAATTCATCCTGCGCTCGTGGAGCCTCGTCAAGATGGGCACCACGGCCGCGCAGAAGAAGCTGTTCTTCAACCTGCGTCGCATGAAGAAGAATCTCGAAGCGTTCGAGGACACCGATCTCTCGGCCGAAGACGTGCGGACGATCGCGACCAACCTCGGCGTGCCCGAGCAGGAAGTGATCAACATGAACCGCCGCATGATCATGGGTGGCGATGCCAGCCTGAACGTGCCGCTGCGCGAGGACGGCGAAGGCACCTGGCAGGACTGGCTGCAGGACGATCGTCCGCTGCAGGACGAGACCGTCGCGGACGCCGAGGAAGCGCACTTCCGCCACGACATGCTGGTCGAGGCGATGGGCAGCCTCAACGAGCGCGAGCGCCACATCCTGACCGATCGCCGCCTCGTCGACGATCCCAAGACGCTGGAAGAGCTGAGCCAGGTCTACAACGTCAGCCGCGAGCGCGTGCGCCAGATCGAGGTGCGCGCCTTTGAAAAGCTGCAGAAGGCGATGCAGCGGATCGCCGGCGAACGGCACCTGCTGCCCGCCGCCTAAGGTCAGCCCGGAACTCGAGACAGGCCCGGTACCGCCCAGCGGTGCCGGGTCTTTCCGTTTCGGGCGCTTGCGCGTTGCCGGGTTTTAATTTTGCCGCGCCGCGCTTTGCCGGTAAGCGGGCGCTATGTCTGCCGGCCACCACCATCACGCGCACGATCATGCCCACGGCCACACACATGGCCACAATCACGGGCACGGTCACGGGCACAGTCATGCCCCCGCGAGCTTCGGCCGCGCCTTTGCCATCGGCATCGCGCTCAACACCGCGTTCGTTGCGGTCGAGGCCGGCTATGGCCTTGCCAGCGGATCAATGGCCCTGGTCGCCGATGCGGGGCACAACCTGTCCGACGTCCTGAGCCTGTTCATGGCCTGGGGCGCCAGCGTGCTGGTCTCGCGCCCGCCGCAGGGGCGTTTCACATACGGCTTCAAGTCCAGCTCGATCCTCGCCGCGCTCGCCAATGCCGGGCTGCTGGCGCTGGCGCTTGGCGCGATCCTGGTGGAAAGCCTGCGCCGGTTGTGGGCGCCCGAGGCGGTGGCGCCGGGGCCGGTGATGATCGTCGCCGGTATCGGCATCGTCATCAACGCCGCCACCGCGCTGCTATTCATGCGCGGCAGCGAGCATGACCTCAACCTGCGCGGCGCCTATCTGCACATGGTGGCGGATGCGGCGGTCTCGGCCGGCGTGGTGCTGGCGGGGCTGGCGATCTGGTACACCGGCTGGGCGTGGATCGACCCGGTGGTCAGCCTCGTCATCGTCGCGGTCATCGCGGTGGGCACCTGGGGCCTGGCGCGCGATTCGCTCAAGCTCGGCCTGCAGGCGGTGCCTTCGGGCATCGATCCGGCGGCGGTGTCGAACCATCTCGCGGCACTGCCCGGCGTGACGCGCGTGCACGACCTGCACATCTGGCCGATGAGCACGACCGAGACCGCGCTGACCGCGCACCTCGTCATGCCCGCCGGCCATCCCGGCGACCGCTTCCTGGTCGATCTGGGCCATGCGCTCGAGCATGATTTCGGGATCGGCCATACGACCGTGCAGATCGAGACCACGCTCGATTGCGAAGGCTGCTCGCTCGGTTGCTGATTCTCAGCCGGCGGTATCGTCCGCGGCTGCGCTGGCCGCATCGGCGGGCGCAGTAGCATCGGCTGGCGCCGTGGCATCGACCAGCGGCGGCGGGGCCGGGCGGCTGTCGAGCATCGCAGCGGCTTCGTCGAGGGCGCGCGCCTCGCCCCGCGTGACCCCGCCGGGGCCGGGATCGCTGTCCTGCTGGCACGCGGCGAGCAGGAGGCAGAGTGCAAGCGTCAGGGTAGGCCGCATTGTCGGGCGCGTCGGGGCAAGGGACGGGCGGAGGCGCCTTGCCCCCGCCCGCGCCGCTTACATCTTCTGGCCGGCGGTGTCGGCAGCGGTGTTGCCGGCTTCGGCGGCGGCGGCTGCAGCCTTGGCAGCGTCAGCTGCGGCAGCGGCATTGTCGGCCGCGCTGCGCGCCGCATCCTCGGGCGTCTGCGCGGCGGCGCTGGCGTCGGCGGCCGGTGCGTCGACCGGGGCAGGTGCCGCGGCCGAGACGTCGGTGGCCGGCAGGTCGTCGGCGGGCATTTCCACGGTGTCGGCCGTCGCTTCCGACGAGGCATCGTCCGAGTGGCCGCAGGCGCTGAGCGACAGGGCGGCCGCGCCGAGCACGGCAAGCGGGAAGAGCTTCTTCATCGTGGGTCCATCCTTGTTCCGGTGAGCGAACGACGGGGCGCTGCCCATGCCGTTCGATCCATCAGCATCGGTATTATCGGCGCACCACGATCAAGCCAATGGCAAACTTGGCAGTTCATCGCAGGGCATGCGTGGGGCCGGGGAGATCACGATCGTATGTGTTGCAAACGGATATAAGGAAATCTTTATATGCGTTGACCGATATAAAGAATGCTTTATATGGCCATGATCATGAACCTGCTCGAATCCTTGCGCGCCCTGGCCGATCCCACGCGGCTGCGGATCATGCGGCTGCTTGCCAGCATGGAGCTTGCCGTGGGGGAGCTGGCACAGGTGCTGGGGCAAAGCCAGCCGCGTGTCTCGCGCCACGTCAAGATCCTGTGCGATGCCGGGCTGGCCGAACGCCGACGCGAAGGCGGCTGGGTGTTCCTGCGCGCCGCCATTACCGAACAGGTCCAGCGCCGCGGCAGCCGCTCCGAACTCGGCGCCGCGCTGGCGCGGGTGCTGGCCCTGGCCGAGCAGGAGGACGAGGATTTCGCGGGCCAGGTGCGCGAGGATCGCCAGCACCTCGATGCCATCCGCGCCACGCGCGAGACCAGCGCCGCCGATTACTTCGCGCGCCACGCGGTCGAATGGGATCGCCTGCGCAGCCTGCACATCGCCGATGGCCCGGTAGAGGCAGCCCTGCTCGCCATGCTCGAGGCCGCCTGTGACACAGGCCCCGGCCATCTGCTCGACGTCGGCACCGGCACCGGGCGCATGGCCGAACTGTTCGCGGCGCGCGCCGCGCATGTCACCGCGCTGGACAAGAGCCCTGAGATGCTCCGCCTTGCGCGCACGCGGCTGCAGGACCTGCCCGCCGGGCGGGTCGACCTGGTGCAGGGCGATTTCCTGGCGCTGCCCTTTGCCGCGGCGACCTTCGATACCGTGCTGTTCCACCAGGTGCTGCACTATGCCCTCGCGCCCGAGGCCGTATTGGCCGAGGCCGCGCGCGTCACCGCACCGGGTGGGGTGATCGCCATCGTCGATTTCGCCGCGCACGACCGCGAGGACCTGCGCCTTGCGCATGCCCACGCGCGCCTCGGCTTTTCCGATGCGCAGATGGCCAAGCTGCTGGGCGATGCCGGCTTTGCCCCGCTCGCCGAACGCGCGCTCGCCGGGACCGAACTGATCGTCAAGCTGTGGACCGCACGCCGGCTCGAAAGCGAGGGCGCCGCAGCTTCTGCCACTCCCGCCTTTTCCAAGAGTTGATCGCCATGACCCGCTACGACCAGTTGCGCGAAGCCCGCACCGCGCTCGACACGCCGCTGTTCGCCGGCCTGCCCGGCGACATCCGCGTGAGCTTCGAATTCTTCCCGCCCAAGACCGATGCGCTGATGGCGCAGCTGTGGGACGTGGTCGAGACGCTGGCGCCGCTCCAGCCCGAATTCGTTTCGGTGACCTATGGTGCCGGCGGTTCGACCCGCGATCGCACGCACGACACCGTCGCGCGCATCATCCACGAGGCGCGCCTGCCGGCCGCCGCGCACCTTACCTGCGTCGATGCCAGCAAGGCCGAGATCCGCGCCGTGGCCGAAGCCTATTGGGAGGCGGGCGTGCGCCACATCGTCGCGCTGCGCGGCGACATGGGCGCGCCGGGCGTGCCCTTCACTCCGCATCCCGAAGGCTTTGCCAATGCCGCCGAGCTGGTCGCCGGCTTGAAGGCGATCGCCCCGTTCGACATCTCAGTCGCCGCCTACCCCGAAAGCCACCCGGATTCGCCCAGCGTCGAGGCCGACATCGACAACCTCAAGCGCAAGATCGATGCCGGGGCGAGCCGCGCGATCAGCCAGTTCTTCTTCGAGCCCGAGACCTTCTTCCGCTATCAGGACAAGCTCGCCGCCGCCGGGATCACCGCACCGGTGCTGCCGGGCATCCTGCCGGTCTCCAACTTTGCCCAGACGCGCAAGTTCGCCGCCGCCTGCGGCGCGGCGCTGCCGGGTTGGCTGGAGAGCCTGTTTGCCGGGCTGGACACGCATCCGGCCTCGCGCCAGCTGGTGGCCGCGACCGTCTCGGCCGAGTTCTGCCGCCGGCTCTATGCGGGCGGGGTGCGCGATTTCCACTTCTATACGTTGAACCGTGCCGAGCTGAGCTACGCCATCTGCCACCTGCTGGGCCGCCGCCCGGCACCCGTCGCCACCCTGGAGAACGCGGCATGACCCGGCTTGCTCCGAGTGCGGCGCGCCAGGCGCTCTTCGCGCAGGCGGCGCAGCGCATCCTGATCACCGATGGCGCCTTTGGCACCGAAATCCAGAACCGCAAGCTGACCGAGGCGGACTATGCCGGTGATCTCGGCCTCGGTCACGACCAGAAGGGCAACAACGACATCCTCGCGCTGACCCGACCCGACGTGCCCGAGGCGATCCACCGCGCCTATTTCGCAGCCGGGGCCGACATCGCCGAAACCAACACCTTCTCGGCCAACCGCATCAGCCAGGCCGACTATGGTGCCGAGCATCTCGTGCGCGCCATCAATGTTCAGTCGGCCGCGCTGGCCCGCCGGGTTGCGGACGATTTCACCGCAAGCGATGGCCGTCCGCGCTTCGTTGCCGGCGCGATCGGGCCGACCAACAAGACGCTGTCGCTCTCGCCCGACGTCAACGATCCCGGCTATCGCGAGATCGACTGGGACTTCCTGGTCGAGGTCTATCGCGAGCAGGCCGAGGCGCTGGTCGAGGGCGGGGCGGACTTCATCCTCGTCGAGACGGTGTTCGATACGCTCAATTGCAAGGCCGCGATCATGGCGGTGAAAAAGCTCGAGCAGCAGTTGGGGCGCGAGGTGCCGATCATGCTGTCGATGACGCTGACCGACCTGTCGGGGCGCAATCTGTCGGGCCACACGGTCGAGGCGTTCTGGTATGCGGTGCGCCATGCGCGGCCGATCACGATCGGGCTCAATTGCTCGTTCGGCGCGACTCAGCTGCGCCCCCACGTCAAGACGCTGGCCGAGATCGCCGACACGCTCATCATGATCTATCCCAACGCCGGCCTGCCCAACGAACTGGGCGAGTACGACGAGGCGCCCGACACCACGGCCGGCCTCGTCGGCGAATGGGCCGTGGCGGGACAGGTCAACGTGCTGGGCGGCTGCTGCGGCTCCACCCCGGCGCATATCGCCGCGATGGCGCGCAAGGTTGCCGGGCTGCCCCCGCGCGAGGCCGCCCGCCCCGAACCGCTGACCCGCCTTGCCGGCCTCGAACCGTTCGTGATGACCCAGTGATGACCACCGACCAGATTGTTCAGGATATTCCCGCCGCTGCCAATTCCGGCGCACGCTTCGTCAATGTCGGCGAGCGCACCAACGTCACCGGCTCGGCCGCGTTCAAGAAGCTGATTCTGGCGGGCGATTATGCCAAGGCGGTCGAGGTCGCGCGCCAGCAGGTCGAGAATGGCGCGCAGGTCATCGACGTCAACATGGACGAGGGCCTGCTCGACGCGGTCGAGGCGATGACCACGTTCCTCAAGCTGATCGCCGCCGAGCCCGACATCGCGCGCGTGCCGGTGATGATCGACAGCTCCAAGTGGGAGGTGATCGAGGCGGGCCTCAAGTGCGTGTCGGGCAAGCCGATCGTCAACTCGATCTCGATGAAGGAAGGCGAGGCCGCGTTTCTCCATCACGCGCAGCTGTGCATGGATTATGGCGCCGCCGTCGTCGTCATGGCCTTCGACGAGAAGGGCCAGGCCGACACGCGGGATCGCAAGGTGGATATCTGCGCGCGGGCCTATGACCTGCTCATGGGCATCGGCTTCCCGCCCGAGGACGTGATCTTCGACCCCAACGTCTTTGCCGTGGCCACCGGCATCGAGGAGCACGACCGCTACGCCCTCGACTTCATCGAGGCGACGCGCGCGATCAAGGCGCGCTGCCCGCACGTCCACATCTCGGGCGGGCTGTCGAACCTCTCGTTCAGCTTCCGCGGCAACGAGACGGTGCGTCGTGCGATGCACTCGGTGTTCCTCTACCACGCGATTCCCGCCGGCATGGACATGGCGATCGTCAACGCCGGCCAGCTGGACATCTACGACCAGATCGACCCCGTGCTGCGCGAGGCCTGCGAGGACGTGCTGCTGATGCGGCATCCGGAGGCTACCGAGCGACTGATCGCGCTGGCCGAAAGCTACAAGGGCCGCGACACCGTGGCCGAGAAGGCCGCCGAGGAATGGCGCGGCTGGGACGTGGTGCGGCGGCTGGAACATGCGCTGGTCAAGGGCATGGACCAGTTCATCGTCGAGGACACCGAGGAAGCCCGCAGCCTGATCGCGGCGCGAGGCGGCCGCCCGATCGAGGTGATCGAAGGCCCGCTGATGGAGGGCATGAACACCGTCGGCGACCTGTTCGGTTCGGGCAAGATGTTCCTGCCGCAGGTGGTCAAGTCCGCGCGCGTGATGAAGAAGGCGGTGGCGCACCTCATCCCCTATATCGAGGCCGAGAAGGAAGCCGGCGCGCGTGCGAAGGGCCGGATCGTGATGGCGACGGTCAAGGGCGACGTCCACGACATCGGCAAGAACATCGTCGGCGTCGTGCTCCAGTGCAACGGCTACGAGGTGATCGACCTCGGCGTCATGGTGCCCTGGGCCAGGATCCTCGAGGTGGCGCAAGCCGAGGATGCGGACATCATCGGGCTGTCGGGCCTCATCACCCCCTCGCTCGACGAGATGGTGACCGTAGCCGAGGAAATGCAGCGCGCCGGGCTGACCATTCCGCTGCTGATCGGCGGGGCGACCACCAGCAAGGTCCACACCGCGCTGCGCATCGACCCGGCCTACGAGGGCGCGGTGGTGCACGTGCTCGACGCCAGCCGTGCCGTCGGCGTCGCCAGCCAGCTGCTGTCGGACACGCAGGCCGAAAGCTTTATCGCCGCGACCGCGGGCGAATACCAGCACGTGCGCGATGCGCGCGCTGGCAAGGGTGGCTCGAAGCTGCTCAGCCTCGAGGACGCGCGCGCCAACGGCTTCGTCGCCGACTTTGCGCACAAGCCGGCGCCGCCGGCGCAGCCGGGCCTGCATGTGTTCGACGACTGGGATCTCGCGGACCTGATCGAGACGTTCGACTGGACGCCGTTCTTCCGCGCCTGGGAACTGGCCGGCACGTATCCCGCCATCCTCGACGATGCGGTGGTCGGCGAAAGCGCGCGCAGCCTGCATGCCGATGCGCTGGCGATGCTGGATAAGATCGTTAGCGAGAAGTGGCTGACGGCCAGGGGCGTCTGCGGCTTCTGGCCGGCGGCGCGGCATGGCGATGATGTGGTGCTGCACCCCGAGGACGACGAGCACATGGTGCGCCTGCCGTTCCTCCGCCAGCAGTTCGCCAAGAGCCGGGGCCGCGCCAACTTCAGCCTCGCCGACTTTGTCGACCCGGCGGGCGACTGGCTCGGCGGGTTCGCGGTCGGCATCCACGGCATCGAGCCGCACCTCGCGCGCTTCCAAGCCGGGCACGACGACTATTCGGATATCCTGCTGAAAGCCCTCGCCGACCGCTTCGCCGAAGCCTTTGCCGAGCGGCTGCACAGCCATGTGCGCACCACGCTGTGGGGCTATGCCCCCGGCGAGCAGCTGACCAACGAAGCGCTGATCCGTGAGGAATACCGTGGCATCCGCCCAGCGCCCGGCTATCCCGCTTGTCCCGACCACAGCCTCAAGCCGATCCTGTTCGACCTGCTCGACGCGCCGGGCAACGCCGGCATCACCCTGACCGAGAGCCAGGCGATGCTGCCGACCGCGGCGGTCTCGGGGTTCTACTTCGCGCATCCCGATAGCCAGTATTTCGGCGTGGCGACGATCGGCCGTGACCAGCTGGCCGACTATGCGGCAAGGCGCGGGGTGGATCTGGCGGTGGCGGAGCGCTGGCTGCGGCCGAACCTGGACTGAGGAGCGGGGCTCTTGAAGCCCTTCGACAGGCTCAGGGCGAACGGGGATTGGACAGGATGTCCTTTCCTGTACCGTTCGGGCTGAGCTTGTCGAAGCCCCAAGCCGGCACGCGCCACGTACGCGCCCTTCGACAAGCTCAGGGCGAACGGGGGATGGGTAAGACGATCCCTCCCCCCACCGTTCGGGCTGAGCCTGTCGAAGCCCCAGGCTGGCACGCGCCACGTACGCGCCCTTCGACAAGCTCAGGGCGAACGGAGGTGGGCAGTATGTCCCCCCCACCGTTCGGGCTGAGCCTGTCGAAGCCCCAAACACGCACCCCAGCAACCTTTTGCCACACCACGCGTTTCGCGAAGCAAATCCGGTGCAACCCCTGTGCGCCGGCCCTCTTTGCGGAGACGCCTGATGGACTCTCGTCCTTTCCGGCCCCGGCTGACGATCGGCGGCGTGCCGGTCCATGCGATGCTGGTGCCATTCCCGATCGTCTGCTTCACCGGGGCGATGCTCACCGACATCGCCTATGTGAACAGTCCCCAGGTCCAGTGGGCCAACTTCTCGCAGTGGCTGCTCGCCTTCGGCCTCGGTTTTGCAGGGCTCGCCGCGATCTGCGGGCTGGTCGACTGGTTCGGCAATCGCACGACGGCACGTCCGGGCAGCGGCTGGTTGCACATGGTCGGCAACGTGGTGGTGCTGGCGCTCGCGCTGATCAACAACTTCGTCCACTCGCGCGATGGCTGGACCGGCGTGGTGCCGACCGGGATCACGCTGTCAGTGCTGACCGTGGCGATCATGGTCGTGACCGGCTTCATCGGTCATCGCATGGCTTATGTGCACCAGCGCGCGCAGGTGCGGGCATGAGCGCGCGGGCAATCCGCGCGGTCGTCGCCACCGCGCTTGTCGTCGGCGTCGCCGCCTGTTCCAAGCCGGAATTTCCGGCGCACGAGCAGTATGGCAACCAGCCCAGGTTGCCGGCGCCCAAGCAGTTCCTGTTCCCGCCGATGGGGCTGGCCACGCCGATCGGCTGGAAGGCGAACGAGACGCCGACCGTGCCGCAGGGCTTCGCGATCCAGGGTTTCGCCCGCAATCTCGCCAATCCGCGCTCGGTGCTGGGTCTGCCCAACGGCGACGTGCTGGTGGTGGAAAGCGGCGATCCGGGCCTGGCGCCGGTGCTGCGCCCCAAGGACATCGTGTTCGGTCTGACCATCGGCGCCGTCCATGGTGACACCAAGCCTGGGAACCGCGTGCTCCTGCTGCGCGACACCAATGGCGACGGCGTCGCCGACCAGCGCTTCGTGCTGGCGGACAAGCTGTTCTCGCCCTTCGGCATCGCCGTGGTCGACCAGACGCTTTACGTCGCGGCGACCGATGCCATCCTGGCCTATCCGTTCCGCACGGGTGATACCAGGCTGGGCGGGCCGGCGCGGGTGCTGGCAGAGCTGCCCGGCGGGCCGATCGACCACCACTGGACTAAGAGCCTGACCGCCAGCCCCGATGGCGCCAAGCTCTATGTCGGCGTCGGTTCGAACAGCAATATCGTCGAGAACGGGCTCGAAGCCGAGAAGGACCGCGCGCGGATCTTCGAGGTCGATCGCCAGACCGGCGCGATGCGGCCCTATGCCACGGGCCTGCGCAATCCCAATGGCCTGACGTTCCGGCCCGGCACCAACGACCTGTGGACCGTGGTCAACGAGCGCGACGAGATCGGCAACAACCTCGTGCCCGACTACATGACGCACGTGAAGCCCGGGGCGTTCTACGGCTGGCCGTGGAGCTGGTATGGCCAGCATGTCGACGTGCGCGTCAAGCCCGAGCGGCCCGACATGGTCGCCCGCGCCACGCCGCCCGACTATGCGCTGGGGCCGCACGTGGCCGCACTTGGCCTTGCCTTCGCCAATGGCGGTGCGTTCCCGGCGCGCTACCAGGGTGGCGCCTTCGTGGGCGAGCACGGCAGCTGGGACCGCACCCAGCTCAACGGCTACCAGGTCGCCTTCGTGCCGTTCGCCAACGGGCGCCCCGCGGGCAAGCCCGAGGCCTTCGTCAGCGGCTTCCTCACCAAGGACGAGAAGTCGGCCCATGGCCGCCCGGTCGGCCTGGGCTTCGATGCCAGGGGTGCGCTGCTGGTGGCGGACGACGTTGGCAACACCGTCTGGCGCGTCACCGCGCGCTGAGGGCAAACAAGAGAGGGCACACGAAAAAGGCGCCCGGTCCTTGCGGATCGGGCGCCTTTTTTATTCGTATCGCTGAGAGCGATCAGGCGGCCGGAAGGGCTGCCTTGGCCTGCGCGATGACGGCCGCGAACACGCCGCCTTCGTTCATCGCCAGATCGGCCATCGTCTTGCGATCGAGTTCGATCCCGGCCAGCTTGGTGCCGTGGATGAACTGCGAATAGGTCAGGCCTTCGGCGCGGACCGCAGCGTTGATGCGCTGGATCCAGAGGGCGCGGAAGGTCCGCTTCTTGACCTTGCGGTCGCGGTACGCATACTGGCCAGCCTTTTCAACGGCCTGGCGAGCGACGCGGATCGTATTCTTGCGACGGCCGCGGTAACCCTTGGCCTGGTCGAGAATGCGCTTATGCTTGGCACGCGTAGTCGTGCCGCGCTTGATACGGGACATGGATCAGCCTCCTCAGTTCAGCCCGTAGGGCGCCCACTTCTTGATAACCTTCGCGTCGGCGTCGGAAATCACGTCGGTGCCACGGTTCTGGCGGATGTACTTGGCGTTGTGGCTGATCAGGCGGTGACGCTTGCCGGCCACGCCGTGCTTCACCTTGCCCGTCGCGGTGAGCTTGAAGCGCTTCTTCACACCGCTCTTGGTCTTGAGCTTGGGCATTTTCGTCTCCTCGTTCAACGCGGTGTTCCTGCCGTGGCAGCCCTACATGGCCAGGCCGGAACGCGATACCGCGTGGATGAAGGGGCGGCCCTTAACGATGAGGGCCGGGTTTGGCAACTTGATTCGGGGAAAGACCCCGGAGCGGCGCGCCTCAGGCCTCCTGCCCGATCTGCGCGAGGTCGAACGGCGTGGTCTGGTAGACCTCGTTGATCCAGTTGCCGAACAGTTGGTGGCCGTGCGTGCGCCAGGTGTTGCGCGGCAGCTGCGCCGGATCGTTGCCGGGATAATAATGCCGTGGCAGCACGCGCTCGCCGTCGCGGCGGTATTCGGTGTCGAGCGTCAGCGTATCGTATTCGAGGTGGTTGAGCATGTGCAGCGCCTTGTGCGCCGGATCGTCGATCAGGCACGGCCCGACCTCGGCGCTGTCGAGCAGCAGGGTCAGCTGCGGCGGCAGGTCCTCGCGGCGGATCTCGCTCCAGCGCGAGACCGGCACGGGCACCACATCGGACAGCCCGCGCAGCCAGGGGCTGCTGGGGCGGCGGTTGTCGTGGTCGAACACGCCATGTGCCTTGGCGCCCAGCGCATGCTTGGGCACGCCGTGGAAGTGCTGCAGCGCGGCCATCGCGCCCCAGCAGATCGTCAGCAGACGATGGCAGTGCCTCTGGCTCCAGGCAAAGATGCGGCTCAGTTCCTCCCAATAGGTCACGTCGCCGTAGTCCATGGTCTCGACCGGGGCGCCGGTGACGATGAGACCGTCGAAGCGCTCGTCCACCACGTCATGGAACGGGCGGTAGAATTCCGAGAGGTGGCCGGCCGAGGTCGTCTTGCTGACATGGCCCGACAGGCGCACCAGCTCGAGCTCGATCTGCAGCGGCGTCGCACCGAGCAGGCGGGCGATCTGCGTCTCGGTGGTGATCTTGTCGGGCATCAGGTTGAGCAGCGCGATGCGCAAGGGGCGGATGTCTTGCCGCGCGGCTTCGCTCTCGCTCATGACGATCACGCCCTCGGCTTCGAGGGTGCGGCGGGCGGGGAGGGTATCGGCAATCCTGATGGGCACGGGCACGTCTTTCCACAAAGGGCACGCAACGCGAGCTGGAAAGAGACGCCGGGCTTGCTCCGCTTGGTTGCCGGATCGGCCACATCCTCCCTTGCGGGGAGCGCCACCTTGCCCGGAAACCGGCAGGTTGGCGTTGGGGCGTCATCCCCAACTCTTGATGCTGGTGGTGCGTTTAGCCTTGCCGGGCCTGCGTGGCAATGGGGTTATCGGGATGCTCCGAGTCGGCGCGTATGGCCCGGCACGGGCGGCGCATGCGTCCTTCGAGAGGCTCAGGACGAACGGAGGCTGGGAAGGGGGAAGGGCTTAGCGTGCGCGGCGTGCGGGTGGTGTGCTAGCTTGTCGTGGGCGGAACACACACAGCCCATCCCCCCGTTCGCCCTGAGCCTGTCGAAGGGCCTCCGCCGGCACGGGCGGCGTTTGCGTCCTTCGACAAGCTCAGGACGAACGGGAAATGGGAGGAGGGCATCTCATTCCCCCTCCACCTCATTACTGCGCGGCCTTGACCACTTCGCCGCCCTTCATCACGAAGGCGACGTTTTCCAGCGTGCGCACGTCGGCCAGCGGGTCGCCGTCCACCGCGATAAGGTCGCCATAGCGGCCCGTCGCGATCGCACCGACGTCGGCGGTGCGGTCCAGCGCTTCGGCGGCGCTCTTGGTGGCGGCCTGGATCGCCTCGATCGGGGTCATGCCCCACTCGACCATCTTGGCGAACTGGCGGGCGTTGTAGCCGTTGGGATAGACGCCGCCGTCGGTCCCGAACAGCAGCTTGACCCCGGCGGCATGGGCGGCGCGGAAGGTCTCGCGCTGCTTGCGGCCGATCATCTTCTCCTTGGCGAGGCTCTCGGCGAAGACGCCGTTCTTCTCGCCTTCCGCCAGGATGTAGTCGTCGTTGTAGATGTCCATGTCGAGCCAGGCGCCCTTGGCCTTGGCCAGCTTGAAGCTTTCCTCGTCGGCGAGGCTGGCATGCTCGATCGTATCGATCCCGGCGCGCAGCGCGTCGTTGATCCCTGCGGTGCCGTGAGCATGGGCGGCCACGCGCATGCCGAGCATGTGCGCCTCGTCGGCCACGGCCTTGAGCTCGTCGAAGCTCATCTGCTGCGCGCCGACGGAATCGGTCTTGGAGAACACGCCGCCGGTCGCGCAGATCTTGATGACCTCGGCGCCGTACTTGCGCATCTTGCGCACCAGCGCGCGGAATTCCTCGGGCGTGTTGGCGATCTGCGGCGAGGGCACGGTGATCGAGGGCGGGAACTCGGTGGAATCGCAGTGGCCGCCCGTCGCGCCGAGCGCATAGGTCGCGGGCACGATGCGCGGGCCGGGGACATAGCCAGCCTCGATGCCCTGCTTGATCGCGACGTCGTCGAAGTTGCCCGAGCCGACGTTGCGCACGGTGGTGAACCCGGCATCGACCGTCTTGCGGGCATTGGCAACGCCGATCACGGTCGAGAAATTGTCCGTGAACTCGAGACCGCGATAGCCGCTCAGCGTCGGATCCGAGGTCAGGTGGACGTGCATGTCGATGAGGCCGGGCAGCAGCGTGCGCTGGCCGAGGTCGATCACCTCCGCACCGGCGGGCACGGCATCGCCCTGGCGGCCGACCGCGGTGATGCGGCCGTCGGTGATGGTGACCTGCGCCTGGTCGACGCGCTTGCCGGCCAGGACGTCGATCATGTGCGCGGCGCGCACGACGACGGTCTTCGCGTTGGCCAGGCCACCGGTCATCGCGATCAGCGCGGCCGCTCCCAGCGCCACGCTCTTCAACTTGCTCATGGTACGTCCTCTTCTTCGGGGGATGAGGACAAGGTTGCATGCGCAACCGGGCGCGGCAAGCCGCTAGTTTGAGATCTACTGCGCGTAGATCATCCGCCGCGTCATGCCGCCGTCGACCACGATCTGCTGTCCGGTGACGAAGCCCGCGTCGGGGCTGGCGAGCCAGGCGATGGTCGTGGCGATGTCTTCGACCGTGCCGACCCGGCCGACCGGATGCTGCGCCTTGTCGGCTTCGCTGTGCTGCGGCTCGCTGGCCTTGTCGCTGCGCTGCCACGGGCCTGTCTCGATCCAACCGGGCAGCACAGCATTGACCCGCACCGCCGGGCCGAGGCCCACCGCCATGGCATGGGTCAGTGCGCAAAGGCCGCCCTTGGCCGCGGCATAGGCATAAGTGTCGGGCTCGGACTGCAGCGCGCGCGTCGAGGCGACGTGGACCACGCTCGCACCCTCGCGCCGGCGCAGCAGCGGCAGCGCGGCGCGGGTGCAGAGGAACGCGGCCGTCAAAGAGCTGTCGATCCAGCCTTGCCACGCCGCCAGCGTCAGGTCCTCGAGCGGGCCGCTCACCGGGTCGGCGATACCGGCATTATTGACGAGGCAATCGATCCCGTCGGTCGCCCAGCCGGTGATGCGTCCGAATGCGCGCTCCACCGCTCGCTCGCGGCCGACGTCGCAGGCCACCGTCAAGACGCGGCCGCGCGGCAGCATCGTGGCCAGTTCGCGCAAGCCTTGCGCATCGCGGTCGAGAGCGGCGACCCGCCAGCCGAGCGCGGCGAAGTGGAGCGCGGTGCCGCGGCCTATGCCGGCGGCGGCCCCGGTGATGACGATAGTGCGGGTGGTCATGGCGGAGCCAACGCGCCAGCCGCGCACGGCGTTCCTGAAGGGAGCGGGCTCAGTGGCCCGCGGCAAGTGCCTCGATCGCGTCGTCGAGCCGGGCCGGATCGCCGAGCGCGAGGACATGGCCCTCGGAGCCTGCATGCAGCGGCTCGCCGTTCCAGTCAGCCATGGTGCCGCCCGCGCCCTCGACCACCGGGACCAGCGCGGCCCAGTCATGGATCTTGAGACCGGCTTCGCACACGATGTCGAGCTGGCCGGTGGCGAGCATGGCGTAGTTGTAGCAGTCGCCGCCCATCACCATGCGGCGGTAATCGGTCTTGCCGGCCAAGGCCATGAAGTGGTCGCCCTCGTGCTGGCTGAAGTAGTGCGGCCCGGTCGTGGCGATCGTCGCTTCGGACAATTCGCGGCAGGGGCGGGTGCGCACCGGCACGTCGTTGAGCGTCGTCGGCCGACCCGAGGCGCCGATCCAGCGCTCGCCCGCGATCGGCTGGTCGATCACGCCGAGCACGGGAAAGCCGTCGACCAGCAGCGCGATCAGCGTGCCGAAGATCGCGCGCCCGGCCAGAAAGCCAGCGGTGCCGTCGATCGGATCGAGCACCCAGGTGCGCCCGGTGCTGCCCTCGCTATTGCCGAATTCCTCGCCGATGATCGCATCGCGCGGCACTTCGGCCTTGAGGATCGCGCGCATCGCCTCTTCCGCGGCGCGATCGGCGAGCGTGACCGGAGAGGCATCGCCCTTGCGCTCCGCTTCGACGTGGCGGAAGTGCGGCCGGATCGCGGCCCCGGCGGCGTCTGCCAGGCGGCGGGCGAGGGCGATGTCGTTGTCGAGGTTCATGAGGGCTGCTTCGCCGATCCCGCCGGGCGGGTCAAGCCGAGCGCGGACCCCCGCAACCCCGGTCTCGTTCAACCCGTCACACGGGCCAAATTGCGATTCCCGTCGCAACGTGGTTAAAGCGATCAACGCACGGCACGATGCGACGGGAAAGGGTCGCATTTTCGTGACAGCTGCCGTGAGCAGTACGGGTTTTCAGGGGGCTGAAACTTCGATGAACCGGCAGATGAAACCCGCCGTGGACCGGGCGCTCGCGCCGGCGGCGGGCGTGACACGCGATGGACAGCCGCTGTCCTACAACCGCGCGCCGGCGGCCGATCTGGCGCCGTGGGTGGCCAGGCTCTATGTGACCAAGGTGGACGTGCCGGCGGACTACACGCTGCAGTGCGGGCTTTTCGCCGACACCTCGTGCATCCGCGTCCAGCTGCGCGGCACGTGGACCGCCGGTACGCGTGACGGCCTGCGGCACGCGATGGAGGCGGCGCTGTTCTTTGGCCCCAACAGCCGCAGCATGCCGGTGGGCGTGACCGGCAGTTTCACCAGCGTCGGCCTCTTGCTGCGTCCCGGCGCCTGCCATGCGCTGTTCGGGCTGGCCGTGCCGGACTATCTCGATCGCTTCGATGCGGTCGAGGTGCTCGGGTTTTCGTCAGCGGCATGGATGGCGCAGTTCGCGCCCGATGCGACGCCGGAGGACTGGTGCCTGGCGATGGAGGCGCAGATGCGCGCCGCAATTGCATGGCGCGGCGCGGTGGAGATCGACCCCGTCACCGCGCGCTTCGAGGCGGCGGCGCTGGCCGACCCGTCGATCGCCGTGGGTGAATTCGCCGAGCGCAACGGCATCCCGCAGCGCCGGCTCGAGCGCATCGTGCGCCGTGACTTCGGCATTCCGCCCAAGCAGGTGCTGCGCCGCGCCCGCGCGCTCGACATGGCCAGCCACCTGCGCGGCGTCGCGGACGCGGCGGAGGCCGATACGCTGGCGCTGCGCTATTACGACCAGAGCCACCTGATCCGCGAGTTCACGGCGCTGTTCGGCATTTCGCCGCGCCAGTTCGTCGAGCAGCCGCAGCCGCTGATGACGCTGTCGCTCGAAACGCGCCAGGCACGGCGCCTGGAAATGATCGAGCGGATCGCGCCCGGCGGCGTCAGGCCCTGGCAGTAGGGCGGGGGCAACACGCGAGGGCAGTAATGCGCGGCGTCAGTTTCGCGGCGCGATGGCGTCGAGCACGCGCGCCTCGATTTCCTCGCGCGGGAGGCCTGCCGGGATCGGCTCGCCGATGACGTAGCGGATCGTGCCGCGGCGCTTCCACCGGCGGTGATAGAGCGCCCCGCTGTGCACTGCGACCGGCACCACGGGGAGCGACAGCAGCTTGTAAAGCCCGGCAAAACCCGATTGCAGCGGATAGCGCGCGTCCGAGGGTACGCGCGTGCCTTCGGGGAAGATCGCGAGCGGCCGTCCTTCCGCCAGCCGCGCCCGCGCATGGGTCAGCATCGAGCGCAGTGTCTTGGCTCCGGCTTCGCGTTCGACGCCGATGAGGCCATAGGCCCAGCCCGCGCGTCCCCACACCGGGATGCGCATCAGCTCCATCTTGGCGAAGATACAGGGGCGGTGGAACACCTGCGGCAGGTCGATCGCCTCGAAGAAGCTCTCGTGGCGGATGGCGTAGAGCACGGGGCCGGTGGCCTGGGTGCCCTCTACCTCGACGTGGATGCGCAGGACATGGCGCACCAGCCACCGGTGCGTGCCCGTCCACGCCTGCACCATCGCGAAGACGCCGCGCGGCGCCACGGCTAGAACCACCGCGAGCGCTAGGAGCAGCCCCACGGTGAAGGAGTAGAACGCGACATAGAAGACGAGGCTGCGCGCCACGTCGCCAAGGCTGGCCGGGAGGGCGGTCTTCGCCATCGTCGTCACCATCCCGCCAGCCACGCGACCATGCGCGCCAGCAGCTTGTTGTATTCGAGGAAGAGGATGCGCAGGCTCGGCCGCGAGGGCACCGCATCGCGCACGATCGTCACCCCGCGCGGGGCGCTGACCCATAGGTCGAACGTCGCGCGGCGCATGTGCCAGTCGGTGGTGACGAGGCGCACGCTGTGGATGTGGTTGCGCGCGATCCATGCCGTGGCCTCGCGCGCGTTGGAGCGGGTGTCGACCGAATCGAACCCGAGCGTGATGCAGCACGCCAGCGCCCGGCGCGACACCTTGTATTCGGCGGCGAACTCGGCCGGGCGCACCTGGCGATCGACGCCGCTGACGAGCAGGCGGTCAGCCTTGCCTGCGGCCAGCACGTCGAGCGCACGCGGTATTCTCCCTCCGCCGCCAGTCAGCACGACGACGCCGTCGGTGCGCGTGCCCGCAGGCGCGGGCTGCGGCAGGAACCAGGCGAACCACAGGAACCCCAGCATCCAAGCGAGCAGCACGGTCGCAGCGATGCGACGGAACAGGCCGGGCGGCTTTTTCATGACGGCTGGCTCATCGGTGGGCGCTTCATAGCATGCGCCGCAAGGCGGCAAGCACGGTCAGTCGTGCCGTGACCATCACCAGCAACACCCCGGCGATCGGAATCGCCACCAGCACCATCCAGTCGGTCCAGGCTAGCGAGCCTTGCGCGACCATGCCCGACCCGAGTGCCGAGAACTGGCGCCCCAGGCCCAGCGTGGTAACGACGCCCGCAAGAAGCCCGACGAGCCCGCCCATCGCCGCATCGGTCGCCATGGAGCGCTGGAACACGCGGGCGATCTGCAGGTCGGTGGCGCCGAGCATGTGCACCACCTCGATCGTCTCGCGGTGAATGCCCAGCGCATTGCGCGCCGCCAGCAGCACCGCCGAGGCCGTGGCAAAGGCGAAAAGCGCGATCAGGCCGCCGGCGGCCCACTGCAGCGCGCCGATCGCGCGGAACACCGGGGCGAGCCAGCTCGACTGTGCATCGACGTGTGCCGCAGGTGCCTGCCTCGCGAGTGCTGTCCGCAGTGCGTCGAGGGCCGCGGGCGTCGCCGCGGCGCGTAGCCGCACATCGATCAGCGCCGGGATCGGCAGGGCATCGAGATCGTCGCCGGTGCGCGTCCCCAGCCACGGCTCGACCAGGGCGTTGAGCTGGTCCTGCGGCACGGCCTCGGCGTGAAGGACACCGGGAGCCCGGCGCAGCACGTCCAGTGCGGTTTGGCTCTGGCGCTGGCGTTCGGCGGGCGCGGCCGAGACGATCTGGACGGTGACGCCGCCCTCGAGGTCGGCGCTGGCGGCGGCCGCGGCATGACGTAGCGCCAGCGCGCTCGCCGCGGCGACCACCGTCAGCGCGATCATGATGGCGATGACCCAGGGCATCGGCCCCGACAGGCGCGCCTCGGGCAGGAGGCGCGATTCGCCTTCGCCGCCGAGTGCGCGCAGGCGCCGGGGCAGGGTGGCCGCCAGCTGCCTCATGGCAGGTCTGCTGCGTCAAGCGCTGTGGCCCCGTCCTGGCGCTGGCGCCGCGGCGGATAGCGTAGCGCGCCGGTCGGGTCGGCCAGCTTGCCCTTGTCCAGCCGCATGATCAGCGAATCCGGAACCTTGCGAATGAGGTGCAGGTCGTGCGTGGCGACGACGACCGTGGTGCCGAGGCGGTTGAGGCTTTCGAACAGGCGTAGCAGCTTGATCGCCATGTCGGGATCGACGTTGCCGGTCGGCTCGTCCGCCACGAGCACGTCGGGCCGTGCGATCACCGCACGCGCGATCGCCACGCGCTGCTGCTCTCCGCCCGACAGCGTCGCGGGGCGGGCATCGAACCGGTCGCCCAGGCCCACCCATTCGAGCATGTCCGACACCGGCTTGGCGATGTCCTGCTCGGCCTGGCCGGCGACACGCAGCGGCAGCGCCACGTTGTCCCACGCCGAAAGGTGCGGCACGAGACGGAAATCCTGGAACACCACCCCGATCCTGCGGCGAAAGCCGGGAAGCCGTTCACGCGGGAGCGTGATCGCGTCGGTGCCGAACATGCGGATCAGTCCGCGCGAGGGGCGCTGCGCGAGGTACAGCAGCTTGAGCAGGCTGGTCTTGCCCGCGCCGCTCGCCCCGGTGAGGAAGTAGAAGCAGCCCGGATAGAGCGTGAACGACACGTCCGCCAGAACCTCCCGCCCGGCGCCATAACGCAGCCCGACATTGTCGAACTGGACAATCTCGGCAGCAGGCTGGTTCATGGACGGAAGGACGGTTCCCTTGGGGTTTGCCAGCGCCATGCAGCGGTGCCGGCTCTGCAACAACGGCTATACGCAGCAATGCATGTGGAAAAAAGGGCGTAACGGCGTTTTGCACCCCTTGACCCTATTGTTTCGGCCCTGTGCGCCATGCTTAGACGGGCGTCATGATAATCGCCTGTCCCGCCTGTGCGACGCGCTATGTCGTTCCCGACAGCGCGATCGGTGTGGACGGCCGCACCGTGCGCTGTGCCCAGTGCCGGCACAGCTGGTTCCAGGCCGGCCCGGAACTTCCGCCACGTCCATCGTCTGATGCCCCGCCCGCAGCCGCCCCGGCGGCGCAGCCTGCGGCACCTGCGGGCCAGGTCGATCCCGCACCCGCCCCGGCGGCCCCTGTGCCCGACAATGCCACCGCTCCGGCCGACCTGATGACGCCTGCTTCCGCATCCCGGACCAGCGGCGCGGCAGTGCCTCCGGCGGCGACGCCCGACATGGCGGCCATGTCCGCCCGCGCGCTGCCGGTACGCGGTACGGCCCCGGCGAGCGAGGCCCCCGTCGCGCCGCAACCTGCGGCCCAGCGTCCTGCCCCGCGCGAGCCGGTCACCGAATTCGTGTCCCCGGTTTCGAGTTTCGAGCACGAGCCCCCGTTCCGCCCGCGCCGCAATCCGGCCCGGCTGTGGACTGCGGCCGGCATCACCTTTGCCGTTGCGGTGGCGCTACTCATCGGGCTCGTCTCGTGGCTGGGCCTGCCCGACTGGCTGCCGGTCAGCCGCCCGACTTTCGGCAGCACGCGGCCCGACCTCGTGCTCTCCTTCCCGCCGGCGCGGCAGGATCGCCGCACGCTGCCCAACGGCACCGAATATTTCGGGGCCAGCGGCACGGTGACGAACGTCGGCAAGGAACTGCGCGAAGTGCCGCCGATCCTCATCGTGCTGCGCGATGCCAAGAACCGCATCGTCTACACCTGGGATGTTGCCCCGCCGCGCGAAAAGCTGCGTCCGGGTGAAAGCGTGACCGTGAACGAGGCCGTCACCGACGTGCCTCGCAGCGCAAAATCGGCGGAAATCGGCTGGAAGCCGGACTGAACGGCAGAAGGCGCGGGGCCAAAGACAGCACCGCTTCGGCCTGGGGATAAAAAAATCGCCTCGCCTGTTGCAGCCCCCATAACCCTCTGCTAGTGGCGCGCTCCTACCCCGACGGGACGGCGCCAGACGCTCTCCCGGAACGATATGCGGTCGTGGCGGAATTGGTAGACGCGCAACGTTGAGGTCGTTGTGGGCGAAAGCCCGTGGAAGTTCGAGTCTTCTCGACCGCACCATCAGCCCATCGAGGCTGATCCGGAAAAAACCCGAGATGGCCGGGCAAAGCCATAGCTTTCCTACAGATGAGCCATGACGGTTTGCAGGCATCAGCGACGCTGCTGTCGCCCGTCGCGTTTGCGTGCTCGCCGGGCAAAGGCCGAGGCGGGCGAGCGCTGGGCATGGTGCTTCGACAGGCTCAGCACGAACGGCGGGGGTATGGTCGTTCCTGCCCTCGGTCGCCCTAAGCTGGTCGAAGGGCCGGGTCGGCAAGCGCGCGACTGCCGTCGTCCGTTGAATGCATCAGTGTGCAGGCTGCCCGCCGGGCATGGTGCCCGGCGGGCATTCCTATCAATGCGCGGCGGTGCGCCTGTCGGTGGCGGCGCGATACTGGCGGAAGGTCAGCAGGCTGAGCGCCATGATGCCCGCCGGGATCAGCGAGTACGTCGCGAGGATGCCGGTGAGCGCCGACGCACTCTGGGCGTGGATGCCGCCGGTCGAGGCGGAAAAACCGCTGACGCTCATCACGATGCCCGACAGCAGCGGCGCGATCGCGAAGGACAGCTTCTCGGTGGCGGTGAAAATGCCGGAGAAGACACCCTCGTTGAGCTGGTTGTTGCTGCGCACCTTGGCGCCGTTGACCGTGTCGGTGAACATCGAGAGTGTGAACAGCAGAAAGCCGCTGTTGCAGATTGCCAGCGGAAAGGCGCGGATAAGGACGATCGCCTGTTGGGTCGAGATCGCCTCGCCGAACGGCAGGCGCAGCAGCACGTCATCGCCGGGGGTGATCCAGAAGGCGGTGATGCTCAGCAGAATGTACCCGATATTGCTGATCAGGAAGCAGGCCGGGTTGCCCCAGCGCTTGGCCAGACTGAGCCACAGTGGTTGGCTGATCAGGCTGCCGAGCGACATGATCAGCACGAACGGCAGGATGAGGTTCACGTTGCCCACACACAGAATGAAGACGAAGCTCACCACGGTGAAGCTGCACCCCTGCGAGATGCACTGCAGCAGGTAGGTCAGGGTCAGCCAGCGGAAATCGGGCTCGCGCAGGGCGTGGAAGATGTTGCGGAACATGCCTTCGCCGGGCGTTGCCGCCGTCGCGCAATCGGCGCGGCCGTGCATGGTCGCCGCCGTCGTCAGCATGGTGACGAGGCACAGCGCGGCGAGCACCAGCGTGGTAACGCGCCAGGCGTGCATGCCGCCCCCGAAAAGGCCGATCAGCGGCTGGGCAAGCCCGATGCCGGCGATCACGCCGACGATGGCGCCAATGATGCGCGCGGCGATCATCCGGCTGCGCTGGTGCCCGTCGGCAGATACCTCGGACGACAAGGCCAGGTAGGGCACCGAGAAGGCGCTGAACCCGGTCGAGGCGAGGAAGAACAGGAAGCTCACCAGGCCCGCGCTCACCGCCGGGTCTTTTGCCACGGGCACGAAGAACATCGCGGCAAAGCCGATGCTGGTGATGATGGCGCCCGCGATCAGGAACGGCGTGCGGCCCCAGCGCGCATTAAACCGGTCGGACATCGCGCCGACGAACGGGTCGCACAGGATCAGCCAGAGCTTGGGGACGATCACCGCCAAGCCCGACATCCACGGCGGCACGCCGAGCATCGTCGACATGAAGATCGGCAGCAGCGTGGCCGGGGCATCGCGAAAGACCTGGCCGCCAACCTGGCCTATCCCATAGCGCCACAGCGTGCCGAAGGAGATCGTCCGGATGGGAGGCGCAATGGGCTGGGTCATGGAGTCGTTCCGGAAAGCGAGGTGCACAAGGTCGGAACGGTCGCGACAATGTCGCGATGATGCCATCGACCCCGAGGGTTTGGCCATCAGGCGGAGAACCGCGCAACGTCCGCAGGTCGGATAGGCGCGCCGGCGGTCGCTGGTCAAACCACCACGGCGGCGGCATAGCGTGGCCATGTCTTCGCATGATACCGATACCCCGCCGGGTGGCTTCCCCACCGAGGCCGAGCTGCGGACACGCCATGCCCTGCCGTCGTCGCGCTTTATCGAGGTGGCGGGGCAGGTGCTGCATGTAGTCGATGAAGGCACAGGGCCGGCGATCCTTTTGCTTCACGGCTCGTACGCTTCGCTGCGGCAGTGGGATGACTGGGCCACTGGCCTGCAGGCCGACCATCGCGTCGTACGGTTTGACTGGCCGGCGTTCGGGCTGTCTGCGCCCGATGCGACAGGGCGCTACGATGCAGCGCGCAAGCTGGCGCTGATCGACGCGCTGGCCGACACGCTGGCGATCGACCGCTTCGTGCTGGTGGGCACGTCGAGCGCAGGCGTTCCGGCCGCTGCCTATGCTGCCGAGCGCGGGAGGCGGCTCGACGGTCTGATCCTCAACAACATCGCGGTGGGGCCGCTCGAGCACGATCACGACGCGATGCCCGAAGACTTGCGGGCTGCGATCGCCGCCGAAGCGCATCACCCGCACTGGCACAGCGCCGCGTTCTGGGGGGCGGTGCTGCGTGCCAACTTCGCCGATCCGTCCCGCGTGACCGATGAAGTGGCACGCCGCTGGAGCGAGCTCAACAATCGCCAGTTCCCCGGCGCGGTTCTGCCGGACCCGGCCAAGGCCGCCGAGGAGTTCGCCCGCACGCCCGGCGATCTTGTGCGAATCGATGTGCCCACGCTTCTGCTCTGGTCCGATCGCGATCCCGAAACGCCGCTCGAGCGCGAGGGACGCCGCGCGCTGGCGCTGCTCGCGACGCCGGACAAGGTGCTGCAGGTCGTGGACAACTGCGGCCACATGATGCCAGACGAGCGCGGTGCGCCAGCACTGGACCTGGCCCGCCCGTTCATCGATCGGGTCTGCCGCCGCGCATAATCTGGTTTGCTGCAGCTGCGAAAAAGTTCACCCACCGATTGAGGCGAATCGCCGCTGTGCGATCAAACCCATGATGGTCGATTTACCTTAATCAGCGTCGGAGTCAGCTTTGTGACGGACGTATCACACGGCGTACAACATAAGACGCGAAGGGGTGGAAATCATGATGATGAGAGCCTTACTCATGGCAGCGGTTGCAGCATCGGCCTGCACCTGGGCCGACGTAGCCGCAGCCCAGCAGGTTGACGCCGCAGCACCGGGCGCGGCCCCTGCCGCGCCCGAAACCGGCGGAGAGATCCTCGTCACGGCGCAGCGCCGCGAACAGTCGTTGCAGGACACCCCCGTCGCGGTCACCGCGATCACCAACGACATGCTCAAGCAGCGCGTCGTCGTGCAGGTCCAGGACATCGCGGCCAGCACCCCCGGCCTTCAGATCACCCCGGTGACCGCCTCGCCGAACGCCATCGCGATCAGCATGCGCGGCGCGCTCGAGGTCAACGGCGGCAGCATCACCTCGGAATCGCCCGTCGCGATGTACATCGACGACGTGTACCAGTCGCGCCTGTCGGCCGCGAACTACGACCTCGCCGACATCGTGCGCGTCGAAGTGCTGCGCGGCCCGCAGGGTACGCTCTACGGCCGCAACTCGATGACCGGCGCGGTCAAGCTGATCACCCGCCAGCCCAACGGCGAGAAGTGGGTCAACACCGACGTCAGCTATGGCACCTTCGAGGAAGTGAAGGCCAAGGTCAGCGCCGGCGCGCCGCTGGGCGAGCACATCGCCATCGCCGCCTCGGGCTTCTACGACGTGCGCAACAAGGGTTGGCAGTATAACGAGGCGCTCAAGACCGACGTCGGCAAGTGGCGCAAGTACGGCGCGCAGGTTGCCGTGGGCATCACCGATGTGCCCGGCCTGGAAGCGGTGCTGACCGGCCGTTATGGCGCCAGCCTCACCGACGGGCAGTATTTCGTGCCGCTCAACCTTGCGACCAACGAGTCGCTGCTCGGCAACTTCTACAACACTAACACCCCGCGCAAGCAGTACGGCAATGCCCGCCAGGACAGCGTGTCGCTGCGCCTCGGCTACGACTTTGGCGCCGTCACGCTGCGCTCGATCACCGCGTACAGCCATCTCAGCGACAAGCTCAGCCTCGACTTCTCGGGCGGCTACACGCTGCCGGGCACGAACCAGGTGGTGACCGGCTTTAACCGCCAGAGCATCGCCGGGCAGCACCAGTTCAGCGAGGAGCTGCAGTTTCTCGGCAAGGCGGCCGATGGCCGGCTGAACTGGATCGCGGGCATGTTCTACTATGACGAAGACGCGCATCAGTCGTTCATCAAGGACGATTTCGCCGCATTCGGCCTGACCTTCCGACCCTCGTCGTACTCGACCGTGTCCAAGAGCCTCGCGTTCTATGGGCAGGCGGACTACAAACTCGTCGATGCGCTGACCGTGTCGGTCGGCCTGCGCTACAACGACGACAAGAAGTCGTTCGACTCGCTGACGCCGAACGCGGCAGGTCCGAACGCCCTGCTGGTGCCCGGCTCGAATGCCTTCAAGGCCCATGTCTGGACCCCGCGCTTCAATATCCAGTACGACATCAACCCCGACACGATGATCTACGCCACGATCTCGAAGGGCTATCGTGCGGGCGGCTTCAACTCGCTGGTGGTCGCCAACCCGTCGATCTTCGGCAGTTCCTATCGTCCCGAGACGGCGTGGTCCTACGAAGCCGGCCTCAAGGCCCAGGCTTTCGACCGCAAGGCCCAGCTCAACGTCGCGGCCTATTACGAAACGCTGAGCGACCTACAGACGCTGGCCGACGCCGGCGGTGGTTCGTTCATCTTCCAGAACGCGGCCAAGGCGCGGGTATGGGGCGTAGAAAGCGAACTGACGCTCAAGCCGGTGCGCAACCTCTCGCTGTTCGGCAGCCTGACGTACACGCACGACAAGTATGCCGAGCTCGACCCGTCGACCCAGGCGGCCCAGAGCGGTGCCTATCGCCTGCCGCTCCTGTCGCGCTGGCAGTACCAGGTCGGTGGCAACTACACCGTGCCGATCGGTGATGACGAACTCGTGATGGCGGGCGACTTCAGCTATCGCAGCAAGTTCTTCACCACCGTGTCGCTGTCGCCGTACAGCCTGATGGGCCCGATCGGCCGCGCCAATGCCTCGGTCACCTACAAGATCGACGGCGGCCGCGTGGAGCTCTACGTGCAGTCGAAGAACGTGCTGAACTCGAAGGACTACTTCACCGGCTTCGACTTCATCCCCGGCGTGTTCGGGTACAAGCTGCCGATGGAGCCGCGCACGGTCATGGGCGGTTTCCGCTTCAAGTACTGAGCCAGACGCTGCACTCACGGACCGGCATCCTCGCAAGGGGTGCCGGTTCCTCGTTTCAAAGGCCGCCCATGCCGTCCGATCCCGCTGCCCCAGATCAGATCCACGCCGGGCCGCTCGTGCATACCGTGGCGCTGGCCAGCGGGCGCGAGGCGGTCATCCAGGTCTTTCCGGCCAGTGCGCCGCGCCGCGGCGCCATCGCCTTCTCGCACGGCTTCGAAAGCGAGCCCGGCGCGTACCTGCGGATCATCATCCCCTGGCAGCAGGCGGGCTACGATGTCTGGGCGCCGCTGCACGTTGACTCGCGCAGCCATCCCTTGCGCGAGGACTTTCCCGGCCTTGCCACCTGGGGCTGCCGGATCGAGGACATGCACGCCCTCGCGGGCCTCTTCGACGGCCCCTATGTTGCCGCCGGGCACAGCTATGGCGCGCTGATCGCGCTGGTGCTGGGCGGCGCGCATGGCAAGCTGCTCGACGGCATGACGGGGCCGCTGCACGACCCGCGCGCGCGGTGCGTCGTCGCCTGGTCGCCGCCCCCGATCATCACCGAGTTCATGGAAGCCGAGGGCTATGCCGGGACCATGGTTCCGACCTTGGTCCAGACCGGGGATGCGGACCTGATGCCCGGTTGGCCCGAGATGGACGAGGGATGGCGCGTCCATCTCGACGCGCATCACCAGGCACCGGCCGACGGCGATCGCTACCTCGCCTTCCTCGAGGGCGTGGATCATTATTTCGGCAACGCGATCTGCGAACCCGGCCGCGCGGTTCCGCCCCAGCTCGAGCGACTGGGCGACATGGTCGATCTCAGCCTCGCGTTCATCGCCGCCTTCCACCCCGCGGTCGATGGCGAGGCGCGGCAGCGGCTTGACGAACGGCTGGCCGACCATGGCCCGGTACAACTGACCCGCAAGTAAGGACGCGCAGAATGGCAAGATTGGATCAGCGGACCGCCCTCGTCACCGGCGCGGCCAAGGGCATCGGCAAGGCCGTGGCGATCCGGCTGGCGGAAGAGGGCGCCCGGGTCGTGCTGACCGACATCGACGCAGCCGGCCTCGATGAGGCGGTGCGCACGATCACCGATGCCGGCGGCGCGGCGATCGGGGTCGTGGCCGACGCGACCGAGGAAGCCGATGTCGACCGCGCCATGGCCGCGGCGCGCGAGCGCTTCGGGCCGGTCGACGTACTCGTCAACAACGTAGGTGTCGGCAAGGCCGGGCGGATCTGGGAGCTTTCGGTCGAGGACTGGGACATGGTCATGCGCATCAACCTGCGCTCGATGTTCCTGTTCACCCGCGCGGCGGTTCGCCCGATGATGGAGCGCGGCTACGGGCGCATCATCTGCATGTCGTCGGGCGCGCGCGAAGGGACGGTATGGAATGCCTACTATCGCGGGGCCTGCGCCTACTCCACTACCAAGGCCGGGGTGCACGGTTTCATCCGCGACATGGCGATCGAACTGGCCGAGCACGGCATCAACGTCAACGCTGTCGCCCCCGGTCCGATCGATACAGAACTGGCCGGGCCGTACCTCAAGCAGATGGACGCCGACGGCATGGCGCTTTCGCCCACCCGGATGACTCCGCTCGGCCGGCTGGGCACGCCGCGCGAGGTGGCCGATGCAGTGCTGTTCCTTGCATCGGACGAGGCGAGCTACATCACCGGCATCACCCTCGACGTGCTCGGCGGGCGCTGAGCGCCACGACACCGATCGACGGCAGTATCACCGACTGTCGGATAAACCGGGCGCGATGCTGACCACGCCATGGCGTTGCATCTAGCGTCGGCCCAGACCAGAATTCGCCGGGTCACACGGCTTTCGGAGAACGACAAATGCTCAACACGTTTCAACAAGCCGACCACGGTGTGTTGCCCGAAGCGACGCCCGAGGAGGCGGCGCGCCAGGAGTTCGTGAAGAGCCTCAAGCACTTCATCCAGCAGGGCATCCTGCCCGGCCTTGGCCCGGTCTATCGCACGCGCGCGGCCGAGCGCTTCGAGAAGGAAGCCGGGCGCGCGCCCGCAGACCGGCACGACATTCGCAAGGCCATGGTCCCCGACACCTATTTCCAGCACTATGCCGCGGTGAACCGGATCAGCCAGGAGCTGCTCTGGGACAGCGTGATCGACAGCATCGACCGCGAGGGCGACGCGCTGATCGAGCGCACGGCGGCGGCCACGGCCGCAAACGCCGGCGAACTGCGCATCGCGGAGGGCTTCGAGGTCCCGCGCTATGTGTCCTCGCTCGACATCCACTGCATGCCCGGCGGCTACGTCGGCCGGCCCGGCCATGACGACCTGCGCCTCGGCGCGCTCTACGACCGCGGCGTGTTCCTCTACGCGATGGGCTACACCGGCCCCGACAACGACGACATGGGCCGCTCGGTCTGCCACTACATCAAGGCCCGCCTCAAGGGCTTCTCGCCCAAGCGGATCCTCGATCTGGGCTGCACCGTCGGCCACTCGACGCTGCCTTACAAGGAGCTGTTCCCCGAGGCCGAAGTCTGGGGCGTGGACGTCGGCGGGCCGATGGTGCGCTTTGCCCACGCGCGTGCCGGGGCCATGGGCCTCGATGTCAACTTCGCGCAGATGAATGCCGAGAAGGTGGATTTCCCCGACGGGCACTTCGACCTCGTCGTCAGCCACATCCTGCTACACGAGACCTCGGGCAAGGCGATGCCGCAGATCTTCCGCGAATGCCATCGCCTGCTCGCGCCCGGCGGCTACATGATCCACGCCGACCTGCCGCCGTTCGACCCGATGGACCCGTTCACGCAGTTCATCCTCGACAACGAGACCTACTACAACAACGAGCCGTTCTGGGGCGCGATGCGCGAACTCGACCAGGTCAAGCTGGCGCGCGACGCGGGCTTCCCGGCCGAGACCATCCGGTTCGACACCGCACCGATGGCCGTGATGATGTTCGCGCAGAGCGAGGCGGCCGGCTACAGCGCGGAGGCCTCGGAATCCGTGGCCGAGCGTGACTTCGTGGCCGGCGAATTTGCCCCCGGTGGCGGCTGGGAAGTGCTGATCGCGCAGAAGCAGGATTGAGGATCCCCACATGACCGATGAAATCGCGCCGATGCTGCGCAGCGCCAAGGGCAAGCGCCCGAGCTTCTACGAGACACCCGGCCTCGACCAGATGATGTCGATGATCATGGTGCTGGCCGGCGAAGTGTCGGTACTCGCCGACCAGGTCGACCTCATGCAGCGGGTCGCGGCCGAAAAGGGCCTTGACCTTGCCGGCGGTATGAAGACCATCACCCTCGATCAGGACGCACTCGAGGCGCGCGAGGCGCGCCGCCAGGCCATGCTCGATCGCCTGTTCTATCTCATGCGCAAGGAGGCCGCCGAGGCCGAGGCGCAGGAGACCAGCGAGGGCTACAGCCAGGTCATCGCGGACATCGCAAAGGGATGAGCGTCGCGGTCATGGACAACGTGGGTCTTGCCGGCCGCATGGCGGCGATCGTCGGGCCGGCCAATGTCATCACCGGCGAGGCGGTTGTCGCGCTGGCGACCGACGTGTTCCGCGCCGCGGCGATGCCCGTCGCGGTGGTGCGCCCGCAGTCGGTGGAGCAGCTGCAGCAGGTCGTCGCGCTCGCCAATGCCGAGGGTGTGGCTTTCACCACCCGCGGCGGCGGCGCGTCCTATACCGATGGCTACAGCAGCCGTGACGAGGGGCAGCTGCTCATCGACATGGGCAGCCTGAACCGCATCCTCGCCATCGACGTCGAAAACGGCCATGTCACGGTCGAGGCGGGCGTCACTTGGGCGAGCCTGCGCGAGGCGTTGGCGGCCCGTGACCTGCGCACCCCGTTCTGGGGTCCGTTCTCGGGGCTGGCCGCGACGATCGGCGGCTCGATGTCGCAGAACACGATCAGCCACGGCTCGGCGCTTTATGGCATTTCGGCGGACAGCGTGCTGTCGATGGATATCGTCACCGCCGATGGCTCCTTGCTGCGCACCGGGCCTGCGGCTGCGGGCGCCATGCCGTTCATGCGCCACTACGGGCCCGATCTCACCGGCCTGTTTACCGGCGACTGCGGCACGCTCGGCGTCAAGGCGCGGATCACGCTGCCGGTTCTTGCGCGCCGTCCGCATCACCGCCCGATTTCCTTCGCGTTCGACAGCTTCGAGGCGATGCACGACTCGATGCGCCTGATCGCGCGCGAGCGGATCGAGGATACGCACTTCGCGCTCGACGCGGCGCTGTCGCAGGGCCAGATCGCGCGGCAGGAACGCGCGGGCGCGACGCTCGGCATGGCGCTGTCGATCCTGCGCAGCTCGCCTTCGCTGCTTTCGGGCGTGCAACAGGTGGTCAAGGCGGGGGTCAGTGCCCGCCGCCAGATCGCCGCTGCGAAGTACATGACGCACTACATCGTCGAGGGCTTCGACGATGCCGAAGTGCGCGCGCGGCTGCACCGCATCCGCGAGATTAACCAGGACCTCGGCCGCGAGATCGCCGCCACGGTTCCGGCGGTGGTGCGCGGCATGCCCTTCGCGCCGCTCTACAACACGCTGGGCCCGGCCGGTGAGCGCTGGGTACCGCTGCACGGCAATCTGCCGCATTCGGCGACCAAGGACTTCCACCGCGCCTACGTCGCGCTGCTCGATGCCCGCGCCGCGGACATGAAGCGCCTGGGCGTGTGGTGCGGGACGATGTTCGGCGCGATCGGCTCGGGCGGCTTCCTCTACGAGATCGCGATCTACTGGCCCGACGCGATCACCGCCTATCATACGGCGGCGGTGCCGGCGGATTACCTCGCAAACCTGCCCAAGCATGCCGAAAACCCCGAGGCGCGGGCTTTCGCCACGCAGTTGAAGCAGGACCTCGTCGATCTGCTCGTCGCCCACGGGGCGGTGCATTTCCAGCTGGGCCGCGCCTATCCCTATGCCGACCGGCTGGAGCCGGAGGCTCTGCAGCTCGTACGCACCATCAAGCAGCAGCTCGATCCCAAGGGCCTGGCCTCGCCAGGCAACCTCGGGCTCTGAAATTGCCGGGTCGGGAGGGGCGTCAGGCCCCCTCCCGCCCGGTCAGTTCCTGCTCGGCCGGATCGTTCTCGACCAGGTTGAGCAGGACGCCATCGGGGTCGCGCATGCACACCTCGCGCTGGGCCCGGTGTGGCATGCGGAACACTTCCGGCTCGGGCGACCAGGTGGCGCCGGCGGCGCGCAGGGCCGACAGGGCGTGATCCATGTCACGCACATAGAACACCAGCGCGACTTCGCCGATGCGGGCGGGGCCGGTCGCCATCGGCACCACCTCGGGCGTCAGCGCCGGGTCGATCAGGAACAGCCCGATCATGCCGTAGTTCGGCCCGCCGCTCTTGACGATCCGCACGGTGAGCGGACCATGGTCGGCAAAGCCGATGATGGTCGAGGCCGAAGGGTCGGTCAGCACGCCTTCGTAATAGATCTCGGTGAAGCCCAGCGCGGCATAGAATGCCGTGGCGCGCGGCAGGTCGCGCACGAAGATCGTGCCGCGGATGAGCGAGGATACGGGGCGTTCGGTCATGCGGTCGGCCTTTCGTCGGTCCAGTGCGTGAGTTCGTACCAGGTGGGAATCATCGACCAGCGCATCAGCAGGAACAGGTTGTCCTCCTGCCGGACCCACAAGTCCGCCGGCGGCCAGTCCTCCCGCCAGCGCAGGGCATAGCGGCGCGCGGCGAACCGGCCGGCGGTGACCTCGATAGTCTCCTCGCCGATATAGGCGGCGTCGATGAACAGGTGCGCGCCCGCGGTCGCTTCATCGCCGTTGGGCGAGATCGAGTTGGTCACGGTCTCGATCGGCAGGAACTGGCCCGGTGCCGCCGTGCCGCGCTGCTCGACGATGAGCGCATCGCCCTGCAGCGGATGAAGCCCAAGATAGGGCAGGCGCTGCTGCGTGGCGATGAACTGCTGCGCCAGCGGTGTGCCCCGGATGCTGGCATCGACGGTCACGCCGCCCGGTGCGACACGAAACCACAAGGCGGCCTCGGCGCGGCCTCCGCGCAGGATCCGGCAATAGCCTTCTTCCGGCAGCCAGGCGTGATCCATCGACAGCGACACGTCGCGCAGCAGGTCGGCCTCGTCGATGCGGCACAGCGCGCGCAGCAGGTGACCGCCTTCGTGGCCAACCAGTTCGAAATGCTCGTGGCCGACGTTTGCGCCATCCGCGTCGCGATAGGCAATGCGGCCGCGCAGACTGCGGGGCGGGGCGGCGGTCGGACCGGGTGTCGTCATGGCCGGATGATATTGCCTCTCAGGGCAAACGCCGTACACCGGGGCGGAACTGTCCGACAGTCGGGCAGGCGGGGCAGCGCCATGTTCGCACGCGCGGCGGCTTTGCAGTGTTGGCGCACTTCATGGCAGCGGGCGGTGCGAAAGCGTCATCCCTGCCATGACCGACGGAAAATGCATCCAGCCGGAGTCGCCTCGATGGAATACGATTACGTCCCGCTGCCCAAGCGCAATCCCCTCAAATGGCCCAACGGCGCCCGGGTCGCGCTGATCCTGACGTTCAACCTCGAGACCTGGGACCTCGTCAAGGATACCGACAAGCCCTATTACGCCGGCGGTCCGTCGATCCTCCCCGACATCCTGCCCGGCAACACTCCCGACTTTCCCAACTATACCTGGCGCGAATACGGCCAGCGCGTCGGCCTGTGGCGGCTGATCGACCTGTTCGACGAACTGGGCGTGAAGGCCAGCTGCACGACCAATGCCGTCACCTTCGAACGTCGCAAGGACATGACCGACGCGGTGCTCGAGCGCGGCTGGGAGCTGCTCACGCACAACTGGGAGCAGGGCGAGCTGCTGACCAACTTCGCCAACGACCCGGCCAAGGAGCGCGAGATCGTCCTGCGCACGCTGGCCCAGTTCGAAAAGTTCACCGGGCGCAAGTCGAAGGGCTGGCTGTCCTCGTCGCTGCGCGGCACGATGCAGACCGCCGACATCCTCGCCGAGCAGGGCTGCACGTTCTACTGCGACATCATGAACGACGATCAGCCGTACCTGCTGCGGACCCCGAACGGTCCGATCGTCTCAGTGCCGTACTCGAACGAGATCAACGACTTCACCTTCATCACCCGCAAGAACTACACGACCGACGAATATCGCGACGTGCTGATCGAGGAACTCGACGTGCTCTACGCCGAGGGCGAGAAGACCGGCCGCATCATGAACCTGGGCCTGCACCCGCACGTCTCGGGCCGCGCGCATCGCATCCGCGCGCTGCGCGAGTTCATCGAGCACGCCAAGTCGCTGCCGGGCGTCTGGTGGGCGACGCGCGAGGAAATCGCGGAATGGTACCTCGCCAACCACGAGAGCCACATTCCGGGCCAGCTGGGCTGAAAGAAAGGGCGGGGAAGCACGATGCTTCCCCGCCCTTTTCCTGTCAGGCCCGCCAGCTCCCTGTCAGGGGCGTGGGGGCAGGGCGGCGACGAAATCCGCGATCGCATCGGCCCAGGCCTGTGGTTCCTGGTCGCAGATGTCGATGCCCCCACCCGCGATCTCGGCCCAGGCGAAGTCCGGGCGCAGCGCGCGTGCGGCGAGTGCATAGGGGTGCGTCATGTCGCCGGTGTTGGTCAACAGCAGCGTCGGCTGGCGCAGCGCGCACATGCGCGGCTCGTGCCGATACGTGAAGGCCGCGTTGTGGCCATAGTGGTAGGCGCCGCGGTGATAGGCCTGCATCGCCTGGATCACGTATTCGCTGATGCGATCCGGCCCGATCGTCCCCTCGGCGAGCATTTCGCGGATCGCGGCGATTTGCGGGAAATGCGCGCCGCCGAGCTGGGCGACGAAAGCCCGTTCCTTGCTGACCAGCTGGTCGAAGCCGGCCTGCCGCTCTGCCTCGGTGATGATCATCGGGCCGGCCAGCACCACGGCGGTGACGCGCTCGGGATGCGCCAGGGCGCATTCGGTCGCCACCAGCGCCCCGGTGTGGTGTCCCGCGAACACGGCATCGTCGATGCCCAGCGCGTCGAGGACCGGCATCACCGCACTGGCATAGTCGTCGATGGTCGGCTCGCGAGGCGGTGCGTCGGACATGCCGAAGCCGGGCATGTCGATCGCGACCGGGCGCAGGCCACGGGCCATCAACGGCGCGAACACCGCATCGAACTGCGCCGATTGCATGATCGCCTGGTGCAGCAGGACCAGCGGGCGCCCCTCGGGCGCCGCCTGGTAGTGAACCTGGCCGAACGGGCCGTCGGCGTAGCCGCGCCGCATCGTCAGGGTCGCATGACCTGGCGGATGGCGCGTCCCTGTGCCAGTTCGTCCATGAGCCTGTTGATCTCGCCCAAATCGTTGATGGACGTCAGAAGTTTTTCCACCGGCATCCGTCCTTCTTTCCACAGGGCGATATAACGGGGAATGTCGCGCGCGGGCACGGCCGATCCCATGTAGCTACCGATGAGTGTTTTTCCGTCGGCCACCAGCGAGATCGCGGGAATGTCGAAGCGCTCGGCAGGGTTGGGCAGGCCGACGGTGCAGACCCGGCCCCCGCGCCGTGCGGCCTGATAGGCAGCGGTCAGCACCGCGGCGCGGCCGACCGTCTCGACCACGACATCGGCGCCGCCGCCGGGGAACAGCGCGGGCAGCGCCGCGTCCGCCGCATCGGGGGCGAGCGCGGTCGCACCGAGCGATTCGGCGATGGCGCGCTTTTCGGCCGACGGGTCGATCGCGACGAGTGTGGACACCCCGATCGCCCGTGCCGCGAGCAGGGCGGACAGCCCGACGCCGCCGAGGCCGTAGATCAGCACCGTCTCGCCGGGCCGGACCGCGGCCGAGTTGAACACCGCGCCCGCGCCGGTAAGCACCGCACAGCCGAACAGCGCCGCGATCTCGGGCGGCAGGTCGCGCTCGACCTTCACCGCCGAGCGCCGGTCGACCACCGCGTATGTGGCGAAGGCGGAAATGCCGAGGTGGTGATGCACGTCGCAGCCGTCGTGGTGCAGGCGTCGCCCGCCGTTGAGCAGCCGCCCCTCGCCATTGGCCGCAGCGCCCGCGCTGCACATGTAGGGTTCGCCCGCGAGGCAGCGCGCGCATTCGCCGCAAGCCGGCAGGAACGCGAGGATCACGCGGTCGCCCACCGCGAAATCGGCATCGTCGGCACTGCCGAGTGCCTCGACGATGCCCGTCGCCTCGTGGCCCAGCGCCATCGGCATGGGGCGGGCGCGGTCGCCGTTCACCACCGACAGGTCGCTATGGCACAGGCCGGCGGCGTCGATGCGGATCAGCAATTCGCCGGGCAGCGGCGGGTCCAGCTCCAGCTCGGCGAGCTGGAGCGGCGTGGTCTGGGCATAAGGCAGCGCGTGGCCGCCCGATTGTTCCAGCAGGGCGGCCGTGATGCGCATCAGTCGGCCTGCCCCCACTTGCGATCGAACGCCCAGACGTCCTCGAACCCGATCATCGAGCAGAACGTGCGGAAATCGAACACCGGCGGTTCGCTGGGCTCGCCCACGCCATGGTCACGCAGCTGGATCAGCGCCTGCTCCATGGCGGACGCGGCGACCAGGCTGGTCAGCGAGGGGTAGATGCCGAAGGCGAAGCCGATCTCGGCGAGCACGCTGGCGTTCAGCGGCGGGGTCAGGCCGCCATTGGCGATGTTGACGAGAACGGGCAGGTCGAAGGTCTCGCAGACCTTGCGCATTTCCTCTTCGCTCTGCAGCGCTTCGGGAAAGAGGATGTCGGCACCGGCCTTGGCATAGGCATCGAGCCGGCGCAGCGTGCCGTCGAGGCCTTCGGACTGGCGTGCGTCAGTGCGGGCGATGACCAGCATGCTCTCGCGCGCTTCGACCGCGACCTTGATCTTGTCGGCCATGTCCTGCGCCGCGATCACGCGCTTGTACGGCGTGTGGCCGCACTTCTTGGGGAATTCCTGGTCTTCGAGCTGGATCGCCGAAACGCCGACCGCCTCGTAGCCGCGTACGGTGTGGTGGACGTTGAGCAGGCCGCCATAGCCGGTGTCGGCGTCGGCGATCAGCGCCGCCCTGGACGTGCGCTTCACGGTCGCCATGCGGTCGACCATCTGCGAATAGCCGACGATGCCGGCATCGGGCAGGCCATAGGCCGAGGCGGTCAGCCAGTAGCCGGTGCCATAGACGATGTCGAAGCCGACGCGATCGGCGACGGTGGCGGCGATCATGTCCTGCACGCCGGGCACGGCGAAGAACTGCTTGGTGGCGAGCTTGTCGCGCAGACGGGTATCGGTCATCGGGGGGATCCTTGCCAGAGCCAGGGGGCGGCGCTGCGTTGCGCCGTTTCGAAGGTGTCGATGGCCTGCGCGTGCAGGGCCTCGATGCGGGCGATCTCGCTCCATCCGTTGAGCAGGGCCTCGCGCTGGTGCGGCGCGACGGCGAAGGGCAGGGGGGCATCCCCGCCGACCGTCAGCGTCTGCGCCTCGAGGTCGACCGCAAACCGTTCGCCGGCGTCGGCGCGCGGATGAAGCCCGGCGACGATCGCCTCGTCGAGGCGGATCGGCAGCATGCCGTTCTTAAAGCAGTTGGAGTAGAAGATCTCGCCAAAGCTCGATGCGATCACCACCCGGATGCCCAGACCATCGAGCGCCCAGGGCGCCTGCTCGCGACTGGACCCGCAGCCGAAGTTCGGCCCGGCCACCAGGATCGGCGGCGCCGTGGTCACCTCGGGGGCGAGCGGGAAGCCGGGGGTCTCGCGCCAGTCGTGGAACGCATAGCGGCCCAGCCCGTCGCGCTCGGTGATGAGCAGGAAGCGGGCGGGATAGATCACGTCGGTGTCGACGTCGGCCTGGGGCAGCGACAGCGCGGCGCCCTCTACGCGGATCAGCGGAGTCATCGACCCATCTCCCGGACATCGACGATGCGGCCGGCGACCGCGGCGGCGGCGACCATTGCCGGGCTCATCAGGTGGGTGCGTGCGCCGGCGCCCTGTCGGCCCTCGAAATTGCGATTGGAGGTCGAGGCGCAGCGGCTGCCTTCGGGCAGGCGGTCGTTGTTCATGGCAACGCACAGCGAGCAGCCCGGCTCGCGCCATTCGAACCCGGCGTCGACGAAGATCCGGTCGAGGCCCTCGGCTTCGGCCTGCCGCTTGACCGGGCCCGATCCCGGCACGACCAGCGCGCGCACGCCCTGGGCGACATGGCGGCCCTTCACCACCGCGGCGGCACTGCGCAGATCCTCGATCCGGCCATTGGTGCAACTGCCGATGAAGGCATGGTCGATCGCCAGGCCGGCGATACCGGCGCCGGCGGCCAGCCCCATGTAGCCCAGCGCGCGGTCGAGCCGGGCATCCCCCGCCGGGATCGTGGCGTCGATGGCGATGACCTGGTCGGGGCTGGTGCCGAAGGTCACCTGGGGGGCGATCTCTTCGGCGCGGATGCGGATCTCGCGGTCGAAACGGGCGTCGGGATCGGATGGCAGCGTCTGCCAATAGGCAAGCGCCGCATCCCACATCGCGCCCTCGGGCGCACGCGGCCGGCCCTGCAGGTAGGCGAAGGTCACGTCATCGGGCGCGACCAGTCCGGTGCGCGATCCGGCCTCGATCGCCATGTTGCACAGCGTCATGCGCCCTTCCATCGACAGCGCGGTGACCGCCTCGCCGGCATATTCGATGGCATGGCCGATCGCGCCCGAGGCACCGATGCGCCCGATCAGCGCGAGTGCCATGTCCTTGGCCGAGACGCCGGGGCGCAGCGCACCCTCGAAGGTCACGCGCATGGTCTTGGCGCGCGTCTGCCACAGCGTCTGCGTCGCCATGACGATGCCGCACTCGCTGGCGCCGATGCCGAAGGCCAGCGCACCGAAGGCGCCATGGGTCGAGCTGTGGCTGTCCCCGCAGACCAGCGTGACGCCGGGCAGCGTAAAGCCCTGCTCCGGCCCGATGACGTGGACGATGCCCTGCGCCTCGCCGAGCAGCGGCAGGTACTCGATGCCGAACTCGGCGCAATTGCGCTCGAGCAAGGCGATCTGGGCGGCGGCCTGGGGATCGGCGATCGCCTCGCGGCCGCGGGTCGGCACGCTGTGATCGGCCACCGCCAGTTGCGTCTGCGTGCGGCGGACCGTGCGGCCCTCGCGGCGCAGCATGGCGAAGCTCTGCGGGGTGCTGACTTCGTGCAGCAGGTGGCGATCGATGTAGAGGAGCGTCTGGCCGCTGTCGTCCTCCCGGACGACATGCGCCTGCCAGAGCTTGTCGTAGAGCGTCTGTCCCGTCATGCGCTGCGACTACCGCGGGGCCGCTGCGGGCAGTAGCAGCGCCCGCGCCTTTATCCGCCCCGCGAGCAGTCCCGCTTCAGTGCCGCCCGCCGGCGTTCGACAGGTCGGCGCTGATGGCGGCGGCGTGGCGCTTGAGCACGGGCAGGTAGCGCTCGATCGCGGCGTCGATCTTCATCGCGCTGACGAAGAACACCATGGTCATGGCCGCCTCGAACTCGCCCTTGTTGAAGATCGGCACGGCGATCGACGAGGTCTTTCCGGGGGTGCGGTTGAAGTGGTTGCGGCCCTGCACGGCATATCCGGCCGCACGGATCTTCTCGACATCGAGGCTGGTGACCGCCGAGCGCAGGTATTCGGGATCGACCTCGGGGGCCTCGTGGATCCAGTTGATCAGCATCTCACGCTCTTCCTCGGCGGCATAGGCCAGCGAGAGCTTGCCCGAGGCGCTGTCGAGGATGGGCAGCGTGAAGCCGGGATAATAGTTCTCGAACGTCAGCGCGGTATTGGCGTGGGTGCTGTCGCGCAGCATCATCCTGCGGCCGACGCGGATCGCGATCGAGATCGGCCAGCCGACCTCGCGGGTGAGCTCGAGGATGTGCGGCCGCGCGGTCGCCACGAGATGGTCACGGTGCTGGAAGCCATGGGCCAGGGTCTGAACCAGGGCCGTCGCCCGGTAACGCTTGCGCGACGGTTCCTGCTCGATAAGCCCTTCGAACAGCAGCGTCTGTACGATGCGACAGGCGGTGGGGTAGGGAATGCGCGAGGCTCGCGAGATTTCCATCATCGTGAGCGAGCCCTGTTCGTTGATGGCCTTCAGCGCGGCGATCGACCTGCTGATGGACCGGATGGGAACGCCCTTTTCCATAATGCGACTCCTCGATGACACTTCGATGACCGACAGGTGATCATGGAGTCCTCGAAGTGCGGTTATAAAAGGCAAGTTTATCCGACAGGCGGATAATGTCCATAAGCGCGCCACCCTGGCTCGGATTTGTCGGAACAATGTCGGCGTTGCAGCGTGCGCCGTCCCGCTTTCGCGAAGGACCGCCTCGCACGCCGTTCGACCTGCTCCATCCGAGGAATTGCCCGTGCTCCAGATCACCCGTCCCGCCCTTCGGCCCGAATCGCTGTCCTTCCTCGATCGCCGTGCCGGTGGAACCGGCCTGTTGATCGACGGTGCATGGGTCGCGGCCACGGGCGGGGCCACACTCGCCACGCTCGACCCGGCGACGGGGATGGAGCTCGGGCGCATCGCCGATGCCAGCGAGGCCGACGTCGATGCCGCTGTCGAGGCGGCGCGCCGCGCCTTGCCGCGGTGGAAGGCGACGACCCCTGCCGAGCGCGCCCGGCTGCTGTGGCGCATCGCGGACCTGATGGAGGCGCGGATCGACGACCTCGCCGAGCTCGAGACGCTCGACCAGGGCAAGCCGCTGTTCGTCGGGCGCTGGGCCGAGATCCCGGGCGCCATCGCGCAGTTCCGCTTCTTCGCCGGCCAGGCGATGGCGATCGAGGGGCAGGTCATCGACAGCTCGATCAACTACCAGCCCGAGGGCAAGCAGGTCCGCAGCTGGACCCTGCGCGAGCCGGTCGGCGTCGTCGCGGCGATCGTGCCGTGGAACTCGCCGCTGGTGCTGACGGCGATGAAGCTCGCGCCCGCGCTGGCCGCCGGCTGCACGCTGGTGCTCAAGCCCGCCGAGGACACGTCACTGACTGCGCTGCTCTTGGGCGAGATCATGATGGAGGCCGGCCTGCCCGCAGGCGTGCTCAACATCGTGACGGGCCTCGGCAGCCGCACCGGCGCCTGCCTGGCGCAACATCCCAAGGTCGCCAAGATCGCCTTTACCGGATCGACGCAGACCGGCCGCGCGATCATGGATTCGGCCAAGCAGGACTTCAAGCGCATCACGCTGGAGCTGGGCGGCAAGTCGCCGGCGATCGTCATGCCCGACGCGGACCTCGAACTCGCGGTGCCCGGCGTCGCCAATGCGATCTTTTTCAACGCAGGCCAGGTCTGCATCGCCGGCTCGCGGCTCTATGTTCACCGCTCGATCTACGACCGCGTCATCGAAGGTGTGGTCGGCTACGGCCAGGGCCTTGCCATGGGGCATGGCCTCGATGCGGCGACGCAGATGGGGCCGCTCGTGTCCGCGCGCCATGCCGAGCGGGTGGCCGGCTTCGTTGCGGGGGCGCGCCGCGATGGCGCGAGCGTGCTTTCGGGCGGCGACCTGCTCGGCGATGCGGCGACCTTCATGGCGCCGACCGTGGTCACCGACGTGCGCCCCGACATGGAGATTGTGCGTGAGGAGGTGTTCGGCCCGGTCGTCGTCGCCCAGCCCTTCGACGACGTCGATGAAGTCATCGCCGCGGCCAACGACAGCCAGTATGGCCTTGCATCGAGCGTCTGGACATCCTCGCTCTCGACAGCGCATCGCATGAGCAGCGCAATCGAGGCTGGCACGGTGTGGATCAACTGCCACGCGATGTACGATGCCTCGCTGCCGATCGGCGGGATCAAGCGCTCGGGCTGGGGGCGCGACAGCGGCCGCCAAGCCCTCGATTCCTACCTCGAATGGAAGACCGTCTGCGCCGTCCTGTAAGGGGCGACCGCCGATAGTGTTGCAACGCAAGGCCCGCCATGGCGACATGGCGGGCCTTCGTGCGTCCGGGGGCCCGCTCGTGCCCGGCACGATGACCGCTCAGCGAGCAAATCCGACCCCCGGCTGGTCTCTCCCGCGGCGTTTCGAGAGGATGGCGCCATCACGGAACACTCGCGGGCAGGACCCGTCACAGGAGCTGGGAAATGGCCTATCGCTTGGGCGTCGACGTCGGTGGCACGTTCACCGACCTGTTATTGTTCGATCAGGCCAGCGGGGCATTCTGGCGTCACAAGACGCCGTCGACGCCGCATGACAGCAGCGAGGGGATCCTGAACGGGGTGATAGCGGTGTGCGACAAGGCGGGGGTGACGCCGGCGGACATCGAGTATTTCCTGCACGGGACGACGGTGGCGACGAACGCGGTGCTAGAGGGCAAGGGCGCGCGCGTGGGTCTGGTGGTGACCGAGGGGTATCGCCAGGTCATGCAGATCGCGCGCAGTTTCGTGCCGGGCGGGCTGGCCGGGTGGATCGTGTGGCCCAAGCCCGAGCCGCTTGCCGCGCTCGAGGACACCTTCGAGATCAAGGGGCGCATGGATGCGCGGGGCCGCGAGCTGCGCCCGATCGACGACGCGGACATCCGCCGCCAGCTGGAGAAGCTCAAGGCGCAGGGCGTCGAGGCGCTGACCGTCAGCCTGATGAACGCCTATCTCAACGGCGCGCACGAGCAGCGCGTGGGCGAGCTGGCCGCCGAGATCCTGCCCGGCGTGCCGGTGTCGCTCAGCCACGTCGTGCTGCCCGAGATGCAGGAATACGAGCGCACGCTGACCACCGTCGCCAACGCCGCGGTGCGCCCGGTGGTGGGCCGCTACGTGCGCAACCTGCGCTCGCGGCTGCGCGAGGCGGGCATGGCGGGCAAGCTCTCGCTGCTGCGTTCCGACGGCGGGCTGATGACCTCGGAGAAGTCCGAGGAGCATCCCGTCTCGCTGCTGATGTCGGGCCCGGCGGGCGGCGTGACCGGCGCGATCTGGGTTGGGCGCAATGCCGGCATCCGCAACATCCTGACGCTCGATGTCGGCGGCACCTCGACCGACGTCGCGCTGATCGAGAACCTCGAGGCGCGCCGTGTGCGCACCACCGAGGTCGGCCACCTCGCGGTGCGTGCCTCCGCGCTCGACGTGAAGACGGTGGGCGCGGGCGGCGGCTCGATCGCCTACGTGCCCGAGCTGACCGGGGCGCTGCGCGTCGGTCCGCAGTCGGCAGGCGCGGTGCCCGGACCGGTGGCCTACGGCAAGGGCGGCACGCTGCCCACCGTGACCGATGCCAACGTGGTGCTCGGCTACCTGCCCGAGGCGCTGCTGGGCGGCACCTTCAAGCTCGACCGTGCCGGCTCGATCAAGGCGGTGCAGGGCATCGCCGATGCGCTGGGCATCGACCTCTACGCCGCCGCGCGCGGGATTATCGACATCGTCAACGAGAACATGTTCGGCGCGCTGCGCATGATCTCGGTGCAGCAGGGCTATGTCCCGCGCGACTTCGCCCTGATGGGCTTCGGCGGCGCCGGGCCGATCCACGTCAACGCGGTCGCGCGGCTGATGGGCAGCTGGCCCGCGGTTTCGCCGGTCTCGCCCGGCGTGCTGTGCGCGCTCGGTGATGCGACGACGCAGATGCGCACCGAGACCGCGCGCTCGTTCTCGACGCTGGCCTCCAGGACCAGCGCCGATGCGCTGACCGCGATCCTGGCCGAGATGGAGACGCAGATACGCGGCGAGCTCGAGGCCGAAGGCGTCGCGCCCGAGGAGATCACCATCACCTTCGAGGTCGACATCCGCTATGCCGGGCAGGCCTTCGAGGTGCCGATGCCGGTGACGCTCGCGGTCCTGCGCGACCAGGGCCTGGCCGCACTGACCGGCCAGTTCGACGAGGAGCACCGCCGCCTCTTCACCTTCAACATGGACAGCGAGCACGAGATCGTGAACCTGCGCGCGGTCGCGCTGGGCCGGGCGCTCGACCTGCCCGCCGCACAGCTGCCGGTCGGCAACGGCGATCCGGCCGCGGCCAAGATCCGCGACCACGAGCTTTACATGGACGGGCGCATGCAGCCCGCCGTGATCTACGATCGCGCCCTGCTCAAGGCGCAGGACGTCATCAGGGGGCCGGCCATCGTCATCGAGATGGATTCCACCACCCTGATCGAGTCCGACTGCATCGCCACCGTCGACGCCGTCGGCAATATCCTGATCACCCTGGCCTGAAGGAGCGGATCGCCATGACCGCACGGATCATCCAGAGCAACGACACCGCCTTCGCCAAGCAGGCGATCGACCCCGTCACGCTCGACATCATCGAGAACGCGCTGCGCAACGCCCGCGTCGAGATGGACGCCACCCTCGTCCGCACCGCCATGTCGCCCGGCATCCGCGAGCAGGGCGACGCCTTCCCGCTGATCGCGGATCACAAGGGCCGCATGATCGTGGGCCAGTTCGGCTCGTACATCGGCCCGTTCCTCGAAGGCTTCGACGGCACGGTCGAGGAAGGCGACCTCATCATGCTGTCCGACCCCTACTCGGTGGGCGGCGCGGTGAGCCACTGCAACGACTGGCTGGTGCTGCTGCCGGTGTTCAAGGACGGGCGCCTGATCGCCTATACCTCGATGTTCGGGCACCAGTCGGACATCGGCGGCATGGTCGCCGGCTCGATGCCGATCGATGCCACCTCGATCTTCCAGGAAGGCGTGCGCATCCCGCCGATCAAGATCTACAAGCAGGGCGTCTACAACGAGGACCTGATCCGGCTGATCATGCACCAGGTCCGCACGCCCGACTGGTGCAAGGCCGACCTCAACGCGCTGATCGCCTCGTGCCGGGTCGCAGCGCGGCGCATCGTCGAGATGGCCGAGCGCTTCGGCGACGACGTTTTCGTCTCGGCCTGCGAGGAGCTGCTGGCGCGCAACCACAAGGCGATGCAGCAGCTGATCGACACCGCGATCAGCGAGGAGAAGGTCAGCTTCGAGGACTACATCTGCGACGACGGGCTGGGCTACGGTCCCTACAAGATCCGCTGCACGATGTGGCGCGAGGCCGGACGCGTGGTGCTCGACTTCGACGGCACCGACCCGCAGAGCCAGGCCTCGATCAACTTCTTCCTGAACGAGAACATGATGCGCATGTTCTTCGGGATCTACATGATCATGGTCTTCGACCCGCAGATCCTGTTCAACGACGGCTACTACGACCTCATCGACGTGCGCATCCCCGAAGGCTCGCTGCTCAAGCCGCGCTTCCCGGCCGCACTCTCGGGCCGCACCCATGCGCTGGGGCGAATGTTCGACATCCTGGGCGGGCTGCTCGGGCAGAAGACGCCCGAGTTCCTCACCGCCGCCGGCTTTTCCTCCTCGCCGCACCTGTTCTACTCGGGCTTCGACAAGGCGGGCGAATACTTCCAGCTGTTCCAGATCGGCTTCGGCGGGATCCCCGGCCGCCCGCTCGGCGACGGGCCCGACGGGCACTCGCTGTTCCCCAACTTCACCAACGTGCCCAACGAGTTCCTCGAGCGGTACTTCCCGCTGGTGATCGAGCGCTACGAGACGGTGGCGGACAGCGGCGGCGCGGGGCTGCATCGCGGTGGCAACGGCATCGTCATGTCCTACCGCTTCCTCGAGGCGGGCAAGATCGCGATCCACGACGACCGCTGGTTCGTGCCGCCGTGGGGCGTCAACGGCGGGGCGCCGGGGGCGCGGGCGCGCAAGATCCTCGAGAAGCCCGATGGCACGCAGCACGTGGTCGGCAACAAGGTCGAGGACCTCGAGGTCGAGGCCGACGACATCCTGCACTTCGTCACCTGGGGCGGCGGCGGCTGGGGCGACCCGCTCGAGCGCGATCCCGCGCTGGTCGGCAAGGAGATCGTCCAGGGCCTCGTCACCGCCGGGGGCGCGCGCGCCTATGGCGTGGTCGCCGCCGAAAACGGTGAGGTGGACGAAGCCGCCACCACCGCGCTGCGCGAAGACATGCGTGCCGCACGCGGGGCGATCGAGGTCTTCGACTTCGGCCCCGACCTCGACACCCTGCGCGCCACCTGCGAGGCCGAGACCGGCCTGCCCGCACCCCGCCCGCCGCGCTGGCAGCACGCCCTTCAGGAAGCCGCCGAATGAACGAGGCCCTCACGTCCAGCTACGCCGGCGCCTTCGACGGATCCCTCCCCTTCGGCACGCAACCCGCCCTGCTCGTCGTCGATGTCGTGGTGGCCTATCTGACGCCGGGCTCGCCGCTCTACGATCCCGCGTTCGAGGCCGCTCTGGCCTCGAACGAGCGGCTCGTCGCCGCGGCGCGCAAGGCCGGCATGCCGGTGATCTTCACCAATGTCGTCTATCAGCCCGGCGGGGCGGATGGCGGGCTGTTCTACGCCAAGGTGCCCGCGCTGTCGGCGTTCCAGCGCGGCTCGCCAATGGGCGCCTTCCCCGACACGCTCCAGCCGCTGCCCGGGGAGACCATCGTCTCCAAGCAATATGCCTCGGCATTCTTCGGGACGTCGCTGGCCTCGACGCTGGCGGCGCAGCGGATCGACAGCCTGCTCGTCACCGGGTTCTCGACCTCGGGATGCGTGCGCGCCACCGCGCTCGATGCACTGCAGAGCGGCTTCGTGCCCTTCGTGGTGCGCGAGGCCTGCGGCGACCGCCACGCCGCGCCGCACGAGGCCAACCTGTTCGACCTCCAGGCCAAGTATGCCGAGGTCATCGACGAGGCGCGTGCGCTCGCACTGATCGGCGGCTGAGCAAGCCCGGCAAAGACGAACGCCCCCGCAGCCGATGCGGGGGCGTTCGCGTTTCCTAGAGGCGGACGGTGACGGCCTTCGTCTCGAGGAAGGCGTCGAGGCCGTCCTTGCCGAACTCGCGGCCCCAGCCCGATTGGCCGTAGCCGCCGAACGGGACATTCGTGCCCACCGCGCCATGCGTGTTGATCGAGACGTGGCCCGAGCGGATCCGCGCCACGAGACGATGCGCCGTCGCGAGATCGCGCGTCCACACACTGCCCGAGAGGCCGTAGATGCTCTCGTTGGCCATGGCCGCGATCGCGTCGAGGTCGAGCGTGTCGAAGCGGCGGACCGCCATGACCGGTCCGAACACCTCCTCGCGCTCGATCGCCATGTCGGCGCGCGTGTCGGCGAGGATCGTCGGCTCGACGAACCAGCCCGGGCGATCCACCCGCCGGCCACCGGCAACCAGGCGCGCGCCTTCAGCCTGCGCCCGCGCGATATGGCCGAGCACCTTATCCCTGTGCGCCTCGGAGATCAGCGGCCCCTGATGCGTGGCGTCCGACAATCCATGGCCCAGCACCATCTGTCCGGCGAAGGCGGCCAGTCCCTCGAGCAGGCGGTCGTGGATGTCGGCGTGCACGTAAATGCGCGTGCCGGCCATGCAGTTCTGCCCCTGGAGGAAGAACGTCGCCATCGCCACGCCCGGCACTGCGACGGCGAGATCCGCGTCGGGCATGACCACGACCGGAGACTTGCCGCCCAGCTCGAGCGAGACCTTCTTGAGATTGCCCAGCGCGGCCTGCACGATGCGCCGGCCCGTCGCGGTCGAGCCGGTGAAGCTGATCTTGTCGACCCGGGGATGCTCGGCCAGCGCTGCGCCGGCATCGGCGCCGAAGCCGTTGACGATGTTGACCACGCCCGCAGGCAGTCCCGCCTCGAGGATCATGTCGCCCAGCGCGAGCAGCGAGAGCGGCGTCTCCTCCGACGGCTTGATCACCGCGGTGCAGCCGGCGGCGAGGGCAGGGGCCAGCTTGAGGATCGCGGTCGACAACGGCACGTTCCACGGCACGATCAGGCCGGCGACGCCGACCGGTTCGCGCAGGGTATAGGTCAGCGCCTCACCCATGTCGGCGATGTGCCGTGGTGGCGGCATCGTGGTGCCCTCGATGCGCAGCACCGCACCGGCGTAATAGTCGACCATCTCGATGCAGTTCGCCACCGTCAGGCGCGCGATGCCGATGGGCATGCCGTTGTCGATGACGTCGAGTTCGGCGAGCAGCCCGGCATGGGCTTCCATCACGCGTGCGAGCCGGAAAAGCATAGCGGCGCGATGGCCCGCCGACAGGGCGGCCCAGGCCGGGAAGGCGCGGCAAGCGGCGGCGACGGCATCGTCGATGTCGCGTGCATCGCCGACCTGGAAGCGGGCGAGTTCGAGGCCGGTCGCCGGATCGAGCGTGACATGGTCACGGCCGCCATGGGCATCGACCCAGCGGCCGTCGATCAGCAGCTTGTGTGGCAGCGCCAGGAAGGCGTGCGTCTCGGGCGCGATGGCGTTACCGTCGAAGGGAAGGGCGCTCATACGGCAACGGTCCTGCAGTCATAGGTGAACAGCCCAAGCGATTCCTCGTCGCGCATGCCGGCGAGGCCGAAGCTCTCGGTTTCCTGCCCCTGCATGCGATCGGCGTTGGCGTTGCTTTCGGCCTGGATGAAGCTGGTGCGTTCGTGGCGCGCGGCGACATAGCGACGCAGTGCCTCGGGAACGCTCGCGCTGTCGTCCAGTACGCGCGAAAGCACGACGGCATCCTCGATCGCGCAGGCTGCGCCGTGGCCGAGGAACGGCGTCATCGCGTGGGCGGCGTCGCCCAGCAAGGTGACCCGGTCCTCGATGATCCAGTTGGCCAGCGGCTGGCGCGCATGGATTGCCCACTTGAACAGCGCCCCGTGCCCGGCGGCGGCGATCATCGCCCGGACCTCGTCGCACCAGCCCTCGTACGTGGCGGAGAGATCCTCGACGCTGGCCGGGATGCTCCAGCCTTCCTCGGTCCAGCCTGGCTGGCGCGCGAAGAAAACGCAGTTGAGCAGAGTCCCGCCGCGTACTGGATAGCGCGTCACCATGCGGCCCGGGCCGATGTGGATGCCGGGGTAGTCCGCCAGGGGTGCCAGGCTTTCGTCCACCGGCAGCAAGGCGCGCCATGCGACATGGCCGGTGAAGTGTGCCGGGCTGTCCTCGAAGCGGCGGCGGATCGCCGATTTGACCCCATCGGCACCGACCACGAGATCGCCTTCGAAGCGGCGGCCGTCGGCGAGGATGACGGCTGCTCCCTCGCTGTCGACGACCTGCGCGCCGGTGTGCAGGGCAACGCCGGCCTCGCGCGCGGCATCCAGCAGCAGGGCGTGGAGATCGGCGCGGTGGATGGTCACATAGGGCGCGCCGTATTTCTCGCGCTGGTCCGCGCGTTCGACCGCGCGCAGGATGCGCCCGTCCTCCCAGTGCTGGATGCGCTGGCGGCGTGGCTCGATCCCGGCGGCGGCCACGGCCTCGCAAATGCCGATATGGTCGAGGCCTTTCATGGCGTTGGGCGAAAGCGTGACGCCCGCGCCGATCTCGCCGAACTGCGGAGCGGCCTCGAGCAGGGTTACCTGAAAGCCCGCCTGGGCCATCGCCACGGCCGCAGTCATGCCGCCGATCCCGCCCCCTGCGATGACGATGTCTGCCCTGCCGCTCATTCCGTTCTCCTGTTCTCGCCATCGCGCGCATGCCGCGCGACGGGGCGCCAAAGCACCTGATCGCAATCCGCAGCCTACCGCCACTATCCAGCGCCGGCGCGCCACGGACAATGCATGTTCGGCTGTCGGATAGTCAGCTTTCCTGCGCCGGACAGGACCGCGGAACCGGCTAGGCTCGGGGTCCAGAGAGATCAGGCGAGCGCCATCACGCGTTCGCAGGAGGACCGAAACATGACACATTCGACCGGCAGGCGGAATGCCGACAGCCTGGGCTTCCGCCAGAAATTCGGCGTGCTCGGGCCGTCGACCAACACCGTCGTGCAGCCGGACTTCGACGACATGCGACCGTTCGGGGTGACCAACCACTACAGCCGCATCGTCGTCTCCAATCCCGCTGCGGTCTCGAACGAGACGTTCATGGCTGGCGTTGCCGAGATCGACCGGCACACCGCCGATGCCGTGACCGGCGTGATGACCTGCGAGCCGAACTATCTCGTCATGGGCATGTCGGCCGTCACCTTCTTCGGCGGCGCCGAGGGTGGTCGCAAGTGGCGCGAATCGATCGAGCAACTGTCCGGCCTTGGCGTCACCACGGGCGCCGAGGCGGTCGTCGCGGCGCTCAAGGCCTACGGCAACATACGCAAGGTCGCGTTCTTCTCGCCGTATTTTCCCGCCGCCAACGACCAGGTCCGCCGCTTCCTCGCCGACCACGGCTATGACAGCGTGCGCGACGCCGCGCTGCAGTGCCCCTCGTGGACGGCGATCGCCGAACTCGATGCCGGCCGCCTGCGCGATGCGATGCGCACGATCGACGGCGACGACGTCGAGGCGATCATCCAGGTCGGCACCAACGTGTCGAACGTCCGCTTCGCCGCCGCGGCCGAGCTGTGGCTCGGCAAGCCGGTCATTGCCATCAACACCGCCACCTATTGGCACGCGCTGCGCGCCAACGGCTTCAACGACCGCATGGACGGTTTCGGCAGGCTGCTCGCCGAGCTGTGAGCCGCTCCGGCTGCGACGACCTGTTCGTCCAGTGGAGACTTCGCGGAGCCATGTGGCCCGCGATCGGCCGGCTGCCTAGCAATTCTGCCTATCAGACGAGGGGGTATCTCTAGAAATGACCCGTGAAATGGAACGAGCCCAGGTCGTGATCGCCGGCGCAGGGCCGGTCGGTTGCGTTGCCGCGACGTATCTGGCCAAGCATGGGATCGACGTCATCCTGGCCGAGACCGGCCTCGACGCCGCGCAGGATCTGCGGGCCTCGACCTTCCACAGCCCGACGCTCGAGATGCTCGACACGCTGGGCGTGGCGCAGGACCTGATCGACATGGGCCTCAAGGCTCCCGTCTATCACTGGCGCGACCGCCAGACCGGCGAAGTGCTCTCGTTCGACCTGGCCGAGATCAGCGACGTCACGCGCTTTCCCTTCCGCGTCCAGTGCGAACAGTATCACCTGGCGCGCACGCTGTCGTCGCGCCTCACCGAGCAGGCCAAGGCCCGCGTCATGTTCGGGCACCGCGTCATCCACTTCGAGCAGGACGACCAGGGCGTGACCGTCTCGCTCGAGCACGTCACCGGCATCACCAAGGTGCGCGCCGACTACCTGATCGGTGCCGACGGGGCCAATTCGCTGGTCCGCAAGTGGCTGGGCATCGAGTTCGACGGGTTCACCTATCCCGAGCACTTCCTGTGCCTCAGCACCAAGCAGCGGATCGACGACGAGATCCCCAATCTCGCCTACGTGAACTACGTGTCCGATCCGAAGGAATGGCTCGTGCTGCTGCGCGTGCCCTCGGTGTGGCGCGTGCTCGTGCCGGCGAGCGCGGAAGACGATCCCGCCTGGCTGTTGTCGGACGAGAAGAAGAACGCCGTCTTCGGCGGGCTGGTCGCCGACGGCGAAGCGGTCAAGACCGAGCACCGCACAATCTATCGCGTGCACCAGCGTGTCGCCAAGAGCTTCCACCACGGCCGCGTGCTGCTGATGGGTGATTCGGCGCACCTCAACAATCCGCTCGGCGGCTTCGGCATGAACAGCGGCATCCACGACGCCTTCAACGGCTGCGAGAAGCTGGTCCAGGTGATCAAGGGCGAGGCGGGTCCCGACCTGCTCGAGCGCTACGATCGCCAGCGGCGCACCGTCACGCACGACTTCACCCAGCAGCAGACGATCGCCAACATGGCGATCATGCGCGGCGAAAAGGGCGAGGCGCACCAGCGCAAGCTCGATGCGATGCGCACGCTGGTCACCGACGACACGCTGCGCCGGGAATATCTGCTGAAGCAGTCGATGTTTACCAGTCTTGCAGAGGCTGAAGCGATCGCTTGATCGCGGCGCGCTCTTGGCGTCCACCCTGCCACGACTCGGACAAGAACGAATCACGGAGCGCAGCAGCATGAAACGAACCCTCCTTCGCCAGTCCGCCTATATCGACGGGCAATGGGTGGCCGCCGACGCGGGTGGCACCCTTACGGTGACCGATCCCGCGACCGGCGAGACCATCGCCACGGTGCCCGACATGGGCGTCGCCGAGACGCGTCGGGCCATCGCCGTGGCGAAGGAGGCGATGCGGGCATGGGCGGCACGCTCGGCGCAGGAACGTGCGCAGATTCTGCGCCGGTTCCGCGACCTGATGATGGAGGAGCAGGAGGCGCTCGCCGTCCTGCTGACGCGGGAACAGGGCAAGGCCTTGCGCGAGGCGCGCGGCGAGATCGCCTATGCCGCCTCGTTCCTCGAGTGGTTCGCCGAGGAGGCCAAGCGCACCTATGGCGACGTCGTCCCCGGCCATGCGGCGGACAAGCGCATCGTCGTGCTCAAGCAGCCGATCGGCGTCGTCGCGGCGATCACGCCGTGGAACTTCCCGAGCGCGATGATCACCCGCAAGATCGGCCCCGCGCTGGCGGCGGGCTGTGCGGTCGTGCTCAAGCCGGCCTCGCAGACGCCGCTGTCGGCCCTTGCGCTCGCCGTGCTGGCCGAAGAGGCGGGGCTTCCTGCCGGTCTGTTCAACGTGGTGACGGGCAGCGCGCGCGCGATCGGCGGCGAGCTAACGTCGAACCCCGAGGTGCGCAAGATCAGCTTCACCGGCTCGACCGAGGTCGGCCGCACGCTGATGCGCCAGTCGGCCGAGACCATCAAGAAGCTGAGCCTCGAGCTTGGCGGCAACGCGCCGTTCATCGTGTTCGACGATGCCGACCTGGATGCCGCGGTCGAGGGCGCGATCGTCTCCAAGTTCCGCAACAGCGGGCAGACCTGCGTCTGCACCAACCGCATCTATGCGCAGTCCGGCATCTACGACGCGTTCGTCGAGAAGCTGGCGGCGCGGGTTTCGGGCATGACGCTCGGATCGGGGCTCGACGAGGGCAGCGACCTCGGGCCGCTGATCGACCGTGCCGCGCTTGAGAAAGTGCAAAGCCACGTCGCCGATGCGCTCGACAAGGGCGGTCGCCTTCTGGCCGGCGGTCGTCCCTCGGCGCTGGGCGGCACGTTCTACGAGCCCACGGTCATCGCCGATGTGCGCGGCGACATGCTGCTCAACCACGACGAGACCTTCGGCCCGCTCGCCGGGGTGATGCGCTTCGACACCGAGGACGAGGTCCTAGCGCTCGCCAACGACAGCGAGTTCGGCCTGGCCGGCTATTTCTATACCCGCGACCTTGCGCGGACCTGGCGGGTCGCCGAGGCACTCGAGACGGGCATGATCGGCATCAACACCGGTCTGATCTCGACAGAGGTTGCGCCCTTCGGCGGGGTCAAGCAATCGGGGCTAGGCCGCGAGGGCAGCCGCCACGGCATCGATGACTATCTGGAACTCAAGTACCTGTGCATCGGGATCTGACCTGCCCCGGCGCGGGTGTTTTCGAAACGTACCGACGGACCGAAGGATGATGGAATGACGATCGACAAGCCTTGCGGCATCGCGGTGGTGGGATGTGGGCGGATCGCACCGCTGCATCTCAAGGCGATCACCCGTCATCCCTCGGAACTGCGGCTGGTGGCCGTGGCCGATCCCGATCTCGACAAGGCCCGGCAGGTTGCGTCCGAATTCGGCGCGGAGCATGCCTGCGCCTCGCTCGACGACGTGCTCGCGCTCGACGCGGTGGAGGCGGTCATCCTGACGACGCCCAACGCGCTCCACGCCGCACAGGCGATGCAGGTGCTCCAGGCCGGCAAGCACGTGCTAGTCGAGAAGCCTTTCGCCGAAACCGTCGCCGATGCCGAGGCCATGGCCGCGCTCGCGGACAGTCGCGGGCTGGTGCTCGCGGCCGGTCACACCTTCCGCCATGTCGAGGCGGTGCGCACCCTGCAGGACCGGCGCACGAGCTTTGGCAAGCTGCGTGCGGTCAGCATCACCATGTGCGTGTTCTGGGACGGTCCGCAGGCACCCTGGTGGGCGACCCGCACCTGGGACGAGGGGCTCATCCTGACGCTGTTCGCCCCGCATGCGATCGACTTCCTGCAACTCGTCGTCGGCGAAGTCGACCCGCGCCGCCTCCACGTCGAGGTGGCGCGCCACCAGGACGGCTGGCAGGCGGAGGACGAGGCGATGATCCTGCTGCGCTATCCCGACGACGTACTCGCCTCGATCCACTTGTCGTACAATCAGGCGACGATGATGAACCGCAAGGTCGCGCACTTCGAGAACGCCACCGTGCGGGTCGAGAACGGCGATGAGTTGTGGATCGACGACCAGCCCGTGGTCGTGCCGCAGCGCGCGGCCAGCGAGGACACCGCGTTGTTCAACGACGGCATCACCCATTACTTCGAGACGCAGGCCCGCGAATTCGCGCGCGCGGTGCGCGGCCTCCCTAACCGGTCGGTGCTGCACGGGTCGGCCCTGCGCCAGACCCGCCTCAACCAGGCGATCCTTGCCGCGGCCCGCCACGACGACTGACTTTCGCCCGGGTGCGCACGCGCGGGTGCGGCGCGCGGGCGAGCCGAGGAGCGATAGCATGACGATACCTGTTGGCCGCAAGGCCGCCTTCACCGGCGCTCACGTGGCCGGGCAGCTGTTTCGCGACACGCCCTCGATGCTGTTGCTATTTTACCTGACGAGTGTCGTCGGCATGAGTCCGGCGCTGGCGGGGATGGCGGTGTTCATTCCCAAGGCGATCCTCGGCAGCATCAGCGACCTGCTCGTTGGCGTCGGCAGCGACCGGATGGCGTCGCGCTTTCCCCGTCGCAACTGGCTGCTCGTCGGGGCGATCGCGGCACCCGTGGCATTCGGTGCGATCTTCGCCGTGCCTCAAGCAACGCCTTTGCTTCAGGCCGCTTACGTCATCGCCTCGATGACCCTGTACATGATCGTGTTCTCGGCAATCTCCGTTCCCTATCTGGCGCAATACTCGGAAGTTTCCGACAATGCGGCGGAGCGGTCGGACCTGATGGCGTGGCGGCACGGCTGGATCGGCATCGGTCTCCTCGCCGGCTCCTCGTTCGCGCCCTGGCTGATCCACCATCTTGGTGCCGGCCGCAGTGCCTATATCACCACCGGCCTGGTGCTGAGCGCGATCGCGGGCGTGGCGCTGTGCTCGGGCTATTTCGCATCCCGGCACATGCCGATCCGGCGGGCGGCCTCCACCGCCGCGAATGCCTTGCGCTGGCGCGTGCTTGCCGATGTCTTTGCCGAACGCCGCTTCAACCTGCTGCTGGGCGTGTTCGCCACGCACCAGATCGCGGCGGGCATGACCAATGCCACGATCGTGTTCTTCCTCACCTACAACATGAAGCTGGAGGCCGCGATCGCTCAGCTCGGCGTGCTCGTCCTGCTGGCGGGGCTCGCGGTTATCGCCGCCTCGCCGATGTGGATCTACCTTTCGCGCCGCTTCGGCAATCGGCGCTGCTACCAGGGTGCGGTGGTGGCGCAGGCGCTGCTGATGGCGGCCTGGGCATCGTGCGACGCCACGACACCCGTATGGCACACGTATCTCATCTCGGTGGGCATCGGCCTTGCCAACTCGGGGTGGGGCATCATGCTGCTCGCGTTCTTTTCCGACGTCCTGGCCGACCGCAACACCGAGGGTAAGGAACTGGGCGGCGCCATGTCGGCCGTGTGGACGCTCGCCGAAAAGTTCGGTCTCGCGCTCGGCGGCGCCTTGCTGGCGGGCGGGATCCTCTCGCTGTTCGGCTTTGCCGCCCATCGGGCGACCAGCGGGTCGGCGCTCGCCGGCATTGCCCTGACGTTCGGCTTCCTGCCCGCAGCACTGCACCTGCTGGCTAGCGGTGTCCTCTGGCGCTTCGTGGTGCTGCCGTCGGACAGCCCGCGCCCTGCCTGAACCGCGCCGGGGGCGGCTCGCGGTCGAACACCCGCCGCGGGGGTAAGGCGCGGCCACCGGAGCACACCAAAAAGGCGGCGGACAGGGATGACCTGCCCGCCGCCTTTTTGCGTGTCTCGCTACCGGCCGCAGCACGCAGCGAACGGGCAGGGGATGGACCTTTGCGGCCCACCCCCTGCCCAGGTATTCAGAACTTCGCCGACACAGTCACACCGGCGCGGCGACGCTCGCCGAGATAGGCCTCGATCGTGCGCAGCGTGCTCGGGTAGCCGTTGCGCGGCTGGGTCAGCGCCGTTGACACGTAGGACTTGTCGAACAGGTTGGTCGCCCAGAGCGAGATGTTGAACACATCGGTCTCGACGCCGATGCGCAGGTTCGTCAGCGTGCGCTTGCCGAAGGTCGAGAGGTTGAGCGCGTTCACCGTCGCCGGTCCGGTATGGTTGACATCGACGCGGCCGCTCCACGACCAGTCGCCGGACAGCGCACCGCCCAGATCGGCGTGCGCGTTCCACTGCCAGCCGACCGAGCGCGGCGGACGATTGCCCGAGACGAGCGGCTGCAATCCGCGACCCGGCACGTCGATGTAGCGGCACACGGTCGTGCCGGCGCACTGCGTCACCTGCGAGGGATCATAGACGTTCTTGCCGTACTTGGGGTCGGAGTAGGACGCCGATCCGCCGAAGCTCACGCCGCGCACCGGGCGTACGTCGATGCTGGCATCGAAGCCGCGAGCCCGCAGCGACCCGAGGTTGCGGATGATCGACTGCACCACGGCGGTGTTGTCCGAATAGCTCGGCACCTGCACGTCCGACCAGTCGATCTGGAACGCGGCCAGCTGGAAGACAAGTTTGCGATCGAAGACCTCGCCCTTGGCGCCGACCTCGTACGTCCAGTTGGACTCTTCCTTGTAGACCGATTCGCTGGGCAGCACCCCGGTGACGCCGTTGAACCCGCCCGAGCGAACGCCCTTGGCGGCGTTGGCATAGAGCAGGATGTCGGGCGTGACCTTGTATTCCACGGTGAATCGCGGCGTGAAGCTCTTGAACGTGTCCTGCTGCAGGCCGGTGCCGGGGGCAAAGAAGCTCAGCAGGTTGTTGTTCGTCTTGCGCTCGATGTTGTAGCGCCCTTCGGCCGAAACCTTGAGGCCCGGCACGATCTCGTAGCCGAGGCTCCCGAACAGCGAATAGGCCTTGGTCGATACCTTGGTGAAGCTGGCGAGCCGCTGCAGGTTGATGACGTCGGGGCTGAGGCCGGGGTTGGCGAAGTTGGCCAGCGGGCCGGTCCGGCTGGCGGCGAGGGCGGGAACGGCGAGAACGAGGCGTTCGTTCGCTGCCAGTTGCGAGCCGTCGACGGCCACATAGGCCCCTTCGTCCGCACGCGAATCGAAGAAGAACGCACCAGCCAGCCACTGGAAGCGATTGCGATCGGGCGACTGGATGCGCAGTTCCTGGCTGAACGACTTGACGTTCTGCTGGTTGCCGCCGGTCGACTGGGCAGTGACCGTCCGGCCATACGTGGCCAGACCGCCGACCGTGGGGCAGTTGGTGCCGACGACCGTGCAGACGCCATAGACGTCGCCCGCCCGCGTCACGTCATAGTCGAAGTAGGCGCGGAAGTTCGAGCGGGTCAGGCCGGTCGTGCTGACGACCGAGAACGCCTGATTCTCGTAGCGCGATTCGAGCGCCATCTGCTTGATCGTGCTGTGTGATGCGGGGATGTTGCCCGACACGTCGCTGCCGCGCGGCTTCACCTCGCCGCAGTAGATATAACGGGCGCCCGTCTGCGGCTGGGTGCCGCCACAATTCTGTTCGCCATAAGGCACGAGGAAACCGCCGGTCTGGAGCGCATCGCCTTCGGCCAGCAGGCCGCTCAGCTTGAAGGTGAGGCTGTCGGTGGGCGTGAAGCGCAGCGAGCCGGACAGGCCCTGGTGCGTATAGCCACCCAGCTTGGCGCCATCGCTGTTGTTGATCGTGCCCCCGAACGTGACATAGCTGCCCTTGATCGAGCCGGACAGGATGCCGTCGATGATCGGGCCGCCGACGCTGGCGCTGATGCGGCGATCCGCGTCGCTGCCGAGTGTGCCGGAAATCGCATAGGTGGGCTTGCGCGGCGCCTCGCTGGTCGAGATGCCGATCGCCCCGGCGAAGGTCGAGCGTCCGTAGAGCGCGCTTTGCGGACCCTTGGCGACCGAGATCTGTCCGATGTCGATCACGTCGAGCAGGTCGATCGCATTGCGGTTGGTCTGGTAGATGCCGTCGATGAAGAACCCGACGTTGGCCTCGTTGTTGAGGCTGGTCGCAAAGTTCGACGACGACAACCCGCGCACGACCAGCACGCTGGACGACGGGGTGCCACCCATCGTGAAGGTAAGGCCCGGCGTGTTGTTGGCCAGGTCGCGCACGTTGCGCACGCTGCGCTTCTCGAGCTGGTCACCGCTCAGCGCCGAAATCGACAGCGGCACGTTGGTCAGTGTCTCGGACCGGCGGCGGGCGGTGACGGTGATTGCACCGGCGTCCTCGGGCTGTCCGGCGCTCGTGGCCGCCGCGTCCTGTGCCCGCGCGACGCCCGGTGCCAGCAGGCCGACCGGCGCTGCCGACAGCATCAGCACGGCCATGGTAAATTGTCGGTGGTCCCTCATGATGTTCTCCGCCTTTGGTTTTTTGCCAGATGCGGTGTCGGTGATGGTGGCGTGCGTTTCAAAAGCCTTCACGCGGTTGGTCGCCAGTTGGATAGGCCGCGCACGCAAAGGCGCCTTGACGCCCGGCTGATGTCTGGTGCAACTGATGCATATGCATCATATCGAGCCATCTGTTGCCGACATCCCTCCGCCGCCTTTGCCCTGTGCCTGCACGGCTCTGCGCAAGGCGTCGCGTGCCGTGACCCGTTTCTACGACGAGGTCATGGATGGTGCGGCGGTGTCGCCCACGCAATTCGCGGTTCTTCGCACCATTGCGCGGCACGACGTCGTGGCCCTGCCAGACCTGGCGCAGGCGCTGGCGATGGACCGGACCACGCTGTACCGCACCTTGAAGCCGCTGGAACGGGCAGGCTGGATCGCGACCGCCGAGGCAACCGGGCGGTCGCGGCAGGCGCGCTTGACGGTGGAGGGGGAGGCCGTGATGGCCGAGGCTGCGGGCGCATGGGAGGCGGCACAACGCCGCTTCGTCGGCGCCTTCGGGGCCGAGCGTTGGGCCGCTATGGCACAATCGCTTGGTGACATCGTGGCGCTGGCGCAGGGGGGTGCGGCATGAGCCGGTTGCTGCACCGGACCGGGCTGGTTTCGCCGCGTCTGCATATCGGCCTCATCGTCGCGGTCACGTTCTTCGCGTTGCTCGTGTCGGCAGGGCTGCGCGCCACGCCGGGTGTGCTGATGATGCCGCTCCAGGCCAATTTCGGCTGGGACCGGGCGACCATCTCGTTCGCCGCAGCGATCGGCATCCTGCTTTATGGCCTGGTCGGTCCCTTCGCGGCGGCACTGATGGTCTCGTTCGGCATCCGCCGCACCATGCTGGCGGGACTTGCCCTGATGTCGGCGGCAACGTTCGCCAGCTTGTGGATGAGCCAGCCCTGGCATTACATCTTGAGCTGGGGCGTGCTGTCGGGCATCGGCAGCGGCGCGGTTGCCTCGGTCCTGGGCGCGGCCGTGGTCAATCGCTGGTTCGCGACCCGGCAAGGCTTGGTCATGGGCCTGCTCAGCGCCAGCACGGCGACAGGGGCGCTGATCTTCCTGCCGCTGCTCGCCTGGTTGTCGCGCGACGGGGCGTGGCGCCCGGTGGTCATGGCCGTCAGTCTCGCCTGCCTCGCGCTCGTGCCGCTGGTGGCATTGCTGGTGCCCGAGCACCCCGGCGACATCGGAACGTGCCGCTTCGGCGAGCAGGCCGACAGCCCGCCTCCGGCACCGCCGCGCCAGGCACGGACCGCGACGCTGGCCATCGACGTCCTGCTGCGGGCGGCACGAAAGCCGATGTTCTGGCTGCTGTTCGGCACGTTCTTCGTCTGCGGGCTCACCACCAACGGCCTTGTCGGCACGCACATGATTGCGTTCTGCGGCGACCACGGCATTGCCCCGGTCGCGGCCGCAGGCCTGCTGTCGACCATGGGATTCTTCGACCTGTTCGGCACCACGGCATCGGGCTGGCTGACCGACCGCTACAATCCGCGCGTGCTGCTGACGTTCTATTACGGGCTGCGCGGGCTTTCGCTGCTCGCACTCCCGTTCCTCAGCTTCGATGCGACCAGCCTTGCGGTCTTCGCGGTGTTCTATGGCCTCGACTGGATCGCCACGGTGCCGCCGACGGTCAAGCTCGCCAACGAGGCGTTTGGCGAACAGGAAGCCCCGATCGTGTTCGGCTGGATCCAGACCGGCCACCAGCTGGGTGCCGCCTGCGCCGCGTTCGGTGCCGGCCTCGTCCGCGAGCATAGCGGCACCTACGCCCCCGCGTTCATCGCGGCCGGCATCATCGGCGTGGTGGCCGCGCTCGTGCTGGTGATGACGATGCGCCGCGGCTCCGGCGCCGGGGCGGCGGCCGCTCCCGCCTGATGCCATGGCGCCAACCGGGCACGCAAACCGTTCATCGCGCGTTCCTGAGACAGCGGCCACGATAGGCCATCAGCTTTTGACGGAGTTTGTCATGTTCAGAATGGTTTGCGGGTCGGTTCTGGCCGCCGCTGCAGTCTTTTCCGCCGTTCCCGCCTCGGCATCGAGCGACCAGGCCTGGGCGGCGTTCGATGCCAAGGTCACCCGTTCGTGCCTGGCTGCCAGCGGCATCCGCAATGCCCGCGCCTCCACCATCGTCGGTTTCGACGACCGGGTGGGCATGGTCGCGATGCTCGTCTCGGACCGCAGCCGCGGATCGAACGTGTCCAAGCTGTGCCTCTACAACAAGCGGACGCAGCGCGCCTTTGTCGACCAGGCCGACGGCTGGAACGCGCCGCCCAAGCGCTGATCAATCGGGGGCAGGGGCCGCCATGCGCATAGCGCTGCCTCTGCCAACCGCTCCTTCGGCCTGCCTTGGCGGGCCTTTTTGCCCTACCCGGCCGCGGCCATTGTCGCTAAAGGCCGCGGCCATGGACACCAGCGACCCTGATCTGCTGCCCGAGGGCCTCGAAGACCGCCTCCCCCGCGAGGCTGCCGCCGCGACGCGCGTGATGCGCACGATCCACGGGGTCATGGAAGGCCACGGCTACGACCGCGTGCTGCCGCCGATGATCGAGTTCGAGCGCTCGCTCGCCAGCCGCATGGCGGGGATCAGCTCGCGCCGCATGTTCCGGTTCGTCGACCCGCAGAGCCTGCGGATGATGGCGCTGCGCAGCGACATCACCCCGCAGATCGGCCGCATTGCCGGCACGCGCCTGTCCGCCGCGCCGCGCCCGCTGCGCCTGTGCTATGCCGGGCAGGTGGTAACGATCAAGGGCGCCGGCCTCGACCCCGCGCGCGAGAAGCTGCAGTGCGGGGCCGAGCTCATCGGCGTCGATAACGTCGCCGCCGCCGCCGAAGTGGTCGCCGTGGCGATCGAGGCGCTCCAGGCCGCGGGTGCCACCGGCGTCAGCGTCGATTTTACGCTGCCCGATCTTGTCGATACGCTGGCGGCCGAGGCACTGCCACTCGATGCCGCGCAAGTGGGTGCCGTGCGGCGCGAGCTGGACAGCAAGGATGCCGGCGGGCTGGTCGATGCCGGCGGCGCCGCCTATGTGCCGCTGCTCTATGCGACGGGCGATTTCGCCAGCGCGATCGACAAGCTGGCGGCGATCGATGCCGGCGGCGTACTGGCAGGCCGCATCGCGGCCCTGCGTGAAATCGCCGCCCGGCTCGACGGCCGCGCGCGCCTGACGCTCGATCCGGCGGAGCGCCACGGCTTCGAATACCAGTCGTGGTTCGGCTTTACCCTTTATGCCGAGGGCGTGCGCGGTGCAGTGGGCCGGGGCGGCACCTATCGGATCGCCGCGCCCGATGGCAGCGCCGGCACCGACGGCGAGGTCGCGACCGGCTTCTCGCTCTATCCCGACGCGCTCATCGACCGCATCGCTGCAAGCGAGCCGGCGGCAGACAAGCTGTTCCTGCCGCTCGGCCACGACCGCGCCGCGGCCGAACGGCTGCGTGCGATCGGCTGGCGCACCGTCGCCGCGCTGACCGAGGCGGACACAGCGGCTCAGCTGGGCTGCAGTCATGTCCTAGGCCCGGACGGGCCGCAAAGCCTTTGAGGCCGGGCTCCGGATCGCCTTCGCGGTCTTGACTTCGCGGCTGCGCTGCCCCTAGGGGCCAGCCGCGCACATCGGGCGCGCCACGCGCGTGCCCCCCGTCCATCCACCACGCCGAGTCCTGTCGAAGGGCGTTGTCTGGATCCACCTGGCAGGGTGGAGGAGTGTATCTATGGCCAATGTAACCGTGATCGGCGCCCAGTGGGGCGATGAGGGCAAGGGCAAGATCGTCGACTGGCTCGCCAGCCGCGCCGATGCCGTCGTGCGCTTCCAGGGCGGCCACAACGCCGGCCACACGCTGGTGGTGGGCGAGCAGGTCTACAAGCTCTCGCTGCTACCCTCGGGCATCGTCACCGGCACGCTGTCGATCATCGGCAACGGCGTGGTGCTCGATCCCTGGGCGCTCAAGGCCGAGATCGAGAAGCTGACCGCGCAAGGCGTGGAGATCACGCCCGACAACTTCGCAATTGCCGACAACTGCCCGCTGATCCTGCCGCTGCACCGCGACCTCGACGGGCTGCGCGAGGCGGCCGCGGGTGCGGGCAAGATCGGCACCACCGGCCGCGGCATCGGCCCGGCATACGAAGACAAGGTCGGCCGCCGCGCGATCCGCGTCTGCGACCTGGCGCACCTCGATGCGCTCGATGCGCAGTTCGATCGCCTCTGCGCGCACCACGACGCGCTGCGCGCCGGGTTCGGCCAGCCGCCTGTCGACCGCGAGGCCCTGCTGGCCGAGCTGCGCGAGATCGCGCCCTACGTGCTGCAGTTCGCGCAGCCGGTGTGGAAGCGCCTCAACGCCGTGCGCAAGGCCGGCGCGCGCATCCTGTTCGAAGGCGCGCAAGGCGTGCTGCTCGACGTCGACCACGGCACCTATCCCTTCGTCACCTCGTCGAACACGGTCTCGGGCACCGCGGCCAGCGGCTCGGGGCTGGGTCCGGCGGCGACCGGCTTCGTGCTCGGCATCGTCAAGGCCTATACCACCCGTGTCGGCTCCGGCCCGTTCCCGACCGAGCTCGACGATGCGGTCGGCCAGCGGCTGGGTGAACGCGGCCACGAGTTCGGCACCGTCACCGGCCGCAAGCGCCGCTGCGGTTGGTTCGACGCAGTGCTGACGCGCCAGTCCTGCGCCATTTCCGGCGTCACCGGCATCGCGCTGACCAAGCTCGACGTGCTCGACGGCTTCGACAAGGTGAAGATCTGCATCGGCTATCGCCTGCGCGGCCAGGTGCTCGACTACTTCCCCAGCCACGCCGCCGACCAGGCCGCGGTCGAGCCGATCTACGAGGAAATGGACGGCTGGCAGGGCACCACCGCCGGGGCGCGGTCGTGGGCCGATCTTCCGGCCCAGGCGATCAAGTACATCCAGCGCGTGCAGGAACTGATCGAGACGCCGGTGGCGCTGGTCAGCACCTCGCCCGAGCGCGAGGACACGATCCTCGTGCGCGATCCTTTCGTCGACTGACCCGGCCAGCGCGTGCCGGGCTTGCCCGGCGCTGTCGCTGCGCTACGCTGCACGCGATGCGGGGCACGAAAGCGCGATGGCTGGCGACAATGGCGGTGCTGCTCGCAGGGGCAGCACCGTCGTTCGTTTGTGCCCAGGATGCCGAGCCGGCGGATCACATTCTGGTCGAAAAGGCCGCACGGAAGCTGACGCTCTTCGCGGCAGACGGGCGGATCCTGCGGGTGATGACTGGCCTGCAGTTGGGGCCGAACCCGGTGGGGCCCAAGCGTTTCGAAGGCGATGGTCGCACGCCCGAGGGGCATTACGTGATCGACCACGGCAATGCCGCCAGTGCCTATCACCTCTCGTTGCACATCTCCTATCCCGACTCGGCAGATCGGGCCCGGGCGGCGGCGCTGGGGCGGTCCCCCGGCGGCGCGATTTTCCTGCATGGCCAGCCGCCTGACTGGGGCGACCGCCGCGCCCCCGGAGACTGGACCGAAGGCTGCATCGCGCTGACCAACTCCGAAATCGAGGAATTGTGGCAAAGCGTTGGCGACGGCACGCCGATCGACATCGTGCCTTGATCCAAAACCGATCTAACTCGCGTTGACCCGGTCTCCATTTGTTCCGCAGAAGTCCGCATACGCGGTTTTACGGAGTGGGCGACATGGGGCAGGGAATGGCGCTTTTCGAGCAGGCGGGGGCCACGCTCGAGGCGGGGGTAGAAGCGCAAGCGGCAGGCGCCAAAATAGCAGTCGAGCGGGTCCGTGACGGCGCGTCATCGCCGGTTTGGCCGCAGATGGACGCCGCGACGGACGCGTTCGGGGATAGCGCCGCCTGCGCGTGGCCGGGGGCGGCGCCGGCCGTCTCGATCTTCGCCGACCGCGCCTACCTGCGCGCCGAAATGGCGGAGGATGCCGCCGCTGCCGGGCTGCGCGTCGCCCAGACCAGCGACCTCCATATCCTGAGCGTCGCGGCGCCGGCCGGACGGACCCCTGCGCTGGGCGATGTGGTCCTGGTCGATTGCCCGGTGATCGACGGCGCGGAACTGGCAACGCTTTCGCAGCTGGACCTCGACGCCGCGCGGCGTGGTGCGCAACTCGTCGTCTCCACCAGCATAGGCGCGCTCGACGACGTGTTCGGCTGCCTCGACCAGTCCGAGGCGCAGATCCTCGTCACCCCCAGCCGGGCCGAGCGGGTGATCGCCATCGGCCGCGTCCTCGGCCGTGTCGGCCGCCACGGCAGCCGCGTGCGCGAACTGGGGGCGGAGGACCGCATGACCCTGCTGCGCCTGACCGAGCAGGTAACGACGATCGCGGCGCGCCTCGAGCAGCTGTCCGCGGGCAACAACGTCGACCCCGAAACCTCGTCCGCCTTCCGTTTCCATGGGGAGGTCGATCCCGGCATGGCGCGTCTGGACGAGGGCACCGAACGCCTCGTGCGCACCGCCCGCCCGCCGCTGCCGGACCCGCGGCTGGTGCGCAAGATCATCCGCCAGCGTCAGTTGCGCGCCCGCTTCTTCGAGGGCGACCTCTTTGCCGATCCCGCCTGGGACATGCTGCTCGACCTGACCGCCGCGCGGGTGGAGCATGTCCGCGTCTCGGTCACCTCGCTGTGCATCGCCTCGGGTGTCCCGCCGACGACGGCGCTGCGCTGGATCGGCCAGATGACCGATGCCGGCCTGCTGCAACGCGTCGACGACGAGACCGACCGCCGCCGGGCCTTCATCACTCTGACCGACAAGGCCGCTGACGCCATGGCGCGCTACTTCGCCGAACTGGGCACGAGCGCCAGCGCGCTGACCTGAGGTGGTAGGGGTTGCCGGAGCGGGTCGCGCGGCCTTCGACAGGCTCAGGCCGAACGGGGGTGGGTTTTGGCCTGTCCCCAGCCACGCTCATTTGCTTACCCGCAACCCGTTCGCCTTGAGCCTGTCGAAGGGCCGTGCTGGAGAACGCGATGCGCGAGGCCTTCGACAGGCTCAGGCCGAATGGGCGTGGGTTTTGGTCCGCCTCCAGCCACGCTCGTTCCCTTACTCGCAACTCGTTCGCCCCGAGCCTGACGGAGAGCCGTGCGCGAGAGCGCTATGCGCGAGGCCTTCGACATGCTCAGGCCGAACGGATGTAGGTTTTGGCCTGTCCCAAGCAGCGCCGCAATCACTCGCCCAAATCCGTTCGCCCTGAGCCTGTCGAAGGGCCATGCGGGAGAGCGCAGTGCACGAGGCCTTCGACAAGCTCAGGCCGAACGCGGTAGGGATTGGTGTTTTCCTCCGGCGCACCCGCTAACCCCCATCGCCGCCTCATGCGCGCGTGTCTGCCGGATAGGCCCGCTCAAGCACCCGACGCGAAAGTCTCGCGCTGCGCGGCGTAGGCCGCAACAAACCCGGGCCGTGCTTCGCCGCGATCGACATAGGCGCGCAAGGTCGCGTGCTCGTCGAGAAGTCCGCCCCGGCCAAGCCTGCGCAGCACGCAGACCATCATGAGATCGCCGGCGGTGAACGTGTGTTCCAGCCATTCGCGCTGACCCAGGTGATCGGCGAGGGCCGCAAGCCGCACGCGTACGCGGTCGTCGAGCATCGCCTGGCGCGCATCGAACCACGGCTTGTCCCGCTCCAGCATCAGAGCCATGCTGCGCTCGACGATCGGTGGCTCCACGGTCGCGACGGCGGCGAACATCCAGGCGATGGCCCGCGCCCGCGCGGCGCCCGCATCATCCTTGCCCTCGGGCAGCAAGACGCCGTGGCGCTCGGCCAAGTGCAGCACGATCGCGGCGGACTCGAACAGCGTGACGCCGTCATCTTCATAAGCCGGGATCTGGCCAAAGGGCTGGCGCGCGCGATGCGCCGGCTGCTTGAGCGCCTCGAACGACACACCGCGCGTGGCATAGGGCTGGCCCACCTCGGCCAGCGCCCAGCGCACCGCCATGTCGCGCGCCAGGCCGCGACCGCCATCGGGCGAACGGGCAAAGACGGAAAGGATCGGGGTCATGCCGCGCACGATCTCACGGCGGTGACGCGCCGGCAAGCCACTGGGAGCAGCGCGGCGCGCCTCTCGCCTGTCAGTCCAGGCTGGCGAGAACCTCGTATGCGAGGACCGCTGCGGCGACGGCGGCGTTGAGGCTGTCGGCGCGGCCCTTCATAGGCATGGTCACGCGCAAGTCGCAGGCCAGTTCGTAGTCCTCGGGCAGCCCGCGCGATTCGTTGCCCACCATGACGAAGCAGGGCGCGGCATAGGGCGCGCCGCGATAGGGCACGGCCTCGCGCAGCGATGCGGCGACCAGTTGCCCCGATCCGCCACGCAGCCAGGCGATGAAATCCTCCCAGCGCGCCTGGGTCAGCCTTTGCGTGAAGATCGCGCCCATGCTGGCGCGCACCGCTTCGACCGAGAAGGGATCGACGCTGTCGTCGAGCAGGATCAGGCCGCCCGCGCCCACGGCATCGGCGGTGCGCAGCATCGTGCCGAGGTTGCCGGGATCGCGCATCGCTTGTGCCACCAGCCACAGCGGCGCCGCATCGCGATCGATCTGATCGAGGCCGGTGTCCCATTCGGCAAAGACCCCGGCCACCGCCTGCGGGTTTTCCTTGCCGGTGACCTTGGACAGGATGTCCACGGGCAGCTCGATCACGTCGCCCCCCGCCGCATCGACCGCCGCCTCCAGCTCGTCGAGCAGGGGATGCGCGTCGCGTCCCTGCGCCATCAACAGGATTTCGGGCAGGCGCCTGCCCTCGCGCGCATCGGTCAGCAGGCGCAGGCCTTCGGCCAGGAAGCGCTGCTCGCGCCGGCGGTGCTTCTTGTCGCGCAGGCTGCGGACGAACTTGACGGTGGGGTTGGAGAACCCGGTAATCGTGCGGCGGGACATGGGGCTGCCATGCGCCAGCCGTGCCGGCCGGGCAAGAGGGCAAAGGCCGGGGTCAATCCTCGCCGAAGCCGTCCTTCACCAGGCCAGCCAGCTTGAGCAGGACCTGGTCGGCCTCGCCCTCGGGGCCGGCGACATGCACGTCGATGGTATCGCCCTTGGCCGCGCCCAGCATCATCAGCCCCAGGATCGAGCCGCCATTGGCCTCGGTTCCGTCCTTGAAGACCTTGACGTCGATCGCGTCAGGCAGCTTGGCCACGGCATTGACGAACTTGGCACTGGCGCGGGCGTGAAGGCCGCGCTGGTTGACGATCGTGATCGTCTCTCGGGCAACGTAGCTTTGCGTCGTCATCGGCGATCCTCTCTCTTTCCCGCCCGGTCCCAGGCTGTGCCGGTACGGCTTCGCGTCCGGCTCATGTCGCTGCGTGAAATCCCGGCGCGGATCAGGCGTCCTGGCCGAGGAATTCCGATGCGATCGTTATGTAGTTGCGCCCCGCATCGCGCGCGGCCGATGTCGCCTCGCGCACGTTCATGCAGCCGCGCGCCTTGGCGAGGCGGATCAGCATGGGCAGGTTGATGCCCGCGATCACCTCGACGCGCCCGGCCTGCATCAGCGAGATGGCGAGGTTGGACGGCGTGCCCCCGAACAGGTCGGTGAGGATGATGACGCCATCGCCGCTGTCGACACGGCGGATGGCATCGGCGATCTCCTTGCGCCGCCGCTCCATGTCGTCGTTGGGGCCGATGCAGACGCCGATGACATCCTGCTGCCGGCCCACGACATGCTCCATCGCATGGATGAATTCGTCGGCAAGGGCGCCGTGGGTAACGAGAATTAGACCGATCATGAAGGGAACGGGCTCCGAAATGCAGCCGGGCACTTTGCCATGGCGAACCTTAACATCGCCTTGGCGGGCGCCCTCCGGCTACCAGGACTCTGGTAATCACAAAGCATGTCTTTCGAAGCAGTCCCGTCCCGTTCGCGCCTCGTTGCTCGTGCGCGCTCATTGTATGGCAATCGTCGTGTCGCAATCGTCGATCAGACCTGAACCGCCTGCGCGCCTTCCAGCAGGCTGGCCGTGCGCGCGCTCAGATTGCGATGCAACAATGTGGGTGAAAATCCGGCATCGCGCAAGCCTTGTCCGATCTGCTCGGCCATGAAGACCGAACGGTGGCGCCCACCGGTGCAGCCGAAGGCGATGTTGACGTAGGCTTTGCCCTGCGCCTCGAAGCGGGGCAGCAGCAGCAGCAAGAGCCCGAGAATGCGCTCGTAGGCCTCGGCAAAGGCCGGATCGCGGCGGATGTAATCCCCCACCGGAGCGTCCTTGCCGGTCATCGGGCGCAGCGCATCGTCCCAGTGGGGGTTGTTGAGAAAGCGCATGTCGAACACCAGGTCGGCCAGCGGCGGGGTGCCGCGCGCGAAGCCGAAGCTGCTGATCGTCAGCGTCGTGCGACTCGGAGAGATCGACGCGAACTGCTGGCGGATCGCCTGCTGCAGGTCGTTGGTGGTGAAGTCGGTGGTCGAGATGACCACGTCGGCCCAGCGACGCAACGGCGCAAGCAGGTCGCGCTCGGCCGCGATGCCGCCGGCGGCCGGCTTGTCCTCGCTCATCGGGTGGCGGCGCCGCGTCTCGTTGTAGCGCCGCTCCAGTTCGGCACCACCGCAGTCGAGGAACAGGGTCGTGACCGACAGATCGGGCCGCGCCGCCAGCGCCTTGACCTTGGCGATCACGGCCTGCGGATCGAAGCCGCGGGTGCGCGTGTCGAAGCCGATCGCCAGCGGCGTCGCGTCCCCGTCGGCCTCGCTCTGCCCCGGCTCTGGCTCCAGCAGGCGATCGAGCAGGCGCAGCGGAAAGTTGTCGATCGCCTCCCAGCCGAGGTCCTCGAGCGTGCGCAAGGCCGTGGTCTTGCCCGCGCCGAGCAAGCCGGTCACGAGCAGGACGCGTTGAGGCCGAGTGGCGGGACTGGCGGGATCGGTAACGTGCGACATGGCGGCTTTGTGCGCGCAATCGGCCTGGATGAAAAGATGCTCGAGCGGCGGTGTCGCGCCCTCAGGGCAGGCCGTAGTGGCGCAGCGCCAGTTCGGCCCGCTGTGCCAGTACCGGGCTGTCGGGCCACAGTCGCACCATCGGCAGGCTCGCACCGCCGCGCACGACCCACTCGGGCGACTCGACGAAGCGGGGCGCGCCGCGATCGATCAGCAGGACCAGCGCGACCGGTGCTTCGGGCAGGGGCGTCATCGGCACGAGGCCGAGGTTGCGCACCTCGATGAGGCCGGTCGTGTTGGGATGGGGCCGCGCCACCGCCCTTGCGCCAATCGCCTCCAGCATCACGCCGTCGTCGCCGATGAGCGCTGCGCCTCGGTCGATCAGCGCCAGTGCCAGGCTCGACTTGCCGCTGCCCGGCGGGCCTTCGATCAGCATGGCGCGTCCGCCGACGACGACGGCGGTGGCCTGGTGGGCGATCATGGTTGCAGGTCTCCGGCCTGGGGCAGCGACAGGACGAGGCAGGCGCCGCTTGCGCCATCGGCGCGATCGACGATCGTCAGCTCGCCATCGTGCCCCTCGGCGATGGTGCGCGCGATGGCGAGGCCCAGCCCGCTATGCGCGCCGAACGCCTCCTCGGCCGGGCGGACCGAGTGGAACCGCTCGAACACCTTGTCGCGCTCGGCCATGGGGATGCCGGGGCCGGCGTCGGTCACGCTGAGCAGCACGCGCGGATCGTCGCGGGTGTCGTCGCTCGCCGGCTCGGTCCACACCGCCACGTCGACCAGCCCGCCGGGCGGCGAGAACGACACGGCGTTGTCGAGCAGGTTTTCGAGCACGCGTTCGAGCCGCATGGCATCGCCCAGCACCAGCGGCGGCAGCGCGCTGCCAGCCGGCCGCAGGAGCCGGATCACCGCGCCGCCCCGCGTCTCGCGCGCGCCGCGGGCGCCCACGACCTGCGCAGCGAGCGCGGCAAGGTCCAGCCGCACGAACGTCGCGCGGCTCAGTTCGGCATCGATGCGGCTGGCATCGGCGATCTCGGTGATGAGCCGGTCGATGCGCTGCACGTCGTGCGTAGCGATCGCGGTCAACTGGCGGCGCAGCCCCTCGTCCTCGACACGGTCAAGCGACTCGATCGCACTGGCCAGGCTCGCGAGCGGGTTCTTGAGTTCGTGTGCGACGTCGGCGGCAAAGCTCTCGACCGCGTCGATGCGGTGGCGCAGCGCCATGGTCATGTCCGAGAACGCCCGCGCCAGCATGCCGATCTCGTCGCCGCGATCGGGCAGGCGCGGGACGACCACCTCGCGGTCGCGCCCCAGCCGGACGCGCACCGCGGCGCGGACCAGCTGGCGCAGCGGCTGGACGATCGTGCGCGCGAGAAACAGCGACAGCTGAACCGACAGCATCAGCGCCAGGCCGATGATGATGACCAGCGTCTGGCGCGCATCGCGCACGGCCTGGGTGACGTCGGTCGCGTTGCGCATGCTCAGCAGCATGGCGCCGCTCCGGCCGACCGGCGTGGCGGCTGTCAAAATCGGGGTGCGATCGGGGGCATAGCGCAAGTGTACTTCGGTGGCGCCAGCGTTGCGGGCGCGCAGCACTTCGGGCCAGTTGTCTGCGCCCGATGTCGCCGGTTCCGCATAGCTCTCGATCGGCGGCGCCCCGACGATGAAATCGACCCCGCGATCAAGCAGCCGGGCGGCACGCTGCAGCCAGGTATCGTCCGCGGTGTCGGCCAGCACGAACGAGGGCGGCGCCAGGGCAAAGCTGTCGGCGACGAGCTTGCCCGCCGGATCGAACAAGCGCAGGCGCAGGCGCTGTTCGCGGCCTATGCGCGCGAGTAAGTGCTTTTGCTGCGGTGCAGCATTGCCGTCTAGCGCGTCGGCCGCGATCTCCGCCTCGGCCCGGGCCAGCTTGAACCGTTCGCCGATCAGCTGGGTACGATAGCTATCGAGGTAGAAGAAACTGCCCGCCAGCATGGCGAGCGCAATCACGTTGACCGCGAGGATGCGGGTCGTCAGCGAGAGGCCGCGGGGGCGCAGCGTACGCGGGACCCGCAGGCGCGGTGCATGCGCGGGCTGGCTTGTAGATTGAGCCGCAGAAGGGGGCGTGGCACTCATCGCCAACGGATCATTCGTCGGTATAGCTGTAGCCGGCGCCGTACAGCGTCTCGATCGCGCTGAACTGCGGGTCGACCGCGCGGAACTTGCGCCGCAAGCGCTTGATGTGGCTGTCGATCGTGCGATCGTCAACGAAGACGTCGTCGTCGTAGGCAGCGTTCATCAACTGGTCGCGGGTGCGCACCACGCCGGGGCGGACCGCGAGCGCCTCGAGAATCAGGAACTCGGTCACGGTCAGTGACACCAGCTTGTCCATCCAGGTCACAACGTGGCGGGCGGGGTCGATCACCAAGCGGCCGCGGCGCACGGGTTCGGGCAGCGCCTCGGCCGCGGCAGGGTCGGTCGTGGCAGGATCGCGCTGGACGATGTCGCTGCGGCGCAGGATCGCGCGGATGCGGGCGATCAGCAGGCGCTGGCTGAACGGCTTGGCGATATAGTCGTCCGCGCCCATGGCCAGGCCCAGGGCCTCGTCGGCCTCGTCGTCCTTGCTGGTCAGGAAGATGATCGGCAGGTCGCTCGCCTCGCGCAGGCGGCGCAGCAATTCGAGGCCATCCATGCGCGGCATCTTGATGTCGCACACCGCAAGATCGGGCGGATTGTCGAGCAGCGCCTTCAGCGCAACGTCGCCGTCGGTATAGAGCCGGGTGGCGAAGCCCTCGGTCTGCAGCGCGATCGACACCGTCGTCAGGATGTTGCGGTCGTCGTCGACCAGCGCGATCGTGCGGTTGGCCCGCTCGGCCGGGGCCGGAATGTCCGCAGGCGAGGCGGTGTCGGAAGGCGCAGTCGGCATGGCGATCGTGGATGTCCCGGGCGATGGCCGCGCACGGTAGGCGTCCACCGGTGCGCTGGCAAGAATCCTGCCGGGCGCACAGCTGCGTCGTGCGTCGCCTACGGGTGATCAGTTGTAAATTGTGCAACTTGCTGCGCAAAAAACTTGCGCTGTTGCGGTTTGACGGCGGGAGGCCCCTCAATTATCCGAAGGAAGAATCGCGCATTCGTATTCGCAGTTCGATCGGCAAGATAGCAAATGAGTGTCCGCTTGGCGCCGCGCCGGATAACGGGCGAGACGGCTTCCTGACGGACCCGCCAAAGGGAGCCATGTGATGTCCGCCAACACGCTCAATATTTCGCTTACCGAACAGGGCTTTCCGCAGAGCGCCGAGCTGTTTGCCAACCTCGGCACCGCGCCGCTGGTCGAACATGCCGTCAAGAACGGCGAGGGCGTTCTTGCCAAGGACGGCCCCTTCGTCGTCGCCACCGGCAAGCACACCGGCCGCTCGGCCAAGGACAAGTTCATCGTCCGCGATGCCGAGACCGAGAACACCGTGTGGTGGGGCAAGACCAACGTGGGCATGACGCCCGAGCACTTCGCCGCGCTCAAGGAAGATTTCCTCGCCGCGCTCGCCACCAAGGACAAGCTCTACGTCGCCGACCTGTTCGGTGGCTCGCAGCCCGAGCACCGCGTCAACGTGCGCGTCATCAACGAGTTCGCATGGCACAACCTGTTTATCCGCACGCTGCTGGTGCGCCCCACGGCTGATGAACTCACCAGCTTCGTGCCCGAATACACCATCATCGACCTGCCCAGCTTCCGCGCCGACCCCGCGCGTCACGGTTGCCGCACCGAGACGGTCGTCGCGGTCAATTTCACCGAGAAGCTGATCCTCATCGGCGGCACCTCCTATGCCGGCGAAATGAAGAAGTCGGTGTTCGGCATCCTCAACTACCTGCTGCCGGTGAAGGGCGTCATGCCGATGCACTGCTCGGCCAATATCGGTGCCGACGGCAAGACCGCGGTGTTCTTCGGCCTTTCGGGCACGGGCAAGACCACGCTTTCCGCCGATGCCAGCCGCACGCTGATCGGCGACGATGAACATGGCTGGTCGGACACCGCCGTGTTCAACTTCGAGGGCGGCTGCTACGCCAAGATGATCCGCCTCTCGGCCGATGCCGAGCCTGAAATCTTCGCGACCACGAAGCGCTTCGGCACCGTGCTAGAGAACGTGGTGATCGATCCCGAGACCCGCGAAATCGACCTCGACGACGCCTCGCTCGCCGAGAACAGCCGCGGTTCCTACCCGATCGACTTCATCCCCAATGCCTCGGCCGACAACCTCGGCCCGGTGCCGGCGAACCTGATCTTCCTCACCGCCGACGCCTATGGCGTGCTGCCCCCGATCGCGCGGCTCACGCCCGACCAGGCGATGTACCACTTCCTCTCGGGCTACACCGCGCGCGTCGCGGGCACCGAGATCGGCGTGACCGAACCCGAAGCCACGTTCTCGACCTGCTTCGGCGCGCCGTTCATGCCGCGCCACCCGTCGGTCTACGGCAACCTGCTCAAGGAACGCATCGCCAAGGGCGGGGTCAAGTGCTGGCTGGTCAACACCGGCTGGTCGGGCGGCAAGGCCACCATGGACGGCATCAAGCGCATGCCGATCAAGGCCACCCGCGCCCTGCTCAACGCCGCGCTCGACGGTAGCCTCAACAACGCCGAGTTCCGCGAGGATCCCAACTTCGGCTTCGAGGTTCCGGTCGCCGTGCCGGGCGTCGACACCGCGCTGCTCGACCCGCGCGGCGCCTGGGCCGATGGCGATGCCTACGACCAGACCGCGCAGGACCTGGTCAAGAAGTTCATCGACAACTTCGAGCAATTCGCCGACCACGTCGACGAAGGCGTCCGCAAGGCAGCGCCCGTCGCCGCCTGACCAGCGGGGCGGCCTGCGAAGGCCTCTGGATTGAAAAGACCCCGGCGCGCGATGGCACGCCGGGGTCTTTTCGTGTCGGTCCTGTTGTCTCAGTGCAGCGCGGGGCAGTCGCGGTCGGTGAACGCTGGTGGCATCGCCACGCGGCGATACCCCGCGATCGAGCGCGTCGCCGGCACTGGGGCGTAATAGCGCGCCAGTGTGTCGTGCAGCGCCGGTTCTTCCTCCAGATACGTGCGCAAGTTGAAGCCGGTGGGCTGAAAGGCGTACATGCGGCGGGTTTCGAACAGGATCAGCTCGGGCCTGCTGCATCGAACCTCGTTGGCAGCCTGGCGACGCAGGGTGGCGGACAGATCGCGCAGTTCCGGCGTCTGCGGCCCGATCATCCGTGCATGGGCAATCGCCGGGATCATCCATAGGCTGTAATAGCGCGAGCGCCAGGCCAGGCCGTGGTCGGTCACGGTCGGCCAGGCCCACATCGGGTCGGTGGCGGCGATATAGACCGCAGCGCCGGGGCTGACGGATGCCAGCAATGGATCGACTTCGGCACGCAACGGGTTGTGATACCGCCCCGACGCGAACGGCAGCAGCAGCGGCAAAGCCACGCAGAGCGCGCCTAGCGCGAGCGGCAGACGGCGTGACTGCGACGGTGTGCCAACCGGCGCAGCGGTCAGGCACAGCGCCACGGCCAGCCCCGTCATCCCCGTCACCGGGACGCTGTGGTACATCCAGCCCTTGTCCTGCAGGAAATAGGCAAAGGCGAAGCCGGCCGCACCGATGCACAAGGCATGGAGCAGCGTCGCGTCACGGGGCGGGATGCGGCGGCCATAGGCGATCAGGTACAAGGCGCCGGCCAGCCAAGCGATCGTCCACGGACGCAGCACAACCATGCGCCATGGCGATTCATAACCGGCGTAGGCAGCCCGGACCATCGGCACCACGCGGGTCATGAAATCCGGGGCGAAGCGCAGAACGGCCAGTGCATAAAGCACGGCGGCAATGCCGATCACCACTGTCTCGATCCGCAAGGGCCGCCAGCGCCGGCGCAGCCCGGCGATGAGCCACAATTCAAGCCCCAGCGGGATGGTCACGAAGAAGTGCTTGAGCGCGAAGCCATAGGCCGCCGCCAGCGCGATGGCGAGCGCCAGTCCGGCGGGGATCGCCTCGCCGCGCCGGCGCGCTGCCAGCAGTGCGGCATAAGGCAGAGCCGCGATCAGCGCGAGCTGCTCACGCTGGCCGAAATCGTAAATCGGATTGACGGTGCACAGCCACAGCGCCAGCAGCATCAGCGCGAGCCGCCGCCACGGCGCGGCGATGCCCGACAATCGGCCCAAGGCCCAAGCGGCGAGCCCGGCCCATGCGACGATGATCGGCACGAGGATGCGCAGCGGCGCAAGGTGCATGGCATCGCCGAGCGCCACGATCGGCCGCGCACTCCAGAACCACAATGGCGGGTTGAGCTCGAGAATGTCTCGGTAGAGTATGGCGCCCTGGCTCATCTGGCGGGCGATCCAGAATTGCCAGACGACGTCGTGCGTCAGCGGGATGCCCCAGAGCGCCAGCGCAGTCGCGGTCGTCGCCACCGCCACCAGAGCGTCCGGGGCGTGACGGGCTAACCATGGGGCCAGCTGGGCGATCGTCGGACGCGAATTGTCTGCCGATGGCGCGGCAAAGACGAAGACGCGCATCGCGGCGAAGAAGGCGACCGAATAGACCGCCATGCCGGCGAAGTGGACGATAGGCTGGCCTGCCATTCCCGCCGCCCGGCCGCTGGCGATGACCAGCAGGTTGCAGCCATAGGCCAAGACCGCCGCGCCGAGAAAGCGCGCGAATTCGAGCGGGCTGGGCGGTGCCGGCGTGGCGAAGGTCACGCGGCGATTGAGCAGGTAGGAGACGATGATGCCGACGGCATATCCGCAGGCATTGGCGGCGTAATCGCCAAGGCCGATGGCGATGCCCGCGATAATGATGAGAAAGCTGATCGCGGTATTGATGATCCCGACGCCGGCAAACCTTGCCAGGATGCTCATGCAGCGCGTTCCGGCGCCAGGCCGTTGTCGAACGGCCTGTCGTCGGACGGCCTGTCCTCCGCCGGCGTGGCCATGGGCGCGCGAATGATCATGGGAGTGGCTGCGCGCACTTCGTCAATGATGAACAGCGGCCGGCGCTTGCTTTCCATGTACATGCGCCCGAGATATTCGCCGAAGATACCCAGCATGACCAGTTGCAGGCTGCCGATGATGAGGACGATCCCCGCAAGGCTGGTCCAGCCGGCCAGCGTGCGGCCCAGCAAATAGCACGCAAAGACCCAGCCCAGCGTCACGACGCCGAGCGCCCCGGCGATGAAGCCGAGGTAGGTCGTCAGGCGTAGCGGCACGGTGGAGAAGCTGGTGATCGCGTCGAACGCGAAAGCGAGCATCTTGCGCAACGGATACTTGCTTTGCCCGGCAAAGCGCGCCTCGCGTTCATAAGGCAGCGCGACCTGGCTGAAGCCGATCAGGCTGACCATGCCGCGAATGAAGCGATACCGCTCGGGCATGGCGTTGAGATGGTCAACGACACGGCGGGTCATGATGCGAAAGTCGCCGGTGTCGCGAGGGATCGGCACATCGACCATGCGCTGCATCGTGCGGTAGAACAGACTGGCCGTCGCGCGCTTGAACACCGTTTCGCCCGCACGCGTCACGCGCTGGCCATAGACCACATCGTGCCCGTCGGCGAGGCGCTCAAGGAAATCGGGCAGCAGTTCGGGCGGGTCCTGCAGGTCGGCGTCCATCACGAGGACAGCATCGCCCCGGCAGACCTGAAGCCCGGCGCTGAGCGCCAGCTGGTGGCCATAATTGCCCGCCAGATTGACGAGCGTGAGATGCGGGTGCCGCTGTGCGAGCGCGGTCATGATCGGCCATGTGCGATCGCGCGAACCGTCGTTGACCAGCACGAGTTCGAAATCGTCGCCGACGCACGCGGTGCAGGCCGCCGTGACCCTGTGGACGAGGTGCGCGAGGCTCTCTTCCTCGTTGTAGCAGGGCACGACCACGGAAAGGGCGGGTGCGGTTGCCAGACCATGCGGGCCCAGCGCGCGGGCCGTGGCAAAGGTCGAGGGGGGCCAGGGTTCCATGTTCATGCGCAGCGCCTTGGTTCAGCGGGCCGGCCGTGACGGCGTGCGGCGTGATGGCCCCCAATCGGCCGCTGCGGCAACTTACGGATGGAATGGTAAATGCGCGGTAAATCATGCCCGTCCCGCCATGCGGGGCCACGCGCTGCGGCGATACGAAAAGCCCCCGGCAACGCGAGCGCTGCCGGGGGCTTTTCGTCAGGCCTCGGCCTTGCGCCTCAGCGGATCGGGCAATCCGGCGAAAGGCGGAAGTCGAGGTAGTTGTCGACCGACTTCATCATCTCGTCGAGTTCATTCTCGAAGAAGTGATTGGCGCGCGGGATCTCGTCGTGGTGGATCGTGATGTGCTTTTGCGTACGCAGCTTGTCGACCAGCTTCTGCACCGCGCCGGGGGTCACCACCGTATCGGCGGCACCCTGTACGATGATGCCCGAGGCGGGGCAGGGCGCGAGGAAGCTGAAGTCGTACATGTTCGCCGGCGGCGCGATCGAGATGAAGCCGCGGATCTCCGGGCGGCGCATCAGCAATTGCATGCCGATCAGCGCGCCGAACGAATAGCCCGCGATCCAGGTCGACGAGGCTTCGGGATGGATCGACTGCACCCAGTCGAGCGCGGCGGCGGCGTCGGACAGTTCGCCGACGCCGTTGTCGAAGCTGCCCTGGCTGCGGCCCACGCCGCGAAAGTTGAAGCGCAGCGTGGCAAAACCGCGCGCCACGAAGTCCTTGTACAGCGCCTGGGTGATGCGATCGTTCATCGTCCCGCCCGCCTGCGGATGCGGGTGCAGGATCATGGCGACCGGGGCGCGGCTGCGCGTGGCGGGCTGGAAGCGGCCTTCGAGGCGGCCTTCGGGACCGGGAAAGATGACTGCGGGCATCGTTGGCTGATGAACCTGTTGGCTGGGCACGCGGCCTTGGACACGAAAAAGCGCAAGGCCGGGGCTGGGCATGGAACTGACCGCTATATAGAAACGATGCCCTGAAACGCAACTTTTCCGGGACATGCCGATTGCCGCCCTCGCTCTATCTCGATCATGCCGCGACCACGCCGCTGCTGCCCGCCGCGCGCGATGCGCTGGTGGACGGACTGGCGCGCTGGGCCAACCCGTCGAGCCCGCATGCCGCCGGGCGTGCCGCGCGCGCCGCGCTCGAAGATGCGCGCGCGCGGATGAAGGCGGCGCTCGGTTGGCGCGGCGAGGTGGTCTTCACCAGCGGCGCCAGTGAAGGCCTGGCGTTGGCGATCGGGCGCAGCAAGGCGCCGCTGGCCGCGGTGAGCGTGGTCGAACACGAGGCGGTGTTGCGGCTGGCAGGCGATGCGGCGCGTCTGCCGGTCGATGGGCATGGCCTGGTCGATCCCGCCGCCTGCGCACTGCCGGGCCTCGTCGCGGTGCAGCAGGTCAACAACGAGACCGGGGTGATCCAGCCCTTGGCCGAAATCGCAGCGGCGGTGCGGGGTGCGGGCGGCGTTCTGCTGGTCGATGCGGCGCAAGGGGCAGGCAAGCTGCCCTTGCCCGAGGCGGACCTGATCGTGCTGTCGGCGCACAAGTTCGGCGGGCCGATCGGCACCGGCGCGCTCTTGGTGCGCGACTGGGCGCTGCTCCACCCGGCCGGCGGGCAGGAGCGGGGCTATCGGCCGGGGACGGAGAACTTGCCCGGCGCACTGGCCATGGTCGCCGCGCTCGAGGCGGGCGCCGGCTGGATGGAACGCGCCGCCGCGCTGCGCCAGCGGCTGGAGAGCGCGCTCGTGGCGGCCGGGGGCGAGATCGTCGCGGCATCGGCCCCGCGCCTGGCCACGATCGGTTCGGTGCGCATGCCCGGCCGCTCGGCCACGGCACAACTGATCCGCTTCGACGGCATGGGCATCGCGGTCTCGGCCGGAAGCGCCTGTTCGTCGGGTTCGCTGCGCGCGAGCCACGTTCTGACGGCGATGGGTGTGCCGCATGCCGGCGAGGTCATCCGCGTGTCGCTGGGCCGCGAGACGACCGAGGTCGACGTCGACCGCTTTGTCGCCGCATGGACAGAGGTGGCGCGCGCATGATCTATCTCGATTACCAGGCGACGACGCCGCTGGCGCCCGAGGCGCTCGATGCGATGCTGCCGTGGCTGGCGGGGCCGGATGCGCCGGGCTATGCCAATCCGCACAGCCCGCACCGCGCCGGGCGCGCGGCCGCCGCCGCGGTCGAGGTGGCGCGCGCGCATGTGGCGGCATTGCTGCCGCCGGGCGGGCGGGTGATCTTCACCTCGGGCGCGACCGAGGCGCTCAACATCGCCTTGGCCGGCAGCGGCGCGCGGGCGCTGGCCGTCTCGGCGATCGAACATGCCGCCGTGCTCGACACCGCGCGCGCGCTCGATCCAGACCTGTGTGTGCTGCCCGTGAGCGCCGACGGCCGCGTCGCGCCCGACGTCGCGATCCCGTACGGCACCGGCCTCGTCGCGGTGATGCAAGTCAACAACGAGATCGGGACGATCCAGCCGATCACACAGCTTGCTGCGCGCGCCCGTGCCATGGGGGCGCTGTTCGTGTGCGACGCGGTGCAGGGCGCGGGCAAGCTCGTCGCCCCCGACGGCGCCGATATGGTGGCGATTTCGGCCCACAAGCTCCACGGCCCCAAGGGCATCGGCGCGCTGTGGGTGCGCGACGGGGTTGCGCTCAAGCCGCTGATCCACGGCGGCGGGCAGGAAGGCGGCTTGCGGTCGGGCACGCTGTCGCCGGCACTGTGCGCCGGGTTCGGCGCAGCGGCCGCCCTGTGCAAAAGTCGGTGGACAAGCGATGGAGAGCATGTCGAGCGCCTGTGGACCAAGGCCCGGGCGCTCTTCCCGGACTGGATGCTCAACGGCAGCGCCGACGAGCGCTGGCACGGCAATCTCAGCCTGCGCCGCCCCGGCCTCGATGTCGGCCGACTGTTGTCCGAATGTCGCAACATCGCCTTTTCGGCGGGATCGGCCTGTGCCAGCGGCTCGGGCCGGCCCAGCCATGTCTTGCGCGCGCTGGGACTTTCCGACAGGGATAGCAAAAGCACGATCCGCATCGGTTTCGGACGTTATACCCGGGAAGAGGAACTGGAGCAGGCAGCGGCCGTGTTGAACGCGGCGGCGCAAGCGCAGGGAGTCTAGTTGCCTATGGTCCGCGTCACCTTCCTCACCGCCGATGGCCGCAGCGTCGCAGCCGAGGGCGAGGCCGGTCAGGCCCTGCTCGAGGTCGGGCAGAATGCCGGGCTGCCGCTCGAGGGCACGTGCGAGGGGCAGATGGCCTGTTCCACCTGCCACGTCATCGTCTCGCCCGAATGGTTCGATCGCCTGCCCGATGCCTCAGACGACGAGGAAGACATGCTCGATCTGGCTGCCGGGGTCACGCGCACCAGCCGCCTCTCGTGCCAGGTCCTGCTCGAGGCGGGCCTCGACGGACTGGAAGTACGCCTGCCTGCCGAAGCGCGCGATATGCAGCCGCGCTAGAGTGCGATGACAAAAAGTGGGAACCGGTTTTTGTCAAAAAAATTGCACGATCACAAATATCTAGAGCGTGATGGCGGTTCATTGAAACGTCAACACGCTCTAAGCCGAATCAGTCCGCTTTCCAGCGGTTGCGATCGGCGAAGTCCACCGCGCGCGGTTCGATCCAGCGCCAGCCCTCGGCCGTCTTCTCGCGCTTCCAGAACCAGCTGTCGCTCTTGAGGTGATCCATCACGAAGTCGGTCGCGGCAAAGGCGTCGCGACGGTGACGCGCGGCAGCGGCGACCATGACGATCGGATCGCCCGGGCGCATGACGCCATGGCGGTGCAGCACAAGCAGCCCTTCGAGCGTCCAGCGGCCGAGCGCGGTCTGCGCAAGGCCGGTCATGCCGGGAAGGGTCAGCGGCGCGTAGTGCTGCAGCTCCAGCGCCTCGACCGCATCGCCGGCGCGGACCTGGCCGAGGAAGCTGACGATCCCGCCCGCCCCGCCGTGGGCCGCCGTGAATGCCGCCAGCTCGGCGGCGGGGTCGAACGGCTCGGCCAGGAGCCGGACGTCGGCTGAAAGATCAGCCGACGAAGGCACGTTCGATCACGAAGTCGCCCGGCTTGGCGTTCGAGCCCTCGACGAAGCCCATGCCCTCGAGCAGCGCGGCGAAGTCCTTGATCATGTCCATCGAGCCGCAGAGCATCACGCGATCGGTGGCCGGATCGAGGCGCGCCTCGCCGGGAATGCCCTCGAACAGCGCACCGCTCTCGATCAGCTTGTCGATGCGGACGTTGTTGCGGAACGGCTCGCGCGTGACGGTCGGCACGTAGTGCAGCTGCTGCGACGCCTGCTCGCCGACCAGCGGGTCTTCGGCAAAGCCGCTTTCCAGCTCCTCGTGGAACGCCAGTTCGCTGACCTTGCGCACCGAATGCACGACCACGACCTGCTCGTAGTATTCGTAGACGTCCGGGTCGCGCGCCAGCGACAGGAAGGGCGCAAGGCCGGTGCCGGTCGAGAGCATGAACAACCGCTTGCCGGGCAGCAGCGCGTCGGTGACGAGCGTGCCGGTCGGCTTCTTGCCGAGATAGATCTGGTCGCCCGGCTGGATCAGCTGCAGGCGCGAGGTCAGCGGGCCGTCGGGCACCTTGATCGAGAGGAATTCGAGTTCCTCGGCCCAGGCCGGGCTGGCAACCGAATAGGCGCGCAGCAGCGGGCGGCCGTTGTCGCCCTGCAGGCCGATCATCACGAACTCGCCCGAGCGGAAGCGGAACGAGGCAGGGCGCGTGATGGTGAAGCTGAACAGGCGCTCGTCCCAGTGCTTGACGGTCAGCACGGTTTCGACCGTGGCCGCGGCCGTGGGTTCGAGGGTGGCGAGGGGCGCCTGGGGTTCGGACATCGCGAGAGCTTTCCTTGGGCTGCGGCCGCGGGGCGGCCGGGGTGCCGGGTGGGAACGGCCCGGCAAGCGCCGCCCCCATAGGCAGAGCGGGCGGCGCTGTCAAAAACCTCGGCGGCGAATTTAGCTTTCAGGCGCTAAAGCGCTCTTGCCGCGCAAGGCGGCGCGCCTCGCGCAAGACGCGCAGGCTCTCCCCGCCGGTGCGGCGCGGCCACTTGGGCCGGGCGATCCGCTGCGACAGATAGATGCCGCCATGCCCCGAGGCGAAATAGGCGGCGACGCAGCCGACGATCAGCGGCGGCGCCACGTCCAGTCCGAACAGCTCCAGCCCCATGATCGCGCAGGCGACGGGGGTGTTGGCCGCCGCGCCGAACAATGCGACCATGCCCACCGCCGCGAGCACCGGCACCGGCACGCCCAGCACCGGCGCCAATGCACTGCCGAGGCCCGCACCGATGAAGAACAGGGGCGTGACCTCGCCGCCCTTGAACCCGGCGCTCAGCGTCGCGACGGTGAAGACCAGCTTGGCCAGCCAGCTCCACCGGTCGGACGGCATGGCGAAGAAGCCCGGCAATGTCGGTGCACCGGGAGGCGGGGAGAGCGTGCCGAGACCGAGGTAATCCTGCGTGCCGAACGCGAAGGTCAGCGCGATCACCACCAGCCCGCCGATCACCGGCCGCAACCACGCCCGTGTGACGAAGCGCTTGTAGAGATCGCCGAGGCCATGGTTCGCCTCGGCAAAGGCCCGCGCAACCGCACCGCAGGCAAGGCCCAGGCTCGCTGTCTTGAGCAGCAGGAGCGCGAAACCGGCGATGGAGAGGGCCGGCAGCGTGACATGCGGATAGGGCGTGTGGTGGATGCCCCAGATGCGACAGCCGAAATCGGCGGCAAAGGCGGCGACGAGGCAGGGCCCCAGCGCGGACAGTTCGAGCCCGCCCAGCGCCAGCACCTCGATCGCGAAGACCGCACCGGCCAGCGGAGTGCCGAACACTGCGCCAAAGCCTGCCGCGACTCCGCCCATCAGCAGGAGGCGCCGCGCCTTGTCGTCGAGCCCGAGGCGCGTCACGAAGCCGTGCGCCAGGCTGCCGCCGATCTGCACCGCGGTCCCCTCGCGCCCGGCCGAGCCGCCGCACAGGTGCGTGGCCACCGTGCCGATGAAGATCAGCGGCGCCATGGCCAGCGGCACCCCCGCGCCGGGCTTGTGGATCTCGTCGAGGACGAGGTTGTTGCCCGCCTCTGCGCGCGTGCCGAAGCGACCATAGAGCAGGGCGACCCCGGCGCCGACCAGCGGCAGGGCGTAGAGCAGCCAGGGTGCGGCAAAGCGCAGCCGGGTCACGGCATCGAGCGACCACAGGAACGCGGCGCAGACGCTGCCGACGAGCAGCGCCATGGCCACCAGCGCCAGCGTGAAGCGGATGCGGGACGGGGTGAAAAGGGCGCGCACGGGTTCCTCCTGGTGCATGTGAGCCATCCGGTGTCATCTGGCTCAGGGCAGTCGATCAGGCAGGAATCATCAGCCCGGACCGGCACGAGGCAGGAACGGGCGGTTCGGCCGAAGGCCCGGCGGAAATCCATCGCCGTGGCCTGCGTATGTCGTGCCGGTGGGGCCGGGTCAAGATGGCCGGAGTCATGCCGGGAGGCGGATCAGGCCTCCATCGGGCTGCGGGCCAGGCTGCCCTGCGTCATCACGCGGTTGCGGCCACCGTGCTTGGCCGCATAGAGCGCGGCATCGGCGCGGGCGAGCGCGGCCTCGAGATTGCCGTCGTCGCATTGGCTGGTGCCGCCCGATACCGTGATCGGCCGGCCAGCGACCACGCCGATCGGCTGCTGTTGCAGCGCGCGGGCAATGCGCGTCAGGATGTCGGCGGCGACGTCCTCGGCGCAATCCGGCAGGAACAGCGCGAATTCTTCGCCGCCCCAGCGCGCCACCAGATCGACCCGTCGGGTCTGCATGACCAGCTCGCTGGCCAGCGCCTTCAGGATGCGGTCGCCCTCGTCGTGGCCAAGCGTGTCGTTGACCGCCTTGAAATGGTCGACGTCGATCAGCGCCACGCCGCCGCGCGCGCCCTGTTCGATCAGGGCATTCACCTCGTGCAGGAACCCCCGGCGGTTGAGGGCGCCGGTCAGCGGGTCCTCGTGGGCTGCGGCCTCGAGCGACTGCAGCCGCGCATCGGTGGCACGGGCGGCGCGGTGGACCCCGGCGTAAAGCGACTGGATCACGTCCATTGCCTCGGGCAGCACGGACGAGTCGGCCTGGTGCAGGCTGTCGGCCAGCGTGTGAATCGGGTTGAGCAGGGCCCCGATCCCGAGCAGCGCGAGGATCGTGCCGAACACCGTGGCAAGCGTCAGCAACACGAAATCCGCCAGTTCAATGCGTCCGGTGGCAAGGCCCCAGATGCTGTAGGCGATCAGCGGCATGTGCGTCGTGGCAAAGCACAAGGTGAACAGGCGCAGCCGCAGCGAGCGCGGGAAAATAAACGAAGTGGCGAGATAGAAGCGCAAGATCGCAGTGTCCGTCTGATCGCGTGTCGATCAGCAAAATGCTTTGGTCCTGGTCAACAAAACACAGAAAACATTGGTTAATTAGTTTACCGATCGAGCGGCCGCGCAGGTTGCCGGGGCAAGTGCATTGCTGCGCGTGGGGCGGCAAGGGGCTTCGTTAACCCATCCAGAATGGCAGTGAATCCCGTGCCGCTAAAGTTTGCCTAGCGGGCATCCAATCGATTCTCGCTGGTATCGCCAGGCCCGCGCGCCCACATCGCGGCCATGAATCATGCCCCCTCCATCGGTACCGTGTATCTCGTCGGTGCCGGCCCCGGCGATCCGGACCTGCTGACCCTGCGCGCGGCGCGGCTGCTGATGCACGCGCAGGTCGTGGTCCACGACGGGCTGGTGGAGCCGGCCGTGCTGGCGATGGCCCCGCGCACCGCGCGCTTCGTCTCGGTCGCCAAGCAGCGCGCGCGGCACACGATGCCGCAGGACGAGATCAACGCGTTGCTCGTGCGCGAGGCGCTGGCCGGGCACGACGTGATCCGGCTCAAGGGCGGTGACCCCTTCATCTTCGGGCGCGGCGGCGAAGAGGCCGAGGCCTGCCATGCGGCCGGCGTTCCCGTGCAGGTGGTGCCGGGCGTCAGCGCGGCGCTGGGCGCGGCGGCGGCGGCGCAGATTCCGCTGACCCACCGCGAGAATGCCTCGATCGTCTCGTTCGTGGCGGGCCAGTGCAAGGGTCTTGCCGACCAGGACTGGGCCGGGCTGGCCGGGGTCGGCCGTACCCTGGTGATCTACATGGGCGTCGCGACGGCGGGCATGATCGCCGAGAAGCTGATGGCCGACGGTCTCGCCCCCGACATGCCGCTCGCGGTGATCGAAAATGCCTCGCGCCCGTCCATGCGCGTGGTAAGGGGCGCGCTGGCGGGACTGGCCGAACTGGTCGCGCGTGAAGCGGTGAAGAGCCCGGCGCTGATCGTCATCGGCGAGGTCGCCGCCCGAGGAGACATCATGGAATTGCAGCGGATGGTGGAGACGGCGCGGTGAGCGAGACGAAGATCGCGGTAATCACCGGCAACGAATTGCGCACCGGCGACGTGATCTGGTGGACCGGCGAAGGCTGGTCGCGCCATGTCGACGAAGCCGCGGCGGTGGACCACGATGCCGACGGCATCATCGCGCGCGAAAACGCCAAGCAGGTGGTGACCGACACGCATGTCATCGACGCCTTCCGCGGCGAGGATGGTACCGTGCGCCCGGCGCACATCAAGGACCGCATTCGTGCGCTCGGCCCGACCGTGCGCCTCGATCTGTCGCTGAAGCCTGCCGATCCCGCCGCCGGCAACTGGGTGATCTGAGATGTATCAATACGACCAACACGACCAGGCCATGGTCGATGCCCGCGTCGCGGAATTCCGCGGCCAGGTGGCACGCCGCCTCTCGGGCGAGCTGACCGAGGACCAGTTCAAGCCGCTGCGCCTCAAGAACGGCCTCTACCTCCAGCTGCATGCCTACATGCTGCGCGTGGCCGTGCCCTACGGCACGCTCAATTCGCAGCAGATGCGCACGCTGGGTGACATCGCCGACAAGTACGACCGCGGCTACGGGCACTTCACCACGCGCCAGAACATCCAGTTCAACTGGATCAAGCTGTCCGACACGCCCGAGATCCTCGAGGAGCTGGCCAAGGTCCAGCTTCACGCGATCCAGACCAGCGGCAACTGCATCCGCAACACCACGGCCGATCACTTCGCCGGCGCCGCCGCCGACGAAGTGGCCGACCCGCGCCCCTATGCCGAGCTGCTACGCCAGTGGTCGACCTTCCACCCGGAATTCGACTACCTGCCGCGCAAGTTCAAGGTGGCGATCATCGCCAGCGAGACCGACCGTGCGGCCATGCGCCTGCACGACATCGGCATCCAGATCGTTAAAAACGAGGCCGGCGAGATCGGCTGCAAGTTCTTCGCCGGTGGCGGCATGGGCCGCACCCCGATGATCGCACCGTGTATCGCCGAATTCGTGCCCGCGCTGCAGATGATCTCGTTCCTCGAGGCGGCGCTGCGCGTGTACAACCGCCACGGCCGCCGCGACAACAAGTACAAGGCGCGGATCAAGATCCTCGTCCACGAGATCGGCGTCGCCGAATATCGCCGCCAGGTCGAAGAGGAATTCGCCCACATCCTGACCCTCGGGCTCGAGCCGCCGCCGGCCGAGCTGGAGCGGATCAAGGCGATGTTCGGCGACCCCGGCCTCGAGGCCGGCCTGTCCGACGACCTCGACCTGACCGATCCCGACTTCGCGCTGTGGGTCGACCAGAACGTCGATGCGCACAAGCAGCCGGGCTATGCGATCGTCACGGTCAGCCTCAAGCCCGTGGGCGGCATCCCCGGCGATGCCAGCGCCGACCAGATCCGCCTGCTGGCGGACCTCGCGCGCGACCACAGCCTCGACGAACTGCGCGTCACGCATGCGCAGAACATCGTGCTGCCGCATGTGAAGAAGGCCGATCTTTACGGTCTGTGGCAGACGCTGGAAGCGGCGGGTCTCGCCACGCCCAACCTCGACCTCATCACCGACATCATCGCCTGCCCCGGCCTCGACTATTGCGCGCTTGCCAATGCGCGCTCGATCCCGCTGGCGCAGAAGATCACCGACCGCTTTGCCGATATCGGCCGCCAGCGCGACCTTGGCGAGCTGAAGGTGAAGATCTCGGGCTGCATCAATGCCTGCGGGCACCACCACGCCGGCCACATCGGCGTGCTGGGCGTCGATCGCAAGGGCGTGGAGAATTACCAGCTCTCGTTCGGCGGCGCCGAAAGCGCGGATACCTCGCTCGGCACGATCACCGGCCCCGGCTTCACCGAGGACGGCGTGGTCGACGCCATCGAGAAGGCGACCGAGCTCTATCTCGCCCGGCGCGAGGAGGGCGAGCGGTTCCTCGACACCTACCGCCGCATCGGCATGGCCCCGTTCAAGGAGGCGATCTATGGTTGAGCTGGTCCTGCGCTATCGCGACGACGAGCCTGTGGGCGACCCGGCGGTGACGGTCGATGCCTTCGCCGCCCAGGCCAATGCCACCGCCGTGCGCATCGAGCCGGGCGACGACGCGCTCGCGCTGCTGCCGCATCTCGACCGGCTGGCGCTGATCGAGGTCAACTTCCCCTCGTTCGGGGACGGGCGCGGCTATTCGGCGGCGCGTTCGCTGCGCGAGCGCGGCTATGCCGGCGAACTGCGTGCGGTGGGCGACGTGCTGGTCGACCAGCTCAGCCACATGCGCCGCTGCGGGTTCGACAGCTTCGCGCCCGACAAGCCGATCTCGGCCGAGGCGGCGCAAGCGGCATTCGCGACCTGGCCCGAAGTCTACCAGAAGACCGTCGACGGTCGCGCGCCGATCTGGGCCGCGCGCCACGGTGTGACACAGGACTGACGCTCATGCCCGCCCCCGCTCCCCGCATCCGCGACGTTCTCGACACGGCACCGCGCTTCACCGCGGCCGACGTCGAGGCGCTCAACGCCCGTTTCGAGGGCGTGAGCAGCGAGGCGATGCTGGCAGCGGTGCTGCGCGAGGGATTGGCGGGCCGGGTCGCGGTGGTCTCGAGCTTCGGCGCGGAAAGCGCGGTGCTGCTGCATCTCGTTGCCACGGTCGACCCGGCGACGCCGGTGGTGTTTCTCGACACACACAAGCACTTTGCCGAGACGCTGGCCTACCGCGACGCCCTGGTCGCGCGGCTGGGCCTGACCGGCATGATGGTCATGGAGCCGGACGAGGCGGTGCTGGCCAAGAAGGACGAGGCGGGGCTGCGCTGGTCGTGGGATCCCGACGGCTGCTGCGCGATCCGCAAGGTCGAGCCGCTGGCGCGGGCGCTGGCAGGTTTCGATGCCACGATCACCGGCCGCAAGGGCTTCCAGTCGGCCACGCGCGCAGGCCTTGCCCGATTCGAGCTGGATACGAGCGACGCGGCCGGGCGGCTCAAGATCAATCCCCTGGCCAACTGGGACAAGGCCGCGCTCGACGCCTATTTCGCGGCGCATGATCTGCCGGTCCATCCGCTGGTCGCACAGGGCTATCCTTCGATCGGCTGCGCGCCGTGCACCAGCAAGGTGGCCCCCGGCGAAGACCCGCGTTCGGGCCGCTGGAAGGGTTGGGACAAGACCGAATGCGGCATCCACGTCCCCGGCGGCAAGGACGGCGACAACGATCTCCCGCCCGAGTACCAGCCGGCGTTCTGACCGCGCGCGCTGTCGCGTCGATTTGCACTGGGCTTGACGACCACATCGGCTAGAGCGGGCCCCGCATACGCCCCCGCATATGCCCCTGCTTCAAGGAGCCCCCGGCCTTGACGTCACCCGCCTCCGCGTCCTCTCCGTCCGTGACAGACGATGCACCCGTGCTCATCGCACCGCTGCGTCGGCGCCTGATGATGGCGCTGGTCACCGGCGCGCTGTTCATGGAAATCCTCGACGGCACGATCCTGACCACGGCACTGCCGGCGATGGCGAGGACCTTCCACACCTCGGCGGTCGCGCTCGATATCGGCATCAGTGCCTATCTCCTCGCGCTGGGCGTGCTGATCCCCGCCAGCGGCTGGCTGGCCGACCGGTTCGGAGCACGATCGGTGTTTGCCGCGGCGATCGCGATCTTCACCATCGCCTCGGCCCTGTGCGGGCAGGCGCAATCGGTGCCCGAATTCGTCGCGCTGCGCGTCCTGCAAGGCGTGGGCGGTGCGATGATGACGCCGGTCGGGCGGCTGGTGGTCATGCGCCACACCCCGCGCGACCAGTTGATCGCCACGCTTTCGGCGCTGATCTGGCCGGCGCTGTTCGCGCCTGTCGTCGGCCCGCCGATCGGTGGCCTCATCACCGAGCATCTCGGCTGGCGCTGGATTTTCTGGTTCAACGTGCCGATCGGCGCAGTGGCACTGGCCGCGGCGCTGTGGCTTATCCCGGACGTGCGCGGAGTGCAGCGCCGATTCGACTGGCCGGGTTTCGGCCTCGTCGCGCTCGGCGTCGTGCTGTTGCAGATCGGGTTGGAGCGCTGTGCGCGCGCGGTCGAGCCCGTTGCCCTCACGCTGGTCGGCGGTGGCCTTGCGGTGCTGGCACTGGCGGTCGCGCACTTGCGGCGCAGCGAACGGCCGCTGATCGATCTCGGTGCACTGGCGATCCCGACGTTTCGCGTGGCGGTGGGGCCGGGGCTGCTGATTCGCATGGCGATCGGCGCCGTGCCGTTCCTGCTGCCGCTGATGATGCAGGCGGGGTTCGGGTTCAGCCCGGTCCATGCCGGTCTGTTCGTCGTCGCGCTGTTCGCGGGCGACATCACGATGAAGTCGCTGGTCGAGCGCATTCTGCGCCGGTTCGGCCATCGCCCCGTGCTGATGGTCAACGGACTGGTCGCGGTCGCTTCGCTGCTCTCGTTGGCGGTGATCACCCCGGCGATGCCCACTTTGGCGATCGCTGCGCTGCTTTACGTCAACGGGCTTACCCGCTCGCTCGAGTTCTCGACGCTGTCGACGCTGGCCTTCGCCGACATCGGCCAGGAGGCGATGAGCGATGCCAACGGGCTGTTCAACACGCTGCTGCAGCTGGGGGCCGCAGCGGGCGTGACCGTCGCGGCGATGTGCGTGCATGCGGGGGCGCGTGCGGCAGGCGTGCTGGGAATCGACGGCAGCGGCGCGGACTACCGCTTCGCCTTCGTCGCCATGGCTCTTGTTGCGTTGGCTGGTCTGCTGGGGGCCTGGCGGCTGCCGGCCGATGCCGGGCGGGCATTGACCGAGGCGCGGGCGTAGGAGGGGGCGCTAGCAGCGTCTTGCATCGCGGCGGACAGTCTGGTTTCAGCACTGCGATGAATTACCGCCACGCCTTCCACGCCGGCAACAACGCCGATGTCGTCAAGCATACCCTGCTGATCGCCCTCCTGCAGGCGCTGCAGCAAAAGCCGAGCGCGCTGACGCTGATCGACACCCATGCCGGCTGCGGGATCTACGATCTCGGCGGCGACGAGGCGCAGCGCACCGGTGAGGCGGCGCATGGCGTGATGCGGGCGATGACGTACACGAACCCGCTGCTGGCCGACTATCGCGCCGCCGTCCAGGCGGTGAACGGGGACGGCGAACTGCGGCTCTACCCGGGCTCGCCGCGCTTCCTCGCGCAGTTGCTGCGCGAACAGGATGCCTTGATCCTCAACGAGAAGCACCCGGTCGACGCCAATGCCCTGCGCAGCGCGATGCGCGGCACCGGTGCCGCGGTGCACGAGCGCGACGCCTACGAGGTCTGGCTCGCCATGCTGCCGACGCGCACGCCGCGCGGGTTGGTCGTGGTCGACCCGCCCTACGAGCAGACCGACGAGCGCGAGCGCATCACGGCGACCCTCGCCAGCGCGCACCGCAAGTGGGCGCACGGCGTGACGGCGATCTGGTACCCGCTCAAGGACGGCGGCACGCACTTGCGCTGGAAGGACCAGCTGCGCCGGCTGGCCATCCCCAAGATCCTGACGGTCGAGCACTGGCTCTACGACCAGTATCAGCCGGGCGCCTTCAACGGGGCCGGGCTGTTCTTCGTCAACCCGCCCTATGCCTTTACGCAGGCCCTGCCGCCACTGCTCGAAGCCCTGCGCGCCGCACTGGCGCCGGAGGGACACAAGGGCCGGATCACGATGGAATGGATTGCCGCCTAGGCGGCCAGCTGCGCCCCACATTGATCCTCCCCGTACCTGCGGCGCAGGGAGAATCTGAAAGGTCAAAGCCAGCCGGCTTCCTTGTACCAGGCCGCCGTGGCGTGGAGGCCGATCGTCGTCTCCACCTGCGGCTCCCAAAGGCTGGCGGGAGGGCGGGCGCCGTCGCTGACGGTCCAGTCGGGGTGGCACATGTAGCCCACGCGATCGAGCGTCAGCTTGGCCTTGTCCTTGCGCGCCCAGCCGTCGGCCTTGGCGGCGAATTCCAGAACGCCGCGGGGCAGGGGCAGCGGGCGCACGCGCTTGCCCACCGCCATGCCGATCGCGCGGGCAAGGTCGGGGTGGCTCCAGCCACCGGGGGTGCCGTCGTCGGGCTCGAAGGTCTGGCTGGTCACGTCCTCGCCGCCGGGGACGAGCGCTATCAGCAGGCGGGCGAGGTCATTGACGTGGATGATCGAGGCGCGGCCCTGCGGCGGCAGCGGGACCAGGCCCTTCTTCGCCAGCTTGAACAGCTCGAACATCTCGGTGTCGCGCGGGCCATAGACCGCGGGCGGACGCACCACCGTCCAGTCGAGGCTCGAGGCGCGCACGATCATCTCGCCCTTGCGCTTGCTGGCGCCATAGACCGACAGTTGCGGCTCCCGCGCCGAGAGCGAGGAGACGTGGATGAAGCGTTCGGCCCCGCCGGCCAGCGCGGCATTGACCATGTTGAGCGTGCCGGTGACGTTGCCGGCGTGAAAGCCGGCCGGATCGGGTGCGTTGACCACGCCGGCGATGTGGACAACGACCGCGGCGCCCCGCACGAGGCGGGCAAGCGCTGCGGTGTCGTGCAGGTCGCCCTCGATCCACTCGACGCCCTCGCGCGCCGGTTGCGGGCGGCGGGTGAGGGCGCGCACGTCGAGACCGGCGCGCGACGCGATTTCGAGCACGGCCTGCCCGACGAAGCCGGTCGCCCCGGTCACCGCAAGCAGTTCGCCTGGACGCTGGCGCAGCGCCATCATGCCGCGATGCTCACAACAGGACCAGTTGGTCGCGGTGGATCAGCGCGGAGCGGGGTGCATAGCCGAGGATCGCCTCGTGCGCCGTGGAGGGGTGGCCGATCAGGCGCACCGCGTCGGCCGCATCGTACTCGCACAGGCCACGGGCGAGCACTTCGCCATCGGGTCCATGCACCGCCACGGCATCGCCGCGCGCGAAGCTCCCCTCGATCGCGGTGACGCCGGCGGCGAGCAGGCTAGATCCGCGGCCGAGCGCGGCAGCCGCGCCGGCGTCCACATGGACCGCCCCGCGCATGCGCAGTCGTCCGCCCAGCCACGCCTTGCGCGCGGTATGGCGGCGGCGCGGCAGGAACAGCGTGCCGCGCGTGGCATCGAGCGCCGTGGCGATCGGCGTCTGCGGCTGGCCGTCGATGATCGCCAGCGCCATGCCGGCCATCTCCGCGATTTCGGCGGCCTGCAGCTTCGAGGTCATGCCGCCCGAGCCCAGGCCCGACGACGATCCGCCGGTGGCCATCGCGTGGATTTCGGGCGTGACGCCCTGCACCACAGGAATCCGCGTGGCGCCGGGCTGGCGCGGGTCGCGATCGTAGAGCCCGTCGATGTCCGAGAGCAGCAGCACGGCCTGCGCCGCCGCGGCCTGGCCCACGCGCGCGGCGAGCCGGTCGTTGTCGCCGAAACGGATTTCCTCGGTCGCGACCGAATCGTTTTCGTTGATGACGGGCACGGCGCCGGCGGCCAGCAATCGGCCCAGCGTGGCGGTGACATTAAGGTAGCGGCGCCGGTCTTCCAGGTCCTCGAGCGTCAGCAGGATCTGCGCTGCGGTGATGCCGTGTTCGCCCAGCAACCCGGCCCACAGGCCGGCCAGCGCGATCTGCCCGACCGAGGCGGAGGCCTGCGCGTCGGCCAGGCTGCCGCGGCCACCCTTGGCCAGGCCAAGGCGGCGCGCACCCAGCGCGATGGCGCCCGACGATACGATGATGACCTGTTGCCCGGCCGCCCGCGCGGCGGCGATCTCCGCCACAAGCGCAGCCAGCCATTCGCGGCGCGGCTGCCCGTCGCGACCGACCAGCAGGGCCGAGCCGACCTTGATGACGATGCGGGGACAGAGCGCCGGATCGGCGACGTGGGCAAGCTGGCGGATGCGCATGATCGGCGCGGCTTAGGGCAAATGGGGGGCGGCGGAAAGGCCGCTTGAAGGAAATGTGACACGGCCCGGCGCTGTCCGTGGATGGGGTCCGTGGATGGGGGCCGGAAATGACGCGGCCCCCTCCCGCCGGGCGGGAGAGGGCCGGATCATGGTTGCGCGATCAGGCCGCTTCGGCCTTGCGATCGGCATGCTCGAGGTTGAGCATTTCGGCCAGCAGGAACGCCAGCTCGATCGACTGCGCCGCGTTGAGTCGCGGGTCGCAATGGGTGTGATAGCGGTCGGCCAGGTTTTCCTGGGTGATCGCCACCGCACCGCCGGTGCACTCGGTCACGTCGCGGCCGGTCATCTCGATGTGGATGCCGCCGGCATGCGTGCCCTCGGCGCGGTGAACGGCGAAAAAGCCCTTCACTTCGCCCAGGATGCGGTCGAACGGGCGCGTCTTGTAGCCGTTGTCGGCCTTGATGACGTTGCCGTGCATCGGATCGCAGCTCCACACCACCGGATGGCCCTCGCGCTTCACCGCGCGGACCAGCGCGGGCAGCCCGGCCTCGACCTTGTCATGGCCATAGCGGCTGATGAGCGTGATGCGCCCGGCCTCGCGTGCGGGGTTGAGCGTATCGAGCATGCGCAGCAGCGCGTCGGGCGTCAGGCTCGGTCCGCACTTCATGCCGATCGGGTTGCCCACGCCGCGCAGGAACTCGACGTGTGCCGAGCCTTCGAAGCGCGTGCGGTCACCGATCCACAGCATGTGCGCACTGGTGTCGTACCATTCGCCGGTCAGCGAATCCTGCCGCGTCATCGCCTGCTCGTACTGCAGCAGCAGCGCCTCGTGGCTGGTGTAGAAGCTGGTGCCCTGCAGTTGCGGGACGTTCGACGGGTTGACCCCGCAGGCTTCCATGAAGTCTAGCGCTTCGCCGATCTTGTCCGCCATCTCGCCGAACTTGGCGGCCCAAGGGCTCTTGGCGATGTGATCGAGCGTCCAGCCATGGACCTGGCGCAAGTTGGCATAACCGCCGCCCGCGAAGGCGCGCAGCAGGTTCAGCGTCGCCGCCGCTTGGCTATAGGCGCGCAGCATGCGGTCCGGGTCGGGGATGCGCTGCTCGGGCGTGAAGTCGATGCCGTTGATGTTGTCGCCGAGGTAGCTCGGCAGTTCGACATCACCCTGCCGCTCGACCGGCGAGGAACGCGGCTTGGCGAACTGCCCGGCCATGCGCCCGACCTTGACCACCGGCTGCTTGCTCGCGAAGGTCAGCACCACCGCCATCTGCAGCAGCACGCGGAACGTGTCGCGGATGTTGTTGGGATGGAACTCGGCAAAACTTTCGGCGCAGTCCCCGCCCTGGAGCAGAAAACCCTTGCCCGCCGCCACCTGGGCCAGATCGGCCTTGAGCGCACGTGCCTCGCCGGCAAAGACCAGCGGCGGAAAGTTGCCGAGGGTCGCTTCGACCGCGTTCAGCTTCTCCGCATCGGGATAGACCGGCAGATGCCGCGCCTCGTGATCCCGCCAGCTCTTTGCATTCCAGTTTTGTGCCACTGTCCTCTTTCCTTTCAAGAGGCGCGGCCATACTCCCGCCCGGTAAGGAATGCAAAGAAAGCATTCTGCATAGAGTAATCGTAATTTTATTGCGTGAGTGGCGCGGCAAGGGCTGCCCCTCCACCACCGCTACGCGGCGGTCCCCCTCCCCATGGCATGGGGAGGATCTCTCCTGATCCTCCCTGCCGAAGGCGGGGAGGGGGACCGCCGGCGCAGCCGGTGGTGGAGGGGCGACAGCGTCGGTGCCTACTTCCCCTTGGGCAGCACTTCCACGCGCCACGACCGGTCCTTGACCAGATAGCGCGCGGCCAGCGCCTGCATCGCCTCGGGCGTGGTCTTGCTGTAGTCGACCAGGATCGAGCGGATGTCGTCGAACTTGCCCGGTTCGAGCGCGCCGCCGCCAAGCAGCGACATGTAGAAGGCGTTGCCGGTGCTCGCGCGGGTGATGAGCTGCTTGAGCGGCTCGGTCACGCGTTCGATCTCGTCGGCGGTGGGCGGCGCGGTCGCGAGGTCCGCGGCGATCTTGTCGGCGGCGGTGAAGAACGCTGGCAGGTCGCCGGGGCGCAGCTGCACCGTGGCGCCGAGGTATCCGCCCGAGGGCAAGTCCATCGGCCACGAGGATTCGACCTGCGGGGCATAGGATGCGCCGATCTTCTCGCGCATCTCGTCGAACAGGCGGTTGTTGACGATCTGGGCGAGGATCTCGAGCTGGCGCGATTCGTGAACCCCGGCGCGGCCGCCACCCGTCGGCCACACGACCATCGCCGCAGCAGTGTTGGGGTCGCCGGTATGGGTCAGCACCACCGGCGTCTCGTTGTGCGCGGGGATGTGCGGGTTGAGCGGCGGGGGCGCGGCGGCCGGGCGCGGGGCGAGTTCGCCGAAGGTCGCGTTGAGCGCGGCCAGCGCCTGCTCGCGCGTGAAGTCGCCGAACATGTCGACCTCGATCGGCCCCTGCGCCAGCAGCGGCGCCCAGACGCGCTTGAAGTCCTCGGGCGTCACGGTGTCGAGCGCGGCGGGATCGGCGACCTTGTAGCGCGGGTCCTTGTCCTTGAGCAGCCAGCCGATGTCGCGTTGCAGCGCGGCCATCGGCGAGGCGTCGCTGCCCGCGTATTGCAGGCGGGCGGCGGCGACCGCGCGGACAATCGGGTTAGGGTCCCAGCGCGGCTGCGCCAGCTTGGCGGCGAACAGGTAGAGCTGGTCCTTGAGGTCGGCGGGGCGGGTGTCGGCCGAAAACTCGAAGGCGGTATCGTCGAGCTTGAAGTTCAGGTTGAACTTGCGCCCCGTCGCCAGCACGTCGAGCGCGTTGCGGTCGACGTTGCCGAAGCCGGTCTCCATCAGCGCCATGTCGCCGAGCGGCGCGTAGATCGCATCCTTGGGCGCGATCGCGGCCAGCCCGCCGCCAAAGCGGACGCGCACGATGATGCGCCCCGGTTCGGCATCGTTGGCCCAGAGCAGCGCCTTGACGCCGTTGGACAGCGTCAGCCGCTCGATGCCGAGGATGCCGGTGGGCTGGGCGTCGGTGACGGTGGAGGGCTGGCCGAGTGCGGGGAGCTTGGCGAACGAGACCGCATCGCTGGGCAGGCGCACGCTCGTAGTCGGCACGGGCTTGGCGACCAGCGCCGCGCGCACATCCGCCGCGGTGGCGCCGGTGTCGGTCGGGGTGGTCAGCATGCCGCGCACCACGGTGCCCTTGAACAGCGCGCGGGTGTGCTCGAGCACAGCCTTGGGCGTGAACAGCGCCGTCGACTTGCGGAAGATCGCGTAGACGGTGTCGGGATTGGCCACGGTCTCGCGGATGTCGACGGCCTGGGTGATGTCGTCGGCCAGCGCAGAGCCGGCCTGGGTGCGCTGCGTCTCGACCGGCACCTTGTACGACACCTCGAACTCGGCGACCTCGCGGTCGATGTCGGCCTGCGAGGGCGGGGCGGCCAGCGCATCGTCGATCACCGCGCGCACATCGGCGACCGCAGCCTTCCAGTCGTTGCCGAGCGGGGTGACGCTGACCAGTGTGGTGTCCGCCGAACGCGCATAGTTCTGCTGGTCGACCGAGGCGCTGAGGAAGCTGCCGCCGGCGCGGGCGCGCACCGCGAGGCGACGGTTGATGACCGCCATGGCCAGACGGTCGATCATCAGGCCCTGGTTATAGGCGATGGTGTCGGCGTGCTTCTTCCACGGGCGCACCACGGCATAGTTGAATTGCAGCGGCACCGTCGGCTCGACGATCACGCGGGTCTCGCCCACCGGGTTGGCCGGCGAGGCTCCCCTCGGCGCCACCGGCTTGCCGAAGTCGACCGGCTGCAGCTTGCTCGCCGGCGCCTGCCACGGGCCGAACCACTTGGAAATCTGCGCGATCATCGCCTGCGGATCGGCATCGCCGGCCACGACGATGATCGTATTGTCGGGGCGATACCATTTGTCGTGGAACGCCTTGACGCTGTCGGGCGTCGCGGCCTGCAGCGTCTCGACGGTGCCGATGGGCGAGCGCGTTGCGGCGGGCTGTCCGGCGAAGAACAATTCGCGCGTCGCGTCCATCACCCGGGTCTGCGGGCCGGAGCGCTCGCGCATCTCGGCCAGCACGATCGGCACCTCGGTCTTGACGCCCTGGGGCGTGAAGATCGGGTCGGCGATCATGCCCGACAGCAGCTTGAACGTCTCGTCGAGCTTGGCCGGCGTGGCGCCGGGCAGGTCGAGCTTGTAGACCGTCTGCGTGCCGCTGGTCTCGGCATTGGTGTCGCTGCCAAAGGTCGCGCCAAGGCGCTGCCAGGTCGGGATCGCCTCGCCCGACTTGAGATACTTGGAATCGCGGAAGGTCAGGTGTTCGATGAGGTGCGCAAAGCCGCGCTGGCTGTCGGTTTCGTAGAAGGCGCCGGCATCGACCAGCACGCGAACCGAAACCTGGTCAGGCGGCACGCCGTTGTGGCGCACGGCATAGCGGATGCCGTTGGGCAGGCGGCCGAAGATCCACTCCTTGTCCTGCGGCACATCGCTGCCGGCATAGAGCCAGTTGGCGCTGGCGGAGGCGGCGGATGTGGAGGCAGGCGCTGCGGCCTTGGCCGCAGGCCGTGCAAGCGCGGGCGCTTGCGCCAGGGCCGTGCTCGCCAGAAGGGGGAGGACGAGAAGGACGAAGCGCCGCGACGGCCGGATTTTCGATCGCATGGGCTTTGTATAGGGAGCGCGAATGTGAAGGGCCAGTGAATAGAAGGGAGGGCCGATGGGCGCCCGCCTCCCGCGTTGCCCGTCTCCTCCCATGCCTGTTTTCGCAGCAGGCGCCTCCTTCCGTTCGCAGGAAGGAGGCGCCTTCGCAGGTCAGGACTTGGGCGGGGTTGCCGGAGCCGGGGCCGGAGTGGAAGCCGGAGCCTGACCGGGTGCGCCCTCGGCGCCGCCGGGCTGGCCGGCCTGGGCCGCGGCGCGCATCGCCTCGACTTCGGCCGCCGTCTTGTAGTCGACCAGTTCGACCTGGAAGACGAGATCGGCATTTGCGGGGATCGTGTCGCCCGCGCCCTTGGCGCCATAGCCGATCGCGGCCGGCACGCAGAAGCGCCAGATGCTGCCCTTGGCCATCATTTGCAGGCCTTCGGAGAAGCCGGGGATCACGCCTTCGACCGGGAAGGCGGCGGCGTTGGCCTGGTCGAACACCTTGCCGTCGGCCGCGAGGTAGCCGATGTAATTGACCAGCACGAAGTCGGCCTTGGTCGGCATGGCGCCGGTCGCGGGCTTGAGCGTCATCGTGCCGAGGGCCGATGCGGTCTTGGCGGTACACTGGCGCTGGCCGGCCGCGATGATCGGCTGCAGCGGCACGGGCAGGATCGCGGCCGAGGCGGTCGGGGCTGCCGCAGCGCGCACCGGTGCCGGCGCGGCGATAGCGGGCGCGGCGCCCAGCACGAGGGAGAGAAGGGCGGCGGCGGGCGCGAGGCGCTGGCGGAGTTGGCTCATGGCCGTCGTCATAATCGGCGGCGAGGCGGCATTCCAGCGAAATAGCGGGTGTTTGCGGCCTTTAGGCGGCGTGGACAAATTCCACAACGCCACGGTCGCCCTGTAAAAGGCCTTGGCGAGGCGCGAGGACGCAGGAGGAGTGGGCCTCCTTCAAGGACGAGCAACGCTGCCAGGGCCTTTTACAGGGCGACCCCTGCGGGGCTGGACCAAAAACCGCCATTTCCGCGTCGGCTCGTCGCACAATATTCCCGATATTGCGCTTCCTCACCTCCTTGAACTGGCGGTTTTTGCCTCCAGCCGTGGCGCTGTGGAATTCGTCCACGCCGCCTAAGGCCCTTGACCCATGCCCCCCCGGTCCTAAATGCAGGAGCATGTTCATCGAAACCGAAACGACGCCGAATCCGGCCACGCTCAAGTTCCTGCCCGGCGAACTGGTGATGACCAGCGGCACGCGCTCGTTTACTTCGCCCGAAGAGGCCGAAGTATCGCCGCTTGCCAGCGCGTTGTTTTCGCTGGGTGACGTGACCGAGGTTCTGTTCGGTCGTGAGTTCGTGTCGGTGACGATCGCGCCCGGCGCCGAATGGGCCAGCGCCAAGCCGCAGGTCCTGGCGATCCTGCTCGACCACTTCGTGTCGCAGGCGCCGCTTTTCGCCGGCGGCAGCGCGGCCGGGATCGCCGTCCCGGCCGAGGACGAGGACATGGGCGACGATCCGGCCGATGCCGACGTGGTCGACCAGATCAAGGACCTGATCGAGACCCGCGTGCGCCCCGCCGTGGCCAACGATGGCGGCGACATCATCTATCGCGGCTTCCGCGAGGGCGTGGTCTATCTCAAGATGCAGGGTGCATGCTCTGGCTGCCCCTCGTCGACGGCGACGCTCAAGCACGGCATCGAAAGCCTGCTCAAGCACTACGTCCCCGAAGTGACCGAAGTCCGCGCGGCCTGACGTCGCGGGGGCGGGGCGCTTGGCCAACGAACCGGATATCGCTGCGCGCCGCCTGGTGATCGACAGCGCCACCGAGAATTGCTCGGTCGCGCTGTTCGAGGGTGACAGGCTGCTCGCGCATCAAGGCGCGATGCTGGGGCGCGGCCATGCCGAGGCGCTCGTGCCGATGATCGCCGCATTGCCCGATCGCGGGCGGGCCGCCACCGTCGTCGTCGACGCTGGGCCCGGCAGCTTTACCGGTATCCGTGTCGGTCTGGCCGCCGCCCGCGCGCTTGCACTGGCATGGCGCGCGCGAGTGGAGAGCTACGAAAGTCTGGCGCTCGTCGCGGCCATGGCGCTGGCCGAGCGCGGCGACGCGGCGCGTCCCACGGCTGGCGGCGCGGCCGTCGACGTGGTCATGACCGGCGGCCACGGCGAGTGGTTCTTCCGCCCCTTCGATGCCGCCGGCCTGCCGCTGGCGCCGCTGGCGTCGCTTCCGCCCGAGGCCGTGCTGGCACGACTTACCGCGCCGCTCGTTGCCGGCAGCCAGGCGGATGCCTGCGCCGCGGCGCGGCCGGATGTTGCGACCCTGCCGCTCTGGCCCGATGCGCGCCACGCCGCCCTGCTGCCGGCTTCGGCCCTGGGTGATGGCGCCGCGCCCGCCTATGGCCGCGCGCCCGATGCCAAGCTGCCGGCGGGGGCGACGCTCCCGGCATGAGCGCGCCCGCCGACGACTTGGACCGGATCATGGCGGTCATGGTCGCGGCCTTCCCGCCGGAATATGGCGAGGCATGGAACCGCCGCCAGGTCGGCGACGCCATGTTGATCAGCCGCACGCGGTACGGCCTCATCGGTGCCGACGGGGCATTCGACCTCGCCGAAGATCAATCCGCGGCGGGCTTCTTTCTTTCGCGCAGTATCTTCGATGAAGAAGAACTTCTTCTTTTCGCGATAAGCCCTTCCCACCGCAGGCTCGGCCTAGGCGATGCATTGCTGGCTCGTTTCATTGAAGAGGCGCGCGGTCTTGGCATGGCGCGACTTTTCCTCGAAATGCGCGACGGCAATCCGGCCGGACATCTCTATCACAAGCACGGTTTCCGCCAAGTCGGCGTGCGACGCGGATATTATCGCTCTTCGGATGGCACCCGTATCGATGCGATCAGTCAGGAACTAAAGCTATGAACAAGCACGATTGCACTAAAGCACAGTGCGATCATTTCGTCGTATTTCGCGAAAACCGACCGTTCCGACATTGAATATCCTAATGCGATGGCGTATAGATGCCGTTGATGGTCTGTGATGGGATGGATCCAGCAGAATTCGCAACGCCATCCATAAAAACGAAAGCGGTTCGCAATGACTGAAATCGAAAACGATATGCGTGAAACCCTGATCACGCTCACCTCCGACATTGTCGCGGCACATGTCAGCAACAACAGCGTGTCGGTTGGTGATCTCCCAACACTTATCTCGAACGTGTATTCCGCGCTCGCTGGTCTCAACCCGTCCGAACCGGTTGCCGAAGCGGCGCCCGAACCCGCCGTCTCGGTGCGTGCTTCGGTCAAGAACGATCACATCGTCTGCCTCGAAGACGGCAAGAAGCTGAAGATGCTCAAGCGTCACCTGGCCACGCGCTACAACATGACGCCGGAACAGTATCGCCAGCGCTGGAACCTGCCTGCCGACTACCCGATGGTCGCGCCCGCCTACGCCGAAAAGCGTCGCGAGCTGGCCAAGAAGATCGGTCTCGGCCGCAAGCCCGCCGAAACGCCGGCACCGGCCAAGCGCACCCGCGCCAAGGCATCGGCGGACTGATCGGCACACCCGATCGGTGGCGCCAGGCGCACGATGACGCCGGCGTGTCCCGATGGGGATGCGCCGGCTTTTTCGTGGCTGTGGTCCTATACTTGGCCCCCCTTTCGCAGCCTGCATCCGGCAGGGCGCCGATCGGGCCGCGTGGCCGGTTAACAACCGCGACAAACTCCTGTAAGGCAGCTATCCGAATGACGTGGAACGGCCATCGCGCCGGCCTTGTTCATACAGAGATGCCAATGACGAGATCCGTGTGCACCGATTGATTGACCTGGAAGCCCTTTGCGCCGAGCGTGGCCTGCGTATCACCGACCAGCGCCGCGTGATCGCCCAGGTCCTGTCGGAAAGCACCGATCATCCCGACGTCGAAAAGCTGCACGAACGCGCCGCCGCGCGCGACCCGCGTATCTCGATCGCCACGGTCTATCGCACCGTGCGCCTGTTCGAAGAGGCGGGCATTCTCGACCGGCATGATTTCGGCGATGGGCGCGCCCGCTACGAGGCCACGCCCGAGGCGCATCACGACCACCTGATCGACGTGGAAACCGGCAAGGTGATCGAATTCGTCGATCCCGAACTGGAACAGTTGCAGCGCCAGATCGCCGAGAAGCTCGGCTATCGCCTGGTCGATCACCGCATGGAACTCTACGGCGTCAAGCTCGGCCGCGACGGCTGAGATTGCGATCCACGCACCTAGCGACGCAAGCATCCTGGGAGGGGAGCCCGTTTCGATGATAGCATTCCGCCGCAAGAGCCGCAGTGTCGGCCCCGAGCGTGGCCGGCCGATCGATGCACTGGGCTGGTTCCGCGTCAGCTGGCGCGCCGCGGGCCTGCTGCTTGCCCTGCTGATCTGCGTGCCGGTGCACTACATCTGGCGCGCGATCCACTACGGCTCGCCGATGCCGCGCGTGTTCCTCTACTGCGCGGCGCGGCTGTGCGGTGCCCGCCTGCGGGTCCATGGCACGCCGCTCAAGCGTGACGTGTTCTACATCAGCAACCACCTGTCGTGGGTGGACATCCTGGCGCTGGGCGGGGCGAGCGGCACGGCCTTCGTGTCCAAGGCCGAGATCGGCCAGGCGCCTCTGGTGGGCTGGCTCGCCAAGCTGAACCGCACGGTCTTCGTCAGCCGCGAGGATCGCCTGGGCGTCGCCGAACAGATCAATCGCCTGCGCGAGGCGCTGGCGGACAACTGGGCGATCACGGTGTTCCCCGAAGGCACGACGACCGACGGGCAATCGCTCCTGCCGTTCAAGACTTCGATGCTGCGCGTGCTCGAGCCGCCGCCGCCCGGCGTGCTGGTACAGCCCGTCGCGCTCGATTACGGCGAAGTTGCGGAGTGGATCGGCTGGATCGGCACCGAAAGCGGCAAGGACAACGCCCTGCGCATCCTCGGCCGCCGCGGCTCGTTCCGGCTCGACATCCACTTCCTCGATCCGTTCGACCCGCGCGACTTCCCGGGCCGCAAGGCCATCGCCGCCGAGGCGCGCAATCGCATCGTCCCCGCGATGGAGCGCAATCTCGGCAAGCCGCTGCGCCCCTTCGCGCACGACGTGCCGCAAGTCGGCTATACCGTCGCCTCGGCCCGGCAGCAGGACCGGGCTGCCTGAGTTGATCCCCCCGGCCGGTTGGCAGGCCCTCAGCGCAACGCGGCGTGAAGCTGCGCGATATGCTCGGGGCCGATGCCGCAGCACCCGCCGATAATGCCCGCGCCCGCGCTGGCCCAGCCTTGTGCCAACGCGGCATAGCCTTCGGGCGTCAGGTCGGCGCGGATCGGGCTGAGGCCGCTGTTGGCTTCCGCATCCGCGCCCTGGGGCGGGAAGGCATTGGCATACACCCCGATCGGCAGGGGCGCTTGTTTCCCAAGCGCTTCGCGCGCGGCCGCGATGGCCGCGGCCATGACTTCGGGCTGGCTACAATTGAACAGCAGCGCCTCGGCGCCAAGCCGGCGAGCAGCGATGGCCGCCTGTGCCACCGTCTCGCCGGAGCGCAGCATCGGCGGCGCGGCCAGGTCTTCGTCCGCCAGGGTGAACGACAGCCATAGCGGCGCGCCGGTTCCGGCCACGCACTCGGCGACCAGTTCGGCTTCGGCCACGGCGGACAGCGTTTCGGCCAGCCAGAGGTCGACATGCGGAGCCAGCGCGCCGACGAGAACCGACAGCACCGCCCGGCTGCGCGCCAGGTCGATGAGATCGGGCCGGTAGGAGCCCGAGACCGGCGGCAGCGACCCGGCAACGCGCACCACGCGGGGCGCGGTGTCGGCGACGGCGCGGGCCAGGGCACCGGCCCGGTCGGCCAGCATGGCGCCCTGTGCGTCGAAGCGCTCTTGCCCGATATGGAAGGGGACGAGGGCATAGCTATTGGTCGTGATGACGTCCGCGCCCGCGTCGACATAGCGCTGGTGAACGCGGGAGACGAACTCCGGCGCCTCGATCAGGGCAAGTGCCGACCATTCGGGCTGGCGGAACGGTGCGCCGATCCGCGCGAGTTCGCGGCCGGTGCCGCCATCGAGAATGAGCATGAGCCGCAAGTCCCCTATGCGAATGGTCCTGCGATCCGCGATGCCACAATGGCCGCAGGGCTGCTACCTCGGCGTAAAGGTGCCCCTTGATGGCATCCCGCAAATCCGCACTATGCGGCGACCGGGCCCATTGCGGCCCGCCCATCGCCAGTTGCCGGACAGACCCCGATTGACCCGAACCACTTCGCCGCCTCCCGGCACCGCGCGTCCCCTGCCGCATCTGGGGCTTCCACAGGCCGTGCTCGTCGCGCTCGGCATGGTCCTGTCGACCGACAGCCTGAAGACGGCGCCGACCGTGGCGGCGCATGCCCCGGGCGGGCACGTTCTGCTGCTGTGGGTGGCCGGGGCGCTGGCCAGCATGGTCGGTGCGTTGTGCTACGTCGAGATGGCGGCGGCATTTCCGGATTCGGGCGGGGAATATGCCTTCCTGCGCCGCGCCTGGGGGGCGCGGCTGGCGCGGCTCTATGCCTGGTCGCGCTTCGCCATCATGCACACCGGCTGGATCGCGCTGATGGCGCATCTTCTCGCCGACTATGCCACGGCGATCTGGCCGATGGGACACGGCGGCCGTGGGCTGCTCGCGCTCGCGATCGTCGCGGCGCTGACCGGGCTCAACCTCGTTCACGTACGCCTCGGTTTCCTGACCCAGGCCATGCTCGTGGCGCTCGTGGCCGCAGGGTTTGCCGGGATCACCATTGCCGGGTTCAGCACCGTTCCGACCGCGGGACAGGCGGCATCGCTGCCCGTAGCCGGCGACGCCGGCGGTCTCGGCACGGCACTGATCTATGTCTTCCTCGCCTATGGCGGATGGAGCGACATGGCGACGCTGTCGGGCGAGGTGCGGGGCGGGCGGCGCGCGATGCTCGTCGTCGTGATCGGCGCGCTGACGCTGCTGATGGTGATCTATTGCGCGCTCAATGCCGCGCTGCTGCATGGCCTCGGGCTTGCTGGGCTGGCCTCTGCCACCGCGCCCGGCGCCGAACTCGCGCGCGTCGCCTTTGGCCCGGCCGGGGCATGGATCACCGTTGCCATCGTCGCCATCTCGGCAACGAGCAGCATCAATTCGACGCTGATCGTCTGCTCGCGTGTGACGGCCGCCGCCGCGCGCGACCATCCCGCGCTGGCAGCCGTCGGCGCATGGCACCCGCAGCGCGGCACACCCGCGCGGGCCACGCTCGCGGTCGGCGGATTCGCGCTGCTGCTCACCGCGGTGTCGGGGCTGTCGGAAAGCGGTTTCGCCGCGATGGTCGACTACATGACGCCGGTCTACTGGGTCTTCGTGCTGCTGGGCATGGCGGCCTCGATCCGGCTGCGACGCCGGGCGCCCATGCACGACTGGCCGGTGCGCACGCCGCTATTTCCGTTGTTTCCAGCGGCCTTCATCGTCCTTTCTGCCGCGATGCTGTGGTCTTCGCTCACTCAACTCGGACCCGGCGCGCTGGCCGGGGCCGCCGTGTTGGCGCTGGGGCTGGTGCTGGAGCGCATAGGTCCAAAGCCGGCTCGCTGAGGCCCGGTGTTGCCTGAAAAGCACAGCGGAAACATGGCAATCTTTCGTCGCAATCGAGCAAAAAAGCAGACAGTCACGCGGCGTACCTAGGGACTCGTCGCCGCAACCTGCAGCCGGATCACAGGTCCGAGACGCGCAGGCGGGGACACGCAGGCGGAACCGTTTTTTTGACCCATCCGGGAGGACGTTTCCGATGACTATCCGCACTGCGCTTGCCGCTGTTCTCGCTGGCGTGGCGATGGCCGCAGCCTCCAACGCCATGGCGCAGGATACCGCGCCTCCGTCCGCCATCACCGTCTCGGGCAGCGCTGCCGTCGTCACCGATTACCGCCTGCGCGGCGTGTCGCAGTCGAACAACGGTTTCGCGTTGCAGGCCGGCGTGACCATTGCGCACGAAAGCGGCTTCTACGTCGGGACCTGGGGTTCGAACCTCGCCGGCTGGGGTACCTTCGGTGGTCCCAACCTCGAACTCGACGCCATCGGCGGCTTCAAGAAGACCTTCGGTGCGGCAACGCTCGACGTCGGCCTGACCTGGTACATGTATCCGGGCGGCGCGGCGAAGACCGACTTTGCCGAACCCTTCGTCAAGCTGTCGGGCACCGTCGGCCCGGTTTCGGCCCTCGCCGGCGTCGCCTATGCGCCCAGCCAGCAGGCGCTCGGCAAGTGGTACGACAGCGGCGCCTCGGCGCAGACCGGCATTCCCGACCACCCCGGCGCCAAGAAGGACAACCTCTACCTCTGGGGTGACGTCAGCGGCGCGATCCCGAACACCCCGGTCACGCTCAAGGGCCACCTCGGCTACAGCAAGGGCAACTCGGGCCTCGGCCCCAACGGCACCAGCGTCGCGCCGACCGGCGAATATGCCGACTGGCTGCTGGGCGCCGATCTCGCGCTGGGCAAGATCGTACTCGGCGTCGCCTATATCGACACCGATATCAGCAAGGCCGAGGCGGCATACCTCCAGCCCAACTTCTCCAAGTACCAGGTGCCGGGCGGCGACTCGATCTCGTCCTCGCGCGTGGTCGTCACCGCGACGGTCAACTTCTGACACGATCGCGCAAAAACCTGAACCCTCAGGAGGGGATCGTGTCCGGCGATCCCCTCGCTGGTGTGCCCGAATTCCCATTACGCTCAGCGGCTTGGCGCTCCTGCTCGAAGCGCAGGCAGTCGAGGATCTTGGCACCCGCCATGAAGACGGCGCAGGTCGCGGCCAGGAACAGCAGCTTGCCGCCATATCCCGGAAAACGCGTCAGATAGGCCTGCCCGCGCTCGACCGCGCCAAGCGCGAGCGCATAGATCACCGCGAATGCCTCGAACCGGTTCTTGATGATGAAGAGTCGGCTGAATTTCCGAAGCATGCGGCCCTGTCCTTGTGCCCTCTCGACCTCGCAACGACCGTGCCAACCGCGCGGGCGCACCGTCAACGCAGGGTGCGATACGGTTAACCGCGTCGCAACTGTAAAACGCGGCGACAACTGTGCCGCATTTCCCAAAAGGGGAACGGTCAGGCCTGCGCGCCAGTTCCACGCAAGGCCGAGGCCATCACAGCAGTTCGGTCAGTCCAAGTGTCCCGAGCAGGGACTGGCGCGCGGCGATCACCGTGCGGGCGAGCGCCTCGTCGCCGATGTCGCGCGGGTCGATCTGCTCGGGCCAGTGCTGCGCCACCACGGCCGCGATCTGGTCAATGCGATCGTGGTCGAGCAGGAAGCGCGGGTCGACCGTGGCAGGATCGGCGACGACGCGCAGGCGCAGGCAGGCCGGGCCGCCGCCATTGGCCATCGACTGGCGCACGTCCACGGGCAGGACCTGCCGGATCGGACCGTTGCCGGCGAGCATGGTATCGAGCCAGCCACGGACCGAGGGCATCTCCCAGGCCTCGAGCGGGATCACCAGCGCCATGCCGCCGTCGGGCAGCGTCAGCAGTTGCGCATTGAACAGGTACGAGCGGATCGCGTCGGCGAGGCTGACCGCGCTGGCGGGCACGATCACGATCTCGGCCTCAGGTAGCCGCTTACGAATCGCGGCGTAGGTGCCCTCGGGATCGGCGAAGGCCTGTTCATGCGTGAACAGCACGCGTTCGTTGGCGACGGCGACGACATCGTTGTGAAAGGCACCGGCCGCGATCGCCTCGGGGGCCTGCTCGACGAACAGGCAGCGCGCGGGATCGAGGCCGTGCAGGCGTGCCACCGCACGGCTGGCCTGTTCGTGCTGGCGCGCAGGAAAGGCCCCGCCGGGGCGGCCGTAGACGAAGATCTCGAGGCCCGGCGCATCGTGGCTTGCGGCCATGCGCATGTGGTTGGCGGCGCCCTCGTCGCCGAAGCAGGCGGGGACGGCATCGTGCACCGCAAAGTGCGCGGCATCGGCAAAGGCCAGGCGCAATTGGCGCACCGTGTCGACCCATTCCTGCGAGCGGTGCGGCATGGTGACGAGATTGGCCGCAGTCAGGTGGCAGCGCCCGTCGGCGGTGTCGGGCGCGGGGCTCACGGTGGCGGCATTGGCGGTCCACATCGAACTGGCCGACCAGGCGGCGGCGCGCAGGCGCTTTTCCGCCTCGTCCGCCGGCGTGCGCGCTTCAAGGCCGAGGGCACCGAGCAGGCCGGGGTTGGGGCGCGGCAGCGGCACGAACAGGCCCTGCACCAGCCCGAGGTCGAGGTTGTGGCGCATCTTCGCCAGCCCCTGCAGCGCGGCGGTGCGCGGGTAAGAAGGGTCGCCGGCATGGCTGGCGGAGGCCAAGTTGCCTAGGCTCAGGCCCGCGTAGTTGTGGCTGGGCCCGACCAGCCCGTCGAAGTTGATTTCCACCAGTGCCATCGTCGTTCTCTTCTGTTGTCAGCGGGCCACGTGCCACACGGTATCGCCGGCGCGCACGTCGAGTGCGGCCGCGGAAATGGGATCGAGCACGAGGCCGTCGGGGCCATCGGCCACTTCGCCCAGGGTGCAGCGGAAATCGGCAAGGCGCCCGGTCGCAACCAGCACCTTGCGCGCCGCCCCGCTGCCTTCGGGCGCCGCAACATGGGCGATCGCCGCCTCGCGCGCCTCGGCGATCGAGCGGACCTGGTCGGTGCGCGCCGCCATCGTCGGGCCACCGTCGAAAATGTCGACATAGCCCTCGTAGGCGAAGCCTTCGTTCTCGAGCATGCGCATTGCCGGGCGGCCATTGGGGTGCGGCATCCCGATCGCGGTGCGTGCCGCCTCAGGCAGCATCTCCACGTAGACCGGGTGCTTGGGCATGAGGTCGGCGATGAACTGGTGCCCGTTCAACGCGTTGAAATGATCGGCCTCGTGAAATCCCATGCCGAAGAACTTGCCGCCGACCGCGTCCCAGAATGCCGAACCGCCGCGCTCGTCGATCACGCCGCGCAGTTCGGCCAGGATGCGCGGGCCGAACCGGCCGCGATGCATGGCGATGAACAGATAGCGGCTGCGCGCCAGCAGCAGGCCGAGGCCGCCGGCCCGCTCTCCGGGATGGAGGAACAGCCCGCCGACCTCGCTCGATCCCTCGAGATCGGTGACGAGGTGCAGCATTTCGGCGCGGACCGTGCGGTTGAGCTCCTTGGAATGCTGCGTCAGCGTGGTCAGGCGATAGGAATAGAACGGATGGCTGTGGCCGACGCAGGCGAAGATCTGCGCGGTACCGCGTACGTCACCGGTCTGCGTGTTTTCCAGGATGGTGACGAACAGCTCGTCGCCCGGGCCACCGGGCAGGCTGTCGCGCGGATCGGCATAGGCCGCGGCAGCGCGGGCCAGCTTGGCCGCGAGCGAGGCCTTGTCGGCAGGCAGGTTGGTGAACCCGCTGCCGCCGAGCTTGGCCATTTCGTAAAGCTGGTCGAGATCGTCGGGATTGGCTGCGCGAATACGGAACGCCATCGTCTCATTCCCCTCCCGAGAGGCGATGGAGCACCAGCGCGGAAAGCGCGGCGCGCTCGGCCAGCGAGGGCACGATCAGGAACTCGTCGGCCGAGTGGATCGCCCCGCCGCGCACGCCCATGGTGTCGACCACCGGCACGCCGAGCGCGGCGATGTTGTTGCCGTCGCAGACCCCGCCGGTCGCTTTCCAGCGGATGTCCTGCCCCAGCGCCGCCCCGCAGCGACGCACCAGCCCGAACAGGTCCTCGGCCTCGGGCGTCAGGGGCTTGGGCGGGCGGCTGATCCCGCCGTGCACGTGGATCGCGACTTCGTGTGCGGCTTCGACCGCCGTCACCGCCTCGCCCAGCGCGCGGGCAAAGGCGTCGGCGTCGGCCGTGGCGGCAGGACGGATGTTCCAGCGCAGCACCGCCTTGTCGGGCACCACGTTGTTGGCGCTGCCCCCGTCGATCCGCGCCGGGTTTACCGAGAGGCCGGGCCGGTGCAGCGCCTTGAGCCGCAGCGCGAGATCGGCGGCGGCAACCAGCGCGTTGCGACCCTCGTCGGGGTTGCGCCCGGCATGGGCAGAGCGCCCGTTGACGACCGCCGAATAGTTGCCGCTGCCCGCGCGCGCGCCGGCTAGCGTTCCGTCGGGCAGGGCCGAGGGCTCGTAGGTCAACGCCGCCGCCTTGCCGCGCGCCAGCTCGGCGATGAGCGGGGCAGAGGCGAGGCTGCCGGTCTCTTCGTCCGAATTGATCAGCACGTCGTAGCCGACCGACGCAGCGACAGGGCTGCGCTCGAAGGCGGCCAGCGCGGCCAGCAGGACCGCGATGCCGCCCTTCATGTCAGCCACGCCCGGTCCGTTCAGCGTTTCCCCGTCGAGCCAGGTGGTGCGCTGGAACGGGTGCCCGAGCGGGAACACGGTGTCCATGTGCCCGGTCAGCAGATAGCGGCGCGGCGCCTCGGGGCGTACCGAAACGACCAGGTGCGCGCCATGGTCGAGCGCGGTGACGGCGCCGTCGGCGGCAACCATCTCGACCGGGGCGGGGGCGACCATGCGCAGCGTGCCGGGCAGCACGGCAAAGGCATCGGCGAGCGCCTGCGCCTGCACGGCCAGGCCGGCCAGATTGCGCGTGCCGGTGTTGATCGCACTCCACGCCAGCACCTGCGCCAGGAGCGGCGCGGGGTCGATCGGGGCGAGCAGCGCCTGTTCGGCGGGAGAAAGCTGTTGCATCGGCAACCAGCCTAGCGGTTCCCTCGCGCGGGGTGAACCCCTCCCCGGCGATCGCGCCAATGATAGAGGCCTCGGCGCATGGCCTCGCCCCTCCGTCAGTCGCTGGCGCGCCTGACACCTCCCCATCATGGATGGGGAGGATCAGAACGGCACGGTCCTGCCCCATTGCCAATGCTCGTCTTTTGCGTCATCATGGCTTTTGTTCCTCCCCAGGTTCAATTGGCAAGTCGGTCCGGCTCCTGCAAAAGCAGGGAGTTCTGGCCGATCGCGCCGTGCCCGTTTGACGACAAAGGCAGATGACCATGGGTGAGTTTACCGACATTTCCGACCTGCGCCCCCGCACTGACCGGGCTGGCCTCAAGGTGGATGCCGCGCTGGCGACTTTCCTCGAGACCGAAGTGCTGGCGCCCGTGGCGCAGGACGTCGATGCCTTCTGGGCCGATTTCGCCGCGCTGCTGGCGCGCTTCGTGCCGGTCAACCGCGCGCTGCTCGCCAAGCGCGAGAGCCTGCAGGCAGCGATCGATGCCTGGCATGTCGGCCGCAAGGGCCAGCCGCACGACCCGGCCGCCTATCGCGCGTTCCTGACCGAGATCGGCTACCTCGTGCCCGAGCCGGCGCCCTTTGCCATCGGTACGCAGCATGTCGATGCCGAGATCGCGACGATGGCCGGGCCGCAGCTGGTCGTGCCGGTGCTCAACGACCGCTTCCTGCTCAATGCCGCGAACGCGCGCTGGGGCAGCCTCTACGATGCGTGGTACGGCACCGACGCGCTCGATGCCGCGCCGGCGCGTGCCGGGGGCTATGACGCGCAGCGCGGCGCGGCGGTGATCGCGGCGGGGCGTGCGTTCCTGGATGCCGCGCTGCCGCTGGCGCAGGGCAGCTGGACCGATTGGGACGGCGAGACGGTCCCGGCGCTGGCCGATCCGGCGCAGTGGGTCGGGCACAAGCCCGACGGCCTGCTGTTCCGCCACAACGGCCTGCATATCGAGCTGCGCCTCGACCGCACGCACCCGGTGGGCGCGACCGATACGGCCGGGCTGGCCGACATCGTGCTCGAAGCCGCGCTGACCACGATCGTCGACCTCGAGGATTCGGTCGCCGCGGTCGATGCCGAGGACAAGCTCGTCGCCTATCGGCACTGGCTCGGCCTGATGCGCGGCGACCTGACGGCGCAGTTCGCCAAGGGCGGGCGCACCATGACCCGCACGCTGGAGGCGGACCGCGCCTGGCACGGCCCGGACGGGAGCGAACTGGTGCTGCCGGGGCGCAGCCTGCTATTCGTGCGCAACGTCGGCCACCTGATGACCAACCCGGCGATCCTGCTGCCCGACGGCGGCGAGATTCCTGAAGGCATCATGGATGCGGTCGTCACATCGGCGATCGGGCTGCACGACCTCATGGGCCTTGGGCTGCACCGCAATACGCGCGAGGGCTCGATCTACATCGTCAAGCCCAAGATGCACGGGCCCGAGGAAGCCGCCTTCACCAACGACCTGTTCGACGCGGTCGAAGACCTGCTGACGCTGCCGCGCCATACGATCAAGGTGGGCGTGATGGACGAGGAGCGCCGCACCAGCGCCAACCTTGCCGCCTGCATCCACGCGGTGCGCGACCGCGTCGTGTTCATCAACACCGGCTTCCTCGACCGGACCGGCGACGAGATCCACACCTCGATGCAGGCCGGGGCGATGATCCGCAAGGGCGCGATGAAGCAGTCGGGCTGGATCGCCGCCTACGAGGCGCGCAACGTCGGCATCGGTCTGGCTTGCGGTCTCTCCGGCAAGGCGCAGATCGGCAAGGGCATGTGGGCCGCGCCCGACCGCATGCGCGCGATGGTGGCGGAGAAGATCGCGCATCCGCTGACCGGCGCCAACACCGCCTGGGTGCCGTCGCCCACGGCCGCGACGCTGCACGCCACGCATTATCACCAGGTCGACGTCTTTGCAGAGCGCGAGGCGATCGCGACGCGCCCCGTTCCTGCGCTGGACGCGCTGCTGGCGATTCCGCTGGCCGAAGGCGCCAACTGGTCGGACGAGGACATCCGCGCCGAGCTTGATAACAACGCGCAAGGCCTGCTGGGCTATGTCGTGCGCTGGATCGACCAGGGGGTCGGCTGCTCGAAGGTGCCCGATCTCGACGATGTCGGCCTGATGGAAGACCGTGCCACGCTGCGCATTTCCAGCCAGCACCTCGCCAACTGGCTGCTCCACGGTGTGTGCACCCGCGACCAGGTGATGGAGGCGCTGCAGCGCATGGCTGCCAAGGTCGATGCGCAGAACGCCGGCGATCCGCTGTACGAGCCGATGGCCGGGCAATGGGCGCAGAGCTACGCCTTCCGCGCGGCCTGCGACCTGGTGTTCGAAGGCGTGGGCCAGCCCAGCGGCTATACCGAGCCGCTGCTTCACGCCTGGCGCCGACGCAAGAAGGCCTCGCTGCTCGCCGTGGCGGAACCGGCCTGAGCCAGTTCGCCTGACTTCGCGGGGGCATGACATCGCGGGCATGCGGCACCCGGCGCCGCATGCCCGCGCTTGCCCCGCGCGGCGCTTGTTGCCATGGCATGGGTTTTGATCGATCCGAACGGAACCTGTGACATGCTGCAACTGATCGAGGCCAACTGGCCACTGGTGGCAGGCGCGGTGGCGGTGCTGCTGCTGCTCGCCGTCCTGCTGCTGCGTTCGCGCACCAAGACGCCCGAACGTCGCGAATTCAACGACGTACTCTCCGAAGGCGCCGCGCCGGCGCAGCGCAACACCGCGCTGATCGATGCACCGCCCGCTGCCGCCATCGTCCCGCCGCCAGCCCCTGCCGCACCGCCGCCTGCGCCGGTGGACATGGCTCCGGCCGAACCCGCGCCCGTCGACGTGGCCCCGGCTCCGGCCGCGCCAGAGGCGAATGTCGTGCCGCCGCCGGTTGGCGATGACGACCTCACCCGCATCAAGGGTCTGGGCCCCAAGCTGCGCGCAACGCTGGCCGGCCTGGGCGTGACCCGCTTCGCGCAGATTGCCGCCTGGAGCGAGGCCGACATCGCACGCATCGATGCGCAGCTGGGCGCCTTTGCCGGCCGCCCGACGCGCGACAACTGGGTCGAACAGGCGCGCCTGCTCTCTGCCGGAGAGACCGGCGCCTACGAAGAAAAGTTCGGCAAGCTGTAAGGCTGGAGTGCGATGACAAAAAGTGGGAACCGGTTTTTGTCAAAAATCGCACGACCACAAATATCTAGAGCGCGATGGCGTTTCACTGAAACGTCAGCACGCTCTAGTGCGCTCTCGCCCGCCGCGGGAGCGTGCGCCTATTCCTGCGCCTGCGGTGCCGCTGGCGCCGCGCCGGTCGCCGGACGCGCGCCGCAGCGGCGGATCAGCGCACGGACCAGATCGCTGCCGGGCACGCTGATCTTGCCGGCATCGGGCAGGGTACCGGTGAACGGCCCCTCGAACACTTCGGCCGCCGGATCGCCCGCGGGCAAGCTGCCCTGCCACAAATAGCCGCGCGAGCCGGGGACGGCGGTGGCATCGACCGCCAGCCGCACGATGCGCTTGCGCCCCTGCAAGGCGAACAGCGCCTGTGCGCCCACTTCGGCCGGTACATGGCGCGTCACCACCAGAACCCCTTGGCGGCAGGCCAGGGACAGGTCCGGCCCGGCGCCGGGCTGGCCGAAGCGCACGCTGTCGCCGCCCGGCGCGCCGGCCCACAGTGGCTTGCCCTCCAGCGATTCGCCTTTGCCCGCCACCGGCAACGGCTGGCTTTCGGGCAGGGCGACGCGCACGGCATTGAGCGGCGTGCCGCTGTCCTGCGGGGCCGGGGCCTTGGACGAGCAGGCAGCGAGCAGAAGCAGCACGGCGGGGGCGATCGAGCGGGCGGTCATGGCATGCGTGCTATCGCGGCGGCGAGGGCGGCGCAATGTGGTTCGGGGTGGTTCGGGCGTGGCTATGGCCCCTCCGTCAGGCCTTGCGGCCTGCCACCTCCCCGCCGCCGTGCGGCAGGGAGGATCTCGACGATCCTCCCCATGCAATGGGGAGGGGGACCGCCGGCGCAGCCGGTGGTGGAGGGGTTGATGCAGTCTAAGGGAAAAAATGACCCCTTCGTCAGGCCTTGCGGCCTGCCACCTCCCCACCGCTGCGCGGCAGGAAGGATATCAAAGATCCTCCCCATGCAATGGGGAGGGGAACCGCCGGCGGAGCCGGTGGTGGAGGGGCGGGAAGCAACCCCCTACTTCTTCCCCCACTTCTTCTGCACCTTGCCATAGCGGGTCTTGCGCGTGCCGGGCTTGCCCTCGTTGCTGCGGCCCACGATCGGCGCCTTGTGCTCGCTCTCGGGCAGGCCAAGTTCGGTCGCCTCAAGACGGCGGATCTCGTCGCGCAAGCGGCCGGCTTCCTCGAATTCGAGGTCGGCGGCAGCGTTGCGCATGCGCTTTTCCAGGTCCTCGATGTAACCGCGCAGGTTGTGGCCGACGAGGTTGTTGGTGGCATCGTCCTCGAGATCGACCACCACGCCGTCGCGGCTGGCGGTGTCGGCGATGATGTCGGCGATCCCGCGCTTGATCGTCGCCGGCGTGATGCCGTGTTCCTCGTTGTAGGCGCTCTGGCGCGCGCGGCGCCGGTCGGTTTCGGCGATCGCGCGCTCCATGCTGCCGGTCATGCGATCGGCATAGAGGATCACGCGCCCGTCGACGTTGCGCGCGGCGCGGCCGATGGTCTGGATCAGCGAGGTTTCGGAGCGCAGGAAGCCTTCTTTGTCCGCATCAAGGATGCAGACCAGCCCGCACTCGGGAATGTCGAGGCCCTCGCGCAGCAGATTGATGCCCACCAACACGTCATAGACGCCGAGGCGCAAGTCGCGGATCAGCTCGATGCGCTCCAGCGTCTCGACGTCGGAGTGCATGTAGCGCACGCGCAGGCCCGCCTCGTGCATAAACTCGGTCAGGTCCTCGGCCATGCGCTTGGTCAGCGTGGTGACCAGCGTGCGATAGCCGTTGGCGGCGGTCTCGCGGCACTCGTTGATGCAGTCCTGCACCTGGTCCTCGACCGGGCGGATCAAGACCGGCGGATCGATCAGGCCGGTGGGGCGGATGACCTGCTCGGCAAAGACACCGCCGGTCTGCTCCATCTCCCAGTTGCCGGGCGTGGCCGAGACCGCGACGGTCTGCGGGCGCATTGCGTCCCACTCGTTGAAGCGCAAGGGGCGGTTGTCGATGCAGCTGGGCAGGCGAAAGCCATATTCCGCCAGCGTGATCTTGCGACGGTGGTCGCCTCGCGCCATCGCGCCGATCTGCGGCACGGTCTGGTGGCTCTCGTCGACGAACAGCAGCGCGTTGTCGGGCAGATATTCGAACAGCGTCGGCGGCGGCTCGCCAGGCAGGCGGCCGGTGAGGAAGCGCGAGTAGTTCTCGATGCCGTTGCAGCTGCCGGTGGCCGCGATCATCTCGAGGTCGAAGTTGGTGCGCTGCTCCAGCCGCTGCGCCTCGAGCAGCTTGCCTTCGGCCTCCAGCTCCTTGAGCCGCTCGGTAAGCTCGAAGCGGATGGCTTCGCTCGCCTGCTTCATCGTCGGGCCGGGGGTGACGTAGTGCGAATTGGCGTAGACGCGCACCTTGTCCAGCCGCGTGCCGGCCTTGCCGGTCAGCGGATCGAACTCGGCGATCTCCTCGATGTCATCGCCGAAGAAGGTGATCCGCCAGGCCATGTCCTCGTAGTGCGAGGGGAAGATCTCGAGGTTGTCGCCGCGCACGCGGAAGGTGCCGCGCTGGAAGGCATGGTCGTTGCGCTTGTACTGCAGGGCCACCAGCTTGCGGATGATCTCGCCCTGGTCGACGCTGTCGCCCTTCTTGAGGTCGAAGATCATGGCCGAGTAGGTCTCGACCGAGCCGATGCCATAGAGGCACGAGACCGAGGCGACGATGATGACGTCGTCGCGTTCGAGCAGCGCGCGCGTGGCCGAGTGGCGCATGCGGTCGATCGCCTCGTTTACCGAGCTTTCCTTCTCGATGTAGGTATCCGACCGGGGGACATAGGCCTCGGGCTGGTAATAGTCGTAGTACGATACGAAGTACTCGACCGCGTTCTCGGGAAAGAAGCTGCGCATCTCGCCATAGAGCTGCGCGGCGAGGATCTTGTTGGGCGCGAGGATCAGGGCGGGGCGCTGCAGTTCCTCGATCACCTTGGCCATGGTGAAGGTCTTGCCCGAGCCGGTGACGCCGAGCAGGACCTGCGTGGTTTCGCCGTCCTTGGCGCTGGCCACGAGATCGGCGATCGCGGTGGGCTGGTCGCCGGCGGGCTGGTAGTCCGAGATCACGCGGAACGGCTTGCCGGCGTCGACCTTGGCGGGACGCTGCGGCTTGTGCGGGACGAAGTTGCCCGAGGTATCGGGTTCCTCGAGTCCGCGTCGGATGATGAGTTCGGCCATGGGCAACATATGGGGAACGCGGGGGCGCGAAGACAAGGGGGCTTCGCCGCATGCGGGCACTTCGGGCGGCGGGGGAACCGAAGCCCGTCGGGGCAATTGATTGGCCGCGATGGTCGGGCGCGGTTAGCGGGCGATGCTTTGCGCAAGCCAGTGCCGCAACCTTGTGGCATGATGCGCGCACGAGAGGGGAAGAGACGATGTACCGCATGCCGATGAAGCTGGCTTTCGTGCCCCTGGCGCTTGGCGCGATCGTGCTGGGCGGATGCAGCAAGCAGCCGACGGTCACGGCGCGCGACGCCGATGCCGGCGAAGTGGCCGCCAAGGTCGCCAGCGCGGGCGTCAAGTTTGCGCCCGGCGCCTGGCAGACGCAGGTCAAAGCGCTCGATATCTCTGTTCCTGGCATGCCCCCCGAAATGGCCGACCGGATGAAGGCCGGCATGGGCGAGGCACACCAGCAGCGCTCGTGCCTGACCCGCGACAAGGCCGCCCGGCCCGACGGCGATTTCTTCGGGCAGGCCGACAAGTCGTGCAAATACAAGACCTTCACCATGGCCGGCGGCAAGATCGACGGCACGCTTGTCTGCACCCACGGATCGTCGACCCAGACGATCAAGCTCGACGGCACTTATGCTGCCGACAGTTTCGTGATGGACATGGACATGCAGGGCGCCGGGCCCGGCGGCAAGGCCATGCGCGTCCGCGTCAAGACCGAGGCGAAGCGTGTCGGCGAATGCACCGCGCAGGAAAAGGCCCAGGCCGAAGCCGACGAGAAGGCCGCCGCGATCTGATTTTTTTGGGAGGGGTGTGCAGGGCGCCCAACCCCTCCGTCAGCCGCTGACGCGTCTGCCACCTCCCCACCTGCGGTAGGGAGGATCGCGTCGGATCCTCCCTACCGCAGGTGGGGAGGGGGACCGCCGCGCAGCGGTGGTGGAGGGGAAGGGGCCTACCCTGCCGCTATCGAACCGGCCCACTGCCATTATGACAGAAATATGAAACTTCCCGCCGGTTGTGGCGTTTTGCGGTCACCCCGCCTAGAGCGCCGCAGGTGACACAGATGGCTTCGCTTCCTTCCCCCAACCGCAGCACCTGGCAGCAGCTGGGCACGCTTGGCGTCGAACTGGCGCGACGGCGCGCGCTGGCGTTCGAGCCGCGGCCCGAGGGCGTGCGCGGTCCGGCATGGCAGCGGCTGCTGGGCGAACTGGCGACGCCGATCGAGCATTGGCAGGCGGCGCGGCGTGCAGCGGCAGTGGCCGCGGCCCTGCACGAGGTGCCGCAGCCGGTGCCGGCGCATTCGCGTCCCGTCATGCTGCTGCCTGGCTTCGGCACGCATCCGGTGCGGATGAAGCCCCTGGCGACGACGCTGGAGCAGGCGGGACACCGCGTCAGCGACTGGGGCCTCGGTTTCAATTTCGGGCCGAGCGAAGACCGCTTTGCCCGGCTGGTCGATCGCGTGGCGACGATGGCCCGGCGCGAGGAGCAGCCGCTGGTACTGGTCGGATGGAGCTTGGGTGGCCTGTTCGCGCGCAAGATCGCCAAGGCGCTGCCCGACGAGGTCGCGCTGGTGGTGACGATGGGGACGCCCTTCTCGGGTGATCGCCGTGCCAACAATGCCTGGCGCGCCTATCAGCTGGTAGCCGGCCACAGCGTGGACGAGGCGCCGCTGGCGCAGGACCTGGCGACCAAGCCGCCGGTCGCCACAGTGGCGCTGTGGAGCCCGCGCGACGGGGTGATCCATCCGCGCTCCGCCGCCGGCTGGCCGGGCGAGCGCGATGCAGCGCTGGCACTGCGGGTCACGCACCTGGGTTTTGCCGCGCATCCCGAGGTCGCGCGCACACTCGTCGATGTGATCGCACGCTACTGATCCCGCCGGCCCGAGGGCCGAAGCGCGCGGATGCTGCCACGCAGGCCTGACCTGTGCAAGTCCTGTTCTGTGATCGCTCAAATTGTTTCGCATGCGCAGCATCTGCGCTTGCGGCGGTTCCCGACGTGTGCAAGCACTGTTGCAGACGGGAGGTTCTGCATGACCATTTCCTCGCTCTCGTCCTATGACGAGATGCATGATGCCGACGGTAGAACGCGCGGCGCATACAGTGGATATTGCGAATGGCTGCAACAGCAGCCGGACGAACTCCTGCAACGCAAGTCCGGCGAGGCCGAGGCCTTCTTCCGCAAGACCGGGATCACCTTCAACGTCTATGGCAGCGAGGACGCCGAAGAGCGGCTGATCCCGTTCGACATGGTCCCGCGGATCATCGACGCGGCCCAGTGGCGGCGGCTCTCGCGTGGGATCGAGCAGCGGGTGCGCGCGCTCAACGCCTTCCTGCACGACCTCTATCATCGCCAGGAAATCGTGCGCGCCGGGCGCCTGCCCGAACGCGTGCTTAAGGGCAATTCGGCCTTCCTGCCGCAGATGGCCGGCTTCGTGCCGCCCGGCGGCGTATATACCCACATCGTCGGCATCGACCTCGTCCGCACCGGCGAGGACGACTTCATGGTCCTTGAAGACAATGCACGCACGCCTTCGGGCGTGTCGTATATGCTCGAGAACCGCGAAACCATGATGGCGATGTTCCCCGAGCTGTTCACCAAGGTGCGGGTGCGCGAGGTATCGGACTATCCGCGCCGGCTGGCACGCAGCCTCGCCGCCTGTGCACCACCCGCGGCCAAGGGGCACAAGCCGGTGGTGGCCGTGCTCACCCCCGGCACGTTCAACAGCGCCTATTACGAACACGCCTTCCTGGCCGACCAGATGGGGGCTGAGCTGGTCGAGGGCAGCGACCTGCGTGTCGAGGACGGGCGCATCGCCATGCGTACCACGCGCGGGTGGGAGGCGATCGACGTGCTCTATCGCCGCGTCGACGACGACTATCTCGATCCGCTGACGTTCAAGGCCGACAGCGTGCTGGGCGTGGCCGGTATTATGGACGTGTACCGTTCGGGCGGCATCACCATCGCCAACGCGCCGGGCACCGGGATCGCCGACGACAAGGCGATCTACAGCTTCATGCCCGAGATCGTCGAGTTCTACACCGGCGAGAAGCCGATCCTCGCCAATGTGCCGACCTGGCGCTGCGCCGAGGCGGACTCGCTGGCCTACGTGCTCGACAATCTCGCTGACCTCGTGGTCAAGGAAGTCCATGGCTCGGGCGGCTACGGCATGCTGATCGGCCCGACTTCCTCGCGCGAGGAGATCGAGACTTTCGCGCACAAGCTGCGCGCCAATCCCGACAATTATATCGCGCAGCCCACGCTGTCGCTGTCGACCGTGCCGATCTTCACCGAGGCGGGGCTTGCCCCGCGCCATGTCGACCTCAGGCCCTTCGTGCTGGTCTCGCCGCAAGGGATCGACATCACGCCGGGCGGGCTGACCCGCGTGGCGCTGAAAGAGGGATCGCTGGTGGTAAACTCGTCGCAGGGCGGGGGCACCAAGGACAGCTGGGTGCTGGACGACTGAGGCAGCAAGGACACAAGACGATCATGCTCGGACGTTCCGCCAACGGCATCTTCTGGCTGTTCCGCTATCTCGAACGCGCGGAGAACGTGGCGCGCCTGGTCGAGGCCGGTTTCCGCATGGCCCTGACCCGTGCGGCCAGTGACGCGAGCGACGAATGGCGCTCGGTCATCGTCACGCTGGGTCTCCAGGCCGCGTACGAGGCCAAGTACGGCGACGACTACAACGGCACGCAGGTCTACAACTTCGTGCTGCGCGATCGCGACAATCCCGGCAACGTCCTCGCGATCGTCGAGCAGGCGCGCCACAACGCGCGCATGGTCCGCACCGGCATCACGCGCGAGGTGTGGGAAGCGGTCAACGAAAGCTGGATGATCCTAAAGCACGAGCTGGGCCGCAGCGTGACCGACACGCGCGTGGGCAGCGTGCTGGGCATCATCCGCAGCCAGTCGACGCTGGTGCGCGGTGCCATGGAAGGCACGATGCTGCGCAACGACATCTATTACTTCGCGCGCGCGGGCAGCTTCATCGAACGGGCGGACAACACCGCGCGCATCCTCGACGTGAAGTACTACGTGCTGCTGCCATCGGTGTCCTACGTCGGCACCAGCCTCGACAACGTGCAGTGGGAGAACGTGCTGCGCGCGGTGGCTGGCGACCGCGCCTATCGCTGGCTCAACGCCGGGCGGATGGAGGCGCGCGGCATCGCCGAATTCCTGATGCTCGACGACCGCTTCCCCCGCAGCCTGGCGTTCTGCTACGCCCAGTTGCGCGACTACCTCGACCGGCTGGGCGAGGAATATGGCGCCCGGCTCGACACGCACCGGATCGTCGCCGAAACGCACGACAGCCTGCAGAGCCAGACCATCGAGTGCGTCTTCGACAAGGGCCTGCACCAGACGATCGGCCAGTTCATCGCCCGCAACAACGCGCTCGCGCAGCAGATCCAGCGCGACTATCGCTTCATCGACTAGAGCGTGATGACGTTTCCACGAAACGCCATCACGCTCTAAATATTTGTGATCGTGCGATTTCTGACAAAAACCGGTTCATGTTTTTTGTCATCGCACTTTGAGGGAAAGGCAGGCGGTCCATGCGCCTCGGCATCAGCCACACCACGCGCTACGGCTTTTCCGGGCCGGTCAGCCACGGCCTGCAGCGCTTGCGGCTCACCCCCTTGCGGCTGGCAGGGCAGACGGTGGCGTCATGGTCGCTCGACCTTGAAGGTGCGCGGCACGAGGCGGGCTATACCGACGCCTACGGAAACCGGGTCGACCTCATATCCTTCCTGCCGGGAGTGGAGGCGGTTACCATTCACGCGCACGGCGTGGTCGATACGCGTGACAATGCCGGCGTGATCGGCACCGCGCAGGGCATGCTGCCGCTGTGGCACTTTACCGAACAGACCCCGCTGACCGAAGGCGGGGCGGCGATGGCGGCATTGCTCGACGGGCTGGGCGGCGGCGAAGACGACGTGCTGTCGCGGCTTCATGCGCTGGCCGGGCTGGTGCGCGAGGCCGTGGCCTACGAGCCGGGCCATACCGACGTCGCCACCACCGCCGAGGCGGTGCTGGAGGCGGGGCTCGGGGTGTGCCAGGACCAAGCACATGTCTTCATCGGCGCGGCGCGTTCGCTGGGCATCCCGGCGCGCTATGCCAGCGGCTATCTGATGATGGACGAGACCATCGAGCAGGAGGCCAGCCACGCCTGGGCCGAGGCGCACGTCCCGGGCCTGGGCTGGGTCGGCTTCGACATCGCCAACGCGATCTGCCCCGACGCGCGCTACGTCCATCTCGCCACGGGCGCGGACTATACCGCCTGCGCGCCGATCACCGGGCTGCACCAGGGCGCCCGCGACGAGGCGATGCACGTCAGCCTTGCGGTTGAACAACAGCGCGTCGAACAATAAGGCGTCGCACAGTAAGGCAGGGCTGCCGCGCGCCGGGTGAGGGACCTGGCGCCAGGGCGGCCGACCGGGGGCGGATCATGACGTATTGCGTGGGGATGATGCTCGACAAGGGGCTGGTCCTGATGAGCGACACCCGGACCAATTCGGGCGTCGACAACATCTCGGTGTTTCGCAAGATGCACACCTGGCAGGTGCCGGGCGAGCGGATCATCACGATCATGACCGCCGGCAATCTCGCCACCACGCAGGCGGTGGTCAGCCAGATCGACGAGCGCAACAAGGCCCCGGGCGAGCGCCGGCCCTCGATCCTCGAGGAGCCGACGATGTTCCAGGTCGCGACGCATGTCGGCAACCTGCTGCGCGGGGTGATCGAGGGGCGCCAGTCCGGCCCGGTCCAGGGCGAGGGCGCGCGCTTCACCGCGACGATGATCGTCGCCGGGCAGATCCGCGACATGGAGCCGCGGCTGTTCATGGTCTATCCCGAAGGCAACTTCATCGAGGCCAGCTTCGACACGCCCTTCTTCCAGATCGGCGAGACCAAGTACGGCCGCCCGATCCTGCTGCGCGGCTATGACAAGGCGATGGAGTTCGAGCAGGCGGTCAAGCTGCTGATGGTCTCGTTCGACTCGACGCTGGCGGCCAACCTCTCGGTCGGGCTGCCGTTCGACCTGACGGTGATCGCGCGCGATTCCTTCGAGCCGCTGCACCAGCGCCGAATCCAGGCGGACGATCCCTATTTCCGGGCGATTTCCTCGGGATGGAGCGAGGCGCTGCGCCAGGCGTTCTATCAGCTTCCCGACTACAGCTTCGGCTGATGGCCGCGGGCCAATGCCACCGAAGGTAAACGCGCTGCGCTGAATCGTCTCCGCATCGGAGGTGAAATCCCTCAGGCAGATGCGAAGGGTGCGCCGGCTCCCGCCAGTTGAAGCGTTCAGAACGAAGCATTCGCGCGTGGCGCGTGAGGGTGGTCCGGTGGTTACCTCGGTCCATGGTCGAACGTGTCACACTCCACATCCTCGATAGCGATTCCGCCCGCCGGGCGCAGCTCGCACGCCTCGCCTTCGCCGCCGGCCACCATGCCGAGATCTACGGCAGTGCGGAGGAGCTGCTGTCGCATGCGCCCAGCGGGGGATTGCTGCTGGCGCACGACGACCCCGCGGGGGAGGCCGTGCCCGCGCTGATCGCGGCGATGATGCGCGCCGGGCACTGGCTCCCCGTCATCGCGATCGGAAACGCGCCCGAAACCGGCGCCGTGGTGCGCACGATCAAGGCCGGCGCGCTCGACTACATGGGCATCCCCACCCAGATCGCCCCGTTGAACGACGCGATCAGCCGCGCCGCGCACGAAGCCGAATCCCACCGCGCCCAGCGCGCCCGCGCGGCAGAAGCGCGCCAGCGCATCGCCCGCCTCTCGATGCGCGAGCGCGAGGTCCTCGACCGCCTCGCCGAAGGCTGCAGCAATAAGGCCATCGCCCGCGACCTCGAGATCAGCCCGCGGACCGTCGAGATCCACCGCATGAAGATGATGGGCAAACTCGGCGCCCGCCACGCCGCCGAGGCCGTGCGCCTGCGGTTGGAGGCGACGGGGCTGGATGCGGCGTGAGGCGGGGGTGCGGTGCATGGCCGCCATCACCCCCAAACCCCCTCCTCTGAAGAGGAGGGGGCCAGAGCAATGCCCGCACTCCCCCTCCTCTTCAGAGGAGGGGGTCGGGGGTGGTGGAGGCATAGCGCAACCCACCCGTCTCGACAGGTTTGGGGAGGCATCGCGCGACCGACCGCGGCGTCTGGCTAATGGCGTTAGCCCAGCACCAACCCGCCGTAGCACCGCACCTTGCTCCGCCCATCGCCTGTTACCCAACCATCACCCCGCCGCCGCCGCGCGCAACATGGCGACGTTCTCTTCCACCATCTGCCGCGTGCTGCGCGCCGGGCGGCCGGTCAGGCGCTCCACGTCGCTGCTGCACACCTCCAGAAATCCCTCGCGGATGGCGCGGCCGAAGGTGACCATGTCGTCGCTGTTCCACGGCACGCCGGCGACGGTCTGGTCGTCGACCGGGCGGCGCGGAATGCCCATGGCATCGAACATGGCGTATTGCGCCTCGTCGCTCAGGTCCTCGTAGCGGACGGGGCAGCCGGTCACCTCGGCCATGATGGCGGCGACTTCGGCGAAGGTCTCCAGCGCGGGGCCGGTAATGTCGTAAGTCCGGTCCTCGTGCCCCGGCGTGGTGAGCACGGCGACGGCGCTGGCGATGCAGTCGTCGCGCCAGACCATGGCCTCGCGCCCGTCACCGGCATTGCCGTACCATACGCCGCTGCGCATGACCTGCGGCCCGGCCATCAGCAACATGGCGTCGGCATAATGCGCGTCGCGCAGCATGGTCCAGCGGCAGCCGCTGCCGCGGATCAGGCGTTCGGTCTCGATATGGTCGTGGCGCACTTCGGCCGGGTTGGCCGGGTCGTCGATGCCGATGAAGCTGGTATAGACGATGCGGGTGACGCCCGCCGCCGCCGCCGCGTCGATCGCGGCCTTGTGCTGGACGACGCGCGCCCCGACCCGCGTGCCTGAAATCAGCAGCATCGTGTCGGCCCCGGCGACGGCTGCGGCCAAAGTCTCGGGCCGGTCGAAATCGCCTTCGCGCACGGTGCAGCCCTGTGCGACGCGGTCCGCCAGCTTGGCCGGGGTGCGGGTGATGAGGATGAGGTCGGCGGCGCGCCCCTGGGCCACCAGCGCGTCGGTGACGCCGCGGCCGTAATTGCCCGAGGCGCCGGTGATGACGATCCGTGTCACGCAGCGACGCCTGCCGTGGACGCGGCATCGAGCTGCGCCTGCGGAACCCACCAGCCGTGCACTTGCGGACGCAGCCGCGCGGGGATGTGCACGCTCGCCACCGGCCCGGCGCCGAGGTTGCCGGCATCGAGCACCCAGGCGAAGTGTTCGAACGCGTCCTCGCCCAACTGGTGATCGACCATCGTCACCAGCCAGCCGTCATGGCCGGGGGTGGTGGCGGGAACGTGGACCGGTTCGTTATAGCACCAGCCGGGCTGCATCGGCAGCGCCTGCGTGACCTGCGGCGTCGCGGTATCGAGGCCGTCGAGCCGCAGCAGCATGTCGAACATCGCCAGCACCGGCCCGCCCATCACCGGCGGGCCCTGCCGTTCGGGGTTCATCGTCAGCATCCAGCCGGTCTGGTAGGGGCGGCCCTGCTTCGCAGCGGGAATCACCGGAAAATCGCCCGGCGGGCCGATCACGGTTTCGGTCACCTCGCCGGCGGGGCCCTTGGGATCGACGGTCCAGCGGGTCAGGCCGCCGGTAATCTCCCAGGGGTTGAGGAACAGCCCGGCAGGCTCGCGGATGAAGGCGAAGGCATTGCTGCTCGACAGGCACTGGTCGAAATGCAGCAGTCCGTCCGCATCCTCCCACGCGTTCATCATGTGGTAGCTGTGGACGCCTTTGGGCCCCTTGAACCACTTGATGTCGGCCACATCGCCATCGCGCGGCATCACGCCGAGCCAGGAATCGAGATCCTGCTCGTGATGCCAGTGCTCGCCGCCGGCGCGCAGCCGGTCGAGATCGGCCGTGGTCGGATAGATCGGGAACAGCGCCCAGTTCCGGCTGATGGTGAAGTCGTGCATCATCGCGCAATAGGGCGCATCGAACCACTGTTCGGACTTCAACTCGCCATCGGCACCGACGCGGGCATACGCGACCTTGGTCGAGGCGAGGCCATCGGCTTCGTACCCGTAGAAATAGAGGTCGCCGCTGTCGGGATCGATGCGCACGTGCGCGGTCATCGTCTCGGAGCGCAGCAGGCCGTCGAAGTCATAGCTGCCCAGCGTGTCGAGCGACTGCGGGTCGATCCGGTAGGGGCGCCCGTCCTCCTTGGTCATCAGCAGGCGGCCGGCATGCCACACCGGGGTGGTATTGGCGACGGTGCGGTCGACCCCGGCCATGGTCTCGTCGTCGGTGAAGGGGTTGCGATACTTGCCGAACAGGGCGCGGCCCGCGGCCTTTTCCGCCTTGTGGCGCGCGGTCTCGACGAAACGGATCGCGTAGTCGGCGGTGTTGTCGGCGTTGAAGCGCACGCGGCTGATCATGCCGTCGGCGGACAGCGTGTGGTCGTCGGCGAACTTGGGCGCGAAGGCCGGATCGGGCACCGCGCGGAAGAAGGCGCCATGCACCTCGGGCGGCAATGTCCCGGTGACGGTCAGGCCCTCGAGGGAAACCTCGGTGCGCACCGGCGCATTGAGCCCGGTGAAATAGGGGGTCGGCGGAAACGCGCCCATGGCATCCTCATCCTATCAATTGTTACGATGATCCTATCGTTCGGGACCGCGTCGATCAAGCGGATTCGGGTATCGTGTGCGATCGGCCGGTGAGGCATCAGGGTACGGACTTTTAAGGCTTGCCGTGGCATGTGCGGGACATGACCCGGATTCTCCACGTCCTTGATCACGCCTTGCCGCTGCACAGCGGCTATACGTTCCGCACCCGCGCCATCCTCAAGGCGCAGGAGGGGCACGGGCTGGAAGTGCGCGGCGTGACCGGGCTGCGGCACAGTGCGCCGATCGAGGCGCAGGACCCCGCCTGGCACGACGGGCTGGCGTTTCATCGCACCCCGGGCGAGGCGGGAGGGCCGCCGGGCCTGCGCGAATGGCGCGAGGCCGAGGCTCTGGCGGATCGCATCGTCGCGGTGGCGCAGGACTGGCGCCCCGATGTGCTCCATGCCCATTCGCCGGCGCTGTGCGGTCTGGCGGCGGTGCGCGCCGGCCGGCGGCTGGGCCTGCCCGTGGTCTACGAGATCCGCGCGTTCTGGGAGGATGCGGCGGTCGGCAATGGCACAGGGCGCGAGGGCAGCGCCCGCTATTGGCTGACGCGCCAGCTGGAAAACCATGTCGTTGCGCGCGCCGATGCCGTCGTCACGATCTGCCGCGGGCTGAAGGACGATCTCGTGGCGCGCGGGGTGGCATCCGACAAGATCACGATCATGCCCAACGGCGTCGACCTGACGCTGTTCGGCACGCCGCCGGCACGCGACCCCGCGCTGGCGGCGGAACTCGGGCTGGATGGCGCGGGGCCGGTCATCGGCTTCCTCGGCAGCTTCTACCCGTACGAGGGCCTCGACGACCTGATCGCGGCGATGCCGGCGATCGTCGCGGCGGTGCCGGGCGCGCGGTTGCTGCTGGTGGGCGGAGGCCCCGCAGCCGAGGCCTTGCGCGCGCAGGCGGCGGCCTCTTCGGCCGCCCACGCCATCCGCTTCGTCGGCCGCGTGCCGCATCACGAGGTCGACCGCTATTACGCGCTGGCCGACGTCGTCTGCTATCCGCGCAAGGCGATGCGGCTGACCGACCTCGTCACCCCGCTCAAGCCGATGGAGGCGATGGCGCAGGGCAAACTGGTCGCGGCCAGCAACGTCGGCGGGCATCGCGAACTGATCGTCGATGGCGAGACGGGAACGCTGTTCGCCCCCGATGATCCCGACGCGCTGGCCGAGGCCATGGTGGCGCTGTTCGCGCGCGCCGACACCTGGGACCGGCAGCGCGCCATCGCGCGGGCCCATGTCGAGAACGCCCACGACTGGGCGCGCAACGCCGCGCGTTATCTTCCCGTTTACCAACAGCTGATAGCTCCGGGTAATGGCAGGAGCCGCTGCGCCGCCTGAAAGATCAGGCTGATTCTGCAGCAAAGGTGCTTGCCACAAGGCCGATTCGCCCTGCATCAGGGGCGGCTCGCCCATCAGGGGGTACGCACAGGTGACGATGACCAAGGGCATGTCGGACAAGAAGCGCAAGACGACGACCAAGCGTTCGAGCCGCCCCATTGCCGCGCATCGCCTGTTCCCGGTCATGACGGCGCTGTGGTGCGCGGCACTGCTCGGCCTGGTCTGCGCGATCCTGCCGGCCGATGTGCTGGGGCGTATCGTCGCCGCCACCGGGCTGCCCCACCTGATCGCCGCTGCCGCGCCGCCGCTCGGCTTTACCGCAAGGGTCCTCGCCACCGTCGCCATGGCGGGTCTGGGCGCGCTGCTCGGCCTGCTGGTGGGCTTGCGCATGGCCGCGCGCCATCGCCTGCCCGAAGGGGTTGCGCCGCCACAGGCCGCACCCCGCCGCGAAGTCGATGCGCCGCGCGGCGCCGCCGATGCCCCGCGCGTCCGTGCGCGCGACGCCCATCCCGATGCCCCGCCGCGCCGCCCGCTGGTGGTCAGCGACGACATGATCGATGATGCCGAGACGCAAATTCTCGATGACGCGCCGGTATTCGGTCGGCGGCTAGCGGTCGATGCCGGCTTCGATCCTTTCGCGATCTACGAATCCGACGCGGCCGAGGCCGAGTCGTTCGCCCCGCCGGCGTTCCTGGCCGATGCGCTGGCCCGCGAGCCTGCGGCCGATGGGGTGGAAGAAATTGCCACCCCCGCCCTGGCCGAACCGGCGAGCGCGGTGATCGGGATCGAGCCCGAAATCGTCGAGCCTGCGATCGTGGTGGAAACCCCTGCCGCCATCGCGCCAGAGCCCATCGAAGACGAAACGGCGCACGACCAGGCCGAGGTCGAGCCCGCCGCACCGATCGTGAGTGCACCGCCCGCTCCCTCGCTCTTCGCCACCGCCGGCGCGCTTCCCGAAGAGGGCGCGCGTACGGTTCTCGCGCGCGCCGACGTCGACGGCATGGGGCTGGTCCAGCTGGTCGAGCGGCTGGCGCTGGCGATCGCCGAACATCGCGCCGCGCTCGACGTGGCCGTGCAGGAAAGCGGCGAGGCATCCGACGCTGTTTCAACTGCTTCGCCGGCCAGCGATGCCGCGCCGGTCATGCCCGCCCCTTCGCCCATGCCCGAAATGCGCCAGCCTGCCGCCGCCGGGAGTGCCGCAGTGGTCGAGCTGCCGCGCCTGCTCCGCCCGATTTCGGCGGTGGACACGACCGGCGAACCCGAAGCCGCTTTCGAGGATCGCTACTCCTCGCTGCTCGACATGGCCGCCGCCGTGCGCCGGATCGATACGGCGCGCGCCACGCGCCAGCCGGTGGTGATGTTCCCCGGCACTGCCCGTGATGGCGTGGTACGCGATGCGATCGGCGCGGCGGAACGCCCGTACCTCGCCGCCGTGCCCTCGCGCCGCGATGCTGGTGATGAAGCCGACGCCGGCGAGCCGCGCGATGCCGAGCGCACCGAACAGGCGCTGCGCGACGCGCTGGCGACCCTGCAGCGGATGACCGCCAACCGTTGATCGCGGCGAGGCCGCACAAGCGGCAACGCCAGTCCAGCGCAGTGCAACAGGCCCGTCGGCACCCCGGCGGGCCTGTTGCACTGCGACATTTGCGCATCGCCTGTGTTTTTCGCGGCATTCTTTGCCCGTTGCGTCGTGCAGACAGGTTGCAAAATAACTTTCCTGCAGTCATGGGGGTTTCTCGCGCAACTTTTGGCACTTCTCCGCGCCATGATTCGTGCGAGCTGTCTTTTTTCGAGTGTAGGGACGATCAACGCGATGGGATTTCCGCCGGTTCAGGGCCTGTATGATCCGCGTAACGAGCATGACGCATGCGGCATGGGCTTCATCGCCCATATCAAAGGCGTAAAAAGCCACGCGATTATCGGCCAGGCCCTGGAGATTCTGCGCAATCTCGACCACCGCGGTGCGGTAGGTGCCGACCCTTTGCTGGGTGACGGTGCCGGCCTGCTGATCCAGCTGCCCGACGCCCTGTTCCGCAAGTGGGCGGCGAGCGAAGGCAAGGAATTGCCGCAGCCCGGCGATTATGCCGTGGCGATGTGCTTCCTCCCGCAGGAGGAGGCCGCGCGCAATTTCGTCACCGAGTTCTTTGAGAAGTTCATCGCCAAGGAAGGCCAGGAGCTGATCGGCTGGCGCGACGTGCCCGTCACGCTCGACGGCCTCGGCAAGACCGTGATCGAATCCATGCCGGTGATCCGCCAGTGCTTCATCAAGCGTGGCGAGAACTGTGCCGACCAGGACGCGTTCGAGCGCAAGCTGCTGGCGATCCGCAAGCAGACGCAGAACCCGCTGGCGGCGATGGCCGAAAAGCATGGCTTGCCCGGCGTGACCGAGCTCTACCTGCCGAGCTTCTCGACGCGCACCATCGTCTACAAGGGGTTGCTGCTGGCCGGCCAGGTCGGCTCGTTCTACGACGACCTGCGCGATCCCGACTGCGTCTCGGCGCTCGGCCTCGTGCACCAGCGCTTCTCGACCAACACCTTCCCCAGCTGGAAGCTGGCGCACCCGTTCCGCTTCGTCGCGCACAACGGCGAGATCAACACCGTGCGCGGCAACGTCAACTGGATGAACGCGCGCCGCCGCACCATGGAATCGGAGCTGCTCGGCCCCGATCTCGACAAGATGTGGCCGCTGATCCCGCATGGCCAGTCGGACACCGCCAGCCTCGACAACGCGCTCGAGCTGCTAGTCGCCGGCGGCTACGGCATCGCGCACGCGATGATGATGCTCATGCCCGAGGCCTGGGCCGGCAATGCGCTGATGGATGCCAAGCGCCGTGCCTTCTACGAATACCACGCCGCGCTGATGGAGCCGTGGGATGGCCCGGCCGCTGTCGCCTTCACCGACGGGCGCCAGATCGGCGCGACGCTCGACCGCAACGGCCTGCGCCCTGCGCGCTTCTCGATCACGCGGGACGATTTCGTGTGCATGGCCTCGGAAAGCGGCGTGCTGCCGTTCCGCGAGGAAGACATCGTGCGCAAGTGGCGCCTCCAGCCCGGCCGCATGCTGCTGATCGACTTGGAGCAGGGCCGCATCGTCGAGGACGACGAGCTCAAGGCGCACCTGTCATCGGCCGAGCCTTACGAGGAATGGCTGGGCGCGGCGCAGTACAAGCTCAAGGAACTCGAGGTCGTCGATCCCGAGGTGGTCGCCGTCCCCGCGCCGGCCGACAGCCTGCTCGATCGCCAGCAGGCCTTTGGCTACACCCAGGAAGACGTGACCAGGTTCCTCGAGCCGATGGCGGCGATGGGCGAGGATCCGATCGGCTCGATGGGCACCGACACGCCGATCGCGGTGCTGTCGAAGCGGTCGCGCCTGCTCTACGACTACTTCAAGCAGAACTTCGCGCAGGTCACCAACCCGCCGATCGATCCGATCCGCGAGGAACTGGTGATGAGCCTGGTCTCGATGATCGGTCCGCGCCCGAACCTGCTGGGCCGTGACGCGGGCAGCCACAAGCGGCTCGAGGTCGACCAGCCGATCCTGACCAACGACGATGTCGCCAAGATCCGCTCGGTCGAGGCCGCGCTCGACGGCGCGTTCCGCACCGCCACGATCGACACCACCTGGGATGCCGCCAGCGGCGCCGCGGGCCTCGAGATGGCGATCAAGGAAATGTGCTGGGCCGCGACCGAAGCGGTGCTGGCCGACAAGAACATCCTGATCCTGTCGGACCGCGCACAAGGTTCGGACCGCATCGCGATCCCGGCGCTGCTGGCGACCGCGGCGGTGCACCACCACCTGGTGCGCCAGGGCCTGCGCATGCAGACCGGCCTCGTGGTCGAGACCGGCGAGGCGCGCGAAGTGCACCACTTCTGCGTGCTGGCAGGTTACGGTGCCGAGGCGGTGAACCCCTATCTCGCGTTCGAGACGCTCGAGGCGATCCGCGTCGAGAAGGGCCTGCCGCTGACCCCGTACGACGTCCAGAAGAACTACATCAAGGCGGTCGGCAAGGGCATCCTCAAGGTCATGTCCAAGATGGGCATCTCGACCTACCAGTCGTACTGCGGCGCGCAGATCTTTGACGCGGTCGGGCTGTCCTCGGCGTTCATCGACAAGTACTTCACCGGCACCGCCGGCACGATCGAGGGCGTCGGCCTCAAGGAAGTGGCCGAGGAGACGGTGCGCCGTCACCAGGTCGCCTATGGCGACAACCCGGTGTACCGCAAGATGCTCGACGTGGGCGGCATGTACCAGCTGCGCCTGCGCGGCGAGGAACATGCCTGGACGGCCGGTAACGTCGCCAGCCTGCAGCATGCCGTGCGTGGCAACATTCCTGAAAAGTACCAGGAATTCGCGCAGACCATCAACGACCAGTCGGAGCGCATGCTCACGATCCGCGGGCTGATGGAGCTGAAGAAGGCGGACAAGCCGCTGTCGATCGACGAGGTCGAGCCGGCCAGCGCCATCGTCAAGCGCTTCGCCACCGGCGCGATGAGCTTCGGCTCGATCAGCCGCGAGGCGCACACCACGCTGGCAATCGCGATGAACCGCATTGGCGGCAAGTCGAACACCGGCGAGGGTGGCGAGGAGCCGGATCGCTTCAAGCCGCTGGCCAACGGCGATTCGATGCGCTCGGCGATCAAGCAGGTGGCCTCGGGCCGCTTCGGCGTCACCGCCGAATACCTCGTCAATGCCGACGACATCCAGATCAAGATGGCCCAGGGCGCCAAGCCCGGCGAAGGCGGCCAGTTGCCGGGCGACAAGGTCGACAAGGTGATCGGAAAGACCCGCCATTCGACGCCGGGTGTCGGCCTGATCTCGCCGCCGCCGCACCACGACATCTACTCGATCGAAGACCTTGCCCAGCTGATTCACGATCTCAAGAACGTGAACACCAAGGCGCGCGTCTCGGTGAAGCTGGTGTCGGAAGTGGGCGTGGGCACCGTGGCCGCGGGCGTGTCGAAGGCGCGTGCCGACCACGTCACGATCTCGGGCTACGAAGGCGGCACCGGCGCCTCGCCGCTGACCTCGCTGACCCATGCCGGCAGCCCGTGGGAAATCGGCCTCGCCGAGACCCAGCAGACCCTGCTGCTCAACAACCTGCGCAGCCGCATCTGCGTGCAGGCCGATGGCGGCCTGCGCACCGGGCGTGACGTCGCCGTGGCCGCGCTGCTCGGCGCCGACGAGTTCGGCTTTGCCACCGCGCCGCTGATCGCGGCCGGCTGCATCATGATGCGCAAGTGCCACCTCAACACCTGCCCGGTCGGCGTGGCGACGCAGGACCCGGTCCTGCGCGCGCGCTTCACCGGCCAGCCCGAGCATGTGATCAACTACTTCTTCTTCGTCGCCGAAGAGCTGCGGGCGATCATGGCCGAGATGGGCTTCCGCACCGTCGCCGAGATGGTCGGCCGGGTCGACCGGCTCGACACGCGCAAGGTCGTCTCGCACTGGAAGGCCGACGGCGTCGACCTGTCGCGCCTGCTGCACAAGGTCGAGCCGGTCGAGGGCACCGGTCTCAACTGGACCGGCCACCAGGATCACGGCCTCGACGCAGCGCTCGACAACGACCTGATCGCCGCGGCCGCGCCTGCGCTCGACAGCGGCGAGCCGGTGCGCATCGAACGTCCGGTCATCAACGTCAACCGCACGGTCGGCGCGATGCTGTCGGGCGAAGTGGCACGGCGCCATGGTCATGCCGGCCTGCCCGACAACACGATCAACATCGCGTTCAAGGGCGTGGCGGGCCAGTCGTTCGGCGCGTTCCTCGCCCATGGCGTGACGCTCGATCTCGTCGGCGATGCCAACGACTATGTCGGCAAGGGCCTGTCGGGCGGGCGGGTGATCGTACGCCAGCCCTCGCATGTCGACCGCGTGGCGGATGAGAACATCATCGTCGGCAACACCGTGCTTTACGGGGCGATCGCCGGTGAGGCGTTCTTCAACGGTGTGGCGGGCGAACGCTTCGCGGTGCGCAACTCGGGCGCCCTCGCGGTGGTCGAGGGGACCGGCGATCACGGCTGCGAATACATGACCGGCGGCGTGGTGGTCGTGCTCGGCAAGACCGGACGCAACTTTGCCGCAGGCATGTCGGGCGGCGTCGCCTATGTCTACGACGAGGCCGGCACGTTCGCGCCGCTCGTCAACGGCGCGATGGTCGACATCCTGCCGGTTTCGGCCGATCGCGACGAGGAGGATGGCGCAGGCCGTCCGCAGCAGCGCGGCGTGGACGTCAACGACTTCGGCATGGGCGACATGCTGCGCCACGATGCCGAGCGCCTGCGCGTGCTGATCGAGCGCCACCTGCTGCACACCGGCAGCAAGCGCGCGCGCGCGATCCTGGACGATTGGGACCAGGCCGTGCAACGCTTCGTCAAGGTCATGCCGCGCGACTACGCGCGTGCGCTCCGCCAGCTCGAGGCCGAGCGCCTCGAAGCCGCGTCGGTCGCTGCGGAATAAGGATAGAATACGATGGGTAAGGCAACCGGCTTTCTCGAACTGGACCGCAAGGACCGGAGCTACGACGCTCCGGCCGAGCGTCTGAAGCACTATCGCGAGTTCATCGTCCCGCACGACGACGCGTCGCTCAAGGGGCAGGCGTCGCGCTGCATGAACTGCGGCATTCCGTATTGTCACAACGGCTGCCCGGTGAACAACCAGATCCCCGACTGGAACCACCTGGTCTACGAGAACGACTGGCGCGAGGCGCTGGACAACCTGCACTCGACCAACAACTTCCCCGAGTTCACGGGCCGCGTCTGCCCCGCCCCGTGCGAGGCGGCGTGCACGCTGAACATCGTGGACCAGCCGGTGACGATCAAGTCGATCGAATGCGCGATCGTCGACAAGGGCTGGAAGGAAGGCTGGATTGAGCCGCAGGTCCCGGCACGCCGCACCGGCAAGTCGGTGGCTGTCGTCGGCTCCGGTCCCGCCGGTATGGCCGCCGCGCAGCAGCTGGCGCGCGCCGGCCACTCGGTCACGGTGTTCGAGAAATCGGACCGCGTCGGCGGCCTGCTCCGCTACGGCATCCCCGACTTCAAGATGGAAAAGCACCTCATCAATCGCCGCCTGGTGCAGATGATGGCCGAAGGCGTGGATTTCCGCACCTCGGTCGAGGTGGGCGTGACCGTCTCGGTGGATTCGCTGCGCGAGAACTTCGACGCGGTGGTGATGGCGGGCGGCGCGGAAGATCCGCGGCCGATCAACATCCCCGGCTTCGAACTGCCGGGCGTGCGCTATGCCATGGAATTCCTGACCCAGCAGAACAAGCGCGTTGCCGGTGACGACGAGATCCGCGCCGCGCCGCGAGGCTCGCTGACCGCCACGGGCAAGCATGTCGTCGTGATCGGCGGCGGCGACACCGGGTCGGACTGCGTCGGCACCTCCAACCGCCAGGGTGCGCTTTCGGTCACGCAGCTGGAGATCATGCCCCGGCCGCCCGAAAAGGAAGACAAGGCGCTGAGCTGGCCGAACTGGCCGCTCAAGCTGCGCACCTCGTCGAGCCACGAGGAAGGCGTCGTGCGCGAATTCGCCGTGCTGACCAAGCGCGTCGTCGGCGAGAACGACGTGAGCGGCCTCGAGTGCGTGCGTGTCGAATGGGTCGACGGCAAGATGCAGGAAGTGCCGGGCAGCGAATTCGTGCTCAAGGCCGACCTCATCCTGCTCGCCATGGGCTTCGTCGGCCCGCGCAAGCAGGGCCTGCTCGAGCAGGCCGGCGTCGCGCTGGACGCGCGCGGCAACGTCAAGTGCAACGTGGTCGACTACAAGACCAGCGTCGAGGGCATCTTTGCGTGCGGTGACATGCGCCGCGGCCAGAGCCTTGTCGTCTGGGCGATCCGCGAGGGCCGCCAGTGCGCCCGCGCGGTGGACGAGGCGCTGATGGGCGTGAGCGAACTGCCGCGCTGATCCCGACCCTGCAAATTGCGCTGCGGGTGGAGGTGTCCCACGCCCCTCCGCCCGCCCAATACCGAAAAAGCCTCTCCGTAATCCGGGGAGGCTTTTTTCGTCAGGCCTCCTCGCGCGCCAGCTTTTCGACCAGCCGGTTGAACAGCGTCACCCCGCGATCATGGACGGTGGGCATGATCCGTGGTTCGGGCGTCATGTCGATCACGCGCTGTTGCGCCTCGATCATCGTCTTGTCCTCGGCGAAAGCCTGGCCCGCCATGACCATGAGAGCATCGCGCAACCTGGCATCACCATGGTCGCGGTGCGGCCCCCAAGAAAAGAAGTAGCGCGCCGTATGGCCCGCCATCGGCGTCACCGCCTGGCTGGTGAAGGTCACGCCACCAGTCGCCAGCGCAGGGTCGGGCACGCCATGGCCACAGCCTCGTGCGGTGCCCAGCGGATACGTCCCCCCGGTCATCAGCAGCACGCCGGGAATCAGGAAATCATAGATCATGTAGACGTCAGCGGGCTCTGCGCTGCGCCGCGCGGAGGAGCCTCGCGAGTTCTCGTTCCAGCGTTCGTAACGGATGCCGCGCGGGAGGGGCGTGATCCGGCCCGGGGTCTCGGCAAATTCCGGCCCCGAGCCGAAGCTCTGGGCATGGACGAAGCTGAGGTGGCTGAAATCGAGCAGGTTGTCGTTGATCAGCCGCGCCTCGGCCGCATAGTCCAGCTGACCATGCCCCAGCACGTAGTCGGGATCGTCCAGCCCGACTGCAGGCGGAATCAGCGCCTCGTCGGCGCGGGCCGGATCGCCCATCCACACCCAGATCCAGCTGTGGCGCTCAGCCACGGGATAGGCGCGCACCCGTGCCTGGGGCGGAACGGTATCCTGCCCGGGGATGGCCAAGACGCGGCCATCGGGGGCAAACAGCAGGCCATGGTACATGCACCGCAGGCCTGCGCCTTCGCAGCGCCCTAGCGAAAGTGGGGCGAGGCGATGGACGCAGCGGTCTTCCAAGGCGTGCACGATGCCATCCCCGTCGCGCCACAGCACCAGCCGCTCATCAAGGATCGTGATGGCAAAGGGGGTGTTGTCCGGCAGGTCGCGATCCCAGCCAGCGACGTACCAGGCATTGCGAACGTAAGGCATCACGGTCTCCAGATCATCGCTCTCCCTGGTCGACATTGACTTAACACTGTTAAGGAGTCAATCGTGGAGCCATGGCGCCACGACATCAACCTGCCTTGGATCGCGATCGCGTTGTCGCGGCTGCATTCGAGCAACTCGAGGAGGATGGCCTCGAGGCGCTGAGCATGCGGCGCCTCGCCGCACGCCTCGGCGTGCAGGCGCCGGCGCTGTACTGGCATTTCGGGGACAAGGCCGAACTGCTCGGCCTGATGTCGGCGCGGATCTACGCGATGGCCCTGGCGGAAACCCAAGGCGCCATCGATTGGCGAGGGTGGCTTGTGGCTTATGGCGAAGCCCTGCGTCGCAGCTTCGCGGCCCATCGCGACGGCGCCTTGCTCTGCGCGCGGGCCCGGCCGCCCCAGGCCATCGAACCCGAGGTCCAGGCAGCGCGGCTGGCGGCGCCACTCGTGGCACTCGGGCTCGACCAGGCGCGGGCGTTATCGGCGCAGGCTGCCGTCATCGCCTTTGCGCTGGGCTGGGCGATGTATGCCGCCAATGGACCGATGCGCGACCACCTCGCGCAAATGCTCGATTTCGACGCTACCTTTTCACAAGGCCTTGCGGCGCTCGTGCGCGGGCTCTGACCTCAGGGTTGCCAGTCGATCGCCCCGCGCCCCTGCGCCTCGAGGAAGGCATTGGCCCGGCTGAAGTGGCGGCAGCCGAAGAAACCGTTGTGCGCCGAAAGCGGGCTGGGATGCGCGGCCTGCAGCACGAGGTGGCGCGTGTCGTTCAGCCCGGGCAGGCGCGCGGCTTTCTTCTGCGCGTGGTTGCCCCAGAGCAGGAAAACCACCGGGTCGGGCCCCGCCGCGACCGCCGCAACCGCAGCATCGGTCAATTCTTCCCAGCCCTTGCGCTGGTGCGACCCGGCCTTGCCTTCTTCCACCGTCAGCACGGTGTTGAGCAGCAGCACACCCTGTTCGGCCCAGCGCACGAGGTTGCCGTGATCGGGCCGCGGCAGGCCGAGGTCGGCGTGGAGTTCCTTGTAGATGTTGGCGAGGCTGGGCGGCACGCGCACGCCGCGGCGCACTGAGAATGCCAGGCCATGTGCCTGCCCGGCGCCGTGGTAGGGATCCTGCCCGAGGATCACGACCTTGACCTGCGGCAGCGGCGTCAGCGCCAGCGCCGCCAGTCGCTCGCCCTCGGGGGGAAAGATCGTGGCGCCGCGTTGCGCCTCGGCATCGAGAAAGGCGGTCAGCCTGGCGAACGCGGGACTGGCGACCACGGGATCGAGTGCGGGTGCCCAGCTGGCGGGGGGAGAGATCTGCGTCATCGCCACGGGACCTAGCACGCGGCGTCGGGATCCGTCACCGACCGGGATCGGCGAAAAAGAGGCGGCGTGATCGGTCAACCGCGACTATGGTCGCGGCCCGGGCCGTCGCCCTCAGGAGTTTCTCCAATGATCCACGAAGTCGCCATCCTCACCATCGACCCGGCCAAGGCCGACGCATTCGAAGCCGCGGTTGCGCAGGCGAAGCCCTATTTCGAGGCCGCCGAGGGCATGAAGTCGTTCGGCCTGCGTCGCTCGATCGAAACGCCGGGCCGCTATCATCTCGTGATCGAGTGGACCTCGGTCGAGGCGCATATGGTCGATTTCCGCGAGTCCGAGAACTTCCAGCGCTGGCGCGAACTGGCGGGGCCGTTCTTTACCGGTCCGGTGGAGATGGAGCACGTCCTCACGGTCATCTGACCATCCTGGCAATCCGGCCGGCCGGTCAGCTGCCGGCCGGGTTGCGGCGGGTGGCCTGCACGAAAAGCGCTGTCGCCAGCGGGATCGACACGAGCATGGTGGCAAGTCCGTAGCGCAGCGATTCCGCGCCAAGGCTTGCAGCCAGTGCATCGCTGGTGATCCCGACGACGAAGGGGCCGAGTGCGCCGCCGACGAGGCCCAGCGCAGTGAGGACGATGGTCGCGGCGAGTGCGCGGTCGGGCGGCGGGGCGATGTTCACCACCCAGCTCATCGTCGGTGGCACGGCCGCGCTCAGCAACAGGTTCATGACGCCGGCGCAGATCATCGCCGGACCGAGTGAGGGGGCAAAGACGAACCCGGCCATGAAAGGCAGGGCGAGCGGAACACAAACCAGCGGAATGCGCAGGACGCGGCCCGGCGACGCGCTGGAGCGCAGCAGCCGGTCGGCGAGGAACCCCGACAGGATCGTGCCGACGATGCCGCCGAGCCCCACTGACGGCCCGATCACGACGCCGACCTCGGCCAGGGGTACACCGTGCGAGCGTTGCAGGAAGGCGGGGGCCCATGCGCCCAGCACCGAGCCGACCATCATCGCCACGCCAAGGCCCAGGGCGAGCGCGACGAAGCCCGGGATCGCCAGCACGCGGCGGGTGCCTGAGACGAGATCGGGCCAATAGGCGACCGGCTCGCCCACGGTTTCGGCCTGCCGCGCCGGCTCGCGCACGGTGAGCACCAGCACGAGTGCCAGGGCCACGCCCGCCAGCCCGCAGGCCTGGAACATACCGCGCCAGCCCAGCGCCGCCGCCAGGATCCCGGCAAAGACCGTGCCCGCGACGATGCCGACGAAGTTGCTCGACTGGAACAGCGCCAGCGCCCGGCCGCGCGCGTCGGCACGAAACAGGTCGGGAATGAGCGACAGCGCCGCCGGAAAGGCGCTCGCCTCGCCGATGCCGACGGCGATGCGCGCCAACGCCAGGGTGCCGTATCCGGTGGCATAGCCGGTCAACGCGGTGGCGGCGGACCACAGCGCGATCCCGGCGGCCAGAATGCGGATGCGATGGCCGCGGTCGACGAGGCGGGCGATGAACAACCCGCCCACCAGGTTGACCAGCACGAAGAACAGCCCGCTGGCGAGCGACAGCTGGGTGTCGGACAGCGCGAGGTCATGCTTGATCGGCTCGGCCACCACGCCGAACAGCATCCGGTCGCCCCAGTTGAGGGCATTGGCCAGAAACAGCAGGAGCAGCGCCCAGCCGGCGGCGATCCGGCCATGCGGCCTGGGCGCTGCGATGGTCACGCCTCGGCCGGCTTCGGTGCGAGGCCGAGCAGGTCGGCGGCGTTGAGCCCCATGATGCGGTCCTGGACCTCGGGGGCGAGGTGGGCATGGAAGCCGACCGGATCGGGCTCCGACATGTCGAACGGATAGTCGGTGCCGAGGCACAGCTTGTCCGCCCCGTGCGTGCGGATGAGGCTGTCGAGCTGGTCGCGGTCGAAGACCAGGGTGTCGAACCACAGCTTGCGCAGGTAGCTCGAGGGTTCGTGCCGGCAATGCTCGCTGCAGTCGGCGCGCGCGCGCCAGCCGTGGTCCATGCGGCCCCAGTAGCCGGGCATGTAGCCGCCGCCATGCGCCACGCAGAGACGCAGGCCGGGATGGGCATCGAGCACGCCGCCGAAGATGAGGTGCCCGACCGCCAGCGTCGATTCGAGCGGATTGCCGATGAGGTTGTTGAAGTAGTACTCGCTCATCCGCTGGCCCTGGGTGAAGCCCAGCGGATGCAGGAAGACGAGCACGCCCAGTTCCTCGGCCGCGGCCCAGAACGGGCGCAGCGATTCGGCGTGGAGGTCGGTGCCGTTGACGTTGGAGCTGATCTCGATGCCGCGCAGGTCGAGGTCGCGCACGCAGCGGCGCATTTCCTCGATCGCCATCTCGGTGTTCTGCAGCGGCACCGTGCCCATGCCGACGAAGCGCTCGGGATTGCTGGCGACGGCTTCTGCCATGCCGTCGTTGACCGCGCGCGCCGCATCGCGGCCGGTCTCGGGATCGGTGTAATAGAAATACTGGCCGGGGCTGGGCGAGATCGCCTGCACGTCGATGCCAAGGCGGTCCATGTCGGCCAGCCGGGTGTCGAGCGTGTTGAGCGTGCGGCCCATGGAGGCGAACTGCGCGCGGTTCACTTCCGAGGTCTTGGCGCTGGTAAAGTCGTTGATCCCCGGCGGCGGGCCGGGATAGCGCGCCTGGACGATGGCGTCGGCGGCGGGGATGCCGAGGTGGCAGTGGATGTCCACGACCAGTCGGTTGCCGCGCGCGGACACGGGAATCGGGCGGCGATCGCCGCAGGTGAAAACGCTCATGCCGGGTTCCTCGAAGGGTGGATCGTCCCGGCGCATTCGCCGAAGCCGATCGAAACGAAACCGTCGCGCCGCGCACGGCCGCGCAGGACCAGCGTATCGCCGTCCTCCAGCATCGTACGCGTGCTGCCGTCGGACAGGGTGATGGGCGCGCCGCCACGCAGCGTGATCTCGGCAAGACAGGCGCGTGCCTCGTCCTCGGCGCCCGAGACGGTGCCGGTGGCGATGAGGTCACCGGTTTCCAGCGGCGCGCCGTTGGAGGCCTGGTGCGCGACCATCTGCGCCAGCGTCCAGTACAGGTCGCGCAGCTGCGTGCGCACGATGCGCTGCGGCGCGAGGCCCGGCCCGGCCAGCTCGGCGGTCAACTCGACATCGAGCCCGCCGTGTTGCGCGTCCTCGGCATCGGCGAGGTGGGCCGCGACCTCGGGCTCGCCCTCGGCACGCCCGCGCGCGGCGGTGCGGAACGGGGCGAGGGCGGCCGTGGTGACGATCCACGGGCTGATCGTGGTGACGAACGACTTGCCGAGGTGCGGGCCGAGCACGGATTCGAAGAACTGGATGCCGCGCGCCGACCAGTCGTTGACGAGGCAGAACCCGAACAAGGCGTCGCGCGCCTGCGCCATCGACAGCGGCGTACCCAGCGCGTTGCCACCGCGCAGCCAGGCGCCGAATTCGAGTTCGAAGTCCAGCATCGGCTCAGGCCCGTATTGCCGCTCGCCGCTGCCGGGCCTGGTTTCGAACTGGCCGAGCGGGCGCACCACCGGCGTCCCCGTCACCGCGACCGAACTGGCCCGCCCGTTGTAGGCGACCGGCAGCGCCAGTGCGGCAAGGCCGGGCTTGCCCTGCGCCATGCGGGCGATGTGATCGTAGGAGGTGCAGAAGTCGGTGAAGGCGGTCGGCCTCAGCGGCAGCAGCATCCGCGCCTGTGCCATCGGCACGAGCACGCCTTGCAGTTGTGCCACATCGCCACTGCCGCCCTCCCGGAACAGGTCGGATAGTTCGTGGCGCAGCGCATCGGTAGCGGCGGGGGCACAGGCGAGCAGCGGCGCCAGCGTCGGTCCAGATGCTGCGAGTGCGGCCTCGCGTGCGCCGTCGCCCAACACGCCGAGCGCGGCCAGCGCGCCGAGGTCGATGATCTGGTCACCCAGCGCCACCCCGCCGCTCGCGCGGCCTTCGTGCTCGAACAGCCCGAACGGCAGGTTCTGGATCGGGAAGTCGGTGTCGTCCGCATTGGCCGAGGCGAGCCAGGCGCGGCGCGCGGGGTCGTGGGTGGCGTCAGTGGGCATGGCCGCAGCCTTCGCCGTGGTTGCACGTCTCGCCATGCGCGGCGGTTTCGCGGGCATAGCGGCCCATTTCGCCGAACAGGTCGCGGCCATCCTCGGGCGCGATCGGTCCGCCCCACTGGCGATAGAGCGCAAAGACGTTGGCGACGATGCGTTCGGGATCGGTCCAGTGCGCATAGCGGCGCATGTCGATGTCGCGCGCGGCGTCCTTCCAGCCCATGCCGGCGTCGAGGCGCTGGCGCGTCTGCTCGCTGACGTAGGTGAAGTAGTCGGCCATGCCTGCAACCGCCGTGGTGTCGGTGATCGGGCCATGGCCGGGCACGACGATCTCGGGCTTGAGCGCGATGATCCGCTCGCAGGCGGCGATCCAGTTTTCCACCGGACCGTCCCACATGATCGGGTGCCCCTCGTTGAACAGCAGGTCGCCGGTAAAGACCACGCGGTCTTCGGGCACCCAGGCGATCGTGTCCGATCCGGTGTGCGCGGGGCCGAGGTCGATCAGCTCGACCGCCTTGTCGCCCACCTCCAGCGTCAGCGCGCGCTCGAACGTGCGGTCGGGCTGGGGCAGCGGCTCGAGGTCGGTCCAGTCGAACTTGCGGCCCATCGTCTCGTAGAGGAACGCGCCGGCGTCGCCCATGGCCTGCCAGTTGTCGACCAGGCTGGCGAAGCGGACGGGATCGAATTCGCCCATCTCGCGCGCGGTCTCGGTGGTCATGATGATCTCGGCGCCCTCGACCAGCCCGTTGCCGACGAAGTGGTCGGGGTTGGCGTGGGTGTTCACCAGTCGGTCGATCCGCGCGCCGCCGTCCACCTTGGCGAAGTCTTCGAGCATTATGCGGGTCAGGCTGCGGCTCATCAGCGTGTCGACCAGCAGGGTCTGGCCCTGCGATACGACGAGGCCGGCATTGGACCAGCCCCAGGTGCCATCGGGCTGAATATACCCGTAAATTCCGTTGCCCAGATCCTGGACGCCCTGCGTGAAGGGTCTGTTTGCCATGGTCGCTCCAACTCCTTGGGGAAGCCTAGACGCTTTATTCCTGTTCTCAAGAATTTTTTGCCGGATTATGGCTCCAGGATGCCGAATCAAACGAAGCAGAAACGCGGACAGGGTCGACCATCAGGAACAACGCCAGCCGTGGGACGCGATGTCCTCGTGGCCGCCGCGCGCCGCCTGTTGCAGGATCTGCCGCCGGCCCAGGTCACCAATGCGGCGATCGGGCGCGAGGCAGGGGCCGACCCGGCACTGATCCGCTACTACTTCGGCTCGCGCGAGGCGCTCTTGTTCGAAGTGGCGCAGCAGATCGCCTCGTCCGCCGAGCCGATGGGCACCTTCGAGAAACGCACCCCCGAGGAACAGGTCGAACTCCTCATTCACCAGACCTTCCGCTTCACCCGCTCGGCCCGCTACGTGCAGCGCCTGATCGGCGAGGAACTGAGCCAGGCCCGCTCGCCCGAAATCCGCGACAGGTTGCGCAAGTGGCAGCGCATCCCGGTGCAGCTTTACGAAAAGGCCCGCGACAGCGACCAGGGCGAACAGCTGACCGAATTCGATCCGCTGTTCCTGCACCTGGCGGTCATCGGCATCAGCGACTTCTTCCAGTCCGGCGAGGAAGTCGTGAAGATGCTGGTGCCCGAGGGGACCGACCTTGCCGCGCTGGAACGCGACTACGAGACCTTCATCAAGAACCTGCTGCTCGACGGCTTGCGCCGCCGGGCCGGGCAGGACTGATCGCCTATTCGGCGCGGCACGGATTGCGTTGGGTGCCGAGCCCGGCGATCGTCCCTTCCATCACGTCCCCGTCCTTGAGGTAGACCCCGAAGGCCGAGCCGTTGCCATAGGGCGAGCCGGTGCAGATGACGTCGCCGGGCATCAGCTCGGTGATCTGCGACAGGAACGAGACCTGCCGCTCGATGCCGATCATCATGTCGGCGGTGGATTCGTCCTGATAGACCTTGCCGTTGACCGAAAGCCGGATCGAGAGGTCGTAGGGATCGCCGATCTGGCCCCGCGGAACGATCACCGGTCCGAACGGCAGGAATGTCGGGAAGCTCTTGCCCGCCAGCCAGTCCGCGCCGATGGCCGAGCCGTCCTTGCGGAAGATCAGCTCGCGCGCGGTCACGTCGTTGACCACGGCGTAGCCCGCCACATGGTCCATCGCTTCTTCGGGCGAGACGTAGCGGCAACGCTTGCCGATCACCACGCCCAGCTCCAGCTCCCAGTCGGGCTTTTCCACCGCGCGCGGCAGGACCACCGTATCGTTGGGGCCGATCACCGAGGAGGGCAGCTTGATGAAGCAGAACGGCGTGGAGGACCGCGCCTTCTCGTCCATCACCCGCTCGGCATGGGCGCGCAGTTCCTCGGGCGACTTGGCCTGCATCTCGGGCGTGCGCATCGAGGGATCGCCCATCATCAGGCCGATCACATGCTTGCGATAGTTCGCGCCGGTGCAGAACACCTGGTGCGGGATGTAAGGCACCAACGCCGCGTGTTCGTCGAAGGCAGGTGCATCGCCCCATGCCTCAGCGGGCAGGGCGGCGATGGCGGCAAGCACCGTGTCCCAGTCGTCGAGCAGGGCGAGAATGTCGCCCGAAAGACCGGCAGCGGATGCGGGCAGGGCACGGTCACCGCGGACCAGCACGGTCTGCGGGGTGCCATCGAGGGTGGTGCGGGCGAGGGCGACAGGGGGCATGGGTTCGGCCATCTCGTTCAATAGGGTTGCTGAAGCATGGCGAGCGTGCTGCCCAGCATGCGATTGGCCTCGACCTGGTCGCCGCCGGTCATCTCGATCTCGCCGATGCGCACCGAATTCTCGACCACCGCGCGGGCCCGCTCGAAACGATGCGCGACGAAGGCATCGAGTGCCTCGGCGACACTGTCGTGGCGGGCTATCTCGCGCGCGAGAACGATCCCGTCCTCGATCGCCAGGCCCGCGCCCGAGGCCATGTGTGGCGTGGTGGCATGCGCGGCATCGCCGATCAGCACGACGCGGCCCTTGTGCCAGGGCGCCGGGCGCATGTGCCATTCGAGCGGGCGATAATTGACCATCGACCCCGGGCCGATCGCATCGCGCACGCGCGGGACGTCGCCGCCAAAGCCCTCGAGCAGCGCCTTGAGCCGGTCGACCAGTTCGTGGTCGGCGTAGCGCGGGTTGTCGGGCACGTGCTCGAGCGCGAAGAGGTACATGTCGGTGGCCGAGACCGGGTTGAAGCCCAGCTTGACCTTGCCGCCGAAGACCATCTCCGTCCCGGTCATGCCCTCGCGGCGCGGGACCACCGCACGCCAGCAGCCCTGCCCGGTGAAGACGGGGGGCGGCGTCTCGGGAAACAAGGCGCGCCCCGTCGCCGAATAGATGCCGTCGGCGCCGACGACGAGGTCGTAGCGGCCTTGCCGGCCATCGTCGAAGCGCACGGTCACGCCTTCGCCGTCGTCGTCGAACGCGGCGACGCGGCAGCCGAGGTGGACGGATATCCCGGCGGCGCGCACGCGGGCGGAGAGGATGTCATGCAGCACGGGGCGCATGATCCCGCCCGAGGACTGGACCGGCTCCGGGTTTTCCAGCGGCGGGACCGCGAAGATCACCGTGCCGTCGGGCGCGAGGCCGCGGATCCCCGAGCCGATGTGGCTGCGGGCGCGAACCTCGTCGAGGACGCCGAGATCGTCCAGCGCACGCAGCGCCATGCCGGTCATGCTGATGCCGGCGCCATAGACCTTCCAGTCGGGATCGGCGTCGATCAGGTCGACCAACACGCCGGCGCGATGCAGGGCGAGCGCCGCGGACATGCCGCCGACGCCGCCACCGACGATGAGAGCCGAGCCGATCAAGCTGGAATCTGCCACAGGCCCGCGTCGGGCGCCATTTCGGCATGCGGCTTGGTGCCCGGCAGCAGGCGGCCCGTTCCCCAGTTGTCCATCGTCTCCAGTCCAGGAATGTGCACCTTGGGTTCCCAGGTGTCTTCGTCCACCACCTCGAGGTCCGAGGTATATTCGACGGTATTGCCGCCGGGGGTGGTGTAGTAGGTGAAGGTGTTGTTGCCGGCCGTGTGGCGGCCCGGCCCCCACTGCAGCTCGATCCCCGCCTTGGTCATCCGCGCCAGCCCGCGCATCAGCGCGTCGACCGAGGCGACGTCGAAGGCGATGTGGTTGAGCGCCGGCGGCCCGGGCAGGATGGCGAGGCGGTGATGCGCCGGATTGCAGCGCAGGAACACCATGAAATCGCCCAGCCAGTCCGACAGGCGGAAGCCCAGCACTTCGCGGTACCAGCGCTCGAGATCCTTGTGCGCGGGCGAATGCAGCACGACGTGGCTGATCCGCAGGGGCACCCCGGTGTCGGGTGCGAGGGTGTCGACCGTGCGCTGGGCCGCGCCGGCGATCACCTCGAACGCGCGACCATCGGGATCGAAGGCACGGAAGGCGCGGCCCCCGGCAGGTCCGTCGGCCGGGCCGGGCTCGGCGATGATCTTCGCCCCCGAGGCCTTGACCTGTTCGAACAGCGCGTCGAGGTCAGCCTCCTTAGCCGAGAAGCCGATCAGGTCGGTCTTGCGCACCGGACCTTCGCGCAGGCGCAGGACATAAGGGTGCGACGAGCCGGCGGCGGCGAAATACCGCGCGCCCCCGCTCTCGCCCGCATCGACGAGTCCCCAGGTCTCGACGAAGAACGCACTTTCTGTAGCCAGGTCGGGCACGGTGAGTGCCACGTATTGCAGATCGGTAACGCCGGTCACCATGACGGATAAGCCTTCCCTTGCCGCAGGCCGAGGCCTGCGGCGTTGTCGTTTCAGAACTTGAAGCTGGCCCTGACGCCATAGGTCCGCGGCTGTTCGGCGTTGGTCTGGATCAGGTTGGCAGAGGTGGCGGTCGGATTGAGGATGCGCTGGTTGTTCTCGACGTTGAACACATAGGCGGTGAGCGACCAGCGATCGTCAGCCTGCGCGACCGTGGCCGACAGCGTCGTCACGAAGTTGGACGCCGCCTTGAGGTAGCTCAGATAGTCGGCGCTGAGGTACGTCGCGGTGCGGAACCGCGTGCCGGCCTGGAGCACGAGCTTGTAATCGCCGAGCGGAACGGTCTGCCGTCCGTCCACCGTGACCGACCATTTCGGCGCGTTGAACGCCGGGCGGCCCGAGCAATCCACCGCGAAGACCGAAACCGTGCCGCCGGGTGTGGTCTGCGTCGTCGGGGTGAAGCCGCAGGCGGTGTTCGGCGGCAGGCCCTGGTTGGGGACGTAGTAGACGAAGCTGTCGTACTTGGTGTCGAGGTACTGCACCGTGCCCGACAGGCGCGTGTTCGGCATCGGCTGGAATTCGAGGTCGAGGTCAAAGCCCTTGAGCGTGCTGGTGCCGATGTTGCGCGTCAGGAACACCGTCGAGGGCGGGTTGCCGAGGTCGTAGCCGAACTGCGTGAACTGCTGGTTGCGGTACTTCCAGTAGAACGCCTCGAGGTTCACTTGCAGGCGGTTGTCGAGGAAGCGGTTCTTGGTGCCCAGCGTATAGGCATCGAGCGTCTCGGGCGCGAAGGTTTCGAGCCCGCGGGCGAACGAGAAGCCGCCGGCGTGATAGCCGGTCTCGAAGCTGGCGTAGATCATGTTGCGCGGGCTGAGATCGTACTGCGCGGCGAGGCGATAGGTGAACTTGTTGTTCTTGAGCCCCGAATTGATCACGATCGGCGAGCGCAGGACGAAGGGCGCGGTCTGCGACCCACCGGCAAACGGCGGCAGCACGAACAGCGGCACGTTGGTTACCGGAACGCCGGCGCGGGCGTAGAAGGCTTCGACGTCGGCGCCGCTCTGCACCGCCGGGATGAACGGCAGGTTGGGGCAGGAATTGCCCGCTGCCGGGTTGCCGCAGAACAGGATGTAGACGTCGGACCGACCATCGAAGGTCTTGCGGTCCGAGGTATAGCGGCCGGCTGCGGTCAGGCTGAGGTTCTCGATCGGGCGGAACGTCAGCTTGCCGAACCCGGCGGCGGATTCGGTCCGGGTGCGGAAGTTCTGGAAGGGCGACAGCGACCACTGGTTGTAGCGCGCCACGGCCGAGATGCGCTCGTCGAAGTAGATCCCGCCCAGCAGGTAGTCGAGCTGCGCGCCGATCTTGCCGGCCCAGCGGGCCTCGATGCTGGTCTGCTTGTCCTTCTCCTTGGTCGCGGCATCGCGGAACAGGTTGGTGAAGGCATAGTCGAGGCTGGCTTCGCGATAGGCGGGCTGCACCGTCAGCGTCCCCGCATCGGTGTGCAGGTTGAATTCGGCCGTCGCGCCGAAGAAGCCGTTGTCGTTGCGCGGCCGGCCATCCTGCACCGCGCCGGCACGGCCGACCTGGGCATAATAGCGCGAAGCGAGCAGCGCCTGCGAGCGCGGGTCCTGCGTACCCTGCTGCGGCGAGAAGCCCGAAGGCACAAACTGATAGCCCGCGAACCCGGTCGGGCCGAACCGCGGGTTGACCGAGCCGAGGTAGAACCCGGTCGCGCTGGCGCCGCCCTGGTGGGCATAGTCGATCGACAGGCGCGCGTCGAAATCGGGGCTGGGCTCGGCATAGGCCTGGAAGCGCACGCCCGCCTCGCGCTGGTTGCCGGTGCCGTCGCTCTGGAAGGCATCATGGCGCGAAAGGCTGCCCGCAAGGCGCAGCGCAACCTTGTCGCCCACCGGCACGTTGATCGCGCCCTGCGCGGTCAGCCAGTTGTAGTTGCCATAGCCGACGGTGCCCTCGGCGCTCATGCTGTTCAGCTTGGGCTTGTTGGGGATGACGTTGATCGCGCCGCCGGTGGCGTTGCGGCCATAGAGCGTGCCTTGCGGGCCCTTGAGCACCTCGACGCGGGCGAGATCGTAGAACACCCCCGAGGTCGAGCTGGGGCGGCCAATGTAGACGCCGTCATAGTTGAAGGCGATCGCCGGGTCGGAATAGGAATTGAGCGTATTGTTGCCCACGCCGCGCAGGTAATAGACCGTCGTGCCGCCCGCGCCGCCGATCGCGGCCAGCGCCGGCGACAGGCGCGAAAGATCCTCGGCGCGGGTCACGCTCTGCTTGACGAGGTCCGCCGAGGAAATGACGTCGATCGCCAGCGGCGTCTTCTGTGCGCTGGTGGTGACGCGCTCGGCCGTGACGATGATTTCGGCCAGCTGGCCATTGGCGGTGGTGGCCGGCTGCTCCGCCGTGGCGGGCGCCTGTGGGCTCGATTGATCCTGTACCTGATTTTGTGACTGGGCCAAGGCCAGGCCCGGGGCCAGCGATGCGATGCCCAGGGCCATCGCCGATACGCCGCGCGCAAAAGTTTTCATGCAAGCTCTCCCTACTTGCTCGCCCGCTATTTCCGGGTCGAAGGAATATTTATTCCGGCTAACATGAATAAGGGGGGTGTGCAAGCCACGGACCCGCATGGACACAAATACATACAGTTATTCTTGATAACAGGAATATCGGGGCATATGCTTGCGACAGCCGGCAAAGGCACGGGCAGCGGCGGCGAATCGCGGCGCTCGACAATGGGAGAATGGGCGTGAACCAGGCGGATAACGAACTGCTGACGCGAATTGGACCCGGATCGGCGATGGGGTCGCTGCTGCGCGAGTATTGGGTTCCGGCCTGCCGGTCGGCCAAGCTCGTCGCCGACGGTGCGCCCGAGCGCGTGCGGCTGTTTGCGGAAAACTTCGTGGCCTTCCGGGCGACCGACGGCCGCGTAGGCTTCCTCCAGGAAGCCTGCCCGCATCGCTGCGCCAGCCTGCGCCTCGCTCGCAACGAGGGCAACGGTCTGCGGTGCATCTTCCACGGGTGGAAATTCAGCGTCGACGGCGAATGCGTCGATGCGCCGACCGAGCCCCGCGCCCAGCGCGAAAAGTTCGCGCGCAGCGTTCCCGTCCGTCATCACCCCACGCACGAGGCCGGCGGCCTGGTCTGGGTCTACATGGGCAAGGAGGCCGTTCCGCCGCGCTTCCCCGACTTCGAGTTCACCCACCTGCCGGCCGACCGTGTGGCACCGTATCGCGGCATCATCCGCACCAACTGGCTGCAAGGCCTCGAGGCGCTGCTCGATTCCGCGCATGTGGGCATCCTCCACGGCACCAACCTCGACAGTGCCGCGGGCCGGGCCCTGTTCCAGGACGAGAGCGACCTCATGCTGGGCGATGGTGCGCCCATTTTCGAATTCGACGAGCAACCCTATGGCTTTCGCGAAGGCGCGGTCCGGCAGGAACTCGGCGACAATCACTATGCCCGCGTGCGCGAGGTGGCGCTGCCGTTCTTCAGCTTCATCCCGGCCGCGCCGCGCGGGTCGCGCATTGCCTGCTGCTCGATCCCGATCGACGAGACGACCACCGCACAGTGGTACATCTCGTACAATGCCGATGGGCCGCTGTCGCCCAATGCCATCTCGATGCTGGGGCGGTGGAGCGAAGACCCGGATCACTTCAACGCCGACATGGGCGATGCCGACAACCTCTGGCACCAGGATCGCGAGGCCATGGCCGCCGGGCACTGGTCGGGCATCGTCGACCGCGGCAATCCTTACGAGGACTTCGCGGTGCAGGAATCGATGGGGCCGATCGTCGATCGCACCCAGGAATACCTCGGCACCTGCGACCGCGTGATCTATCGCGCGCGCCAGCTGCTGCTCGACGCGGTGCGGCGGCACCAGGCGACGGGCGCAGTCGCCTTTCGCGACGAGGCCATCGACTTCGCCCGCATCCGCGCGCTCAGCTATGTCTTCCCGCGCGAGGGCGACTGGCGCACCGCGCATCGCGAATACGCGATCTGAAGGTGCCTGTCCGCGGGCCTGCCCTCAAACCGGAAGGGCGGTGCGGTAGACGATCGGCCTGAGCGCAAAGCTGGTCGTCACCCCGGCGACACCCGGAATGCGCGTCAGCCGCTGGCGCAGGAAATCCTCGAACGAGCCGAGCGAGCGTACGACCACGCGCAGCTGGTAATCGGCGTCCCCGGTCATGAGGTAGCATTCCATGACTTCGGGAAACTCTGCGATCGCCTGCTCGAACCGGGCGAGGTGGCGATCGTCCTGCTGGTCCAGCCGGATGCGCACAAAGGCAGTGACGCTGAAGCCGACCGCCTCTGGATCGACCAGCGCGACATAGCGCGAAATAACCCCGTCGGCCTCCAGCTGGCGCAACCGGCGCAGGCAGGGCGAGGGGGAGAGGCCCACCCGCTCCGACAGGTCCTGGTTGGTCATGCGGCCGTCGGACTGCAGTTCGGCAAGAATCCGGCGATCGGTGCGGTCGATCGTCGCGGCCTCACGCCTTTGCGCCTCAGGGGTGGAATCTGTCGTCGAATGGTTCATGCGCAGCAGTGTCTGCCAAATCCTACGGAATGCAAGGCTGATTTCGCAAGGACACGGCAGGCCTTCCGCGCGTAGACTGAACCTCTCGCGGGTCTTGAGGGCCCGAGCCGAAAGGTGCCCCGATGATCGCAGACGCTGCCACTCTTTCCGCCCGTTCGCCGGCCACGGCGCCGTCGTCGATGGACCGGGAGGATCTGGTCGCCACGCTCGAGACGCTCGAGCAGCGGCTTCTGTGGCTGTCGTCGTGGACGATCCACAACGCCAATCACATCCGTGAAAAGCGCGACGGGCTGAAAGTGGGCGGCCACCAGGCCAGCTGCGCCTCGATGACCGCGATCATGGCGGCGCTCTATTTCCATGCGCTCGGGCCGAACGACAAGGTCGCGGTCAAGCCGCATGCCGGGCCGGTGCTCCAGGCGATTCATTACCTGCTCGGCAACCAGAGCCGCGAGCGGCTCGAGCGGTTCCGCGCGCTGGGGGGCGCGCAAAGCTATCCCAGCCGCACCAAGGACGCGATCCCGGTGGATTTCTCGACCGGCTCGGTGGGCCTCGGCGTGGCGATCACCGCGTTCAGCAGCCTGGTGCAGGACTATCTCATCGCGCATGGCCAACTGGCCGAAGCCGATGCAGGCCGCATGATCGCACTGATGGGCGATGCCGAGCTGGACGAGGGCAACATCTACGAGTGCCTGATCGAGGGCTACAAGCACGACCTGCGCAATTGCTGGTGGGTGGTCGACTACAACCGCCAGTCGCTCGATGCGACGACCGCGGATCGCATGTTCCGTCGCTTCGACGACATCTTCGAGACCTGCGGCTGGCGCGTGGTCACGCTCAAGCACGGCAAGCTGCAGCGCGCCGCCTTCGCCCGGCCCGGCGGGCAGGCGCTGGAGGCGTGGATCGACACTTGCCCCAATGCCGAATTCGCGGTGCTGACTTACCAGGGCGGGGCGGCCTGGCGCGAACGCCTGACCGCCGACATCGGTGACCAGCCGCACGTCGCCGCGCTGCTGGCCGAGTACGACGACGATGCGCTGGCGCAGATGATGACCAACCTCGGCGGGCATTGCATCGAGACGCTGATCGACGCCTTCGATGCCGCCACCGGCGACCAGCCGACGCTGTTCATCGCCTATACCGTCAAGGGCCACGGCCTGCCGCTCGCCGGGCACAAGGACAACCATTCGGGCATGATGAGCCCGACGCAGATGGACGTGTTCCGCGAGCGGCAGGGCATCGCGGCCGGCGAGGAATGGGCCAAGTGGGGCGCGCTGGGCGACAATGCGGCGCAGCGGCTCGAAGCCTTCGTCGCGACCAGCCCGATCGCCCGCCAATTGGCCGAACCCGTGGCGCCGGCCGTCCCGGTGCCGGCGATCCCCGTGCCGGCAGGGGCCGAGCAATCGACCCAGGCCGCGTTCGGGCGCGTCATGCTCGACCTTGCCAAGTCGGGCGAGCCGCTCGCCGACCGGCTGGTGACCACTGCGCCCGACGTCACTCAAACCACCAACCTCGGCGCCTTCGTCAACCAGCGCGGGCTGTTCCGCCGGCAGGAACTGGCCGACGTGTTCATGAACGCGCGCATTCCCTCGGCGCAGAAGTGGGTGCAGCACGCAGCGGGCCAGCACATCGAGCTGGGGATCGCCGAGAACAACTTCTTCCTCGCGCTCACCGCGCTCGGCTTGGCCGCGCCGCATTTCGGCACGCGGCTGCTGCCCGTGGGCACGGTCTACGATCCCTTCGTGGCGCGTGGCCTCGATGCGCTGAACTACGGCTGTTATTCCGATGCGCGCTTCCTGCTGATCGGCACGCCTTCGGGTATCACGCTGGCGGCCGAGGGCGGCGCGCACCAGTCGGTCAACACCCCGCTGATCGGCATGGGCCAGCCCGGCCTGACGACCTACGAACCCGCCTTCGCCGATGAAGTCGCGTTGATGATGGGCCACGCCTTCGATCTGATGCAGCGCGAGGGGGGATCGTCTGTCTACCTGCGGCTCTCGACCCGCGTCATCGCGCAGGAAACCCGCGAGACGGACGACTGGCAGGCCGACGCGCTGGCCGGCGGCTACTGGCTGCGCCGCCCGGCCGAAGGCACCGGCGCCGCCGTGGTCTTTTCCGGCGTCGTCGCGCCCGAGGCGATCGCCGCGTGGGAGCAACTGGCCGACGACATCCCCGGCCTCGGCCTTTTGGCCGTGACCAGCCCCGACCTGCTGCATCGCGGCTGGTCGGCGGCCCGCGCCGCGCGCTGGCAGCACGGCGCACCGCAGCAAAGCCATGTCGAGCGCCTGCTCGCCCCGCTGGCGCGCGATGCCGGCCTCGTCACCGTGATCGACGGCTCGCCGGCCGCGCTGTCGTGGCTCGGCGGCGTGCGCGGCCACCGCGTCAGCCCGCTCGGCACCGACCGCTTTGGGCAGACCGGCGACCTGCCCGATCTGTACCGCACCTATCGCCTCGATACCGACGCGATCATCGACGCCGCGGCAGAGCTGTTCCTGTAATCGCGAGCGCGAATGGGGGGCGTTTCCCCTGCGGCCCAGACACGGCGTAACCGTAAATTTGCAAATGGTCCCTAGGTCGTTTGCCGATACGCCGGTGGGCTGGATCGTCCAGGTCCTCAAGCCCACCGGTGTCGCTCGACATGGGGGATGCGGGGGGCATGAAGCGACGGAAATGGCCGCGTGGTTGACCATTACCTGCTGGCAGGTGTGGCCGTCTCGACGCTGTTCGCGATAGTCATTGGCGCGGCGCTGGCGACCTGTGGCTTTCCACTACCGCGGGGTGTCCGCTTCGGCTGTGTGGATGGCTTGCGCGGTTATCTGGCGATATTCGTCGTTTTCCACCATTTCGTCATATCGATCGCCTGCAAGACGGACCACCTTTGGGCCGAGCCGGTCGCGAACGTCTACAACGAATTCGGAAAGGCGGCCGTAGCCTTGTTCTTCATGGCCACGGGACTGGTTTTCTATCCGCGGGTAGTCGACGGCTTTGTCAAGACGGATTGGCCGTCGGTTTATAGCGGGCGCCTGTTCCGCATCATTCCAATGCTTCTGGTGTCTACCTTGATTTGCGCGTTGATCGTTGCGACCGAACATCGCGTGACGCTATCGGCGCACTTGCCGGTAGAAATCCTGGAATGGCTCGAAGGACAGCAAGTCCCGCTGTTCGACGTCAGGACCAGCTATCAGGTCAATGCCGGGGTATTCTGGTCGATCTGGTGGGAATGGTTGTTCTATTTCCTTGTCCTGCCGCTCACGGCCTTGATCCGCCAGGCTTTCGCGCGGGATGGCATGCGCGTCATGCTGATCCTGCTGCTGACCCTGTCCCTGCTGGGGCGGTTGAGCGGCATGGCGATATTCACCTATCTCCCGCTGTTTGTCCTTGGCATGCTGATCGCCGAAATCGCCGCGTATGCGCGCGTGCGCCAGGTTTTCTCGCAGCCATGGGCGTCCCTGCCACTGCTAGCGGCGCTGGTCTGTGCGGCGACCTTGTTCCACGTCCCTTACGGTGTCGTTCCCATGGCGCTGCTGGGCGGCGTTCTGCTGGGCATCGCTGCCGGAAACGATCTGTTCGGTTTGCTGTCGAACCGCGGGGCGAGGATGCTGGGAGAAATATCGTTCTGCATTTACGTGCTGCACGGCATCGTCCTGCATCTCGCTTTTCGCTTCTACCCAGTCGAACGGAACCAACTTGCGGTTCTGCCGATTCTCGTGGCGGTCATCGTTGTCGCTTCCGCCCTGTTGAGCCTCGCGGTGGAGAAGCCGGCGATAAAGATAGGCAAGCAGAGCAATGCGGCCTTGCCGCGCTATCGCGCGCGTTTGACGCGGCTGGGGCGTGCGAATGCAGTCCGGCAGGGCGCCCGCCCCACGGTCTGACGCCGCGCAGCCCACTACGCGGCGACCAATAGTCAGGCATGGCATGCCGGAGGCATTGTGCCCCCGGAATGTCACGTTTGCTGCATCACTCGTGCCGCATTACTGATGACGATAGACCGCGCGTTCGTGGCTGAAGCACTTGAAGCCGAAGTAGCCGTGGTAGCTGCCCATGCCGCTTGTGTTGACGCCGCCGAACGGCAGGTTGTTTTCCAGATAGTGCGAGAACACGCCGTTGACCGTAACCCCGCCCGACGAGGTGCGCGCAAGCACCGTGTCGACCACGGCCTCGTCGGCGCTGTAGACATATAGCGCGAGCGGCTTGTCGCGGGCCTCGATGTAGCCGATCGCCTGGTCGAGCGTGTCGTAGGTCATCACCGGGATGACCGGCGCAAAGATCTCGTCCTGCAGGATGGTCATCTGCGGGGTGACGTCGGTCAGCATGGTCGGGTGGACGGTGAGGTCGTCGGCCTCGAACGTCCCGCCGACGGCGACTGTCGCGCCCTTGGCCACGGCATCGTCGAACATGCCCTTCACGCGGTCGAAGTTGGCGCGGTTGACGACCTGCGCGATCCCGTCCTTCTTCAGCTGCCCGTCCTCGCCATAGAGATTGGCGCGCACGCTGGCGGCGAAGCCATCGACCAGCGCGGCCTTTTGCGCTTCCTTGACGAAAACGTAGTCGGGGCTGATGCAGGCCTGTCCGCCGTTGAACTGCTTGGCGGCGGCGAGTTGCACCGCGACCTTGCCGATGTCGGCACCCTCGTCGACGATGACCGGTGACTTGCCGCCCAGTTCGAGCGTCACGGTGGTCAGGTGCTTGGCCGCGGCGGCCATGACGATCTTGCCCACGCGCGGGCTGCCGGTGAAGAAGATGTGCGAGAACGGCAGGTCGAGCAGCGCGGTCGCGACCGAGACATCGCCTTCGAACAGCGCCACGTCCTTTTCATCAAAGGCTTCGCGGATGATCGTGGCCGCGACGCGGACGGTTGCCGGGCACAGGTCGGTCAGCTTGACGATGCAGGTGTTTCCCGCCGCGACCGCCGCCGCCACCGGCCCGAGCGCGAGACCAAGCGGGAAGTTCCACGGCCCGAGCACGAGGCACACGCCGCGCGCTTCGTAGATGATCTGCGCGCGGTCAGCCGGGTTGAGCGAGGGCGTCACTTCGGTAGGCGCCATCCACGCATCGAGGTTGTCGATGTTGCGCTGGATGTTGCCGGTCACGTTGAGCACTTCGGTCACGCGGATCTCGCCCACCGGCTTGCGCGTATCCTCGAGCACGGCGGCGACGATGTCGTCGGCATGCGCCTCGACCGCGGCCTTGAGCTTGGCCAGCTTGGCCTTGCGGACCTCGGCACTCGAAGCCTTGGCTTCCCACTGGTGCGCCTGCTGCAGGTCGAAGACGCGACGGATGTCGTCAGCAAGGTCTGCGGCGGTAGGGGCAGTCGTCGTCATGGCTGGGGTATCCTGCTCGAAGCTTATGGTTCGTTAGTGTAACTAACGAGTTTGCGCGCCGCTGGCAACGCTGTCCGAAAGGGTCCGTGTAGGTCGCTACGCTGTCGGCGCAGCCGAGCGAGGTCCGCTTGATCAGCTTATGCTGGCGTCGCAAAGCGGAATCGGCAAACGCGCGATGCGCGAGCGCTTCGCATATCTACATCGGTTTTGGTCGGGAGTGGCGCCGCGAGGATCGCTATGCACCCGTCGTGGAAAGCGATGCAGTGGCGGAGACGGAGGGATAGGCCGCCGCGTCGCATAAATATCCTAAAATCAGCATCTTATTACGGAGTGATGTGTAGCAGATGGCGGAGTTGTGTATCAATCCCCTTTGTCATCCGGCGGCTTTCAACAGGCAAGTCGCCGGCCTTGCTGGTAGAGGTGATCTGTCCCTATGGCGCCTACGAGGGTAACCGCCGCGATCGAGCAGCCACCCCGCCCAGATCCCGCTAGGCAGCAATCTTCATTTCACTCATGATGAACTGCAAAGCTGCATCTTTATCGTCTCGAAAAATTGGCATTGGGAGGCGCTTATTCTGAGCGCGGCCAAAGCGTTTTCGGCTGATGGAATGCAGCCCCGAATCCTCTAGTAACCCGATCATGGCTACATCTCGATTTTCGAAACCGCGGTCAATCCAGGCAAGCAAGGCTTCGTTGAGCTTAGCATCATTGTTGATGAGGTATACTGCCGCCGTTTTAAGGCCATTAGCGCGGATGACTACATCCGCCGGATAGTCTTTCATGTCGACGCTGGGGGCAACATTTTCCTCGATTTCGATGTGCTGCCCAAATTTGGCTTTTACCTCGCGGATGAAATCATCTCGGAATGCAGAGCGCACGCGTTCTCGACTGACGAGGCCCAAGTCTCTGACTCTGATTAAAGAACTGAGAAACGCCATCGCCCGTTGGGCGACATCGGGCGCCGGGAAAGGGTCGGTCTTTATCTCGTAGCTGTCACGATCCCAAAATGCCCCTCCCTCTTGGAGGATGGCGTCCAGCATGTCGCTTCGTGCCCCGGCATTGATCGGAATGTCTCGAGCAATCAGATCGGCCAAATAACTACCGTCATCTTCAAAAACGAAACCATCCGCAGTTTCGGATAGATAGAAAGAAATACGGTCGCCCGAACTATCCTCGAACAACGTTGAGATCGCCAAACCGCTGGGGACGGGGTGGGCTTGCAGGCCGCCGCAAAAGGCTTGGCAAAGGCTGCTTTTCAGGTCTTCGATCATGAAAACAGCGGCCCCAAATCATCCATAATACGGAAGAATCTGCGCGCTTCATCCCAGAATGTCGATATGGATAATGCCGAGGTGCGGCGAGGCGTTTGATGAGTTGGCGGGATGCGTACCAGTTTGTCCAGACCTGACGCACCTTCCTCCAAGCCCCCTCTATCACAATGAGCATGTGCGTGTATGCCCGGGTGGCTAGAGTGAAATTCATATCTGCCAATAACTGAAAAGCCGCCTGCCGTTCTCAAAAGCAGTACGGATTTGAGATCTCCCCGGTTCACGTTTACCTGGGCAACCAGCACAAACTCCCGATCGCCGCATTCTGCCCTGGCAGAACGCCATTGCCATCCCGCTCGTGTTGGCCGCGTTTTCTCGAAAATTGGACAGTGCCGAGGCGACATATCGTCTGTACGCCAGCCGGTATCTTTCGAGATGATCTTTTTTTCAGCAGCGATATGTCTGACGCGCATGTGCTGACCATCCCCTCAATGGGCTACAGCCTTTGTGGCAGCTTAGGAAGGACGGTGTAAGCACTCGCCGCCTGCTGTCCAGCGTCGAACAGCGCTAGACAATCGTAATGCACTTCGACGGCCCCGCAGTTGTTAGCGCTATTGTCCTTTTGTCCCTAATGTCCTGGAGGTGTCTGCTCCATCTCTCGGACGTCGCAATAGCGGGAAGTGAGTGTCGCTGAGCGTCTGGCAATCCAACCGCGTTCGCTACAATCCGCCCCTAGAGGTTGCGCTATTGGGGTGCGATTTTAGGGAGCCGAGGTTGTGTCGGCATATTTTCCTAGGAAAATCAAAGCATAGTGGCGGAGACGGAGGGATTCGAACCCTCGGTACCGGATTTACCAGTACGACGGTTTAGCAAACCGTTGGTTTCAGCCACTCACCCACGTCTCCGGATCGCAGCGGCGAGGGCGGCCTATAACCGGGGTTTTTGGGGCGGGCAAGGGGTGGGTGATTTTTTCCCCAGCCCTGTTTTCGTGGGCCAGCCTTGCGGGGTTGATCGTGTGACGCGGGCCTTGCGGCGCCGGCAGCTTGTCGCATGGCGGGTTTCGGCTCATCGTCGGTTCATTGTGCGGGCGCGAGGTTGGGGCGTACGGCGCGGGTTCGCGGTTGACGGGGCCGGCGTGTTGGCGAAGGTGGAAAGGGCGGGGGCGTGCTGCAGTGGCGGTGCGTGGCCGGCGCCCTGGAGGGGACGGATACGAGATGAAGATTGCCATCCATCAACGCCTGGCGCTGCTGGCGGCCGGGCTGTCGCTTGCCATTGCGCCTTCGGCCGGCGCGCAGGTGCAGACGATCGATCCCAATTCGGCGATCGACAGCGACCTGGCGCCGCAGCCGGGCACGACGCCGGCACGACCGGCCCCGCGCCCTGCGCCGACCACACCGCCCGCATCGGGGGCCAGCTATGCCAACCCCGTGGGCAGCGAGCGCGCACCGGACGCGCCGCCGGCGCGTGACCCGGGATACATGCCGGGCGCAGGCATGGTGCCGCCACCGGCTGGGCAGCAGGCGGGCGCGCGCGGCCAGTCCTGGCACGAGGACGACCTGATTGGCGCGGCCGAGGGGGTCTTCGGCAAGGGCGCCAAGGGCTTGGCGATGATGATCCGCGACGTTCTCAAGAAGCAGGGCGAGCCGATCGGCTACATCACCGGGCGCGAGGCGGGCGGCGCGCTCGTCGTCGGCCTGCGCTATGGTTCGGGCACGCTGCACCACAAGATCGAGGGCGACGTGCCGGTCTACTGGACCGGGCCCTCGGTGGGCTTCGATGCCGGGGCCAACGCCGGCAACACGTTCGTGCTGGTCTACAACCTCTACGACACCGCCGAGATGTTCCATCGCTATGGCGCGGGCGAGGGGCAGGCCTACCTGATCGGCGGCTTCAACGTCAGCTACATGCGCCGCGGCGACATCGTGCTGATTCCGGTGCGCATGGGGGCGGGCCTGCGCCTGGGGGTCAATGCCGGCTACATGAAGTTCAGCCGCAAGCAGACCTGGATGCCGTTCTGATCGACCCGGACGTGTCGAGCCGGGGGCGCGACACTGCATGCTGTATTTTCTTGCGCCGCCGCGCCCCCGGCGGCATGGGGGCGGCGCTCTTTTCAGCCAGATTTGAAAGAAAGCCACAGCCATGCTCGAAAACCTCGCCCCGCAGCCGGCCGATGCCCTGCTCGCGCTGATCAAGCTGCACAACGCCGATCCGCGGGCGGACAAGATCGACCTGGGCGTGGGCGTCTATCGCACGGCCGAGGGCGCGACTCCGGTGTTCCGCGCGATCAAGGCGGCCGAGGCCAAGCTGCTCGAGACGCAAGGGTCGAAGGCCTATCTCGGCCCCGAGGGCGACATGGGCTTCGTCAACGCGCTGGTGCCGTACGTGTTCGGCAAGGACTTCGACACGGCGCGGGTCGATGGGATGCAGGCGCCGGGTGGCACGGGCGCGGTGCGCCTGGCGATCGAGGTGGCCAAGCGCGCCGGCATCAAGCGGGTGTGGATGGGCACGCCGTCGTGGCCCAACCACGCGCAGATCGTCGCCGCAGCGGGTCTCGAGCTCAAGACCTTCGCACATACCGCGGCGGATGGCACGGCGGACCTGGCCGCGCTGAAGAATGCCCTGGCCGAGGCTGCGGCCGACGACCTCGTGCTGCTGCACGGCTGCTGCCACAACCCCACCGGCGTCGACTATACCCCGGCGCAGTGGGACGAGATCGCGCCGCTGCTGGCCGCACGCGGCGTGCTGCCGCTGATCGACCTTGCCTACCAGGGCCTGGGCGAGGGCATGGAGGCCGACGCCTACGGCTTGCGCAAGGTGCTGTCTGTCGTGCCCGAGGCGCTGGTCGCCTATTCGTGCGACAAGAACTTCGGCCTCTACCGCGACCGCGTCGGTGCCTTTTATGCGGTGACCGGCGATGCGGACGCGCTGGCGCGCGCCATGTCAAACGGTGCCACGATCGCGCGTGCGTCGTGGTCGATGCCGCCCGATCACGGCGCCGCGGCCGTGCGTCTCATCCTCGAGGATGCGGACCTCACCGCGATGTGGCTGGCCGAGCTCGACGAGATGCGCGACCGCATGCGCTGGGTGCGCGATCGCCTGGCCGCCGCCGGGCAGGTCGGGCCGATCGCGATGGAAGTGCTCGGCACCCAGAACGGGCTGTTCTCGATGCTGCCGCTGTCGGGCGAGCAGATCCTGGCGCTGCGCGAGGCGCATGGCATATACATGGCGGGCAGCGGGCGCATCAACATCGCCGGGCTGACCACGGGCAATATCGATCAGTTCGTGGAATCGCTGCGCGCGGTGACGGCGGGCTGAGGCGGTGAACCGGCCATCCGCAGGGGCGGGGCAGCATGCGTTGCTGCGCCGCCTCGGGATGGTCCACCCCCTGATCCAGGCGCCGATGGCAGGGGTATCGACCCCGGCGCTGGCGGCGGCCGTCAGCAATGCCGGCGGGCTTGGCGCGATCGCGGTGGGTGCGACCGACGCTGCTGGTGCACGCGCCATGATTGCACAGACCCGCGCCGTGACGGCCGGCGCGTTCATGGTCAACGCCTTCGTTCACGCAACGCCTCGCGCCGATCCAGAGCGCGAAGCGGCGTGGTGCCGGGCCCTTGCCCCCCAATTTGCCGCGTTTGATGCCAAGCCGCCGCACGCTTTGCGCACGATCTATCGTTCGCTGACCGACGACCAGGATATGCAGGCCGTGCTGGTGCATACCGCGCCGGCGGTGGTCAGCTTTCACTTCGGCCTGCCCGGTGAAGCCTTGCTTGCCGGCCTGCGCTCTGCCGGATGCCTGCTTGCCGCGACGGCCACGTCGGTCGAGGAAGGCCAGCGCATCGCGGCGGCGGGACTTGACTTCATCGTCGCGCAGGGTTGGGACGCTGGTGGGCATCGTGGCCAATTCGATCCCGCAGCGCCCGATGCGCGGCAGAATGCCCTGTCGCTGACCCGCGCGCTGGTCGTGGCGCAACCGCTGCCGGTGGTGACCGCGGGGGCCATCATGGATGGATCGGATCTGCGTGATGCGCTGCATGCGGGCGCTATCGCCGGGCAACTCGGCACTGCGTTCATAGACTGTCCGGAAAGCGCGGCACGGCCTGCACATCGCGCAGCTTTGCGGATGGCACCGGGGACGCAGATGACGAGTGCCATCTCGGGCCGCCCCGCGAGGTGCCTCGTCAATCGCTTCACCGCGCTGGCTGATCTCCCGCCGGTCCCGGACTACCCACGCGCCTACGACGCTGGCAAGGCGCTAGACGCGGCGGCGGTGGCAAAAGGCGAACAGGGGTTTGCGGCGCAATGGGCCGGCACCGGCGCGGCGCGGGCGCGCGCCATGCCGGCGGGCGAGCTGGTTGCCTTGATCGCGCGCGAGTTGACGACATAGCGCGCCGTCAGCGCGTGCAAGGCAGGCTTCAGGCCTTGGCGGACAGGCTCTGCATGCGCTGCAAATAGCGGGCCAGCACGTCGATCTCGAGGTTGACCTTGCGGCCGACCGCCAGCTGGCCGAGCGTGGTGACCTCTGCCGTGTGCGGGATGATGTTGAGCAAGAAGTGGCAGCTGCCGTCGCTCTGGTCCTCGACCGCATTGACGGTGAGCGAGACGCCATCGACGGTGATCGATCCCTTGCCGGCGATGTAGGGTGCCAGTGCCGGCGGCGCGGCGACGGTGACGCGCAGGCTGCCGCCCTCGTGCGCCAATGCGGCGATCTCGCCCACCGCGTCGACGTGGCCGGTGACGATGTGGCCGCCCAGTTCGTCACCCAGACGCATCGCCGCCTCGAGATTGACCGGCGCCCCTTCGGACCACTGCGCGGGCGCGGTGCGGCTGATGGTCTCGCCCGAGACGTCGACCGCGAACCAGCCTTCGCCCGCGACGCCGCCCTTGTCGACCACGGTCAGGCACACACCCGAACAGGCGATCGAGGCGCCCATGGCGATCCGGGCCGGGTCCATGGCGCAGGAGATCGTCACGCGCTTGTCGCCCTTGTCGGCGATGGCAATGACGTTGCCCACTTCGGTGACGATCCCGGTAAACATGGCCTGCTCGGTTCCTTACTGTTCAGCGCCGGCGGTGGTAGACGGTGAGGGTGTCGCTGCCAAGCCGGCGTTCGTCGGCCCTGTCCCATCGGTCATGCGCATCGGCCAGCGCAGCGAGTCCGAAATCGCCCACCGCGGGAAGGCCCGGGCCGACGAGGATGGGCGCGCGATAGAGCAGCAGGCGATCGACCATGTCCGCCGCCAGAAAAGCGGCCGCGGCACCGGACCCGCCTTCGACGAAGAGCCACTGCGTGTCACCGAAGGCGCCTGGCTCGGTGATGTCGGCCACCGCGCGCCAGCCTGCCGGTGCGACGCCGCGCGTCAGCACCCAGCGAATGGGGCTGCGCGCCTCGAGGCCAGGCAGGCGCACGTCGAGCCGGGGCGCATCGGCGCGCAGCGTGCCGCCGCCCACCAGGATGCCGTCGGCGCGGGCGCGTTCGGCATGGCAATGCGCGCGCGCCGCTGCCCCGGTGATCCACTGGCTGCTGCCATCGGGCAACGCAATCATGCCGTCGAGCGTCAGCGCCAGCTTGAGCGTGACGTGCGGGCGTCGTGCCGTGGTGCGTAGGAGGAAGCCGGCCAGGGCCGCGCGGGCTGCGGGCGAGTCGACGCAATCGGTGGCGATGGCCGCCGCGCGCAACCGCGCCAGCCCGGCGCCGGCTGTGCGGGGATCGGGGTCCTGGCAACCGACGACGATCCGCGCCGGCCGGGCTGCCACCAGCAGGTCGGCACAGGACGGGCCGCGCGGCGAGGCATGGGCGCAAGGCTCGAGGCTGACATAGACCGTGGCGCCGGAGACGTCGCCCGCCGCAGCGAGCGCCATGGCCTCGGCATGGGGGCGGCCGCCGGGCTGGGTCCAGCCGCGCGCGATCACCCGGCCCTCGCGTACGATCACGCAGCCGACGGCGGGATTGGGATGGCTGAGCGGACGGCCGCGCAAGGACAGCGCGGCGGCCACGTCGAGCCAGCGCGCGTCGTCGTGGCTCGCAGGGGTCACTGCGATCCCGGAGTCGACGCGGGCGTGGGAGCGACGGTCGGCGAGGGGGGAACCGGCTTGCCGGTGATCTGGCGCAGCAGCGCGGCGTTGCGCTCCTTCTCGGCCTTGCGCTCGGCGGCGCGCTCGGCCGTGCCCTCGTCGTACATCTTCTGCGTGTCGATGCCGGTTGCGGCGCCGACGGCCTTGTACATCCGCCGCACGTCTTCGGCGCGCTGCTCCTCGGCGGCCTCTTCCTCGTCGGCCTTCTTCTGCGCGGCGATGTTGCCGGCGATGATTTCCTTGTCGCTGCGGTCGGCACGCCACGATTCGAAATAGATGATCGTCGGCGGCTTGGGCAGGCCGCGCCCTTCCTGCAGCGTCATCAGGTAGAAGATGCCGCCGGTGACCAGTGCCGCCATGAGCAGCGCACGGCCACGAAACTCGCTCGGCGCGCCAAGCACGTTCCAGAGATCGACCACCGCGCGGCGGGGGGAGACGTTGCGGAGAAAGGCCTTCATGCCCACCAGATAGGGATCGCGCCGGAATAAGGCAATTGCCCGCAGCCGCTTGGCGGTGTCTCGGGCGGCGGGGGGCTATCGGCTGGGCATGTCATCCCAATTCCACTTTCGGCCGTCACCCTGAACTTGTTTCAGGGTCTAGGCTTCCCCCTCGCGCCATGATCGAAGGCAGTGCCGGCCTTCAAGCTGCACCCCGGACCAAGGCCGGGGTGACGAAGGGAGGGGTGACGAAGAGAGCATTGAAGCCCGGTCCCAACCGCTCTCTGCCTAAGCCAGGCTGTAGAGCCCACGCCCCTCGTTCTTGAGCCAGCGGTTGGCCGACACGACGCTGCCTTCGAAGAGCTGGTCGAGCAGCGCGTGGAACGCGGGGCTGTGATCGAAATGGACGAGATGCGCGACCTCGTGCGCGACGACCGAGCGGCGCACGAAGTCGGGCGCCATGACGAGGCGCCAGTTGATGCGGATGGTGCCGTCGGCGGCGCAACTGCCCCAGCGGCGGCGCGCGTTCGACAGGCCGAGCGGGGGCACCGGTTGTCCGGCGCGGGCGCAGTAATCGGCCAGATCCTCGGTGCACAGCCGCAGCGCCTCGGCGGCCAGCCAGCGGCGGACGCGCCCGGGCAATTGCTCGGCAGGGCCCCCCACCAGCAGCGCGCCGTCGTCGACCACGGGCTTGCGCGGATGGGCGGTGTCCCACGCGATGGTCAGGCTGTCGCCGCGAAACGGCAGCACGGTGCCGGGTGCAAGCATGATCGCTGCGGGAATGCGGACCAGCTGCGCGGCCAGCCAGTCGTGGCGGTCGCGCACGAAGGCGAGGGCATCGCCCAGCCGGGCATGGGGCGGGATCGAGATGCGCGCCGCGCTGCCATCGGGGGCGAGGCGAAGGGTCATGCGCCGGGCCTGGCGCAGGCGGCGCACCTCCACCGGCAGATCGCGGCCCGCGACCGTCACGGTCGGGAGTGCGCCGGCGGCCGGAGGGGCAGAAGGGGAGGCAGCGGGCCTGCGCGCGCCCGGACCTGCGGGGCGGCGCAACCAATCCATCACGGGAAACGGAACCCCATCGGCGCGCGCGGTGCGGGCGCGCTGCCGCCGTCCCATTCGCGATCGGAGACGATGTGGTTCTCTAGCGGGCCGGCGACGACTTCGCTGATCGCCTTGCCGACTACCGACACGCCGGCACGATGCACCGCGTCGCGATCGCCGGATTCAAGGTAGTGCCAGTCGGGCAGGGGCTTGCCGTCGGCGCGCAGGCGATAGGCACAGGTCGAGGGCAACCAGGCGACTTGCGCGACCAGCCTCGGCGTCAGGCGCAGGCAGTCGGGCACCATCGCGCGGCGGTGGCGATAGTCCGAGCAGCGCGCGGTCCGGGTGTCGAGCAGCCGGCAGGCGACATTGGTGTGATGCACCTCGCCGGTGTCCTCGTCCTCCAGCTTGTGCAGGCAGCACTTGCCACAGCCATCGCACAGCGCTTCCCACTCGTCGCGGGTCAGCGTCTCGATCGGCTTGTCCCAGAAGCGGTCGTCCGGGCCTGGGGGCGTACTGCCAGCGGCCATGTCAGTGGACCCAGTGGGCCAGTTCGGCAGCGACGGCATCGCCGTTCTGCTCCACCGGAAGCAGCGCGACGGGCTTGCCGTCGGGCCCCATCAGGTAGGCGGCGCGGCTGTGGTCCATGAGGTAAGCGCTGGCCGGCGCGCCGGGGGCGGCGGGGCGCTTCTGGTAATAGACCGCGAACTTCTTGGCGATGGCGGCAACCTGCTGGTCGGTGCCGGTCAGGCCGACCAGCTGCTTGCCGAAGTTGGCGGTGAACTGGGCGAGCACTTGCGGCGTATCACGCGCCGGGTCGATCGAGACGAACACCGGCACGACCTTGGCGGCAAGGTCGGCGTGTTCGCGCGCGAAACGATGGTAGCCCTGCATGAGGTTGGCGGAATCGAGCGGGCAGACGTCGGGGCAGAAGGTGTAGCCGAAGTAGAACACCGTATATTTCCCGGCGAAGTCCGAGGCATGGACCGTCTTGCCTGCGGTGTTCACCAGCGTGAAGTCTCCGCCCAGCTGCGCACCCGCGAGCGGCGGCTCCTCGGCTTGGGGCGTGCCGCTGCCGCACCCGGCGAGGCCGAGGGCAAGCGCCAGCAGGGGGAGGCGTGCGGCGCGCAGCACGCTGTTACGGCGCGCAATATTCGACAGGGAAGCGGGGTGATCCATGGCGCGCCGGTTCATGCTCTGCTAACAGCCCGCTTGCAAGGGGCTTGGCCGGAACGCGGCCGCGCCGCCGTCGATACCAAGCCATAACCGGGCCAGCAGGAGGGCCAGTACCGTGCCGTTGAACAGGGTTTCCGCCATCCGTCCCGGTATCCGTCGTCCGGCCGTCCGCCGCATGGCGCTCGCGCTCGTCGCGGCGTCGCCGCTGGCCGTCGCCCTCACGGCCACGCCTGCGTTCGCGCAGTTTTCCGAGAGCTACAAGTTCCTCGACGCCGTCCGCAAGAAGGAAGGCGACAAGGTCAACGACGCGCTGCAGAACCCCGCCTCGCAGATCATCAACACCCGCGACGTCAGCACCGGTGAAAGCGCGCTGCACATCGTGACGCAGCGCCGCGACCTGCTGTGGATGCAGTTCCTGGTGGGCAAGGGCGCCAACGTCAACGCGCGCGACAACAAGGGCGAGACGCCGCTGGTCAAGGCCGCGAACCTCGGCTTTCTCGAGGGCGTCGACTTCCTGGTTTCGGTCGGTGCGCGGGTCGATGATCCCAACAACACCGGCGAGACGCCGCTGATCACCGCGGTCCACGGGCGCAACATCGCGCTGGTGCGCTCGCTGCTCAAGGCCGGCGCCAATCCCGATCACCCTGACAATTCGGGCAGGTCGGCGCGCGACTATGCCGCGCTGGACAAGTCGACCGCGATTGCCGATGAGCTGGAAGCCGCCGCGAAGAAGAAGACCGGCAAGGCCGCGCAGACCTACGGCCCGACGTTCTGACCACGCGCGCGGAATCCGAAGAGGACAACAGTCGATGATCGATACTGCCGCCACCCCAGAGCTGGATACGCTGACGCTGGACGAGCTGCGTGTCGAACTGGCGCCGCTGGTTGCCGAGGCGGCAATGTTCGACGGCTGGACCGAACTGGCGGTGGACAACGCCGCGTTTTCGGCGGGCGTGGAGCCGAGCGTCGCGCGGCTGGCCTTCGCCACCGCAGAGCGCGGGGCGGCGATGCGGATGATCGCCGCGTGGATCGAGCGGATCGATGCGGACATGGCACGCGCCCTTCCGCCCGAGCATCTGGCGACACTCAAGATCCGCGAGCGTATCCGCCAGCTGGTGCAATTCCGGCTCGATGCGCTGACCGGCATGGAAGAGGCGCTGCGCCGCGCGCTGATCGAGATGGCGCGGCCGGTCAACGCCGCACGCACGCTGCAGCTGGGGTGGCACAGCGCCGATGCGATGTGGCGCCTGGCCGGCGATACCGCCACCGACCTCAACCACTATACCAAGCGCACCACGCTCGCCGCGCTCTATGCCGCGACGCTGGCGGTCTTCGCCGAGGATCGCAGCGAGGATCACGCCGATACGCGGGCGTTCCTCGATCGCCGGATCGAGGGGGTCATGCGCTTCGAGAAGGTCAAGGCGCAGTTCTTCAAGCCCGGTGCCGAGCGATTCAGCCCGGTGCGCCTGCTTGGCCGGCTGCGCTACCCCGCGCGCTGATCGCCGGCCCGGCTCCTGCCCCGGACATGAGGGGGTGGGACAATTTGACCGCGATCAATTATTGCGAACGACTTGCATAAGCATCGTCGCTATGGCAGCGAGCCGTGCGTGACGCTCGATGAACTTCCGCAGGGCCACATGGCCCGACTCGCCGCGATCGACTGGTCCGCGCTCGTCCCCGAAGAGGCGGAGCGCCTGCGCGCGCTGGGCTTCGATACCGGCGCCGAGGTGCGCCTCGCGTATCGCGGCGTGCTGTTCGGGCGCGATCCGCTGGCGATCGAGATCGGGCGCATGACCGTGGCGCTGCGCCGTGTCCATGCCCGGGCGATGCATGTCGAACAGCCGGCGGAAAGCGCGACGGCATGAGCCGCGGGCCATTCACCGCCGCGCTGGTCGGCAATCCCAACGCCGGCAAGAGCGCGCTGTTCAACGCGCTCACCGGCGCGCGCCAGAAGATCGCGAACTATCCCGGCGTCACGGTGGAGCGCAAGGCAGGCCGCCTGCTGCTGCCTTCGGGCGAGCCGGTCGAGCTGATCGATCTGCCGGGTTCCTACGGGTTCAACACCACCAGCCCCGACGAGGAAGTGACCCGCCGGGTCATCATGGGTGAGCAGGCTGGACAGGCGCAGCCCGACGTGCTGGTCATCGTGCTCGATGCGTCCAACCTCGAGCAGCACCTCGTCTTCGCGCAGGAAGTGCTCGAGCTGGGCCGCCCGACCGTGGTCGCGCTCAACATGGTCGATCTGGCCTCGCGCGACGGGCTGGTGCTCGACGCCGCCGCGCTCCAGTCCGAACTCGGCGTGCCGGTGATCGAGACCGTCGCCGTGCGTCGGCGCGGGCTCGATGCCCTGGGGGCCGCGATCGGCGCCGCGCGCGATGTGGCGGCCGGCCCCACGCCGCCGGCGCCGCGGCCGCATGTGACGCTGCCCGAACGGCGCCTCCTGGCACGGCAGATGGCGCAGGGCGCCACCTTGTCCGAAACCGCGCGGCATCGTGTCCATGCCCGCATCGACAAGCTGCTGCTGCACCCATGGCTGGGCCCGGTGATCCTGGCGGCGCTGCTCTTCGTGGTGTTCCAGGCGGTGTTCAGCTGGGCCGCGCCGGTGCAGGACCTTCTCGAGGGCGGGGCCAATGCGCTGTCCGACGGCGTGCGCGCGGTGCTGCCCGCCTCGCTCTTGCGCGACCTCCTGACCGACGGCGTGATCGCGGGTGTCGGCGCGGTGGTGGTGTTCCTGCCGCAGATCCTCGTGCTGTTCTTCTTCATCCTGCTGATGGAGGCGACCGGCTACATGGCGCGCGCCGCCTTCCTGATGGACCGGATGATGGCCGGTGTCGGGCTTTCGGGCCGCAGCTTCATCCCGCTGCTGTCGAGCTTCGCCTGCGCCATTCCCGGCATCATGGCGACGCGCAGCATCACCGATCCCAAGGACCGGCTGACCACGATCCTCATCGCCCCGCTGATGACCTGCTCGGCCCGCCTGCCGGTCTATACCGTCATCATCGCCGCGTTCATTCCCAATTCCCGCGTGCTGCCGGGTGTCGGCCTGCAGGGGCTGGTGCTGTTCGGACTTTATGTGGTGGGCGTGATCGGTGCGATGGCGGTGGCGCTGATCCTGCGCCGCTCGATCACCAAGGGCGCGGCCTCGGGCTTCATCATGGAACTGCCCAAGTACCAGCTGCCCACGGTCAAGGACCTGGCGCTGGGCCTGTGGCAGCGCGGCTGGGTCTTCCTGCGCCGGGCAGGCACGATGATCCTGACCGTGGCGGTGGTCCTGTGGCTGCTGCTCAACTTCCCGCGCGCCGAGGAAGGCCGCAGCCAGGTCGATGCCTCGGTGGCAGGGCATATCGCCAATGGCCTGGCCGTAATGATGAAGCCGATCGGGTTCAATCGCGACATCGCCCTGGCGCTGATCCCGTCGATGGCCGCGCGCGAAGTGGCGGTCAGCTCGCTCGCCACCAGCTATGCCGTCGACACCGGCGACGAGGCGGCCGAAGGACAGATGCTGGGCGACCGGCTCAAGCAGCACTGGAGCCTCGCCACCGCGCTGGCATTCCTTGCGTGGTTCGTGTTTGCGCCGCAGTGCATGTCGACCATCGCCGTTACCCGGCGCGAGACCAATGGCTGGAAATGGCCCGCCTTCATGCTCAGCTACCTCTTCGCGCTGGCCTACGTCTTCGCCGGCGTGACCTATTGGACCGCGGTGGCTTTCGGTCTCGGCTGATCCCATATTGCTGGTGAATTGGCGGTGGAAAGCGGGCTGGCACCGGCCGGCGACGATGCGCTACCAAGCAAACTGAGAATTCCAAGGGACACGATTCGATGGCAGGCAGCGTCAACAAGGTCATTCTGGTGGGCAACCTGGGGGCCGACCCCGAAGTGAAGTCGTTCCAGAACGGCGGCAAGGTCTGCAACCTGCGCATCGCCACCTCGGAAAGCTGGAAGGACCGCAACACCGGCGAGCGCAAGGAGCGCACCGAATGGCACACCGTGTCGATCAGCTCCGAAGGTCTCGTCGGCGTGGCCGAGCGTTACCTGCGCAAGGGCAGCAAGGTCTACATCGAAGGCCAGCTGCGCACCCGCAAGTGGCAGGACCAGAGCGGCAATGACCGCTACACCACCGAAGTGGTCGTGGCCGGCATGGGCGGCACGCTGACCATGCTCGACGGCGCGCCCGGCGGCGGTGGCGCGGGTGGCGGCGGCGGTGGCCAGCGCTCCGGCGGCTGGAACGACGGCGGTTCGTCGGGTGGTTCGTCGGGCGGCGGCTTCGGCGGTGGCTCGCGCGGGGGCGGCAGCTCCTCGGGCGGCGGCTGGAACCAGGGTGGCGGCGGCGCCGGTGGCTTCTCCGACGATCTCGACGACGACATTCCGTTCTGATCGCAGTCTTTGGATAGTGGGCCTGCTGCAGGCTTCCACCACCCCCAAACCCCCTCCTCTCAAGAGGAGGGGGCTTTTTTGTAGCTAATCCCCCTCCTCTTCAGATGAGGGGGTCGGGGGTGGTGGTGGCCTAAATCAGCGTCTCATGACCCCGCCGGCAGCGTGACCTTCGCACCCGGCGCATCGCGCAGGCGCAGATGTAGGGTACCGTCCACCGCGCGCGGCACGCGCAGGCTCGATCCGGTGAAGCCCGGCTGGACGGTCGCAGCGCGGTTGAAGGCATCGTCGGCGGCCACGGCATCCAGCAGGAACAGGTTGCGCCCGGTCAGCGTGCAGGGCTGCGAGCCATTGCCGTCGCAGGCAAGGCCCGTGATCCGCGGCAGCCGCGCCAGTGTCGCCAGCGGCACCCAGGCGCCGGCCTGGCCGCCCTTGACCAGGCGATAGCGCAACTGGCCATAGCTGGCAGGCGGCAGGTCGCTGGCGCGCAGCGTCGCCACCACGACTTGCGCATCGGTTGCCATCAGCCCCTTGCCGGCGCTCAGCACCAGCCCGCTCTGGCGTCCGGCGGGCGCGACCTCGATCGCATCGTCCGGGGTGAATGCCGTCCCCGGCGCCGCGCGCAGCGAGAAGACCAGTTCGCCGTCCTCGGGCAGGAGGTCGTCGCCGGCAAAGCGCAGCGGGCGCGTGCCGGCCGGGACCGGCGCGGCATTGATCGTGCGGCTGATGATGTCGGCGCGCGGGCGGGCCGGCCCGATCTTGAGCGAGACCGTCTGGCTGCGCCCGTCGTCGAGCTTGACCACCGCCTTGACCGCCGTGCCGGCATCGCCTGTGCGCGCGTCGCCGGTCGCGGCGAGGTGGAGACGGTCGATCCGTCCTTCGCGGGTCAGGCCGTCGGGCTTGAACTCGAGCGTGCCGACGCTTACCGAGACCACCTGTTCGAGCCGCTGCCCGGTGACCAGTGCCTCGCCTTCGCCGGCGCGCACGTCCACCCCGTCGATCCGGCTGCTTTCGGCGCGGGCGCGCAAGTTCACCGTGGCGCTGCCGTCCAGGCCCTGCTGGCGGATTTCCAGCCGCACGTCGCCGGTCTCGCCCTCGGCCAGCGGCACCGTCACCGCCAGCTTGCCGGCATCGACCGCGCGCCAGGCGACGCTGCGTGCTGGGCCATTGCCGACGCGCAGCGACACGTCCTCGACGCAACCGGGCGAGGCGCCATCGAGCACGACTTCGTTGTCGCGGCCCGAGACGAGCGGGCCCGAGGCTCCCGCGCCGCGTGTCCAGCCGCCGCCGTCGGGCCACTGGATGGTGAAGTCGGGGCCGTCATAGGCGTCGAAGCCCCAGCGGCCGTGGAGGTGCAGCGCCACCGCGCCCGGCCCCTTGGGCAGGTCCGCGCCGGGCAGGAGGTATCCGCCGCGATCGGCGCGCGGATGCAGCGCGATGTCGACCGTCTTGCCGTCGGGCAGGGTGGTGCGTGCCATCATCGCGTGGGCATAGCCGGTGGCGAAGACCAGCGGCGCGCCCTCGACCGGCAGGACCATGTCGCCACCGCGCGCGCAAAGCGGCCCGGTCGTGCTGCCGCGCAGCTGGGGCGGGCTGTCCGCGCCGATCGCGGGCATGGCCATGACCATGACCGATTTGGGCTTGGTGAACGAAGGCGCGGTGTTCAACCGCAGCGAGGTCGTCTCGCCATGCAGCACCGACAGCGTGGGCAGGTAATTGAACTGCGGGTTGCTGAACGCGCCGAAGACGCGCGCCAGGTCACGGATCACGCCGATATAGGGGCTGTAGACGCCGGCGCCGCCCTGCTGCGTCGCGCTCAGCGTGAAGGCCAGCTGGGTGGGGGCGCCGGTCAGCGTGTCGGTCAGCGAATTGGTGTGCACATCGCTCAGCACCAGCGTGTCGCGATCGTCGAGCAGGCAGGAAGCCTGCTGTTCGACCACCTTCGACAGGCAATCCTCGTTGAGCTTGATCGACAGGCTCTTGGCCAGCACCGGCGCCAGGCGGCGCAACTGGTCGGGGTGCGCCTCGCCGTCGCCGCGGATGCCGGCCATAAACGCCTCGAGCCGGGCATGGTCGAGCGAGACCTGGTTGAGATCCTGGCTTGCGCGCACGAACTCGCCGGGCTTGCCGCGCACCGCATCGACTAGCGTGCCCTCGGCGCCGTTGGTGTCGGGCACGATCAGCACCACCATCTGCCGCGCGCCCTTGGGCACCGTCAGGCTCAATGCCTTGTCGCGGGGCTTGTCCTTCCAGGTGCGCGCAGTGCCCATCCATTCGCGGGGCGGCGGGTTGGTCGCCCCGCGCAGGAAGGCCGACACGACCATCAGGTGCGCGCCCTGGTTCTGCCCGGGCACGGCGGCAATATCGACCTTGTCGCCTTCGGCAAGGCTCGGCACCTGCGCCAGCGGCAGGGTCTGCGTGCCGCGCGTGACCGTGACGGCTAGGTCCGGCCCAACCAGTTCGAAGCGCGCCGCGTCTGCATTGGCCGGCACCGCGTGAGCCAGCGCGAGCGCGAGGGCCAGGCTTCCACCGGACTGCAGACGGCGCAGCCGGTGAGGGGAGGGCAGGGTCGGGGCAACGGAGCGGAGGGACGTCATCGCGCGCAATCTGCTGGGTTGTCGGCCAAGGTCAATGGGAAAGCGACACCGTCGTGTCGCAGGGCACATTTCGTGATAGCGGTAACACATCCGGGGCGGGAACGGTGCCGACCTTCCGGGCTTTCGGTTTCATCACCGTTAAGCGATGCCATGCCATGATGGCCGCACGATTTGTAAAAACCTGCAGGAGTACCCCGCCATGACCACCCCATCGCTCGATCGCCGCACGCTGGTTCGCAGCGCGGCGGCGCTGGCCGGCGGGCTCACGGCGGGGCTCGTCGCACCCTCGGCGCAGGCGGCGCAGACCCAGCCTGCCGGCAGCGGCAGCACAATCCTGCCCCGCCCGGCCCCGACGCCTGCCGCCGGCACTCCGCCGCCGGCACGCACCGGCCGCCCCCCGCTTGGCCAGCGGCGCTTCACCAGCACGGCGGTGGAGGAGGAGATTACCCGCGTCTCGGGCATGATCGCCGATCCCAAGCTGCGCGCGATGTTCATCGCCTGCTATCCCAACACGCTCGACACCACGGTCGAGATGGGCATGGTCGATGGCCGGCCCGATGCCTTCGTCATCACCGGCGACATCCCGTGCCTGTGGCTGCGCGACAGCAGCGCGCAGCTGTTTCCCTACGTCCATCTGGTGCGCAAGGATGCGGTGCTGGCCGACCTGTTTCGCGGGCTGATCGCGCGGCAGGCGCGCTCGATCCTGATCGATCCCTATGCCAATGCCTTCATGCGCGATCCGACGGCGGGCACCAGCCTCGATTGGTCCAAGACCGACCAGACGCTGATGAAGCCCGGCGTCGCGGAGCGCAAATGGGAGGTCGACTCGCTGTGCTATCCCATGCGCCTCGCCTGGCGCTATTGGCAGGCGAGCGGCGATGCGCGGCCCTTCGACGACACCTGGGCGCAATCGGCGCGCACCATCATCGAGACCTTCCACGCCCAGCAGCGCAAAGAGGATCGCGGGCCCTACAGCTTCCGTCGCAACAGCGACCGCCCGACCGAGACGATGATGCTCGACGGCTATGGTCCGCCGGCGCGCGCCGTCGGCCTGATCCACAGCGGCTTCCGCCCCTCGGACGATGCCTGCACGCTGCCGTTCCTGATCCCGTCCAACCACTTCGCCGTTACCACCCTGCGCGAGATGGCGCTGGTGGCCGAGGGCGCGCGCAAGGACAGCCAGCTCGCCGCCGATGCGCGCGTGCTGGCCGACGAGATCGCCGGCGCGCTGGCGCAGTGGGGCACGATGTTCCTGCCCGACGGCAAGGGCGGCAGCCGGCAGGTCTGGGCCTACGAGGTCGACGGCTATGGCAACGCGCTGTTCATGGACGATGCCAACGTGCCCTCGCTGCTGTCGCTCGCCTATCTCGGCTGCGTTCCCGCGACAGACCCCTTGTGGCAGGCGACGGCCGAGGCGTGCTGGTCGCCGGCCAATCCCTATTTCTTCAAGGGGCAGGCGCTCGAGGGGATTGGCGGGCCGCACGTGGGCATGGGGCAGGTCTGGCCGATGAGCCTGATCGTGCGCGCGCTGTCCTCGACCGATCCCGACGTGATCCGCGCGCTGCTGCGCCAATTGCGCGACACCGATGCTGGCACCAACTTCATGCACGAGGCGGTGGACATGGATTCGCCCGCGCAGTTCACGCGCAGCTGGTTCGCCTGGGCCAATGGCCTGTTCGGCGAACTGATCGTCGGGCTGGCCGACCGCCTGCCGGCGGTGCTGACCGGCGCGATCTGACGTTTACGCTTTTGGGGCGAGCGATCACTCGCCCCAGAGCGCACGTTCGGCCCGATCGAGGTCGTCGACCACGCTGGCATTGCGCGCCACCACCATCGACGCACGCCGATCGGCCTTGAAGCGCGGCCATGCGGGCCAGGCCGGGGTCGAGGGCGCACCGCCCTTGATGAAGGCGACCATCGCGCCGTGCCAGGCATCGGCCACCGGCTGCTCGGCCGCGGAATAGCCGAACATCTGCGCTGCGACCGGGTTGGTCACATGGTCGAAGGTGAGCGGCACGTCGAGCACGTGCGGGCTGCTGCCCCGGTGCGGTCCGCCCGGTGCGGGCAGGGCGAGGCGATAATGCCACACGCTCGCCCCGCGCGCGGCGTGCGCTTCGGCCAGCCGCAGGTTGGGCATGCCGTATTCCTCGGCGGTCAGCAGCTTCCAGCGGCGCTCCGCCTCGCTGAGGTCGGGATAGGCCTGCGCATAGCTGCGGTTGAGGGTCGCCATGCGCGCCATCGTCTCGTTCGAGACCTGCTGCGACCACAAGGGCTTGGCAGCCTGGGCGGGCGAGAGGAACAGGCGGCTTTCATCGGCATTGGATCCGACCAGCAACGGCACGCGCGGTACGCGGCCCTCGACCATACGGGTCAGCGGCATCTGCGGCAGGAACGTGCCATCGACCACCGCGCGGAACGCCATGTTGCGCGGCCACTCGCGCCGCGCGGCGACCTGGGCCTCGATGATCGCGGGGAAGGGCGCCACCAGCAATCGTTCGCGCCCGCCGAGCCGCGCCACCACGGCATTGGCAAAGGCCGCGGCCTCGCCCGGATTGTAGACGGTCTGGCCGCCGCCGCTGCAGACGATGGCGCGGGCATAGAGGCCATCGGCCGCTGGTGTCGCCATCAGCGTGACCACGTTCTTGCCGCCGGCGGATTCGCCCATCAGCGTCACGCGGCCAGGGTTTCCGCCGAATGCCGCGATGTTGGCGCGCACCCATTGCAGCGCGAGGACGAGGTCGCGAATACCGTTGTTGCCGCTGCCGGCATAGCTGCGGCCGAGCACATGCCCCAGCTCGCAATAGCCCAGCGCGCCGAGGCGATAATTGACCGACACGCAGATCACGCCATGCGCGGCAAACCGCTCGCCGGTCGTGAGGGCGGCCCCGCTCCACCCGGTCTCGTTGGCGCCGCCGTGGATCCACACCACCACCGGGTAGCGACCGGGCGCGGCCGGTGCCCAGACATTGAGCTGGAGGCAATCCTCGGCCTGCGTCGCGGGCAGCGGGTCGAAGCCCTCGGGTTGTGGCGCGGCGCGGGGCGGGCGCGTCGCATCCCATTCGCCATGCCAGGCGCGCGCCGGTCGTGGCGCGGCGAAACGGGCGGCGGTGCCATAGGGGATGCCGGTGAACACGCGCACCGCCTCGCCCTTGCGGCCCTGCATCACCTCTTCGCTGCGGCCGCGCACGAGGCCACCGCTCGTCGCGACCAACAGCGGATCGCGCGGCGCTGCGGCGGCCAGCGCCTCGAACGGCAGGCCCAGTCCGCCCAATGCCGCAACCCCGGCGCCGATGCTGCCTGTCAGCACGCTGCGCCGTGAAATCTCCGCCATACCTGCCTTGCCCTTTTGCCCTTTTCGATCTGCCTTACACAGTCGGTTCGGGCGGCCAAGGTTCCGGCAAAATGTGCGGGCGGCAAACCGGCGTTCAGCGCGCCCAGTTCAGGCGAAGTCGCAGCCCGGCAACGAGGGCGTTACGCAGGGCGGGATCCCACGACGGGGCGATGACGTATTGCAGGTCGGGCTGGATCGTCATCCAGCGGGTCACGGCGCGTGCGGCGGTCAGCTCCAGCGCAGTCTCCGCCGGCCGGGCGCCAAGCGCGCGGCGCGTCTGCGCGCCAAGCCAGGCGCGCGCCATCGCCAGGCCCAGCTGCCAGCCACCGGCGTCGCGAACCACGCCCGCGCCGCAATAGCCCGCGACCGCATTGGTCCGCGCATCCGCCAGCCCCGCACGCACCCAGCCGTGCCATTTCGGCGCGAACGACACCTCCGCCAAGGCGAAGACGCCTTGCGACCAGGCCGCTGCAGTCTCATCGTCGGTGCGCGGTTGCGGGCGGGAATAGCGCCACGCCCCGAGGTGCACACCCCCGCCTTCGCCAAGTCGCGACAGCGGCACATCGACCTGCCCGATGACCAGCGCACCGGTCGCGCCGGGCAGTCGCAGGGCCGGCAAGTTGGCATCATCGACACTGCCCGCGAGCGCATCGAACACGCCGAGGCGCAGCACGGCATTGCCATGCGTCGCCCCCGTCAGCACGACGCCGCTCGCCGCGACGGGAAAGACCGAGGGGCCGTTGGGGCCGGATTGGCCGAGCTCTGGTCCCGCGCCGTGGCTTGAGTGAATGAACAGCGCGCCGATCGCCTGGACGTCGAACTCGCTGTTGAGGTCGATCAGGCCGGCCTTGGCGGTGATCGCCAGCGGCGCGGCATTGTCGCTCAGCCGCCAGCGCAGCCAGGCCTCGAACAGGTGGTGTTGCGGTGGCGCGGCAATGTTGCTGACCCCTTGCGCATCGCCGACCCAGCGTCCCGACAGGTCGGGGCCGTGCACCGCCATCAGGTCGACATGCGCCGAAAGCGCACCCAATCCGACGACCCCACCGTCGACGTCGACCCAGGCATCGGCGCGCCCGATCACGACACCGCCACGCTCCGCGCCGCCATCGAGCACGGTCACCGCGTCGGCGGTATAGCTGAAGCCGGGGGATAACGGCGGGGCGGCGTCGGCTTCGGCGGCACGCAGCGGCTGGATCGCGCAGACCATCATGTATAGCAGGGCGAGCATACGGCGCAGCGAGCGACGGGACAGGGCGGGGCGGGGATCGGACATGGCGGCCAGCCTAAGTCCCCGCCGCCTACGTCCCGGCTATCCCGCGCTTAGGTAGGTCTGCGCTGCGCGTCGCTGCGGATGGCGGCACCAATCTGCCGTTTACCCGGCATGACCAGAACGCCCGCGGCACAACTTTGCCGGACTGCGACACGCGGCCTTCGCGCTGGCCTGTTGCTGTGGTGCATCAGTGGATGGCAAAGAATAGGTATGCACTTTTGTGCTGGCAGGTCTCGCTTGAGCCGCTATGATGAGAGGGCATAAAATGCACAAAGCCCGGCGCGGCGGTGGGAGAGGACGCCGTTAAAATCCACGCGCCGGGCAAACAATCTGCCATGCAGATTTACCCAAAAATCCCAGTTTAGCTAGGTTTACCGCAGATGCGGCGTGAGCCGTCCGGCGCCACGCGTGCGAATCGCGGGCGCGCGTCCGGGCGGCGATAACCCGTCCCTTCGCTGCGCGTATCAGCGCGGCGAATCGACGGGGGAGTCGCAGCGCCGGGCCTCCCCCTGGCCAGAGGGGGAGACCCGGCGGCGGTTTCAGGCGCTGGCCAGTTCGGGCCGGTTGGCGATGAGGTTGTCGACCACCGAGGGATCCGCCAGCGTCGAGGTGTCGCCCAGTGAGCCCAGGTCGTTTTCCGCGATCTTGCGCAGGATGCGGCGCATGATCTTGCCCGAGCGGGTCTTGGGCAGGCCGGGGGCGAATTGAATCACGTCGGGCGTGGCGATCGGGCCGATCTCGTGGCGCACCCACTGGACCAGTTCGCGGCGCAGCGCCTCGTCCGGCTCCACCTCGGCATTGCAGGTGACATAGGCGTAGATGCCCTGGCCCTTGATCGCATGCGGCATGCCGACCACGGCGGCCTCGGCGATCTTGGCGTGGGCGACCAGCGCGCTTTCGATCTCGGCCGTGCCCATGCGATGGCCCGAGACGTTGATGACGTCGTCGATGCGGCCGGTGATCCAGTAATAGCCGTCCTCGTCGCGGCGGCAGCCATCGCCGGTGAAGTACCAGCCCTTGAACGTGGTGAAATAGGTCTGGAAGAAGCGCTCGTGATCGCCCCAGACGGTGCGCATCTGGCCGGGCCAGCTGTCGCCGATGACCAGGCACCCGTCAGTCGCGCCCTCGAGCGTCACGCCGTCGTTGTCGAGCAGGGCGGGGCGCACGCCGAACATCGGCTTGCTGGCCGAGCCGGGCTTGAGCGCGGTGGCGCCGGGCAGCGGGGTGATCATCGCGCCGCCGGTTTCGGTCTGCCACCAGGTGTCGACGATCGGGCAGCGCGCATCGCCCACGACCTTGTGATACCACTCCCAGGCCTCGGGATTGATCGGCTCGCCCACCGAACCGAGCAGGCGCAGCGACTCGCGGCTGGTGGTGTGCACCCATTCGTCGCCCTCGCGCATCAGCGCGCGCAGGGCGGTCGGGGCGCCGTAGAAGATCTCGACCTTGAACTTGTCGACCACCTGCCAGAAGCGGCTGGGGTTGGGGAAGTTGGGCACGCCCTCGAACATGACGGTGGTGCCGCCGTTGGCGAGCGGGCCGTAGACCACGTAAGAGTGACCGGTGACCCAGCCGATATCGGCCGCGCACCAGTAGATCTGACCCGGGCGATAGTCGAACACGTACTGGTGCGTCATCGAGGTCCACACCGCGTAGCCGCCGGTGGTGTGCAGCACGCCCTTGGGCTTGCCGGTCGAGCCCGAGGTGTAGAGGATGAACAGCGGGTCCTCGGCGTTCATTTCCTCAGGCGCGCATTCGGCGCTCTGGCGGCCGACCGCCTCGGCCCAGGCCAGGTCGCGGCCCTCCTGCATCGGCACGGCCGCACCGGTACGCGCCAGCACGACTACGGTGTCGACCGAGGGGCAATGCGTCAGTGCTTCGTCGACGTTCTTCTTGAGCGGCACGCGCTTCCCGCCGCGCAGACCTTCGTCGGCGGTCAGCACGATGCGGCTGTCGCAATCCTCGATGCGACCGGCCAGCGCATCGGGCGAGAATCCGGCGAAGACGATCGAGTGGATCGCACCGATGCGCGCGCAGGCCAGCATCGCCACCGCAGCCTCGGGCACCATCGGCAAGTAGATCGTCACGCGATCGCCGCGCCCCACGCCGCGCTCCTTGAGCAGGTTGGCGAGACGGCAGACATCGGCGTGCAGTTCGCGATAGGTGATCGCGCGCGAGGCATCCTCCGGGCTGTCGGGCTCCCACAGGATCGCCACATCGTCGCCGCGCGTCGCCAAGTGCCGGTCGAGGCAGTTGGCCGAGAGGTTGAGCGTGCCATCCTCGAACCAGCGGATGCCGAAGTCTTTCTCGTGGAACGAGGTGTTCTTCACCTTGGTGAAGGGCTTGATCCAGGTGATGCGCTGCGCTTCCTCGGCCCAGAACGCTTCCGGCTCCTCGATCGAGCGGCGATACATCGCGTCATAGCGCGCCTCGTCGATCAGCGCGCCTTCGGCCCAGGCGGCAGGAACGGGATAGACGGCTTCGGCCATGGACGTACCCTCTCTGGTATCTTGCTTGGTGCAATTCGTGTGCCCGTCACGCTACTCGCTCGCGTCGCGCACCGCCAGTTGGATATAAGTATTGCACGGCGCGCCTGTCGCGCTGGCGACACAGATCGCGGCCATGCCGCATCGCGCAACGATCTGACGCGCGGCATGCAAAAGCACTCCCCCCGGCGGAATGTGCGCGCTAGGCTGGTGCCCATGTCGCGCCTCACCCCCGTCATCGCCGCGCTCTGCGCCTCCACCCTGCTTTGCGCCGCACCCGTAAGGGCCGAGACCGTCTGGGTCCGCGCCGGGCATCTCGTCGATCCCGAGGCGGGCAAGGTCTGGCCCGCGCGCCTGATCCGGGTCGACGACGGGCGGGTGACCGCCGTCACCCCCGACGGGCCAGTGCCCGCCGGCGCCAGGGTGATCGACTGGTCGGCCTATACCGTGCTGCCCGGGCTGATCGACATGCACGTCCACCTGCCCGACCTCGACCAGTCGGAGAACGTCGCCGAGCCGCTATTGCATTCGGCGATGGAAAGCGCCTTCGTCGGCGCGCGCCATGCCCGCGCCACGCTGATGGCCGGCTTCACCACCGTGCACAACTGCGGCAATTTCCGCGCCTATGCCGATGTCGAGCTGCGCAACGCGATCAACCGCGGCGACGTGATCGGCCCGCGCATCAGCACCGTCGGCGCTTATGTCACGATCCCCGGCGGCGGCGGCGAGGTCACGGGCTTCGCTCCCGACGTCACTGTGCCCGCCGACATGCGCGCCGGCGTGGTCGTCGATGCGGCGGACACCACGCGCAAGGTCAACGCGCTGTTCCAGCACGGCGTCGACTCGATCAAGCTGATCGCCACCGGCGCGGTGCTGGCGCAGGGTACCGAGCCGGGTCAGCAGGAGTTGAGCGACGCGGAGATGCGCGCCGCGGTCGAGGTGGCCAGGGGCCGCGGATCGTGGGTCACGGCCCATGCCCACGGCGCCAGCGGGATCAAGGCCGCGATCAACGCCGGGGTCAAGGCGATCGAGCATGCCAGCCTGATCGACGACGAGGGAATCGCGCTGGCCAAGGCCAAGGGCGTCTGGCTCGACATGGACATCTACGATGGCGACTTCATCGCCGAATACGGCCGCGCGCACCATTGGCCCGCCGACATGCTGCGCAAGAACGACGACACCACCGAGGCGCAGCGCATCGGCTTCCGCAAGGCGGTCAAGGCCGGGGTCAAGCTGTCGTTCGGCACCGATGCCGGGGTCTATCCCCACGGCCTCAACGCGCGGCAGTTCAAGTACATGGTCCGCTATGGCATGACGCCGATGCAGGCGATCCAGGCCGCCACCACCGTCTCGGCCGACCTGCTGGGCTGGAGCAAGGACGTCGGCGCGCTCTCGCCCGGCCACTATGCCGACATGATCGCGGTGAGCGGCGATCCGCTGGCGGACATCACGGTGCTCGAGCGCGTCGACCATGTAGTGAAGGGCGGGGTCGAGGTGAAGTGATGGGTTGAGCGAGGCCTCGCCGCCTTGCGACACTTCGCGACCATGCAGCCTTGGACAGGCGACGCCCGCGCGCCTATCGCAGCCGCGATTCCCCCCAAGGATAGTCCACGATGACCGACAGCCTCGCGAAACCCGGTACCCTTCCGCTCGATCGCCGCAGCCTGCTGGCGGGGCTTGCCGTCACTGGCGCGGCCAGTGCCGTCGACGCGCACGCGGCGGCTCCGGCCTCGCGCGCGAAAGTCGATGCCGCGCTGCGCGCCAAGATCGAGACCGTCGTGGTGATCTTCGCCGAGAACCGCAGCTTCAACAATCTCTTCCCCGAGTTTCCGGGCCTTGCGCAGCCGCTCTCGCAAGTCGCGCCCGAGCGTGCCCGCCAGCGCGATCGCGATGGCCGGGTGCTCGAGACGCTGCCGAAGATCTGGGAGGGCATGGTGCCCGACAAGCAGGTGGTCGAGCACAGCGAGATCGTGATCGGCGAGGATGCGATTGCGGGGCTGCCCAACGCCCCCTTCGCGCTCAAGACGCCCGAGGGCGATCCCCTGCCGCACGGCGTCATCACCCGCGACCTGATCCACAGCTTCTACAACAACCAGTGGCAGATCAACGGCGGGCGCAACGACGGCTTCGTCGCCTGGGGCGACAGCGGCGCGATGGTCATGGGCCATTACGGCGATGCGCGCGCCAACCTGCGCCTGTGGCAGGTCGCGCGCGAATTCACGCTGTGCGACAACTTCTTCATGGGTGCATTCGGCGGCTCGTTCCTCAACCACCAGTACCTCGTGAGCGCCACCGCGCCCTACTATCCCGAGGCGGACAAGAGCCCGGCCAAGGATCGCATCGTCAAGCTGGACCCCGCATATACCGATCCGCCGCGCCCGCTGCTGCGGCCAGGCACGCCGGCCAGCGCGATGGATGGCCCGGTGCGGTTCGTCGCGGATTCGATCACGCCCGATCACCGCGCGGTCAACACGATGCTGCCGCCCTACCTGCCGACCTACCAGGCTGACCCGGACAAGCCGGGCCATGCCCTGGTCACCGCGCAAACGTTGCCGCCGCAGACCCATGCGCATATCGGCGACCGGCTAAGCGAGAAGGGCATCGACTGGGCTTGGTACGCCGGCGGCTGGGGCGAGGCGATGGCCGGCCGCGCCAACAGCGCCGCGTTCCCCTCGCGCCCCAATTTCCAGCCGCATCACCAGCCGCTCAACTATTTCGCCAACCTGGCACCGGGCACAGCGGCGCGCGCGCACCACTTGCGCGATGCCGGCACCGGCGAGACGCCCCGCACCAATCGCTTCCTCGCCGATGCACAGGCCGGGACGCTGCCCGCGGTCACGTTCTACAAGCCGCAGGGCGACCTCAACATGCACGCCGGCTATTCCGACGTCGATGCCGGCGACCGCCATATTGCACGCACGATCGACCTGCTGCGCCGCTCGCCGCAGTGGGACAAGATGCTGGTGGTCATCACGTTCGACGAGAACGGCGGCTGGTGGGACCACGTCGCGCCGCCCAAGGGCGACCGCTGGGGGCCGGGCACGCGCGTTCCGGCGCTGATCGTCAGCCCCCATGCGCGCAAGGGCCACGTCGATCATACCGTCCACGACACCGGCTCGATCGCGCGCTTCCTGGTGCGGCGCTTCGGGCTTACGACGCTGCCCGGGCTGATCGAGCGCGACAAGGCGATGATCGCGGCGGGCGGGCCGCCGCCGGGCGACCTTACTTCGGCTTTGCTGGTGTAGCGGGCGCGGCCGGCGCCGGGCTGGCGCTCGGGGCCGGCGCCACGGTATCGTCGGCAAGGGGCGTTGCCGGAGAGGCGGGCTGCGGCTGGGCCGAGGGCAAAGGCGCCGGCATCACCGGCTGCGGGGCGGGCAGCACCATCGCGGCGGTTTCCAGCTGGTCGAGCGCGCGCTGCGCGGCGACCCAGTCGCGCGCATGGGCCAGCCATTCGGTCGCCGCATCCTTGCCGGGCATGCGCTCGACATCGCTGATTGCGGCATCGACTCGGCCGCCGGCGATCGCCAGGCGCGCGTGATCGCGGCGGCTTTCGGGCGTCGCGCCGTCGGCGGTATCGTGGCGGATCACGAAGAGCGAGCCGATCGCGCCTGCCATCCAGTCCCAGGTATTGCCCTGCGCCGGCTTGCCCAGCAGTCGTGGCTCGACCTGGACAAATTCCTCGGACAGCGTGCCCAGGGTGACGGGATGCGCGGCTGCGGCGATGACACGATCGACCGCGCCGGGCTGGCTGGCGCCGAACCGCACGCGCAGCTGGTTCTCGAGGATGCCGAGCGGCTGGCCCCGCTCGATCGCGCGACGCGCGGCGAAGGCCACCAGCAGTGCTTCGGCACGGGTCGCCTGGCCCGAGGCGGCCATGGCCTGCTGGTTGAGTTCGGCAAGGCGCTGCTCGAGCGCGGAAACCTTGGCAGTGGTGGCGGTGAGCACCGCGTCGGCCGCGGCATTGCTGGCGGCGGCGACTACGGCCTCGGACGCAACGCTGGCGGGAACGTCACCGCTGGCGCTGGCGGACGGGTGCAAGTCCAGCTTGAGCCAGCCCTGCTGCGCCGCATACCAGGTGCCGCCGGCGCCTGCGGCAAGGATCAGGACGAGGCCGAGACCCCAGGCAAGTCGCCCGCCCCCACGGCGTTGGCGCCGCGAGTTTTCCTGTCCGATCGGCATATCCTGCATCTATTTTCGCTTGTCCGTTGCCCCGATGTCACACGTTTTTGCACATTTGTGCGGCCAAGGCCAGCAATGGTTGATCGCGGCGCATTGCAGAAATTTCAACCGCTTGCCAGCCGTGGCCGGCCATCGCGGCGATGCGCGGGGCAAGGCAGGCCAGTTTGACGGTGCTGCGCGGCAGGTGGAGGCGGGTGCATTCCTGCGCGAAATGGCGTGCCGCTTCGCCCGAATGCAATGCGACCACGCAAGGTTGGGCCAGCATGCCGGCCGCATCGCCCGACAGGGGCAGGGCCTGGGCCGCGTAGACCGTGACCGTATCCACCACGAGGCCCTCGGGCAGGGTAAGCGGCACGGGATCGCTGCCCGACAGCCGCAAGTAACGCCCGGCGGGCAGGCCTGCCGCCACGTCCTGCAAGCTGCCTTCGCCCGAAACCCGCACGGTAAAGCCTGCTTCGTGCGCGACGCGGGCGGTTTCGGCACCCACGGCCACGACCGGGAGCGTGGCGAGGGCTGCCAGGCCCTGGCCGCCGTGGCGAAACAGGTTGGCGCTTCCCGCCAGGATCGCAGTGTAGTCGGCAGGATCGGGTGCCTGCCAGGCCACCGGTGCGATGGCGAACAGCGGCGCGCCGATGACCTCGGCGATCCCCAGCGCACGGGCCGCCGCGACGCTGGCGGCGTTGCCCGGCTCGGGCCGCACGATCAGCAGCGGACGGGTGGGCAGCAATGGGAGCACGGACGCGGTCAGCCGCCGTGGAAGTAGGCGGCGATGCCCTCGGGTGCCTCGGCCAACAACTGTGCGGCGAGGGCCAGCGGTGCCGCATCATCGCCAGCGGCGAAGCGCGCGGTGGCCTCGGTGCGCAGCCCGCCATCGGGGCTGTAGAGCGCGGCGCGCAGCACGAGGTCGTTGCCATCGGCCGTGGTCAGCACCGCGATCGGGCTATGGCAGGTGCCGCCCAGCCCCGCGAGCAGCGCGCGCTCGGCCCGGATCGCGGCATGGGTGGGGGCATGGTCGATGCTGGCGAGCAGGGCCCGCACATCGTCGCGGGCGGCGAGGCATTCGATGCCGATCGCGCCTTGCGCCGGCGCCGGCAGCCAGTCCTCGGCCGGCAGCACATGGCCGACGCCGGTCTCGCCCAGCCGTTGCAACCCGGCGGCGGCCAGCAGCGTCACGTCGGCTTCGCCCGCCTGCAGCTTGGCCAGCCGCGTGGCGACATTGCCGCGGAACGGCACGATCGCGATGTCGGGGCGGGCGTGGAGCATCTGCGCGGCGCGGCGGGGTGCGCTGGTGCCGACGCGTGCACCCTGCGGGATCGCGGCGATCGTCGCGGCACCCACCAGCACGTCGCGCACGTCGGCGCGCGGCAGCACCGCGGCTATGGCGATCTCGGCGGGGCGGATCGTCTCGACGTCCTTCATCGAATGGACCGCGAAGTCGATGTCGCCGGCGATCAGCGCGGCGTCGAGTTCCTTGGTCCACAAGGCCTTGCCGCCGATTTCGGCAAGCGGGCGATCCTGGATGCGGTCGCCGCTGGCGATCTGCGGGCACAGCTCGACCATGCTCTCGGGCCACCCTTGCGCGGCGCAGAGGCGCGCGCGGGTTTCCTCGGCCTGGGCCATGGCAAGCGGCGAGCGGCGCGTGCCGAGCCGCAGCGGCCGGTTCGCCGCTGGCACGGGTTGGGGCGCGGGGTCGGGCGTGTGTGCAGGCGTGTTCATGCGCGGCTTGCCGTAAACGGGATTATCTCTAAGGGAAAGCTCCGCATGGCCCTGATCCTTGGCATCGAATCCTCCTGTGACGAAACCGCCGTCGCCATCATCGATGGCGATGCGCCGACGCTGGCGCGCCGCATCGTCGCGCAGCGTATCGCCTCGCAGGACGAGGCGCACCGCCCCTATGGCGGTGTCGTGCCGGAAATCGCCGCGCGCGCCCATGCCGATGTCATCGCCCCGATGGTCGAGGCGACGCTCGCCGATGCCGGGCTGGCGCTGGCCGATGTCGACGCGATCGCCGCGACGGCGGGGCCGGGCCTGATCGGCGGGGTGATGGTCGGCCTCGTCACCGGCAAGGCGCTGGCCATGGCCGCAGGCAAGCCGCTGATCGGCATCAACCATCTCGAAGGCCATGCGCTCTCGCCGCGGCTGGCCGACCCCGACCTGGCCTATCCCTACCTGCTGCTGCTGGTCTCGGGCGGGCATTGCCAGATCCTCGAGGTGACCGGGCTTGGCCACTATCGCCGGCTGGCCACGACGATCGACGATGCGCTGGGCGAGGCCTTCGACAAGACCGCCAAGATCCTCGGTCTCGGCTACCCCGGCGGCCCCGCGGTCGAGCGACTGGCGCGCGAGGGCGATGCCCGCGCCGTGCCGCTGCCGCGCCCGCTGGTGGGCAGCGGGGAACCGCACTTCTCCTTTGCAGGCCTCAAGAGCGCGGTGCTGCGCGCGCGCGATTCGGGGCGCTATTCCGCCGCCGACCTCGCCGCCTCGTTCCAGCAGGCCGCGATCGACTGCGTGATCGACCGCACCCGCGGCGCGCTTGGCGTGTGCAGCCCCGGCATGACCGCGCTCGTCGTCGCGGGCGGCGTCGCTGCCAACACCGCGCTGCGCACGGCACTCGATGCCCTGGCCGCCAGTGCCGGCCTGCCACTGGTCGCGCCACCGCTGGCGCTGTGCACCGACAATGCCGCGATGATCGGCTGGGCCGGCGCCGAACGCTTTGCCCAGGGGCAGGCCGATCCGCTCGACCTGCCGGCGCGCCCGCGCTGGCCGCTCGATGCAGATGCGGCGCCGGTGCGCGGGGCAGGGGTCAAGGCATGAGCGGTACGATCGGGGTGATCGGCGCGGGCGCCTGGGGCACCGCGCTGGCGCAGATGCTGGCTAGCGACGGCCGCGCCGTCCGCCTCTGGGCGCGTGATCCGGCGCTGGTCGAGACCATCAACCGCACGCACACCAACCCGACCTATCTGCCGCAGGCACGCCTGGCCGATACGATCACGGCCACCAGCGATCTCGCCGCGATGGCCGCGCTCGGCACGCTGGTCTGGGTCACGCCCGCGCAGGCGGTCGGCACCGTGCTTGCGGGCATGCCCGGCTTCGCGGGCGACCTCGTGCTTTGCGCCAAGGGCATCGAGGCCGGGACCGGGCGCCTGATGGCAGACGTCGCCGCCGCCGCTGCGCCCGCCGCCGCGATCGCGGTGCTGTCCGGCCCGACGTTCGCGCACGAGGTGGCTGCAGGGCTGCCCACCGCGGTGACGCTTGCCTGCGCCGGCGGCGAGGCGCAGTGGCAGCGGCTGGCCCCCGCCATCGCCCGCCCGACCTTCCGCCCCTACTACAGTGCCGACGTCATCGGCGCCGAGATCGGTGGCGCGGTCAAGAACGTGCTGGCGATCGCCTGTGGCGTCGTCGCCGGTCTCGGCTTGGGCGAAAACGCCCGCGCCGCGCTCATCAGCCGCGGCTTTGCCGAAATGCAGCGCTTCGGTCTCGCGCTCGGTGCCGAGGCCGAGACGCTGGCTGGACTCTCGGGGCTGGGCGATCTCGTGCTCACCTGCTCGTCCACCGCCAGTCGCAATTTCTCGCTGGGCAAGGCGCTGGGCGAGGGACAAAGCGCGGTTCAGGTTCTGTCGGGGCGCAGCACCGTAGCGGAAGGCGCGTTCACTGCGCCGGTCCTTGCGGACCTCGCCCGCCGGAAGGAAATCGCCATGCCGCTGGTTGAAGCGGTCGTCACCCTGCTCGAAGGCCGCGCCCCGGCGCGCGACGTCGTCGCCGGCCTGCTGGCCCGGCCCCTGCGCGCGGAACATCCGCTTGGCTGACATCGTGTCCTCCCCGGAAGGGGCCGCAGCCGAGCAGGCCGACATCGCCGCGCTCGCCAAGGGTGGCCGCACCAACTTCTTCGGCTTCGTGTTGCGGCTGGCCGCCAGCGTGCCGTTCCTGTTCATTGCCGGGCGTCTGTATGGCGCCGCCGAACTCGGCCGCTATGCTTCGGCGACGCTGGTCGTCGAACTCGCCGCGCAATTGGCGACGCTGGGCCAGAAGCGCGGTCTTGCGCAGCAGCTGGCCAAGGAAGACCGGCCCGGCGCCAACATCGTCGCCGACGCGCTGCTGCTCTCGACGCTGGTGTCGGTGGTCTTTGCCGCGCTGCTCTGGCTCGTGCCCGTGGCCATGTTCCCCAGCCGGCATTTCACCGCGATCGAGCGACTGTTGCCGCTGGCGATCCTGCCGCGCGCGCTGGGCGATGTCGCGTTGGCCGCGCTGGCCTATCGCTTCGACGTCGGCGCGACGGTGCGCGCGCGCGCCGTGGTCGAGCCGTGGACCCAGTCGCTGGCCGCAGGCGGCCTGTGGCTGGCAGGGACATGGCTGGCGGGCACGTGGTGGGCGCCCTTGCGCGACAGCGGCCTGATCCTCGCCTATGCGCTCGCCATGCTGGCGGCGATGGCGACGGCGTTCGTGCCGCTGATCAAGAGCTATGGTGTCCCGCGCCAGTGGAATCCGCGCCCCGGCGCCCTGCTGCGGCTGGCCAACCGCAATCTGCCGCTGGCCGGTGCCGACGCGGTCGAATGGGGGACGCGCAAGCTCGATCTATTCATCCTCGGCACCTTTGCGCCGGCAGCCGCGGTCGGCATCTATTACGTGGCGCAGCAGGTCGCGACTTTGCCGCAGAAGCTCAAGACCAGTTTCGAGCCGATCCTCGGCCCGGTCATCACCCGCAACCTCAAGGACGAGAACCACGGCGCCATCGCGCGCCAGGTCTGCCAGGTCGGCTTCTGGATCACCGCCGCACAGGCCGGGATCGCGCTCGCGCTGGGCTTGCCGGGCAAGGGCGTGATGGGGCTGTTCGGCCCCAACTTCGTCGCCGGCACCGCAGCGCTCGGGCTGCTGCTGGCGGCCGAAGTCGTCGCCTCGCCCGCAGTGGTCAGCGAGGCCGCGCTGATCTACGTCGCGCGGCTGCGCAACTGGTGGATCAGCCTTGCGACGATCGCGCTGCAGGGCGGGCTGACCGTGGCCTTCATCCTCATCGCCCGCGAACTCGACTGGGGCGGCATGGTTGAGGCGGCCGGCGCGGCATTGGCGCTCGTGCTTTCGCTGGGTCTGGCCTCGCTGCTCAAGGCGCGGCTGCTGGGCCGCATTCTCCACGAACGTATCAGCAATTTCCGCTGGGCGCTGGTCTGGGCGGCGGTCCCGGCGATTGGCGTGGGGGTCCTTGCGCGCTTCCTGCCCGAATGGGCCGAGGTCGGCTTCGGCGTGCCGGCGATCCTTGGCGTCTATGGCCTTGTCATCTGGCGGCGGGGATTCGGGCCCGAGGATCGCGTGCTGTTCCGCAAGCAGAAGGCGGCGTAATCTTTCACGCCGCTTGAGCGGTTGCCCCTCCACCACCGCTTTGCGGTGGTCCCCCTCCCCACGGGGTGGGGAGGATCTTGTCTGTCAGCTCAGGATTTTGGCGATTGCCACGAAGTCTTCGACGGCCAACGTCTCGGCACGGCGCGCCGGGTCGATGCCCAGCGTCTCCAGCGCGGCGAGCGCGCCGGGCAGGCCCTTGAGCGACTGGCGCAGCATCTTGCGGCGCTGGCCGAACGCCGCCTCGGTCACGCGCTCGAGCATGCGCGCCGAGACGCCTTCGGGCATGGCGGCCGGCACGACATGGACCACGGCCGACATGACCTTGGGCGGCGGGGTGAACGCGCTGCGGTGCACCTTCATCGCGATGCGCGGGGTGGCACGCCATTGCGACAGGATCGCGAGGCGGCCGAAGGCGTCGCTCTCGGTGCCGGCGATGATCCGCTCCGCCACTTCGAGCTGGAACATCAGCGTCAGCGACAGCCATTGCGGCGGCCAGTCCTGGCCCGAGAGCCAGCCGGTGAACAGTGCGGTGCCGACGTTGTAAGGCAGGTTGGCGACGACGTGCCACGGCCCCTCGAACAGCGTCGCGGGGTCGATCTTCGTCGCATCGCCCTCGATCACGCGCAGCTGCCCGGGGAAGGCCTCGGCCAGTTCGGCGAGCGCTGGCAGGCAGCGCTTGTCCATCTCGATCGCGGTGACATTGGCGCCAGCGCGCAGCAGGGCGCGTGTCAGGCCACCCGGCCCCGGGCCGACCTCGAGCACTTTGGCGCCCTTGAGCGATCCGGGAATGGCGGCGATGCGCGCCAGCAACTGTTCGTCGAACAGGAAGTTCTGGCCCAGCGCCTTGGATGCCATCAGCCCGTGGCGGTTGACCACGTCGCGCAGCGGCGGCAACTCGGTCATGCTGCGGCCCGCCGTGCGGCGCATTCGCCGGCCATGCGGATCGCGGCAATCATCGCGCCGGGGCGCGCCTCGCCGGTGCCGGCAATGGCGAAGGCGGTGCCGTGGTCTGGCGAGGTGCGGATGATCGGCAGGCCTAGGGTGACGTTGACCCCGGCATCGAAATCGAGCGCCTTCAGCGGGATGAGCGCCTGGTCGTGGTACATGCACACCGCCAGGTCATACGTCGCGCGCGCTTCGGCATGGAACATCGTGTCGGCGGGCAGCGGCCCGCGTGCGTCGAACCCGGCGGCCTGCAGCGCGGCAACCGCCGGGGCGATCATCGCGCGGTCCTCGTGCCCCATGCGGCCGTCTTCGCCGGCATGGGGGTTGAGCCCGGCCACGGCGATGCGCGGATCGGCGAGGCCGAAATCGCGCATCAGCGCCTGCGCCGCGATCGCGCTGCGCCGGCCGATCAGCTCGGCCGAGAGCAGGCCGGGCACTGCCGACAGCGCCACGTGGACCGTCACCGGCACGACCCGCAGCGAGGGGCCTGCCAGCATCATCACGGCATCCTCGGCTGCAATGCCGCAGGCCTGCGCGACGAACTCGGTTTGCCCGGGATGCGCAAAGCCGACGCGCGCGAGACGGCTCTTGGCGATCGGCGCGGTGACCAGCGCGGAGGTTTCGCCGGCAATGGTCAATTGCGTCGCCGCATCGAGCGCGGCCAGCGCCAGCGCGGCACCGGCATCGTCGGGCGCACCGGGGGCATAGGCCACGTCGCCCAGGTCCAGTACCGGCAGCGCCTGCCCGAAGCTGTCGCGCGCTTCCTCGAGCGAGCCGACGCTGCGCACCGCGATGTTCAGCCCCCGCGCCCGTGCCGCCTGCTCCAGCACGTGGCGGCTGCCGACGGCGACGAAGGGGGGCAGGGCTTCGGTGCCGCTGAGCGCCCAGGCGGCAGCAATGAGCTCGGGCCCGATACCGGCGGGATCGCCGAGCGAGATGGCAATGGGGGTCATGCCTGCAAGCCTAGCGGGCTTTGCCGCGAAGGGCGAGGGGCGGGGTGAACATTACACCGCGTTTGCATCAGCATCCGGGGTTTTGACAGGCCCGGCCCGAACGGACGTGGGACTGTTTACGCCCCCCGTTCGCCCTGAGCTTGTTGAAGGGCGCGAGCGCGGGGTGTGCGGCAAGGGCTTCGACAAGCTCAGCCCGAACGGGGGAGGGATATTCAAGCCTCCGTTCGCCCTGAGCATATCGAAGGGCGCGAGCGCGGGGTGTGCCGGCAAGGGGCTTCGACAGGCTCAGCCCGAACGGGGGAGGGATATTCAAGCCTCCGTTCGCCCTGAGCTTGTCGAAGGGCACGAGCGCGGGGTGTGCGGCAAGGGGCTTCGACAAGCTCAGCCCGAACGGGGGAGGGATATTCAAGCCTCCGTTCGTCCTGAGCATATCGAAGGGCGCGAGCGCGGGGTGTGCCAGCAAGGGGCTTCGACAGGCTCAGACCGAACGGGGGAGGGATATTCAGGCCTCCGTTCGCCCTGAGCATGTCGAAGGGCGCGAGCGCGGTGCGTGCCGGCAAGGCCCGCACCGCCAGGCCTCAGTTGTACTCGATCACCGCATCGCGGCGCAGGTCGCGCAGGTAGGTCTGGGCGCGCTTGTTCACGCGGTCGTCCTCGATCTGCGACTGCATTTCCTCGAAGCTCGGGCCGTCGGAAACCTTGGGATCGTCGCGGCCGCACAGCATCAGCACGCGTACGCCGTCTTCCATCGACCCGAACGGCGGGGTGACTTCGCCGATCGAGAGTTTGAGCATCGAGTCCTGCAGTGCGGCGGGCAGGTCGCGTGCCTTGATCTGGTCGTTGGCGACGACCGAGGCGCCGATGCGGTTGGCCACGGCTTCGGCATCACCGCAGCCCTTGATGGTCTTGACCGCCGCCGCGAATGTCGCGGCCTTGGCGGCGGCGTCCTTCTCGGGCGTGCCCTTGGGGAAGTTGAGCGAGATCTGCTTGAGGCTGAGCACCGAATCGCGCGGATCGGCGGTCAGCACCTGGCGCTTGTCGATCATGTAGAGGATCGAATAGCCGCCGGGGATCGGGATCGGGCCCGCAAGCTGGCCCGGCTGCATCGTGTTGGCGGCGGTGGCGAGTTCGCTCGGCAGCTGCGCCAGCTTGATCCAGCCGAGGTCGCCGCCGACCGACGCGGTCGAGGCCTCGGAATACTGGCGCGCATAGGCAACGAAGCTGCCGCCCTTCTTGAGTTGCTCGACGATCTGCGCGGCGTTCGCCTCGACCTGCTGGCGATTGGTGTCGTTGGCCGAGAGGTAGATTTCGCCGATACGGTATTCCTCGGTGCCCTTGGCCGCCTTGAGCCGGTCGATCATCTCGCGCACTTCGCCGTCCGAGACGTTGACGAAGGGCTGGACGTTGCGGCGCAGCAGGCGCTGCCACGACAGCTCGCCACGGATCTGGCGCTTGAGTGAGGCGGCCGACGATCCCACTGAGAGCAGGTACTTGTCGAGCGCAGCGGGGTTCTGGCCGAAATTCTGCTGCGCGACGCGCTCGTAGGTCTGGTTGACCTCGTCCTCGTCGACCTCGATCCCGGCAGACTTGGCTTCCTGGATCTGCAGCGTCTCGTCGATCAGGTTGCGCAGCACCTGCAGGCGCAGGCGTTCCTGCTCCTCGGCCGAGACCTTGCCGCCATTGGCGCTGACGATCAGCGCGAGGCGCTGGTCGATGTCGGTGCCGGTCAGGATCTCGCCGTTGATGATCGCGGTGGCGCGGCGCATGTTCGGGTCGCTCTTGCCGAAGATCTGCACGTTCTCCGGGATATTGAGCTGGCCCGAGGCGTCGGCCGGCGCGGCGCGCCGTTCGGCCTGCGCCATCGCGACGCTGCTGGCCACCGGCGAAATCGCCGTGGCGGCCAGCCCCAGTGCCAGCGCGCTGCGCCCGGCAAGACCCCGCAGCCGGCCCTGCAATGGGCGGCGCATCGGGATAAGGGGCAGCCGGGTGATGGACTTCATGGCGATCCGAACTTCCTGTCAGACTTTGCGTCGTGCGATAGTGCAGGGCTGCGCGTGCACGCCCCCTGCTGAACCCACGCTGAGTGGCGGCAAGCGTACCGGAATGCAACGCCCGATTCGCGCGCATCGGGGAAAATCGTGCGCGCGTACCGGGGTGGCACGGTGCCCGGCGGCGCGGGCAACGCCGTGGTCGAGCCTAAGCCCGCCACCCCCGTCACGCCGGCGAACGGCGTGACGGGGCAGGGCGTCAGGCCTCGAGACCCAGCTGGGTCAGCAGGAACGCGAACTCCTCCGCCGCCTCCTTCAGGCTCTCGAACCGGCCCGACTTGCCGCCATGCCCCGCGCCCATGTTCGTCTTGAAGATCAGGGCGTTGTCGTCGGTCTTCAGTTCGCGCAGGCGCGCCACCCACTTGGCCGGCTCCCAGTAGGTCACGCGCGGGTCGTTGAGCCCGGCGGTCACCATCAGCGGCGGATAGCCTTGCGCGCGCACCTGGTCATAGGGCGAGTACGAGCGGATCAGGTGGAAGGCGGCCTCGTCCTTGATCGGGTTGCCCCATTCGGGCCACTCGCCGGGGGTCAGCGGCAGGCTCTCGTCAAGCATCGTCGCCAGCACGTCGACGAAGGGCACGTCGGCCACGACCGCGCCGAACAGCTCGGGCGCCTGGTTGATCACCGCGCCCATCAGCTCGCCGCCGGCCGACCCGCCCGAGGCCGAGATACGCCCCTCGACCGTGAAACCGTGCGCGATCAGCCCGCGCGCCACGTCGACGAAGTCGTTGAACGTGTTGGTGCGCTGCTCGAGCTTGCCGGCCTTGTACCAGCCGCGGCCAAGGTCGTCGCCGCCGCGGATATGTGCGATGGCATAGGCCATGCCGCGGTCGAGCAGCGAGAGCCGCGTGGTCGAGAAGCCCGGCCCGATGGCGATGCCATAGGCGCCGTAACCATAGAGGTGCAGCGGCCCGCCGGCGGGCCGATCGCGGCGCCACACCACCGAGACCGGCACCAGCGTGCCGTCGCGCGCGGGTATGTCCAGCCGCGTCGTCTCGTAAAGCGAGGCATCGTAGCCAGAGGGGATTTCCTGCACCTTGAGCCGCGTCAGGCTGCGGCTGGGCACGTCGTAGTCATAGACCGAGGCCGGGCTGACCATCGATTCGTAGCCGACGCGCAGGGTCTGCGTCGCCCATTCAGGGTTGTCGCCGAGGCTGGCCTCGTAGCTCGCCTCGGGAAAGGCGATCGGCTCGATCCGCGCCGGGTCGTCGTAATAGCGCACCTCGATGCGATCGAGGCCGCGCACCCGGCCCTCGACGACGTAGAAGTCGCGGAACAGCTCGAACCCGGTGAGGTAGAAGTCGTCGCTGCCGGCGATCAGCGTGGTCCAATCCGCGGGCGCCGAAAGCGGGGCGGTGGCGAGACGGAAGTTCTCGTGCGTGTCGTTGACGTGCACGAACAGCGTCTCGTCGCGCACGTCGACGTCGTATTCCACGCCCTTTTCGCGCGGGCGCACCAGCAGCGGCGTGGCCAGCGGATCGTCGGCGGGCACCAGCCGCTGCTCGCTCGTCTCGTGGTCGCCGGTCGAGAGGATCAGCCACTTCTCGTTCGCCGAAAGCGCCGCGCCCGCGCGGAAGCCCTCGTCATCCTCGTGGTAGAGCTCGACATCGTCGTCGAGCGGGCGACCCAGCCAGTGCAGCCGCACGTTGTCGGTGCGCCAGTTCTCGTTGGCGAGGCTGTAGACCAGGCCGGTGTCACCCTTGACCCAGATCAGCCCCGAATTGGTGCCGGGGATCTCGTCGGGCAGCACCTCGCCGGTGGCGATGACCTTGACCCGCGCGGTGAAGCGCTCGGACCCGTTGTCGTCGATCGACCAGGCAAGCAGCCGCCCGTCGTTGGAGACCGAGATCGCGCCGAGGCGGAAATAGTCGTGGCCCTGGGCCAGCGCGACTTCGTCGAGCAGCAGTTCGTCCGCGCTGCCGTCGTCGACGGAGCCCACCGGGCGGCGCCACCACTTCTTGTATTCGGCGCCCTCCTCGAACTCGATCCAGTAGAGGAACTGGCCGTCCTTCTGCGGGACCGACTTGTCGGCTTCCTTGATGCGACCGCGCATCTCGGTGAACAGCCGGTCGACCAGCGGCTTGTGTGGCGCCATATGCGCCTCGAACCAGGCGTTCTCGGCCTCGAGGTGCGCCAGAACCTGCGCGTCCTTGACCTCGGGATAGCCGGCGTCGCGCAGCCAGGCGTAATCGTCGGTGATCTCGACCCCGTGATGAATCGTGGTGTGCGGGCGCTTGGCGGCGACGGGGGGCTGGGCGATGCTCTGGTCGGGCGATGTCATCCCCGCCATCTATGGTGCCCGGGAGCGGCCTGCAAGGCACCGCTCTGGCGCAAAGCCGCCGGGGTGGTTACAATGCGAACCAACCGAGCCTGACCGCCAGGAATCCGGCTCGCCACGACGCGGCCGCCCAAGAAGGCCAAGCAATAAGGCCAAGAAAGAAGGATTGCGCATGCTGATGCAGACCCATGAAGCCCGCCTGGATGCGCTGCGCGCCGAACTGGCCCGACGCGGTCTCGACGGGTTCATCGTGCCGATCAGCGACGAGCACATGAGCGAATATGTCGGCGCCTACGCCCAGCGGCTGGGCTGGCTGACCGGCTTCGGCGGCTCGGCGGGCAGCGCGGTCGTGCTCAAGGACAAGGCCGCGATCTTTGTCGACGGGCGCTATACGCTGCAGGTGCGCGAGCAGGTCGATGGCCGCCTCTATGAATACCAGTCGGTGCCGCAAACCAGCCCCGCGGCATGGCTCGGCGCCAATGCCGCGGCCGGGGCGCGGATCGGCTATGATGCCTGGCTGCATGCCAAGCCCTGGGCCGAAGCGGCCGAAGCCGCCCTGCGCAGCGTCGGCGCCTCGCTCGTGCCGGTCGATGGCAATCCGATCGACGCGGTGTGGCAGGACCAGCCCGCGCCGTCGCCCGCCGTCGCCGTCCCGCACGAGGATCGCTACACCGGGCAGGGCGTCGCCGAAAAGCGCGCTGCCGTGGCCGAGTGGCTCGCCGACAAGGGCGCCGATGCGGCGGTCGTCACCGCGCTCGACAGCGTCGCCTGGCTGCTCAACATGCGCGGTGCCGACGTCGACCACACGCCGGTGGCGCTGTCGTTCGTGGTGGCCCACGCCGATGGCACGGTCGACCTGTTCATCGCACCGGAAAAGGTCACGCCCGCGCTGACCGCGCACCTTGGCAATGCGGTGCGCGTGCAGGATCGGGCCGGCTTCGTGCCTGCGCTCCAGGCGCTGGCCGGCAAGACCGTCGCGGTCGATCCCGAACGGGCGGTGGCGGCTGTGTTCCACGCGCTCGAAGGCGCCAAGGTGCTGCGCCTGACCGATCCCACCGTGCTGCCCAAGGCGCAGAAGAACGCAGTCGAGCAGGCCGGCCACCGCGCCGCGCAGGCCCGAGACGGCGCTGCGGTCAGCCGCTTCCTGCACTGGCTGTCGAACGCCGCGCCCAAGGGTGGCGAGACCGAACTCTCGGCCGCGGCGCAGCTCCTCGCCGAGCGCGAGAAGACGGGCCTGCTGCGCGACTTGTCGTTCAACACGATCTCGGGCGCCGGGCCGAACGGGGCCAGCCCGCATTACTCGGTTACCGAGCAGTCGAACCGCGCGATCGAACCCAACAGCGTCTATCTCGTCGATTCGGGCGGGCAGTACCTCGATGGCACCACCGACATCACGCGCACCGTCTGGGTCGGCCCCGATGCCCCGCCGGCCGAGGTGAAGGACCGCTTCACCCGCGTGCTCAAGGGCCATATCGCGATCGACCAGGCGGTGTTCCCCGTGGGCACGCCGGGCGGCGCGCTCGACAGCTTCGCGCGCCAGTTCCTGTGGGCGGCGGGCCTCGACTATGCCCACGGCACCGGCCACGGCGTCGGCAGCTTCCTGGCGGTCCACGAAGGCCCGCAGCGCATCGCCAAGGCCAGCGGCGGGCAGGCCGGCACCGGGCAGGGCCTGCTGCCGGGCATGATCCTCTCGAACGAACCCGGCTATTACAAGGCCGGCGACTACGGCATCCGCATCGAGAACCTGATCCTGGTGGAAGAGCGCACGATCGCGGGCGCGGAAGGCACGTTCTGCGGCTTCGAGACGCTGACTTTCGCGCCGATCGATCGCACCCTCGTCGATGTCGACCTGCTGACCCCGGCCGAACGCGCATGGTGGAACGATTACCACGCCCGCACCGAGGCGCTGCTGGCGCCGCAGCTGGATGGCGCCGATCTGGAGTGGCTTCGCACCGCGTGCACACCGCTTTGACGTTGTGAGTGACGTCGTTCGTGATATGTTCCATGCCGCGCGGGCGAGTCGCGCAGCGGGAGACGAGCGATGATCGGATACGTGACGCTGGGAACGAACGACCTCGAACGCGCAGCCGTGTTCTACGACGCGATTGCGGCCGAGATGGGCGTGGGCCGGATGTACGAATGGCCCGGTGCGATCGCCTGGGGCGAGGCAGGCGGTGCGGCGGCGATCGGCGTGATGAAGCCGTTCGATGGCCAGCCCGCCAGCGTCGGCAACGGCGTCATGGTCGCGCTCGAGGCGAAGGAGCCGGCACAGGTCGACCGGCTCCACGCCATCGCGCTGGCCAACGGCGGCAGCTGCGAGGGCAAGCCCGGCCCGCGCGGCGAGGGCGGATTCTATGCCGCCTATTTCCGCGATCCCGACGGCAACAAGCTCAATGCCTTCGTCATGGGTACGGAAGGGTAAGGGGCTGGGGGCCAAGGGCCCCGTCAGGGCCAGGGGCTTTGCCGTCGCGACAATTGACGACAAATTCCCGGCCCTGCCGACATACTCGCGCGACAAGCGCGGGCTACAACACAGGCATGGAAGTTGTGGTGGCCGCCGCATCAGTTCCCCCTGATCGGCCTTCTGCCTGGCATGGGCGTCCCTCCCCCCTTGTCCCTAGCCCCTCCGGGCGAGCCGCGCGGCAGGCGGCGCCACAGCTTCCTCCTTTTTCCGTCGTCGCTGAATGTCCGCCATTGCTGCGTCGCCGCCGCGGCGATGCGAACGAGAGAGATCTGCCATGAAGAAGCTTTTGCTGGGTCTTGCCACGGTCGGCATCGCGGCCTCTGCCGCGGGTGCGCTATATGCCGCCAGCCCCGACACCCCGCCCGCGGCCCCCATGGCCCGCGGGGCAGGGCGTATGGCTGCGCCCGTGACCTGGGCTGAGGTCAAGGCCGCGGCCGATGCGCGCTGGGCCAAGCTCGATATCAACAACGACGGCAAGCTCGACCAGGCCGACCGGGAGGCCAAGGCGCTCCAGCGGTTCGATGCCATGGATGCAAACCACGATGGCTCGGTCACGCGCGCCGAATACCTCGCGCATGTGCGCGAAGGGGAGACGCGCCGGGCTGCCTTCGCCCAGCGGTTCGGCGGTGGGCAGGGTGCGGGCGCCGCGTCTACTCCGGCCGATGGCAATGCTTCGGGCGATCGCATGGCCCGCGGCGCGGGCGACCCTTCGGGCCGGCGCTGGGCCGGACGCGGTGGTTGGGGTGGAGGCCGACTGGCCTTCCTGCTCGGCCCGGTCCACGGCAGCGACGGTGTGCTCACGCGTGCGGCCTATGACTCCGCGGTCAAGGCGCGGTTTGACAAGGCCGACACCAACCACGATGGCGCTCTCTCGCGTGACGAACTGCGCAGTGCGCGGCCGATGCCGCCGATGAAGCGCGATGGCGAACGGATGCCGCCGCCGGCCGGGGCCGAAGGGGGCTTCCCTCCGCCGCCGCCCGAGGACGAATGACGCGAGCCGCCAACGGCCGGCACTAAGCACCGGCCTCGTACAGGAGTGATGAGTGGATACCATGAATGACGGGGCGACGCGGATCCTGCTGGTCGACGACGAGGCTGCGTTGCGCGAGGTGCTTGCCGATTACCTGACCCGCCAGGGCTTCGTGGTGACGCAGGCCGGCAATGCGGCGGATGCCCGCGCGCGCATCGCCGCGGACAGCTTCGACCTCGTCCTGCTTGACATCATGATGCCCGGCGAGGACGGATTGTCGCTGTGCCGTCATGTCGCCGAGGCGCGCAACCTGCCGGTGATCTTCATCACCGCCAAGGGCGAATCCACCGATCGCATCGTCGGCCTCGAGATCGGCGGCGACGATTACGTGGTCAAGCCGTTCGACCCGCGCGAGCTGGTCGCGCGCATCCGCTCGGTCCTGCGGCGCAGCGCCCGGCAACCACAGGATGTCGCCGAAGCCGTCGCCTACGAATTCGAAGGCTGGACGCTCGACCCCCTCAAGCGCCGCCTGACCGATCGCGAAGGCGCGGTCGTTGCCATCTCGTCGGCGGAGTTTCGCCTGCTGATGGCCTTCCTCGATCATCCGCGGCAGGTGCTCGATCGCGACCGCCTGCTCGACATGGTGCAGGGCCGCGAGGCGCACCTGTTCGACCGCGCCGTCGACAACCAGATCAGCCGCCTGCGCCGCAAGATCGAGGAAGACAGCCGCAACCCGCAATTGATCCAGACCGTCTGGGGCGGCGGGTACATGCTGGCCACCGAAGTCCGCAAGGTTCCGGTGCGCGACTGATGGCCAGACGCTGATGGACTGGACGTCGCGCCTTGGCCGCTTGCGCACGCCGCGCAGCCTGCAGGGACAGATGCTGCTGGCGATCGCGCTGGCGCTGCTGGTCGCGCAGGGGCTTTCCGCCGCGCTGATCTGGCGCGAGCAGGCCGAACGCCGGTTGCAGATGACCGTCAACGAGGCGGCCTTCCGCCTGATCGGCCAACAGCGCGAAGGCCGCGGCCCCGGCGAAGGGCATGGACCGGGCGACGCGCATAGGCCGCGCGACTGGCACGGTCCCGACGACGCGCGCCGTCCACCTTCCGACGCCCCGCCGCCACCGCCCGGCGCCAACCCTGGCCCTAACCGCGGCGGGCCTCCGCCGGGGCCTCCCCCGCCCGATGCCTGGCGCGTCCCGCGGGCGATGCGCATCCAGGTCGACACGCGCTCGCCGGAACAGGCGGGCGATCGTGCCCGTCCCGATGTGGCTCAGGCCCTGCACGAGGTGCTCGTGACGCAAGGCTTCACGCACAAGACCGTGCTCGTGCTCGAGCGGGAGCCCGAAAGCGACGTGCTGATCGCCGGCTGGTTTCGCGACGTGCGCCAGCGCCTCGTGAGTTTCGGCGACACGCCGGGGCCGGCGCGGCTGTTCGTCGCCTCGGTGCGGCGCCCCGACGGGACCTGGCTGACCGCGCGCATCCTCAGTCCGGCCAACGAGCGGCAGGTGCTGGTCTCGTTGCTGATGCAGACGATCCTGCTCTATTTCGTGCTGGTGGGTGCCGTCGCGCTGATCCTGCGCCGCATCGCCCGCCCGCTCAAGGCGTTGACCCGCCGCGTCGAGGCCTTCGCCAGCGAGCGCAGCGTGGTGGGACAACTCCAGCCCGAAGGCCCGGACGACATTCGCGGCCTCATCGTCGCGCACAACGCGATGGAAGGGCGCATCATCGGCCTGCTCGACGAGAAGGATGTCATGCTCGGTGCGATCGGCCACGATCTCAAGACCCCGCTCGCCGCGCTGCGCGTGCGCATCGAGGCGGTCGAGGACGACACCGAGCGCGCGCGCATGGCCGCGACGATCGAGGACATCAACCGCTCGCTCGACGACATCCTCTCGCTGGCGCGGGTCGGCCGGCCCTCCGACCCGCTCGAGGTGACCGAGCTGTCCGCGCTGGTGGCCGATGTCGTGGGCGAATACGAGGACATGGGCGAGGATGTCATCCTCGGCGATACCGTCCGCATCGTCCTGACGCTGCGCGCCACCTGGCTGCGCCGGGCGATGCGCAACCTCGTGTCGAACGCCCTGCGCTATGGCCAGCGCGCGCGGGTCTCGTTGGCGCGCGAGGGCAACGACGCGGTACTGCGGATCGAGGACGACGGGCCGGGCATCCCCGAGCACGAGATCCAGCGGATGATGGAGCCGTTCACCCGGCTCGAGGCATCGCGCAACACCGCCACGGGCGGGACGGGGCTGGGCCTGACGCTCGCCCGGGCGATCGCCGACCAGCACGGGGGCGCGCTCGCGCTGGCCAATCGCTGGGAGGCCGGGCGGGTGGTCGGCCTTGTCGCCACGCTGCGCCTGCCGATCACGGGCTGAGCGCGACCTACCGGCCGGGGTAACGGCTCAGTTCGGCGCGGTGGCGGCGTCGCCCATGAGGCCGCGGGCGAAGATCCGCGCGGCGTGGGCACTGTGGTGCTGCAACTGGGCGGCATCGGGCGGCGGCACCAGGCCGAGCGCGACGCGCATGTGCAGTTTGCCGCGCACCATGCCGAGGAACTGGTCCGCAGCGAGGCGAGGGTCGTCGAGGGCGATGCCGTGCAGCGCGGCATGGCGTTCCAGTAGTGCCGCCAGTACGATGCCGCCGCGATCAGGCCCGGCGCGGAAGAACATCTCCGCCGTCTCGGGAAAACGCAGCGCGGCCGAATGGACCATGCGATAGACCGTCAGTGCGCGATCGGTGCACAGCGCCGACAGGAATTCGGTCCCGAACCGGGTCAGCAGGGCTTCCAGATCGCCGCTTGCACTCTCGGCCAGGGCCGCGAGGGCCTCGATCACGCCGTCGCAGCCACGCCGCAGCACGGCCTCGAACAGGCTCTCCTTCGACGGAAAGTACTTGTAGAGCGTGGCCTTGCTGCCGCCGAGCCGGGCAGCGATCGCGGACATCGAGGTGCTGCCATAACCGGTGCGGGTGAACGCCTCGGTGGCGACGCTGACGATGTGATCGCGCCGCTCGTCGGGGGCGCACCGCTTGAGGCGATCGTTAGTGACCATTCCGTACACATAGCTGTTGACACGCTGCGTACAAGGGACCAGTTATCCGCCTAGTGACCGATCCGTACACAAGTGGGTCGTGCCGCGCGACATCCCCCATGAAGAGGCTTCCGATGCACCCGTCCCGCCCCGCCGCCCTCGGCGTTGCCGTGCTGATGGCCGCGTTGGGTCTCGTTGCCGGCTGCGCCCCGGTCCCCGATCTCGGCGAACGGCTGGCAATGCGACAGGCTGCCGCCACCGATCTGTCCCTTGCAGCGGCGGCTCCCGGCTCCACCGCCGGCGCTGCAGCCGCATGGCCGGGCGAGGATTGGTGGCAGGGCTTGGGCGACGCGCAGCTGTCTGCCCTGATTGCCGAAGGGTTGAAGGCGTCGCCCTCGCTCGCGATGGCCGATGCGCGCCTGCGCGCCGCACAGGCGCTGGTCCGCCAGAGCGATGCCGCGCTGCTGCCTCAGGCGTCGGCCAATGCGGCGGCGTTCGAGACCAAGCAGAGCTATAACAACGGGATACCCGCAGCGTTCGTGCCCAAGGGCTGGAACGATGCCGGCCGCGCGACGCTGGACCTCTCGTACGAACTCGACTTCTTCGGACGCAACCGGGCCGCCTTGCGCGCGGTGACGTCGGAGGCTGAGGCCGCGGGAATCGAGGCACGCGCCGCCCGGCTTGCCCTCGCGACCGGTGTCGCCGATGCCTATGCCACGCTGGCGCGCGCGGCCGCAGCACGCGAGGTGCGGGTCGAGGCCCTGCGCCTGCGCGAGGAAACCGCCCGGCTGGTGAGCCAGCGCGTGACCAACGGCCTCGACACGCGCGGCGAGCAGCGCCAGGCCGAGGCGGGCATCCCGGTCGCCCGCGCCGAACTCGCGGCGGCGGACGAGGCGATCGCCCTGGCCCGCCATGCCCTCGCCGTGCTCGTCGGCGCGCCGCCCGCGCGCGGGGATGCGATCACCTTGCCGCACCTGGCCGCGATCACGCCGGCACCGCTGCCCGATCGTCTCGCGCTCGACCTGGTGGGACGCCGCGCCGACATCGCCGCGGCGCGCGCCCGCGCCGAGGCGGCCGCCGCACGCATCCGCGTGGCGCACGCCGCCTTCTATCCCAACGTCAATCTCACGGCGTTCATCGGCGTCCAGTCGCTCGGGCTCGGCAACCTGACCGCTGCCGGGTCGGACATCGGGCAGGCAGGTCCTGCAATCAGCCTTCCGCTGTTTTCCGGCGGACGCATCGCCGGCGCCTACCGCCAGGCCCGCGCCGGGTATGACGAGGCCGTCGCCAGCTATGACGATACCCTGCTCCGCGCCATGCGCGACGTAGCGGACGCGGCCGCGACGCAGCGCTCGGTCGAAGGCCAGGTCGCAGACCTGCGCCGCGCGGTGGCCGCCTCCGAAGATGCCTGGCGCATCGCGCGGCGACGCTACGAGGCGGGATTGTCGCCCTATCTCTCGGTCCTTTCGGCCGAAGACGCGCTGCTCGCCAATCGCCGCCTGCTGGCCGACCTCGAGGCCCGCCGGCTTTCGGCGCAGGTCGGACTGGTCCGCGCGCTGGGCGGTGGCTTCCGCGCTTCGTGAACCTCGGCAACCTCCTGCACAACCCCCGTTTCCTTCCAGAGGCCTCGTCCCATGGCTGATACCGCACCGCAAACCATCGAACATCCTGATGCCCAGGCCGAGGCCCAGGCCGAGCAGGGGGCCGACGCACAGCGGCGTGCGAAGCGCAAGCGCGCCTTCCTCGTCTTTGGCGGCGTGGTGGTCCTCGCCGCCGCGGGCTTCGGGCTTTACGAGTGGATCTTCGGCGGCCGCTATGTCGATACCGACAACGCCTATGTCGCGGCCGAAACCGCGCAAGTGACGCCGCTGGTGGCCGGGCCGGTGCTGCGCGTGGCGGTGACCGACACGCAAGTCGTGCGCAAGGGCGACGTGCTGGTCGAACTCGACGCCACCGACGCGAAAATCGCGCTGCAGATGGCCGAGGCCGACTACGCCGACGCCTTGCGCAAGGCGCGCCAGACCGTGGCCACCGGCGGCGCGCTGGCCGCGCAGGTGAACGAGCGCGATGCCGAGATCGCGCGCATGGCCGCGCAGGTCCAGGTGGCCACCGCCGACCTGCAGCGCGCCGAGGTGGACCTCAAGCGCCGCCAGTCGCTGGTATCCGACGGCGCGGTCTCGGGCGAGGAACTAACCACGGCACGCAATGCCTATGCCCAGGCGCAGGGACAGCTTGCCGCCGCGCGCGCCAGCCTCGCGCAAGCGCGCGCGGCACGCGGCACTGCAAACGGGCAGGAGGCCGCCAATGCGGCGCTGGTCGGCGGCACCGCAGCCGAGGCGAACCCGCAAGTGCTGGCGGCGAAAGCGCGGCTCGACAAGGCGCGCATCGACCTGTCGCGCACCGTGATCCGCGCCCCGGTGAGCGGCGTCGTCACCCAGCGCAACGTCCAGGTCGGCCAGAGCGTGACGGCCGGCACCGTGCTGATGGCGGTGGTGCCGATCGGGCAGGCGCACGTCGATGCCAATTTCAAGGAAAGCCAGCTCACCAACGTGCGCCCCGGCCAGCCGGTGACGCTGACCTCGGACCTATATGGCGATGATGTCGTCTTCCATGGCCGCGTCGTCGGATTTTCCGGTGGCACCGGATCGGCGCTGGCGGTGATCCCGGCGCAAAACGCTACGGGCAGCTGGATCAAGGTCGTGCAGCGCCTGCCGGTGCGGGTCGCGCTCGACCCCGAGGAGCTGCGGGCGCATCCCTTGCGCATCGGCCTGTCGATGGACGCCACGGTCGACACGCGTCCACCGCACCGGACTAGCGCCGGAGCCGGCCAGGGCGCAGCCGCAGGCGGGGCCCACTAAAATGGCCGACGGACCGCCGATGGGCTTCGGCGAGGCGACGGTTCCGCCGCTGCGCGGGTGGAAGCTCGCGGTCGGCGGCTTTTCGCTGGCGCTCGCCAATTTCGTCGTGGTGCTCGACATCACGATCGCCAACGTCTCGGTGCCGCACATTTCGGGCAGCCTCGCCGTCTCGCCGACGCAGGGCACCTGGGTGCTTACCTCCTACGCGGTGGCCGAGGCGATCTGCGTGCCGCTGACCGGATGGCTGGTGCGCACGTTCGGCGCCGTGCGGGTATTCCTGACGGCGCTGTTCGGCTTCGGGCTCTGCTCGATGCTGTGCGGCCTATCGGGCACGCTCGGCCTGCTCATCGCCTTCCGCATCGCGCAGGGACTGTGTGGCGGGCCGATCATGCCGATGACCCAGACGCTGATGCTGCGCGTCTTTCCCAAGGAAAAAGCCGGCGCGGCGCTGGGTCTGTGGGCCATGACCACGGTCGTCGCGCCGATCGCCGGGCCGATCTGCGGCGGCCTGATCTCCGACAATCTGTCGTGGCACTGGCTGTTCTTCATCAACATCCCGATCGCGATCTTCGCGCTGGTCTCGGTTTGGAACCTTGTCCGACCATTCGAGACCCAGCGCCAGAAAGCACCGATCGACTTCGGTGGGCTGGCGCTGCTGATCGTGTGGGTGGGCGCGCTGCAGATCATGCTCGACAAGGGACGCGAGGAGGAATGGTTCGCCAGCCCCATGATCGTGACGCTGGCGGTCATCGCGGCGATCGGCTTCGTCGCATTCCTGATCTGGGAGATGACCGAGAAGCACCCGATCATCGACCTCTCGGTGTTCCGCAGCCGCGGCTTTACCGTGGCGGCGACGGCGCAGGCCGTGGCCTATGCCGCCTTCTTCGCCTTCCTCGTCCTCATCCCGTTGTTCCTGCAGACGAACCTTAACTACACCGCGACGTGGGCGGGCTTTGCCATGGGCTTCGTCGGTGTACTGGCGGTGGTCTTCGCGCCGATCGTCGCGCGGCTGATCGGCAAGGTCGACACGCGCATGCTGATCATCTTCGGCATGTGCTGGCTGGGGGCGGTCGGCTGGCTGCGCACCGGCTGGATCAGCGGCATGGGCTTCTGGACCATCGCTTTCCCGCAGATGATCCAGGGGCTTGGCATGCCGTTCTTCTTCGTCGGCTCGACCGCGCTGGCGATCGCCTCGGTTCGCCCCGACCAGACCGCCTCGGCCGCCGGCATCCAGAGCTTCATGCGCACGATGGCCGGCGCCTTTGCCACCTCGATGTCGACGACGATGTGGGAACGCCTGACCAAGGCCAATCGCGCCGATCTCGTCGGGGTGATCCATCCGCCGATGCACACCGGTCTGCCGGTAGCGCAAGCCCGCGCCGCGCTCAGCCAGCTGGTGCAGACCGAGGCGGTCACGCTGGCAACGCGGCAGATCTTCACGGTATGCTCGCTGACGTTCTTCTTTGCGGCGGCGCTGGTCCTGCTCGCCCCGCGACCGCCCCAGCGATCGTGACCGTCCGCGCGGTCGTGGCCCTCAGCGCAAGGGCGGATCGCCGGGCTGCCGGCTCGACGGATCGACCATGATCATCGCCTCTGGCACCATCGGCGCATCCTCGCCATCACCGGCGATATTGATCGCCGCCGTTCCGCGGCTACGATCCTTGGCGGCGTAGAGCGCCTCGTCGGCGAGCGACATCAGGTCGCTGCGGTTGATCGCCCCGGCGCGGTGCAGGCAGACCCCGATCGTCGCGGTCGAATGCAGGCCGCCGCTGCCCGGTATCGGCAGCACAAGTTCGTCGAGCAGCCGCCGCACGGTTCCGGGCAGGTCGGAAATCAGCGCCGGGTCGGTGATGAGCAGCACCAGCTCGTCGCCGCCCAAGCGCGCGGGGAAACAGTTGGCCAGCCAGTCCGAGGTCAGCGCCGTCGCCGCGCGCAGCAGGACCCGGTCGCCGCAGTTGTGCCCGAAGCGATCGTTGACCTGCTTGAAATGGTCGAGGTCGATCAGAGCCAGCGCGAGCGGCGGTCGATCGCCGGCGCTGTCCATCAGCAGCGCGTCGCAATATTCGTTGAAGCGCCGCCGCGTGGCGATGCGCGTCAACTCGTCGGTGTCTGCCCGCTTGCGCAGCCGACGCTCGACCTCGTAGCGTTCTGTCACGTCCTGCATCGCGCCGATCACGGCAACGAGGCTGGTGTTCTCGCGCTCGACGTCACCCATCACGCGAACCTTGCGCGGGTTGCCGCGCGCGGTGACGAAATCGAGGGTCAGGTCGAACGGCGCGCCGGTCTCGATCGTGTTCGCAAGCGCGCGTTCGAGAATGGTGCGATCGGGCTCGGGGTAATAGCCCAACGCATCCTCGAGGGCCTTGACGCTCCCCGACGGCAGTTCGTGAATGACGAAGATCTGGTCCGACCATTCGGCCTGCTGGCTTGGAAGTGCCAGACGCCACGAGCCGACCCGGGTCATTCGCTCGGCCTGTTGCAGCTGGCGCTGGAAACGGTCGCGGGCGGCAAGCGTCTCGTGCAGCGCCCGGGCCATGTCCTCGGCGGTGACGGTGTTGACGCGCGCCTGGATCAGCTCGGAGGCTGCGCGGCCCAAGCCTTCGAGCAGCTCGCGGCAATGGTCGTCGAGTTCGCGGGGGGCACCGCTGACCACGCAGAGCGCGCCGACCGGAACGGGTTTCTGGCCCGGCTCGACGCTGACGCGCAGCGGCTCACCGGCATAGAACCGGATCGGCGGCTCGCCATTGGGCCCCGGACCAGCGACGGTCGGGATCTCGGCGAAACGGGCGTCGGCGCTGGCATCGGGCACCACCAGCATGCTGTCCTGCGCCACGGCCCAGCGACAGAACGACTGCTCGATCGGCGTCTCAGTGGCGACGATGCCGGCCATGGCGGGAAACCATTGCCGCTGTTCCTCGACGATCGAGACAAGCGCCGACGGGCATCCGGTCAATCGGGCGGCCGCGGCGGCCACCGCATCGAGCGCGGCGCGGTGGCGACCTTCGAGCGCGCGCTGCATCAGGATATCGATGTTCTGTTGAATCATTGTGCAACGGTTTGCCACAGGCAGACCCTGCCCGACCAGCAATTCCTTAAGCGATTAATCCATAAGCAGAATGGACATCCGGCGATTACGCGGATCGGTAATGTTGTCGGGCAGGAGTGGTTCCCGGTCGGCCACGCCCTCGATCCGGCGGAAGCGGGATTCGGCGACGCCGTCGTGCATCAGCGCCTGGCGCGTGGCTTCGGCGCGCCCGGCCGAGAGCGACCAGTTGTTGGCCGGGTCTCCCGGCTTCCACTGCAGCGCGTCGGTGTGCCCGCGCACGCTGATGCCGGCGGTGTCGGGCGCAATGGCCTGGGCGATCGCGCGCACCAGTTCGAGCGCGTCGGGGGTCAGGATCGTGGTGCCGAGGCGGAACATCGAGAAGTCCGCGTCGTCGAGCATGTCGATGCGGATGCCCTCGGGCGTCATGGTCATGTGCACCTGGCGCGCCAGCTTGCGCAGCTTGTCGTTGGCGTCGAGCTTCTCCTTCAGCCGCTGTTCCATCACCTGCGTCCGCTTCACCTTGGACCCACCGTCCTTGGGACCGCCGGTGGCATCGCGCGGGATGGTCAGGGTGCGCGTCCCGGTCTGCCCGGCGCGGTGGGGGTAATTGTCGGCATCGGTGAGCGAGGATCCGCCGAGCAGGCCATTCGAGCCGGCACTGCCCTTGCGCGTCTGCGCCAGCGTCGGGGTGAAGTAGTCGGCGATGCCCTTGCGCTGCTTTTCGGTGGTCGCGCCCAGCAGCCACATCAGCAGGAAGAAGGCCATCATCGCGGTGACGAAGTCGGCATAGGCGACTTTCCACGCGCCGCCATGATGGCCGCCGGCAACGACGGTGATCTTCTTGACGATGATCGGCTTGGGCGCTTCCTTGCCCTTGGGAGCCTTGGCCATGCCGCGCGCCCCTTACCGGCCGCGCAGCGCGTCGAGCAGCTCGGACAGGCCGGGACGGAAGGCATGGCCCAGACCCGAGCGCGCGCTTTCCACCACCAGCGGCTGCGGCCAGCCGTGGAGCGAGGACACGATCACCTGCTTGACCGCCTGGAAGATCATCGCATCCTGGTCGAGCACCTGCTTCAGGCGCCCGGCGAGCGGGGCGACGATGCCATAGGCCAGCAGCACGCCCATGAACGTGCCGACCAGCGCCGAGCCGATCATCGCGCCCAGGATCGTCGGCGGCTTGTCGATCGAGCCCATGGTCTTCACCACGCCCAGCACGGCCGCGACGATGCCCAGCGCGGGCAGGGCGTCGGCCAGGCCCTGCAAGGCATGTTGCGCCTCGCTTTCCTCGTGGAAATGGGTCTTCATCGCGTGATCCATCACGTCCTCGACCGCATGGACCTCGAGCGTGCCTGACGACACGACGATCAGCGTCAGCGTGTCGCAGATCAGCGAGACCAGCGCGCCGTGGGCCAGGATGCGCGGATACTCTGCAAAGAGCGCCGAGCTCTTGGGTTCGGCGACGTGGCTTTCGAGCGCGACCGGGCCGTCGCTGCGCAGGATCTTCATCAGCTTGGCGCAGAGCACGATGGCGTCGATGTGGTCCTGCTTGGTGTGGCGCGGGCCCTTGAATACTTTAGCCAGCCCGCCGCCGATGCCCTTCAGCTCGTGCATCGAGTTGCCGGTGATGAGCGCGCCGATCGCCGCGCCGCCGATGATCAGCATCTCGTGCGGGATCGCCTCCGCGACGGGGCCGATCGCGCCGCCGGTGATGATGAAGCCGCCGAAGACCATGGCGAGCAGGACGACGATGCCGATACCAGCGAACATGAAGCGTCAACCTTGTCGATGAACCACGAAACACAGCAGGGGCGGTGCCGTCGCTGCGAGAGGAGGACGGCTTTTTCGCGGCAAAATTCAGGACATCAGGGCAAACAGCGACAGGCCCGAAATCTTGGTGAAGCTCGCCTGGCTGGCTTGCAACACGGTCGCCAGTTCCTGCAGGTGGGTATAGGCGGTGGCGATGTCGGTGGTGCCCAGCACCTGCTGCTCGTTGGCGCGCGCCTCGCTCATCGTCGTCTGGCGCTGGGTGTTGAGATCGATCCACGAGAGCCGCGCACCGACCACCGTCTGCCCGGTCGAGACCGAGGTGATCGCATCGTCGAGCGTGGTGAGCGCGGCCCCCGCGGCCGACTGCGCCGCCGTGCCGCCTGCGCTGATCGCATCGGTGATCGCCTTCATCGCGGCAAAGACGTCGGTGGCGCTGCCGCCGCTGGAAAACGACAGGAACTCGGGGCCGGTCAGGCTGCGCTTCACGCTTTGCCCGTCGCCCAGCGACAGCGTGCCGGCGCTGCCTATGCCGACATAGCTGACCGCACCGGTCGCGGCATCGAGCGTATAGGCATCGCCGGGCGCATCCCCGCCGAACAGCGCATTGCCCGCGCTGTCGCGCGCATTGGCCAGCGCCACGAGATTGCCGCGCAGCTGGCCCAGCTCGTTGCCGATGCTCACGCGCTGCTGGTTCGACAGCGTGCCCGTGGCGGCCTGGTTGGCCAACTCGCGCGCGCGCTGCAGCGTGTTGATCATCTCGGTCATGGCCGAGTCGGTCAGGTTGAGATCGGCCGTGGCGCGCCCGGCCGAGGCGGCGTCGACCTTGGCCAGCGTATCCGCGCGCGACAGATTGCGCAGGCGCGAGGCGGCGAGCGGGTCGTCGGCGTCGTTGGCCAGCCGGTTGCCGGTCGCGATTTGCTTCTGCACTTCGCCCATCTGGACGCGCAGGGCCGTGAGGTCGAGCGCCGAGCGTTCGTAGAAGGCGGAAGTCGAAGTGGTGACGCTGGGCATGGCGGCTCCTGTCTGTGACCGTTCAGCGGATGGCGAGGATGGCGTCGAACAGCGTGCCCGCGACCTGCATAACGCGGCCCGAGGCTTGGAACGCCTGCTGGTAGCGGGTCAGGTTGATGGCCTCGGTATCGAGGTCGACGCCGGACTGGGCGGACAAAGCGGTACTGGCGGCATCGGAGATCGTCTTGAGCGCCGCGCGCGTGGTCGTGCTCGCCTTCACCGCCGAGGACGACTGGTAGAGCAGCGTGTCCATCGCGCCCGCAGGGTTGGCCGCGGTCAGGGCGCCGCGCATGGCGATGAGGTTGGAAATGTCGCGGCTGTTGGGCGCAGCACCCGCGCCCGCGGTGGCGATCGCGGCGCCGCTGGTGGTGGCCATGCCCATCGCGCCGGCGGTCGTGCCCGACAGCAAGGGCGCGCCCGGCGATCCGTTTAGCGCGGTGCCCTGGGCCTGTGCGGTGTTGACCGTTCGCACCACGCTGTCGGCCAGCCGATCGAGGTCGCCGTGCACCGTGGCGAGGCGCGCCAGCACCTGCTGCTGCCCGGACAGGGACCCGGCGGCCAGCGCCACGGTCCCTCCGCCCACGGCATAGCTGATCGTGCCGTCCGCCGCGGTGGTGGCGGTCAGCGTCTGCGCGACGAGGCCCGTCACCAGCGGCGCGCCCGAGGTGCCGCCGAGCGTGACACTGACCGAGCCATCGGTGGCAAAGCTGGTGGCGATGTCGGCGTAGCCCGACAGCTTCTGCAGCAGCAGGTCGCGCTGGTCGAGCAGGCCGGCGCGGTCGGTCTGCGCGTCGGCCAGCCGCGACAGGCGGCCATTGACCTTCGCCAGTTCCCCCGACAGCGTGTTGACCTGCATCACGCCGTCCGCCGCGCCCGATTGCTGCCCGGCGGCCACGGCGTCGAGCTGCGCGGCCGCGATGTTGAAGCTGTTGGTCATCGTCTGTGCCGAGGCGATGACCGCGGCACGCAGCGGGGTGTTGGTCGGGTCCTGCGACAATTGCTGCAGCGTGGATTCAAACCCGGTGATCGCGTCATAGACGCCCGAGTCCGACAGCGCGGCCTGGATATCCTCCAGCCCCGCAACTTCGGCATCGGCACGGGCGGTGTCGGCACCGGTGCGGCGCACTTCGCCCTGGCGAAAGGCATCGGCGTTGCGGGTGATCCCGGCGATGCGCACGCCCGATAGCGAGACATCGCGGTTGTGCGTCAGGTAGCCCGGCGTCATCACCTCTTCGGTGGTGGCGCTGCGCCGCACGTAACCCTGGCTCGAGGCATTGGCGATGTTCTGGGCGGTGAGATCCAGCTGGATCCGCGCCGCCTTGACGCCGCTGCGCGCGATGGAAAGCAGGTCGGAGGCCATGGCGATCAGCCCTTCGTGCCGGTGGTGGCCGCGACGTGCGCCGAAAGCTGCGCCTCGATCCGCGCGGCAAAGCCCAGCGCGCCGGCCTGCGATGCGAACTCGGCAAAGCGTTCGTCGCGCATCTGGGTGAAGGTGTCGTCCTGGTGTCCCATCAACGCCTCGCTCCCGCCCAGCGGCGTGCTGCGGCCCAAGGCCAGGATCTGGCGCAGGAACATGGCCTCGAACCCTTGCGCCGCTTTATGCAGGCGGGCCTGCTCGGCCGAGGGTGCCGAGGCCGAAGGGGTGGCGCGGGCGCCGGAAAGCGGGTTCGTCGCAGTCATCAGATCACCACCATCTCGGCCTTGAGCGCGCCGGCCTGTTTGAGCGCCTCGAGGATCGCCACCAGATCGGACGGCGAAACGCCCAGTTTGTTAAGGGCATTGACCAGCGAGGAGAGCGAGGCACCGGGCTTGAACAGCGCGACATGGCTGCCTTCCTCGACCGCGCTGATCTGGCTGCTTGGCACCACGGCGGTCTGTCCATTGGAGAACGGCCCGGGCTGCGAGACGCGCGGCTTCTCGTCGATCCGCACCACCAGCTTGCCATGGCTGATCGCGGCGGGCGACAGGCGCACCGCGCTGTTGATGACCACGGTGCCGGTGCGGCTGTTGACGATGACCTTGGCGGCGGCGTCGGCGGGGCTGACCTCGATCGTCTCGATCGCCGCCATGGCGCTGGCGCGCGCGTCGCTGCCTTCGGGCAGGCGCAGCGCCAGCGTCACCCCATCCTCGACGCTGGCCGTGCCCGGAAAGCGGCGGTTGATCGCATCGCGCACCCGCGCGGCATTGAGGAAATCGGCGTCGAACAGGTTCCAGCGCAGGATCGCCGCGCTGTCGAACCCGGTCGCCACAGCCCGCTCGACGCTGGCACCCTCGGCAATGCGGCCCACCGTGGGCACGTTGACGGTCAGCTGCGACCCGTCCTTGGCGGTGATGCCCAGGCCCCCGACCGCGAGGTTGCCCTGCGCCATGGCGTAGATCTGCCCGTCCGCGCCATAGAGCGGGGCGACCACCAGCGCACCACCGCGCAGCGACTTGGCCTTGCCGATGGTGGAGACCGTCACGTCGATTCGCTGGCCCGGCTTGGCAAAAGCAGGCAGGTCGGCGGTGATCATCACCGCGGCCGCATTCTTCAGCCCCGGTGCCACGCCCGGCGGCAATTGCACGCCCAGCCGGCCCGACACCCCGCGCATCGCCTGCGTCAGGTATTCGAGGTTGTCGTCGCCCGTGCCCGGCAGCCCGACGACGATACCGTAGCCGGTCAACTGGTTCGAGCGCACGCCCTGGAACCCGCCGAGATCGCGCACGCGCTCGGCGCGCACCGGCTGGGTCAGGATCGGCGCGGCGGCCATGGCGAGGGTGAGGGCCAGCATCACCCCGCGCCGGGGCAGCAGGGCAAGGGCCAGGCGCAGCACGGCGCCGATCGCGGCGGCGAGCATCAGGTCGGATACGTCCATGACGGTCAGATCCTCAGAACGGGCTGATGATGTTGAAGAAGCGGGTGAGCCAGCCCTGTTTGCCGGCACGGCTGATGTCGCCGCTGCCGGCGTACGTGATCCGCGCATCGGCGACCTGGCCCGACTGGATGCGGTTGGCGGTGTCGATGTCGGCCAGCCGGACGATGCCCGACAGCTGCACCCACTCGCGGCCCTGGCTCAGCATCAGCTGCTTCTCGCCGCGCACCAGCGCCGTGCCGTTGCGCCGCAATTCGACGATCGTGACCGACACCTCGCCACCCAGCGAACTGGTCTGCGAGGCGTTGCCGGTCCCGGAAAAGCTGCTCGCGCCCGAATTGTTGAGGCCATTGGCCGAAAGGATCGACAGCGGCCCCTTGCTGGGCGGCGTGATGCTGAACGCGGCGGACTTGGCGGTCTTGCTTGCCGCGGTCTTGGAGGTGGACAACTGTTCGGACAGCACGATCACCAGCGGATCGCCCACGGCGCGCGCGCGCGCACCCTCGACCAGCCCGGCATAGCCGCCGGCCAGGTTGAGGATGCTGCCGTCGGCGGGCTTGTCGGGTGCGGCGACGGGGAGGGCGGCGGCATAGTCGGGCCGGGGCTTGCCGCGCGCCTCGGCGCGCTGCACCGGGATCGCGGCGACGATGATCGCCACGGCGGCCAAGGCCATCCCGGCCGCGCGCAGGCGGCGCCGATCCTGGCGAGAGGCGATGTCCAGTGCCCGGTCGAACGGCGATTCCATCATGGCCTGCTCGCCCCCGTCACAGCGTCTGGTTGGCGTTCTTGAGCATGTCGTCGATCGAGGCGATCATCTTGGAATTCACCTCGTAGGCGCGCTGGCACTCGATCATGTCGACCAGTTCCTCCACCACGCTGACGTTGGATGCCTCGAGAAAGCCCTGCTCGATCGAGCCGCGCCCGGCGTCACCCGCCGGGCCGACTTGCGCGGGGCCGCTGGCGCCGGTTTCGGTCAGGAAGTTGTCGCCGATCGCCTTCAGCCCTTGCGGGTTGGCGAAGCTGGCCACGGTGATCTGCCCCAGCGTCGTCGCCTCGGTCGCGCCGGGCAGCGTCGCGGTCACCGTCCCGTCCTTGGCGACCGTGATCGCCCCGGCGTTCTCGGGCACGGTGATCGCGGGCTGCAGCGGATAGCCCTGCGCGGTCACGATCGTGCCATCGGCCGAGCGGCTGAAGTTGCCTGCGCGGGTATAGGCCAGCTGCCCACCCGGCAGCGTCACCTGGAAATAGCCATCGCCCTGCAGCGCAAGATCGAGCGCGGCGCCGGTGCCCTGCAACTGCCCCTGGGTTTCCATGCGGCTGCTGCCTTGCAGCGACACCCCGGTGCCGAGGTTGAGGCCAGTCGCATAGGCCGTCTCGTTCGAGGACTGCTGCCCCGCCACGCGCGCGTCCTGGTAGGCGAGCGTCGCGAAATTGGCGCGGTCGCGCTTGAAGCCGGTGGTGGCGACGTTAGCGAGGTTGTTGGCGATGACGCGCATGCGCGTGTCCTGCGCCTCGAGACCGGTGCGCGCGACGAACAGGGCGGAACTGGGCATGGCTGGAACTCCGATGAAAAGGGCAGGCAGGTTCAGGTGTCGGGGCGTCTCAAGTGTTGAGGCGCATCAGGCTGGCGGATTTCTCGTCGACCTCGCGCGCCGTGGCGACCACATGGGTGCGCATGTCGAACAGCCGCTGCGCCTCGACCATGTCGACGATGATCCGCGTGGGATCGACGTTGGACTGCTCGATCGCGCCCGGCGTCAGGCGGGCCTCCTCGTCCTGGGGCAAGGCGCCGGCGCCGCCATCGGCACCGGTCACGCGAAACAGCCCGTCAAGGCCCTTGCCGACCCGGCTGCCCTCGACCGAGACGAGCTTGAGCCGGGCCACCGGCTGCGGCGGCGTGGTGGGGTTCTGCGGATCGCCCACCAGCACCGTCCCGTCCGGCCCGATCGTCACCGTGCCGCCGGGCGGCACCGTCACCGGGCCACCATCGCCGATCACCGGGCGCCCGTCGCCGTTCTGCAGCACGCCGTCCGCGCTGACGCTGAGGTCACCGCGGCGGGTATAGGCCTCGCTGCCGTCCTCGGCCTGCACGCTCAGCATGGTCGTGCCCGACAGCGCGACATCGAGCGGATTGCCGGTGGGGACGGTGGTGCCCTGCTTCATGCTGGCGGCCTGGACATAGCCCTCGGTCATGGCGCGCGCCTCGAGCGCCGGACCCTTGAGCGTGACCGGTACGGCGCTGAGCATTTCGGCGCGAAAGCCGATGGTCTGGGCATTGGCCATGTTGCTGGCGATGACGCGCTCGCGCAGCATCGAGCCGTTCATGCCCGAGTAGGCGGTGTAGATCAGCCGATCCATCGCAGGCCGTCCCTAACCGTCAGCTGCGCAGGTTGAGCACGGCCTGGGTGGCCTGCGTCGCGGTGTCGATCGCCTTGGCATTGGCTTGGTAGTCACGCTGGGCGACGATCAGCCCGACCAGCTCCTCGGAAATCTCGACGTTGGAGCGCTCGCGGTAACCCGACAGCAGCTTGCCGTACTGGCCGTTGGTCGGCTGGCCGTAGCTCGCCGCCCCCGACAGCCCCGTCGCCGTCCAATTGGATGAGCCTTGCTGGCGAAGGCCCGTGGGGTTGAGGAACGTGGCGAGCCCGACCTTGCCGATCACCATGTTGCTGCCATCGGCATAGGATACCGCGACGTTGCCGTTCTCGTTGACGGTCAGCCCGGCGAAGGCCGAGCCGGCGCTATTGGTGGTCGGCACGAGGCCGTCGATCATGGTCGTGCCGGTGACGTTGCCCGCCGCGTCGGTGGGGAACAGCTGGACGCGATTGCCCGAAGGATCGACGATATAGCCCCCCGGATCGAGTTCGAAGGCGCCGTTGCGTGAATAGACGGTCTGCCCGGTCGTGGGAGAGACCGAGGTGAAAAATCCGTCGCCGCTGACCGCAAGGTCGAGCGACGAGCCGGTCGACTCCATCGGTCCTTGCGTGAAGTTCTGGGTGATCGCCTCGACCTTGGCGCCGATGCCCTCGATCAGGCGCGGATTGGTGAAGGCGGTGCCGGCAACGACGTCGGCAAAGGTGACCGTGCTCTTCTTGAAGCCGTTGGTCTCGGCATTGGCGATGTTGTTGCTCACCACGTTGAGGCTGGTCTGGGCATTCTTGATGCCGTTGAGCGACGTATAGAACGACATGGATCGGACCTTTCGAGGGGATGGTGGATCAGGCGGCCTTGGCGGCCTGCTGCGCCGCGCCGATCGCGGCGAGTTGGGCCGAGATCGTCTTGAGCGTGGCGGCGATGTCGGCGTTAGTGGCGCTGGCGCCGTTCAGTGTATCGAGCTTGGCGGCGATGGCGGTCAGCGTGCCGCTCATCTGTGTCGAGTTCGACAGGGTTGAGAACTGGGCGAGCTGCGCCACCATCTGGGTGTTGTCGACCGGGCTGGTGGGGTCCTGGTTCTTGAGCTGCGCGGTCAGCATCTTGAGGAAATCGTCAGCACCCAGGCTGCCCCAGCCGCTGCCCTTAGTTGTGGTGGTGGTGGTGGGCGCGGCGGACGCGGTGGAGGTGGTTGCAGTCGTGGTGGTCATCACTTCATCCTCATCGTGTCGAGCATCAGCTGCTTGGCGGTCTGCATTGCCTCGACCACGTTCTGGTACTGGCGGCTGGCCTCCATCATCTCGACCATCTCGGCGTTCTCATCGACGGGGCTGGCCCAGACATCGCCGTTGGCATCGGCCATCGGGTGATCGGGATCGTGGGTGCGCACCGGGGTCGTGTCGGCGCGATAGACGCCTTGGACCTTCACTGTCGCGAGGCCGCTGCGGGCATCGAGCTCGGCGGCGAAGACCGGGCGAAGCGGGCGATAGGCGGCCTCGGCACTGCCTGCGACGGTGCCGGCATTGGCGAGGTTGGACGCAGCCGCGTTCATGCGCACGAGCTGCGCCGACATGGCGCGGCCGGTCACGCCGAACAGGCTGAGCGGGGGCGTGGTGGGACGGCTCATCGTCACTCGCCCTTGAGCGCGCGGCTGACTTCGCCGACGCGGTCCTTGATGAACTCGAGCGTGGCAGAATAGCCGACGGCGTTCTCGGCAAAGGCGGTCTGCTCGGTCGCCATCTCGACGGTGTTGCCATCCAGGCTTGGCATGACCGGCACACGGTAGCGCGTCGCGGTCGCCTCGGCCCGCGCTTCGCTGGCGCCGCGCAGACGAGCCTGCAGCGCGGCGGCGAAGTCGATGTCGCGTGCCTTGTATCCGGGCGTGCCGGCATTGGCGATGTTGGAGGACAAGAGGCCCAGCCGGCGGGCGCGCACTTCGAGCGCGGCGCCGTGGATGCCGAACAGGCTGTCTGGAGATGCAGGTTGGCTCATCGTCTGGGCAATCGCTTGTCGTTGCGGGTCGGGTGTCGCCCAGGGATTTTGCAAAGGGCGTGCCAAGTTTGCGGCCACGCCGGCGAACGCCACGGCGCAGAGGCCGCGAAATCTGCGAAAAGGCTGGTACGACAAGGCCTTGCCCGGAACCTGCCGCGTCTGGATCGGACCATCTGCCGGGATGGCGCCGGTGCCTGCCGCTGCGGCAACCGCTTGCCGAGGGGCGGCAAGGGCGGAACCGGAATGATAACGGGCAAGACCCTGAATTTTTGTCGCGCCCGGCCGTCCTGCCATCATCGCTTGCCGCCTGATGAGGCATCATGGACCTGACTCACCTGCTCGACGGCCAGTCGGCCGCCATCGTCGTCGGCGGTACGCTGCTCGGCACCGTGCTGCGCTGCGGATGGCAGGACAGCCGCGCCGCGCTGGGCGCAATCGGTGCCTTGCTGCGCCCCGGCTTCGATGCCGATGCGATGCGTGCCGATCTTGCGCACGAGGTGGCTCTGATCCGGCGCGATGGCGTGATCCGCGCCAGCCCGCGCAAGCTGCGCGACCGCGAGTTCGACAATGCGACGGCAGCGCTGGTGCGCACGCGCTCGCTCGACGGGCTGGTCGAACAGCACGAGATCGCGCGCCGCGCCCGCTTGCGCCGCGCCACCGCCGCGGCCCGCACGCTGGCGCAAGGGGCAGACCTCGCGCCGGTCTTCGGCCTTGCCGGAACGCTCGTCGCGCTCAGCCAGCTCAAGCTCGAGGCTCTGGTGCACGGCAACTTCATCGGCGCCATCGCCACCTCGGTGCTGACCACGCTTTACGGCCTGCTCCTGGCGCACATTGTCATGGCGCCGCTGGGCCGCGCGGTGGAGCGTGCCTCGGCCCGCGAGGAGGAGGCGCGCGCACACGTCATGACTTGGCTGGCCCAGCAGGTCGCCCCGGCCTGTCCCGATCGGCCGCGCAGCCCCGTATCGACGCCGCGCGCGATCGGCCCGGCCGATCCCGACTTCGGGCTCGATGCCCGCTTCCATGCCGGGGTAGACGAGCAGGTCGGTCCGCAGGAGGCGGCATGATCGCGCGACCGGGGCAGACCGGCTGGCAGACCATTCTCGCGGACCTGTCGCTGATCCTGTTCATGATCACCGCCTCGGCGCTCTCGGTCGCCGAAGCGCCGCACCCTGCGTCAGCAGCGCCAAAGGCCGCAGCGCCGCGCCCGGTCACGCCCTCCGCGCGGGCCGAGCCGGTGGGCGTGTGGCGCGAGGCCGAAGGTGCGCCGCCGCTGGCAAACTGGCTGGCGGAGCAGGGCAGCGACCCGCGCCTGCGCCTGTCGATCGTGGTGCGCTATCTTGCCGGCGAGGGCCGGCGCGATGCGGCGCTGGACCGGGCGGCCGCGCTGGCGGCACAGGCCGGCCCGGGGGGGCGAGCGCGCGGCTGGTGGTGGAACCGGGCGCCGTCGCCGGTGCCAGCGCGACGCTCGGCTATGACCGGGACGGCGACTGATCGGCACATGGCATGGTGTTTGCTGGATCGGGCACAGACCGTTCGACCCTCGCAAGGACATCGCCGATGCAGCGTTCCCTGATCCGACATCTCCCCCTGGTGCTGCTTGCGGCCACGGTGCTTGCCGTACCTGCGCTTGCGCAGACCCCGGTTGCTGGCACGACCACCGATCTCGCTACGATCGACACCGCGGTGGCCGAGTTCACCGGGCGAGCGATCGGCCTGCCTGGCGGCGCGGCGCAACCGATCGATCGGCGCTTGCGGCTGGCCCGCTGCGCGGCACCTCTCGCGATCGGTTGGCGCACTGGCACTGCCGGCGAGCGCCGCGATACGGTGCTGGTGCGCTGCCCGGATGCCGGCGGATGGCGGCTCTATGTGCCGCTGGCGTCTGCACCGCCTGCGGCCAATGCGTCCGATGCCACGCCCGTCGTCCAGCGCGGCGAGGCGGTTACGATTGCCATGGTCGGCGACGGCTTCTCGGTCGAGCAGGGCGGCGAGGCGCTCGATCCCGGCCCCGTCGGCGGGTGGATCAGGGTGCGCAGCGCTGCCGCCCCCGGCACCGGCCCTGCCGCCCGCACCGAAGCGATGCGCGCCCGCATCGTCCGGCCCGGCTTGGTTGAAGTGCCGGTCGAGTGACCTTCATCTAGCCCCAGCATCCCTACGCAGAACCCGCATGGCGGCAAAAGTCCGCCGGTCGGTCTTAAAGCCCACGGCAAGGCGACGTTCTTCCCGGCATGATCCCCCCGAGGAGCTTCGACCATGTCCAGCTTTGAAATCGGACCGACGCGGCCGGTCGGCGCGACACCGGCGTCGGCACCAATCCCTTCCGGCCCAACGCCTTCGGTTCCGGCGGTTGCCGCCACGGCGGTCCCCGGTCCGGCCGTTGCGGCGGCATCGCCCGCCACAGCAGCGCCTGCACCCGCCGCGTCGCCGGCCAGTGCGGAAAAAGCCGTCGCGACCAGCGATGCCACCCGCGCCGGCGACGTCCCGGTCCAGAGCGAGCGCGTGGCGCAGATCCGCCGTGCCATCGAGGAAGGCCGCTATCCGGTTCTGCCCGTGACCATCGCCGATGCCATGATTGCCGCAGGCATGCTGTTGAGGACCCCCGAATGACCCCTGACCTCGCGATCCGCAATCCCGCAGACCTGCGCGCCGCGCTGGCGCAGATGCTCAATGTCCTGGCCGAGGAACGCCAGGCCCTGTCCGGGTTGGACATGGATGCGATTTTGGGCTGCGCGGTCGACAAGGCGCAACTGTGCACCCGGCTGGAAGACCTCGCCGATAGCACGCTCGACATGGTGATGGACGAGGAATGCCGGGGCATGGCCGATGCGGCGCGCCGGATGAACGAGGCCAATCGCCGCGTGCGCAATCTCATCGCCGCCAATGTTTCGGCGCGGCTCGATGCCCTGACCGGCGCGCCGGCAATCTATCGCGCGCGCGCCGCCCAGGTGCACGCCCATCACGCCCGGACCGCCCGCGCGCGTTGACCTTCGGGCAATGCTGCGCCGCGAGGGGCGGCAGGATCTCTCCGCGCCGCGTGTCGCTTCGGTTTGCCGGAGCGGTGCGCGGCGTTCGTATTGCGCGGTAAAGCGCTGCTGAAAATGCATTTTGGCACTCAAGCCTGACTTGGCACGGCCTTTGCTGATCCCTGCTTGCCCGGCGCACCACGCATGGTTCGCGTCGGCCCAAGACAAGGGAATTCGCGTTGAGCTCAGTGCAAAACCCTGCCGGGTACGCTGCCGCATCGGCCGCCCCCGCAGTGCCGGCCACTCCCGTCCACGCTGCCATCGCGCGCGCCTCCGACGAGACCGGCGTCGACTTCGGCTATTTGCTCGCCCAGGCCCGGCTGGAGTCCGGCCTCGATCCCCGCGCCCGCGCCCGGACCTCGAGCGCCACCGGGCTCTATCAGTTCACCGGGCAGACCTGGCTGCGCACGCTCGCTCGCCACGGCGCAGACCACGGCCTCGACTGGGCCGGCGATGCGGTCGACGAGGCGGCAGGCGATCCGTCGCTGCGTCGCCGCCTGCTCGACCTGCGCACCGATCCGCAATTGTCGGCGCTGCTGGCCGGCGATCTTGCCAACGACAACCGCGCCGCGCTGCAGGCGACGCTCGGCCGTGCGCCCGACAATGCCGAACTCTACCTCGCGCATTTCCTCGGGGCCGAGGGGGCAGGGCGGTTCCTCGCCGGGCTGGCCAGCGATCCGGGGGCCAGCGCTGCGGCGCTGCTGCCCCGTGCGGCAGCCGCCAATCGCGGCATCTTCTACCAGCCCGGCGGTGCCCCGCGCTCGCTCGGGGAAGTCATGGCCCTGCTGCGCCACCGGCTCGACGCCGCCGGCAATGCCGGCCCGGTGCTGCCCTACGGCGATCTCGCCGCGCTCGGCAGCGGGTGGGCTGACCAGCCATCGCCCTTGCCCGATGACGATGTGATCCCCGATCGTCCGTCGGGCGGACCGCTGGCCCAGGCATTCGATCGCGCTGCAGGCGATCACGGCGCCGGCGCGCCACCCCACGGCTCGATGGCCGACACGCTGCGCGCGACCTTCGCGCTTGGTGGGGCGGACGCCGCTGCCCCGGCGGCGGCGCACGTCCGGCAGGCCTATGACCGGTTGCGGGCAATGGGGCTGTGACGATGGGCCTGATGCGAAACTTCGGCTCCCCGCGCGCGGTGGCGCTGCCCGCGGGCATCCTCATGCTCATCGTGCTGATGATCGTGCCGCTGCCCGCGATGATGCTCGACGTGTTCTTCGTGCTCAACATCGCGCTTTCGGTCGCGATTCTCATGGCGGCGATGAACGCGGAAAAGCCGCTCGATTTCAGCGCTTTCCCGTCGGTCCTGCTGTTCGCCACGCTGCTGCGCCTCGCGCTCAACGTCGCCTCCACGCGCATCGTCCTGGTGCGCGGGCACGAGGGCGGGGCGGCCGCGGGCCATGTGATCGAGGCCTTCGGCGCCTTCCTGATCGGCGGCAATTTCGCCGTCGGCCTGTTCGTGTTCATGATCCTGATGATCATCAACATGGTCGTCGTCACCAAGGGCGCGGGCCGCGTCTCCGAGGTGTCGGCGCGCTTCACCCTCGATGCGTTGCCCGGCAAGCAGATGGCGATCGACGCCGATCTCGCCGCCGGGCTGATGAGCGCCGACGAGGCCAAGGCCCGCCGCCGCGAAGTGGCAACCGAGGCCGACTTCTACGGCGCGATGGACGGCTCGAGCAAGTTCGTGAAGGGCGATGCCATTGCGGCGCTGCTGATCCTGGGCGTCAACATCATCGCCGGCTTCTGCCTCGGCATGATCAGCCATGGCCTCTCGGCAGGCGATGCGGCGCAGCGCTACGTGACTTTGGCGGTGGGCGATGCGCTGGTGGCGCAAGTGCCGTCGCTGCTGCTCTCGATCGCCGCAGCCGTGATCGTCACGCGCGTGTCCGACAGCCGCGACCTGGCCGGGCAGATCGGCCACCAGTTTGCCAACCCCGCCACCTGGCTGCCGGTCGCGATCATCCTCGCCGCGATCGGCGCGATCCCCGCGATGCCGCAATCGGTGTTCCTGCCCGCCGCCGCCGGTGCCGGCTGGCTGTGGTGGACGCTGCGCCAGCGCGCCTGCCGCCCCGCGCCGGTGGTCGAGGAAGCACCCGCCAGCGATCCGGCGCGCATCACGCTCGAGGATGTCAGCGACCATACGCTCGTCACCATCGAGCTGGGCTACGGCCTCGTCCACCTGGTCGACGAACGGCGCGGTGCACCGCTGGTCACGCGCATCACCGGCGTGCGCAAGCAGTTGAGCCAGGGCTTCGGCTTCGTCGTGCCCCAGTTCCGCGTGCGCGATTCGCTCGACATGGGCCCCAACGACTATCGCATCCTGCTCGGCGGCGTGCCGCTGGGCGGGGCGGTGGTGCGTGCCGACCGGGTGCTGGCGATCGACGCCGGCGAAGCGCGCGCCGGCCATGGCCTTGTCGGCGAGGAAACCCGCGATCCCAGCTTCGGCTGTCCGGCATTGTGGATCGACACGCACTTGCGCGATGTCGCCATCGCCGACGGCTTTCTTACCGTCGATGCCAGCACGGTCATCGCCACGCATCTCAACCAGCTGCTCGCCGAACGCCCGCAACTGCTGCTTGGCCCCGACGAGGTCCGTGCGATCCTCGATTCGGTACGCGAACGTGCGCCCGGCCTGATCGAGACGCTGCACCCGCAGCCGCTCTCGCTCGCCAGCATCACCCGCCTTTTCCACGCCCTGCTCGAGGATGGCGTGACGATCGCGCACCCCGTGCCGATCCTGCAGGCGCTGAGCCAGGCGGTCTTGCAGACGACCGACCACGACCGGCTGGTCGACCTGCTGCGCGCTGATCTCGGCGGCCTCATCGTCGCGCGGGTTTGCGGGCCGAACGAGCGCCTGCCGGTGCTGACGCTGGCCGCTTCGCTCGAAGGCATGATCGTGGGCGGGATGCACGATCCCGTGACCGGCCAGCCGGTGATCGAGCCGGACTTGGCACGCTCGATCGGCGAGCGCGTGAACCTCATCATCGACCAGCGCGGGCCCGGTGCCACGATGCCGGCGCTCGTCGTCCAGCCGCGTGCGCGGCGCGTGCTGGCAACGCTGCTGCGCCAGCGCGCGCCCGGGTGCCTGGTCCTGTCGATCGCCGAACTGCCACCGGCCCAGCCGATCGAGGTCGTCGCCGTCATCGGCGAGGAAGCGCCGCCCGGCACGCCGCAACTCCCCGCCCCGATGCCGGCTGACGCGCCGCTGGCCGCCTGATCCCCCCGCTTCGACGAGACGAGCTTCCCATGAAACACGACTATCGCAGCTTTGCCGCGGCGCGCGCCTATCGCGATCCCACGGCCGACCGCATCCGCCGGTTTCTCCCCATGGTCCGGCGCCTCGCCTGGCATGTCCACGGTTCGGGCCATGCCGGGGTCGATGTCGACGACCTCGTCCAGGCCGGGCTCGTCGCGCTGACCGAATGCGCGCAGCGGCATTCCGGCCCGACCGAGGACGGCTTTGCCGCCTATGCCAAGCTGCGCGTGCGCGGCGCGATGGTCGATCTCGTGCGCCGCACCATGCCGCTGTCGCGCACCGCCTCGGACCGGCGCCGCACCATTCGCGAAAAGACGCACCAGTTGACCATGGAACTGGGCCGCATGCCGAGCGAGCCGGAACTGGCACGCGCGCTGGGCCTGACCGAGGCCGAACTGGTGGAACTGCGCGCGGCAAGCGAGCCGGTGCGGATCGAGACGATCGACGACGCCTATTCCGACAGCGACCCCGCCTTTGCCGACGAGCGCCCCGATGCCTTCGCACAACTGGCGGACACGCAGACGCGCCAGCTCGTGGCCCAGGCCATCGCCGCGCTGCCCGAGCGGCTGCAGCTGGTGATCCAGCTCTATTTTGTCGAGGAACTCAACCTGGCCGAGATCGCGCAAGTGCTCGAGGTCTCGGTGCCGCGTGTCCACCAGCTCAAGGCCCAGGCCCTCGATCGCCTGCGCGCCGGGTTGGGGGAGGGGTTCGAGGTATTGTAAGCGACAGTGGTTTCAGGCCGCCACCACCCCCCGACCCCCTCCTCTAAAGAAGAGGGGGTCGGGGGGTGGTGGAAACCTTAAGCAAGACCCGAAAAAATCAGGCCGCCAGCTGATACGGCGCGATCTCGCCCGACAGATACAGCTTCTTGGCCTTGGCGCGGCTCAGCTTGCCCGAGCTGGTGCGCGGCAGCGTACGCGGCGGCACGAGTTCGACCACGCAGTTCATGCCGGTGATCGCGCGCACCTTGTCGCGGATCTGCTCGCGCAGCTTCACCCGCTCCTCGGGGTCGGACACGCGGCAGTGGACCAGTACGGCAGGCGTTTCCTCGCCGTTTTCGGTCTCGACCGAGAAAGCGGCGATGTCGCCCTGGTGGAAGCCGGGCAGCTGCTCCACCGCCCATTCGATGTCCTGCGGCCAGTGGTTCTTGCCGTTGATGATGATCATGTCCTTCGCCCGGCCGACGATGAACAGATAGCCCTCGGCGTTGACGTAGCCCATGTCGCCGGTGTCGAGCCAGCCATCGACCATGCAGGCCTCGGTCGACTCCGGATCGCGGAAGTACGAGTGCATGACCGACGAACCGCGGCACCACACCTTGCCGATGTGATGGTGGGCGACGGTGTCACCGTTTTCGCCGCGGATCGCCAGTTCCATGCCCAGCACCGGCAAGCCGCAATTGACGATGGCGCGATAGCGCGCGGGCCGCGACAGGTCGCGCGGGGTGCCCGAGAGGCGCTCTTCCTCGACCAGTTCGACGCGGATGCCTTCGCCCGGGGGCATGATCGTGACCGCCAGCGTCGCTTCGGCAAGGCCATAGCTCGGCAGGAAGGCGCTGGCCTTGAACCCGGCCTCGGCAAAGGCGTTGACGAAACTCTGCATCACATCGGGGCGGATCATGTCGGCGCCGTTGCCCGCCACGCGCCAGCGCGACAGGTCGAAGCGTTCCGCGACATGCGTCTGGCTCGAGATGCGGCGCGCGCAGATGTCGTAACCGAAGGTCGGCGAATAGGACAGCGTCGTGCCCTGGTTGCGGCTGATCAGATCAAGCCAGGCGAGGGGGCGGCGCGCGAAGTCCTCGGTGCGCAGGTAATCGACCGAGACCTGATTGGCGATCGGCGAGAGGAAGCAGCCGACGAGGCCCATGTCATGGTACCACGGCAGCCAGCTGACGCAGCGATCGCCGGTGTCGATCTCCATCCCGTGCGAATGGCCGGCAAGGTTGGCCAGCAGCGCGCGGTGCGTGACGGCCACGCCATGCGGGAAGCGGGTCGAGCCGCTGGAATACTGCAGGTAGCAGATCGCGTCGGGATCGGCTTCGGGCAGCGGGGCCTCGGAAGGCGCGACGGCATCGAACGCGGCCCAGTCCAGCCCGGGGCAGCCCTGGCGCGCGGCGGCGGCGCCGCACATCTCGGCCAGTTCGCCGGGATAGACCAGCATCGCCGGGTCCGAGCTGGCGAGCTGCACCGACAGCTGGTCGATGTAGTTTTCCTTGCCGCCGAAGCTCGTGGGCAGCGGCAGCGGCACCGGCCAGGCACCGGCATAGATCGCGCCGCAGAACAGCGCGGCGAATTCCGGGCCGGTTTCGGCGATCAGGGCGATCCGGTCGCCGGGCACGATCCCGCGCGCCAGAAGGCGGCGCGCGGCGACCAGCGCGTCGGCGCGCAGCTCGGCAAAAGGATAGACGCGGGTCAGCGTGCCGCGCGGATCGTGGAAATTGAAGCCGCGTTCGCCTTGCGCGGCGTAGTCGAGCGCCTCGCAGAACGTGGCGAAGTCCGCATAACGACGCGGCTGGGCGTCGTCGTTTGGCGTGGAAACAAGGGCCGTCTTTTCTGCGACGGCGGCCGAAACGGTCATGCGAAACCCCGAGATATTGTCTGTCGGACCCTGCGCACCGCGTCCGGACCATGCAGGCGGGCGGCGGCTGGGGAGCCGCGCTCCTTGCCCCGGAAACGGTCCGGCGCAAGCCCGAATGGTCAAGAAACCGTAGCGCGAGGTTCTCATTTAATCCGGAGTGTGGCACGAATAAGGCGTGAACCGGCCGCCTGTATCAGACCGTCGCGCGCGCAGCGCACCCCGCCCTCTCGATGCTGCCCGACTCGACGAAATGGCGCTGGCCTACGTCGCGCGCTTCGCCACCAGCACCGGCAAGCTCGGCGCTTATCTCAAGCGCAAGCTGCGCGAGCGCGGCTGGGATCCCGATGCGCCGGCCCCGCCCGACGTGGACGGCATCGTCGCGCGCATGGCCGGGGCGGGCTATGTCAGCGACGAGGGCTATGCCCGGATGCGCGGCGCGAGCCTGCGCCGGCGCGGCATGGGCGCGCGCCGCATCACGCAGGATCTGGGGCAGGCGGGCATTGCCGCCGACCTCAGCGCAGAGGCCTTGGGCACGCAAGCCGAAGCGCGCAGCGCGGCGCTGGCCCTGGCCCGCAAGCGCCGCCTCGGGCCGTTCGGCCTGCACGAGGAAGGCGCCGCGCTCGATCCCGCCGCGCGCGAAAAGCAGATCGGCGTGTTCCTGCGGGCCGGGCACCCCCTTGCCACGGCGCGTGTGCTGGTCAATGCAGGCTCCGTCGCCGAAGCGGAAGAATGGGTTTATGAAGCTGATGAATAAGATGGTCGCCCCTCGCAGCCTCGCCGCCATGATGGCGCTGGCCATCGCGGGCAGCATGGCCGCTGCCACACCGGGGGTTGCCAAGCCGGCGCACCACGCCGCCCGTGCCGCTGCGGTCCACCCGGCTTCGGGGCTCAAGGTCGTGCCGCTGACGGTCACCACCACCAATGGCCGTCACGTGTTCCGCGTCGAAGTCGCTGTCACCGAAGAGGAGCAGGCCAAGGGCCTGATGTTCCGCACTGCGATGGGCGCCGACGAGGGCATGATCTTCCCGATGAACCCGCCGCGCGGCGCCGCGTTCTGGATGAAGAACACAGTGATCCCGCTCGACATCGTGTTCATCGGCCCTGACCACCGCGTGCTCAACGTGGCCGCCAATGCCGTGCCTTACGATCTGACGCCGCTGCCCTCGATCGGCCGCGCGGCAGGCGTGCTCGAGCTGAACGGCGGGCGCGCCGCGCAGATCGGTCTCAAGGCCGGCGACAAGGTGGTGTGGTAAAGCGCACCGCACGGGTCGGGCGCCACAAGTCAGGCGGCTTAAGTCTGTCGTTCGGGCCAGCACTCTTGCCCCTCGCGCCCATCGGGGCTAAGCGGCGGGCTTCAACGGGAACACAGGTTTCATGAGCATCCTCGGCACGATCTTTACCTGGTGGAACGGCGCCACCTTCGGCACCTCGCTCGACAGCGCGCGCAATGGCGAACGCGTCGGCCACGATGCCCAGGGCAACGTCTATTACCGTGCGAAGAAGCCCTATCCCAAGGGCCACCCGTTCCAGGGGCGCGAGCGCCGCTGGGTGATCTACAACGGCGCCAACGATGCCAGCCGCGTTCCGGCCGAGTGGCATGGCTGGCTGCACGGCACGCTCGACGGCGTGCCCGAAAGCAACCTGCCGCCGCCGCGCATCTGGGAGGTGGAATACACCCCCAACGCCACCGGTACCGCGCAGGCCTATCGCCCGCAGGGCGCGCTCGAGCGGGGCGGCCACCGCGCCCCCGCCACCGGCGACTACGAAGCCTGGTCGCCCGAAGGCTGATGCGACGCCGGTTTCTGCCGGCTGCTGCCCTGCTGGCCGGTCCGCTTCTGCTGGCCGGCTGCAACCGCGATCCTGCTGAAACCGCGCCGCCGAGTGAGGCGACGGCTGCCGCCGCGCCGATCGCCATGGCCAGCGGCGCCTCGGGCGCGGCGGATTATGGCACGCCCGTGAAGGACCGCGTGGCGACGCTGGGTTTCCTCAACAAGCGCAACAACATCACCCAGGACATCGTCCTGCGCTCGGGCGAGGCGAAGCAGATCGGCAACGCGATCATCCGGCTCGGCACCTGCGAGCGCACCGCACCGTGGGAAGACCCTGCGGAAACCGGCGCCTTCGTCCAGCTCTTCGTCGAGGAACGCGCGACCACCGCGCAGAAGCTGACCTGGCACAAGGTTTTCTCGGGCTGGCTGTTCAAGAACTCGCCCTCGCTCAACGTGGTCGAGCACCCGGTCTATGACGTCTGGGTCAAGGACTGCGCGATGAAGTTCCCCGGCGAGGAAGAATCGCCGGCATCGGCCGCATCGGCCAGGAGCGCGGCGAAGCCTGCGGGCAGGTCTAGCACGGTGACGGCGCCTGCTGCGGCCGACGATGCCGATGCCCCGGCCGATGAAGCGCCTGTCGAGGAAGACGGCGGCGCCGACACCACCGGATAGCGCAGGGCTTCTTCGAGCAGCGCGAGATATTCGACCTGCGGAATCTCTACCGCGCCCAGCGAGGCGAGGTGGCTTGTGGAAAACTGGCAGTCGAGCAGTGCGGCATTGCCCCGGCGCATCGCCGCGACCAGCCAGGCAAGCGCCACCTTCGAGGCATCGCTCTGCCGGCTGAACATGCTCTCGCCGCAGAACACTCGGCCGAATCCCACGCCGTACAATCCGCCGACAAGCTGGCGCTCGCCCGATTCGTCGCACGCCCAGGTTTCGATCGAATGGGCGTGGCCGAGCGTGTGCAGCGCACGATAGCTGTCGCGGATGCGCTGCGAGATCCAGCTGTCGTCCGCGCCCGCACGCGGCGCCGCGCAGGAATCGATCACCGCATCGAACGCTGTGTTGCACGTCACGGCAAAACGCCCGCGCCGCAGTGTCCGCGCCAGCGAGCGCGAACAATGAAAGCCGTCGAGGGGCAGGATCGCCCGCAATCGCGGCTCCACCCAGTAGATTTCCGGGTCGTCGCGGCTGTCCGACATCGGAAAGATTCCCGCGCGATAGGCCCGCAGCAGGAGGTCGGGCGGGATGAGGGGGGCGGTCGTTTGCAACATCACGGTGAAAATCTTCATCCGCCGGTTGCACTGTCCGCGTCAACCCACTAGAGGCGCGTCTCCGGCACAGGAGTGTAGCTCAGTTGGTAGAGCATCGGTCTCCAAAACCGAGGGCCGGGGGTTCGAGTCCCTCCACTCCTGCCACCGCCTAGCAAGACGCTAGGACATACCGGTGGCTTCAAGCCTGGTTCGGCAACCAGCGAACACACCGGTCAGCCAAATCCCACATCCGCCCGCTCAGCCACCGCCATTGCGCGTGCGCGAGCGGATGAACGCCCAGAGCGAAAAGCCCAGACCCACCACGAACAGCACTGCGCTGGCACGGCCGAGGATCGCGATCAGCGGGTCCGCCTGCGGGCGCGCAAGGGCGGCGAGGGCGAGGGCGGCCACGAGCATGACGAGGCTCGTCATGAACGAGGACCAGATCGCGGGCTTCAGCATGGCAGGGGCACTCCGGTTCGCGCCGTGGTGGCGCCGGCGGATGGCATATCGCGTCTTTCCCGGCCTATGCAATGACTTGGGATTCGGCATGACCAAGCGCACGCGCGCCGCGCTTTTGCGCAGGGCGCACGCATGCTAGCCCATCGCGCATGGAGCTTGTGTTCGGGTGGCGCAGCGCCACGTTGCTGGTCGTCGTCGGCATTCTCGTGCCGCTTGCCATCGCCTTGGCGCGGACGCTGCGCAACCGGCTGGCCAATCGGCTGCTGGCGATCCTGATTCTCGTGCTGGCCGGCGTGCTCGTGCCCTGGCTGATCGGGTTCATGGGCGCCTACGATCGTTGGCCGTGGCTGACCTTCCTGCCGGTGGCCGTGCCGCTGGCGGTGCCGGTCCTCCTGCGGTTCTACGTCGACGCGCTGCTAGGCGGGCGGTTGCCGCCGCGCTGGCGGCTGATGCTGGCGCCGGCGCTCGTCCAGTTCGCGTTCCAGGCGATCAGCTTTGCCCTGCCGCAGCCGCTCAAGGGCCGCTGGGCAGGCATCGTCTTTTCCGCGATCGACCCGCTGTTCACCCTCGCGCTGATCGCCACCTTCGCGCTCCACGTCACCTATTCCGCCCGCGCGCTGCGGCGCTATCGCGCAGCGCTGGCCGACGTGACCGGGGACGAAGCGCGCTTCGCCGCCCGGTGGCTGACCGCGGCGCTGATCGCCTTCGCGGTGCTGTGGATGGTCTGGGGCGTGGTGCTGCTGTGGGACTGGGCCTGGCCGCTGGGCTATTTCGGGCTGCAGTGGCTCTATCTTGCCATCGCGGCGGTCGCGCTGTTCCTGGGAATCGAGGGGTGGCGCCATTCGGGCGATCCGTTCCCGACCTGGCCCTTCGTGCCACCGACCGCGCCGGAGGCCGACGAATCGGCCGGCGAATCGGAAGCGGCCTCGGAACCTGCGAAGGCGGCGCGCGACTGGCAGGAAACGGGCGCGGACTGGGCCGCGCGAATCGAGGCGCAGGGCTGGGCGCTCGATCCCGACATAGACCTTGCCGGCCTGGCGCGCCTGCTCGGCACCAACACCGCCTATCTGTCGCGCGCGCTGAACGAGGGGCTCGGGGTCAACTTCGCTACCTTCATAAACGGCCTGCGTAGCCGCGCGGTGATGCAGGCGATCGCCGCGGGGGACCGGCGCGACGTGCTGACGCTGGCGCTCGACGCGGGCTTCTCGTCGAAGGCCAGCTTCAATCGCGCCTTCGCGGCGACCGCGGGCATGACCCCTTCGGCCTGGCGAAAGCACGTCTCAGAACATGAAAAAGGCGCATGATCGGGGAAAGTGAGGCGACCTTGGGTCCCGGTGGCAGCCATTACCGGGGCATCGACACCAAGCTGAAGGAGTTCGACATGCCCAAGATCACTGCCGCCCCCACTGCCCTCATCGCCTCGCTTCTTACGCTCGCTGTTCCCGGCCTTGCCCATGCCGCAGACATGACCGCGGCCACTGTGCTGGCCGCCACGGCCGGCGAATGGCGCGGCGAGCTGCAGTACCGCGATTACCAGAGCGATCGCTGGGAAGGCCTGCCGATGACCGTCGCAGTCGTGGCGCAGCCCGACGGCGTGACCACGCTTCGCACCGCGCAGTTCGACGATGGCCCGAAGGCCGGCATGGTGACCATCACCACCGCCACGATCGTCGATCCGGCGCGCGGCACGGCCGGCTATGCCATGTTGCGCAAGGGTCGCGCCGTCGATGCCGGCGAAGCGCGGGTGACCAGCTTCGTGCCCGGCGCCGATGCCGCCCACTGGACGCTCGTGACGCAGGAGCGCCGCCAGGACGGTGACGGCATGGCCCAAGTGCGCGAGACGACGGTGCGCGACGGCGACACCCTGACGACCACCAAGGACGTCGATCCCGAGGGCGACGGCAAGACCGGCTGGCTGCCGCGCAACCGCACCGTGCTCAAGCGCGTCGGCTGACCGGCTGATAGGCCCAACAACACGAATAGGCCGCCGTCCCGGGGAGGGGCGGCGGCCTCGTCGCGCATGGGGTGGGGACCAAAAGGGGGCGGGGCTCAGAGCCCGGGAAGCCGTCCGCCGGCGCCCGCCATGGCGGGCGCCATCGGGTCGATCGTGCTGCGCCCGGTGGAATTGAGAGCGCTGGCGGCGCTGCCCGTCGCGCCACCCTGGGCGCTGACGCTGTTGCCGGTGATCCGTGCTCCGGCATAGCCATCGGCATCGATGGCATTGCGCGCGCGCAGCGGATCGGTCGAGGGCGTGCCCGGCATGGGGGCGGTGCGCGTGGTCTCGATGCGGTTGTCGTGACGCATGGTCGTCGCCGTGTTGGCGTTCACGCCCGACGGGCTGGCCGAGACGGTGGCGGCAGTCCCGCCGCGATGCGTGGCTGTCGCGGTCTGGGCGACTGCGGCAAAGCTGGTTCCGGTGCCGATCACGAGGGCGGCGGTGGCGATGATGGCGCGCATGGTCGGTGCACTCCTTTTGCTGGGGTTACGCGCCGTGGCGGCGCATTTCATGGAGAAAGGAACAGCGCGGCGCCGGGTTGTATCCCCCTGGCTGCGCCGTACCGCCCGCGCCGTGCGCCAGTGTGCCGCGCGCGCCGGTTTGCCTCGACCCTTGCCAAGCGGCGCCGATCGCCCTAGATAGGCCGGACTTTCCGACATCGGAGACCTGACCTGCCCCTCCCGGACCTGTCCGGGGCGGCGATGGCCCCTAGGCGGAAGGCGCGAGATTCATTCAGGCAACGAAGGCACCACGGCGATGGCCAAGACCAGCCCCGGCGAATTCTTCAATCAGGTGAAGGCGGAAGCGCGCAAGGTCGTGTGGCCGACGCGCCAGGAAACCACCACGACCGCGATCTTCGTGGGTCTGATGATGCTGATCCTGTCGGTGTTCTTCCTCGGGATCGACACCGTGTTCGGCATGATCGTCCAGTGGCTGCTGAAGCTGGCCTGACCTTTCAACACCGGTAAAGAGACGCAACAATGGCCCGCTGGTACATCATCCACGCCTATTCCGGTTTCGAGAACAAGGTTCGCGAATCGATCATCGCCGAAGCCGAGCGCATCGGCCTGTCGCAGCTGGTCGAGGCGGTCGAAGTGCCGACCGAGACCGTGACCGAGGTCAAGCGCGGCAAGAAGGTGGCGGTCGAGCGCAAGTTCATGCCCGGCTACGTGCTGGCCAAGCTGGCGATGAACGACGACATCTACCACCTCGTCAAGAACACGCCCAAGGTCACCGGCTTCCTCGGCCACAACGGCAAGCCGCAGCCGATTTCGGAGCGCGAGGCCGCCCGGTACTTCGGTGCGCGCGAACAGGCCGCGGCGCAGCCCGCCCGCCAGGTCGCCGTCGATTACGAGATCGGCGATTCGGTCAAGGTCAACGCCGGCCCCTTCGCGACGTTCAATGGCGTCGTCGAGGAGCTCGATTTCGACAAGCACCGCGTCAAGGTGTCGGTCTCGATCTTCGGCCGCGCCACCCCGGTCGAGCTGGGCTTCGACGAGGTCGAGCTGGTCAAGAACTGATCCCGGTCAGGAGCGCGGCCGACGTGCCGCGCCGCATGACCCATTGCAATTCGGGCGCATCCTGCTAGGGGCGCCCGCTTCCGACAGGCTTTTTCGAAGGCCTGCCGATTCCGCTGCGGTAGGCGCGCCGTCAAACAGCGCGCCGCTATCACCGCTAAATCTGCGGGGCCTCGTGCCCCAACAGGACGACAAAGGAGGCCATCATGGCCAAGAAGATCGAAGGCTACATCAAGCTGCAGATCAATGCCGGCGAAGCCAAGCCTTCGCCGCCGATCGGCCCCGCGCTGGGTCAGCGCGGTGTCAACATCATGGGTTTCTGTAAGGAATTCAACGCCGCCACCCAGGAAGTGGAAAAGGGCACCCCGCTGCCGACCGTGATCACGGTCTATGCGGACCGCTCGTTCACCTTCGTGACCAAGACTCCGCCCGCCACCTACTTCATCAAGAAGGCCGTGGGCATCAAGTCGGGCTCGAAGACCCCGGGCAAGGCTTCGGCCGGCACCATCACCCGCGCGCAGCTGGAAGAAATCGCTCAGTCCAAGATGAAGGACCTGAACGCGAACAGCATCGAACAGGCCGCCAAGATCATCGAGGGCTCGGCCCGTTCGATGGGCCTGCAGGTTGTGGAGGGCTGAGACCATGGCAAAGCAGACCAAGAAGCAGAAGGCCCTGGTTGAGAAGCTGGGCGACAATCAGCAGCTGCACGGCATCGACGCCGCGATCCAGACGCTGAAGGACCTCAAGAGCGCCAAGTTCGACGAGACCCTCGAGATCTCGCTGAACCTGGGCGTCGACCCGCGTCACGCCGACCAGATGGTCCGTGGCATGGTCACGCTGCCCTCGGGCACCGGCAAGGACGTCAAGGTCGCCGTGTTCGCGCGCGGTGACAAGGCTGAAGCCGCTCTCGCCGCCGGCGCCGACAAGGTCGGTGCGGAAGACCTGCTCGAGGACATGCAGAACGGCAACCTCGACTACGGCCGCGTGATCGCGACGCCCGACATGATGGGCATCGTCGGCCGCCTCGGCAAGGTGCTGGGCCCCAAGGGCCTGATGCCGAACCCGAAGCTCGGCACCGTGACCCCGAACGTCGCTGACGCCGTGAAGGCTGCCAAGAGCGGCCAGATCGAGTTCCGCGTCGAAAAGGCCGGCATTATCCACGGCGGCATCGGCAAGCTCTCGTTCTCGAACGAAGCGCTGCGCGCCAACTTCGACGCCTTCGTCGATGCGATCGTCAAGGCCAAGCCGTCGGGCGCCAAGGGCAAGTACCTGCGCAAGGTCGGCCTGTCGTCGTCGATGGGCCCCGGCATCAAGGTCGACGTGGCCGAAGTCCACGGCGGCTGATCGCCGGCGCAAGCCAGCACAAGAAAACGGGGTCGGAAGGGTTCGCCTTTCCGGCCCCTTTTCTTTTGGCGGGGCGTTCCGTAGCACGATGCCGATGACGAAATCTGCGCCGGACACCTCGCCAGCCACGCTCGCCCCGCGCCTCGTCGACGAGGCCGAATGCGTCGCCTCGGTGCTGCTGGCGATCCTGGTGGCGCATGTCATCGGTGCGACCCATGTCTCGTGGGCCGCGTTTACCGGCTACATGGTCATGCGCGGCGATCCACTCGAAACGCTGCGCCGCGCGATCCTGCGCATCATCGGCACCGCGGTCGGCGTCCTGCTCGGTCTTGTCGTGCTGGAGACCGCAGGTCACCAGCCGGCCGTACTGATGATCGCCATCGCACTGGCCGGCACGATCAGCCTCTATGGCGCGATCACCGCCCGCCACGCCTATGCCTGGCTGTTCATGGGCCTGACCTTCGCGATGATGCTGTTCGATCGCATCGCCATGCCCACCGCCGACCCGCGGGCCTTCGCGCATATGCGCATGATCGAGACGCTGGCGGGGACGGCGGCCTGCATGGCGGTCAGCCTTGCCTCGTCCTTCACGCTGCGTCGCCGCTGGCCCGCGATCCGCGCGCCCAAGCCGGTCGGCGTGGGCTGGCGACCCGACGCGCTGTGGCATGGCGGGCGCGGCGGGGTGGCCCTGGCGCTGCTGCTGGCGCTGGCGACGATTACCGATTTGCCCGCGCTGGTCTCGGGCGCGATCACGATCATGGCGGTCATGCTGATCCCCGTGACGGCGGTCGATGGTGCGAACGGGTTGCGGCATGTCAGCCGCCGGCTGTGGCAACGCCTGCTCGGCTGCGCGGCGGGCGGGCTGCTGGCCGCGCTGGTGCTGGCGCTGGCCGGACTGCTGCATGGCGAGGCGCGCGCATTGGTCATGCTGGTCGGCACCGCCGCGGGGGTGGCGCTGGGCCGGCACCTCGAGAACGGCGATCATGGGCGCGGCTATGTCGGCACGCAGTTTACATTGGCCGTGCTCGTCGTGCTGGTGCCCGACAGCTGGGACGCGGCGCACATCGCGCCCGGTTACGATCGCCTGCTTGGCGTGCTCGTCGGCATGGCGGTGCTGGAACCGGTGCTGCTCGCCTCCGCCGCTCTCTCACGGACGCGCAGCGTGGTCATGCCCGATCAGCGCAGCGAGTCCGGCGGCGTCTGAAGTGCCGCGCGGGTATAGCATTCGACCACCAGGCTGATCGCCGCGCCGTCGGGCCGGCGGAGCACGGCGCGGTGCGACAGAACGGTCCCTGGCGGACACAACGCCAGGCGCCCACGTCGCTGCTCCAGCCGCTGGCGCGTGAAGTGCAGCGGCGCAACGACCGTGCCGAAGGGGGTGTCGGTGCGATCGAGCGTGTCGGTCATGGCAGGCGTCAGCCGTTCGGGCACGAACCAGTTGTGCGCCACCGACAGCACGATGCCGCCGCATACCAGCCGCACCCGGCGATGGCCGAGCGGCGTGTCGGCGGCGATGCCCAGGGCCGTGCGCACCGCAGGCGGGGCGGCAAGCGGCGTGCGGTCGGCTTCCGCCCGGATCACCGGCGGATCGGCCAGCCGGCGCTCCGCGCACCAGCCCTGTAGCGCCGCCGTCGCGCTGGGCTGCGCGGCGAGGGTCGCCTCCAGCCGGGGCAGGGCATGGCGATCGGCCATCCCCGCACAGCCTTGCAGGCCCCATGCGGCAGCGAGGCCGATCCCCATGCGGAGGCGGTTGCGGGTCAGATCCCGCCCTCGGCAGGATCAAGGCCAATGCCGCGAAGCCCCGCGATCAGGTCTGTCCGGCATGTCTCCAGCACGCCGGCATCGGTCGAGCGGATGACGAAGTTGGCCCCCACGCGGCCCTCACGGAAGAAGGGGTAGGAGCCGATCTGGCACCCGGCATAGCTGCGTTCGGTCTCGCGCAGCAGGTCGGCCACCTCGCTCTCGGCAACCCAGCATCCCACGGTCGCCGACAGCATCGGCAGCCCGCCCTCGAGCGTCCCGGTCAGCGCGGCGAGCATTTCGCCGGCGATATGCGGTACGCCCGCCAGGATGAAGATGTTGGCGACCTTGATGCCCGGTGCGCCTGACAGCGCATTCTCGATCAGGCTGGCCCCGGCGGGCACGCGCGCCATGCGCAGGCGCGCCTCGTTCACGCCGCCGCGCGGGGCATAATAGGCCTCGAGGATCGCGCGGGCCTGGGGGTGGACCTCGACCGGCACGCCGAGTGCTGCGGCGACCGAATCCACGGTGATGTCGTCGTGCGTGGGGCCGATCCCGCCGGTGGTGAACAGGTAGTCGTTGCGCGCGCGCAGGGTGTTCACCGCCTCGACGATCGCGGCCTCGTCGTCGGCGACGACGCGCACTTCGGCCAGGCGGATGCCCTGGACGTTAAGCCAGGTCGCCACTTGCGCGATGTTCTTGTCGTGCGTCCGGCCGGACAGGATCTCGTCCCCGATCACGAGGAGGGCGGCGGTGAAGATGCGATCGGTCATCGGTTGCGATGGTTAGCGCAAAGCGGGGCAGGCGCAAGCGCGCCTATTGTCATGTGAAGCGCAGGTGCCCGTCGTCGATCGGATCGCGGGCGAGAAAGGCACGGTCGGCCAGATAGTCGTGGTTGAGCCGCCAGCGCTGGTCGGTGGCGTTGCGCGGCATGATCGCCCAGCCGCGCGCCAGATAGCCCGATGAGAACGCCAGCTCCGGGTCCGGCTCCAGCCCGTGGTCTTGCGGCAGCACCGGCGTCGCCACCCGGGTGCCGCACGCGGCCATGTGGTTGAGAACGCGCGAGGTGAAGGCGGCGACAATGTCGGCGCGCAGCGTCCACGAGGCGTTGAGATAGCCGAACACCAGCGTTAGGTTCGGCAGGTTGGACAGCATCGCCCCCTTGTAGGGCACGTGGTCGGGAAAGTGCACCGGCCTGCCATCGACGCTGAGTGCGATCTTGCCGGCGATCGCGAGCTTGAGCCCGGTCGCCTTGACGATCACGTCGGCACCGAGCCGCTCCCCGCTGTCAAGGCGAATGCCGTCGGGCTCGATTCCGGCGATCGTGCCAGTGACGACGCGGGCCTTGCCGGCGCGGATCGCGGCAAACAGGTCGCCATCGGGCACCAGGCACAGGCGCTGCTGCCACGGGCCATAGGGCGGGCTGAACGCCGCCTCGTCCCAGGCCGGGCCGAGCGCGCGGGCGGCCTGCCGCTTGAGCCAGGCCCCGACCTTGTCGGGCGCGCGGCGGGCGCGGTTGTAGAACCAGCCGTTGAGGCGGATGTTGCGCGTGCGGATCAGCGCCGAGGCCCAGCGGGCCGGGAGCAGGCGGTGGAGGGCAGCGCCAATGGAATCGCGCCGCGGGCTGGCGATGTACCAGGTAGGTGTCCGCTGCAGCATGACGACGCCTGCCGCCTCGTTGGCAAGAGCAGGCACCAGCGTCGCTGCGGTCGCGCCCGAGCCGATCACCACCACGCGCTTGCCTTGCCAGGCGAAATCGCGCGGCCAGAATTGCGGATGCACGATCTGTCCGGCAAAGGCCGCCTCGCCGGGAAGGGCCGGGTCATGCGCCTCGTCCTGGTCGTAGTACCCCGCGGCCAGCACCAGCCAGCGCGCGCGGATGCGATCCTCGCGCCCCGCCTCATCGATCGTGGAGCAGGTCCAGCAGGCAGTCTCGCTGTCCCATTCGGCATGGGTCACGCGCTGTCCGAAGCGGATGTGGCGCCGCAGGTCATACTCGTCGACCACGCGGCCCAGATAGCGCAGGATCGCATCGCCATCGGCGATCGCCTCCGGGTCGGTCCAGGGCGCAAAGCCGAAGCCCAGTGTATGCATGTCGCTGTCCGAGCGCACGCCGGGATAGCGAAACAGGTCCCATGTCCCGCCGAGGTTCGCGCGCCGCTCGATCAGGGTGAAGCTGCGCCCGGGGCAATCGCGCGCGATGTGCGCGGCCATGCTGATGCCGCTGATCCCGGCGCCGATGATGGCGACATCGATGTCGGGTGCGCGCGAAACGATGGTCATGCCCACCGCTATACGCCACGCGCCCGTCTATGCCACCAGCATTGGCGCAGGCCACCCGCATTGCGCTTTTGCCCGCGCCGCCCCAAGTAGCGCGCCATGACGATCATTGCCGCGCGCCGCTACGTCCAGGATCCCAGCCACCAGTCGACCGTGCGGCAGCCCGGCCCGCTCAGCCTCGACGGCAGCCCGTGCAACGTGCCCAAGGGCGGCTTCGACTGGGTCGGGCTGTGCGAGCCGACGCCCGAGGAAATCGATCTCGTCACCCGGCAATATGGCCTGCATCCGCTCGCGGTGGAAGATGCGATCAACCCGCAGCAGATGCCCAAGGTCGATGTCTACCAGCGCCACCTGTTCGTCGTGGCGCGCACCGTCACGCTCGGCAGCGGCGAGGTGCTGTCCTATGGCCAGACCGCGTTCTTCCTTGGCGCCGACTTCATCATCTCGGTCCGCTACGGCTCGAGCCGCCCGCACCACGACGTGCGCCGCACGCTCGAGGCGGACCCGGAGCGCCTGTCGGAAGGCGCCGACTACGTGTTACATGCCGTGCTCGATTTCGTCGTCGATGGCTACATGCCGATCATGGATCGCCTCGAATCCGTGGCGCACGGCATGGAAGAATCGGCGATCGATACCTTCCCCGACCAGCAGACCATCCGCCGCATCTTCCGCCTGCGCCGCCAGTTGCGCGGATTCGAGCGGATCATCGGGCCGATGGAGGAAGTGTGCCAGCGCCTGGCCGAGGCCGAACTGGCGATGATCGACCCGACCGCGCGGATCTGGTTCCGCGACGTGCTCGACCATGTCCGCCGCGCGATGGCGCGGATGCGCGCGGTCAAGGAAACGCTGGCGGCGATTGTCGAGACCGCCAGCCTGCTCGAACAGCACCGCCAGGGCGAAATGACGCGCCAGCTGGCGGCCTGGGCCGGGCTGCTCGCCGTGCCGACCGCGATCGCCGGGGTCTATGGCATGAACTTCGAATTCATGCCCGAGCTGCACTGGCGCTACGGCTATTACTTCGCACTCGGCCTGATCGCGACGGTCTGCGGCTTCCTCTACCTGCGTTTCCGTCGGATCGGCTGGTTGTAGGCTGTATAGGTCGGCGGCTGGGAAACGACGGGGGCTAGTGGATTCCCGCCTGCGCGGGAATGACGAGGAATATGGCCGGAAATGATGCGCAGCGGCCTTTGTCGCATCCAACCCCGTCATTCCCGCGAAGGCGGGAATCCAGCGGCTCCGAGCAAGATGGACTGCTTGTCAGGGCCCGGCGCTGGTCCGGGACGGGGATTCCCACCTTAACAGGAATGATGAGTGTAATGACCCGAAGCGGCGTAACCTCCGCCCGCACTATCAGCGGGATGGGGGCTGCATTAGTTCGATCGTGATATGATCTGGGCCTGAAACGTAGACCACCAGGGTTCCCTTGCGTGGACCGCCCGTAATGGGCAGTGGGCCACCCTTCGCCGTCCATCCTGCTGCCTCGACACGGGCAATCGCGGCGTGGATATCCTTCACGGTCAAAGCGAGGTGGGCTGCACCGATCGCTCCCGCGCTACCGGGCACCGCCCCGTTCTGGTGCCCTTTCGAATATTGCAACAGCTCAACCGCGTAACCGCCGGGCGCCCTGACGATCGCAGTTTTCACAGCCGGATCATCGACACCTGTCACCTGATGCAGGAAGTCGCCCCCCATCTCGGATTGTCGCTCCAGTGTGAAGCCGAGTGCTTGTGTCCAAAATCGGATGGCTTCGTCCAAAGACGATACGGCGAAGCCCGTGTGGTCCACGGCAATCACGTTTGTCGCGTCGTTCACTGTTGCACTCTCACCGGGTCGTGCTTGCGCTGTCTGGACCTGCACTGCGGCTGTCGCTGAAGCCAGCAGCATGACGAATATGATCTTCATCGCGACGCCCTAACGCGTCAGGCCCCTGCGGAGAAGGAGCCTCTTTCGAAAGGGAGTTGCCCTCGCGTCGCGTTTTGCTGCCCGAGGCCTCCGGCCTTCGGCAACCCGCAAATGTCCCTATGCCGGCGCGATCGCGGCCTTAATTGGTAAGCCGCCATCACCCCAGGGTACCGCGCGCCACGCAGCGCGCTCTGGCCTATGGGGATACGCGCATGGCGATGTTCGGCAATCTGAAGATCGGGGCAATCACCTACCTCGGCGTCGGCCTGCTGGCCGTTGCCGCGCTATCCGGCGCGGGCACGGCCTATCTTGCCGCATCGTCGCTCGGACACGAGCTCGACCAGGTCGCCAACCAGTCGGTCCCCGCGCTCGATGCGCTGACCCAGCTGCGCGGGCTGAGCGGTGATACCCGTTCGCTGCTGGCCAGCGATATCGTCTCGACCAACGACGCCGAGACCCGGCGGCTGGATCGGGCCTTCCAGGACAAGCTCGATGCGCTCAAGCAGCGGCTCGACGTCTATCGCGCCCACGTTCCGGCCTCGGATACGGTCAACATCGCGGCGATCGAGGACCTGCGCGAGCGCGTGAAGGCGTGGGAGGACAAGGCGAGGCCGGTGCGCGACCTGTCGCTCGGCCAGCACAACACCGAGGCCTATGCCGCGTTCACGCGCACGCTCAACCCGATGGCGGAGGACATCGGCGATCGCATCGCGACGCTGGCCTCGCGCAACTCGAAGCAGGCGCAGGCCGACGTGGCCCGCGCCGTCGCCCATTCGCATATGCTCAATCGCATCGCGCTGGCCGTGGCGGCCGCCTCGCTCGCCCTGGCGATCGGTGTCGGCCTGGTGCTGCACAGCCGCGTGACCCGCGCGCTGGCGACGCTGGCGGCCGCAATGGAGGACATGGCCGGCGGCAACCTCGATCGCGACGTGCCCGGCCGCGATGCCCCCGACGAGATCGGCGCCGTCGCGCGCGCGCTCGATGCGATCAAGGACATGGTCGCGGCCCGCGCGGCCAAGGCGGTGGAACGCCGCGTGGCGGTGCAGCAGCAGGTGGTGGGGGCTCTCGGCAAGGGGCTTGCCGCCATGCGCGACGGCCGGCTCGACCATCGCATCGACGAGACCTTCCCCGAAGACTACGAGCAGCTGCGCGTCGACTACAATGCCTCGGCGCAGAGCCTGGCCACCGCCCTGGCCGCGGTCAACCGGGCCGCGCAAGGCGTCCAGCTCGGCGCCGGAGAGATCGCCTCGGCCAGCCACGACCTGTCGAGCCGCACGGAGAACCAGGCCGCCGCGCTCGAGGAATCCGCGGCCGCCGTGCGCCAGCTGTCGACGACCGTCGCCCAGACCGCGCAAACCGCCAAGGAAGCCAGCGACACGGCGCGCGAGACCAGCAACGAAGCGCGGTCGAGCGGAGACACCATGGCCCACGCCGTCGCCGCCATGGAGGAGATCAGCAAGTCGAGCCAGCGCATGCAGGAGATCGTCGCGCTGATCGAGGGGATCGCCTTCCAAACCAACCTGCTCGCGCTCAACGCCGGGGTCGAGGCGGCGCGCGCGGGCGATGCCGGCCGCGGCTTCGCAGTCGTCGCCAGCGAAGTGCGCAGCCTGGCCCAGCGCTCGTCAGACGCCGCCAAGGAGATCACCGCGATCATCCAGACCAGCGGCCGCGACGTGGGCAACGGCGTGCGCATGATCGGCGACACGCAGGGCGCGCTCGGCCAGATCGTCGAGCGGACCTCGCGCCTGTCGGGCATGATCGAGACGATCGCGCGCTCGGCCGAGGAGCAGGCGGCGGCGATCCGCCAGGTCGATTCGGTGGTGTCCGACATGGATCGCATCACGCAGGCCAACGCCGCGCTGGTCGAGGAGGCGACCGCCGCCTCGCGCAGCTTGTCCAACGAGGCCAATGCGCTGGGCGGGCTGGTCGGCAAGTTCGCGGTGGGCAATGCCGCGGCGCTGGATGCCGCCGGGGGGCTCTCGCGCCTCGCGGCCTAGAGTGCTCGAAATTCTTTCGGGTGACATCCCCCGCGTTCGCGCGTTAGCCCGGTCAGGACCGCACTGACAGGGGATAGACACGGCGATGGCCGGGGGATCGACACGCACCATTCTCATCGCGCTCGGCGCCAATCTGGGCATCGCCGTCGCCAAGTTCGCCGCCGCGGCGGTGACCGGATCGTCGGCCATGCTCACCGAGGGCGTCCACAGCCTGGTCGATTCGAGCAACCAGCTGCTGCTGCTCCATGGCCGCCGCCGCGCGACCAAGCCGGCCGACGCGCTGCACCCCTTCGGCTATGGCCGCGAGCTCTACTTCTGGAGCTTCATCGTCGCGATCCTGGTCTTCGCCCTGGGCGCGGGCGTTTCGGTCTACGAGGGCGTGCTGCATATCCTGCATCCCGAGCCGGCGACCAGTCCGCTGATCGCCTTCATCGTGCTGGGTGTCGCCTTCGCGCTCGAAGGCTGGTCGATCCTGGCGGCGCTCGGCGATTTCAACAAGGGCCGGCGTGGCACGGTGTGGGAGGCGATCCGCGACACCAAGGATGCGCCGACGCTGGTCATCCTGCTCGAGGATTCGGGTGCGCTGACCGGCCTCGTGCTGGCCGCAGCCGGCCTGACGCTCAGCCTCGTCACGGGCAATCCGCTGTGGGACGGCCTCGCCTCGGTGCTCATCGGCGTCGTGCTCGGTGGTCTGGCGCTGGTCCTGCTCTACGAGGCCAAGGGCCTGCTGATCGGCGAGAGCGCCGACCCGAAGCTGGTCGCGGCGATCCACCGCCTTGCCGCCGGGCGCCCCGGCGTGTGCAAGGTCCACGAGGTGCTGACCGTCCACAGCGCGCCGACGATGGTGACCGTCATTATCAGCGCCGACTTCGAGGACACGATCACCGCCCGCGACGTGGAGCGCATCGTCCTCGCGATCGAGACCGACGTCGCGGCGCAGTTCCCGATCGTGGCGCGCGTGTTCGTTCGCCCCCGCGACAGCAAGGTCGAAGCGCTCGACGGCTGAGAAGGCCGGCCCCTCCGTCAGGCGCTGGCGCGCCTGCCACCTCCCCATCGATGATGGGGAGGATCTTATGATCCTCCCTGCCGGAAGGCGGGGAGGGGGACCGCCCGCGCAGCGGGTGGTGGAGGGGCCTCAGGCGCCCGCAATCACCCCGTACAAGTCATGCGCATCTGCTTCCTCGACCAGCACGTCGACGAAGTCGCCGGCCTTGAGGCTGGCGGGCACTTCGCGCAGGTAGACCGCGCCGTCGATCTCAGGCGCATCGGCCTGGCTGCGGCCAGTGGCGCCGATGTCGCCGTCCTCGTCGGGTTCGCCCACCTCGTCGATGATGACGCGGATCTTGCGGCCGACCTTGGCGGCGAGCCGCGCGGCGCTGATCGCCTCGGTCTTGGCCATGATGCGCGCGAAGCGTTCTTCCTTGACCTCTTCGGGCACGGCATCGGGCAGCAGGTTGGCAGCGGCGCCCTCGACCGGTTCGAACCGGAAGGCGCCGACGCGGTCGAGCTGGGCTTCATCGAGCCAGTCGAGCAGGTACTGGAAGTCCTCCTCGGTTTCGCCGGGGAAGCCGACCACGAAGCTCGAGCGGATCGCGAGGTCGGGGCAGATCGCGCGCCAGCTCTTGATCCGGTCGAGCACCTTGGCCTCGTTGGCCGGGCGCCGCATCGCGCGCAGCACCTTGGGGCTGGCGTGCTGGAACGGGATGTCGAGGTAGGGCGTCAGCAACCCTTCCGCCATCAGCGGGATGACCTGGTCGACGTGCGGATAGGGATAGACGTAATGCAGGCGCACCCACGGCACCTGGCCGTCGGGCGTGCGCAGCTGGCCCAGCTCGCGCGCAAGGTCGGTCATGTGCGTGCGCACCTCGCGGCCCTTCCACTGGCGCGTCTCGTGGCGCACGTCGACGCCATAGGCCGAGGTGTCCTGGCTGATGACCAGCAATTCGCGCGTGCCCGCGGCGACCAGCTTCTCGGCCTCGCGCAGCACGGCATCGATCCGCCGGCTCGCCAGCTTGCCGCGCAAGTCGGGGATGATGCAGAACGAGCAGGCGTGGTTACAACCCTCTGAAATCTTCAGATAGCTGAAATGGCGCGGCGTCAGCTTGACCACGCCCTCGTCGTCGAAGGCCTGGGGGATGAGGTCGAAGTACGGGCCCATCGACGGCGGCGCGGCCTCGTGCACGGCCTCGACCACCGCCTCGTACTGGTGCGCGCCGGTCACCGCGAGCACATCGGGGAAACGGGCGCGGATCGCGTCTGCCTCGTTGCCCATGCATCCGGTCACGATCACGCGGCCGTTCTCGGCGATCGCCTCGCCGATCGCGGCCAGGCTCTCTTCCTTGGCGCTGTCGAGGAAGCCGCAGGTGTTGACGAGGACGACGTCGGCGCCGGCATAATCGGCGCTCATGGCATAGCCGTCAGCGCGCAGGCGCGTCAGGATGCGTTCTGAATCGACCAATGCCTTGGGGCAGCCGAGGCTGACCATGCCGACGCGGCGCGGCTCGGGGGCGGGAAGGGCGGTGTCGATGGACTCGGGGGGAAGACTGGCCATTATGCGCGCGCCCATACGCGCAAATGGCGCCGGCGTCACCCTCTGGTGCATGGGGCCGGTGCGTCGGGGCCGGTTTGCCCGGCCTTGCGGCAGGGCGTGGCGGAAATTGCGTCGAAATCCAGTCACAGGTTTGCACCGGGCGGCCATGGGGTCTAGGCACGGCGGACACGGGGGCGTGGCACAGGAAAGAGGTGCAATGGGTCCGGTTAACTGGTTCGCGGTGGTCTTGGCGGTGCTTGGTGCGCTGGCGGTGCAGGGCTTGTGGTATGGCCCGCTATTCGGCCGCGCCCGGCTCGCCGAAGTCGGCCCCGGCGGTCTCGGCCTGCGCATCGCGCCTGCACGCACGGTGCTGATCACCGCCGCGCTGTTGTTCGTCAGCGCCAGCATGATGGGCCACATGTTCGCCCGCGTCGGCCCGGCCACACTGGCGTTGAAGCCCTGGCTCTACTTCATGATGTCGGGCGGCCTGGCGGGGGCCTTCGTCATCCCGGGGCTGTGGATCAGTTACACCCAGCAGCGCATCTCGACGCGCCTGGCGCTGATCGACGCGGGCTGCGTGTTGCTGAGCTACCTGGCGATGGGGCTGGTGTTCTTCCTGCTGCACTGAGGGCGCTGCCCCCTCCACCACCGGCTGCGCCGGCGGTCCCCCTCCCCACCTTCGGCGGGGAGGATCGGATCCTCCCCATGTGATGGGGAGGTGGCAGCCCGCTGGGCTGACGGAGGGGTAGGCGGCCTAGAACCGCACAGGCAGATAAGGCGCCGGGTCCCGGGGCACGTTGTTGCGCCGCAGTTCGAAGTGCAGCGTGGGTTTTCTGGCTTCGCCGCTGCGGCCGATGCGTGCGATCGACTGGCGGGCGGCGACCTGCTGGCCCTCGCGGACCTCGACCTTGCCGAGATAGGCATAGGCGGTGACCCAGCCGCCGCCGTGGTCAATCACGATCAGCTGGCCGAAGCGTTCGGGCTCGGTCCCGGCAAAGGCCACGCGGCCCGCCGCGGCGGCGTGGACCATCGTGCCGGGCAGGGCGGCGAGGTCGACGCCGTTGTTGGGGCGGCGGCCCACCAGCTCGCCGAAGCGCACCGCGATGGCGCCCGAGGTCGGCCATGACAGACGCGGGGCGCCCGCTTCGGGGCGATTGGCGGGCAGGGGGCGCGGCGCGGGCCGTGATTGCGGTGCCGGCCGGGCAGGCGGCGAACTGCGCGGTGGAAGCGGCCGTGCCGGGGTTGGCCGCAAGACGGGCGGCGGCACGGTGCGCGGCATCAGCGTGGTCGAGGGCCGGCGCAGCACCTGGCCCTCGGTAATCAGGTAGGGCAGCGGGATATGGTTTTCCGCCGCCAGCGCCGCCATCGGCACGCCCATGCGCTGCGCGATCGTGGCGAAGGTATCGCCCGCGCGGACCACATAGGTCCACGCGACGATCGGAGGCTGGGTTTGCTGGGCCGGCTGGGCGGCGCGAACGGGCGCGGCGAGCGACAGCAGGGCGAATGCGCTGGCGCTGGTCCACCGCATCCTCATCGCCGCCGCCCCGCTCAGCCTTGCGGCACGAGGCGGGTGAGCCCGCCCATGTAGGGGTGCAGCACGGCCGGCAGGTCGACCGAGCCGTCGTCCTGCTGTCCGTTTTCCAGCACCGCCACCAGCGTCCGGCCGACCGCGAGGCCCGAGCCGTTGAGCGTGTGGACGAATTCGGTGCCCTTGCCGCCCTCGGGCCGGTAGCGCGCGTTCATGCGGCGCGCCTGGTAATCGCCGCAGTTCGAGCACGAGGAAATCTCGCGATAGGCACCCTGGCCGGGCAGCCAGACCTCGAGATCGTACGTGATGCGCGCGGTCGCACCCATATCGCCGGCGCAAAGCAGGACCTTGCGGTAGGGCAGCTCGAGCGCCTGCAGCACCGATTCCGCCGCCAGCGTCATCCGCTCGTGCTCGGCCTCGGACTGCTCGGGCGTGCAGATCGTGACCAGCTCGACCTTCTCGAACTGGTGCTGGCGGATGTAGCCGCGGGTATCGCGCCCGGCGGCACCCGCCTCGGAGCGGAAGCACGGCGTCAGCGCGGTGAGGCGCAGCGGCAGCGTCGCCTCGGGCAGGATCTGCTCGCGCACCGAATTGGTCAGCGACACTTCGGCGGTGGGGATCAGCCAGCGCCCGTCGGTGGTGCGGAACAGGTCCTCGGAAAACTTGGGCAGCTGGCCGGTGCCGAACACGGCCTCGTCCTTGACCAAGAGCGGCGGGGCGCATTCGACGTGGCCGTTCACGCCGGTCTGGTGATCGAGCATGAACTGCGCCAGCGCGCGCTGCAGCCGCGCCATCTGGCCGCGCAGGAAGGTGAACCGCGCGCCCGAGATCAGCGCCCCGGTCTCGAAGTCGAGCCCGAGCGCGGGGCCAAGGTCGGCATGCTCCCGGGGGGTGAAATCGAAGCTGCGCGGCGTGCCCCAGCGCAGCACTTCGACGTTGTCGGCCTCGTCGGCGCCGTCGGGCACGTTGTCGAGCGGCAGGTTGGGCAGCGCGGCGAGGGCGGCCTGCGCCTCGGCGCTCAGCTGGCGCTCTTCTTCCTCAAGCGCGGGCAGCGTGGTCTTGAGCGTGGCGACTTCGGCCTTGAGCGCCTCGGCCGCGTTCTTGTCGCCCTTGGCCATGGCCGCACCGATCAGCTTCGAGGCCTCGTTGCGGCGTGCCTGCGCCTCCTGCATCCGTGTCGCCACCTCGCGGCGGCGGCTGTCGAGCGACAGCAGGGTGTCCGAGGCGGGCGCGGCCCCACGGCGGGCAAGGGCGGCGTCGAAGCTTTGCGGGTTTTCGCGGATCAGGCGGATATCGTGCATGGTGCCGCGGGCTATGCCCGCAAGCCCGACGCGATGCAACGCACGATGCACGGGTTACGGGCTGCACAAGAGCCGGGCAGGAGAGAGCGGGACTTGTCTTCGCGCGTCATGCGGTGCCATGTCGGACCGCCCCAGAACCGCTACACACAGGAGACCCGAGGCGATGGCCAGTACGCAGACGTTCGACGCCGACCAGGCCGCACCCGGCATCGCTGCACCCGCCGGGCTCGACCTGTCGCATTTCTGGATGCCGTTCACCAACAACCGGCACTTCAAGGCGAACCCGCGGCTTTTCGCTTCGGCCAGTGGGATGCATTATACAACCACCGACGGGCGCCGGGTGCTCGATGCGACCTCGGGCCTGTGGTGCGTCAACGCCGGGCACGCGCGGGCGCCGATCACCGAGGCGATCCGTGCCGCCGCGGGCGAGCTGGACTTCGCGCCGACGTTCCAGCTGGGTCACCCGCTGCCGTTCCAGCTGGCGAGCAAACTGGCGGGAATGATGCCCGAGGGCCTCGATCGCGTGTTCTTCACCAATTCCGGGTCGGAAAGCGTCGAGACCGCGCTCAAGATGGCGCTGGCCTACCACCAGGCGCGCGGCGACCATGGCCGATTCCGCCTGATCGGCCGGCAGCGCGGCTATCACGGCACCAACTTCGGCGGCATCTCGGTGGGCGGGATCGGAGGCAATCGCCGGCGCTATGTCTCGCAACTGTGGGGTGTCGACCACCTCGGCCACACCCATGGCCAGGCGTTACGCTTCCAGCGCGGCTTGCAGCCCGGAAATGGCGGTCTGGCGGAGGAGCTGGAAGACCTCGTCGCGCTACACGGGGCCGAAACGATCGCTGCGGTGATCGTCGAGCCGGTGGCCGGATCGACCGGCGTTCTTATCCCGCCGCAAGGCTACCTCGAGGCTTTGCGCGCGATCACCCGCAAGCACGGCATCCTGCTGATCTTCGACGAGGTCATCACCGGGTTCGGCCGTGTCGGCGACGCGGCGACTGCGGCGGGCGTCTTTGGCGTCACGCCCGATATCCTGACGCTGGCCAAGGGACTGACCAACGCGACGGTGCCGATGGGCGCAGTGGTCGCCAGCCGCGCGGTGCACGATGCGATCGTCGATCACGCGCCGCCGGGGATCGAGTTCTACCACGGCTATACTTATTCGGGTCATCCTCTGGCCGCCGCGGCAGGCCTCGCCACGCTGGCGCTCTATGAAGACGAGGCTCTGTTCGCGCGCACCGCCGCACTGGCGGGGCTGTGGGAGGAGGCGATCCACGGCCTTAGCGATTGCCCGCATGTGGTGGACATCCGCAACATCGGCCTCGTCGCCGCGATCGAGCTGGCCCCGCGCGACGGGGCGGTGGGGGAGCGCGCGATGGAGGTGTTCCACCGCGCCTTCGACAGCGGATTGCTGATCCGCGTGACCGGCGACACGATCGCGCTGTCGCCGCCGCTGATCATCGAGGAAGCGCAGATCGGCCAGATCACCGAGACCCTGCGCGATTTGCTGCAGACCACCGCCTGAGTGGCGTCAGCATTCCTCGCCGACGATGCGCCGGCCCTTGATCCGGGTCGGCGGCGTCGGGGCGACGTGGAGGATCTTCACGAGCGCGAGGGCGATTTCCACCTCGCGCAGGTCGTCCGCCTCGCCGGCCTCGACCATCTGGGCATCGGCCATGTATCCGCGCCCGCGCAGGTATTGCGCAGCGGCCTGGCGCGCGGCGACGAGCGGATCGACTGGCGGCATCATGGTGTCCTTTTCGCTGGCCACGCGGGCCGATGAACCCGCGGGCCAATAAATGCGCAGGAACGACCGGCCGGGCAGGTCCCAGTTAGGAAGCCGGCCCGGCCGTCGCAACGCCTGCCACTATCGCGTCAGAACGTCACCCCTACACGGGTATAATAGAACCCGCCCGACAGGCCGAACGGCGCGAAGCTGCCGTAGGCGCCCGATCCGTCGATCGCGACGAGGCCGTTGCGATCGGGATAGACGTCGAACAGGTTGTTGGCGCCGACCGACCAGGTCACCTTGTCCGACAGGCGATAGCCCAGTTCAAGGTCGGTCACGACCTTCGCGCCGAACGTGCGGTCCGACGCGGCGACCGTGCTGCTTTCGGTATATCGGCCGAAGCGCGTGGCGCGCAGCAGCGCATTGAAGCGCCCCAGGTCCCAGTTCGCCGAGGCGACGATCTTGCTCTTGGGCACGGCGACCAGCAGATCCTGCTGCACCTGCCGGCCGAACAGCACAACGTTGAGCGAGGACAATTGGCGTGGGTTGGCGATGACGTGGAGGATCCTGGTGTCGAAGTAGGCCCACGCCGCGTTGAGCCGCAGCGTGCCCAGGCCTGCCGGGCGCCAGGTATATTCGCCCACCACGTCGATGCCGCGGGTGCGCGTGTCGATCGCGTTGGTGAAGAACTGCGCGCTGTCCACCCCGGTCACGCCATTGGCGTTGAGGATCGCCGCGATCGCGCGGCCGCCGTTCGCCGCCGTGCCGAGGAAGTCGGTCTTCACGATGCGGTCGTCGATGCGGATCTGGTAGCCGTCGATGGTCAGGCGCGCGCCGCCGCGCTCGAACGTGGCGCCGGCGGTAAAGCTCAGCGACTTCTCGGGCTTGAGCGGCTGGGCGCCGAGCGCGATGGCTGCCTCCGAGTTCACCGGCAGGAACTTCGAGGTGGTGAGGATGCGCTCGTTGCCGACCACCGTCACGGTGTTCTGTGTGGTCGAGAACGCGGTCTGCGCCAGTGACGGCGCGCGGAAGCCCGTGTTCACGCCGCCCCGCAAGGCGATGCCCGGCGCCAGTTCGTAGCGGGTCGAGAACTTGCCGCTGACCGTATTGCCCGCGCTGTCGGTGTAATGCTCGAAGCGCCCGGCCAGCCCGACGTACCAGGCCGGCGTGACCTTCGTCGACACGTCGACGTAGGCCGCGATGTTGTTGCGCGAGACTTGCGCGGCATCGGCCGGAGAGGTGCCGGTGAACGAGACGAGGCCCGGCGAGGGCGACTGCCCGCCATAGGCGGTGCCGAACGGCGTTCCATCGCGCGGGATGACATAGCCGCCGTCGCGATAGCTGTCGGGCTCGCCGGCGCGGCTGATGAACTGCTCGTAGCGATGCTCGACACCCAGAGCGACCTCGAGCTTGTCGGCAAGGCCGATGTCGTAGCCGTGCGACAGGTCGAGGTTGTTGACCCACAGCGTCTGGATCTGGCGCCCCATGCGGAAGCTGGTCTTGCTGCTCGGCCCGAGCGAGGGATTGAGCGCGTTTTCAGCCCCCAGCCGCACCGCATCGCGGCCATAGCTGGTCGACAGATCGGCTGCCCAGCCGCCCACGTCGGTCTTGACGCCCCAGGTGGTCTGGTAGTCCCACTCCCAGATCCGGCGATAGGCCTGGAAACCCGCAGGATAGATCTGCGGCAGCACCGCGTTGGAGGTTGCGGGCACGTAGGCGCCGCGCGCGTCCTTGATGTCGCGATAGCTCAACGTGGAAAAGCCGTAGAGCCGCGCGGTATCGGACAGCGGCACCTCGGCATTGACCGTGCCGTTGACGATCTTGTCGCGGTTCGACCGGCCGTAGCCGCCGGCGATGACGTGATTGACGCTGCCCTCGCGCGGGTCGGGCTGTCCGTTGACCAGCGGGAAGACGCGCGCGATCGGATCGGCGGAACTGTCGGCGCGATCGTGGTACTTGGCTTCCACGGCCAAGCGCACGAAGCCGTCGCCCGCCAACCGCGTGCCGTAGCCCAGGGTCTGCTGCAGCAGCGCGCCGCCCTTTTCGTAGAGCTGGCCGGCGGTGGTGGTGAATTCGCCGCCTTCGGGTGCGTCGTCGAGGATCAGGTTGATGACGCCCGAGATCGCGTCGGAGCCGTATTGCGCGGCCGCGCCATCGCGCAGCACCTCAATACGCCCGACCGCATTGGTGGCGATGAGGTCGACGTCGACCGGGGTCGAGCCGCCCGACACGCGGCTGAGGTTGTTGATGAGCGAGGTGGTGTGGCGGCGCTTGCCGTTGACCAGCACCAGCAGATAGTCGCCCGACAGCCCGCGGATCGAGATCGGCCGCACGCTCGCCGAGGTGCCGCCGCCGCCCAGCGCGGGCATCGACAGCGACGGGATGATGTTGCCAAGGATTTCCTTGAGGCCAGTGCGACCGGTCTGCTTCAGTTCGGCCGGGGTGATGACGTCGATCGGCACCAGGCTGTCGGCGACGGTGCGCGGCTGGCCGCCGCGCACGCCGGTGACGATGATGCCGGTGGGGGCGTCCTCGGGCGTTGCGGCCTCGGCCGCGGATGCTGGCGCGGGTGTCTCGGCGGCGCGCGCAGCAGGCACGGCCGCCACCAACGCCGTGGTGGCGAGCAGGAATTTCATGATTGTCCCCCTGGGAATGTTCGAAGTTTGGGTCTCGCCTGGCGCTCAGCCGAGCGCGACGAAGGCCTTGTCGAGTGGCAGCGGCGCCTTGACGTCGCCTGCCTTGCGGAAAGTATCGAGAACGACCTGCTGTGCGCCGATCGCCGTGGCATCCAGCGCCACGCGCTGGCGCGTGTTGCGCTCCACCGTCGCCAGCGCGATGGCCATGGGCAGGCCGGTTTCCTGCGCCAGCACCTTGGCATAATCGGCACGGTGGGCGTTGGCCCAGTCGAGCGCGCGCGCCTCGCGGCCGAGGAAATCGACCAGCTGCGCGCGCTTGTCGGTGATCGCGCCGGTATTGGCGACATCGAAGCCGTAGCCGCTGGAATAGCGCCGCCCGTCGACGATGATGCGCGCGCCGTCGGCCAGCGCGGCGACGGTATAGGGTGCCCAGGTCGCCCAGGCGTCGATCGCGCCGGTCTGCAGCGCGGCCTTGCTGTCGCTGGGCGTCAGGAACACGATCCGCGCGGCATCGCTGGCAAGCCCGGCCTCCTGCAGCGCACGCAGGATCAGGAAATGACCGATGCTGCCGCGCGTGGTGGCGATGCGCTTGCCGGCAAGGTCGGCGATGCCGTGTGCGGGCGAGCGCGCCGGCACCACGATCGCCAGGGCGCCCTCGGGCGTATCACGCGTCGCGGCCATGGCGGCCACGGCACGCACCGGGCTGCCCGCCTGGTAGGCGAACTGGAACGGGGCATCGCCGGCAAGCCCGACATCCACCGCGCCGGACGCAATCGCCTCGAGCAGGTTCTGTGCCGCGGGAAAATCGGACCATTCGATGCGGTAGGGCACGCCTTCGAGCACGCCGGAGGCCAGGACGAGCGCCTTGGTGCCGCCCTTCTGGCTGCCGACACGCAGCACCTGGGCGCTGCCCTTGCCCCGGCCGCAGGCGGCCAGGGCAAGGGAGGCACCCGCCGCCAGGATGGCGTGACGGCGGGTCAGGGACGAAAGTTCAACGGGGGGCAAGATGGTCGCTCCGGTCAGGCCGCGGTGCGCGCGGCGCGGGCAGCAGTGTGGCGGTTGACCGGAACCGGCAGGCCCAGCGTGTCGCGGAATGTCTCGCCGGGGTAGTCGGTCTTGTAGATCCCGCGCTTCTGCAGGATCGGCACGACTTCATCGACGAAGATGTCGAGCTGGCCGGGCAGGCTCTCGAACAGGTTGAAGCCGTCGGCGGCGCGGCTTTCCAGCCAATGCTGGAAACGGTCGGCGATCTGCTCGGGCGTGCCCACGAAATGCCCGCGCGGCGTGGCGAGGCGCAGCGCGATCTCGCGCAGCGTCAGGCCCTGTGCGGCCAGCGCGAGTACGCGGGCGGACTGGCTCTGGTTGCTCTTGATGCCCTCGGCGGCCACCGCGTGCGGGAACGGCCCGTCGGGATCGTAGACGCTGAAATTGTGGTCGTTGAAACCGCGGCCGAGCGAACGCAGCGCGTTCTCGAGATTGCCGAGTTCGGCCAGCTCGCGATACTTCGCCTCGGCCTCCGCCTCGGTGCTGCCGACGATGACGCGGCCGCCGGGCAGGATGAACACGCCGTCGGGATCGCGGCCATAGCCGCGGGCACGCGCCTTGATGTCGGCATAGAACGCCTGCGCTTCCTCGACCGTCTCCTGGTGCGTGAAGATCGCCTCGGCCTGGCGCGCGGCAAAGGCGCGGCCATCCTCGCTCGAGCCGGCCTGGAAGATCACCGGCTGGCCCTGCCTGGACCGCGAGATGTTGAGCGGACCCTTGACCTTGAGGAACTCGCCCTTGTGGTTGAGCTCGTGCAGCTTGTCGGGATCGAGGAACTGGCCGGTGGCCTTGTCGCGAACCAGCGCATCGTCTTCCCAGCTGTCCCACAGGCCCTTGACCACGTCGAGGTATTCCTCGGCGAGGCGATAGCGCGTGTCGTGGGCGAGGTGCTCATCCTTGCCGAAGTTCGCGGCACTGCCTTCGAGCCAGCTCGTCACCACGTTCCAGCCGGCGCGGCCGCCGCTGATGTGGTCGAGCGAGGCGAACTGGCGCGCGAGGTTGTAAGGCTCGGTGTACGAGACGGTCGCCGTGCCGACGAGGCCGATCCGCTCGGTGACCGCCGCCACCGCCGACAGGATGGTCAGCGGCTCGAACCGGTTGAGGTAGTGCGGGCTCGAGCGCGCGTTGATCGAGACGCTGTCGGCCACGAACAGGTAGTCGAACTTGCCGCGCTCGGCAGACTGCGCCTGGCGCTTGTAGAAGCCGAAGTTGGTGCTCGCGTCGACCAGTGCATCGGGGTGACGCCAGTCGTCCCAGCCGGGGCCGACGCCGTGGAGGATAAAGCCGAGGCGAAGCTGTCTTTGCGACATGGGGAATTCCTTCGAATGGTGAGGTCTATCGGGATCGAAACCATTTTGACGTCATGTCGAAATTTCGCGAACCGGATTTGCTCAATTCAGACGGAGTATTGTAAATACTGCGCGATAGACGGTCAGATCACGAAGAAGCCGTGCGTACCATCGCGCTGCAACTGGTCGACGAGGCCGAATTCCCAGTCGAGATAGGCCTGCATGGCCGCCGCTGCATTGTCGGTGCCCTCGTAGGGTCGCTTGTAGCGGCCTTCGGGGCCGCGCGGGGGCGGCGCCGCGTCGGGGCCGGTCTCGAGCGGCAGGTCATGGGGCCAGGCGACGATGCTGACATCCCAGCCCAGCTGCGCCAGCCACGATGCGGTCATGTCCGCGCGCGGCCCGACATCGTCCGCAAGGACGATGCGCGCGCCGCGCACGGGCGCGAAGTGGTCGGTCTCCTGCACCAGCTGGCCGCCCTGCGCATTGCGGAAGCCGGGCAGGTGCCCCGCCGCGAAGGCTTCGGGCAGGCGCACGTCATAGCGATAGAGCGTGCGCGCGGTGTCGGCGGCAAGGTACTCCAGCTCGTCCCAGGTGATGTGGCGGACCCCGGCGCGATACGCGACGTCGCGCGCGCGGGCGCGGGCCTCGTCGCCCCAGTCGGCCTCGGGCTCGGGCGCGCGGCGCTGCTGCCCGGTCTCGAGCGATTGGCCCGCCAGCGTCCAGCCGATCGTGCCGTTGCGCAGCGCATAGATGCGATTGGGCAGCCCGGCATTGATGAGCGACTGCGTGCCGATGATTGAACGCGTGCGGCCCGCGCAGTTGACGATGATCGTGGTGTCGGGATCGGGCGCCACCGCACCGGCGCGCAGCACGAGTTCGGCACCCGGCGTACTGACCCCGCCGGGGATGCTCATCGTCGCGTATTCGTCGAAGCGGCGGGCATCCAGGATCGCGATGTCGGCCTTTTCCTCGATCAGCGCGGCGACATCGGGCGCGGGCAACGAGGGGGTGTGGCGGCGGTGTTCGACCAGTTCGCCGAACGCCTTCGAGTAGGAATTCACATCCTCGAACAGTTCATAACCGGCGGCCTGCCAGGCCGCGAGGCCCCCCTTCAGCGCGCTGGCGCGGGTAAAGCCCAGGGCGGCGAGCTGGTCGAGCGCGGGCGCGACGAGGCCCTCGCCAGCGTCGTAGACCACGACCGGCACGTCCTTGCGCGGCAGGCGCCAGGGGGCCTCGACGGCAAGACGGCGCAGCGGGATCTGGGCGGCGAAAAGCGGATGGCCGCGCGCAAACTCGGCTTCTTCACGCAGGTCGATCAGCGCGATCTCGTCGCGTGCGATCAGGGCGTTGCGGATATCTTGGGGCGTGGTCATGACGGGTTCGATCGGTCCCAGAGGTTGGGGACCACGTCGTTGGCGTATCCCGAGACGAAGCGCTTGGCCCTACCGTCGAGATCGTAGGTCGCGCGTTCGACCGCGCCGATATTGGCGCCATAGACGTGGATGGAGATGGAGGGCGCGTCCGGCACGGCATTGCGGACGCGGTGAATGTCGCCCACGCGCGGGCTGACCGCCTCGACCGCGCCGGCATGAAGCATGTCGACGGTGCCGGTGGGGCGCAGCGTGCCGTCACCCTGGCGAACGAAGCGTTCTGACGCTTCGGCGCCCCGCAGCACGCCGACGAGACCCCAGACGCGGTGGTCGTGGATCGGCGTGCCCTGGCCCGGCCCCCACACGAACGAGACCACGCTGAAGCGCTCGCGGCTGTCGCAGTGGAGCAGGTATTGCTGGTAGCGATCGGGATGGGCCTGCGCGAAGGCATCGGGCAGCCAGTCGTCCTGCGCGACCAGGCGCGAGAGCAGCTTGGCGCCGGATTCGAGGATTTCGCGTTCGTCGCGGGTGCTGTCCAGCAGCTCGGCCAGATTGGTGACGAAGCCGCGCAGGCGGCCGATGCCGGCGCGTGTGCGGGCCTGATCGTTGCCCGGTTGGTCGGGCAGGGTTGCGAGGGTCGCCATGGCTCAGGCCCCGGCGACCTGAAGCGGCGCCGCGTGTTGCGCGCTAGCCTGAGGGTAAGCTGCCTGAGGAAAGCGGATGACGCGCTCGTCGATGGCGGCGTCGGTGCCACCGAGAATGCCGAGCAGCTTCTGGCGCAGCGGCTGGGTCAGTTCGGCGCGCTGGCCACGCGGGATCGTGATGCGCTCTTCCGCGGCGATGCGGCCGCCGTCGAGCACGAGGATGCGGTCGGCCAGCGCCACCGCCTCGTCGACGTCGTGCGTTACCATCAGCACGGCGCAGCGATGCGCGCGCCACAGATTGAGGACCAGATCGTGCATCCTGAGGCGCGTCAGCGCGTCGAGCGCGGCGAACGGCTCGTCGAGCAGAAGGAGGCTGGGTTCGCGCACCAGCGCACGGGCCAGGGCGACACGCTGTGCCTCGCCGCCCGACAGCGTCAGCGGCCAGGCATCGAGGCGATGGCCAAGCCCGACCTCGCGCAAGGCATCCTGTGCGCGGTTGCGGATGTCGCCGCCGCGCAGGCCAAGCGCGACGTTGCGCCACACCTTCTTCCACGGCAGCAGGCGCGCATCCTGGAACACGACGGCGCGCGCGGTGGGCACCTGCACGTCCTGCCCTTCCGCGCTGTCGAGCCCGGCCAGCGTGCGCAGCAGGGTGGTCTTGCCCGAGCCGGAACGGCCCAGCAGCGCGACGAACTCGCCGGGCTGGATGGTGAGATCGAGGTCCTCGATCACCGTCACGTCGCCGAAGCGGCGGGTAAAGCCGTTCAGCGCGACGACCGGGGCTTCGGCGGACGTCGGGGCGGCGGACGTCGGGGCGATGGACTGGGGCGAATAGGCGGGAAGGGTGGCACGCGCATCCATGGCGGGGTACTCCAGGGGGATGGGAGAGCGGGTTATGCCGCGGCTCGCGAGGAGACGAGCGAAGGGCGCCAGACGAGCGCCTTGCGCTCGACCGTGCGGACCAGCCAATCGGCACCAAGGCCGAGCACGGCATAGACCATGAGGCAGACGACGATGATGTCGGTGCGCATGAAGTCACGCGCATTGTTGATGAGGTAGCCCAGGCCCGCCGAGGCGTTGATCTGCTCGGCCACGACCAGCACGAGGATGGCGATCGACAGCGAATAGCGCAGCCCGACCAGCAACGAGGGCAGGGCACCGGGCAGGATGACGTGCCAGATCAGCTCGGCCTTGCTCAGCCCGAAGCTACGCGCGCCTTCGAGCAGGCGCACGTCGACGCTGCGGATGCCGCTGTAGAGGTTGAGATAGACCGGAAACATCGAAGCAAACGCGATCAGCGCGACCTTGGGGGTTTCGCCGATGCCGAACCAGACGATGAACAGCGGCGTCAGCGCCAGCGTCGGGATGGTGCGCTTGATTTGCATTATCGGATCGACCGCAGCCTCGCCCTGGCGCGACAGGCCGGCGACGAGGGCGAGGATGATCCCTGCGCTGACCCCGATGGCGAGGCCCAGCGCCGTGCGCCAGAACGACACCAGCAGGTTCTGCGGCAGTTCGCCCGAGACGATCATGCCCCACAAGGCGGTAAGCACCGCCGAGGGTGCCGCCAGCGTCCGCTCGGGGATCAGGCCGATGCGCGAGGCCAGTTCCCACACCACGAGCAGCAGCACCGGGGACAGCCAGCGCGAGTGGGTGAGGGCGGCCAGCAAGGGCCTGTAGGAACGGAACGGCGAGGCACTGGACATGACAAAAGACCCGGTGGACGGCAGATGCGGCAAGCAGAACCCGGTTTGTCTATTCATTCAATTGAGTTTTGGCCGCGATCTATGCGCGTTGCTCATAAGCAGCGCTCAAGTGACGGGATTGCGCGGCAGAGCGCCAAGCCAAAGAGTTCCTTTGGCGATTTAAATCTCTACTATTTTGATTGATAAAATGCTTCGGCGTATCACGCAGGGCACGGCGGGTCGCGCGATGGGATGGTCTCGGTGTCGTCGCGGGCCTGTTGCTCAAGGGGGAATCGGGGCGTCATGCCGGTCAATCTGCCAACCAACCTGCTGCGCAGCTTCGTGGCGATCGTCGACACGGGGTCGATGCTCAATGCCTCGGAAAAGGTCTTCGTCACGCAGTCGGCGCTCAGCCTGCAGATCAAGCGGCTGGAAGAACTGCTGCAACAACCCCTGTTCCATCGCGACGGACGCCGCCTGACGCTGACCCCGGCGGGGGATCTCATGCTCGACTATGCGCGCAAGGTGCTGACGCTGCACGATGAGGCGGTGGCAGCGGTCACTGCCGGCCAATTCAGCGGCCCGGCGCGGATCGGCATGGTGCAGGACTTTGCCGAGATGCTGCTGTCGGGCCTGCTGGCGCAGTTTGCCGAACTGCACCCCGAGGCGCAGATCTATTCGCGCGTCGCGGGCACGGCCGAACTGCTCGCGCTGCTCGAACGCCGCCAGCTCGACATCGTCCTCGGCTATGGCGTGCCGGGCGATGCCGCGGCGGTATCGCATGCGGCGATGACCTGGTTCGGCGATGCGGCGCTGGCCGGCCGCGACGTGATTCCGCTCGCCGTGCTTGAGCAGCCCTGCCGTTTTCGCGAGGCCGCGATCCGCGCGCTCGAGGATGCCGGCCACGCGTGGCGGATCACGGTGGAAACCCCAAACCTCACGACCCTGCGCGCTGCCGTGCAGGCAGGCCTCGGCATGACCGCGCGCACGCCCCTGTTCCTGCCCGATGCGGTGGACGCCGGCGACGCGGGCCTGCCGCCGCTGCCCGGTGTCTCGTGCATCCTCCACGCCGCCCCCGTGCTCGACGGCGCCACCGCGCGCCTGTCGGAACTGGCCCGTGCCACCGTCGCCAGCCTCTAGGCGGCACGTTCTTTATTGCGACAACTCAACGACGCATCAGGCGAACTCGATAGGGCAGGCCCCGAAGGCAGGCCTATCACGGTCGCATTCCAACCGAACGGGATGCACGCCATGTCTCACGCCGCCGCAACTTCCTATGCCGACCCGGCACTTGCCGACACGTCCTCGCTCGCCAGCCGCTATGCCGATCTGTCGGCGGAACGCGCGCGGACCTGGTCGCCCGAGGCGCTGGCGCGCAACGTCGACCAGCGTCGCGTGCTGGTCGAGCGGCACGATCCGGCCGCGCACCCGCAGCCGGGCACGCGCCTCGCGCCGTTCTTCCTGCAGGATGCCGATGGCAATTCGCGGTCCAGCGCGGACCTTCTGGCCGAGGGCCCGATCGTGCTGGCCTTCTTCCGCTTCGGTGGCTGTCCGGCCTGCAACATCGCTCTGGATTACTACAACACGGCGCTCTGGCCGGAACTCGACCGGCGTGGCATCAAGTTCCTGGCGGTCAGTGCCCAGACGCCGGTCGATCGCACGCCGACGCAGCGGCATGGCCTGCGCTTCGAGACCTATGGCGATCCCGGTTATGCGCTGTCACGCCAGCTGGGCGTGACGTTCCTGCCCGACGACCAGCCCGCAGTGGCACCGGGCACGCCCTGGATCGGCGCGACGCTCGGCACCGACAGCTACGAGATCAACCAGCCCGCCATCGCGGTGATCGAGCCGGACCACACCCTGCGCGCTCTCATCGTCAGCCCGGACTGGCTGGACCGGCCTGAGGCCGAAACGGTGCTCGGCCTCGTGACGTAAGGGAGTTAGACGGCGTTGGCGCGGGCGATCGCGCCCAGCACGGCAGCGCTGGGTTTCGGGGTGCGCACGAAGGTCTTGCGATCGAGCGTGTGCAGCCCGAACTGCGGCTTGTAGCCGAAGCCCCACTCGTAGTTGTCGATCAGCGACCAGTGATAATAGCCCGTGACGGGCACGCCTTCGGCCATGGCCTTGTGCAACTCGCGCAGGGCTGCGGGGATGAGGCGCTGGCGCACCGCGTCGTCGGGGCTGTTGACCCCGTGTTCGGTGACCATGACCGGCACCCTGGCGATGGCATGGGCATGGCGCACCGCGCCGGCCAGCGAGGCGGCATAGACTTCGGCGCCGCCCATGTTGTGGTCGCCATCCTTGGCCGGGGGCAGCTTGCCCTTTGCGTCCCACACCGCGCGCTCGTAGTTCTGCACGCCGACGAAATCGTCGCCACGCGCGGCGCGCAGCCATGGGTTGTAGAGCTTCTCGCGCATGGCATCGCGCAGCGAATTGCGGCCCGCTGCCTGGTCGTCGACGATCGCCAGCGTCGCGCCCACCGGCAGGTCGCCGCGAACCGCCTTGATCGCGCTGCGCCCCTGCGCATGGCCCTGCAGCAGGTGCGCCTGGATCTTGGCCGGATCGGGATACCAGATGCCGTTGCCGGCCAGATACAGCGGCACCCCTTGCGCCTTGGCGACCTCGCGCGTCACCGCCTCGTCCGCCTTGAGCAGCCAGGCGCCCACGTCGGCGGGCAGCACGATGGGCAGCAGGCCCGCGAGGTTGGGTTCGTTGAGCGTGGCGGCAAAGCCGATCCCATCGGCCAGATGCCGTGCCGCGGTATCGCAGAAGCGCGCGAACAGGCCCGGGGCGTCGGGATTGCTCCAGCCCCCGCGTGCGGCGAACCAGATCGGGGTGGTGAAGTGGTTGAAGGTCACGAACGGGGTCAGACCGCGCGCGTGACAGCCCTCGATCATGCGCTTGTAGTGATCGAGCATGGCGATCGAGAATTCGCCCGCGCGCGGCTCGATCCGCGCCCATTCGAGGCTGAAGCGATAGGAGTTGAGACCCATCGTCTTGCACAGGTCGAGGTCGGTCGCCCACAGCTCGAAGCTGTTGGCGGCATCGCCGGCAGGTTCGGCATAGGGCGTGCCGGGCGCGCGCTCGACCGGCCAGATGTCGGAATTGATGTTGTTGCCCTCGACCTGGTAAGCGGCGGTCGCCGCGCCCCAGACGAAGCCCTTGGGGAAGGCGACCGGTGCGCCCGCGGCGGCCGCGCGCGCGCCTGCCGGCGCCAGTGCCATGGCCCCTGCCGCGCCCGCTGCGCCGAGGAAGTTCCTGCGATCCATATTGTGTCTCTCCCGGTGCCGGCGCGTCAGATCGCGCCGGTCTTCATCAGGCCGACCGCGTGGTCGACCGCGCGCGCGGTCAGCGCCATGTACGTGAGCGAGGGGTTCTGGCAGGCCGACGAGCTCATCTGCGCGCCGTCGGTGACGAACAGGTTGGCGACGTCGTGCGCGCGGCTCCACTTGTCGAGCACGCTGGTGCGCGGATCGTGGCCCATGCGCGCGCCGCCCATCTCGTGGATAGCGCTGCCGCCGGCGCCCGGCTGGTCGCCACCGAACAGCACCTTGCCGCCCGCCGCCTCGAGCATCGCGGCGGCTTCGCGCTTGGCGTCGGCCAGTGCGGCGCGTTCTTCGGCACCGTGGGCGAACTCGATCTGCAACTGGCGCACGCCGCGCGGATCGCGCTGGTTCGACAGCGTCAGGCGGTTGCTGGCACGCGGCACGCTTTCGGCAAAGGCCACCAGCACCATGCGCCACGGGCCCACCTCGCGCAGCGCGTGCTTGGCCTCGGCCCCGACGCCCGGTGCATGCTTGCCGCGGGTCCACGTGCCCTGCAATGCGCCGCCCTGGAACGAATAGCCGCGGGTAAAGCCCTCGCCGTCGATCGTGTCGAGGTTGCGGAAGCGCGGGATGACGACACCCGTGGGGCGATTGCCATAGCTCGTCCGCCCCTCGAAGCCCGGCATGATTGCAGCGGCCGACAGGGTATTGGCGTGGTCCATGATGTGCGTGCCCAGAACGCCGCTCGAATTGGCGAGGCCATGGGGCATCGCCTCGCTCGCGGAATTGAGCAGCAGGTGTACCGAGTTGAACGCGCCGGCGTTGAGGAACACGAGGCGCGACGACGCGCGCTTGCGCTGCCCGCTGCCGGTTTCGATCCAGCGCACCCCGGTAATGCGGCGCGTCGCGGGATCGAAGTCGAGCGCCTCGACCTGCGCGTCGTTGACGACGGTGAGGCGCCCCGTCGCCATCGCGGCGGGCAGGGTGGCCGACTGGGTCGAGAAATAGGCGCCATAGGAGCAGCCGCGGATGCAGATGTTGCGCGCCTGGCACGGGCCGCGGCCCTGCTCGGGCTTGGCCTGCGTGAGGTTGGCGGTGCGCCCGATGGTCAGCCGGCGGTTCGGCCAGCGTTCCATCACCTTCTCGCGCACCGACTGTTCGACCGCGTTGAGGCCGAAGGGCGGCAGGAACTGGCCATCGGGCAGGGCAGGTAGGCCTTCGGCCGAGCCGGAGACGCCCACGAACTGCTCCACCTTGTCGTACCACGGGGCGAGGTCGGCATAGCGGATCGGCCAGTCGGTGCCGTGTCCGTCACGCTTGTTGGCGCCGAAGTCGTAGTCCGACCAGCGGTAGCACTGGCGGCCCCAGGTCAGCGAGCGGCCACCGAGCTGGTACGAGCGGAACCAGGTGAAGTCGCTGCCCGGCGCGGTCGCGTAGGGCTGCTCGCGATCGTTGACGAAGTGATCCTCGGACCACTCGTTGAAGTGGCGGTTGAGCATCTGCACGGGATAGTCCTGCGCATAGCGCCCGGCATCGCCGTGGCCGCGGAACGGCAGTTCCCACGGCGCCTTCATTTCGCGGTCGTATTCGCCGTGGCGGATCTCGCGGCCACGCTCGATCATCAGCACGCGAAGCCCGGCCTCGGTCAGTTCCTTGGCGGCAAGGCCCCCGGTAATGCCCGAGCCCACCACGATTGCGTCGAATTCTTCGCTCATCTTATCCAAAGTCCACGGCCGTCCAGTCGCTCGAATAGGCGCGCGCGCCTGGCTCGAGCGGAATGTCGGGGTCCCAGCGGCCGGGGACCAGGTTGTATTGCAGTTCCTGCGAGGCACCGACTTCGCTGCCGTAATAGCCGTCGAGGATCAGTGCCTTGAGCGTGACCCAGGGGCTGGGGTTGGCGGGCGGCGGGCCGGGCGGGAAGGCGGCCGCGTCAAGCGCGGTGACCAGCGCCACCTGTCGTGCCGGCGGCAGCGTCAGGAACGCGCCGCCACCGGCCTGCATCAGCGCCTGGACCAGCCATGTCAGGTGGCGCAGCGAGCCATCGGCACGCAGCGGTGCGCCGGCCGGTGCATCGGCCATGGGCGCGCGGCTGCCCTCGAGGCCATGGGCGAGTGCCAGTGCGACGAAGGCCGGCACACCGACCGCCAGCGCGCCCGGCGTGTCGGTGGCGGGAACGACGATGTCGCAGACCCGGCGCAGCACGGCCTCCTCGGTCGGCGTCGGGGTCTCGTCCGCCGGCAGGGCGATCTGGTGCGCGGCGAGCGTCGGCAGGCCGATCGCCAGCGCGAAGAGCGCCGCGCCGGCCAGCACGTCGCGGCGGTTGGCGGACAGGGGAGCGGAAGGGCGGATCGGGGCGGGGTCGGGGGCTACCATGCCGATCAGTCCGTGATGCCCATCAGGCGCCGGTTGAGTTCGCGGTCGGCGCCACCGGCGGCGAAGTCGTCGAACGCCTTTTCGGTGACGCGGATGATGTGGCGGTCGATGAACGGCGCGCCTTCGGCCGCACCGGCCTCGGGATGCTTGAGCGCGCATTCCCATTCGAGCACGGCCCAGCCGGCAAAGTCGTATTGCGCCATCTTGCTGAAGATCTGCGAGAAATCGACCTGGCCATCACCGAGCGAGCGGAACCGGCCGGGACGATCGACCCAGCCCTGGTAGCCGCCATAGACCCCGCTGCGCCCGGTGGGCCGGAACTCGGCATCCTTGACGTGGAAGCACTTGATGCGCTCGTGGTAGATGTCGATGAACTGCAGGTAGTCGAGGCACTGCAGCACGAAGTGGCTGGGATCGTAGAGAATGTTCGCGCGCGGGTGGTTGCCGACCCGCTCGAGGAACATTTCGAAGGTGATCCCGTCATGGAGGTCCTCGCCGGGGTGGATCTCGTAACCGATGTCGACGCCGTGCTCGTCGAAGACATCGAGGATCGGCTTCCAGCGGCGGGCGAGTTCGTCGAAGGCATCCTCGACGAGGCCGGCCGGACGCTGCGGCCAGGGGTAGATGTAGGGCCAGGCGAGCGCGCCCGAGAACGAGGCGTGCGTGGTCAGGCCGAGGCGCTGCGAGGCCTTGGCCGCAAGCGTCATCTGCTCGACCGCCCAGGCCTGCCGGGCCGAGGGGTTGCCGCGCACTGCGGGCGCCGCGAAGGCATCGAACTGCGCGTCATAGGCCGGGTGCACCGCGACCAGCTGGCCCTGCAGGTGCGTCGACAGCTCGGTAATGGCGAGGCCCTTGTCGGCGAGCAGGCCCTTGACCTCGTCGCAATAGTCCTGGCTCTCGGCCGCGCGCTTGAGATCGAACAGGCGCCCGTCCCAGCTGGGGATCTGTACGCCCTTGTAGCCAAGACCGGCCATGTAGGTGCCGATCGCGTCGAGGCTGTTGAACGGGGCATCGTCGCCTGCGAACTGCGCGAGGAAGATGCCGGGGCCCTTGATGGTCTTCATGGCCGTTGCGTCCTTCTTAAACGGATTGGCTTAAACGGATTGGCTGTTCAAACGGTGAGATCGGTCCAGCCCGCGCCGGCGGCGCTGGCGTGGACGGCGGTTTCGATCAGCGCCATGCCGCGCAGGCCTTCCTCGATGCCCGGTACCAGCGAACCGGGTTCGCCGCGCAGCAGCTTGGCAAAGTCGCGATAGAGGTTGGCGAAGGCCTCGAGATAGCCCTCGGGATGCCCGCCCGGGGTGCGCGAGGCGGCCACCGCGTCGGGACCCAGGCCGGCGTCGCCCGCCTGGATCAGCTCGCTGCGGCCGCTGTCGTGGAACAGCCAGAGCTGGTTGGGCTCCTCCTGCTTCCAGCGAAGCCCCGCCTTCTCGCCGTAAATACGGATCGCCAGGCCATTGCGCTCGCCGACGCTGATCTGGCTGGCAAGCAGCGCGCCGCGCGCGCCGTTGTCGAAGCGCAGGAACATCTGGCAGTCGTCGTCGACCTGGCGGCCGGGCACCACGGTACCGAGGTCCGCGAGGATCTGCGTGACGCGCAGGCCGCTGATGAATTCAGCGAGGTGGAAGGCATGGACGCCGATGTCGCCGATGCAACCGCCAAGGCCGCTGCGCGCCGGATCGACGCGCCATTCGGCCTGCTTGCCCGCGGCTTCGCCCGCCAGCCAGCCTTGCGGATATTCGACGACGATCTTGCGCACCTTGCCAAGCGTACCCTGGGCCACGAGGTGGCGCGCCTCGCGCACCAGCGGGTAGCCCGAATAGGTATAGGTCAGCGCAAAGGGCTTGTCGGCCGCGGCGACGACCGCGGCCAGTTCGTGCGCCTGTGCCAGCGTGGCGGTCGCGGGCTTGTCGCAGATCACCGCGATGCCGGCCTCGAGCGCGGCGCGCGCGGCGGGCAGGTGCATGTGATTGGGCGTGGTCACCGCCACGAAGTCGATCCCGTCCTCGCGCGCGGCTTCCGTGGCAAGCATCGTCGCGATGTCGGGATAGGCGCGCGCCGGGTCGATGCGATAGCTCTCGCCCGCGGCGCGCGATTTGTCTGCGCTGGAACTGAATGCACCCGCAACCAGCTCGATCTCGCGATCGAGTTCGGCGGCTATGCGGTGGACGGGGCCGATGAACGAGCCCGGACCGCCACCGATCAGGCCCATGCGCAGACGCCGGCTCATCGCGTGATCACCTTCTCGTCGTTGTTGAACGCCGGGAAGGGCAGGTAGGAGATGCGCAGCTTCTGCTGCAGCGCCAGCTTGTGCTCGCCCTTGGGGAAGCCGCCGGGGTAGGCCACGGTCAGCGTTGCCGGCGTGCCGAAGGCCCAGCTGCGGTCGTAGGCGGTTTCCATCTCGTCGAGCGTGATCGCGCCCTTGCCGTCGTCGAAGCTCACGGCCTCGCGCGGCAGGGCCTCGCCGTCGATCGACACCTTGAGGTCCTCGAGCATCGAGAGCACGAGGCCGCGATAGTAGCCGAGCTTGGTGGTGAAGGAGAAGCCCGTCGGGGCATCGGCCGGGCCGGTGTCGGTCACCGTGGCGGCGTCGATGATGTACTTGTCGAACATCAGTTCATTCCTTTGAGCAGACCGCGGGTGCGCATCCAGCGGAGTGTGAGATCGAGCCAGCCCTCTTCGGGCGAGCCGGGCTGACCGGCGGCAAAGCCATGGCCGCCGGCGGAGAACAGGTGGAATTCGATGGACTTGCCCGCATTGCGATAGCTCTCGACGAGCGGGAGCCCTTTGACGCGGGCGAGCAGGAAGTCGTCCGCCGCGACCGCGACGAACATCGGCGGAGCATCGGCCGGCACCTGCATCGCGGCCATGTTGGGATAGATCGGCAGGGCAAAGTCGGGACGGTCGGCGCCGCCCTTCTCTACCAGGCTGCGGGTCAGGAACCCGCCGGCCGAGAAGCCCATGAAGCCGACCTTCCTGGGATCGATGCCGAACTCGGTGGCATGGCCACGCACCCAGCGCAAGGCGGCCAGGCCATCGGCCAGCGCTTCGGGCGGAGTGTCTTCGGGCGGGGCGAAACTCGCCTTGCCGCCGTGGATGACCTTGCCCAGTTCGTCGGCGAAGACGGCCTGGTCCACCGGCGTCGGCAGCGTGTGGTACTTGAGCACGAACGCCGTCACGCCGTGGTTGGCGTACCAGCGGGCGACCTGCCAGCCTTCCTTCTCGATCGCGAGACCGAGAAAGCCGCCGCCCGGCGCGATGATCACCGCGGCGTCCGCCGGAGTGCCGACCGGACGGAACGCGGTCAGCGTCGCCCGGGTGACATTGCGCACCGACAGTTTCCCGGCATCGTCATGCCAGATTTCGGTCTGCTTGCCGGCAGGGGCAGGCAGGTCGATCGTGTTGGGCTGGGCGGGCGTGGGCAGGGCCACGCGGCCCACTTCGGGCATGCCCTGCGCCCCGGCACCCGCTGCGGCGAATGCGACCGAGCCGAGCAGCGCGAGGGCGATGGCCGAGGCGCGGGCCTTGCGCATCACGCGCTCACCGCCGCCGTGCCGTACTTGGCTTCGGCTTCGGCGATCAGGCGCTCGAACATCACGTGCTGGCGGCGAACCTGCTCGCGGCTGTCGACGGCGCTCACGTCCTGCACCCAGCGGTTGCCCTCGTATTCCGACGAGAGCGTACCCACCCAGCCGGCCTTGACCAGTTCGGGGATGACGTCGTCGTAAGCGAGCGCGGGGTCGGTGCAGTCCTCGTTCATTTCATAGAACTTGGCCTGGATGTGGTGGAAGTAGGGCGCGAAGTCGCCGATGCGCTTGGGATTGGCGAAGGGGGCGTGGCGCAGCGTCTCGGCCATTGCGACCTCTGCCTTGTTGCCCTGCATCTTCACCGCGACCTCGTAGATCGTGTACTCGGCCATGACCTTCTGTTCGTGCTGGTCGACGATGAACTGGGTCACTTCCGGGCGGGCGCCCTGGCGCTCGAAGCGGGCGCGCATGACGGGCGGGTAGTGCTTCATGAAGATACCCATGTCGGGCAGGATGCCGAGGTGCTTGGTGTTCAGGCGATCGGCAACTTCGATCGTGCGCAGGATCCAGGCGTGGTCGAGGTACCACGGCGCGTGGACTTCGACGCCCATGTGCACGTCGAGCTTTTCGGCCATCGGCACGCACTTCTCGAGGATGTCGGGGCGCACGAAGATGACGATGCGCATGTTCTTGATGCCGAGCCGGTTGCACAGGATCAGGTCGCGGTGGACGCTCTCGACCTGCTCTTCATCGCTCATCTCGCGATCTTTGCGCAGCTTGGTGTCGAGGAACATGTCGTAGGCGCTGAAATGCGCGCCGTGGCGGGCCAGCATCTCGTGCCATTCGCCGATCTGGGCATCGGTGATGTTGGGGAAGCTGGGCATGTTCTGTTCGGGCAGGAGCTCGATGGCATTGGCACCGATCGAGGTGGCGAAGGCCACGCAGTCCTCGACGTTCATCTGGCCGAGGAACATCTCTTCCTGGAAGCTGTAGAGGCTTACGCCGCGCGTGATTTTCGACATGTTGGCAAACCCTTGGTCAAGAAGCGGAAGGCGTGCGGCGGGCAGCCAGCACGAGATTGACGATAAGCGCGCCGGCAAGGCCGATCGCGCCAGTGATGACGAAGGCGCCCTGCATCGTGCCCGCGCCCATGCGCACCACGCCGACGACGACGGGCGAGAGGAACTGGCCGAAGAAGAAGCAGGCGGTCCAGATGCCCATGCCGCGGCCGCGGTGCGCGAACGGCAGGTAGTTCTGGACCCAGCCGATCAGCACGGGCACGGCCATGCCGACGCCGGTCTGCTGGACGATCATCCCGGCGATCATGCCGCGCCAGTCGTGGATCAGGCCCATGATGATGAGGCCGCCACCGATGAGGGTGAGGAACAGGCTGAGCTGGAGTCGCGCCGAGCGCTTGCCGACGAGCCAGTAGATGCCCGCGCCGACCACCGTGAACAGGCTGGGCAGCGCGCTGAGGCGGCCGATGTCGGCCGAGCTCTGGACGCCCACTTCCTGCCAGACCGAGCCGCCATTGATGATGAACACGTAGTAGAGCATCGCCGCGAAGAGGGTGACGGGGGCGAACAGCGCCACGTCGCGCCACGGGAAGGGCGTGGCGACGGGGGCGGCTGCGTCCTTCGGCTGCTCGTGCGGTTGCGGCGTGGGCTCGTAGAGGAAGGCCCAGGTGGCGAAGAAGATCGGCACCGCGACGAGGTAGATCAGGAACGAGGCGTTCCACCGCCAGGCGGTAGCGGCACCCGAGCTTGCGATCACCACGCTGGCGAGCAGCGGGCCGGCCATGCCCTGCAGCGACAGCCAGGTGCGACGCCCCTTTTCGTCCCAGTAGTCGCCGATCAGCGTGTTCATCGTGGTGAGCACCGCCGCCTCGGTCACGCCCAGCAGCAGGCGCGAGACATAGAGTCCGTCGAGGCTGTCGAGGAAGAACGGCGCCGAGCCGAGCAGCGCATAGAAGGCGGTCGCCCACAACAGCATGGTGCGGCGGCCGAAACGGTCGGTCGCCATGCCGGCGAAGATCGCCAGCAGTGCGATCGTCAGGCCGGGGGCGGCGACCGCGGAGGGCACCTTGATGATGGCCGAAGGGTCGCGGGCTGCGAAGTGGGCGATGATCGCCGGTACGGCCGGGAACAGCGACACGATCGCAAGAATGGGAAGGAAACCCGCGGCGACGACGGTGATTCCCTGGGCAACACCGGGCTTGCGGCCGGTCGGGTGGCGCGCATCGCGGCCGGAAACTGCGGCGTTCGGCATCTCTCACCTTGCATACGGCAGCGCTCGCAGCACTGCATCTAAGCGTTGATTAGATTCTTGGCGCCCGCAGAGTCAAGCTGATCCGCAAATGCGTATTGGAATAATCATACCATTTAAGAATCGGGCCCGCAAGCCGGTCATCCGACCAATGATGGACGGGCGGCCGACGGGCGGCTTCAGCCGGTGGCCAGCCGGATCGCCTGGCGCACCACGGCATCGGCTGCGGCGTCGAGGCCCTTTTCGCCGATCTCTTCCTCGGCATGGATCATGTCGCGGTAGCGCATCAGGGCATAGCCGAACATCGCCGACCAGATCGTGGCGACGCAGGCGCTGACGCTGTCGGCGGGTAGGGCGGGGCCGGCCAGTTTCACGGCATTGCGAAACATCTGGTAGCCACGCTGCTGCGCCGCGAGGATTGCCGGTTCGAGCGCCGGGCGGGCCAGCTCGGAATCGTACATCAGCTCCATCATCCGCCTGTTATCACGGGCAAATCGCAGGAACGAGGAGCAGACGTTGTAGAGGATGTCGGGCCCGTCGAGGTGCAGGCCCGCATCGGCCATGGCACTGCCGACCAACTGCTCGTAGCCCTGAAGAGCCACGGCGATCAGCAGGCTGCGGCGGTCGGGAAAGTGATGGTACGGCGCGCCCGGTGAAACCCCGACGATCTGCGACAGCTTGCGCACCGACAGGTCCTGGTGGCCGTGCTCGGCGATGTAGATGACCGCAGCCGCGAGCAGCTCCTCCTTGAGATTTTCGCGGTGATAGGTCGGTTTCGCGCTGGCCATGGTTCTCCCTCCGGATGACTCAGCGGGTAGCGCGCACGGCTCACGCTTGACAAGGGTGCCGAGCGAAAATACACGGCGGGCATCTAAACGGTGTTTAAATCCAGCGAGTCCGACCGCTGGCGCCGCACGGAGAGGACCGCAGGCCGCGCGAATCGGCCATGCCATCGGCGTTTTGACGCCCCTCCCTGCAGGCGAGACCATGGATCGGAGAGGGAGGACTAGACGTGACCAGAACAAGTTTGCAGGCCGCGCTGCTGATCAGCGCTTCGCTGTTCCCGCTGGCATCCGCTGCGGCGCAGGATGCGGCGCCCGCTGCCCCCGCAGAAGCCGCGCAGCCGGCCACGACCACGGCCGATAACTCGGGCGAAATCATCGTCACCGCGCAGCGCCGCTCGGAAAGCGTGATGAAGGTGCCGCTTAGCGTCTCCGTCGTCACCGCCGACACGCTGGTGAAGCGCGGCGTGAACGACCTCAGCTCGGTCACCAAGCTGACCCCGAGCCTTCAGGTCGCGCAGGACAACACCTACTCGATCCGCGGCGTCGGCACGGCAACCTTTGCCACCACGGTGGAATCGAGCGTGTCGCAGATGGTCGACGAAGTCGTCCTGGGTAACGGCGAATTCGCCACCAACGCGTTCTACGACCTCGAGCGGGTCGAAGTGCTCAACGGGCCGCAGGGCCTGCTGTTCGGCAAGAACGCATCGGCCGGTCTCGTCAACATCACCACCGCCAAGCCCAAGATCGGCAAGCTGGAAGGCAATGCCGACCTCGAACTCGTGACCCGCGACCGCCCGGTCAAGAACGGCCACGGCGTCCAGGCGCGCACAACGCTCAACCTGCCGGTCAGCGAAAACAGCGCGCTGCGGATCAACGCCATCTACAGCGGCCAGGATTCGATCACGTATCCCGACGTGAACCCCAAGGTGCGCAACGACATGGGCGTGCGCAACCTGGGCCTGCGCGCCAAGTACCTGTGGCAGCCGGACAATGCGCTCAGCGTCTATGTCCTGGGTGACTACAACCGCCAGCGCGGCATCTCGGGCCGTTACGACATCACCTACCGCCAGCTCGGCACCGGCAGCGCCTACACCGGCCTCGGCGTTCCGTCGGGCACGAACAATCTGACGTTCCAGGCCGATGCGCCCAACTTCCGCGACACCGAGACCGGCGGCGCGCAGGCCAACATCAGCTACACCTTCGACAGCGGCGTGCAACTGGTCAACATTGCGGCGTGGAAGCACCTGTCGAACAACTTCTCATTCGACTCTGACGAGACGAAGTTCAACTTCTTCAACACCAACTCGTCCCATCAGAACTACAACCAGTTCTCCGAAGAGCTGCGCCTCGCCGTGCCTGACAACGGCAAGATCACCGGCCAGGTCGGCCTCTATTTCTACCACTCGCAGCTCGACCAGCAGAACCTGCTAGGCGGGAACAACGGGTTCCCGGCCTTCCTGCTGCCGACGTTCCCGTTCTGCGTCGGCGCAACCCAGCTGGGCGCGCCGCCGGCCGCCTGCCCGGTCAGCAATCGCACGTTCCTCGGCCAGGATTCGCGCTTCACGCTCAAGCAGAACAGCTATGCCGGCTTCGGCCAGGTCAGCTATCACCTGACCGACACGCTCAAGGCGACCGTCGGCGGGCGCGTGACCTATGACCGCGCCAGCATCGACCTGCTCGAGAACACCGGCCGGTACTTCATCACCCTGGGCATTCCCAACAACCGTTCGGACCAGACCACCGACGCCACCAACTTCAGCTACAAGGCGGGCCTCGACTGGCAGGTCACGCCCGACACGCTGCTCTATGGCTTCTATGGCCGTGGCTATAAGGGTCCGGGCTTCTCCAACACCGCACCGGCGCCGGGCGCCAACCTCGCGGTCCGTCCCGAAATCTCGAAGGGCGGGGAAGTGGGCGTCAAGACGCGCCTGTTCGATCGCCGCCTGACGCTGAGCCTGTCGGCGTTCTACACCCGTTACACCGACCTGCAGGTGCAGTCGTGGATCACGGCCCTGCGCACCTTCGTGCTGGCCAACGCTGCGACGGCCACGACCAAGGGCATCGATGCCACGTTCTCGGCGCGGCTGTTCGACGGCTTCACCCTTTCGGGTGCGGCGACTTATGCCGATGCGAAGTACAACAGCTTCCCGGGCGCACAGTGCTACCCGACGCAGACTACCAATGGCTGTTCGGCGACCCAGTCGTCGTTCGACGCAGGCGGCTATCGCATTCCGTTGTCGGCCGAGTTCACCAGCACGATTGGCGCGGACTACGAGCATCGCCTGTCTGATGATCTCACCGGCCAGATTTCGGTGAGCTACTACCACCGCTCGTCGCTGGCCGCCGGCTTTGGCCCGCAGTTCCAGATCCCGGCGTGGGATACGCTCGACGCCAGCCTCGGCATCAAGGCGGCGCACGTCAACCTGGCGCTGTTCTGCAAGAACTGCACGAACGAGATCCGTCCGCTGTCGATCGGCTCGGACGGTGGCGACGGTACGCTCAACCCGCAAGTGCTGACGCTCAACCAGCGCTTCGGCTACAATTCGGTCCGCACCATCGGCGTGCGTGCCGGGATCAACTTCTGATACCTCTCTATCGGAAGTGACATCGAGGGCTCCGGACGTCGCAACGTCCGGGGCCCTCTTTTTTATGTCGTGGGCCGGATTCGGGGCGCAGGCCACGAAAAACCCCGGGCGTTCGCGACGCCCGGGGTCAATGCTCGATCAATCGTGTGCGGCCCTAAGTCACGCGTGTCGGGTCAGACGATGCCGGCGCCCAGGCCCACGGGCTTGCGCTCTTGCGCCTTGCGGGCGCGGTATTCGCTGGCGCGGTAGGCCGCGAGCACGTCGATCGCGCCGCCCGCCTCGAGCCGGGCCATCGCCAGAATCGGCGCGACGTCGATCGAATAGGCGCGGCGCAGGGCCTGGAAGGCCATCATCGTGTCGTTGGCTTCCTGCGCAGCGTGCAGCGCGGCACGGTCGACCAGGCTGGCCTTGGCATAGCACTGGACGATGGCCTCGGCGCTCGACAGCATCGATTCGATCGGGTCGGTGACGTTGTGCGACTGATCGATCATGTAGCTGGGGCGGAAGCCGTCGCGCGGGTTCGCCTCGGCCTCGGCCAGTTCGTTGAACACCAGAAACAGCTGGTGCGGGTTGATCGAGCCGCTGTCGAGGTCGTCGTCGCCGTACTTGCTGTCGTTGAAGTGGAAGCCGCCCAGCTTGCCGAAGCGATGGAGGCGGGCGACGATCTGCTCGATGTTGACGTTGGGCGCATGGTGGCCGAGGTCGACCAGGCACTTGCACTTGTCGCCCAGCGTCTGCGCGGCCAGGATTGACGAACCCCAGTCGCTGATCACGGTCGAGTAGAAGGCCGGCTCGAACATCTTATGCTCGAGCAGCATGCGCCAGTCGTCGGGCAGCGCGGCATAGACTTGCGCCGCGGCGTCGAGATAGCGATCGAGGCTGCGGGTGAAGTCCTGCTGCCCGGGGAAGTTGGTGCCGTCACCCACCCAGACGGTAAGGTCGGTGCTGCCCAGTTGGCGGCCGATCTCGATGCATTCGATATTGTGCTCGACCGCCTGGGCGCGTGCGCCGGCATCCTGCGAGGAGAGCGAGCCGTTGGCGTACGTGTGCGCCTGGCCTGGCTGGTCCTGGAAGGTGTTGCTGTTGACCGCGTCCCAACCGAGGCCGAGCGCCGCGGCTTCCTCGCGCAGCGCGACATAGTCGCTGACCTTGTCCCATGGGAAGTGGGGGCTGACCCGCGGCGTGGCGCGCGACAGCTGGTTGATCACCGCGCAATCCTCGAGCTTCTCGTGGATGTTGGTAGGTTCTCCGGGGATCGGGAACTTGGCGAAGCGCGTGCCGCCTCGGCCGGCGCCCCACGACGGGACGGCGACCGAGAATGCGGCGACGCGCGACTTGACCGCATCGATGGCAATGCCGCCACGGGCGAGCTTGCGGCCGAGCGCATCGTAGTCCTCGTGCAGCGCCTCGACCTGGCGGTCGTTGTGCTCGGCGATGAGGTCGGCGGAAATGGGCAGGTCTGTCATGGTTTTCATCCTCTCCCGGGCGGGCTCAGCGCGTGAACGCCTGGACGTTGCCGGCATCGACGTTGATCATGTTGCCGGTCGACTTTGCCGAAGCGTCCGAGCCGAGGAAATAGGCCGCCTCGGCAATGTCTTCGGGCAGCACGTCGCGCTTGAGCATCGAGCGCTGGCGGTAGTGCTCCTCGAGCTCAGCACCGGGATCGATGCCGTGCGTGCCGGCGCGTTCCTTGCGCCAGTCCCCGTCCCAGATGCGGCTGCCGCGGATCACCGCGTCGGGGTTGACCACGTTGACGCGGATGCCGGCGGGCGCCCCCTCGAGCGCCAGGCAGCGGGCGAGGTGGTTGGCGGCCGCCTTGGCGCTGGCATAGGCGCTGGCCCCCGCGGCGGCAGCGACGCCGTTCTTCGAGCCGATGAACACGACGCTGGTGCCGCCCTGGTCCTTCATGCGCTTGAGCAGCGGCCAGGCCGAACGGGCGGTCAGGAAGTAGCCCTGCGCCAGCACGTCGTAGTTGCGGTGCCACAGCTCGAGCGTCGTGTCCTCGACCGCGGCGGACGAGGCGATGCCGGCATTGGCGACGACGACGTCGACGCCGCCAAACTCGCGCGCCGCGGTGGCGAAGGCAGCCTCGACCTGGTCTTCATCGGTCACGTCGCAGGTGACCGCGCGAACCACGTCCTTGCCGAACTGGCGGGCGAAACCGGCGCGTACGTCCTCGACGGCGGCGGCATCGCGGTCGGCGAGGACCACGCAGGCGCCCTCGCGCAGGAAGCGGGCCGCGGTGGCGGCGCCGATGCCGCCGGCGCCGCCGGTGACGAAGGCGACGCGGCCGACCTGCGGCTTGGGTGCGGGCATGCGCTGCAGCTTGGCTTCCTCGAGCAGCCAGTATTCGATGTCGAAGGCTTCCTGCTCGTCGAGCGCGATATAGTCGCCGATCGCCTCGGCCCCGCGCATCACGTTGATGGCATTGCCGTAGAACTCACCGGCCAGGCGCGCGGTGGTCTTGTCGGTGGCGAACGTCATGCGGCCGACGCCGGGCACCAGCACGACGACCGGGTTGGCATCGCGCATCGCCGGGCTGTTGGGGCGCTTGCAGCGCTCGTAATAGGCCGCGTACATCGCGCGGTAGTCGGCGATCTGCCCGGCGAGATAGGCATCGTCCTGCAGGCGCGCGGGGTCGAGCGTGAGCGGCGCGATCTTGGTGCGCAGGAAGTGGTCGGGACACGAGGTGCCCAGCCCGGCCAGGCGCAGGAAGTCGACGCTGCCGGTGAACTCCAGCGATTCCGCGTCGTCCGAGAAATGGCCGAGCTTGCGGCGCGCGCCGGTCATGTGGCCGCGCAGGCGGGGCATGAGGTCGGCGGCGATGGCGGCACGATCGGGATTGGGGGCGACGGCCTGGCCACCGAAGGCGGGCTGGTCGGCCAGCTTGCCATTGAGATAGGCGGCGGCATCGGCGATCAGCGTGACGGTGTGCTCGTAGCAGGCCTTGGCGCTGTCGGCCCAGCAGATGATGCCGTGGCCGGCGAGCATGACGCCCTCGACGCCGGGGTTCGCGGCTACATAGTCGCGCAGCATGACGCCCAGCGTATAGCCGGGGCGCTTCCACGGCAGCCAGCCGATGCGGCCGCCCCAGATGGCCTGGGTCGCGGCTTCGCCGCCGCTCGACGCGGCGAGCGCGATGATCGCGTCGGGGTGGACGTGGTCGACGTGCGCGAAGGGCAGCAGGCTGTGCAGCGGGGTGTCGATGCTGGCGGCGCGGGCATTGAGGTTGAAGGTGCAGTGCGGCAGGTAGCCGACCATCTTGTCGTCGTCTTCGGGCCCGGCATAGTGCGCCTCGAGCGCGAGCAGCTTGTCCTGGTAGAGCGTCGCAAAGCCGTCGAGCTTCATCGAGCCGATGTCACCGCCCGAACCCTTGACCCACAGCACCTCGACCGCCTCGCCGGTCAGCGGATCGGTCTCGGTCAGCTTGGCCGAGGTATTGCCGCCGCCGAAGTTGGTGACGGTAAGGTCGCTGCCCAGCAGGTTGGAGCGATAGAGCAGCAGTTCCTCGGGGCTGAGCGTCGCGGCGTGGGCTTCGTCCCAGCGCGAGGAGGGGACAGCGAACGGAAGGGCGGCAGGGCTGGTCACGAACGTGGACTCCGATCGGAAAGGTTGTCCGCGACCTACCGAAACCGCTTTCCTTTGGCAATCATATTCGATATTGAGCAATCATAAACGATCAAATAGCAATCATGTTCGCACATGCAGCATCCGCGGGGGTTCGATCCTCCAAGCAGCGCGACGCGGTGCTATGGCGCGGTACGAGGCGGGGGAGCAGGCACTGAGACAGGATACCAGCCAGGCCGGATTTGCGGTGGTGATCGACATCGGCAAGACGATGTCGAAAATCACGCTGTGGTCGCGCGCGGGTGCGCTGCTCGATCGCCAGGTCAGGCCCAATCAGGCCGGTCAGGAATCGGGCATCGCGCGCCTCGACGCCGCCGGCATCGCGCAATGGGCGCAGGGCGTGCTGGCCGGATATGCAGGCCAGCCGGTCGAATACGTCGTACCAGTCGGCCACGGTGCCGGCTTTGCCGCGATCGTCGATGGGGCGCTGGCTTTCGCGCCGTTCGACTACGAGGCGGTGCCGCCGCAGGCGCTCCTGGCCGACTATGCCACGGCGCGCGCGCCCTTTGCCGAAACCGGTTCGCCGGCACTGCCGCAGGGGCTCAACCTGGGCGCGCAGGTGTGGTGGGCGCAGGCCATCTATCCCGATGTCATGGACCGCGCGACGCTGGTGCCCTGGGCGCAATACTGGGCCTGGTGGCTGTCGGGCGTGGCGGTGAGCGAGCCGACCTCGCTCGGCTGCCACTCCGACTTGTGGAGCCCCGAGACGGCGGACTGGTCCTCGCTGGCCATCGCGCAGGGCTGGGATCGCCGGTTTGCCCCGCTGGCCGCGGCCGGTACAGTGATCGGCACGATCACGCCCGCCCTCGCCGCCGCGACCGGCCTGTCGCCGGGCGTGCGCGTCCTGGCCGGGCTACACGATTCCAACGCCGCGCTGATGGCCGCGCGCGGCCATGCCGCCATCGCCCGCAACGAGGCGACCGTGCTGTCGACCGGCACCTGGTTCATCGCCATGCGCCTGCCCGCTATGCCCGTCGCCACCGCCGACCTGCCCGAGGCGCGCGATTGCCTCGTCAACGTCGACGCCTATGGCCAGCCGGTGCCTTCGGCGCGCTTCATGGGTGGGCGCGAGATCGAGGCGCTGATCGAGATCGACACGCGCCGGGTCGACATCAAGCCCGACCAGCCCCACCTGCTCGCCGCGGTCCCGGCGGTGCTGGCGGCCGGGGCTATGCACCTGCCGACGCTCGCGCCGGGATGCGGACCCTATCCGGCAGGGCAGGGGCGCTGGGTGGCGCAGCCCGAGGACTGGTACGAGCGCCGTGCCGCGGCCTGTCTCTATGCCGCGCTCGTCACCGATCGCATGCTCGGCCTGATCGGCGCACGCGAGCGGCTGCTGGTCGAGGGCCGCTTCGCCGAGGCCGAAGTCTTCGTGCGCGCGCTCGCCAGCCTGCGGCCCGACATGGAAGTCTTCGTCGGCAGCGCGCACAACGACGTCAGCTTCGGCGCGATCCGCCTGATCGATCCCGCGCTGGTCCCCGACGGCGCGCTGCACCGTGTCCTGCCGCTTGACGAGGACCTGACTTCGTATCGAAACGCGTGGCTCGAACACGTGGAGTATCCTGCATGATCATCGCCTCGGTTGCCGACTTTCGCGAAGCCGCGCGCCGCCGCCTGCCGCGTTTCCTGTTCGAATACATGGACGGCGGCTCGTATGGCGAAGTGACGATGCGCCGCAACGCGGAGGACCTTGCCAATCTTGCGCTGCGCCAGCGGGTCCTGCGCGACGTCAGCACGATCGACCTGTCGACCGAGCTGTTCGGCACGCGCCAGGCCCTGCCGGTGGCGCTAGCGCCGGTGGGCCTGGCGGGGCTCAATGCCCGGCGCGGCGAATGCCAGGCGGTGCGCGCGGCGAACCGGGCGGGCGTGCCGTTCACGCTGTCGACCGTCTCGGCCTGCCCGATCGACGAAGTGGCGCGTGCCGCGACCGCCCCGTTCTGGTTCCAGCTCTACATGATCCGCGACCGTGCCTTCATGCGTGACCTGCTGGCACAGGCCCGCGCGGCGGGCTGCAACGCGCTGGTCTTCACCGTCGACATGCCGGTGCCGGGCAGCCGCTACCGCGACTACCATTCCGGCCTTACCGGCACGAGCGGGTGGAAGGGTGCCGCCTGGCGCGCCGCCCAGGCCATGGTGCGCCCGGACTGGGCCTGGGACGTCGGCCTTCATGGCCGGCCGCATCACCTCGGCAACGTCGCCCCGGTGCTCAAGGGCGACAGCGGCATCGAGGACTTCATGGCGTGGATGCGCAACAACTTCGATCCCGCGATCAGCTGGCGCGACCTCGACTTCATCCGCGCGGAGTGGGACGGCCCGCTCATCATCAAGGGCATCCTCGATCCCGAGGACGCGCGCGAGGCGGCGCGGCTCGGCGCGGATGGCATCGTCGTTTCCAACCATGGCGGGCGCCAGCTCGACGGCGTGCTGTCGAGCGCGCGGGCGTTGCCGCCGATCGTCGATGCGGTGGGCGATGCGCTGACGGTGCTGGCCGATGGCGGCGTGCGCTCCGGCCTCGACGTGGTGCGCATGCTGGCGCTGGGCGCGCGCGGCGTGCTGCTTGGCCGCGCCTGGGCCTATGCCCTCGCGGCGCGTGGCGAAGCCGGGGTCACCCGCATGCTGGCGATCATCGAGGCGGAAATGCGGGTGGCGATGGCGCTGACCGGGTGCACCACGATCGAGGCGATCACCCGCGAGTGCCTCGCCTGATCATCGCCGCACGAGCCGACAACAATAACTACAACGACAACGACAACGAGAACCGGAGAGACCGACCATGACCCCCAACCCCGCGCTCGGCGTGCTGTTTCACTGGATCGGCGGATTTTCCTCCGCCAGCTTCTACGTGCCCTACAAGCGCATCCGGTTGTGGTCGTGGGAGGTGTTCTGGCTGGCGGGCGGGCTGTTCAGCTGGCTTCTGGCGCCCTGGCTGTTAGCCTCGCTGCGCACCGAGAACCTGCTCGGCGTGCTGTCGGCCGCACCGCGCACCACCTTGCTATGGTGCTGGTTCTGGGGCGCGATGTGGGGTTTCGGCGGGCTGACCTTCGGGCTGACCATGCGCTATCTCGGGCTTTCGCTGGGCATGGCGGTGGCGCTCGGCCTGACCACCGCGATCGGCACGCTCGGGCCGCCGATCTTTCACGGCACGATCGGCGAGATCGCGCGCTCCACCAGCGGCCAGTTGACGCTGCTGGGCATCGTGGTGACGCTGGTCGGCATCGTCGTCGTGGCGCGGGCGGGATCGGCCAAGGCGCGCGAAGTGCCCTCGGGCGAAGCGGTCGCCGAGTTCGACTTGCGCAAGGGCCTCGCTATCGCGGCGTTCTCGGGCGTGATGTCGGGCTGCTTTGCCTGGGGTCTGGATGCCGGGCAGCCGATCCGCGACCTGACGCTCGCCGCCGGGACCGACCCGCTATCGCAGGGGCTACCGGTGCTGTGCGTGGTCCTGCTGGGCGGATTGACCACCAATGTTGTGTGGTGCGCCTATCTCATCGTGCGTAACCGCAGCTTCGGGCAGTTCTTCGGCGCGGCGGCCGCGTCCGGCACGGGCGGCACGGACGGCGCAGTGCGGGTGCCGCTGCTCGCCAACTGGCTGCTGGCGGCGCTCGGCGGCACGCTGTGGTACGGGCAGTTCTTCTTCTACACCATGGGCGAGAGCCAGATGGGCCGCTACGGCTTTTCGAGCTGGACGCTGCACATGGCCAGCATCATCCTGTTCTCGACACTCTGGGGCTTTGCCCTGCGCGAATGGCTGGGCACCTCGGCGCGCACGCGGCGGCTGGTCTGGGGCGGGATCGGCCTGCTCATCGGTGCCACGGTGATCATCGGTGGCGGCAACATGCTCGCTGCAGCGTGAGGGACCTTGCATCTATGATGGTATTTGGGCGAAAGTGAGCGCATGGGGCGGCACCGGATGCCGCATCCCTGCGCCGCTTCGGGCCATCGAGGAATTGCCGGATCCATGCATGCCACCGAACGCGAAAGACTGATCCTCGAGGCGCTAGGGCCCACCGGCTTCGTCTCCTATCGGGACCTCGAAAGCCGGCTCGATGCATCGCCCGCCACGATCCGCCGCGACCTGACGCGGATGGAGAGCGAGGGCCTGCTTGCGCGCGTGCACGGCGGGGCCAAGCTGGCTGAGGCGGGGGAAACCCCCGCAGCCGGCGCGGGGCTTGCGGGCACGCCCTTCGATCAGTCGATCACGCTCAACCTCGCCGCCAAGCAGGCGATCGGGCGCGCCGCAGCTGCGCTGTGCGAACCGGGCGAGGGGATCATGGTCGACGGCGGATCGACCACGCTGCAGATGTGCCCCTACCTCGACGGCCTCGACCTGCAGGTGCTCACCAACTCGCTGCACATCGTCAATGCCCTGCTGCCCCAGGCGGGGACGCGGCTGCTGCTGCCGTCGGGCAGCGTGTTTCGCGAACAGAACATCATTCTGGCCCCCGCCGGCGAGGATTCCATGCCGCGCTTCCATGCGCCCAAGCTGTTCATGGGCGCCGCCGCGGTGGGCCCGCGCGGGGTGATGCAGCAGGACGTGATCCTCGTCGCGGCTGAGCGCCGCCTCGTCGACCGGGCCGAGCAGGTGATCCTGCTGGTCGATTCCAGCAAGTTCACCTCGACCTCGGGCGCGATCGTCTGCGGGCTGGACGAAGTCGACGTGCTCGTCACCGACGCGGGCATCGCCCCGGCCCACGCCGACATGGTGCGCGCCGCCGGGGTCCGGCTGATCGTCGCCTGAGCGCGCGCGGCGCCCGCGGTCAGTCGGCCGGGGCGGGTGTCCGATCCGCGGCAGCCTCGCGGGCGAGCATGGCCTCCAGCATCCGGCGGGCGCGGGTGCCGCCCTGGTCGATGCCGAGCGAGAGCGGCTTTTCCTGCCAGAAGTCCTTGCCGCGGACATTGCCGTAGGCCGCCTCGATCATCGGCTTGTCCTCGCCGTCGAAAGCCTCTCCGAACAGCTGGAGCAGCATCGCATCGACGGCGGGGTTGTCGAGGTCGTTGGTGCGGGTGGACGACCAGAAGTAATGCGTGGTGTGCTCGTCCGCCGGGGTGAGGATGTGGGCCTGCGGGACCTCGAACCCGGCCTCGCGCGGGGCGCCGTGCGGGGTCACGCCGACGTGGAGCCGCATCGAGGCGGGCGCGTTCCAGCGCATGTCGAGCCAGTGGTCGACCCGAGCCTCGGGCGGGTACGCGCCCTGCGCCACCGAGGGGGGCGGGATGTCGGGCATCCACCAGTTCGAATGCAATGTCTCGCCCTCCATGCGGATGGCGTGCTGCCCCGCGAAGATCACGCCCTGGCCGGCGAACGTGCCCTTGTGCACGAATTCGATGTGCGACAGGTCGAGCAGGTTGTCGGTGCCATAGGCATAGTTCGCGTGCATCAGGGTATAGCCGCGCACCGTCCTGCTGGCCGGCGTGTCGACCAGGAATGCGAAGTCGGGGATCGTGGTGGGATCGGCTTGCGCCGCATCGCCGCCCCACAGCCACACGATGCCGTCGCGCTCCACGGTGGCGAAATGCGGGATGTCTGATCCGGGGGGAATGCGCGGCCCGAACGGGTTGCGCACGCACCGGCCCTCGGCCGAGAACGCGAGGCCATGATAGCCGCAAACCACCACGTCGCCATCGCGCGTGCCGCGTGACAAGGGCGCGAAGCGGTGAGGGCAGCGGTCGAGCAGCGCGGCCACGCTGCCATCCTGCTTGCGGAACAGGTAGATCGGCTTGTCGATGATGCGGCGGGCCAGTCCCTCGGCGCCCACCTCGCTTGCCCAACCTGCCATGTACCAGGCATTGCGCGGCCATTTCATCCCGTCTCTCCCGTATGTGTACCGATGGTACCTATATCGTTCGGAGCGAGAGCGATCAAGGCCGTGTGACGGGGGCGAGGCCGGGAAGAACGAGGGCGAGCGTGGCGCTGATGCGCGCGTCGATGGCCGTGTCGGATACGACCGGGGAAAGGCCGATCAGCCGCTGCTCGTAAAGCCCGGCGCGAATGGCGTGGAGCAATTGGTCGGCGACGTCGGTGCAGTCGAGCCCGGCCCGCACGTCATGCGGCTGGCGCGCGGACAGCAGGTCGGCGACGGCCTGCACGATCTGGCGATGGCCCTGGTCGTAGAAGGTGCGGGCGCCGCCGGGATTGCTCGAGGCCGCGCTGATCACCGCGCGATAGAGCGCCAGCGATCCGGCGCCGAGGTAGAAGTGCAGCACGCCGCGCAGCGCCCGGTGCAGTGCTTCGGGCAAGGGCAGGGCGCGGGCCTGGTCGGTATCGAGCGCCAGTGCGGCGATCGTGTCGTGCGCCTCGGCCGCAATGGCCGCAGCGATCAGGCCATCACGGTCGCCGAAATACTTGGCCAGCGTCGCCTTCGATCCGCCCGATGCCTTGACCACCTCGTTCACGCTGAAGCGATCGACGCCCACCGTGCGGATCTGGTCGCGGGCGTGGGCGACCATGGCATCGCAACGGGCCTGCGCGGCGATCCGCTTGGCCGAGGGGGCAGGGCGGGTGGACATGCGCGGTGCTTGCCCGCCTCGCGAACCGGCGGCAAGCCGAAACGGACTTCAGCCGGCGGGCGCTTCGGCCGCGATCCTTGCCTCGAGCAGGCGCCGCGCGCGGGTCGAGGCCCCGTCGATCCTGAGCAGCACGGGTTGCAGGTCCCAGAACTCCGCCTCGCCAATCCGCTGCTGCTGCTTCTCGAGCATCGGCTTGTCCTCCTGCATGAAGGCCTGCGCCAGCGCGACCTTGAGGAAGGCGGTGAAGCCTTGGTCATCGATGCGGAAGCGACGGGTGGCGCAATAGAAGTAATGCGTCGTCGTCGCGGTCTCGGGGACCATGTTGTGGAGGGTATAGCCCTCGTCCTCGGCGCGGCGCGGCGTGCCCGCGACCATGGCGGCGACCCCCAGCGTCATGACCGCGGGCGCCTGCCAGACCACCTCGGTCCAGATGTCGGCGCGTTCGGCACCATGCAGCGTGGCGCCAAAGGCGGGGGGCGGGACGCAGTCCTCGGCCAGCCAGTCGACGATCACCCGCTCGCCGTCCTGGCGATGGGTGCTCTTCGCGGTCGTGTTGATCCCACCCAGCGTATCGGGGTGGAGGAAATCGGCATGGCTGAGATCGAGAATGTTGTCGGCCAGCAACTGGTAATTGGCGGCGGTGGGCATGTAGCCGGTGATGCGCGCCAGGGGCGGGGTCTCGTCGATGTAGGACAGGTCGGGGACCAGCGACGCGTCGGCCTGATCGGCCTCGCCCAGCCAGACCCAGATCGCCCCGTGCCGTTCGATCACGGGGAAGGCCCGCACCGCCAGCGCGCCGAGGATCGGGCCGTGCGGATTGTGCACGCAGCGCCCGTCGGCGCCGAACGCCAGGCCGTGATAGCCGCAGGTGATCCGGTCCGGTCCCACCTTGCCGGCGGACAGCGGGGCGAAACGGTGGGGGCAGCGGTCGAGCAGCGCCGTGGCCGTGCCCTCGGCGGTGCGGAAGAAGACCAGCGGTACCTCGCAGATCGTGCGCGCGAGGTTGCCCTGCGGCGGCAGATCCCCGGACCAGCCCGCCTGGTACCAGGTGTTCTTCAGGTAGCGCCCCATCACCCCATCTCCGCAAAGGTCTGTGCGCACCAGTCGGCGATATAGTCGCGCATCCCGGTGCCGTTGTCCGCCCCGCAGTGTTCGACCTCGAAATCGGCCTTTGTAAAGATGCGCAGCGTCCGTTTGGCGCTGTTCACCGCCTGGTCGTAGCTCATCTGGGCGTTGTAGGCGGGGATCTGCCGGTCGTTCGCGCCGTGCGTGACGAGGAAGGGCGCGCGGATCTTCTCGACCTGCCCGTCCAGCGAGATGGCGTCGGCGTAGTCAAGGAACGCGTCGCGATCATCGATGCCGAACACCCACATCACGTGGTCCCAGTAGTGCGGCACGGGGTTCTCGCCCTCGTTCGCCACGCGCTCGCGCTGGCGTTGCCCCCAGACGTGGTTCGCGCCCATGACCGCACAGAGCGCATAGCGCGGGTCGTTCGCGGCGATGCGCGGCGCATGATAGCCGCCGAACGACAGGCCGAAGATGCCGATGCGATCATGGATCACGTCGCTGCGCGTGAGGAGGTAGTCCAGGGCCGGGCTGCCCCACCGCTCGGCATCGTAAACCGCCGGCAGGCCGCGCTTGCGGATCGCCTCGCCGGTCCCGGGCTGGTCGACGAACAGGGTGTTCATCCCCCGCTCGAGATTGACCGCGGCGTGCCCCGCCATGGCGACCTGCTCCTTCATCGAGTCGAGCCCGTTGACCGAGACCAGCGTCGGCCGGGGCGTGCCCGACCCGTCATGGTAGAACAATGCGGGATAGCTCGAGCCTTCGTAGGGGATCTCGACCTTCTCGACATGCTGTCCGCGCAGCCCCGCGCCCTTGTGATAGAGGGAAAGGCCCTTGTCATAGGCGGCCCAGCGCGGCGCATGGTCGCGGCTCTGCAGGCGCTCAGCACCCAGATAGTAACCCGATGCGCGCAGGTACTTGGTGCCGGCGGACAGCAGATAGCCCGCCGCCTCGTCGGCCTCGGCATTGCGCGTGACCTGGTCGGCCACCGCGATCCAGCTGTCGAACAGCTGGGCCGACCCTGCATCGGCCCCGGCTTTGGCCGCCTCGCGCACGGGACGGCAGGCCTCGTCCAGCTCGCCATGATTGCCCCCCGCGATCAGCGCCAGGTTGATCCCCAGGTTCCAGATGTAGTTTCCCGGAAACGGCTCGAACATTGATGAAAATCCTTGTGAAGTGTCAATCTGCGGTCCAGCCGCCGTCCACCACCAGACTCGTGCCGGTCATCAGGGCTCCCGCATCGCCCGCCAGCAGCAGCACCGCTCCCATCAGGTCTTGCACGGTACCCAGCCGCCCGAGCTTGATCTTGGCGAGGACACTCGCTCGAAAGTTCGCATCCGCGAAGAAGGGCTGCGTCATTGGCGTCTCGATGAAGGTTGGTGCGATGACGTTGCTGCGTATGCCGTGCGGTGCGAGATCGAGGGCGAAGGCCTTGTTCATGCCCTCCAGTGCCCACTTGCTGGCACAATAGAGGCTGCGGCTCCGGCCGCCGACGTGGCCCATTTGGCTGCCCACGTGGATCAGGCTTCCTGGGATGCCCTCGTTGATCATGGCCTTCGCGCATGCCTTCGCTACGAAAAACGCGGCCTTCACGTTGAGGTCCATGACCGCGTCATAGTCCGCCTCCGTCACGTCCCACATCGGCATCGGGCGATTGGTGCCGGCATTGTTGATCAGTACGTGAAACGAAGGGTGGCCGGCGAAAAAGCGCTCCACCGCGGCGCGGTCCGAAACGTCGAGCACTGCCGGTTCCGCCACGCCGCCGGCATCGCGGATCGCCTGCGCCGCAATGCCGATTTCGGTCGCGCTGCGGGCGGCCAGCGTAACAGTGGCGCCCGCTTCGGCCAATGCAGCCGCCATGGCAAGGCCGATGCCGCGTCCAGCGCCGGTGACCAGCGCGCGCCGCCCGTCGAGCCGGAATGAGGGTGTGCGGGGCAGGGCCTGCAGCATGGTCACGCGCGGGTAAGCTCGCTGGGTGAAGCTTGCCCGGCATAGGGCACGTTGCGCCGGCCATAGCGCCGCACGCGGATATTGGCCTGCTCGCCATGACCGGCAAAGCCTTCAAGCGCGCAGAGACGACTGCAGTATTCACCCACCAGCGCCGACGCCTCGTCGGTCAGAACTTTCTGATAGGTGCAGGTTTTGAGGAACTTGCCGACCCAAAGACCGCCGGTATAGCGCGCCGCCTTGCGTGTCGGCAGCGTGTGGTTGGTGCCGATCACCTTGTCGCCGAACGAGACATTGGTGCGCGGGCCGAGGAACAGCGCCCCATAGTTGGACATGTGGTCGAGGAAGTAGTCTGGGTCGGCGGTCATGACCTGGACATGCTCGCTCGCGATCTCGTCTGCGATGCGGACCATCTCCTCCGCACTCTCCGCGACGATCACTTCGCCGAAGGCCTCCCACGCCTTGCGGGCATGGTCGGCGGTGGGCAGGATCCGCAAGAGCCGTTCGATCTCGGCAATGGTCTCACGCGCCAGCTTCTCGGAGTTGGTCAGCAGCACGCCGGGGCTGTCGGGGCCATGCTCGACTTGGCCGAGGATGTCGGTCGCAGCCAGTTCGGCATCGCAGCCCACCTCGTCGGCGATGATGAGCGTTTCGGTCGGGCCAGCGAACAGGTCAATACCGACGCGGCCGAACAACTGGCGCTTGGCCTCGGCGACGTAGGCGTTTCCCGGCCCGACAAGGATGTCGACCGGGTCGATGCTTTGCGTGCCCAGCGCCATGGCACCAATCGCTTGGATACCGCCCAGCGCATAGATCGCGTCGGCCCCGGCGAGGGCCTGCGCGGCGACGATATGCCGCGCCGCCTTGCCCTGAAATGGCGGCGCGCAGGTGACCACCCGCTTCACGCCGGCCACCTTGGCGGTTATCACGCTCATATGGGCCGAGGCGAGCAGCGGGTACTTGCCGCCCGGCACGTAACAGCCGGCGGCATTGATCGGCACATTGCGATGGCCAAGCACGACGCCAGGCATGGTCTCCACCTCGACGTCCTGCATCGAGGCGCGCTGCACGCGGGCGAAGTTGCGCACCTGGTCCTGCGCGAACTCGATGTCCTTGCGCTCCTGCGGCGTAAGGCTATCCACTGCGGCGTCGATCTCAGCCTGGCTCAGCCTGTAGTCGTCGCGATCCCAATTGTCGAAGCGGATGCTCATGTCGCGCACGGCGGCATCACCGCGAGTCTCGATATCGGCGAGGGCCGCCTCGACCGTCTGGCGTACCTGTCGGTCGGCATCCGCCTTGGCTGACGCTGTGGCGCCGCGCTTGAGATACATGGCCATGAAGCTCTCCCGTCAGTCTGGAGGCGCCTTGCTGCCAGCCGGCCCGGGGGCGGACCATCAGATAGTTTGGATGCGAAGCTATCGATGAGATGCCTTTGTGCGCAGGGGGGCTAGGACCTAGGTCGTAAACTCATAAATGGCGCACCCGAGGTTTGAGGCCAAAGGCCCCGTCGCGAGGAAAAAGCGCGCAGGAATATCGGCAATATTTCTAGCGATTTCGACGCTGCGAGGGGGCCTTTGGGTCAAACCGCGAAGCGGCGCCGAAATGGCTTCCATCTCGGCCCAAAGTGCCCTTGCAAAGGCTCCCGGCCTTCGCCGCGGTCACTTTGGCCCGATATGTTGGCCATTTCGACGCCTCGGGTGCGCCATTTATGAGTTTACGGCCTAGTCCGGCCGCTGGAAAAACCCGGAGAGACGAATACGATGCGCCTTGCAACTTTGCGCGATGGAACGCCCGACGGACGGCTGGTGGTCGTGGCTCCCGATGGCACGTCTTTCGCTCTGGCTCCCGTGCCGACCCTGCAAGCCGCGTTGGAAGCATGGGAGGATATCGCAAGCCGGCTTGCCGCGATCACCAGCTTCCCCGAGCCGCTCGATCCGGCCGAGGTGCTCGCGCCGCTGCCGCGTGCCTGGCAATGGCTGGACGGATCAGCGTTCCCCTCGCACGGGGAACTCATGGACGCGGTTCTGGGGGTCACACCGGTCAAGACCGGTCTGCCGCTGATGTACCAAGGCACTTCGGACCGGTTCTATCCACCTATCAGCGAGGTGAAGTTCCCCGATGAGGCGCTCGGCATCGATTTCGAGGGGGAGTTCGGCGTCATCGTCGATGCCGTACCCATGGGTGTCACCGCTGCCGAGGCGCTGCGGCACATCCGGCTGGTGGTGCAGATCAACGACTGGTCCCTGCGCGCGTTGGCAGGCCCGGAAATGAAGACCGGGTTCGGCTGGGTTCAGGCCAAGCCACCGTGCGGCATGGCATCTTTCGCTGTCACGCCCGACCATCTGGGCGACGCATGGCGTGATGGACGGGTCTGCCTTAATCTGCTCGTCGACTGGAACGGTGCGCGCTTCGGCGCGGCGAACGGTGCGGCGATGGGCCATGGTTTTCACGAGCTCGTCGCACACGCGGCACGCACGCGCGATCTTGTGGCGGGCACGATCATCGGTTCGGGTACGGTCTCCAACGCGAACTTCCGCACGGTCGGTTCTTCCTGCATAGCCGAACGGCGGGGGATCGAAGTGCTCGACCTCGGCACCGCACAGACCGAATTCATGCGCTTTGGCGATCGCGTGCGCATGGAGGCGGTCGATTCCGCAGGCCACGCACCGTTCGGCGTACTCGACCAGACCGTCGTGCGTGCTTGAGTTCCTCCTCGACCTCATACCCGGCTATCACTTGTCCACCACAGGAACCCTGCCATGACCATGTCTGATTCCGGCCTTCCCCCCGTCCAGCGCGTCGTCACCGGGCATGACGCCAATGGCCGCGCCGTGTTCAAGTCGGAAGACGTGACGCCGACGCGGATGATCCCCTCGGGCGATGCCTCGTTTCTGTTGATGTGGACCACCGCAACCGTGCCGGCCGACAACAACGACGAGACCGACGGGCGCCATCGTCCCGCCGGGCTGACCCTCGAGGGCGGTTCTGTTATCCGCGTGGTCGACATGCTGCCGGGCAAGGAAAGCCCGATGCACCGCACCAACTCGATCGACTACGGCATCGTCCTCGACGGCGAAATCGAACTCGAGCTCGAGGACGGCGCCAAGCGGACGATCGGGCAGGGCGGGATCATCGTGCAGCGCGGGACGAACCATCTGTGGCGCAACACGACCGACAAGCCCTGCCGCATCGCTTTCATCCTGATCGAGGCGCCGGCCTATCTCCACGATGGCCAGCCGCTCGCCGAACACAAGCCGGACTGACGGATGTTCGACCTCACCGGCAAGGGAGCGATCGTCACCGGCTCGACCCGCGGGATCGGCCTCGCCATCGCACAGGCGTTGATCGCACAAGGCGCGCGCGTGGTGATCTCGAGCGAGAGCGAGGCGGACACCGCGCGCGTGGCGGCCCGGCTGGGCATGCCGGGCTATGCCTGCGACGTGACCGACGATGATGCGCAGGCCGCGCTGGTGGACTTTGCGCTGGCCAGCCTCGGCCGGCTCGACATCCTCGTGTGCAATGCGGGGATCACCGGGCAAGCCGGGCGCTTCGCCGACATCGACATGGACGACTATGCCCGCGTCATGGCGATCAACCTGCGCAGCCAGGTCGTGCTGTGCAACCTGGCGTTGCCGCATCTGGCGGCGGCGGGCGTCGCAGGAGGCGCGGGCGGCGCGGCCGTGCTGGTCGCCAGCCTCGCTGGCTTGCGCGGCAATGGGCGGATCAACGCCTATGCCCTCGCCAAGGCCGGCGTCGCCCAGCTCGCGCGCAATCTCGCGGTCGAGTGGGGGCCGCAGGGTGTGCGCGTCAACGCCGTGTCGCCGGGCTTCATCGCCACCGACCTGTCGCGCCCGCTGCTCGACGATCCGGCGTTCATGGCCCGCCGCATGGCGATGACCCCGCTGCGCCGGCCCGGCACGCCCGCCGAGGTCGGCAGCGCAGTCGCCTTCCTGGCAAGCCCGGCCGCGGGCTTCGTGACCGGCCACAACCTGGTGGTCGATGGCGGCACGCTCGTCACCGACGGCAGTTGACGGGCCTCCCCAGGCGGTTGCGATGCCATCGACGCTGAAATTGGCGTCGGTGAAGTAGGCGGGCTCGTTAGAGCAGAGGAACGTGGCGGCTCAGGCGATGGCCGCCGGGGAGCTTTCTGTCACGGGCATGATCGTCGCCCTCTCACGGTGCGCAGGCGCGTCGTTTATCGATCCAGGCTGGTAGCCGGCGCCTTCGCCGGGGATTTCGCTTTTTCAATGCCAAGCGATCGACCGCATGGCCGCTATCGACGGCACCGATCGCTTATTACGCGCCCTATCAATTGGACGCTTGGGAGCTTGGCCCGGATGGTCGCGGAACAACAACCCGGGAAAGCGCATGACCATGGCGAGAGAACTGCAAGCCGGCGTGATGACGGGCATTTCACTGCTGCTGCCCATAACCCTGGCGACCATGGCGGTCGTGCTGCTGGCACCGGTGCTGCCCCGCCTCATGGTCGAGTACGCGCAGGTACCGGGGCACGACTATCTCGTGCCGATGGTGCTGACGCTGCCCGCACTGTGCGTTGCGCTGCTGTGCCCGCTGGCGGGCCTAATGGGTGATCGATTCGGACGTCGACGGCTGCTGCTGTTCGCTTTCCTGCTCTATGCTGCCGTCGGCATGGCGCCGCTGGTCCTGATCGATCTTCGGGCGATACTCGTCTCGCGCGTCGGGGTCGGTATCGCCGAAGCGCTGATCTACGTGCTGTCGACCACCATGATCAGCGATCATTTTACCGGCGCGGCGCGCGATCGCTGGCTTGCCTGGCAGACGGCGTTCGCCTCGCTGTCTGCGCTTCTGTTCTTCGCTCTGGGCGGGCTGCTGGGCAGCTTTGGCTGGCGTGTGCCGTTCTGGGTCTATGGCTCTGCGCTGGTGATGTTTGTGCTGGTGTGGCGTTACACCAGCGAGCATCCGGCGAATGTGTCCGGTCAGCAGCCTGAGCAAGCCCCTCAGCCGATGACCGCCCCGACCAAAGTCCGCTTCGCTTTCATCGTCGCGATCACCGTGGTTGCCGCCGTGCTGTTCTACACCGTGCAGATCCAAGGGGCGGTCGGCCTCACGCATCTGGGGCTCACCAGCCCGGCGCGTATAGGGGTACTGACCGCGCTAGCCAGCCTTGGCGTCCCCTTGGGTACGCTGGTCTATGCGCGCGTGGCGGGGCAGGGACCGGCGCGCCTGCTTTGCGCTGAGTTTGCCATGCTTGCGGTAGGCTTCTTGCTGATGGGGTACAGCCGCGGCGTGTCGATGTTCCTGGCGGGCAGCTTTATCAACCAGTTGGGCGGGGGGATGTTGTTGCCGACGCTGCTGGTTTGGGCAATCAATCTGTTGCCCTACCAGGTGAGGGCCCGCGGCACGGGATTGTGGCAGTCCTCGTTCGCACTCGGCCAATGGCTCAGCACGCTGGCGGTGACGACCCTGTCCCTGCGGTTCGGCGGGTTGATGGCCACCTTCGCGCTGCTCGGCTATGTCGCGTTGGCCTGTATGGGGATCGCGGCAGTGGCATTGCTGCTCTTCCGCCGCCGCCGCCCAGACGGTGCCTTTGCCGCCTTCTGACGGCCCCCGCGATCAGAACGGGTTGTTCAGGCGGTGCAGTGCGTCCTGCAGCATCGCCGCGTGGACATTGGGATCGCCATTGGCAAGCTGGAGCCGGCCGACGGCGACGCTGGTCTCGATCACGTCGCGGCAACGGTCGTAGCGCCGCTCCTGGTAGGCGCGCAGTCCCTCGTGCACGTCTGCGGTGCGGGCCAGTTCCTCGGCCAGCACGATCCCGCTTTCCACGGCCATTCCTGCGCCCGAGGCCAGGTGCGGCGTCGTTGCGTGGACGGCATCGCCGACCAGCACGATCCGCCCCGCGAACCAGTCGCGCGGCTGCAGCACGGCAGCCAGCGGGCGATAGTTGATCCAGTCATCGCGGGTCATCGTGTCGCGGATCCACCCGGCATTGCCGCCGAAATCCCGCAGCAGCTCCTGCAGCGCGGCGAAGAGCTCGTCCTCGTCCATGTGCCGCTCCCGCTCGACGTGCGGTGTCAGCATCCACAGGTAGACCTTGTCCGGCGCGCAGGCGGTGATCCCCGCAGGGTTGGCATGGCCGAGGAAGAATTCGCCGGCATCGAGCCCCGGCGGCTTGGCGATCGAGATGCGCCAGCAGCCCTGGCCGGTCGGCTGCGCCGGGCCCATGTGGGGAAACGCGAGGGCGCGCACGCGCGATGCGATGCTGTCCGCGCCGACGACGAGGTCGTAGCGCCCCGCGGTGCCATCGGAGAACTGCACGTCGACGCCGTCGTCCCGGTTTTCCAGCGCGGTGACGGTCAGCCCGAGCCGGACTGGCACGGCAAGCTCGGCGACGCGCCGCTGCATGATGTGATGCAGCACGGGGCGCATGATGCCTCCGGTTGCGGGCAGGCCTTCCTCGATCGCGGGTTCCTCGAGGTCGAGGATATGCGTGCCGTCGTAGCGGAACACCCGCGTGCGGCTGGTGATCGCGCCCTGCTGCTTGATCGCCTCGAGCAGGCCGAGCTGGCGATAGGCGCGCAGCGTAGGCCCGGTGATGGTGATCCCGGCGCCATAGACGCGCCATTCGGGATCGAGGTCGATCAGGTCGACCCTTACCCCGCGCTCGGCGAGGCTTATCGCCGTCGCCATGCCACCGATGCCGCCGCCGACGACGAGCGCGGTGGCGATGCTGCTGATTGTCTCCCCGATCATGCGCCAAGACCTAGCGAGCCGCGCCGGGGGCACAAATCCGAACTGTGGATGGGCACCTATCGATACAATCGGCGGGATATTTGGCCCGCCGATGATTAGGCATCGCCCTCAGCAAACAAGCAATCAAGCGCCAAAATCCATGGGGAGGATAATCATGCGCAGTCTTCTGCTCGCCACGAGTGCGTTCGTCGCGATCTCGAGCCCGGCCCTTGCGGCACGACTGCCGGCCGAGGACCAGGCGACGTCGGGCACGACCACCACGGCGGCGGTCGCGACCGAGGCCACCACCGACACCAGCGGCATCGGCGAGATCATCGTCACCGCGCAGCGCCGCGAGGAATCGCTGCAGAAGGCCGGTCTCGCGATCGACGCGGTCACCGGCAACGATCTCGTCCAGCGCGGCATCACCTCGGCGGCCGACATCACCAAGGCGGTGCCCTCGCTGTCGATCCCGCAGCCGGGCGGCAACGTCGCCTCGATCTTCATCCGCGGCGTCGGCAACATCACGACCAGCAGCTACAACGATCCCGCCGTCACCCCCAGTTACGATGGCGTGGTGCTGGGGCGCGGCGGCGGCGTTTTCGGCGCGGCGTTCTATGATCTCCAGCGCGTCGAGGTGCTGAAGGGGCCGCAGGGCATCCTCTATGGGCGCAATGCCACCGGCGGCGCGGTCAACATCATTCCCGCCCGGCCCGAAATCGGCCGCAACGGCATGGGCTTCAACGTCGCATTCGGCAATTACGACGCGGTCGAGACCGACGCCCACGTCAATCTCGCCACCGGCGCCAACGCCGCGCTGCGCGTCAGCGCCGCCTATTCGGCGCACGACGGTTATAACCGCGACGGCACCGACGACCTCAAGCGCGGCTCGCTGCGCGCGCAGTTCCTGGTGGAGCCGAGCAGCGACCTGTCGGTGCGTATCGGTGCAGACTATACCCACCTCGGCGGCCGGGGCGCCGGTGGCAGCTATGTTGGCGGGTTCATCCCCGGGCCGTCGGGCTACACCTTCTTCCCCGCCGGGCTCGATACCAGCGAGGGGTTCAATACGCCCGCCGCCAACGCCTTCCGCGCGCACAACCTCGGCGCACCGGCTTTCGCCTTCCTTGGCGCGATGAACCGCGACCAGCGTCAGGACAGCACGTACTGGGGCGTCAACGCCGAGATCAACTGGCAGACCGGCATCGGCAAGCTGACCGTCATTCCGGCCTATCGTGAAAGCCGCGACAACTCGTTCTTCTATGGCCCGGCGTTCAATATCGCCAACACCAACGAGAAGGTGAAGCAGGGCAGCCTCGAGGCGCGGCTCGCCGGCAAGGCCGGCATGTTGGACTACGTCGTCGGCGGCTACTACTTCAACGAGAAGATCAAGGCGAACAACCAGTACAACCAGGAGTTCGTGCTGCCGATCGTCGACTATCGGCACAAGACCGACAGCTACGCCGCGTTCGGGCAATTGACCGCGCATGTCTCCGACCGCTTCCGGCTGATCGGCGGGGCTCGCTATACCCACGACAAGAAGTCGATCGACGGGCTGATCAACAACTTCATCACCTTCTGCGGCGGGCCGCCCCCAGCGCTGCTGACGCCGCCTGCCTCATTCGCCGCAGGCTGCGCCACGCCGGGGAACATGCCCTACTATCCCAACTTCCTGAACACCGGCGACACCATCAACTGGCTGGTGGCGAACCGCTGGATCCCCGGCAACAGCGTCGACCGGCCGGGCTACCAGGTGTTCCCGCTCGTCAACGGGGTCGGGGCGATCCTCAAGACCTACAACCCGGTGGTCGACACCCGCAGCTATTCGCGCGTCACGTGGAAGGGCTCGGTCGAATTCGACGTGGCGCCCGCCAGCCTGCTCTACGCGACGGTGGAATCGGGCTATCGCGCCGGCGGCCTGCAGATGACCGAGAGCAAGACCTCTTACCTGCCCGAGTTCATCACCGCGTACACGATCGGCTCGAAGAACCGCTTCTTCGACAACCATGTCCAGCTCAACCTCGAGGGCTTCCTGTGGAAGTACCGCGACCAGCAGATCACGTATTTTACGGTCGATACCAGCGGCACGCTGATCAGCTCCAACGAGAACGCGGGCCGGTCGACGATCAAGGGCTTCGACGCCGACATCGTGGTCAAGCCGGCGCGCGGCACCACGCTGAGCGGCAAGGTGCAGTACCTCGATACCAAGTACGACAACCTCCATCTCTATACCGCTTCGCCGCGCGACAACTTCGGCTGCCCCTTTACCTATACCGGGGCCGTCGCGGGTGGCGCACCGGTCAAGGACTTCAACTGCTCGGGCAATCCGCTGCTGTTCAGCCCGAAGTGGACGGTGAACCTGGGCGCCGAGCAGGTCGTGCCGATGGGGGGTGACCTCGAACTGGTCGGCTCGGTCTCCAGCGCCTGGCGCGACAGCCAGTGGGGGGCGTTCGAATACCTCGATTTCGAGCGCATTCCCGCATACTGGACGACGGACGCCGCGCTCACGCTGCGGTCGTCGACCGGCACCTGGGCGCTCACCGGCTTCGTGCGCAATCTCGAGGACAAGCGCCGCAACCTCGCGCCGCAGGCGTCGCCGCTGGGCATGGCGGTCGGCCACTATTCGGCGCCGCGCACCTGGGGTGTGCGTCTGTCGAGCAACTTCTGAAGGAGACAGCCGACATGCGCATCGTGGTGACCGGGGCAGGGGGTTTCGTCGGGCGCGCGCTGGTTAGCAGGCTGGTCGGTGCCGGTCATGCGGTCACCGGGCTCGACACCATGCCGGCCGACTTGCCCGCGCCGGCGCAGATGGTTGTCGGGGATATCGGCGATGCCGCCGTCAGGGCGCGTGCCCTGGCGCAGGGCTGCGACGCGCTGGTCCACCTCGCGACCGTGCCGGGCGGCGCGGCCGAGGCGGACCCGGCGCTGTCGCGGCGCATCAATGTCGATGCGATGTACGACCTGCTGCTCGAAGCGGGCGCGGCGGCGCCGGGGCTGCGCGTGGTCTATGCAAGCTCGATCGCGGTCTATGGCGATCCGCTCCCAGCGCAGGTCGACGACGCCACGCCGCTCAGCCCCAGGATGATCTATGGCGGGCACAAGGCGATGATGGAGCATGCCGTCGCGATGCTTTCCAACCGCGGGCTGATCGACGGGGTGACGGTGCGGCTGCCCGGCATCCTGGCGCGGCCCAAGGGACCCTCGGGGCTCAAGTCGGCGTTCATGTCCGACCTGTTCCACGCATTGCGCGCGGGCGAGGCGTTCACGTGCCCGGTTTCCGCCGGGGGGACGATCTGGGCGCAGTCGGTCCTGCGCTGCGTCGACAACCTCGTCCACGCCCTCACGCTCGACAGCGCGCGGCTGCCCTCGACCCGCGCGGTTACGCTGCCCGCCCTGCGCCTGACGATGGGCGAACTTGCGGCCGAGATCGCCCGGCAGTGCGGCGTGGGCGGCGATCTCGTACGCTTCGACCCCGATCCGGCGCTCGAGGCGGCCTTTGCGGCGAACCCGCCCCTGGCGACACCGGCGGCCGATCATGCAGGTTTTGCGCATGACGGCGATGTTGCTACACTTGTCGCCAATGCCCTCGCGACAATCTGAGGGAGGCGGGAGATGGCGATGCGGTACGGAAGGCTGGACCTCAACCTGCTGGTGGCCCTCGATGCGCTGCTGACCGAGCGGAGTGTCAGCCTGGCCGCCGATCGCCTGTGCCTGTCGCAATCCGCCACCTCCAGTGCGCTCGGCCGGCTTCGGGAATACTTCGGCGACGAACTGCTGGTGGTGAAGGGCCGCGCGATGATCCTGACCGCGCGCGCCGAAGAACTGATCGAGCCGGTTCGCGCGGTGCTCGAGCAGATCCGTACCACCGTGGCGGTGGCGCCTCCGTTCGATCCTGCCACCGCCGAGCGCACGATCCGCATGATGGCCTCGGACTATTCGACCGAAGTGCTGCTCGCCGGAGTGCTCGCCGATTTCGAGAAGGAGGCGCCCAACCTGCGCTTCGAGATCGTGCCGATGAACGATGCGCCGATCGAGGCGATCGAGCGTGGCTACATCGACCTGTTGCTGACCATCGACATCGCGATTTCGTCGGATCATCCCAGCCAGGTATTGTTCGAGGACGACTACGTGGTGGTGGGGGATGCTGCCAATCCGGCGATGGCGGAGCCGATGACGCGCGAACGCTATTTCGAACTCGGCCACGTCACCGCGCGCTTCGGCAAGTCGCGCGTATCGGCCTTCGAGGACTGGTTCATGCGGCGCCAGAAGCAGCAGCGCCGCGTCGAGGTCATCGCCCCCACGTTCCTGTCGCTGACCGGCCTGATCATCGGCACGAACCGCATCGCCACGATGCATCGCCGCATGGCGGAAATCGTCGTGGGCACGAAGGCGCTGGTCATGCGCGAGATCCCGTTCGACATTCCGCCGATCCGCGAGGCGATCCAGTGGAACATCGCCAACAACAACGACCGCGCCCTGCGCTGGGTGGTCGAGCGCCTGCAGGCCGCGGCAGGCGGCAAGACGCAGGCGGTCTCCAACATCGTGCGTCTTCCGCCTGCGTCCGCGATCAACCTCGAGGAGATCGAGGTGCAGTACCGGATGAACCATCCGCAACGCTGACCGCACGGGACGGACAGATGCGTTTGGTCGCCACGCCGCCGGGGTAAGGGCCGGGCACCGCATCCATCGGCGCGGTGGATGCCCAGCCACCCGAAACTTGAATTTCCGCACACGCCCCCGTTTGGGCATGGTTCCCCGGCACGTATCCGCGGGAGATCCCATGCCCAACGCCTCCAGTCTTCTCTCGTCCACGCCCGCCATCCTCGGCGTCGAAAGCGTCGTGTTCGGCGTGACCGATCTGGGCGAGCATACCCGTTTCTGGACCGACTTCGGCCTGCCGCTGGAAAGTGCGGGCGAGGACGAAAGCGTGTTCCGCCTGCAATCCGGCAGCCGCGTGATCCTGCGGCGCCATGGCGATGCGCGCCTGCCGTCGCCCGATCCCTTCGCGGGGGACGGGATCAAGGAAACCGTCTGGGGTGTCGATACCGCCGAAAACCTGGCGCGGATCGCCGCAAGCCTGGCCGGCGAGGTGGCGGTGACCTGTGACGAGGACGGCACGGTGCACTGCACCTGCCCCGACGGCCAGCCCATCGCCCTGCGGGTCTGGGCCAAGCGCCCGGTGGTGGCCGAGGCCAGCCCGGTCAACACGCCGTCGCACTGGCCTCGCTTCAACCAGCACCGCATCTGGCGCAAGCGCGCGGTGCCGCGTACGATCAACCATGTCGTGTTCTTCTCGCCCGACTATGTCGGCAGCTTCGAGTTCTACGAGCGCCACCTGGGCTTTCGCTATGTCGACCACTCGAAGGGCACCGGTATTTTCGCGCGCGCCGGCGGCACGTTCGAGCATCACTCGATCTTCTGGGTGAACTGCGACCTGCCGATCGCACCCGACCACTTCAAGTTCATGCACATCGCCTTCGGCTGCGACGACATCGACGAGGTCATGCTCGGGGCCAACATCATGGAGAACCGTGGCTGGAAGAACACGACGATGAACACCAGTGGCGGCATTTCGCGGCACCGCATCTCCTCGGCGATCTATTACTACTGCGAGATTCCGGGCCACGCGGGCGAGGCGGAGTACCATGCCGATACCGACTACCTCGACGACGGCTGGGTGCCGCGGGCGTGGGATTTCAAGTTCGGCTCGCTGCTGTGGTCCGCCAATGCACCGGCGATCTTCCGTGGCGAGAACATCCCCTGGGACATGACCTTCGACGCCGACCGCCGCAGCTTCGATGCCTACCGGCGCGCGAAGCCGGGCAAGCAGCCGATCGAGGGCGATCTCGCCACCCTGACTGAGGAAGACGAGCACGCGATCTGACCGCCCGGCGCGGCACCCCGACGTCAGGGGTGCGGGATGTCGAGGCGGGCGGTGCGGGCGGCCTGCTCGACCGCGGCGCGGCCGGCTGCAGGCCGAGCGCAAAACGCTGCTTCGCTGTGCGGGACTACAGGTACGCTGCACAATCCGAAGTCGGTTCTCATGCCGCCTGGGCCAGTGCCTCGTCGATTTCGGACAACGTCTGCGCGAACAGCGGGCGCATCGTGGCGAGAGCGCGGGCGAGGTCGGGGTGGCCTGCGGGCAGCCCACTGCGCAGCGCGGCTTCGAGCGCTTCGGCCTCGTGCGCCATGGCACAGGCACCGACGATGCGGCTGGAACTCTTGATGGTGTGCGCGGGCAGGATGGCGGCCTGGCAATCGCCAAGGGTCAGCGCCTCGGCCACGCCATCGAGATAGGCGCGGGTGTCGCCCCGGTACAGCTCGACGAGCGCCCCGAATGAGCGCATCGTCTGGCGCAACTGCGCAAATGCGGCGCGATCGAGCACCGGGCCTGCAGGCTTGGTCGGCGCTGTCGTTGGCGCCGGGACCGGTGCTGGGACCGGCGGTGGCGCCGGTGTTGGCGCCAGTGTTGACGTTGGCGGCGCGGCTACGTGCGGGACGTCGCTGGCACGTGGGCGGATTGGCTCGACCACCGCTGCCGCGACCGGCAGTTCGGGCGTCGCGGGCCTTCCAGCCGGTTCGGTATCCTCGTCGCCGCCGAGCCAGTCGATCCGGCCATAAAGGCCCGCGGCTTCGGCACGAGGAACCAGCGAGACCAGCATGTCGGTTAGTTCGGGCACCTGCACCGGCTTGGCGAGGAAACCGTCCATGCCGGCGTCGAGGCAGGCCTCGCGGTCGCCCTTCATCGCGTTGGCGGTCAATGCGATGATCGGCGCGGACACGATCGCGCGGTCGGCCATCATCACGCGCAATTCGCGCGTCGCCTCGTAGCCGTCCATGTTCGGCATCCGGCAATCCATCAGGATGACGTCGTAAGCCTTGGCCAGCGCCATGGCGATCGCCTTGCGCCCGTCGCTGGCGCAATCGACGGCAAAGCCCATGTCGTTCATCAGCTCGGTCATGACCATGCGGTTGATGGCATTGTCGTCCACCACCAGGCAGGCGCGGCCCTCGAAGCGTGCCAGGGCCGCGTCGGCATGCGCCAGCGCCGGTTCTGCCTGCGGTTCGCCGACTGCGCCGGATGCCGGTGCCTGGCCTTTCAGATCGGCGATCGCGTGCAAGAGGTCGCCCGGCATGAATGGCTTGGGCAGGGTGCGGCTGAACAGGCCATAGCGCGGATGCGCACGCTTGTCGGCGAGCAGCAGGCTCCAGCCGTGGCCGGCAAAAGGCTTGTGGCCCTGCAGCTTCTGCCAGTCCTCCCAGGCGCGGTGGATGTCGTGCGCCTCGTCGACGATCGCGCCGATCCAGCCTGGGGCGGCCGCACCGGCCAGCGCGGTCAGCGCCGCATCGGCATCGTCGAAGGCGGCGACCTCGTATCCGCCATCGGCCGCGGTGCGCGTGACGATCTGCCGCACGAAGACCGAGGGCGAGAGGAGTGCGATGGTCCGGTGGCCGCTCGGCACTTCGCCGGCTTCGGCGTCCAGCACCGTCAGCGGGATCGTGACCGTGAAGACCGATCCCTTGCCCGGCTCGCTTTCGAGCCGGATGTGCCCGCCCATCAGATCGACCAGCTGCCGCACGATCGACAGGCCAAGGCCGGTGCCGCCGTACTTGCGCGAGGTCCCGGCCTCGGCCTGCACGAAGCGTTCGAACAGCCGGGCCTGTTGCTCGGCGGTCATGCCGATGCCGGTGTCGCGGATGCTGATGGTCAGGACCTGCGCGCCGTCGGCGCCCTGGCATTCCATCGCCACCACCACTTCGCCGTCGTCGGTGAACTTGACCGCGTTGGAGATGAGATTGCCCACCACCTGGCGCATGCGCGTCGGGTCGATCAGCGTCCAGACAGGTGTGCCCGGCGCGACATCGAGCAGCAGGCTGACGTTCTTCTCCTCCGAGGTGCCGGTGTAGAGCATCAGCACATCCTGGACCAACTGGTGCAGGTTGGTGCGAACCGGATCGACCGACAGCTTGCCTTGGTCGATCTTGGCCAGGTCGAGCACGTCGTTGAGAATGGCGAGCAGCGAGGAGCCGGACGAGCGGATCTGGCGCAGGTAGCGCGACTGGTCCGCGTCGAGCGGGGTGCGGGCGAGCAGTTCGGCCATGCCGAGCACGCCGTTCATGGGGGTGCGGATCTCGTGGCTCATGTTGGCAAGGAATTCGTCCTTGGCCGAGGCCGACGACTCCGCGCGCTCGATCAGGGCGAGCAGTGTCCGGGTCGATTGCAGCTGCCATTTGCGCGAGATCGCGGCGGCCAGCACGATCAGCGAGATCAGGAACAGACCGATCGACAGCGGGCCGAGCAATTGGCCGACGATCGGGAATTGCTGACGGCTGACGAACCGCACCGCGAGATGGCGGTCGACATCGGTGGTGCTCGCGACATCGGCGGCGCGCAGCAGGCGATCGTAGGGGCCGGGGGGTGCCGGGATGCGGCAGGCCATGTGGACCTGGCGGCCGCTGACCTGCAGCTCGTGCGCCAGGCTGAAGGGCCGGCTGCGCAGCGCCTCGCGGCACATCGCGCCGAAGTCGATCGTCGCGAACACGATCTTCTGCGGCTGGTCCGCGATCCGCAGCGACTGGGCCAGCAACAGGACCTGGCCGGGCCGGCGGCCGACGAAATCGGCGAAGTCCGCGGCATCGACGACCAGTGTCTGGCCCGAGACGGCGGCGAGCCGCTCCGACAACCGCGCCACCCCGGCGGCAGCCTTGCCCGATGGGCGAAGGTCGGGGCCGGCGATGATCGTCGTGCCGCCGCCGTCCTCCAGGTCGACGAAGCCGAGCTGCGTGACGAAGTCGGAGCCGTTCAGCGTCCCGCCAAGCTTGACGGGGACCGCAGCGTCGGCGTTTTCCGCGACCAGATAGCCCGCGTTATTGAGCCGGATCATCGCCTTGAGCAGTGCGGCCTTCATCTCCGCCGCGACGGCGTCGGTCTCGGTGCGATGTTCGAGGCGCTGGAACGTCAGGCTTGCCGTCGCCGTGTAGGAAAACATCGCGACAAGGCCCAGGCTGACCAGGACCGACACGATGATCTGTAGATTGCGACGCAGGAAGCCGGGACGGTAGACGTCCCGCTCCTGGCCATTCGGTTGGTCTACCATAGGCGCTGGGTCTCGTTGGCGATGATGGCGGTCACCAGGTTGCCGGTGCCGTGGTATTCGAGTGTGGTGAACGCGACGCGGGCGACAGTGATGCCACGCGCGGCGTCGACGGCCGAGCGCGAGGCGTCCGGGGTGAGGAAGCGGCGCCAGGCAAAGCCGGGGCCGGGATCGCGCACGGCGTAGCGCAAGCCCTCGGGCAGGCGCTGCGCCGCGGCCTCGACGAAGCCGTCATAGGCGGGATCGGCGGCGCGGCGGGCCAGTTCCTGCGCCAGCGTGCCTTGCGCTAGATGCGCTTGCCGCGCGGCGCCGCCCAGCCGCAGCAGCCCATGCTCGATGCCGTTGGCGAGCAGCGCGCGCAGGCCCGGCAGGATGCGTTCGGCATGGGGCGACAGGCTGGCGAGCAGGCTGGCGACAGGGCCGATCTCGTCCACCCGGCGAAGGTGAAAGTCGATCCGCTCGATGTTGGCGAACCCGGCCTGGTGCGCACCCAGCGCCGCGGCCAGTTGCCGGCGCTCGGCCACCTGCCGCGCGGCGACGTCGAGCACCTGACGCAGCAGGGCCGGCTCCACCGGCTTGGCGACATATTGCATGACGCCGGCCTCGAGCCCTTCGGCGGTGCTGGCAGCGTCGCTGGTCCCGGTCAGCATGATGATCGGCAGGTGGCGCGTCGCCCGTTCGCGGCGCAGCCGGCGGGTCAGGCCAAGGCCATCGAGCACGGGCATGAACCGATCGCTGACCACGATGTCGGCACGGTCCGGCACGGCGCGCAGCAGGGCATAGGCCTCGGCGCCGTTGTCGGCAGTTTCGACCAGATAGCCCAAGGTTTCCAGCTGTTCGCCCAGCACTTGGGCGGCCAGGCGATCGTCCTCTACCAGCAGGACGCGCAGCACCGGGGCCGTGCCGGCGGCGGGGGATGTCGGGAAAGGCGCCATGTCGCTCATCGGCGCGTCACTTTTCGCTCAAGGCCGCGGCCAGGCCCTGGCGCACGGGATTGACGATGTAGCTCAGCACGCTCTTGCGCCCGGTGATAATCTCGCCGCGCACTTCCATGCCCGGCACCAGCCGTGCAGCGCCGCGGCCGCGGGTCAGCGCAGGGTCGAGGCGCAGGCGTACGCCGTAGGACAGGTTGCCCGCCTCGTCGGTTGCGGACGAGGGCGCGATCTCCTCGACGCGGCCGGCGATCCAGCCCTTGCCCGGCAGTTCCAGCCCATTGATGCGCAGGCGCACCGGCAGGCCCGGCCGCAGGTCGTAGCGCTCGCGCGCGGCGACACGGGCCTCGACCACGAGGCGATCGGTCGGCACGATCACGGCGAGCGGTGCGGTCGGCACGGCCACGCTACCGGGCTGGACGGTGACCGCCTTGACCACGCCGTCAACCGGGCTGCGCAGCACGAGGCGGCCCTGCCGCAGCCTGGCGCGATCGAGGATGAGCGCGGCTTCTGCGCGTTGCAGCGCCAGGCCCTGGCCCTCGCGCGCCAGATCGACCTGCTGGCGTGCGGTGATGGCGGTATCTTCGGCGCCGGTTTGCGCCACGGCGCCGTTCGCCACAGCGATCTGCCGCTGGATCAGCTGCACCCGCCCTTGCGCCTCGCTCAGCGCCAGCTCGCGCTGATTGAGCGCGGTTTTGGTGGTTGCGTCGGCGCGAAACAGCCGCCGGGCGCGGTCGCGATCATCGAGCGCCAGGCCTTGGGCGCGCAAGGCGGTCTGCAATTGGGTCTGCAGCAGCGCCAGCGTCGCGCCCTGCTGCCGGCTGCGCGCGGCGGCGGCGCTGCGTTCGGCGGACAGCAGCGCGAGCCGCGATGCCGCCTCTGCGGATGGGGTCGCATTTCCGGCCACCGCCCCAAGGTCGCGGCCATCGCGCTCGAGCAGGCGCAAGCGCTGGGCCGCAAAGGCGACATCGGCATCGGCAAGCGTCGCATCCATCGCGACGAGCGGCTGGCCGGCGCGCACCGTCTGTCCCTCGGCGACGAGGACGCGCGCGACGAGGCCGCCCTCGGGATGCGCGACCACGCGCTCGCGGGCATAGGGCTGCAGGGTGCCGACGACCGTGGCGGCCTCTCCGATCTGCGCCAGCGCGGCCCAGCCGATGGCGATGAACACGGCAAGGCTGCAGGCGATCAGGGTGACGTGCAGCATGTGGCGCGAGTGGCTGTCCTCGCTGCCGCTGGGCATCAGCAATTCGGGCGCGGACTCGGCCGATCGCGCTGGCACGAGCGCGGGAAACACGGTTCCGGCGGTCTGCAACAAGAGGGGGGCGCGCTGCGGCATCAGGCGACCTCGGCCAGTTGGTCGGCCCCAAGGATCAGCGGCGTCTGCAGGGCACGCAGCACGATGACGCGGTCGGCGAGTTCGAGCAGATCGGTGCGATTGGTGACGAAGATCACGGTAAGACGTCCTTTGGCCGACTGCAGGACGTTCTTCAGAATTGCGCCGAATTTGCCGTTAACCACCGCATTGGGGATTTCATCCATGAGCAGGAAGCCCGAACTGGCGAGCAGCGCCTGCGCCAGCGCGAATTGCCAGATGAACGGTGATGTCGCGTCCTCGGCAGCTTCGGTCACGACCTGCCCGAGATCGAGGCCGTCGAGCCCGACCGAGGCGAGCACGCGCGCCACGGAGGCTTCGCTCGCCAGCGGGTTGGCCATCGCCAGATTGTCGGCCAGCGTGCCGGGCAACAGCACGGGATGCTGCGGCACCAGCCCGATCGCGCTGCGCAAGGCACGCAGCGGCAATTGCGCCACGTCGATCCCCTCGACCAGCATGGTGCCGAACGAGGGGGCGACGCGGCCGTGTGCCAGCGCCAGCACCAGCGACTTGCCCGACCCCGCGGCCCCGCTCAGCGCCACGCTTTCTCCCGGTGCGATCGCGATGTCGAGGCCCAGGACCAGCGCGCGCCCATCCTCGACGCGCATGGTCACGCCCCGCCAGTCGAGCCGGCCTGTCAGCGTCGGCAGTCGGCGGCGCAGGCGATCCTGCTCGATTTCCGAGCCGACCTGCATGAACTGGTTGATCTGTTCCAGCCCGCGCAGGCCCTGCTCGTAGCGCGGCAGCGCCATGCACAGGCCGTGCAGCGGGGCCAGCACCATCGGCGAGAGGAACATGACGAGCAGCGTCTCGGTCGCCCCGAGGGCGAAGCGCTGGCCCGCCAGCGCCACCGTCGCCGTCACGCCGATGAAGCTCGCGGCGAAAGTGAACGAGCAGGCAGCCTCGACCCGCGCCATCAGCCGGTGCATCAGCAGTGCGACGTGCTGCGCGCGGGCGATCCGGCCCTGTTGCAGATCGGCCCACCGCGTCTGCAGACCGCAGAGCCGGATCGTCTCGCGCTGCTCGAAGGTCGCCACCATGGTCCGCTGCAACTGCGTGGCGAGATCCGACGACATGCTGGTCAAAACGCGCATGCGGCGATTGGCCAGCTTGAAGATCGTGGCGAACAGCCCCGTGGCAACCAGCAGCAGCAGCCCCGCCGGCCACAGCAGCACGGTGATGATGACCAAGCCGACGAGGCCGGCCGGCAGGTCGAGCAAGGTGACGGTGAGTGGCCCTGTAATGAAGTCGCTGATGTTCTCGAACGAGCGGATGCGCGAGGACTGGTCCTTGGCATCGAGGCGCTGCGCCACGGCGGCGGGCAGGTGCATGATCCGCTCGAACGTGGCGCGCCCCACCAGGTAATTGAGCCGCGCCGCCAGCCAGGCCAGCGCATGGGCGCGCAGCGTCATCATCCCCCAGTTGGCCAGGAACACCATGACCATCGCGCCGGCCAGCCAGGGCAGTGCCGGCATGTCCCCGCGCGAAAACACCGCGTGATAGAGCGTGACGATCGCGAAGGGCTGCGCCAGCGACAGCAGGTTGACCATCGCCGTCGTCAGCGCGACCACACCGAACAGCGCGCCGAAGGTCGTCAGCAGCGCCCGCAGCCAGGTATGGCGGCGGTGGCGCCGGCTTTCCAGGCTCAGCGGATCGACGTGGTCTTCCTGCGAAAGGCAGAACAGCTCGCCGTCCGGCACGTCTTTCGGGGCATGGTGTGCGCCGTCTGGGGCGATCGCCACCAGAGCGCCGGCTTCGGCCACCAGCAGCCAGAACCGCGGGCTGCCATCGGGCCGCGGTGGTGCAATGAGTAATATGGGCGCACGCGACGGCCGCAGGCGCCGGATGGGCGTGCGCACCGGCCGGGCGACGAAGCCCAGGGTGCGCAAGGTGGCGAGCAGCCGCGCGCCGGGGTCTGCGTAATCGTGCGCAGGCAGGCAACCCAGCATGTCTTTGAGCAGCATGCGCGGCAGCAGGCGGGCGCAGATGACCGCGATGATGCCTGCATAAGCGCGGTCACCGGCGGTGAGCGGATGCGCCGTCAGGATCTGCCGCAGGGCGTCCTCGTTGCCGGCGGCGTCGGTCATGGTGCGCTTCATCAGATCACCAGCGTGCGATAGGGCAGGGCGGCCACGGCCTCGGCGCGCTGCAGCGCCAGCCCACCGGCCGAGAGCACGAACGTCCGGTCGGCGAGCGAGGTGAGATTGGCATCCTCGCTGGCGATGACGATCGTGGCCTGGCCGGAAAGGCGCGCGATGAAGCGGATCAGGCTGCCATAGGCCTCGCGATCGAGGCCCAGCTCGGCCCGGTCGAACAGGATCATGCGCGGCTTGTGCGACAGCGAGCGCAGGATGGCGATCTGCCGCTCCAGCCCCGGCGGGATCGCCCCGGCATCGGCATTGCCCACCGGCGTCAGCAGGCCGCCCGGCAAGGTGTCGAGACGCGTCTGGATGTCGAGCAGGGCCGCGACTTCGCTGGCCTGTTCGACCGTGACCTCGCCGAAGCGGGTGATGTTGTCCTCGATGTTGCCGTCGAACAGCGGCATGTCCGGGCCGACGTAGCCGACGATGCGGTTGCGATCGGCGCAGGCATAATCGCTTAGCGGCTCGCCGTTGACCAGCACGGCCGCCGATGGCGCATCGCCCTCGCTGTCCGATGCGCCATGCCCCGCGAGCGCGGCCATGATCGCGGCGATCGCGGCGGTGTCGTTGCCGGTGATCGCGACGCATTGCCCCTGGCCGATCGTCAGGTGAAGCGGGGCGACGCCCGGCACCATCAGGCCGTCGAGGCGCACTTCCTGCAGTGTCTCGAACGTGCCTTCGGGCAGGCGCGGCGCATCGTAGACGGTGTCCTCGTCGAGCTGGCGGATCTTCTCGAAGGCGGCGGCGCGGTCGCGGCCCTGCTGGAACAGGAACACCGCACGGTGAATGGGGTCCATCAGCCGCGACGCCAGCAGGACGATGGTGACCACCAGCGAGACGTTGATCGCCCCGGCACCCGACGACAGCGCGCAGGTCAGCAGCAGCACGATGTTGAGCAGCATGCCCATGATCGCGCCGGTGTGGCTGAGCCGGGTGGAGGCCTCGGCAAGCCGCAGGTTGTCCTGCATCGCCGCGCCATGGGCCTGCTCGTAAACCCGCGTCATCCGCTGCTCGACCGACAGCGCCTTGACCGCGTGCATGCGCTCCAGAATGATGAACAGCATTTCGAAACGGCGCTCGATGGATCCACGGCTGCGCTCCGCGACGTCGGAAAAGCGGTGCGCCGCGTGCCACGTGCGCACCACCAGCAGCGCCAGCACCGCGATGGCGGCCAGTGCACAGGCGGGCGAGAGCACGAACAGGAATGCGACGATGACCGGCACGAACGCCAGTTCGGCCCAGATCAGGTCCAACTCGCCATCGGCGATGCTTTTCACCTGCTGCAGCGCGACTGTGTAGTCGACGCTGGCCGCCGCGCTCGAGCGGAAATGCAAGGTGCGGGCGCGCACGACGCGGTCGATCAGCCAGTGCAGGCGGTGCGTCATGAAGTCGCGGTCGCACAGTGCGAAGATCATCGAGCGGCAGTACTTGCCGACCACCTCGACCAGCGTGCTGAACAGGACGATGCCCGCCAGCGCCGCCACCGTCCCGACATTGCCCGACTGCGCGCCGCGCGTCAGGATCTGGCGCGCGACCAGCGGCATGCCCAGCGCAGCCAGATTGGTGCTGAACGAGCCGACCAGGACGATGCCCTTGGACAGCCTGTCGATCGTGGTCAGCCGCTTCATGTCATAACGATAGGACGCTCTTGGTGAGGGAAATCGTCTTGGCGAGCGCCGTAAAAGTACTTGGCGCGGTGACGGTGGCGGTGGTGGACGTCGTCGGGACGGCAATGGTCGCCGCAGTGGACAGCGTCGTGGCCGTCGCCGTACTCGTGCCCAAAATGCTCAGCTTGGCGGCCGTCGTGGTGGTCGTCGCAGTCGATAGCAGCGGGGTCGAGGCTGCCACCACGACCGATGGCGCAGGGGCGATGTTGGTCGATGTGGCGACGGACGAAGCCGGGGCCGTGGCCGCCAGGGCGGGCGTCGTCGCCAGCTGCGCAGACAACGTAATGGGCGCGGAAACGAGTGGAACGCTCGCTGTAGCGGTGACGACCGGTGCAGCCGTCGTGGTCGACAATTGGGTTGAGAGCGTAGCGGGGGGCGCGGCGATCGAGCTGCTGGTCACGACCGGCGCGATCGCTGCCGTGCTGCTGGTGCCTAAAGACGCGAGACTGGTGGCGGCCGCGACTGGTGCCGCAATTCCGATCGCGGTGGTGCCGACCGCGGCGGTGCCGATCGCGGCGGTGCTAGTTGTCGCGGTTCCTGTTGTGCTGGTTATGGCCGCCGTCAGCGACGGGGCCGTCGCCAACGGATCGGACAGCGTCGAGGGCGCAGTGGCCACCGCGCTGCCGGCAACGCTGACCGGCGCGACGGCAACCGTGGCCCCGACAGGTGCGGCGATCGACGTGCTCGGCACCACCGCCGAGACCGCGGAGGTGGACAGCTGGGCGGAAAGCGCGGTCGGCGCAGTCGCGTCAAGCTGCGACGTGGGGCCCACCGTTGTCGATGCGGGAATGCTGGCGGACAGGGCGACAGGCGCCGCTGCAGTCTCGGCTACCGGCGTCGTGGCACTGCCGGCCGCCACGCTCGCTGCGGGCAGGCCCATGGTCGGGGCCGACATGGTGCCCGAAACCGTGGCCGCGATCGGCGCCGTTGCGATCCCGCTCGTCGCGCCCGTGCTCACGGCGGCTGCTACGCCAGCTTCGGCAGAGGCGAGCGAGGCCGTGCTGCTGATGTCGGCAGCGACGAAAATGTCCGTCTGGGTCACGGTCGTGGCCAATGCCGAGGTCTGGACCACGGCCGAGGCCGCGATAGCGGCGGCGACGTCCGCGACGGTCTGGGCACCCGACATCAGGCCGATCCCGGCAAAAATGTCGGTGGTGATGGTGGCCGTGCCCGATGTGCTTTCGCTGGCAGACACGGTCACGGCTGGCGCCGCCCCGGAAACGGACGTAGCGGCAGTGCTCTCCAATCCCGCGCTTGCCGACGCGCTGGAAACCGGTGCGGCGATGGCCGCGGCAAGATCCAGCGTTGCACCGACTGACACCGCTGCCGCCGCATCGAGAGACGCATCGGCCGCGAGATCGACCGCAGGTGCACTGGCTGCTGCCGCAAGATCGAGCGACGCATCGAAGATGGGCGCCGACGCTGCGGCCGTGACCCCGGCATCGAGGGCGAGGCTGGCAGCCGGCACCGCGAGGGCAGCCGCCAGGTCGATGGTGGCGTCGATGACGGGCGCCGCTGCGACATCAAGCTCCGCATCGACGCCAAGATCGGTGGCTGGAACCACGACCTCGGCGGTGAGATCGAGCGACGCGTCAAAAGCAGGCGCTGCTGCGACATTGAGGTTCGCTACTGCGCCAAGCTCGACAGCCGGTGCCACTACGGCAGCGGCAAGATCGAGGGCCCCGTCGATGGCTGGGGCCGCGGCATCGGCGGTAACATCAAGCGATACGACGGTGGCGGGCGCTGCCGAATCTACCGCAAGGTTGGCTTGCGCACTTAATTCGGCAGACGGTGCCACGGCGACAGCGGCGAGATCGAGCGATGCGTCAAAAGCGGGCGCTGCTGCGACATCGAGGTTCGCTACTGCGCCGAGCTCGACAGCCGGTGCCACGACGGCAGCAGCAAGATCGAGGGCCCCGTCGATGGCTGGGGCCGCGGCATCGGCGGTAACATCAAGCGATACGACGGTGGCAGGCGCTGCCGAATCTACCGCTAGGTTGGTTTGCGCGCTTAATTCGGCAGACTGTGCCACGACGACAGCGGCGAGATCGAGCGATGCTTCCACAGGCGAGGCTGTTGCATCAACTTCAAGGTTCACTGCGGCGCTCGGATCGAGGGCGGGGCCAGCAACGGCGGCCGCAAGATCTAGGGCCCCGTCGATGGCTGGGACTGCGACATCGGCGGCAATATCTAGCGTCGCATCAGCGGCGGGTGCTGCTGCGAATACCTCAAGGGCCGTCTGCGTTTCGAGCTCGACAGCCGGTGCCGCCACGACAGCGGCGAGATCAAGCGACGCTTCGACAAGCGAAGCTGTTGAATCAACGTCGAGGTTCGCCTCTGCGCTCGGATCGAGGGCAGGGGCGTTCACGGCGGCCGCAAGATCGAGGGCGCCGTCGTTGGCTGAGCCCGCGACATCGGCAGCAATATCAAGCGCGGCATCGGTGGCGGGTGCCGCCGCAACTACCTCGAGGTTCGTTTGCGCATCGAGTTCGACCGCCGGCGCCACGATGGCAGCGGCGAGATCGAGCGATGCTTCGGCAGGCGGCGCTACAACATCAACGTCGAGGTGCGCCTCAACTCCAGGATCGAGGGCAGGGGAGGCCACGGTGGCCGCAAGATCGAGGACGGCGTCGGTGCCTGCCGCTGTCGCCAGGTCGAGCTCCGTCTCGATGCCCAAGTCGGCAACCGGGGCGGAGACGGCCCCGCCGGCATCGAGCGATGCGGCGATGTCAGGCGTTGCGGCCACGGCGTGCTCCCCATCGGCGATCAGGCCGGAGGCGCCGGTCTGTCCTGCCGCCGTCACCTCGAGGGTGTCGCTGACGGCGGTTATCGGACCGACCGTCACATCTCCCGAAACCTCGACCCCCGGCGCCGCCACTGTTGCAGTCACCTCGACCAAGGCAGGCGCACCGGACGCTGCCGTGCCGTCGGCCGGCGCAGGTTCGCTCGGCGAAGTATCCGGAGTCTGGCTGCCCGGTGAGGTGTCGGCTGGCGGCGTGGCACTCCCATCCGCCGGACCATCCACCGAGCCGTCATCCGGCGTGGTCGTACCGTTGCCCTCGGCAGACGGGGACGGCGAAGAACCAGGCCCTTCGGGTGCAGGGTCGTTCATCGACGGAGGCTGATCGGTGCCGTCGGGCTGGCTGCCGGGCTGTGCAGATTCAGGCACGCTTGCGTCTTCTCCAGAAGACTCGGCTGGTCCTGCACCGGCGCTATCGCCCGATGCCGCAGCCGTTGGGTCGCTCGCAGATGCAATGCCGTCCGGCTGGAACGTCTGTGCTGCCGGCGTCGCATCGGCCGCCTGAGGGGCGGGCTCATCGACGGGCGTTTGGACAGGTTCGGCCGTGGCGTCATTTGCTTGCGTCGTATCGGCGGGGGGCTGCGCCGATGCATCGGAGGATGCTGCTGCGGGATCGCTCGATGGCGCCGTATCAGTCGCTGGCTGCGCGGATGCGTCGGCCGGTGTGGAGTCGGCATCCGAGGCAGTGCCGTTTGTCGGCGTCGCTTCAGCCGCCGGCGGGGAGGATTCTTCGACGGGGGCCGGAGCAGGTTCGGCGGCGGTCTCATTCACCGGCATCGTATCGGATGGGGGCTGGGCCGATGCGTCGGCAGGTGCAGCTGCAGGCTCTGCAGTAGATTCGCTCGTTGGCGTGGTTTCGGCCGCTGGCTGAGCGGACGGGGCGGCCGGTGCGGGGCCGGAATCGGTCGCAGTGCCGTTTGTCGGCGTTGTTTCTGCCGCCGGCGGGGAGGATTCTTCGGCGGGCGCCGGAGCACGTTCGGCCGCGGTGTCATTCGCCGGCATCGCATCGGCTGGGGGCTGAGCCGATGCGTCGGCGGGTGCTGATGCAGGCTCCGCGGTGGATTCGCTCGTGGGCGTGTTTTCAGCCGCCGGCTGGGCAGACGCATCGGCGGGTGCGGGGGCGGAATCAGTCGCGGTGCCATTTGTCGGCGTCGCTTCAGCCGCCGGCGCGTCGGATCCGCCGGAGGGCGCGGGCCCAGGCGCGGCGGCGTTTTCATTTGCCTGTGTCGCGTCGGCCGCGGGAGATGAAGATGTGTTGGAGGGCGTCGCTGAAGGCTCGGACGCAGACCCATTTGCAGGCGTCGGTTCGGCCGCACGCTGGCCGGACGCATTGGCCGGTGCCGAGCCGGCATCGTTGGTGGCCCCGTTTGCCGGCGTCGCATCTGGCGCGAGCTGAGCCGACGCGTCGGAAGGTGTGACTGCAGACTCGGCCGCAGACCCGTTCGGAGGCGTCGGTTCGGTCGTGGGCTGGCCGGATGCCTCGGCGGGTGCCGAGCCTGAGTCAGCCGTGGTGCCGTTTGCCGGCGTCGCATCTGACGCGGGCTGAGCCGACGTGTCGGAAGGTGTGGCTGCAGACTCGGCCGCAGCCCCGTTTGTAGGCGTCGGTTCGGTCGTGGGCAGGCCGGATGCCTCGGCGGGTGCCGAGCCGGAGTCAGCCGTGGTGCCGCTTGCCGGCGTCGCATCTGGCGCAGACTGAGCCGAAGCGTCGGAGGGCGTCGCTGCAGGCTCGGCCGCAGCCCCGTTTGCAGGCGTCGGTTCGGTCGCGGGCTGGCCGGATGTCTCGGCGGGTGCCGAGCCGGCGTCAGCCACGGCGGCGTTTGCTGGCGTCACATCGGGCGCAGGCTGAGCGGATACATCGGAGGGCGCAGTAGAAGGCTCAGCCGCCGATCCGTTTGCAGGGGTCGTTTCTGTCGCGGGCTGGGCGGACGCATCGCCTGGTGCCGAGCCGGGATCAGTCGCAGTGACATCTGTCGGCGTCGCATCAGCTGCAGGCTGAGCGACTTGGTTGGCAGCCGACTGGGCCGACGCGTCGGAGGGAGCTGCGGCAGGATCCGGGGTCGTGACGTCCGCGGGCGCCGTTTCTGTCGTTGGTTGCGCGGATGTGTCGACAGCGGCCGGGCCGGCATCAGTCGCTGCACCATTTGCCGGCGTTGCATCGGCCACCGGCGGGGCGGGCTCGTCGGCACTTGCCGGGACAGGCTCGGCCGCTGCGCCATCTGTCGCCGTTGTGTCCGCGGCAGCCTGAGCGGACGCATCGGCGGCTGCCGGGGCAGTCTCGGGCGCGGTGCCGTTCTCTGGCGGTGTGTCGGCTACCGGCTGGGCCACTGCGTCGGCCGGTGGTGCGGTCGAAACAGCGGTTGCAGTATCCGCCGGCGCGGGATCCGTTGGTGCGGGTGCGCTTCCAACCGGATCGGTCGCTTGCGGGGAGGCCTGGACCGGTGGTGGGGTTTGCCCCGCATCGGGCGCGGCGTCGGCAGGGGCCGGCGCATCGGCGGCGGCCGCAACGGTGGTGCCGGCCGCGATCGGCGCGTCAGCGTTGGCCGGTGCCGGGCCCGCGGGGAGGGCGGTGCCAGTGACGAGCGTCGCCGCGGTCACCGGGGTCGACGGCTGGGCGATGCTGATGGCCGGAGCCGGCGCGGTTCGGGCAAAGGACGTGGTATCGCCTGACGCCGCGGCCAGGTTGGCCGTGTCGACGGCCGCAACCCCGTTCGCGACCGCCGATCCGGGGCCGACGCCTGCGGCCCGGACCGCAGCCGTGGCGTTGCCCCCCTGGCCCAACACGAGGCTGTCCGTGCCCAACGGCCCACCAGGGCCGGAAAGCCCGGTACCGGCGGTGTCGGACGCCTCAACGCGCGGGGCCGACGGCCCTTGGCCCACGGCGCTGGCATTCAAGCTCAGCTGGTCCTGCGTTTCGTAGAGCTTGGCTTCGGGGACGGCGGGGTTGTCCAAGGCGATGATCCTCGTCGGGCGGTCGGCTGCTGGATGCAACCTGCCGGGGGACATCGTATCGATCGGCGCCTTGGCGAAAGTTGAAACCGGACCTAGCCGACAATGCCTGACTGCGGATTACCGCGCGTTAGCCATGATCTCCGGGGCCTCCCCCCGCGACCCCTCCCCCCGCGACCCTTCCCATTGCGGGGTCCCGCCGGTTGCCCGGATGACGTCGATGCGGGCCAGCGCCAGGTCACGCTGCGCCTCGATCAGCGCGCGCCGGCTGGCGATCTCGTCGTTGCGCGTATCGACCAGCACGTTGATCGGCACGTCACCATCCAGATAGGCCTGCTGCGCCGTATCGACCCCGCGCGCCACTAGTGCCCGTGCCTGGTCCCATCGGGCAACGCGCGCCGTCGCTGCCTCCATCGCCGACAGCGCCGCGATGGTCTCCTGCGCCGCCACCAGCCGCGTCCGATTGTAGAACGCCAGCGTCTGCGCGGTATCCGCCCGGGCCAGACCCTCGCGCGCCGCGATTGCGCCCCCGCCGAACAGCGCAGCCCCGAGCGATGCGCCGAGATTGGCGAAGGCCAGGGGCAGGCCGCCGCTCAGCCCACCGATCCCGCTGGCCGTAAGCGTGAGATTGGGCCAGCGCGAGGCGCGCACGGCATCGGCATTCCAGCGTGCCGCAGCGAGTGCCTGGCCCGCCGCCTGCACGTCCGGCCGACCGGCGAGCAGTGCAAGAGGCTGCACCGGTGACGGGGCCAGCGATGCCAACGCGCGGTCGGCCGCATTCCTCCCATCCCCGGCTTCATCGCTTGCGGGCACCACGAACGATTCCGGCTCGCGGCCAAGCACCACCGCCAGCGCCGCGACTTCTGCCGCGCGCACGGCACCCAGTTGCGCGCGATAGGCCTCGAGCCCGGCAAGTTGCTGTGCGACCAGTGCCGTCTCGACCGGCCCGGCCTCGTGCTCAGCCGCGCGCCGGTCGATCAGTGCGGCGGTGCGCGCGGTACCCTCTATCTGTTCGGCGGTGATGCGCCTCAGCGCATCGAGCGCGTGGATCACGGCGTGGCTGCGCAGGATCTGGCAGGCGACCGCCAGGCGCACGCTCGCCACATCGAAGGCGACAGCGCGCGCCGAGGCGCGCGCCGTGCGCCGTCCCTTGCGGACGCTGCCAAACAGATCGACCTCGTAGGCCAAATTGAGCTGCGCCGCGTCGGGTACGAGCGAGGCCGGTTCGATCGTCTTGATCCGCACCGAACGGCTTGACGACAGCCCGGCGCCAAGACTGGGCGCGAGCCGCGCCCCCGCTGCCCGCGATCGCGCCCGCGCGCCGTCGAGCCGTGCCACGGCCTGTGCGATGTCGGCATTGGCGGCAAGGCCTTCCTCGACCAGCGCGACGAGATCAGGATCGCTGATCCTGCGCCAGAACGGCTGGATCGCGGCGAGATCCATAGGCTGGGATGATTCGCTTTGGTCCGGCAGCGGCAACGAGCCCCCAGGCCGAGCACGCGCTTCGCCTGCCGCAAGCAGAACGGAAAAAGTGACGAAGGTCATGCGCAGAGCACGGGTCACATGTGAATTCCTGCCGGGGCGGTATCGTGCCGATCGCGGCGGGCTTACCTGGCTGCGTCTAAGCGGCCGATAAATCGCCACTACGCACGATACCGCACGCATCGCTCTCGTCGACGGGTGCGGTGACGGCTTGTGCGGTCCCGCGTGGCGAGGTGGAGGTCGGAACTTGATGAAGATCAGTACGTTGACGAGCGCTGCTTCAGGCAGCCGGGTGATCGGGCACGCCGCCGGCTTTTTGGCAAACCGGCCGCTTGGCAATCGCCGCTGTGATCGACGATCGTCCGGCCGGTTCAGGTTGCTCATAGGCTTGGCAGCCATTCGGCGGTAAGGCCTCGTTCGCAAGCAATCGGCTGTCGCTTCTCATCGGGCGCTCGCCCTCTGTCCATTCGAAGTGAATTGTGCGCCGATGACTGATCGAATTGTCGAATACACGCCCCAGTCGGAAACCCAGAGGGCGACGTCGATGTTGAGTTTCGAACTGGCCGAACTGGTCGGCAGTGCGGAACTGACCCGCATTACCGACTTTGCAGCGGCCTTGTGCGAAGCACCGATTTCGCTCGTCAGCATCGTCGAGGCGCAAAGACAGTGGTTCCCCGCCCGGACCGGTCTCGACGTTTCCGAGACTCCGCGCGAGACCTCGTTTTGTGCCCATGCGATGCGCGGCACGGACATCATGATCGTGCCGGATGCAACCCGGGACACCCGCTTCGTCGACAACCCTCTCGTAACCGGGGAGCCTCACATCAGGTTCTATGCCGGGGCGCCGCTGGTGGCCGACGATGGTATCCAGATCGGTGCCTTGTGCATCATCGACCGCCAGCCGCGCGCCGGATTGACGCCTCTGCAGCACGAAGGCCTCGTCCTGCTGGCCGCCAATATCATGGCGCTGCTCAGCGCCCGCCGTGCATCGCACCGCACCGATCGCGAACGGGAAGAGCAGGAAACCAAGTTCCGCATCCTCGCCGATGCCATGCCGCAGATGGTCTGGTCGACGTTGCCCGACGGGTTCCACGACTATTACAACGCCCGCTGGTACGAATTCACCGGCATGCCACCCGGCTCCACGGACGGCGAGGCGTGGAACGGCATGTTCCATCCCGAAGACCAGGCCCATGCCTGGTCGGTGTGGCGCCATTCCCTCGAAACGGGCGAGCCTTACGAAATCGAATATCGGCTCCGGCGCGCCGATGGCGTCTATCGTTGGACGCTCGGGCGCGCCATGCCGATCCGCGATCGTGATGGTTCGATCACCCGCTGGTTCGGGACGTGCACGGACATTCACGACCAGAAGATGATCCAGGTGCAGAAGGAGATCGTCGCGCACGAACTCAGTCACCGAATCAAGAACATCTTCTCGGTCGTGACGGGTCTGATCAGCTTCTCGACGAGGGCGCACCCCCATATGAAAGCGGTGGCCGACGACCTGCGTGATCGCATCCTGGCCCTGGGCCGTGCGCACGACTTCGTTCGGCCGCACAGCGAGGCCTCCAAGCCGGCGACCGTACAGGATAGTCTCGCCGGCATGCTGGGCGCATTGCTGGAAGTCTATGCGGGGCGGTTCGAGATCGTCGGCGACGACGCGATGATCGATGACCGGTCCGCCACGCCCCTTGCCCTGCTATTCCACGAGCTGGCCACAAATGCCGCCAAGTACGGCGCCCTTTCGACCAGCGAAGGCGCGATCAGGATCACGATTACGCGGTCCGACCAGCAGGTGCAGATCGAATGGCAGGAAAACGGCGGGCCGATCGTGTCGCGTCCCGATCACGAAGGCTTCGGGACCCGCTTGATCGAGCTCAGCGCGATCCGGCAACTGGGCGGACAGGTCGAGCGCGAATGGAGGCGGGAAGGCCTACGGCTGAACGTGCGCTTTCCGACGTCCTCGTTGAACCGCTAGGTCACGACCCAGGCGGCGTCCGCACTCACAATCGCACGAGGTCCGCGTGCGAGGACTGGGCTGCGGTATGGTCGGTGGCGATCGCGGCGGCCGTCAGGATGGCAGACTCGGAAAACGGCTTGCGGACATAGCCGATGGCGGTCGCCGCAGGGCGTTCGATCTGGTTGGGGTTGGCCGTGACATAGACGATCCGCGTGCCGAACTTTTCGGCCAGCTCGCGTGCAAGGCCCGGCCCGGTCGGGCCATCGCGCAAATTGAGGTCGACGAAGGCGAGGTTGGCATCCGCTGCCGCCGCAAGGGCCTCCGACTGATCGGCGGCAATGGAAACCACCGTATATCCGGCGTCCTGGAGGATGCGTTCGATCTCCATGGCGATGAAGATTTCATCCTCGACGATGAGTACGGATTTCATGTTGCGGGTCCCATTTCACCCAACAATGCGGAATGGCGGTGACCGTTCCTGCGGAGGAGGGGATACCATGGGATAGGGACGGGGGGCGCGATTGACCCGATCGGATGCCGATGCAGAAAATCGCCGGACCGGCCTGTGCCCGTGTCTTGCAGCGAGGGGCAATGAAGAAAAGGTCCATCCATAAATTCCCTGCCTGTCGAGGGAAGTTATGGTGGGCGCGACAGGGATTGAACCTGTGACCCCACCCGTGTGAAGGGTGTGCTCTACCGCTGAGCTACGCGCCCGCCAGTTCTGGCGTCCCCGGTGCTGGCTAGGCCGGCGTCCGGGGTGAGGAGGGCGCCTCTAACCGGCTCTTGCAGCGTTGACAAGTGGGCCTGTGAAGATATTTCGCGAGGCCATGACCGAACCTGTCGAAACCCCCGAAACCGTCCCCGCCGCGACCACTGCCGGCAGCGACGTCCCGCCCGATCGCCTCGCGATAAATCCGCGCAGCGCGTTCTTCGATGCCGAGAAGCTGCAGCGCGGGATCGGTATCCGCTTCAAGGGCACCGTGCGCAACAACGTCGAGGAATATTGCATTTCCGAAGGCTGGGTGCGCGTGCAGGCCGGCAAGACCATGGATCGCAAGGGCAACCCGCTGACGCTCAAGCTGAGCGGCCCGGTCGAAGCCTGGTACGAGGATCTCGGCGCCGACGCACCGGTCGCCAAGGCGGACTGAACCTTGCCAGGAGCCGTCCGCACACGAGCGGGCGGCGCCGGTTGCGGCCGCGCCCGGCGCATTCAGCGGGCGTGGCTGGCGATGATCCGGCCGATGGGATCGTCCGCCAGGGCGGCGGACGACGACCCGGTAGCCGCCGCGGGTGACGCCGGCCGGCGGTTCGCGAGATAAGTGCGCACCGGCGCCGCGCCGCTGGCCCGCACGGGCGCTGCCGCCTCGGGCGCCAGACCCTTGAGGAAATCGCCGTCGATCCGGGTCTTGCTCGTCATGGTGCGGGCGGCCGCAGGCGTCCCGCGCGCAGTGTCGGCACTGGCGAGACGCAGCGGCGCCGCGCCGATCGCGCCCTTGCGGGTAGACGGGCGGTTGTAGATGAAGCCGTCGACCGGCCAGTGCGTGCTGCCCAGGTTCTGGATCGGCGCATACCAGACACGCACCTCGCTCCAGTCGTTGGCGTCCGATACGTCGATCGCGCGCACGTCAGTCTCGGTCTGGCCGCGCACGCCATTGATCGGCGACCAGTTGGCATGGCGCAGCAGCACGGTGCGCTGATCCACCACCTTGCTGACCATCGCCACATGGCCCAGGTGCATCGGGCCATAGGCGCGAAAGCTCATCACGGCGCCGGGCCGGGGCGTGAAGCCGCGTTCATAGCGGCCTGCCGCCTGGTCCCACCAGGTGTGGGCATCGCCGAACAGCTGGATGCCCGAGACCTTGCGCGCATAAGGCACGCACTGGAGATAGGGCAGGGCCGCGGCGGGGGCTGTGGTGCCGAGGCTACGGTCGATCGCGCCATCACGTACCGCGTCGCTGGCAGTTTCAGCCATGCCGCGCCGTGCGACGAAACCGTTGCGTGCGGGATAGGGCGCGCTGTCCGAGACGGCGGGGCCGGGGATCAACGCGACCGGTGCGGCAACCGCCGGCGTCGCGGCCAGCAGCCCTGCGCCAAACGCGAGGCAAGCCGCCAACGGCGATGCGATCAAGCGGCCCGTGCGGCCTTGCGATGCTGTGCGGATGCCCCTGTTCATGGAGAGGCACTGTGGCGCCAATTGGTCAATGCAGGCCTGCGCGCTGTGGTTAACGGCGGCGCAAGGATTGCAGGCTTCACTTGCCTTTCGCGGCAAGGCGCGTCAACGGGGGCTATGCGTCCCCAGGTCATCATCATCGGCCGGCCCAACGTGGGCAAGTCCACCCTGTTCAACCGGCTCGTCGGCAAGAAGCTCGCGCTCGTCGACGACCAGCCCGGCGTCACCCGCGACCGTCGCTTCGGCGATGCCTCGCTGCTCGGCCTCGAATTCACCATCGTCGACACCGCCGGCTGGGAAGACGACGATCCCTCGTCGCTGCCCGGCCGTATGCGCATGCAGACCGAAGCCTCGCTCGACGGGGCCGATGTCGCGCTCTTCGTGGTCGATGCGCGTGCCGGCATTACCCCGCTCGACGAGGAAATCGGCCGCTACCTGCGCGGGCACGACGTGCCGGTCATCCTCTTGGCAAACAAGGCCGAAGGCCGCGCCGGCGACCATGGCCTGTTCGAGGCCTTCGCACTCGGCTTCGGCGATCCCGTCGGCGTTTCGGCCGAACATGGCGAAGGCATGGGCGACCTGTTCGAGGCGCTACTGCCGCACATCGGCGAAACGCCCGAGGATGACGGCGCCGCCGATGCCGAGGACGAGGAATACGACCCCAGGGCCGTGCTCAAGCTGGCGATCGTCGGCCGCCCCAATGCGGGCAAGTCCACGCTCATCAACCGCTTCCTCGGCGAGGACCGCCTTCTCACCGGCCCCGAGGCGGGCATCACCCGCGACTCGATCGCGATCGACTGGTCGTGGACCGATCCCAAGGACGGCGAGGCGCGTCCGATCCGCCTGATCGACACCGCCGGCATGCGCAAGAAGGCGCAGGTCGTCGACAAGCTCGAGAAGATGTCGGTGGCCGATGCGCGCCGCGCGATCGACTTTGCCGAAGTCGTCGTGCTGCTGCTCGACGCGACGCGCGGGCTGGAGCACCAGGACCTCAAGATCGCCTCGATGGTGCTCGAGGAAGGCCGCGCGCTGATCATCGCGATCAACAAGTGGGACGTGGCCGAAGATGCCAGCGGCCTGTTCAACGGCGTGCGCCAGGCGCTCGACGACGGGCTCGCGCAAGTGCGCGGCGTGCCTTTGGTCGCGGTCTCGGCCCGCACGGGCAAGGGTCTGGACACGCTGCTCCAAGCCGCCTTTACCTTGCGCGATGCCTGGAGCCAGCGCGTGCCGACCGCTGCGCTCAACCGCTGGTTCGATGATGCCCTGGCCGCCAATCCGCCGCCGGCGCCCGGTGGCCGCCGCATCAAGCTGCGCTACATCACCCAGGCCAAGACGCGCCCGCCGGGCTTCGTGCTGTTCGGCACGCGGCTGGACCAGCTGCCGGAAAGCTATCGGCGTTATCTGGTCAACGGCATCCGCCGCGAACTGGGCTTCGAGGCCGTGCCGATCCGGCTGACGCTGCGCAGCCCCAAGAACCCCTTCGCCAACAAATGACCCCTGCCGCGCCCCCGCAGTCGCTGTTCCAGGCGATCATGCGCGGGGCGCGGGGGCAGTGCCCGCGCTGTGCGGGCCAGTCGCTGTTCGCGCGCTGGCTGCGGCCGGTGGAGCAGTGCGCCGCCTGCGGGCAGGACTGGCGCGGCCACAGCGCCGACGACTTTCCGCCCTACATCGCGATCATCATCACCGGCCACGTCATGGCCCCGATCATTATTGCCCTCGGCCTTTACACCGGCATGGGCTGGCCGATGATGATGGCCCTGTGCCTCGCCATGACCGTGACCATGGTGCTGGGCCTGCTGCAACCTGCCAAGGGCGGGGTGATCGCAATGCAATGGTGGCTGGGCATGCATGGCTTTGCCCGCGCGCCCGGGCGCCTGCTCGGCCCGATCGGGACATCGAAGGGCAACGATACGTAATCTGCGAAAGGCGCCCGGGTCAGGCTCGGATGGAGTCGAGAATCAGGGTTTGTCGGGTGTTTTCAACGCCAAGGCCGAAAATCGGGAAACCTTGGCGAAACCTTTTCTTGCGCAGCAACACTTCCTCACGAAGGGGCGGCAAGCGCGAAAAGCGCTGGATGTTAGGCAAGGGCATCACGCACCGATAGAGGAGTGTCCCCCATGATCCTTGCCACCCTGCTTGCCGTCGCCGCCTTCGCCCATCCTGCCGGCACGGCTCTGTCCGTCGACACCGCGCACGCCGCCAAGGCGCCGATCTGCCACGGCGCGCCGGGCCGTCCCTCGCTGTGCCGCCCCGCGACCGAAGCCGACGCGCTGGCCGCCGCCCGCCCGGCCGAAGCGACGCGCGTCGCCGCCTTCGCGTGCCATCCCGATCCCAGCAAGAACCGCGGTTGCTTCCGCCGTGAAGCGGTTGCGGATCAGTCGGCCCTTGCCGCGAACGCTCCGCTGCGCGAGGATGCACGCTGAGCATCATGACTGAAGAAATCGGAACCAGATCGGCCCAGCCGCGTAACAGCGGAATGCTGGCCCCACGCCTTGCCCCGTCCATCGTCCTCGTCGAGGATGACGGCCCGTTGCGCACGCTGACCGCCCGCGCCCTGCGCGAGCACGGCTACGAAGTGCGCCCCGCGGCCACTGGGGCAGAGATGTGGGTGCTGCTCGACAGCGCGCCGGCCGATCTGGTGGTGCTGGACATCATGCTGCCCGGCACCAACGGGATCGAGCTGTTCCGCAAGCTGCGCCGCCTGTCCGACGTGCCGATCATCTTCATTTCCGCGCGTGGAAGCGAGGAAGATCGCGTGCTCGGCCTGGAACTCGGCGCCGACGACTATCTCGCCAAGCCGTTCGGCACGCGCGAGCTGGTCGCCCGCGTCGGCGCCGTGCTGCGGCGTGGTGGGCAGAATGGCGATGCCCCGGCGGGCAGTGACCCGGCGGAGCGCAGCAGCGAGATCCACTTCGACGGCTGGGTGCTGTCGCTCGCCCGGCGCGAGCTGCATGCCCCCGGTGGCGCGATGGTCGACCTGACCGGCGCGGAGTTCGACCTCCTCGCCACCTTCGTCGCACAGCCGCAGCGTGTGCTGGGCCGCGAACGGCTGATCGAGTTGTCGCGCACCCGGCTGGGCGACAGTTCCGATCGCAGCATCGACGTGCTGGTCAGCCGTCTGCGGCGCAAGCTGGCTGCGGCCGGCGGCGAGGCGCCGATCGCCACCGTGCGCGGCGTCGGCTACATGTTCAAGGCGCAGGTCTCGCGCGCTTGACTGTTGCGCGCCAGAATGGCGGCCGGCCTCCGTTGCTGCGCCGCATATTCTGGCGCCGCGCCTTGCGCCGCTTCGGCCTGCCGGAGCGGCTGCTGGCGATACTCGTGCTCATGGCGGCGATCGACTTCGGCTCCAACGCGGTGCTGTTCGACCGCGCCAGCAATTTTGCGCTGCGCAGCGACGATGCCGCGCGCATCGCCGAGAACCTCGTCATCGCCAGCCGCGCGCTTGAGGCGGAAAGCCCGGACCAGCGCCCGGCACTGGCCGAGCAACTATCCTCGCCGCGCTTCGCGTTGCAATGGCGTGCGCACATGGCCCATTCCGACGATGCGCTGCCGCTCGACCGGTTGCGCGCGCAAGTGCTCGACGCCGCCCCCGAGCTGGCGAGCGGCGACCCGCGCTTCAGCCTGCGCTCGCTCGCCGCGCCCGGCACGGTCAGCGGGGCAATGCTACTGCGCGACGGCTCGGGCCTGGTCTTCCGCACCAGTGCCAGCCAGGCCTGGACGCTCAACGCCGGGCGCCTTGCCGTGCTGCTGGTGCCGACGCCGCTGCTGGTGATCCTAGCCTGGGTGCTGTTTCGCGCGACGATCCGGCCGCTCAAGGCGCTGGTCGCTGCCACCAGCCGCGTCGGCGCCGGCCCTCCCGAGCCGCTGGCCGAGCGCGGCCCGGACGAAGTGCGCCGCCTGATTCGCGCGTTCAACCGCATGCAGAGCCGCATCTATCGCCAGATGATCGATCGCACGCAGTCGATGCTGGCGATCGGCCATGACTTGCGCACGCCGCTCGCGCGGCTGCGCCTGCGGCTCGACAATGCCGGGCTCGACCGCGAAAGCCAGTCCGACATGGTGCACGACATCGACGAGATGATGCACATGCTCGCCTCGCTCCAGGCCTATGTCGAGGGGGAGGGGCGGCAGATCCCGGCCGAGCGCATGGACCTCGCGGCCATGGCGATGACGCTCGTCGACAACGCCTACGACCAGGGGCACGAGGCCATCTACACCGGCGACGACAGCCTGGTGATCGAGGCGCGCCCCGTCACGCTGCGGCGCGCGATCGGCAACCTCGTCGAGAACGCGATCCATTATGGCGGCAGCGTCGAGGTGGCGGTCCGGCGCCATGGCGCATGGGCCGAAGTCGTGGTCTCGGATCACGGGCCGGGCATTCCCGCCGACAGGCTCGAGGACGCGTTGCAGCCGTTCGTCCGGCTCGACGCCGCGCGCGGGCGCGATACCCCCGGCATGGGCCTCGGCCTCGCCATCGTGAAGCGCGCGATCCGCGCCGAGGGTGGCACGCTCGTGCTGGCCAACCGCTCGGGCGGGCAGACCGGGCTGATCGCCACCATCCGCCTGCCCGCGGGTCCGCCGGCCATCGCCGTCCAACGGACATAGTTTCTTACATTCGCGTCGATCCCGGGCAAAGACGCGCGAGTACCTCTGGATGCAACGGTCGCCGCATTTTGTCCGGCGCACGCAGACACACAGAGGTGATCCCCATGAACGAACTCCTCGGCCGGGTCTTCAGTTTCGAGAAGAAGGTCTTCCCCCAGAGCAGCGAGCTGTATCACCAGCTCTCCACCCACGGTCAGGCGCCCAAGGCGCTGATGATCTCGTGCGCCGATTCGCGCATCGTGCCCGAGCAGATCATGCAGGCAGAACCGGGCGACCTGTTCGTCTGCCGCAATGCCGGCAACATGGTCCCCGCCTATTCGACGATGAATGGCGGCGTGTCCTCCACAGTCGAATATGCCGTCGTGGCGCTCGGCGTGCGCGACATCATCGTCTGCGGTCACTCCGACTGCGGCGCCATGAAGGCGCTGGCCGCCCCCGACGCGCCCGAGGGCATGCCCAACGTCGTTGCCTGGCTGCGCCACGGCGCCGCGGCCGAGCACGTCGTCTCGAGCTGCTCGCCGCACCTCGAAGGTGGCGAGCGCGTGCGTGCGGTCTCGCTGCAGAACATCATCGCCCAGCTTGATCACCTGCGCACGCACCCCTCGGTCGCCTCGGCGATCGCGCGCGGCGAAATGTCGCTCCACGGCTGGTTCGTCGACATCAAGGCCGGCCAGGTGCTCGGCCTCGATGGTGACACCGGGCAGTTCGTGCCGCTGCGCGAAGATGCGCCGATGCCGGTCGCGCTGGCCGCACAAGTCCGCTTCGCCCGCGAGCCGGACCTTGCGGAGGCGGCCGAATGAGCCAGGCAGCACCTGCTGCTTCGCGCGAGGCTGCCCCCCGGGGTGGCCTCGTTCGCGATTTCACCGCGTCGATCGTGGTGTTCCTGGTGGCCATGCCGCTGTGCATGGGCATCGCCATTGCCTCGGGTGTCCCGCCCGAAAAGGGGCTGGTGACCGGCATCATCGGCGGCATCGTCGTCGGCCTGCTCGCCGGTTCGCCGCTGCAGGTCAGCGGCCCCGCCGCGGGCCTCGCGGTCATCGTCTTCGAATTCGTGCGTGACAACGGCCTTGCCGCGCTCGGCCCGGTCCTGCTCATCGCCGGACTGATCCAGCTGGTCGCCGGCGCCATGCGCCTCGGCGGCGTATTCCGCGCGATCTCGCCCGCCGTGGTCCACGGCATGCTGGCCGGCATCGGTGCGCTCATCGTGGTCGGGCAGTTCCATATCCTGTTCGACGCCAAGCCGCAGTCCAATGGTCTTGCCAACCTGTCGATGATGCCCGCACGCGTGCTCGGCCTCTCGCCGTTCGACTGGCGCGCCAGCGAGATGGCGCTGCTGCTCGGCCTCGTCACCATTGGCAGCATGATCGCCTGGGACAAGCTCAAGCCCCGCTCGCTCGGCCTCGTTCCGGGCGCGCTGATCGGTGTCGTCGCGGCAACGCTGCTGGCCTCGGCCTTTGCCCTGCCGGTCGCGCGCATCGCCGTGCCCGATTCGCTGGAGGCGGCCTTTGCGATGCCCGGCGGCGCGTTCCTCGACCCGCTGCTGGCCAAGCCCGCGCTGCTGGTCTCGGCCGTCGCCATTGCCTTCATCGCCAGCGCCGAAACGCTGCTCTCGGCCGCTGCGGTCGATCGCATGCACAACGGCGTGCGCACCGACTACAACAAGGAACTGCGCGCGCAGGGCGTGGGCAACCTTCTGTGCGGCATGGTCGGCGCCCTGCCGATGACCGGCGTGATCGTGCGCTCCTCGGCCAACGTCCAGGCCGGCGCCACCTCGCGCTGGTCGGCGGTGATGCACGGCGTGTGGATCCTCGGCTTCGTCGCGCTGCTGCCCTGGCTGCTGCGCGAAGTGCCGATGGCGGCGCTCGGCGGCGTTCTCGTCGTCACCGGCTGGAAGCTCGTCAGCCTCAAGCACGTGAAGCACCTGTTCACCAACTACGGCCTGCTTCCGGCCGCGATCTGGGCGGCCACCTTCGCCCTGGTGGTGACCACCGACCTGCTCACCGGCGTTCTCGTCGGCATGGGCCTGTCGCTGATCGAACTGCTGCCGCACGTGAAGCACCTGCGCCTCGGCGTGCATCGTCACGAACAGGAGCACGCCACCAAGGTGGAGCTCAACGGCGCGGCCACGTTCGTCGGCCTGACGCGGCTCAACGCCGTGCTCGAGGACCTGCCGGCCGATCGCCACGTTCACCTCGACCTCGACCGGGTCAAGGCGATCGATCACACCACAGCGGAAAGCTTGCGCGAATGGCTCAACCGCCGTCGCCAGCAAGGGCACGGAGTCACGGTCTCCGGCCCCGAGCCGATCCTGCGCGCCGTCCCCCACGCCGCCTGATCGGTACTCCGGCGCCGTCGTCGCCCGCCTCGTATCCCCAAGGGAACGGGGCGGGTGGCGGCGGCGTCGTCATGTCTGCGGCCCGTAGCGCTGCCTCAAATAGCGGTATGAAGCGAAAGCGTCAGTTGCTGTTCTGCGCCAATGCTGCACAGTGTGCCGATGACCGCAGTTCGCGCCTTTCTTATCGACGCTCTTCAGCGTGTCGCTGACGGTGGCGACATTGATGATGCCGAACTAGAGGCCGCCGTCCCTGATCCTTTTGCACTCGACGCCCGTGAAAGGGATGCGTGGGAAGAGTTGAGCCATTGGGCTGACGATGACGATATACGCACAAGAGACGAGCGGTATGCGGCTCATAAGCGTGACCGTATGCGCGACTGCATTGCCAGGTTTGGCACAGACGCCCGCTAATCGCAGAATTGCGCCAGGTCGGTTTTAGGGCTTCAAGACTTAGCCCTGCAGCCGGGCGAGGGCGGCATCTTCCTCGGCAATGCGCGCCACGACCGAATCGCGCGCACCGGCGATCGTCTGCGCATCGATCGTCGGCTGGTCGACGGCGGCGATCTCCGCCTCCACCGCCAACTGGTCGAGGTCGGCCAGCACGATCGCGGTATCGCTGCGCGCCGAAGCCAGGCGCGCGAGGGCCAGCTGCCCGCGGGCCCACACATCGCTGTCCCGCGCCGCACCGCTCGCTGCAGCCGCTGCCCGCTGCGCCTCGGGCAGCAGGGCGGCAAAGCTCTCCGACGTCTGCGTGGCGCGCGCCTGCAGCGCGGCGAGGCGTTCGGGCAGGGGGGCGCCGGGCGGCGGCACGGGCACCGCAGGAGTCGATTCGGCCGCGGGTGCGGCCTGCGCCTGTCCAAAGGCGCGCTCTGCGGGCCGAATCTCCAGCGACGGGAAGCGGTCGCGCTGCGAGGCGCATGCGGCCAGCGGGACCAGCGACAGCAGCGGCAAAAGCCTGAGGAGGCGGGCGAAACGGTTCGACGGACGGGCCATGCGCGTGCCATAGCATGGCCATGGCGCGTGACCAGTGGGTGAGGGCGCCGGCCCGGCGGAAATCCGCTGGGGATTGTGTGTCACGGCGTTGACATGCACGCCCTCATGGATTATCCGCGCCCCTCTTTCCGGGGCTTCGCTTCTGCGGGGTTCCGGCACATTTGCCCGCTGTCCGCGATTCGGAATTGGCCGATCGGGGTGCTTGGTGGGTCAGGCATTTGAAACGGATAGCAGAACCATGTTCGCAATTGTGCGCACGGGCGGCAAGCAGTATCGCGTCGCCGCCGGAGACAAGATCGCGGTGGAAAAGCTGGCTGGTGAAGCCGGTGAAACCATCACCCTCGGTGACGTCCTGCTGGCTGGCAAGGATGGCGAACTGGCCGACGTCGCGGCCGTGACCGTCTCTGCCGAAATCATCGCCCAGGCGAAGTCGGAAAAGGTCGTGGTGTTCAAGAAGCGCCGCCGCCACAACTATCGCCGCAAGAACGGCCACCGCCAGCAGATGACCCTGCTGCGCATCGTGTCGGTCGCCTGAGCGCCTGGTCGGAGTAAGCAGAGATGGCACATAAGAAAGCAGGCGGCTCGTCGCGTAACGGTCGCGACTCGCAGTCCAAGCGCCTCGGCGTGAAGAAGTTCGGCGGCCAGGACGTGGTCGGCGGCAACATCATCATCCGTCAGCGCGGCACCCGCGTCTATCCGGGCGCCAATGTCGGCCTCGGCAAGGACCACACCCTGTTTGCGCTCACCGAAGGCCGCGTGCGTTTCCACGCCGGCAAGCTCGGTCGCAAGTACGTGTCGGTCGACATTATGGCCGAAGCCGCCGAATAATCGGATGGTTCGTGCATGGGCCATCCTACGGGATGGCCCCGCCGGTCTCGCACCGGCAGAACGAGGGAGAGGGGCCAACCCGTCTCCCTTTTTTCTTGTCTCCCTCACCCCTGGCGTTTTCTTGCGGCAAGCCTCTGGCATGGCGGTGAAATCGCCGGATACGTCGCTCCATTTGCCTCGGTTTCCGAAGCATTTGGCGCACAACGCAATATCCCTGTCACGGCCGGGTGCATAAGCGCACGAGGTCACGGGGAGCGGACGACTGGAGACACTGATGTTCATTCGCAGCGAGCGCCTGTTCCTGCGGCCGGGCTGGCCGGAAGACTGGACCGAACTTTTCACCCTGATCGATGACGAGGCCGTCGTGCGCGGCCTGTCGCAGGCGCCCTGGCCCTATCGCGCCGACGACGCCCGCGCCTTTGCCGCGCGCGTCCAGGACGGGCAGCATCCGCACTTCTTCGTGACCCGGCCCGGTGCCGATGGCGCGGAGCTGATCGGTTGCGTCGGCCTGCTGGGCGACGATCATGCCGATGGCGATGTTGCCAGTCGCCGGCCGCCGCTGCTGGGCTACTGGATCGCGCGCCGGCACTGGGGCAAGGGCTACGCCACCGAGGCGACGCAGGCGCTGCTGGGTCTTGCCGCGACGCTTGGCCACCGCCGGATCGAGGCGCGCCACTTCATCGACAACCTCGCCTCGCGCCGCGTGCTGCAGAAGCTGGGTTTCCGCCCGACCGGCGAAATTCGTGCAGGCCTGAGCCCCGCGCGCGACGATGTCGTGCCGACGCTGTGCTATGCGCTGGATCTCGATCCGCCGCGCAATTGCGACGATCACCTGACGCCGGTGCCGCACGCGGCATGACGACGCCGGAGGGGGCTGCACGCCCCCGCTAGTGTCAGGCTGCCGTCAGTCCCCGGCGACGAGGGCGCTGATCGCCCAGTTGCCGCCCTTGCGCTCGACGATCACGCGGCGGGCCAGCAGGCTGCGCAGGCTTGTGGTCTCGATCCAGCCCTTGCGCTGCGGCTTGCCGGTGATGACGGCGGTATAGCGCGCGGCGGGATCGAAGCCCGGCCGCGGCGCCAGGCTGACCAGCGCCCAGTCGAGCTTGTCGAGCTCTGCCGCGCGGGCGGACGGCCCGGCCCGCAATGGCACCCCTGCACCGGTCACCAGCATCGTCATGCCCGGATCGACCTCTTCAGGCACGTTCCAGAAGAACCAGGGCAGGACGACGAGGTCGCCCTCCACCGCGCAGCCAAGCGGCAGGATACGTGCGAGGTCGGTCCAGACGGCGGCGCCGGCAGGCGCGACAAGTCGCTTCTGCAATTCGGCGGGGCCATGGCCGCCGCCATAGTCCAGCGTCACGTCGGGGGAGGACAGCGCCGCAAGACCGGCGGCGTCGCGCGCCTTGATCGCCGCGCCCAGCTTGGCACGGAAAGCCGTCCAGCCGGGCAGTGCGCTGCAGTCGTCGCGCGGCGCCAAGGCCATGGCGGGCAGGGCGGAGGCGGTGTCGGCTGCGACGAGGTCGGGCTTGGCCGGCGGTGCGACCGGCGTTGCCAATGTCGGAATGGCGGCTGCCGAAGGCTCGATCTCTTCAGGCGGGGCGGACGGGCTCGGCGCCGGCGTGGGGGCGGCGGATGGCGTGGCCGATGGCGTATCGTCAGGCGACTTGTCGGCGCTGCACCCGGACAATGCGGGCACGAGCATGGCCGCCAGGATTGCGGCGCCGGCCCGCAATGCCCACAAGGTTGTCCGCTCGCTCATTCCACTGCCCGCTCACCTGCCCTTTCACCCGCAACGGCAATCGCGGCAACCGGTTCCGGCGCCTGATCCGCTGCGCCATAGCGCGGCGCGGTCTCGACCAGGGGAACCTCCTCGACCTCGCGCTTGCCGATCTCGATGTGCTTGTCGCGCAGGCGGCGGCCGGCGGACAGCACGTTGCGCTCGAAGCTGCCGACGAACTTGTTGTAGTTGCCGACCGCGCTTTCCAGCCCCGAGCCGACGCGCTTGAGGTGATCGGCGGCGACGGCAAGGCGATCGTAGAGTTCGCCGCCCATGCGCCCGATTTCCCGGGCTTCGCGCGCCAGGCCATCCTGTCGCCAGACTTGCGCGACGGTCCGCGCGATGGCGACGAGGTTGGTGGGCGACGCGAGCAGCACGCGGCGTTCGAACGCGAAGTCCCACAGCGAGGGGTCGCGCTCTAGCGCGGCGGCGATGAAGTGCTCGCCGGGCACGAACATCAGCACGTAGTCGGGCGCATCCTCGAACTGGCTCTGGTAGGACTTCGCGCCCAGCGTCTGGATGTGGTTGCGCATCGATTGGACGTGCGCGGTCAGGGCCACGGCGCGGGCCGCCTCGTCGTGTGCCTCGAATGCGTCCTGATAGGCATTGAGCGAGACCTTGGCGTCGATCACCAGCAGCTTGTTGCCCGGGATATTGACGATCGCGTCGGGGCGCAGGCGCCCTTCCTCGGTGTCGATTGAATGCTCGGTCACGAAATCGGTGTGTTCGGCAAGGCCGCACTGTTCCAGCACGTTGCGCAACTGCTGCTCGCCCCAACGACCGCGCGCCTTGGGGGCATTGCGCAGCGAGTTGCCCAGCCGCGCGGCCTCGGCGCGGACCTGCTCCTGCCCGTCGCGCATCGCCTGGATCAGGCCGGTCAGGTTGCCGAAGGCATCGACGCGATCCTTCTCGAGCTTCCCAACCTGCTCTTCATAACTGCGCAGCCGCTGGTCGACGGGCGCCAGCAGCGCGCGCAGCGATTGCGCGGCCTTTTCCTCGCTCTGGCTGAAGCGCTCCTGCGCCCGCGCCATGAACGCCTCCTGCGCCTTTTCGAGCACCTTGTTGCCGGCGTTCTCGAACTCGCGGCGCAGCACTTCCTGCGCTTCGATCAGCAGGCGCTTCTGCTCGGCAAAGTTGGTGGCGTCGGCCTCGAGCCGCGCCACTTCGGCGCGCAGCGTCTCGCGGCCGGCACGTGCCTCGTGCAGTGCCTGGCGCAAGGCGTCGGCCTCGGTCGCGCGTTCGGTGGCCGTGGCAAGGCGTGCAGCCAGGCTGTCGCGGTCGGCGCGCAAGGCATTGCGCTCGGTCGCCAGGGCGTCCTGCGCCTCGATCAGCAGGCGGTTCTGCTCGGCCAGGTTGGCGGCATCGGCCCGGAAGCGCGCGGCTTCGGCACCCAATGCCTCGCGCGTGGTGCGCGCCTCGTGCAGGGCGTCGCGCAAGCCATCGGCCTCGCTCGCCCGCTCCATCGCGGCGGCAAGCCCTGCGGCGAGGCTGTCCCGATCGGCGCGCAGGCCGTCACGCTCGGCGGCCATGAGATCCACCTGCCGCGCGCGCTCGGCCATCGTCGCAAGATCGACCGCCATGGCCTTCACCCGGTCCTCGGCGGCGCGGGCTTCGCTCTCGCGCTGCGCCACCCGGCCCTGCGCCTCCGCCAGGGGGCGCGTGCCGAAGAACCAGCCCAGCCCCGCGCCGATCACCAGCGCAACGATCACGAAAACAAGGGCAAGGGCGGTCACATACGTCTCCGGTCTGGAACAGACGGGGAACGTAAACGAAGCGGCCCGGCAACGCAATGTGCCGGGCCGCCTTTATCCGCAGCTATGGGAGCGGTGGGGTCACGCCACCTTGCGCAGCTTGTCGAGCTTCTTCAGCGCCATCTGGCGTTTGAGGCGCGAGAGGTGGTCGATGAACAGGATGCCCTCGAGGTGGTCCATCTCGTGCTGCAGGCAGGTGGCGAGCAGCCCTTCGATCACTTCGTCGTGCTGATTGCCGTCGATGTCCTGCCAGCGCGCGCGAATGCGCGAAGGACGCTTCACGTCGGCGTAGATCTCGGGGACCGAGAGGCAGCCTTCGCTGTAGATCGTCTGGTCTTCCGAGGGATCGAGGATCTCGGGATTGATGAACACGCGCGGCTCGCGGCGGTGCGGGCGGTGGCTGTGGCCGCAACCGTGGTCGTGGCACTCTTCGGGCGCGGCATCCTCGTCCTCGGGCTGGAGGTCGATCACCAGCACGCGCAGCGGCACGCCGACCTGGATCGCGGCGAGGCCGATGCCGGGCGCATCGTACATCGTGTCGAACATGTCGGACACGAGGGTGCGAAGGTCTGCATCGAATGCTTCGACCGGGGCCGACACCTGCTTGAGACGCGGGTCGGGAATCTCGAGAATTTCACGAATAGCCATGCGCGCAAGATAGGCCTGCGCGCGGGAAGTCGCAAGGTTAGCGGTTCGATCACGGTGATCGGGGGCGGCGTTGGTTTTCCCCACCCCCCGTTCGCCCTGAGCCTGTCGAAGGGGGCCAGCTGGAGAGGGCAGCGCTTGGGTCCTTCGACAAGCTCAGGACGAACGGAGGTGGGGAGGGGGCTGCGGGAGCTGGGCCGTCCGCCCCCCGTTCGCCCTGAGCCTGTCGAAGGGCCCCAGCCGGAGAGGGCGGCGCTTGCGTCCTTCGACAGGCTCAGGACGAACGGAGGTTGGGTGACGCGCACGCCGCCCGCCCCCGCTCACGCCAGATGCGCGAACCGTGCTGCCGCCGCGAAGGCCTGGGCGCGCTGGGCGCGGCGGGCCTGGGCTTCCTCGTCCTTGCCCCAGAGTTCGACCTGCCAGTCCTCCTCGGCATTGGCGGCGTCCCACAGCCCATCGAGATCTGCGTCGTGATCGAGCGCGGCGAGGCCGACGATCAGCGAGGCCGACAGCGCGGTCGTGTTGCGCAGCGCGGCCAGCGCGAAGGGAGACAGCTGCTCCAGTTCCTGACGCAGGCGCGCCAGCGTCTCGGCCGCTTGCGGACGGTGGATGATCCCCGAGACGCGGGTGAAGGCAACGCCATAGCGCGCCTCGGCCATGGTCACGAGCGGCTCCCACAGCAGGCGCTGGCGGGCTGCCAGCGGTTCGTCCGGCTCGGCGCGATAGCACAGCGTGTCGGTCTCGCCGTAAGGCAGGATCTCGGCGATCGCGGCCGCCGGATCGGGGGCGACGACGTCGATCGCATAGTCGGCCATGTCGCGGAAGGCGAACCGCGCCGGGTCGATTGTCTCGCCCTGAACGGCCCATTCGGTCGCCATCGCCTCGGCAAGGCTGCGCGCCGGCACGATCTGGGCACGGCCGCCCTGGGTGCGGATGCCGCGCCCGTCGAGCGCGACGCGGTGGCCACCCTCCTCGGACAGGAGGGTCACGTCCTTGTAGAATCGCTTCATTGGTCCCGCTTCCAGCGCCGCACGATCCAGCGCGGCGCACCAAAGAACAGAGTAAGCCCCAGGCCGGCGAGCACCAGCGCGCCCCAGGGCGGCACGGCGCGCAGCCAGGGTATATTGCCCGAGGCGGCCATCGTGCCGATCAGCACGATCAGCGTGCCCGACAGGCGCACCGCCTGAAGCAGGGCGAATCGCCCGAATGCAGGATCACGTGCCATGGTTCAGCCCACCGCCCGCAGTAGCTCGGCCAGCTCGTCGACCGTGCCTGCCACCGCATGGGCTCCGGCGGCGAGCAGCTCGGCGCGTTCGTGATAGCCCCAGTCGACGCCGATCGCCCGGACCCCGGCGTTGCGCGCCATGGCCATGTCGAAGGCGGTGTCGCCGATCACCACGGTCAGCGCGGGTTCGGCGCCGGTCGCATCGAGGCAGGCCTCGACCATGCTGGGATGCGGCTTGGACGGGTGGCGGTCGGCCGTCTGCAGCGTGACGAAGTGGCGCGACAGCCCGTGGGCGGCCAGGCACAGCGCCAGGCCGCGATCACTCTTGCCGGTGGCGACGCCGAGCAGCCAGCCTTGCGCGGCAAGATCCTCGACCAGCGCGGCGATGCCGTCATAGAGCGGCTCGCCGACCATGCCCGCCTCGCGGCGCGCGCGGAACGCATCCTTGTAAGCCTCGGCAAGCGCGCGATGCGTTTCCTCGTCGCCGTCGGCATGCAGGCGGCGCATCGCCTCGACCAGCGAAAGGCCGACGATCCGGCGCGTCTCGGCGCGTGGCGGCGGGACCAGGCCGAGCGCATGGAACGCCCCGTCCATCGCCGCGCCGATGTCGGCCTGGCTGTCGACCAGCGTGCCGTCGCAATCGAAGATGGCGAGACGCAGGCTCATTTGCCGGCAGGCTTGCGCGGGCCGGAGGGCTTGGCGGCAGGGCGGGCGCCAGGACGGCGCGCAGCAGGCTTACCCGCGGCAGGCTTCGCGGTGCGCGCGGTCCCCGGCTTTGCGGTGGACTTGCCGGCAGGCTTGCCACCGGGCTTGCCCGCGCGCTGGCCGCTCGGCTTGCGCGCCACGTTGCTGCCTTCGTCGGCCCGCTTGCGGCGCTCGCCGCGGCGTTCCTTGCGATACTGCTTGGCGTGTGCCTTGGCCGCGCGCTTCTCGATCTCCTTGGGCTCGGCGAAGACCGGCGCCTCGAGCGGCAGGTCGCCCTCGCTCTCGGTAAAGCCCATCTGCTCGAGGCTCTTGGCGAAGTGCTCGGGCAGCGGGGCGGTCACGTCGAGCAGGTCGCCCTCGGGATGCTCGATGCGCAGGCGCCGGGCGTGGAGATGCAGCTTGCGGCTGATGCTGCCCGACAGGAACGCGGCCTGGCCACCATACTTGCCGTCGCCCACGATCGGGTGGCCGATCGCGGCCATGTGCACGCGCAGCTGGTGCGTGCGGCCGGTAAAGGGCTGCAGCTCGACCCAGGCGGCGCGGTTGCCGGCGCGGTCGATCACGCGATAGCGGGTGCGCGAGGGCAAGCCGTGCTCGCTCTCGTCGACCATCATCTTCTCGCCGCCGGTGCCCGGCTGCTTGGCCAGCGGCAGTTCGATCATGCCGTCGTGGATGTCGGGCACGCCCATGACCAGCGCCCAGTAGATCTTGCGCGCAGTGCGGCCGGAGAATCGCTTGGAGAAGAAGGCCGCGCTTCCCGGCGTGCGCGCGACCAGCAGGACGCCCGAGGTGTCCTTGTCGAGGCGGTGGACGAGGCGCGGGCGAGGCTCGTTGTCGCCGACATAGGCATCGAGCAGCCCGTCGACGTGTTCATGCGTGCCGCTGCCGCCCTGCGTCGCCAGGCCCGGCGGCTTGTTGATGACGATCGCGGCGCGATCCTGTTCGAGCACGATGCTCTCGGCCAGCTGGATCTGCTCGTCGGTCAGGGGCTTGCGCACGCGCGCGCCCTTGCCGCTGCCGGCCAGCGGGCGGGCGGCGCCCGGCGGGGGGACGCGCAGGGTCTGGCCGGCGACGAGCCGGGTGTCGACATCGGCGCGCTTGCCGTCCACGCGAATCTGGCCGGTACGCGCCCAGCGTGATACGGTGGCGAAGCCCACGTCGGGCAGGTGGCGCTTGAACCAGCGGTCGAGCCGCACATCGTCGTCGTCGGGGCGAACCGTGAATTGGCGCACGGCTTCACCGGCCCCGGAGCTTTTATAGGAAGTCATGGGCCGGCCCATAGGGCCTTTGCCCGCAAATTGCACGAGTTTGCTTGCCATTGGCTGGCAGAATCGCTAATGGCCCGCCGGTTCGAGCCGGTCCTGTTCGGATTCGGCCCGTTTTTTGTTCCTGGTATCCGGTGACCCCCGCGCGGCATGCGGGCTCTCGCCTGAAGCACTTGAGGTGTGTCGGTTTATGCAGATTCTCGTTCGCGACAACAATGTTGACCAAGCTCTTCGCGCCCTGAAGAAGAAGCTGCAGCGCGAAGGCGTCTATCGCGAAATGAAGCTGCGTCGTCACTTCGAAAAGCCGTCGGAAAAGCGCGCCCGCGAAAAGGCCGCTGCCGTGCGCCGCGCCCGCAAGCTGGAGCGCAAGCGCCAGGAGCGCGACGGCGCCAAGTAAGCTATCGGGTAAGCTGTCATGTGGCAGGGTTCACCCTGCCACATTGAGCACTTGCGATAGGCCCTTTGCTGGGCCAAGAGGGCGCCGTGAATCACGGCGCCTTTTTCGTTGGTGCGCGCGCGGTCTGATGCCGCGAGGCGCGCACCGCGCGGGCAGGGCGCCCGCCGGGCCGGCCCTTCAACCGGGCCGCTCCACCAGGGACAAACCCAGAGGGATACCAATGTCGGAAATCACCCGCGTTCCGTTGCAGCCCGTCGCCAAGGGCTCGCTCGCCAAGGTCTGGCTTGGCGTGATCGTCGCCGTGCTGCTCGGCATCGGCGTCGCCTGGATCGCGCGTCCGGTGCACTACAGCGACGTGCGCGTGGTGACGCTCAAGGACGGCACCGGCAAGTCGCCCACCACCGCAGACGTCGCGCTGATCAACTACGTCGGCCGCATCGCCAGCACGGGCAAGGAATTCGACCGCGGCGAGAACGCGGTCATGCCGCTCCAGGGCGTGATCCCCGGCTTTTCGCAAGGCCTGCAGAAGATGAAGGTCGGCGGCAAGTACCGCCTCGAGATCCCGGCCGCGCTTGCCTATGGTGCCCAAGCGATGCCGGGCCGCAACGGCGAGATCGCGATCCCCGCCAACAGCGACCTCGTGTTCGACGTCGAGCTGCTCGATTTCCGCAGCGCCGCCGAACTGCAGAAGCAGCAGGCCGCGATGCAGGCACTGCAGCAGGAAATGCAGGCGCGTGGCGCCACGGGCGGCGTGCCGGGTGGGGCGATGCCCGGTGGCGCGATGCCGGGCGCTCCGGCGCCGGCGCCGGTTCCGGCCAACTGATCCGATCCCGCGCCATGGGATGCCCCATGGCCGGCCAGCGGCTTGAAGGACACCGCGCGCGATGGTAGCGCGCGGTGTCTTTTCTCATTCATGACCCATCGCAGGAAAGGGACGGCATGTCCGTGAATACCGCCGACGTGGCGAAGATCGCCAGTCTCGCGCGCATCAAGGTGAGCGATGCGCAGCTCGAGGCCATGGTGCCCGAATTGAACGGCATCCTCGCCTGGGTGGAGCAACTGGGCGAAGTGGATGTCAGCGGCGTGACGCCGATGACCGCCGTCATCCCCAACACGCTGCGCCTGCGCGACGACGTGGTGAACGCCGACCCGCTGACCGGCGGCGACATCCGCGACGCGGTCCTCGCCAATGCCCCGGTGGCCGAGCACGGCTTCTTCGGCGTGCCCAAGGTGATCGAATAAGAGCGCGCGGGTTGCGCTTTGCGTGCTTCGACAAGCTCAGCACGAACGGACGTCGGGTGATTTGCCCAACCCCGTTCGCCCTGAGCCTGTCGAAGGGCGCCAAAACCAAGCCCGTGTTCCAAGCCAGATTGCCCATTTTCCCAAGCACCCATTCCCAGCGTCGCCCCAGGGCCACGCGCAGACAGACCGGTCCGGATAGATGACTGACCTTACCGAACTTGGCGTAGCCGCCCTCCGCGACGGGGTGCGGGACGGCGCCTTCACCGCCACCGAAGTGGCCACCGCCTTCAACGCCGCCGTCGCCGCGGCACAGCCGGCGCTCAACGCCTTCATCGTCACCACGCCCGAGGCCGCGCTTGCCGCCGCCGCCAGGGTCGACGCCGATCGCGCCGCGGGCCAGCCGCTGGGCGCCATGGCCGGCGTGCCGATCGGCATGAAGGACCTGTTCGCCACCAAGGGCGTGCAGACCACCGCCGCCAGCCGCATCCTCGAAGGCTTCGTGCCGCAGTACGAGAGCACCGTCTCGCAGAAGCTGTGGGACGCGGGCGCGGGCATGCTCGGCAAGCTCAACCTCGACCAGTTCGCGATGGGTTCGTCGAACGAGACCAGCGGCTTCGGCAATGTCATCTCGCCGTGGCGCCGCGGCGACGATGCCGCGCCGCTCGCCCCCGGCGGTTCGTCGGGCGGTTCCTCGGCGGCGGTGGCGGCGCGCATCGCGCCGGCCGCGACCGGCACCGACACCGGCGGCTCGATCCGCCAGCCCGCCGCCTTCACCGGTATCTCGGGTATCAAGCCCACCTATGGTCGCTGCTCGCGCTGGGGCGTGGTCGCCTTCGCCTCCTCGCTCGACCAGGCCGGGCCGATGGCGCGCGACGTGCGCGACTGCGCGATCATGCTCGGCGCCATGGCCGGCTTCGATCCCAAGGATGCAACCAGCCTCGACCTGCCGGTCCCGGCCTGGGAAGCGGGGCTTTCGGCCGACATGCGCGGCAAGAAGGTCGGCATCCCGCGCGAGTACCGGGTCGAGGGCCTCGATGCCGACGTGGCCAAGAGCTGGGACGACGGTATCGCCTGGCTCAAGGACGCGGGCGCCGAGATCGTCGAGATTTCGCTGCCGCACACCAAGTATGCGCTGCCGACGTACTACATCATTGCCCCGGCCGAAGCCTCGTCGAACCTCGCGCGCTATGACGGCGTGCGCTATGGCCTGCGCGACCTGCCCGACGGCGCGAACCTGCAGGACATGTACGCCGCCACCCGCGCCGCGGGCTTCGGCGACGAGGTCAAGCGCCGCATCCTGATCGGCACCTACGTGCTCTCCGCGGGCTTTTACGATGCCTATTACACCCAGGCCCAGAAGGTCCGCGCCCTGATCGCGCAGGACTTCGCCAAGGCGTTCGAGCAGGTGGACGTGATCCTCACGCCCACCGCCCCCTCGGCCGCCTTCGCGCTGGGGCAGAAGAGCACCGATCCGGTCGAGATGTACCTGAACGACGTGTTCTCGGTGCCCGCGAGCCTTGCCGGCCTGCCGGCGATGTCGGTGCCCGCCGGTCTCTCGGCCGAGGGCCTGCCGCTCGGCCTCCACGTCATCGGCCGCCCGCTCGACGAGCAGGGCGTCCTCAACGCCAGCCTCGCGCTGGAACAGCGCGCACAGTTTTCGGCAAAGCCGGGTAAGTGGTGGTAAGATGAGCAGCTATCGTATCCAGGGCGCCACGGGCGAGTGGGAAGTGGTCATCGGCCTCGAGGTCCATGCCCAGGTCACCTCCAACGCCAAGCTCTTCTCGGGCTCGGCCACTGCCTTCGGGGCGGAGCCGAACACGCAGGTCAGCCTGATCGACGCGGCGATGCCGGGCATGCTGCCCGTGCCCAACCGCGAGTGCATCCGCCAGGCCGTGCGCACCGGCATGGCGATCGGGGCGCAGATCAACGCGTGGTCGCGGTTCGACCGCAAGAACTACTTCTACGCCGACTTGCCGCAGGGCTATCAGATCAGCCAGCTCTACCACCCGCTGGTGGGCGAGGGCTCGCTCGAGATCGTGCTTGACGACAAGAACCCCGACGGCAGCACCAAGGTCATCGGCGTGGAGCGCATCCACGTCGAGCAGGACGCGGGCAAGCTGATGCACGACCAGCACCCGACGATGTCCTACGTCGACCTCAACCGCTCGGGCGTGGCGCTGATGGAGATCGTCAGCCGCCCCGACATGGCCTCCCCGGCCGAGGCGGGCGCCTACCTCACCAAGCTGCGCCAGATCCTGCGCTATGTCGGATCGTGCGACGGCAACATGGACCAGGGCTCGATGCGCGCCGACGTCAACGTCTCGGTGCGCCGCCCCGGCGAGCCGCTGGGCACGCGGACCGAGACCAAGAACGTCAACTCGGTGCGCTTCGTCATGCAGGCGATTGAGCATGAGGCGAGCCGCCAGGTCGACGTGCTCGAGGCCGGCGGCAAGATCGTCCAGGAAACGCGCCTGTTCGATCCGAACACCGGCTCGACCCGCTCGATGCGCAGCAAGGAAGACGCGCACGACTATCGCTACTTCCCCGACCCGGACCTGCTGCCGCTCGAACTCGACGAGGCCTTCCTCGCCGAGTGCCGCGCCAGCCTGCCTGAACTGCCCGACGCCAAGCGCGCCCGCTATACCGACGTACTCGGCCTCTCGGCCTATAACGCCGCAGTGCTGACCGCCGACGTCGACACCGCGCGCTGGTTCGAGACGCTGATCGCCGCCAGCGCGGCCAAGCAGGGCAAGGATGAGGCCGCCGTTGCCAAGCAGGCCGCCAACTGGCTGACGAGCGAGCTGTTCGGCGCGCTTAACAAGCTGGGCAAGGGCCTCGACGACAGCCCGGTCACCGCCGAGGGCGCGGCCGAACTGCTCGCGCTGATCGGCGACGGCACGATCTCGGGCTCGATCGCCAAGCAGGTGCTGGAAAAGATGCTCGAAACTGGCGACGGCGCCGCCGCTATCGTCGAGCGTGAGGGCCTCAAGCAGACGACCGACACCGGCGCGATCGAGGCGGCGGTCGACGCCGTGCTCGCCGCCAATGCCGACAAGGTCGAACAGTATCGCGGCGGCAAGGAAGCCCTGTTCGGCTTCTTCGTCGGCCAGACGATGAAGGCGATGGCCGGCAAGGGCAATCCGCAGCTGGTCAACCAGGTGCTGAAGGCCAAGCTGGGCTGACCTTACCGTAGATATACCGGGGCGACGGGCCGCAGGACATTGGTTCTGCGGCCTTTTGTTTGTCAGATTTATTCAAATGATAACAAGCAAATAGTCTGAGCGATGCGTCGTAGCGACGCCAGCAATACAGATTTTCTTGCAAATCCAGCATTGGCTGGGCGAAACAAAGCCGAAGCAAATAGAAACTATTCGAGTCGATCAGTAACAAACTGATTTCGACTGCAACCTTGTGCGGTTGCAAAGGCGTTGGGGGACAAATGACGATCCGGCAATTCGGGCTGTTGGCAGCAGTAACTATCGCGGCGCTCGCCGCTACGCCGGCGATGGCCGGCACCAAGCGGATCGAGGGCGTGCAGGATCTCGATCCTGACTCCAAGGCGGACAATGACGGCGTCGGCATCGCGTCGCGCGACATTGCCGCGATCTCCGATGCGATCGTGCGCGATCTGCTCAACTATCCCGAAGTGATCGACCGGCCCCTGCCGCCGCGCGTCATCATCCAGGCCAGCGATCTGCGTAACATGACCATGCAGCGCTTCCAGCGCGACATGCTGACCGATGCGCTGCGTTCGCAACTCAATCGGTCTGCCCGCGGCAAGCTGCGCTTCATCAGCCGCGAATCCGCCGAAGTGGTCGAGCAGGAGCGCGCGATGAAGCAGGACGGCTTCGTCAGCGCGGGGACCACCGATCCCAACCGCATGCGCAGCGGCGCTGACTATCGCATGGTCGGCAAGATCACCTCGATCGACACGCGCAACGTCGGCACGGGGACGCAGCAACGCTTCACGCAGATCATGTTCGAGCTCGTCGATCTCACCACCGGGGACATCGTGTGGACCGGTGAGCCGTACAAGTTCAAGCGCGCGACCGACATGGACATCGTCGACCAGTAATCGATCCAACGGGGGAAACGGCCGCCTGACCGCCGGCGGCTGCAAGGGGGAATCATGACCAAGACGACACTTCGCACCGGCTTGTGCCTGCTCGCGCTGACCGTGGTTGCGCCGCTGTATGCGCAATCGGCCACCACGGCAGCCGCGACCACCGCCACCACGACCACTGCCACCACAGCGCCCGCCGCTGCAGCACCGGTCGATCCCGTCGCCGAGCGCAAGGCCGCCGAAAAGGCTGCCAAGGAAGCGCAGCGCCAGCAGGCCGAACTGCGCCGCAAGTATGGTGAAGGCCCTTATCCTGGCCAGGTCGAGGCATTCCTTGCCAACAAGCCGGAAAAGCTGAGGCCGCTGCTCTCGACGCTCTACCTCGGCGGGGAGCGCAATGCAGTGCTGAACCTCGATCGTGTCGGGCTCGCCGCGATGGAAGCGGGCGAATGGACGATCGCCGAACACGCCTTCGACATGGCGCTGACCCGGATCGAGGCGGTCTACAAGAAGAACGTCCAGGCCGAGCAGGCCAAGTCGCTGTTCAAGAACGAAGCGCGCAAGGACTTCAAGGGCGAGCCGTACGAACGCGCGATGAGCTACTATTATCGCGGCCTGCTGTACCTGCGCGCCGCCGATTTCGACAACGCGCGCGCCTCGTTCCTTGCCGCCCTGTTCCAGGATTCCATCAACATGGATGGCGATCGCGGGCAGGACTTCGCCTCGATGAACTATCTGGCCGGGTGGGCCTCGCGCTGTGCCGGCGATGCGGGGGATGCCCGCGAGCAGTTCGACCGCGCCACCAAGACCAACGCCGCGCTTGTGGCGCCGGCGACCGATGCCAACGCGCTGCTGGTGGCCGAACTCGGCTACGGTCCCGTCAAGACCAAGGGCGGTGCCAAGGGCGAGTTGCTCGAGTTCAAGTCGCACACGCTGGATGTGGAAAACCAGCTCGAGCTGCGCGATGCCTCGGGCACGTTCCAGCCGGTGCTCAAGCCGGTCGAAGCCTCGAGCCTGGTCTATCAGGCGACCGAGCGCGACGGGCGCAAGATGGACGGCGTGCTCAAGGGCAAGGCACAGACCAAGGCCGCCCTCGAAGCCTCGAGCCAGGCGATGATGCAGGCCGCGATGATGCAGAACAATTCGGGCGGCATGCTGGGCGGGATGCTCGGCGGGGCCATGCTCGGCCTGTTTGCAGGCGCGGCCCACGTCGAGGCCGATACGCGCCAATGGGACAGCCTGCCCTCGCGCATCATGATCCAGACCCAGAAGATGGATCTCGCCAAGTTCAAGCCGGCCGCCCAGTTCCGCAAGGATGCCGACGCGGTCAATCTCACGCCGGCGGGCTATTTCACCGGCGGCAACGATCGCTGCAAGATCGCCTGGCTGCGCGCCCGCAGCGCCATCGACATGCCGGCCGCGACACCGGGTGACGATGCCGGCGTCGCCAAGGCCAGCGCTTCGCGCAAGGACGTCCAGCTCAAGGACAAGGCCTTCCGCGACTCCCTGGCGCAACTGTGAGGACGCTGCCGATGTCGACCCGTCATATCGCCCTGGCCATGGGAGCGGCGCTGCTTGCCCTGTCGGCGCCGGCCCACGCCGAAAACCTGACCGTCAAGTGCCACATCGGCGTGGCCAAGCGCGCGCCGATGACCGGCGACGCGCTCGTCGCCAACGTACCGGGGGCGATGCGCCCGATCCCGCTCGACGCGGTGCAGTTCATCGACAAGAAGATGGCAAAGTCGGTCATCGTCGAAGGGCTGTTCCAGCGCCGGACCGAGACCGGCGCCGCCGAAGTGATTGCCCGCCTCGTCAACTGTACCAAGAAACCGTTGCAGCTGCGGGCCCGCACCTCGTTCCTCGACCAGCAGCAGGCGCCAGCCGAGCCGACGTCGGCGTGGAAGATGCTGTTCCTGCCGCCGCTGAGCCTGGCGACCTACGCAGAGCGTTCGATCCGTAGCGAAAGCGTCGACAGCTTCCTCATCGAAGTGGGGCCGAACTGATGGCGTGCCTGCATCGTCGCATCGCCCTCACCGCGCTGGCCAAGGCCACGCTGGCCGGTGTCGCGCTGCTGGGCATAGTCGCCGCAGACGTGGCGGCGGTGCAGGCCGCCGCGCCCCGCCGCGCCCCGGCCGCGCGCGCGGTTCGCGGGCCGGTCTACGGCGGCGGGTTCGCCAGCGCCTACCAGCGTGCCGGGCGCCCGCGCGTGGTGGTGTTCTGGAACCGCGAGCTGTCGGAAGAAACCGGCACGTCGTACTCGGGCGTCGTACACGGCCATTCGGAGCAGCGCACCGGGTTCGACGGCGACGAACTCTATACCACCAACGACACCGAAGTGCGTGCGGGGGTGGAGCGCAACGATCTGCAGCGGCGCTCGTCGGAATTCACCGAGCGCACCGACTGGAAGTTCGAGTCCACCTTCCTGTCCGGCCTCGCGCAGTCGGGCGTCAACGTCGTCGACCGCACGATGATCGTGCGCCGCAGCGGCCGCAAGGCCGGCAACACGCCCAACCAGCAGGCCATCGAGATGGACGCGCTGCAGGGTTATGCCGATATCCTGATCGAAGTGCTGCAGACCGGCGACGACGGCGCGCCCTCGGGCGTGAGTTTCAAGGTCACCGCCAAGCGCATTTCCAATGGTCGCATCCTCGCCGCGTTCGTGACCGACGGCCAGCCGCCGGTCAGCACCGCCCGGCGCTGGGTCGCCGGCCCCAACGGCTACGAACGCGCCGCCCCCGAGGCCCCGACCATGGGCGGCATCGCCCGGCAACTGGTCAACGAAACGCTCGACGCCCTGGGCGCCGGATTGGGGTGAGCAAAGCTCTAGCCCCAGATTCCCATCTAGGCCCAGCACTTGCCGCAATAAACATCACCCCCGATCCTCACGGACCGGGGGCGTTATGCATTCGTACTGGCGATCAGCGCCTCAGCGAGCTGCGGGCGTTGCGGCAGTTTCCAGAGGCGCTGCGGCTGCGGGCGCTGGTGCCGCAGCTGCGTTGGCCGCCGCTTGCGCTGCCAGCGCCGTCTGGATTTGTTCATCGGTCAACACGTTTGCGGTCATGCGATCCGCAGTTACCGACTTCCACATTTTGCTGGTGAATTCCGCGGCCGTGGCTACCTCCAGCTTGGGCCGGCCGGCCATGATACCCATGGCGACGCTGCACTTTGCATACTGGGTTTCGCCAGCTTTAAGGTCGACGAACAGTTCGTCCTTGGCTTCTGACGAAACGGTGTACGTGTGTCGGCCCGGTTCTGCGACCACGACGAAGAAACGCGCAGGCGGTAGCGAACTCACCTTTGCGCCTGCCTCGCTTACCGCACAGCTGATCGCCGCACCGACCATGCCGCCTTTGCGGAAGAATACCATTTGAGCCTTGCCGGCCGGTGGCGCGGGAAGCGTCACGAGTTCGGCTTTCTCGGGGCTGGCGATAGCGGGCGTTGCTGCAAGCACGCCGGCTGCAGCAAAGATGGCAAGGCTCTTCATCGACGATCTCCTGTAATTGCCACAAACGAGCCGATGGTCGTCTGGAACAGGCAGAATCGTGCATTCACGCGCCCGTGCTCCCGTCATCCCCCCACACGCCCCCTTCGTGTGCAACGCAATGTTGCGCAACATTGGGTAATCAGATGACAATGCGGCCGCAAGTCCTGTTGGGAACTTGCGGCCGCGAAGGCGTCAAATCGGAGTTTGTTCTACTTCCCCGGCACCGTCGCCACTTCCACCGGCAGGCCCAGCTTGTCGAGTTGCGGGCGCACCTTGGCGGCGTCGCCGACGATCACCCAGGTGAGCTTGGACGGGTCGATCGCCTTGCGGGCCGCGCCGTCGAGGTCGGCGGCGGTCAGGGTCGGGTAGCGCAGGGCGAGGCGGGTGTAGTAGTCGTCCGGGCGGTTGAACTGGACGATCTTGACCAGCCCGCCGAGCACGGCCGACGAGGTCTCGAACGCGCCGGGCAGTTCGCGGGCGCTGCCCTGCGTGGCCCAGGCCAGTTCGTCGGGCGCGACGCCCTTGGTCTTGAGGAACTGGTCCATGTCCGCGGTCATCGCCGCGATCGCCGGGCCGGTCTGGTCGGTCTGCACCGGTGCGACGAGGCGGTAGATGATGCGATCCTGGCGCTCGGAGATCGCGCTGCCGACGCCATACGACCAGCCCTTGCTTTCACGCACGTCCATGTTGAGGCGCGAGAGGAAGCTGCCGCCCAGTACGTCGTTGGCTGCGCGCAGCGGCACGAGGTCGGTGCGGCCGGTGGTGTCCAGCACCACGCCGGCGGTGATCGTCGACTGCGGCGAGGCCGGGCGATCGACGAGCAGGATGCGGGGGCGGGGCGCCGGGATCGCGGCCGAGAGGTTCTTGGCCGGGGCAGGGGCGGCGGGTTCGGCCCAGGTGCCGAAGCTCTTTTCGAGCAGCGGCTTGACCGCGGCCAGCGTGGTGTCGCCGACCACGAAGATCGTCGCCTTCGACGGGCGGTACCAGGCATCGTGGAACGCCACCAGCTCGTCGCGGGTCAGGCGCTTGACCACCGCCGGATCGCCGGTGCCGGTCGGCGGCGTGCCATAGGGGTGCTGCGGGCCGTAGAGCACGGGATAGAGCACGCGCGAGGCCATGGCATTGGGATCGCGCAGTTCCGCATCGATCGCCGCCAGCTGCTGGGCGCGCACGCGCTCCAGCTCGGACGGGCGCACCGCCGGGTGCACCACGTAGTCGGCCAGCAGGTCGAGCGAGCCGGCCAGGTTGGGTGTCACCGCGTCGAGCTGGAACGTTGTGCTGTCGGGCAGCGCCGAGTTCGAGATCACCGCGCCGAGGTTCTCGCGCGCCCGGGCAAAAGCGGCGGCGTCGTAGCGCTCGGTGCCCTGGTCCATCATCTTGAGCAGCAGCGCCTGCGTGCCGAGCGCGGCATGCGGGTCGGCGGCGATGCCGGCATCGAATGCGACCTGGACCGAAACCACCGGCACGGCGGCGCGGCGGGCGAAGACCACCTTGATCCCGTTGGCGAGCGTGGTGCGCTCGATCCTGGGGAATTCGAGCGGGGCGAGCGTGCCGATCGGCGGCAGTTCGCTGCGGTCCGGCCCGGTGGCGGCGGCAGCGGTTGCCGCCAGCGGGGCAGGGGCGCTGCCCGGCTTGTGCCAATAGGCGGGCTGGGCACCGCCACCGGCCTGGTTCGGATCGATCGCGAAGCCGGCGCGCGCCTCGCCGCCGGCGGTGCGGGTGCCGGGCTCGACGGTCAGCGCGAAGACCGGGCGCGTCAGGTACTTGCGCAGCGCGTCGCGCACTTGTGCAGGGGTGAGCGCGGCCATCGCCGCCAGTTCCTTGCGGTAGTAGCCGGCGTCGCCGTGGTACAGCAGCCCTTCGGCCAGCGTCGGCGCCTTGCCGCCGAAGCCGCCCACCGACTCCAGCTTGCGGATCTGGTCGCTGGCGGTGACCGTCGCGGCGCGCGCCAGTTCGTCGGCCGTGGGGCCCTGCGTCACCAGACGGGCGATCTCGGCATCGAGCGCGGCGCCGACCTTGGCGGCATCCTGCCCCGGCTTGACGTCGGCCTGGACCACGAACTGCCCGGCCTGGGCATAGACCTCGGCATTGGCGCTGGCATCCACCGCCAGCTGCTGGCCGCGCACGAGGTTGTCGTCGAGCCGCGAGCTGGCGAGCCCGCCGAGGATCACCGCGCCGATCTGCAGCGGCAGGTACTCGGGGTTGTCGTAGCCCGGGATCGCCCACATGCGGTAAAGCCGCGTGGTCGCAACCTCGTCCTTGATCGTTTTGGCGATCGGCGCGGGCAGCGTCGGCACGGGCGCCGCGACCGGCTGGACCTTGGGCCCCGAGGGGATCGCCCCGAACCAGCGCGCGACCTTGGACTTGGCTGTCGCGAGATCGACGTCGCCCGCCAGCACCAGCACCGCGTTGTTGGGCGCGTAATGGTCGGTGAACCAGCCCTTCACGTCGGCGAGGCTGGCGCTGTCGAGGTCGCCCATCGAGCCGATAGTGTTGTGGTGATAGGGGTGGCCCGAAGGGTAGAGGTTCTCGAGCTGCTCGTACTGCACTAGGCCATAGGGCTCGTTGTCGCCCTGGCGCTTCTCGTTCTGCACCACGCTGCGCTGGTTATCGAGCGTCTCCTGCGTGACCGCGCCGAGCAGGTAGCCCATGCGATCGGACTCGAGCATCAGGAAGCGGTCGAGCGCCGCCGAGGGCACGGTCTCGAAGTAGTTGGTACGGTCGAACCAGGTCGTGCCGTTGTAGTCGGTCGCGCCGGCGTTCTGCAGCGGGGTGAAATAGTCGCCCTTGTTGTGCTCCGACCCGTTGAACATCAGGTGCTCGAACAAGTGCGCGAACCCGGTCTTGCCCTTGGGCTCGTTCTTCGAGCCGACGCCGTACCAGATCGAGACCGCCACCACCGGTGCCTTGCGATCGGTGTGGACCAGCACGCGCAACCCGTTGGGCAGGGTGAACTGCTCGTAGGGAATGTCGACCGCCTTCACCAGCGACGCGAGCGGCGCCGGCGCGGGGAGGGCGGGGGCCGTTGCGGCGAAAGCGGCGGTGGGAGCTGCGCCAGCAACGGCGCCGGCAAAAGTGAGGGCCACGAGCGAGGCGGTAAGGAAGCGCTGCATGCTGGGGGGCGTGTCCTGTCGATGGATTGTGGCGCCCATGTCTAGGCGCGCAAACGCCGCTGTCAAAGGCGAACTGAAGGGACGGATGGTTGACGTTGCAACCGGATGACACCGGCCCCGCCCCGTTCGCCCTGAGCCTGTCGAAGGGCCATGCTGGAGAGCGCAGCGCTTGCGTCCTTCGACAGGCTCAGGACGAGCGGGGGGTGGTGACAGGGGGCGTGCGCTTGAAGCCCAAACGCTTCGTCACCGCGGGCTCCCGCCAGCCATCCGTATACCGAACAGCGAAAATTTGACCCAGAGCCTTGTGTTGCCCAAAGGTCACACTACCTTGTGCCGGTCAGGAAAGTGAGACCCGCTTTATGAACCTCGAAAAATTCACCGATCGTGCCAAGGGCTTTCTCCAGGCGGCGCAGACGCTGGCGATCCGCCTGAACCATCAGCGCATCACGCCCGAGCATGTGCTCAAGGCCCTGCTCGAGGACCCCGAAGGCATGGCCAGCGGGCTGATCCAGCGCGCGGGTGGTAATCCGGCCACAGCCGTCGCCGCGGTCGATGCGGCGCTGGGCAAGATCGCTGCCGTCTCCGGCTCGGGCGCGCAAAGCTCGCCGGGGCTCGATAACGATACGGTGCGCCTGCTCGATCAGGCCGAGCAGGTCGCGACCAAGAGCGGGGACAGCTTCGTCACGGTCGAGCGCATCCTGCTCGCGTTGACGCTGGCAGGCACCACTGCTGCGGGCCAGGCTCTCAAGGCCGCGGGCCTTACGCCGCAGTCGCTCGAGGCGGCGATTGCGGCGCTGCGGGGCGGCCGCAATGCCGACAGCGCAGGCGCCGAGAACGCCTATGACGCGATGAAGAAGTACGCTCGCGACCTGACCGCCGCGGCGCGCGAGGGCAAGCTCGACCCGGTGATCGGTCGCGACGAGGAGATCCGCCGCACCGTGCAGATCCTGGCGCGGCGCACCAAGAACAACCCGGCGCTGATCGGCGAGCCGGGCGTGGGCAAGACCGCGATCGCGGAAGGCCTTGCGCTGCGCATTGCCAACGGCGACGTGCCCGACAGCCTCAAGCATCGCCGCCTCATGGCGCTCGACATGGGCTCGCTCATCGCGGGTGCCAAGTATCGCGGCGAGTTCGAGGAGCGGCTCAAGGCCGTGCTCGACGAGGTCAAGGGCGCCGAGGGCGAGATCATCCTGTTCATCGACGAGATGCACACGCTGATCGGCGCGGGCAAGACCGACGGCGCGATGGACGCCTCCAACCTGCTCAAGCCCGCGCTGGCGCGTGGTGAACTGCACTGCATCGGCGCGACCACGCTCGACGAGTACCAGAAGTACGTCGAGAAGGACCCGGCGCTGCAGCGGCGTTTCCAGCCGGTCTTCGTGGGCGAGCCGACGGTGGAGGACACCATCTCGATCCTGCGCGGCATCAAGGACAAGTACGAGGTGCACCACGGCGTGCGCATTGCCGACGCCGCGATCGTGGCGGCCGCGACCTTGTCCAACCGCTACATCGCCGACCGCTTCCTGCCCGACAAGGCGATCGACCTGATGGACGAGGCCGCCAGCCGCATCCGCATGGAGGTGGAAAGCAAGCCCGAGGAGATCGAGACGCTCGACCGCCGGATCATCCAGCTCAAGATCGAGGAGATGGCGCTTGCCAAGGAGACCGACCGGGCGAGCCAGGACCGGCTCGATGCCTTGCGCGAGGAACTGGCCAACCTGGAACAGCAGTCGTCCGAGCTGACGACCCGCTGGCAGAACGAGCGCGACAAGATCCAGGCCGAGGGCCGCATCAAGGAGCAGCTCGACGCCGCGCGCGTGGAGCTCGAGCAGGCGCAGCGCGTCGGCGATCTCGCGAAGGCGGGCGAGCTGGCCTATGGCCGCATCCCCGAGCTGGAGCGCCAGCTGGCCGAGGCCCAGGGGGCGAGCGAGAATGCGCTGCTGCGCGAGGAAGTGACCGCCGAGGACATTGCCGCGGTGGTCAGCCGCTGGACCGGCGTGCCCGTCGACCGGATGATGGAAGGCGAGCGCGAGAAGCTGCTGCACATGGAAGACACGCTCGGCAAGCGCGTGATCGGCCAGCGCGATGCGGTGGTTGCGGTCTCCAAGGCGGTGCGTCGTGCGCGCGCGGGCCTGCAGGACCCGAACCGTCCGCTCGGCAGCTTCCTGTTCCTCGGCCCCACGGGCGTGGGCAAGACCGAGCTGACCAAGGCGCTGGCCGGCTTCCTGTTCGACGACGACAGCGCGATGGTGCGCATCGACATGTCCGAGTTCATGGAGAAGCACGCCGTCAGCCGCCTGATCGGTGCGCCTCCGGGCTATGTCGGCTATGACGAAGGCGGCGTGCTGACGGAAGCGGTGCGGCGCCGGCCGTACCAGGTCGTGCTGTTCGACGAGGTCGAGAAGGCGCACCAGGACGTGTTCAACGTGCTGCTCCAGGTGCTCGACGACGGCCGCCTGACCGATGGCCAGGGCCGCGTGGTGGACTTCACCAACACGCTCATCATCCTCACCTCCAACCTTGGCAGCCAGTACCTGGCGAACCTGGGCGAGGGCGAGGACGTGGCCACGGTCGAGCCGCAGGTGATGGACGTGGTGCGCAGCCACTTCCGCCCCGAGTTCCTCAACCGGCTGGACGAGATCATCCTGTTCCACCGGCTGGGCCAGGAGCACATGGCGCCGATCGTCGACATCCAGGTCGCGCGCGTCGCCCGCCTGCTCAAGGATCGCAAGATCACGATCGACCTGACCGACGCGGCCAAGCGCTGGCTGGGCCGGGTGGGTTACGATCCGGTCTATGGCGCGCGCCCGCTCAAGCGTGCGGTACAGCGGTACCTGCAGGATCCGCTGGCCGAGAAGCTGCTGGCCGGCGAGGTGCCCGACGGTACGACACTGCGGATCGACGAGGGCGATGGGGCGCTGACGTTCGGCGCTGCCTGAACCGAGGCCATCCGAACGCAACTGGCCGAATGCGCCGGCCACTGGATGACCGAACCCCCTGCCGCCCGTGCCGGCAGGGGGTTAGCGCAACCTTAACCCTGCCTGCCCTAGGCCTTGCGCCACACCATCGGGGCGAGTGCAGGTATGAATGATATGAGCAGGCAGGTATTCATTCCCGGAATGCCTGCCGGGCCGGACGATCTTGGTCCGGCTCCCGTCCCCGGCGATGCAGGCGCGGCCGGTGCGATCGACGGTGTGGCCCTGCGGATCATGCCGCGTGCCGCCCAGCCCGACGTGCCACGCGACCCCCCGCCATCCGAATGCGCATTGAAGCCGATCGGCGTCGTCGTCGAAGTGGCGGGTGCGGGCGCGGGTCTCGCGCTCGATCTCCAGCGGCTGGAAGAATGCACCGGGGATGCTGACCCGACGGTCGCCATGTCGGGCCAGGTCGGTAGCCAGGTCAAGGTGCGGGTGGCGGGTGGCTGGCTGCTCGGCTCGATCCGCAACCAGCGGCAGGACCGCCGCGTCGAAGGCGGCGCGATCTGCCAGCTCGATTTCCTGGGCGAGGGCGACGAGCATGCCCAGACCGGGCGGATCTATGGCTTCCGCCGCGGCGTGACGCGCTTTCCCGTGCCCGGCGCGCTGGTCTATCCCGCCACCAGCGCGGACCTTCGCCAGATCTACGCCACCGATGGCCGCGCGCACGTGACGGTCGGCACCGTCTTCCCCACGCCGGACATTCGCGCCGGCCTCTATATCGACCCGCTGCTGGGCAAGCACTTCGCGCTGCTCGGTTCGACCGGCACTGGCAAGTCGACCGCCGCGGCGCTGATCCTGCACCGTATCTGCGATCTCGCCCCCGAGGGTCACATCGTGATGATCGACCCGCACGGCGAATATCCGGCAGCGTTTCGCGACAGCGGGCAATTACTCGACGTGTCGAACCTGCAGATGCCCTACTGGCTGATGAACTTCGAGGAGCATTGCGAGGTGTTCCTCACCTCGACCGGCGCCGACCGCCAGATCGATGCCGACATCCTCGCCAAGTGCCTGCTGATGGCGCGGCAGAAGAACCGGCTGGCCGAGACGGTGGGCCGCATCACGCAGGATTCGCCGATCCCCTATCTGCTCTCGGACCTCTGCGTGATCCTGCAGAACGAGATGGGCAAGCTCGACAAGGGCCACACCTCGGTCCCCTACATGCGCGTGAAAAGCAAGATCGAGGAGATCCGCAACGACCCGCGCTACCAGTTCATGTTCTCAGGGATGCTGGTGGGCGACACCATGGCCGAGCTGATCGGCCGGCTGTTCCGCCTGCCCGCGCACGGCAAGCCGATCTCGATCATCGACGTCTCGGGCGTGCCTTCGGAAATCACCTCGACCGTGGTGGCGGTGCTGAGCCGGCTGGTGTTCGACTATGCGATCTGGTCGCGGCGCGAGTCGATCCGGCCGATCCTGCTGGTCTGCGAGGAAGCGCACCGCTACGTGCCCAACGAGCGCAATTCGGACGGCTCGGCGGTGGGTCGCATCCTGTCGCGCATCGCCAAGGAAGGGCGCAAGTACGGCGTCTCGCTCGGTCTCATCACCCAGCGCCCGTCTGACCTCGCCGAAGGCGTGCTGTCGCAGTGCGGCACGATCATCGCCATGCGCCTCAACAACGAGCGCGACCAGGCCTTTGTGCGCGCCGCCATGCCCGAGGGGGCGCGCGGCTTCCTCGATGCGATCCCGGCGCTGCGCAACCGCGAGTGCATCATTTGCGGCGAGGGCGTCGCCATCCCGATCCGCGTCGCCTTCGACGACCTCGAGGAACGCCGCCGCCCGGCCTCGACCGATCCCTCGTTCAGTGACCTGTGGAACCGCACCGGCGGCGAGGAAGCCAGCGTCGCGCGCACCGTCCAGCGCTGGCGGGCTCAGGCGCGGTTCTGAGCGCGTCGTGGTAGGTAAGTAACATTCCCTCCCCTGACCCCTCCCGCAAGCGGGAGGGGGATCTGAGACGCCAGCTTCTCCCCTCCCGCTCGCGGGAGGGGCCGGGGGAGGGCCTGTTCCCCCTATCCCGCTTGGCGGTGGGGTCAGGGGAGGGTTTTTTTCTTTTACCCCACCAGCGGCAGATTGGCCCGCCAGTGGTGCTCCATCCCCTCGGCCATGCTCGCCGGAACGTAGACCCGCACCGTATCGGCCGCCTCGACCCACAGCCGCACCGCCGCATGCGCGATCACCGTCGCGGCACAGGCACCGACGCCGAAATCGCGGCTCTCGGCATCGAACAGGCCATCGGCCATCAGCAGCGCGCGCCAGCCGGGGCCGGTGAGGGCGAAGCGGACCACGCCGCCGCCGATCGCGGTGGCGCTGCCGTCGTCGCCCAGCAGCGGCAGCAGCGCCGCGATGTCGCCCTCCGCCAGCCACACGGTCGGCTCGACGCGCAGCAGCGTCGCGCCGAGCACCGGGCCGCTACGGCCCATGGTCGGAAGGGCCGCGCCAGCCTCGGCAAAGCGGGCAGCGACGGCCGCGGGATTGGACCAGATCTCGACCGCGTGAAGCGGAGCGGCGGGGAGGCGGCGGATTTCAGTCACGATAGCGTGCCCCTTCGGGATCGTGGAACAGCGGCGCGGTCACGCGCACCGGCGCGGTCTGGCCGCGCGTGGGCGAATGCGCCAGCAGTGTCTCGCCATGGCGGGCCATGCTATCGGCCAGCAGCGCCAGCGCGACGCCGCTGCCGTCACCCAGCACGCGGCGCCCGGCGGCGGTGACATGGCCCTGCGGCGGCGCGCCGGTTTCGGCCACCAGCATCGACCCTTCGGCGATCAGGCTGCCGTCGGTCGCCTCGATGCCGACGAGTTGCAGTCGTCCGCGCTCATGCAGCGCAGGCCGCGTCAGACCCGCCGCGCCGATGAACCCGCCGGCGGGATTGAGCATGCCGCCCAGGCCCAGGTCGTGCGGCGTCGTGCGCCCGTCCGCCTCGGTGCCAATGACGACGTGGCCCTTCTCGATGCGCAGCAAGTCCATGGCGTCGAGGCCGTAAAGGCAGCCCTCCGCCGCCGTCACCGCCGTGTGCAGCGCGGCGAAGACCGGGGCGGCGCGTGTCGCTTCGACATGGACCTCGAAGGCGCGCTCGCCGCTGTAGCTGGCGCCAAGCACGAGCACCGGCACCCCGGCGATCGTCGCGGGCGCGCAGCCCATGTGGCGCGGCGCGGGTTCGCCGATCAGGCTTGCCAGCAGCGCCGAAGCCCGTGGTCCGGCCAGCGCGAGGCCGGCGAAATGCTCCTGCACGTTGACCACCGAGGCGCGAACCTGCGGGCGCAGCACTTGCCGGGCATAGGACAGCCAGGTCGCCATGCGGTCCGCGCCGCCGGTCGAGCTGGTGAGCAGCCAGCCGCCATCGGTCCATCCCCCATCGGGCAGATGCCAGACCGTGCCGTCGTCCGACACCATGCCGTCCTCGCGCAGCATCACGGTATAGCGCCCGCGCCCGGCCTTGAGCGAGCCGACCCGCGTGGCGCAGACCAGCTCGAGCAGCGCCGCCGCCTCGGGGCCGCGCACCATGAACTTGCCCAGTGTCGAGACGTCGCACAGCCCGACGGCCTCGCGCACCGTGCGCGCCTCACGCAGTGCGCTGTCGGCCAGCGATTCACCCGCCCTGGGAAAGGCGCGCGGGCGTTTCCACGCCCCGAGCGGCTGCCAGTGCGCCCCCGCCGCATCGAGCGCGGCGTGAAGCGGCAGGCGGCGTTCGTGGACCCCGGCGTCGTGCGCGGCCAGCCCGGCCAGCGCGCCCATCGTCACCGGCGTATAGGGCGGGCGGAAGGTGGTGAGGCCCGCCTGCGGCACGGGCACGCCGCGCTTGCTGGCAAGGCGCATCAGCGCGGGCACGCCGCTGGTCTTGCCCTGGTCGGTCGCCATGCCCAGCGTCGTATAGCGCTTGAGATGCTCGACCGAACGATAGCCCTCCTGCCAGGCGATATCGATGTCGGCGAGGCTGACGTCGTTCTGCTGGTCGACGAAACTTGTCTTGGGCTTGCCCAGCGACAGGGCAGGGGCCGATGGCACGGCCTGCGTCGCGGCGCCGACGCTTTCGCCCGCCTGGCGCAGCTGGTCGGGCAGGAACGCCTGCGCGTTTTCGTCCCAGCGCAGCGAGCCGCCGGCCTGCATGTGCAGGTGCACGACGGGCGAGAATCCGCCCGACATGGCGATCAGGTCGGCGGCGAAGTGGCGTTGGGCACCGCCGACTTGCGCGGTCAGGCCGGTCACGCCGTTCTTGCCGCCGCTGGCACTGACCGGGTGCGCGTCGTGATGGACCGGGAAGGCGCAGGCCGGGCTTTGGCCCGCCGGGCGCGCGTCGAGGATCGCGACGATCTCGGCGCCCGCCTCGGCCAGCGCGTGCGCGGTGCAGTAAGCATCGTCGCCGGTCGTCGCGATGACCACGCGGCGGCCCGGCACCACGCCGAAGCGGCGGACGTAGGTGCGCACGGCCTGCGACAGCATCACGCCGGGGCGATCGTTGTTGGCAAAGGCAAGCGGTCGCTCGAGCGCGCCAGTCGCCATGACCACGCGCCCCGCGCGCACGTGCCACAGCCGCTGCACAAAACCGTGCGCGGGTGGCACTTGTCCCGGCTCGACCAGCCGTTCTGCCAGCGTCAGGAAGTTGTCGTCCCAATAGCCGGCCGCCGTGGTGCGCAGCAGTACCTGCACCCCCGCATCATGAAGCTGCGCCAGCGCGTCACCCGCGCCGTTATGCCCGTCGCGCAGCAGCGAGGCGTTGAGGATCGCGTCCTGCTCGACCAGCATGACCCGCTCGCCCCGGCCGGCTGCCGCCAGCGCGGCCTCGACTCCGGCGGGGCCACCACCGACCACGACGACATCGGCAAAGGCGCCACGCTGCGCAAACTTGTCGGGATCGCGCTGCTGCGGCGCGGGGCCCAGCCCGGCGGCGCGGCGGATCAGCGCCTCGTAGATCATCCAGCGCTTGGCCGGGCCGAAGAAGGTCTTGTAATAGAAACCCGCGGGCAGGGCCGGGGCCAGCGGCCCGAGCAGCGCGCCGACATCCCACGCCAGCGAGGGCCAGCGGTTCTGGCTCTGTGCCACCAGGCCATCATAGACGAACACATCGGTCGCGCGGGTATTGGGCTCGGCACGCCCGCCTTCGCCCACGGTGACCAGCGCGTTTGGCTCCTCGACACCGGCGGCCATGATCCCGCGCGGGCGATGGTACTTGAAGCTGCGCCCGACCAGCGTGACGCCATTGGCAAGCAGCGCGGCGGCCAGCGTGTCGCCGGGGCGGGCGCGATAGGCCTTGCCGTCGAAATGGAACGTCAGCGTCTCGGTGCCGTCGGGTGTCCGCGTCATGGCAGCACCTCCGGGCCGATGGCACGTGACGCGCTGATGACATGGGTGACGCGATCGCGCGTCAGCACGACCCAGGCCCGGCAGCCATAGGTATGGCGCCACAGCTCGTCGTCGACCCCCATCGGGTTGGTGCGGGTATAGAGCCGGGGCATGGCCTCGCTGGCGGGCAGGGCGGGGTCGATGATCGCCTCGGCGGTGCGTTCATAAGTGAATTCGGCCTGGGCGCGCGGGCCGCAGTGCGGGCAGGGAATGCGGTACATGGGCGATCCCCGGTTCAGCGATGGTTGGGCATGGGGCCGACCCCGGTCTCGTCGACCGTGGCGCCGCGTTCGAAGCGGTCGAGCGCGAAGGGCGCGACCAGCGGATGGGGCGTGCCGGTGGCGAGCGTGTGCGCAAAGGCCCAGCCCGAGGCCGGCGTCGCCTTGAACCCGCCATAGCACCAGCCGCCGTTGAGGAAGAGCCCGTCGAGCGGGGTGGCGCCGATGATCGGCGCGCCGTCGAAGCTCATGTCGGTCACCCCCGACCACGTGCGCAGCATCCTGAGGCGTGAGAGCGCGGGCATGATCGCCATGGCCTGCGCGATCGCATGTTCTACAATGGTCGGCTGGCCGCGCCGGGCATAGCTGGGCCACGCATCGGGATCGCCGCCCATGACGATGCCGCCCTTGTCGGACTGGCTTATGTAGCAGTGCAGCGACTGCGACATCACGACCGAGGCGACCATCGGCTTGACGCCTTCGGTCACCAGGGCCTGAAGCGTCTGGCTCTCGATCGGCAGACGCAGCCCGGCCAGCCCGGCGACATGGCCGCTATGCCCGGCCACGCAGATCGCGGTGCGCCCGGCGGCGATGCGCCCGCGCGTGGTCTCGACCCCGGTGATCCGGTTGCCTTCGCGCACGAAGCCGGTGACATCGCAGTTCTGGATGATGTCAACGCCCAGCCGGTCCGCCCCGCGGGCATAGCCCCAGGCGACCGCGTCATGCCGGGCGGTGCCGCCGCGCCGCTGGATCAGCGCACCTTCGACCGGAAAGCGCGCACTGCGCGACATGTCGATCAGCGGCTCGAGCTTGGCCACCTGGTCGCGGGTCAGCAGTTCGGCGTCGATGCCGCTGGCGGCCATGGCATCGCCGCGCTGTGCCAGCATGGTCATGTCCGCGTCGGAATGGCCCAGGAACATCGCCCCGCGCGGCGAGAACATGACATTGTAATTTAGCTCGTCGGAGAGGTGCTCCCACAGCTTGAGCCCGAACTCGAAGAAGTCGTGCAGCGGCTTGAGGCGATAGTTCGAGCGGACCAGCGTGGTATTGCGCCCGGTATTGCCCCCGCCGATCCAGCTCTTCTCGAGCACGGCGACGTTGCGGATGCCATGGACCGAGGCGAGGTAGTAGGCCGTGGCAAGCCCATGCCCGCCGCCGCCGATGATCACCACGTCATAGCTGGCCGCCGGCGTCGCGTCGCGCCACGCCGGGCGCCAGTGCTGGTGCCCGGTCAGCGCGCCGCGCAGCAGGGAAAGGGCGCTGTATTCCTTCATCGGTGTTCCTTCATGCCGCGCTTACGCCGCCCTTACGCCAATGCCTGCCAGCCCTGCCGCTCGCGCCAGTCGGGGGCGAGGCCCTCGAAGCGCGCAAGCGAGAGCTTGGAGATGTCGGCGAAGGTGCAGCGCCCGTGCAGCACGAGGTCGGAGACCGCGTGGCCCGAGGCGGGCGAAAGGCCGAAGCCGACGCCCGACATCGTTGCCACCACTACGTTGTCGGGGCTGGTCATGCGGTCGAGGATCGGGCGCCCGTCGGGGCTCTTCTCGATCACGCCGGCCCAGCTGCGGATCACGTTGAGGTTCCCGGCCTTGGGCAACAGTTCGATCAGACGCCGCGCGAGGTTGCGGGTCAGTGGCGAGGAAGGGCGTGCGCCCGGACCCTGCGCGCTGTTCTCGATCCACTCGTGCGGGCCACCGCCATAGGCGAGGTTCCCGCGCAGCGTCTGGCGGCCATAGAGACCGTTGCCGTCGACCCCGCCCAGCGGCATCATCGGCGCCGGCTCGGTCACGATCATCTCGGCCCGCGCGGCGGCAAGCGGCACCTCGACGCCCAGTTGCGCCATGAGGAAGCCGATCTGCGGCCCCGCGGCGACGATCACCGCATCGCCTTCATAGCGCCCCGTCGAGGTGTTGACCGCAGTGACCTTGCCGCCTGCGGTCTCGAACCCGGTGACCGGGCTGTGCTGGATGATCCGGCCGCCCAGGTCCTGCAGTGCCCAGGCATAGGCCTGGACGGTGCGCTGCGGGTTGGCATGGCCGCCGAAGCGATAGTGCATGCCGCCCAGGCAGTTCTCGCCCGCCAGCGGCACGGCTTCCTGCGCCTGCTGGCTGTCCAGCCAGTCGACGCGGTAGCCCATCGCGTTGCACATGTCGGCGATGTAGCGATATTCGCGCAGCTGGCTTTCGCTGACGGCGATGACGATGCGCTCGCGGCTGTGTTCGGTCGGATAGCCGAGCAGCTCGTCCATCTGCGGCCAGAGGCGCTGCTCCTCGTCGAACAGCGGGCTTTGATAATGCGAGGCGCCGCCGCCGTTGCGGCCCGAGGCTTCCCAGCCGACCACGCCCTTGTCGATCACGGTGACGTCCACGCCTTGCCGGGCCAGCCACCAGGCGGAGGACAGGCCGGTGACGCCGGCGCCGATGACGATGACTTTCTGCTTGCTCACAGGCTCATGTTCCCGCCGATGACGTCCTGATGCTGCTTTTCGCGGTCGGTGCCGATGTCGCGATAGGGGATCCACTGCGTGGGGATGCCGAACCACACGTCCCACCCGTCGCGCATCGACTGGTCTTCCTCCCAGTCCGCCAGGATTTTGAGCGGGATCGGGCGCACCGGGGCACGATGGCTGGCCAGCGGCACCGGCTTGCCCGATACGGCGCCGAGGATCAGCGAGACCTGCTCGCGGCAACGGCGGCCCTGGCACTGGCCCATCCCGGCGCGGGTCAGGCGCTTGATCTGGTCCTGGTTGGGCGGTCCGTCGGCCAGCAGCGTGTCGAGCGAGCGCGCGCACATCGCGGGCGGACGCTTGAGGTAATTGGGCGGCTGCACGCCGATCAGGTCGGCCCGCGTCACTTCCTCGCACTGGCAGACGATGGTGTCGGGCGCGCTCACCGCGCCCAGCGCGTCAACCCATTGCGCACGATAGGCCATGTGGTTGAAGCCGGTGTCGGGCAGGCCGGCGGCGAGGCCAACGCAGCGCACCGTGCCGTTTTCTGCCGGAACCCAGCCGCCGCGCACCGGGTCCATCACCCGCGCGCCGCCCATCGCGTCGATCAGTTCGATCGCCGGCACCGCGCCCACGGCCTGAACCACTGTGTCACAGACGATCTCGGTGCCGTCGGACAGGCGCACCGCCTTGACCCCGTCGATCCCGCCGATCGCCTCGGCAATCACGCAGCCGGTGTGCAGCGGCAGGTTGCCGACGTCGGCCTGGGGCGAATCGCGCGTCTCGACCAGCGCGGCGACCTCGATCCCGTGTTCCTGTGCGAGCCTGGCCGTCTCGACGGCCAGATCGTGGGTGCCCATGATGACGATGCGGCGCCCGGCAAAGGCCTGGTAGCGCGCCACCAGCATGGCAAAGCCGCCCGCACCCATCACACCCGGCTGGTTCCAGCCGGGGAAGGCAAGCGCCAGATCGCGCGCGCCGGTGGCGAGGACCAGTTCGTCGAAGCCGACCATCCAGCCGCGCTCGGCATCGGCAAGGCCGAGCATCTGTGCCGGCAGCGTCCCGATCGCCGGGCCGTTGCGATAGACGCCCCAGGCCGCAGTGCCGAGCAGCAGCTCGATCCCGTCCTCCATCGCCGCTTCCAGCTCGGGAAGCGTGGCGAAGACGCTCTCGATCATACGGCCGGGGTTCTGCGTGGCGGCCGTCATGCGACCGCCGAAGAACAGCGGCACGTCGGTGCCCATGAGGTGGCCGGGCACGGGATGCTCGTCGACCAGCAGCACGCGCTTGCCGGCCGCCGCACCCTCGCGCGCGGCGGCGATACCGGCGGGGCCGGCGCCGACCACGACCAAGCCATAATGCTCGGCAGGGGCCGGGATCTTGCCGTTCACCGCATGCGGATCGACGGGGAAGGGGGTATCAGTATGCATGGGTCAAACCGCCTCCAGCGCGCGGGCAAGGTCGTCGATCAGGTCCTGCGGGTGCTCCAGCCCCACCGAAAGGCGCATCGTGCCCTCGGTAATGCCGCCGGCCAGCCGCTGTTCGGGCGCCACGGCATAATGCGTTGTGGTCGCCGAATGGCAGATCAGCGTCTCCGATCCGCCGAGGCTGACGGCCAGTTTCATCAGCCTGATCGCATCGAGCATGCGAAATGCCTCGGCCTCGCCGCCGTGCAAGTGGAACGAAAAGGTCGATCCGGCGGCGCGGCACTGGCGATCGTAGACCGCGCGGGCCGGGCTGCCTTCGGGCAGGAAGCCGAGATAGGTCACCCCGGCGACCTTGGGATGATCGCGCAGGAATTCGGCCACCAGCCGGGCATTGCTCATCGCCCGCTCCATCCGCACCGCCACGGATTCGATGCTGCGCGCCACGAGCCAGGCGGTGAAGGGATCGAGGTGGCTGCCCCAAGTGGTGCGCAGCTGGCGCAACTGGTGGATCAGTTCGAGCCGACCGGTGATGCCGCCGGCGAGAAGGTCGCTGTGCCCGGCGCAATACTTGGTCAGCGAGGTGAGGCACAGGTCCACGCCATGCTCGATCGGGCGCTGCGCGAAGGGGCCGAGCAGCGTGTTGTCGACCAGCACCAGCGGGCGGCGGCCCTGCCGGGCGCCGACCTCGTCGGCCAGCGCGACCATCAGGTCGAGGTCGACCAGCGCGGCGGTCGGATTGGCCGGGCTTTCCGCCACGATCAGCGCCAGCGGCCCGCGCGCCATCGCGGCGTCGGCGGCGGCGCGCACCACCGCGGGATCGCAGCCGTCGTCATAGGTTTCGGTATGCACGCCGAAGCCGGCCATGACCCGGTTATACAGCCCGTCGACCCCGCCGTAGATCGGCCGGCCGTGCAGCACGCTCTCGCCCGGCTTGACGAAGGTCAGCGCGGCGGCCGAATGCGCGGCCATGCCGCTGGCAAAGGCGGCGCCCGCCTCGGCCCCGTCGATCGCTGCAAGCCGCGCCTCGAGCACGTCGAGCCCGGGATGGCCGAGGCGCGAATAGATGTGGTGCGTCTCGCCCACCAGCGGCCCGGTGCCGTCGAAATAGGCCTCGTGCACGTCCTTGGCATGTTGCGCGGACGGGTAGACGAACGTGGAGGTGAGATAGACCGGCGGCTTGACCGAGCCCAGCGCCTGGCCGGGATCGTAGCCGAAGGCCACCGCCAGCGTCTCGGGCCGCAGCCCCTTGGCATCGTGCGTCATGCCGCGGCGACGCCGGTGCGACCGAGGTACTCGGCGGCCTTGTCGCAGTACCAGTCGGTAAAGCGCTGCGCGAGCATCTCGGCGTCGGGCGAATAGGGACCAGGGGTATAGCCCGGGCTGTTGACGCCGGTCTGGTTGTTCTCGGCCAGTTCCTTGTCCTGCCCGTTGGTGATCGTCCACAGCTCCATCAGTGCGTCGCGATCGTAGTCCTCGCCCTCGACCGCATCGCCGCGGACGATCCACTTGGCATGGACATGGGTTTCGGTCGGGCCGACCGGCATGGCGTTGAACAGGAAGACATGATCGGTCGTCGCGTGAAGGAAGCTGTGCGGATCGACCGCCAGCCGCATCGAGCCGACATGCGTGTCGTCGCGGGCCAGCATCGGCTTCTTCACCAGCGGCTTGCCGTCCATCGACAGGGTCTCGACCCCGGGGTTGAGGCCGAAGCGCGCCAGCTGCCACCAGTCGCCCTCGATCGGCGTTGCCGCAAGATCGGCCTCGACCATGGCGTCGGCGAAGGTCTGCGCGGCATTCGACCCTTCGAAATGGCGCGACATCGCCACCGGGAAGGTCGCGGCAAGTTCGGGATGGCGCGTGATGCAGTGATAGCACTCGCGCCCGTTCTCCATCACCAGCTTCCAGTTGGCATATTCGACCAGCGTCGAATGCGCCGCGAGCTTGCCCGTCTCGAGCGCGTGCGGGGCGATGTAATCCTCGAGATGCGCGGCGAAGGTATCGAATTCCGGCGCCTCGTCGGCCAGGCACACGAAGATCAGCCCGCTCACGCAGCGCACGTGGATCGGGCGCAGGCCGTGGTCCGACTTGTCGAACTCCTCGGGCATGCGCGGCGCCGCCAGCAGCCGTCCGTCGAGATCGTAAGTCCAGTTGTGATAGGGGCAGATCAGGCGCGGCGCCTGGTGCTGGCCCGGCTTGCACAGGATCGAGCCGCGATGACGGCACGAGTTGTGAAAGCCGCGAATCGTACCCGACTTGTCGTGCACCAGCAGGATCGGCCAGGGCCCGACCATCTCGGCCAGGGTGCTGCCGGGGCGCGGCAATTCGCAGGTGAAGCCGACCAGCAGCCAGCTTGTCCCGAAGATCGCCGTCATGTCGAAATCGAATGCGGCGCGGTTCGTGTAGAGCGGCTGGGGCAGGGTATGGCCCGGTTTGCGGGCGGCGAACCAGGGGGCGACCATCGCCTCCGCGCTGCCCGTGCTGGTCGTGTGTTCGGTGTTGCGGGCCGTAGTGGCCCCGTCGTGCAGCAGCATGCGCCGCCATCCCCTTCTGCTACCCCGGCGCGACGGCGTGCCCGCGCGGTGTCCGTGAGCATCATGGGTGACGGGATGCGCGCGGCGCAGCCAATCCAGTTTCGGCATAAGCCCATTTCAAATTTACAATAAGTGTTGCTCATCAGGCTGCGGGAAGCGCCTCCTTCGCAGGGGCAGCACGTTGCGTGAGCCTGCGTCAATTCGCACAAAACTGCCGAAAAATCGTCGCGAAACTGCAATTTCCTGTCTCTAGAAGCTGCGTATTTTGCCGCTGCGAAGGCCCGTGCTGCCTTGCTCCGGAGCGGTTCGATAAGCCGGCGGCGGGTATGGATTTCGCCAGACCTTTGCCATAAGCTTCGTTTCGTAGCGTCAGAATGGCTGCGGTCAGGGAGGCATCACGAGGGATTGTTCCAGTGCCTATGTCAGCGTTCCGGCTGGATTTTTCCGCCGAGCGCCCGCCCGGTCGGCCCGACCGACGACATGGCTGCGCTGGTACCGGTCGACAAGGACCAGCCCCGTCGCAAGCGCGGCGGCCAGGGCCCTTTCATCGCCGGCCCATTCCCCCGCGTGACACCTGATACGTCGGTCCGCCGCGCTGCGCAGGGGGTCAGCTTGCTTTTTGCCAAGATGGCTTTTGCACAATCAGGGGGGAATGATGGCAGCACGTTCTACATACACTTCGCGGCTCTCGTGCGGGGTCGCCGCGATGGCGGTCCTGGCGCTGGGCAGTGCGCCCGCTTTCGCGCAGGATGCCACGGCATCCGACGTTCCGGCCGCCGCCGCACCTGGCCAGGCGGGCCTCGACCAGATCGTCGTGACGGCCACCCGCCGCGCCGAATCGATCAACAAGGTGCCGCTGGCGATCCAGGCGCTGAGCGGTGATGCGCTGACCAAGCTCAACATCACCAACTTCGAAAAGCTGGTCGAATACCTCCCCAACGTGCGCACCGCCTCGCGCGGCCCGGGCGTCTCGTCGGTCTACATCCGCGGTCTCTCGACCGACACCGCCGGCTCGCAGATCCTCGGCGTCGCGGGCGTCCAGCCCAACGTCGCGCTTTACGTCAACGACGCGCCCGCCTCGACGCCGGGTCGCAACCTCGACATCCACCCGACCGACATCAACCGCGTCGAAGTGCTGGCAGGGCCGCAAGGCACGCTGTTCGGCGCCAACGCCATGGGCGGCGCGATCCGCTACATCACCAACGCGCCCGACCTGAAGGAATTCCACGCCGGCTTCACCGCCACGGGCGCCTCGACCAAGGGCGGCGCGGCGAGCTTCAGCGGCGAGGGCTTCATCAACATGCCCATCGTCGAAGACAAGTTGGCGGTCCGCCTCGCGTTCTACGCCGATCGCCAGGGCGGCTACATCGACAACGTCGCCGGCACCTACCAGATGCCGTGGGATCCGGGCCGTCCGGGCGTGCTGCCCAGCGGCAACCCGCTGCTCGTCAACCAGGCGATCCAGTCGTGCGTCGGCGTCGCCAACTGCGTCGCCACCGCGGCGGGCACGACCGGCGGCTTCAAGGTTCCGCTGCGCCGCTCGATCGCCAACAACGCCTTCGTCGAGGACGACTACAACGACGCCGTCTATGCCGGTGGCCGCGGTGCGGTGACCTGGCAGATCAACGAGGACTGGTCGCTCGACGCGATGTCGCTCTATCAGGAGCTCAAGACCGACGGCGTGTTCGACTATGCGCCTTCGGTGGGTGACCTCAAGGTCCAGCAGTTCGGTCCGAATACGCTACGCGACACCATCAGCCTGTCGACCCTGACGCTGAAGGGCCGCCTCTCGTTCCTCGACCTGATCTACACCTCGTCCTACCAGGACCACCATTCGGTCCAGCAGTCCGACTATGCGCGCTATGCGAACATCGGCCTGTTCATGCCGTTCTACAACTGCGACGCCGGCGTCTATTACCAGGGCTACGCCAGCTCGGCCTCGCACGGCCAGACCTGCTATGCGCCGGGCAACAGCTATCGCGTCAACGACCGCAACCGTCGCTGGACGCAGGAATTCCGCATCACCACGCCGGTCAAGGAGCGCGTGCGCGCCACCCTCGGCGCGTTCTACGACGTCAACCGCATCTATGACGTGACGCAGTGGAACTACGTGCTGCGCGACGCCGGCTTCATCTACAACCTGCCGCCGAGCCCGGCGGTCAACGTGGTGGGTGCGGGCGTCCTGCCGGGCGCAGGCTTCGTCAACACGATCCTTCGCCGCGACCGCCAGTGGTCGATCTTCGGTGAAGCCTCGTTCGACATCGTGCCCGAAAAGCTGATCCTCACCGGCGGCGCGCGCTACTACAACGAAAGCGCGTCGATGGAAGGCGGCTCGAGCACCAGCTTCAGCGACTCGGTTCGCGCGGACTGCAATACGGTCAGCACCGATCCGACGACCGGCCTCACCACCTGCAACTATACGCCCAAGGCCAACACGCCCACCTCGCTGCCGACCAGCGCCAACCTCGCGGTCAACCTCGCCGGCATCAATCCCAAGAACTACTCGGGCTTCCTGTTCAAGGGCAACCTGACCTACAAGATCACGCCGGACTCGCTGGTCTACTTCACCTACTCCGAAGGCTTCCGCCCCGGCGGCTTCAACCGCAAGGGTTGTAACGCCGGCGTCGCGGCCAACCCGCTCTACAAGGACGCCTGCTCGGCCAACCGCGCCTATTCGCCCGACACGGCGACCAACTACGAAGTGGGCGGCAAGTTCGGCCTCTTCGACCACAAGCTGCAGGTCAATCTGGCCGGCTACATCGTCGACTGGAAGAACATCCAGATGGCGGCGTTCGACCAGAACATCTCCAACCAGACCTTCGTCGGCAACCTCGCCAACGGCCGGGTCAAGGGTGTCGAGGGCGACATTTCGGCACGGCCGATGTCCGGTCTGACGCTGGGCGCCGGGTTCTCGTACAACGACACCAAGATCACCGGCTGCACCAGCAACGCCATCGCCCAGACGCTCTGCGCCCAGGGCGTCATCGCCAAGGCCGGTACCCCGCTGGCTCTCAGCCCGAAGTTCCAGGGCAACCTGCGCATCCGGTACGACTGGGAATATGCCAACGGGGTCAAGCCGTTCGTTCAGTTCGGCTACCACCACGTCGGCAGCACGATCACCTCGGACCTCGTCAACACCGACATCCTCTATGGTTGCACCTCGCCCTATACCAACTGCGGTGTGCCGGCGACGATCAACGGGGTGACGGTCCGTCCGGGCGACTCGATCGTGAACCTGCAGAACCAGTTCAAGCAGCCGTCATACGACACTATCGAGGCGTCGATCGGCATCGCGCGTGATACCTGGTCGCTGACGCTTTACGGTGACAACCTCACCGATGCGCGCCCGCAGCTGTTCACCAGCGCCAATGATGGCCAGAAGCGAGTGACCACCACGCGTCCCCGCACCATCGGCCTCAGGGTCAACTACAAGATGTAAGCACCTGGAAGGCCCGGGTCCGTACGACCGGATCCGGGCCTTCACCTTTTTCGAGATCATGATGCCAATTCCGGCTCGGCTGCCGGGCCAGTTTTTCGAAGGGCAGATTGAAGTTGGACGATCGGGCAAGATGAGCCAGACTGTGACCATGGCAACCAAGAGCCCGAACCCGGTTTCCGCCGCCGGTAGCCCCGCCGATACCAAAGTCGATACCGGTATCCAAACTGGCGCCCAAACCGCGGCAATGCTCGACAAGGTGCGCGCCGCACTCCAGGCCGGCAACCTGCCCGAGGCCGAACGGCAGAGCCGTGCCGCAGTCGAGGCCGCACCCGAGGATCACGAAGCGCTGTTCATGCTGGCCGCGGTGCAGCGCTACGCCCGTCGCCCGGTCGAGGCGCTGGCCACCGCCACCCGGCTTACCGAGCTTGCCCCCGGCTATGGCCGCGCGCACCAGGAACGCGCGCACTGCCTGCGCATGCTGGGCCGGGCCGAGGACGCGCGCGCCGCGTATCGCAGCGCGGTCGATCACAACGTCGGCCTGCTCGCCAGCTGGCAGGCACTCGCCGTGCTCGAGCGCGCAGCCGGACGGGCCGAGGCCGCCGTCATGGCCGAGCGGCAGGCGGCCTATCTGCAAAGCCTGCCGGATCCGCTTCAGGCCGTGGTCCGGCTCATCCAGGAAAACCGGCTGGGCAAGGCCGAGCAGCAGTGCCGTGCCTTTCTTCAACAGAATGGCCATCACACCGAGGGGATGCGCCTGCTCGCCGAGATCGGTGTGAAATTCAACGCCTTCGACGATGCCGAATTCCTGCTCGAATCCGCGATCGTGCTCGAGCCCGAAAACATCAACGCGCACTTCGATTACGTCAATGTGCTGAACAAGCGGCAGAAGCATGCCGCCGCGCGCGACCAGGCACGCGCGCTGGTCGACAAGGCGCCCGACAACGCGCAGTTCGAACTGCTCTACGCCAACCAGGCGCTCGCCATCGGCGACTTCGACGAGGCGGTGGCGATCTACGAGCGGCATCTGACGACGATGCCCGGCAACCCGACGCTGCACCTTTCGATCGGCCACGCGCAGAAGACCGTGGGCAAGCAGGCCGACGCGATCGCCGCCTATCGCCGCGCCTATGGCGTGCGCGCCGATTTCGGCGATGCCTATTGGAGCCTCGCCAACCTCAAGACCTACCGTTTCGAGGAAAGCGAGATCGACCAGATGCGCGCGTGCGAGGCCGCGCCCGCGACCGCGCTGGCCGATCGCTATCACTTGTGCTTCGCGCTGGGCAAGGCGCTCGAGGATCGCGGCGACTATGCCGAGAGCTTTGCCTATTACGAGCGCGGCAACCGGCTGAAGCGCGACGAACTGGGCTACGACTGGCGCCGCATCACCGCCGAGATGGAGCGGCAGAAGGCGCATTGCGACGCAGACCTGTTCGCCCGTTTCGCCGGCAGCGGCGCGGCGGCGCCCGACCCCATCTTCATTCTCGGCCTGCCGCGCGCGGGCTCGACCCTGCTCGAGCAGATCCTGTCCTCGCACAGCCAGGTCGAGGGCACGCTTGAACTACCCAACATCCTCGCGCTGTCGCACCGCATCGACGGACGCCGCCGCGTGGGCGAGGAGGCCAATTACCCGGCCAACCTGCGCGAGCTGACACCCGATGACTTCACCCGCTTCGGCGAGGCCTATATCGCCGACACGCGCATTCACCGCAAACGCGGCACCCCGTTCTTCATCGACAAGATGCCGAACAACTTCCGGCACATCGGCCTCATCCACCTGATCCTGCCCAATGCCAGGATCATCGACGCGCGGCGCGGGGCGATGGGGTGCTGCTTCTCGGGGTTCAAGCAGCTCTTCGCCGAAGGGCAGGAGTTTACCTATGGTCTCGAGGAAGTGGGCCACTATTACCACGACTACGTGGGGCTGATGGATCACTGGGACCGCGTGCTGCCCGGCAAGGTGCTGCGCGTGCAGTACGAAGACGTCGTGTCCGACCTCGAAACGCAGGTGCGGCGCATCCTCGACTTCTGCGGCCTCGGCTTCGAGCCGGGCTGCCTCGCCTTCCACAAGACCGAGCGTGCGGTGCGGACCGCCAGTTCGGAGCAGGTCCGCCAGCCGATCTACCGGTCGGGCGTGGACCAGTGGGAACACTTCTCGCCCTGGCTCGACCCCTTGCGCACAGCGCTCGGGCCGGACCTGGCTGCCTGACACAAGACTGACGGACGGAGAGCACGAGCATGGCGGGCGGGATGGCATATTCGATGGACCCGGCACCGGCCGATGGTGCCGTGCCGGCGGAGACATCCAGCTTCGGGCTGCGCTGGTACGTGCTGTTCATTACGATGCTGGCCTATGCGATCAACATCGCCGACCGTTACGTCGTCTCGACCGTGCTCGAGGATATCCGCATCGACTACGGCTTGTCCGATGCCGGCATCGCCTTCCTCACCGGCGTGTCGCTGGCACTATTCTACGTGACCATGGGCCTGCCGCTGTCGTGGCTGGCCGACCGCTACAGCCGGCGCAACCTGCTCGCGGCGTCGATGGCGGTATGGTCGGCGATGACCGCACTCTGCGGCCTGTCGCGCACGTACACCCACTTCCTGCTCGCGCGCATCGGCGTCGGCATCGGCGAGGCGGGCGGCACGCCGACCTGCAACTCGATCATCTGCGACCACTTCCCGCCGCACCGCCGCGCCATGGCGATGACCGTCTTCGCGCTGGGCGCACCGATCGGCGCGTGGATGGGTGCCGACATGGCCGGGCTGGTCGCGCATCACTACGGCTGGCGTGCGGCGTTCCTCGTGCTTGGCGTGCCGGGCGTGATACTGGCGGCGATCGTCATGCTCACCCTGCGCGAGCCCAAGCGCGGGCAGATGGATGCGATTTCGAGCGAGCAACCGGCCACGGTGATGGAGACCCTGCGCTTCATGTGGACGCAGCGCGCCGCAGTGCACCTGATGATGGGCGGCGGCGTCACCGCGCTGTGGGGCTGGGGCCTCGTCTATTTCACCCCCACCTACCTGCAGCGCGCCTACAATCTCGACGTCGGCACCGCGGGCGGGATCGTCGGTCCGATCCATCTGGTCACCGGCACGCTGGCGCTGATCCTCACCGCCTGGGTCATGGCGCGCCCTGCGTTCGCCGATCCGCGCCGCATCCTGCGCGTGCTGGCCGTGGTCGTCGGGGTGTCGACGATCCCGTCGATCTGGGCGTTCTACACCCATTCGCTGACCGTCTGCACGATCATGCTGTGGCTGTTCATCCCGTCGATCTATTTCTACCTCGGCCCCGCCTTCGCGCTGTGCCAGAACCTCGCGCCCGCCAACATGCGCGCGATGTTCAGCGCGGTCTCGCTGCTGATCGCCAACGTCTTCAACCTGATCATCGCGCCGCAGGGCGTCGGCTTGCTGAGCGACTGGTTCGCCGGCCCCGCTGGCCCCGATGCGGAGTCGCTGCGCCTGGCGCTGCTGGTCCTCGCGCCCACGGGGTTCTGGGCTGTGCTGCACTATGTGCTGGCGATCCGCAGCGTACGCGAATGCCAGCGCCGCGCGGTCGGGGTGTGATCGGCATCATCACCGTTGCTTATGTCATGCGCACGGTTTGACGGATCGCCCGGTTCAAGGCACTCTGTTTCCGTCCGCTTTCCGGGAGGTCAGCCACCATCGCGCCGCATCGCCTGATAAACCGCCGCTGGTTGCCGCTTAACGCCTTGCGCGCGTTCGAGGCGGTCGGACGGCACATGAGCTTCACGGCCGGCGCGCAGGCCCTGACCGTGTCGCAAAGCGCGATGAGCCGCCATGTCTCCAGCCTCGAGCAATTGCTCGGCAAACCGCTGTTCGAGCGCGGGACGCAAGGCTTGCGGCTAACGCCGGCGGGCGAGGCGCTGCTGCCGGTGGTGTCCAAGTGCCTCGACCGCATGGAAGAGACCATCAACACCGTGCGCTCGGCGCGCGACGAGCGGCGCCCCTTGCGTGTCCACGTCCCGCCCTCGCTGCTTTACCAGACGATGCTGCCGCTGCTGCGCGATTTCCACGCCGCGCACCCCGACATCCGCATCGACGTGACCACCTCGAATGGCATAGGCCTGCCGCCGGGCCATCTCGACATGGCGATCGTGTTCGACCGGCCCGGGGTGGACGACAAGGTCACCGACCTGCTGCGCATGGTGCGCGTCGCGCCGCTGTGCTCGCCCTCGACCGCCGCGCTGCACCAGGGCAAGCCGATCGAGGCGTTCCTGACCGATGCCGAGCTGCTGCACATGAAGCTGGACGGAGAGCCGCGCGGGCTGTTGTGGTCGAGCTATGCCGACCAGCAGCGCCTGGCGCTCGATACCGCCAACGGCATGGCGTTCGACACGATGTTCTCGGCCGTGCGCTATGCCATGGCTGCGGGCGGGGTGGTGCTGGCCGACATCGACATGTACGCCGACGAGATCGCCGCGGGCCTGCTGGTCATGCCCTTCGAGCGCATCGGGACCGACGGCTTCGGCTATTATCTCAAGACCCATGCCGAGGATCTGGCCGATCCGGCGGTCCTGCTGTTCCGCGAATGGGTCATCGCCCATTTCGCCAGCGGGGCGACGAGTGCACCGCTGGCATTGAGCGCCTGAGGGAGCATTCCCTCCCCCGACCCCCCGCAGGCGGGAGGGGAGCGAACAAGGCCACCTTCTCCCCTCCCGCATGCGGGAGGGGCAGGGGGAGGGAATGTTATGCCCTCGCGGGCCGGTTAAGCCCTCAAGCCTTCACACGATTGGCGAAGCTCTTGCGCAGCTTCATCAGCTTGGGCGGGATCACCGCCATGCAGTAAGGATTGCGCTGGCCTTCGCCTTCCCAGTATTCCTGGTGATAGTCCTCGGCCGGATACCATTCGGCGACTGGCTCCAGCGTGGTGACGATCGGCGCATCGCGTTCGGCCTGGGCGCGGGCAATCGCGGCCTGGGCCTCCTCGCGCTGCGCATCGTCGAGCGGGAACAGGGCCGAGCGGTACTGCGTGCCCACGTCGTTGCCCTGGCGGTTGAGCTGCGTCGGGTCGTGCGTGGCGAAGAAGATGTCGAGCAGCTGGCCGTAGTCGATGACTTCGGGGTCGAAAGTTACGCGGATCGCTTCGGCGTGGCCGGTCGTGCCGCTGCACACCTGCTTGTAAGTCGGGTCGGCAAGCGTGCCGCCGATATAGCCGCTTTCGACTTGCGAGACGCCGATGACGTCGCGGAACACCGCTTCGGTGCACCAAAAACAACCGCCGGCGAGAATGGCCTGCGCCATGAGGGGGAATCCTTTCATTCGAGACTTGCTGCGTCAGATAGGAAGCGGGGGGCGCGCTGTCATCCTCCCGTCGTTGAATTGGCGGCGCAGACGGCATAGATGCGCAGCCATGACCCAGCTTTCCGTCGCCGCGCTGCAGCTTGCGCTCAACTCGCCCGACGCGGCGACCAACATCGCCGCCGTCTCTGCCCTGGTGGAGCAAGCCGCCGCACAAGGCGCGCAGGTGGTGCTGCCGCCCGAACTGTTCGCCGGCCCCTATTTCTGCGTGACCGAGGACGAGGCGCGGTTTGCGCTGGCGCATCCGCTCGACACCGATCCCTCGGTCAAGGCGATGCGCGCGCTGGCCAAGGGGCTCGGCATCGCCATCCCCACCAGCTTTTTTGAGCGTGATGGCCAGCATTACTACAACACGCTGGCGATGATCGGCGCCGACGGCGAGATCATGGGCACTTATCGCAAGAGCCACATCCCCGATGGCCCCGGCTACGAGGAAAAGTACTATTTCCGTCCGGGCAATACCGGGTTCAAGGTGTGGGACGTGTTCGGCGCACGCATCGGCGTCGGCGTGTGCTGGGACCAGTGGTATCCCGAATGCGCGCGCGCCATGGCATTGATGGGCGCCGAGGTGCTGTTCTATCCCACCGCGATCGGCAGCGAACCCTACGACGCCGAGCTCGACACCAGCCGCGTCTGGCGCCGCGCCATGCTCGGCCATGCCGCCTCGAACTGCATGCCGGTGGTGGCCGCCAACCGCATCGGCAGCGAGGAAAACGACCAGGCGTTCTACGGCCACAGCTTCATCACCGACCAGTGGGGCGACTACCTGGCCGAATACGGCTGCGATGAAACCGGTGCGCTGGTCGCGACGCTCGACCTTGCCGCGGCGGCGCGCCACCGCGCCGGCATGGGCTTCTTCCGCGATCGCCGGCCGCAGCTCTATACGCGGCTGGCCGAGGACATCTGAGCCCGGACCGGGCCAGTTCCGGGGGGCTATTTCCGGGGAAGGGGAGACGGGTGAAGCACGGCCGGCCGCGCCACCGCTACATGATCGCGCTGGGATCGAACGTGCGCCACGCGGTGCACGGCGCCCCGGCGCAGGTGTTGCGCGCCGCCGCGCGCGCGCTCGACGATGCCGGGCTCGAGCTGGAGGCGCTCTCGCCGATCATCGCCAGCGCGCCGGTCGGCCCCTCGCGCCGGCGCTACGCCAATGCCTGCGCGATCGTCCTGACCCCGCTGGAGCCGGCCATGGTGCTCGCGCGGCTCCAGGCGCTGGAACACCGCTTCGGCCGCGTCCGCCGCGGCGCCCCATGGCGGGCGCGCACGCTCGATCTCGACATCGTGTTCTGGTCGGGCGGCGCCTTGGCGGACATCCACGCCAACCTCGTCATTCCGCACCCGGCCTGCCGCCAGCGCCCCTTCGTCCTCGGCCCGGCCGCAGCCATCGCACCGCAGTGGCGCGACCCGCTGACCGGGCTTTCGACAAAACACCTCCACACCCGCTTGACCCGCCGCCGCCCTGTCCTTAGGTGACGCAGCCTTGCCTGACGCCGCACCGCGGCCCCGGGGGTCCATAGCTCAGTCGGTAGAGCAACTGACTTTTAATCAGTAGGTCGCTGGTTCGAACCCAGCTGGACTCACCACCTTCGCAAGGCCCTGCATCCCGGCCATCACCACGGCAATTCGCCGTTGAACCGGTCGACATACCGCAGGCCGGGCTTGCCCTGGTTGGCGCCGATCATGTCGACGACGAGCGGAATGCTCTCTTCGATCGACAGCGTGGCATCGTCGCCGCCCATTTCGGTCCGCACCCAGCCGGGCGCGACCAGCAGCAGGGTGTGGCCATCCGCAGCATTCTTCGCGGCATAGCCCTTCATCAGCATGTTGAGGGCAGCCTTGCTCGACGAATAGAGCTGCCATCCGCCGCCGGCATTGGCGATGCTGCCCAGCTCCGACGTCATCAGCGCGATCGTTCCGCCCGCTGGCACCAGGTCGCGCAGATGCTCGGCCGCGCGGACGGGCGAAAAGGCGTTGGTCAGCATCATGTCGAGGAAGTCCGCCTCACTGGCCGTGGCGGGGCTGGCCTCGATGGCGCGCGCGATGCCGGCATTGACGAACACGACATCGAGACGGCGGCCTGCGAGGCGATCGCGCAGGGCTGCGACGCCGGCGGCGTCGTTGATGTCGACGGTCTCGATCTCGAGGGTGGCGGGAAAGCGCTCGGCGAGGCTTGCCAGCGCAGCCGACGCGCCACGCGCCGTGGCGATGACGTGCCAACCGCGCCCGAGCCATTCCTCGGCCAGCGCCAGGCCGAGCCCGCGGGATGCTCCGACGACGAGGACTGTCTGCTTGGTCATGCTGTTCTCCATTTGTGAGTTTACGACCTAAAACGCAGCCTTGCCGATCGACGCTCCGCCGTCGACGTGCAAGGTCTGCCCGGTGATGAAGCCCGCCTCCTCGGAGAGGAGGAAGGCGATGGCGGCAGCGATTTCGTCGGGCTGCCCAAAGCGCGCCATCGGTACGCCCGAGAGATAGCGCCGTTCCCCCTCGCTGCCCGGCGGATTGTTGACGCGAAAAAGCTCGGTCTCGGTGGGTCCGGGCGAGACCGCGTTGACGGTAACGCCGGTCTCGGCCAGTTCGAGCGCCCAGCTGCGGCTGAAGCTGACGAGCGCGGCTTTCGCGGCGGCATAGGCGGTCCGCTCCACCGCGCCGAGCACGGTCAGGCTCGCGATGTTGACGATCCGTCCCCAGCGGCGCCCGGCCATTCCGGGAAGCAGCGCCTGCACCGCCTGAAGTGCGGGATTGAGGTTGACCCGCATGACCGCTTCCAGATCCGGCAGCGCGATCGCGCCAAGCCGTTGTGGACGGACGAGGCCGACGTTGTTGATCACGCCATCGAACGCATGGCGCCGGGCAAGGTCGCGCAAGGTCTCGTCGGTTGCCACGGGATCGGCCAGGTCGACCGCAACGAGGGTGCCGGGAAAGTCGGCGATGCGCCCGCGTGCCAGGCCGACGGCGTGGTGACCATCATGGGCCAGGCGATGGGCGAGGGCGAGGCCGATGCCCTTGCTGGCGCCGGTGATAAGGAAAGTGCGGGGCATCAGGCCTCTCGTCACGGGGGTGGGCCCGGCTGCCGCGGCAACCGGGCCATGGGGCACGAAGGCTGGGCGGTCAGGGCCAGAGGGCGATCAGACGGCCAAGGCGGCGGCGCGGCGCAGCGCGGGCAGCATGTCCTCGGGCTCGGGGCGGCGGGTGTAGTCCGGATTGACCTCGGCATAGAGGATCGTGCCGTCCTGGCCGATCACGAAGCGGCCCGGCATCGGCAGCGTCCAGCTCGGGTCGCCGTTGAACGTGGGCAGGTCGTTCTTCAGGCTCTTGTAGAGATCGACCAGGTAGTCCGGCAGCGTGAAACGCAGGCCAAAGGCGGCGGCGACGTCGTTGTGCGTGTCGGACAGGATCGGGAAGCCGAGCTCGTTCTGCCGCACCGACTTGCGGCTGTTGACCGGGGTCTGCGGCGAGATGGCCACCAGGCTGGCACCGAGGGCACGGAATGCGGGAAGCGCGGCCTGAAGCGCCTGGAGTTCCATGTTGCAATAGGGGCACCAGACGCCGCGGTAGAAGCTGACCACAAGCGGCCCCCGGGCGAGCAGGTCGATGGAGGCGATCGCCTGGCCATCGGGGTCCTTGAGCGTGAAGGCCGGGGCCATGTCACCGGCCTGAAGCGCGCGGGTGGCGGCGCCGCTGGCGATCAGTTCGGCGGTTGCGCGGTGCATCGTCTCGATCACCGAGGGCGGAACATTGTACGGCGGCTTGCCGGCTTCGAAATCGGTCCGGAATGCGTCGAGCTTGGCTTGCAGGGTCATGGCGTAAGGTCCTGTTCGGGGTGGCGGGGGGAAAATGCAGGGACGGGGTTGGGAATGGCAGGCGCCTCGTGCGACTATCGCTCATTCCCCACGGGAATGGTCGTCAGGCAGCGGGACAAGGGCTTCGACCGCCGCGATGGCGCGGCGCACGGCCGGGCGGTCTTCGACCTGCGCGTACCACCGCGCGACGTGCGGGGTGTCGTCCAGCGCGACGCCGGCAAACTCGCGGCGCCAGAGCCATCCGAAATGGGCGATGTCGGCGATGGTGAAGCTGTCGCCGGCAACGAACGGCCGTGCTGCCAGGGCACCGTCGAGCACCATGAGCGTCCGCCGGGCTTCGCCGGAAAAGCGTTCGATGGCGATCAGCTGCGGCTCGGCGGCGGCGCGCTGGAAGAAGCCGGCCTGCCCGAACGCCGGGCCAAGGCCCGAGGCGTGAAAGAACAATTGCTCGAACACGCGCGCGCGGGCCTCGCCCGCAGCGGGCAGGAGCTTGCCGGTCTTCTCGGCCAGATAGACGAGGATCGCAGCGGACTCGGTCAGGACGAGGTGACCGTTCGCGGCGTCGCCGTCGACGAGTACCGGCACCTTGGCATTGGGGTTGCGCGACAGGAAATCCGGGGTCTTTTGTGCGCCCTGACGGATGTTGACGCCATGGAGGACATAGTCGAGACCCAGTTCCTCCAGCGCGATCGGCACCTTGATGCTGTTGGGCGTGGGGAAGGCATAGACATCTAGCATCGCGCGTATCCTCGAAGGGGGACCGGCTCCGTATCCTGGCGCGGCGGGGGCCACGCGAGTGGGAGGCGGGTCGCCGGCTGGGTCGATTGTCCGAAGGCGTGCCCATCGAATGCCTCCATGCCGCTCGACATGGCAGGCCCGCCTGAGCGATAACGCTCATTCCGAGGAGGAATGGCATGGATCGATATCAGGCAATGCAGACGCTCGTCCGGGTGGTGGAGACGGGGTCCTTCTCGGCCGCGGCGCGCCAGCTCAATGTTGGCCAGCCCGCCGTCTCGAAGACCATCGCGCAACTCGAGGGCAGGCTACAGGTCAGCCTGCTGATCCGCTCCACTCATGGCCTGACGCCGACCGAGGCCGGCCAGCGCTTCTACGAGCGGGCCAAGGCTGCGATCCAGGAGGCCGATGAAGCCGAGCTTGCCGCACGGGGGGCGGGGGCCGGGCTGACGGGGTGCCTGCGCGTGTCCGCGGCAACCACGTTTGCGCGGCTGCACATCATACCGTTGCTGCCGCGCTTCCTCGAGGAAAACCCCGGGCTGGAGATCGACGTGATCCTCGACGATCGCGTCATCGACCTCGTCTCGGAAGGAATCGACATCTCGCTGCGCATGGGCGCGCTGCCCGATTCATCGGCGGTCGCGCGCAAGCTGGTGGCGGGCGGGCGCTCGGTGTTCGCGACACCGCGCTATCTGGCCCGCGCGGGGGAGCCGCTGGTGCCGGCCGATCTCGCCGGGCACGAGACCATCATCTACAGCCAGCTGTCGAATACCTGGTCGTTCACGCGCGAGGGAACGGTCGCCTCGGTCACGGTGCGCGGCCGCGTTCGGGTCAGCGCCGCGGAGGGATTGCGCGCGGCCGTGCTCGCGGACATGGGCCTGACGATCGGATCGGACTGGATGTTCATCCCCGAACTGGAGAGCGGCGAGGTCCGGCGGGTTCTCGCGGACTGGGCGCTTCCCCCGATTGACCTGTGGGCCGTGTTTCCCGCCGGCCGCATGGTCAGTGCCAAGGCCCGCCAGTTCGCAAGCTTCGTGGAAGCGGCGATGGCGGGGCGCTATTCCCCGCCGGCATAGGGCTTATCGCTTCGCGCCATCGGCCGTTCGGCCCTGCGATCGACTAGCTGATCCTCATGCCGCCGCTTCCGGGCGGCCAACCACGAGGATCTGCACCATGTCGACGTTCGAAACCTATCACGACGCCTTTCCCAATGCCCGCCTGATTCGCAAGGACAACGGCGTCCTGGAAGTCGCGCTGCACACCGGTGGCGGCAAGCTCGTCTTCAACGGCCATACGCACGAACAGTTCGTCGCCCTGTTCCACGAGATCGGCGAGGACCGCGATAATCGCGTGGTCATCCTGACCGGCACCGGCGACGCCTTCATGGATACGATCGACCCCGAGGGTTTCGACTTCTTCAGCCCCCGGGGCTATGACAAGATCCTACGCGAGGGGCGCAAGGTGCTGTCCAACATCCTCGACATCGAGGTGCCGATGATCGCCGCCCTGAACGGGCCGGTGCTGCTTCACAGCGAATACGCGCTGCTGACGGACATCGTTCTCGCAACGCCCGAGACGGTATTCCAGGACAAGCCGCACTTCGAATTCGGCATCGTGCCCGGCGACGGGGTCCATGTCCTGTGGCCCCACGTCATCGGCTCGACCCGCGGCCGCTATTTCCTGCTGACGCGCCAGGTTCTCGATGCGACAACGGCGCGAGACTATGGCGTGGTGAACGAGATCGTCCCCGCCGATCGCCTTCTCGCCCGCGCGCACGAGATCGCCGACGGCATCGCCGCGCTGCCACCGCTCACCAGCCGCTACACGCGCATCGCGCTGACGCAGCCGCTGCGGCGCCTGGTCGACGAAGGTGTCGGGCACGGCCTTGCACTCGAAGGCATCAGCGCGGCCGAGGTCGCCCGCTCGATGGCGGCGCAAGGCTGATCCTGTCGTCGGCAGCATGGTATCGAGGGGGCGGGGTGCTCCCTCGATACGACCCGCCTGTTCAGTAAAGCCCGCCCAGCGCGCGGACCGTGTCGGTGGCGACGGCCAGTTGCTGCGCGCGGATGACCAGCAGGGCGCGCTGCGCGTCGAGGGCAGCGGTCTGGGCGATCGTCACCTCGAGGAAATCGGCGGCACCGTCGCGGTAGCGGGTCATCGCAAGGTCGCGCGTCCGCTCGGCGGCGGCGGCGGCCATGCTCTGGTTGCGTTCCTGATCGATCAGGTGGCGCCCGGTGGCGAGATCGTCCTCCACTTCGCGAAAGGCGGTCAGCACCGTCTCGCGGTAATTGGCGGCGGCCTCGTCGTATTGCGCGCGCGAGATGCGGATGTTGGCGCGCCGCGCCCCGCCATCGAAGATCGACAGTGCCGCCGACAGCGGGCCCAGCGCCCAGAAGCTGTTGTCTCTGTGCAGCAGGTCGCCGCCGGTTGCCTCGAACCCGGCCGCACCGCCCAGCGATATCGCCGGGAACAGCGCCGCGCGCGTCACCCCGATCTGGGCATTGGCGGCCGCGACGCGGCGTTCGGCGGCGGCGATGTCGGGGCGCCGCTCGAGTAGGGTCGAGGGCAGCGCTGCCGGGATCGCGGGCGCGCCGATCAGGGTGTCGACCGCCGGTACGGTGAAGGAGGACGGGTTCTCGCCGAGCAGCACCGCGATGGCGTGCTCGTCGCGCGCGCGGTCGGCGGCGACGGCGTCGAGTTCGGCCTTGGCGCTCGCCAGCTGGCTCTGCGCGCGGCTGACGTCGATGCCCGAGGCAATGCCGCCGTCGTGGCGCGCGTCGGTGAGGTCGAACGCGCGCTGGAAGGCCGCGACCGTCTGGCGCAGCAGCACGACCCGCGCGTCGAGGCCGCGCATGTCGAAATAGACGCTGGCCAGCCGGGCCTGCAGCCCGAGACGCACGCCGGCGACATCGGAGGCGCTGGCCTGCGCATTGGCCTGGTTTGCCTTCACCGTGTTGCGAATGCGGCCGAACAGGTCCAGCTCGTAGCTCAGCGAGCCGCCGATCTGCGTGTTGGTGTAGGTCACCGCGCGGCCCTGCGACAGCGGGCGCGCGGCCGAGAGGCGGTCGCGCTCGACATTGGCGCCGAGCTGGACATCGGGCAGAAGGTCGGCCCGGCTGCGCCGCACGATCGCCAGCGACTGGTCGTAGCGGGCCACCGCAGCGGCAAGGCTGGGGCTGCCCGCCTCGATCCGGTCCTCCAGCGCGTCGAGCGCGGGATCGGCGAAGATCTGCCACCACTTGCCCGCGGGTGGCACGTTCGCTCCCGCCGTCTGCCATGGCCCGCCTTCGCGGTAGGCGGGGGCTGCGGCCAACTCGGGCGGATGATAGTCTGGCGCCATCGAGCAGGCGGAGAGGCCCAGCAGCGTGGCCGCCAGCAGGACGCCCTTATTTGCGCGCATCGGCGATCACCTTGACCCGGTCGCCGCTCTGCAGCGAGTCCGGCGGATTGTCGATTACGCGGTCGCCCGGCGCCAGGCCGGCGATGACCTCGACCACCTTGCCCTCGTCACGGCCGAGCGTGATCGTGCGCAGCTGCGCCTTGCCGTCGCGGCCGAGCACCGCGACCTGCGTGCCGTTGGACCCGATGATCAGCGTGCTCGGCGGCAGCGTGACGGCGTTGCCGGCACCCTTGAGCGGGAAGCTGGCCTGGGCATAGGAGCCCGGCTTGAGCGCGCGGTCGCCATTGGCTGCCTGCACTTCGACCAGCACCGTACCCGAGGCGGGATCGATGGCGTCGGCGGTGCGGGTGAGCAGTGCCTTGAACGTCCGGTCAGGATATTCGGGCAGCGTCAGGGCGACTTCCATGCCGGGGTGGATCTGCGTCGAATAGGCCTGCGGGACCTTTACATAGGCGCGGATACGGCTGACGTCGGCCACGGTGAACAGCGGGGTCGAGCTGGCGTTGCCGGCGACCACGAGCGCGCCGATCTGCGTCGCGCGGCTGGTGACGACGCCATCGAACGGCGCGACCAGCCGGGTGAACCCGGTAAGCGCCTGGAGCCGCGCCACGTTCGCCCGTGCCGCATTGGTGAGCGCGGACTTGGCGGCGAGGTCGCCCTGCTTCTCGTCGGCTTCCTGCTTGGACACCGCGTCCTTGGCGAGCATCGCGCTCCACCGCGTGGCGGTGGTCTGGGCGAGCTGCTGGTTGGCGCGCGCGGTCTGCAGGTCGGCGCGCGCGGCGGCGAGCTGCTGCTCGACATCGGGTGCATCGAGGATCGCCAGCACCTGGCCCCGCCTCACCGTATCGCCAAGGTCCACCAGCCAGCGCTGCACGTAGCCGGTGGTACGGGCATAGATCGGCGCGCTGTTGAGCGCCTGCAGGTTGGCAGGCAGGCGCAGGGCATCGCTCGCTGCGGCGACCTGCGGGTGGATCACGCTGACCGTGGGGACGGCCTGCTCCTGCGTCCAGGCGGCAAGGCTGCGTTCCGAGCTGGCGCGGATGGCGATGCCGGTGGCGACCACGCCGATCGCGGCGACCCCGGCGACGGCTGCGGCGATTTTGAGGCGGCTCCGGCCGGTCTCAGACATGGGATTCCTCCAACGAAAGGGGCCGGTCTGCGGGCGGGGTGGCACCCGCCTTGCGCTTGTGGACCAGGCTGAACATCACGGGGACGAACATCAGCGTCGCGAAGGTGGCGACGATCAGGCCGCCGATCACCGCACGGCCGAGCGGGGCGTTCTGCTCGCCGCCTTCGCCAAAGCCGATCGCCATGGGCAGCATGCCGATGACCATGGCGAGCGCGGTCATCAGCACCGGGCGAAAGCGGACCATGCCGGCCTCGAGCGCGGCGGCCGTGGCATCGCCCAGTTCGGCCAGGCGCTCGCGCGCGAAGCTGACCACGAGGATCGAGTTCGCCGTCGCCACGCCCATACACATGATCGCCCCGGTCAGCGCGGGCACCGATAGCGTCGTGCCGGTCGTGAACAGCATCCAGATGATGCCCGCGACTGCGCCCGGCAGGGCAGTGATGATCACGAACGGGTCGAGCCAGCTCTGGAAGTTGACCACGGTGAGCAGGTAGATCAGCACGATCGCGCCGAGCAGGCCGAAGCCCAGGCCATAGAACGCGGCGTTCATCGTCGCATATTGCCCCCGCATCGTGACGGTCACGCCCTTGGGCGCCTCGGCTTTCAGATCGTCGAGCACCTTGGCGATGTCGGCCGACACCGCCCCCAGGTCGCGCCCGTTGGGGGTGGCGAAGATGTCGATCACGGGATTGATGTCGTAGTGCGAGATCACGGCGGCGGCATTGCTGCGCTGGATATTGCCGATGCCGCCGAGGATCTGGCTGCCGCCGGTGCCGGCCGTACCGGTCACGGGCAGGTTGGACAGGTCGCTGATCGAGCCCACGCGATATTCCGGGGTCTGCGCGACGACCGCATAGGACACGCCGTTCTCGGGGTTGAGATAATAGACCGGCGCGGTCTGCGAGGTGCCGGCGAGTGAGCTGGCGACGCTGGTGGTCACGTCGCGCTCGGTCAGCCCGAACTGGCCGATGCGGCTGCGGTCGACATTGACGTCGAGCTGCGGATAGCGCGACGACTGCTGGATACGCGCATCGGCCACGCCGCCGATCGTGCTGATCCGGCGCAGGATCTTGCGGGCATAGGTCGCATTCGCCGCGGCGTTGCGGCCCGAGACCTGGATGTCGATCGGGGCCGGGGCGCCGAAGTTCAGGATCTGGCTGGTGATGTCCGCAGGCAGGAACGAGAACTGCGTTCCGGGATAGGCCTTGGGCAACAGCGTGCGCAGCTTCTTCACATAGTCCGCGGTCGGCGCGTGGTCCTTGCTCAGCTGGATCAGGATGTCGCCGTCCTGCGGGCCGACGGTGCCCGAATTGTTGTAGGTCGTGTTGATCGAGCTGACCGGCAGGCCGATGTTGTCGACCAGCGAGACCAGCTCGTCCTTGGGGATCACGCCGCGGATGGTGCGGGCGATGCGATCGAACTGCGCCGAGGTATCCTCGATGCGCGACCCGATCGGCGCGCGGACGTGGATCGCCATGGCGCCGGCATCGACGCTGGGGAAGAAATTCTGCCCCAGCAGTGGCACGAGGAACAGCGTCGCGACCACCACGCCGGCAAAGGCGATGATGAACGGCCGCGGGGTGGCGAGCGCCTTTTCGAGCAGGCCGCCATAGCCCGCGCGGACCTTTTCGAAGCGATGCTCGAACGCGCGCTGGAAGCGGACCAGCGGGTTGCGCGAACCCGGCGCGCCGGCCTCGTGGAGGTGGCCGGGGGCATGGGGCCGCAACAGGAACATCGCCATCGTCGGCACGAGCGTGCGTGACAGCACGAACGAGGCGATCATCGCGAAGACCACCGACAGCGCCAGCGGCACGAACAGGAAGCCGGCAATACCCGGCAGGAAGAACATCGGCACGAAGACGATGCAGATGCACAGCAGCGACACGAACGCGGGCGTGACGATCTGCGCCGCCCCGTCGAGGATCGCGGCTTTGACCGACTTGCCCTGCTCGAGATGCCAGTTGATGTTCTCGATCGTCACCGTCGCGTCGTCGACGAGGATGCCGACGGCCAGGCTCAGCCCGCCCAGCGTCATGATGTTGAGCGTATTGCCGGTGGCCGACAGCGCGATGATCGCCGCGAGGATCGCCAGCGGGATTGAGATCGCGATGATCACGGTCGAGCGCCAGGAACCCAGGAACAGCAGGATCATGAGCGAGGTCAGCGCCGCGGCGATGACGCCTTCCTTGACCACGCCCTCGACCGCCGCCTTCACGAACAGCGACTGGTCGCCGATGGGCGCGACCTTCAGACCGGGCAGGGTCGAGGTGATCTTGGGCAGCGCGTCTTTGACGCCCTGGACGATCGCCAGGGTCGAGGTCGTACCGCTCTTGAGCACGGTCATCAGCACCGAGCGCGAGCCATCGACGTGGACGACGTTGGTCTGCGGCGCCGAGCCGTCGCGCACGTGCGCCACGTCGCGCATGTAGATCGTCGCGCCATTGACGACCTTGACCGGAAGCGCGTTCAACTCCTCGATCGATCCGGGCGCGTTGTTGAGCTTGATGCTGTACTGGTAGCCGCCGATCTTGGCGAAGCCGGCGGGGTTGATCTGGTTCTGCGCGGCGATGGCATTGCCGACGTCCTGCGCCGACAAGCCCTTGGATTGCAGCGCCTCGGGGTCGAGGTCGATCTGCACCTGGCGCTGGCGTCCGCCCGAGGGATAAGGGATCGCGGCGCCCGGCACCGTCACCAGCGAGGGGCGGATCTGGTTCTGGGCGGTATCGAACAGCTGGCCCTCGGACATGCCCTTGCCCGAGAGGGCGAGCTGGAGGATCGGCACGGTCGAGGCGTTGTAGTTCAGGATCAGCGGCGGGGTCACGCCCGGCGGCAACTGCTTGAGCACCGTCTGCGAGACCGAGGTGACCTGTGCCGTGGCCGTGCGGATGTCGGCGCCCGGCTGGAAATAGATCTTCACCACGCCGATGCCCTGCATCGACTGGCTCTCGATATGGTCGATGTCGCTGACCGTCGTGGTCAGCACGCGCTCGAACGGCGTGATGATCCGGCCCGACATCTCGTCGGGCGCTAGGCCGCTATATTGCCAGGCCGTGGCGATCACCGGCACGCGGATGTCGGGGAAGATGTCGACCGGGGTCCTGATCGCGGCGAGGACGCCGAGAATCAGGATCAGGATGGCCATGACGATGAAGGTGAGCGGCCGCGCAAGCGCGATGCGAACGATACCGATCAAGAGCCGCTCCGCGCAAGGGATGGGCCGGAAAGGCGGGCGAAATGGCGGGCGGCCAAGCGCATGAGGGAGACTCCACAGTGACGAAGCGGCACGGGTCCCGTTCGCAGCCGCAAAAAGCCCCTGCATCCAGCAATCTTCGGGGTCCAATATCAGTTGCGGCATGATTGATACGTCGTATGTATCAGTGCATGGAGCTACGTCATCTGCGCTACTTCGTCGGCGTCGCCGAGGAACTGCACTTCGCCCGCGCCGCCGCGCGGCTCGGCATCTCCCAGCCGCCGCTCAGCCAGCAGATCGGCCAGCTCGAGGCGGAACTGGGCGTGCGCCTGTTCGACCGCACCAGCCGCAGCGTGCAGTTGACCAGCGCCGGCGAAGCCTTCCTCCCCGCTGCGCGCGCCACGCTCGAGCAGGCCGAACGCGCGATCAACATCGCGCATCGCGCAGCGCGGGGAGAGCTTGGCGAACTGAACCTCGGGTTCAACGCCTCGGCGCCGTTCGTGCCGATGATCGCCCGCTCTGTCTTCGCGTTCCGCCAGGCCTATCCCGACGTGAAGCTCAACCTCACCGAAGTGGCGGGCTCGGCACAATCGACCGCGCTCGCCGATCATGCGCTCGACGCGTGCTTCGTGCGCAGCAAGTGCCGGCCGGAATTGGGCGAGGGCATCGCCGTGACGCCGATCCTGCGCGAGCGCCTGTTTGTGGCGCTGCGCCCGGATCACCCGCTGGCAGAGCGCGACCTGACGCTGCGTGACTTGGCCGGTGTGCCGATGATCGTCTACGCCCGCGAACACGGCGCGACCTTCACCGACGAACTGTTCGGCATGCTGCGCGGCGTGGGGGTCGAGCCGATGATCGAACATCGCGTTCGCGAAGTCTCGACGCTGCTCGGCATGGCCGCGACCGGCGTCGGCGTGGCGGTGGTGGCGGAATCGCTCTGCGCGCTGCAGTCCGCGAAACTGGTCTACCGCCCGCTCGCGGACCCGGAATCGATCACCTCGATCTGGCTCGTCCACCTGAGCGAAGGCGCGAGCCTGCCGTGCCGGAACTTCCTGGAGATCATCACCCGCGAGGCCGAAGGGGAGTGAGCGGGTGAGGTAGCATAGATCCTCCCTGTGCCGCAGGCACGGGGAGGTGGCAGCACGCAACGCGTGCTGACGGAGGGGCCGGCAACCCCTCCACCACCCGCTTCGCGGGCGGTCCCCCTCCCCGTGCCCTTGGCACAGGGAGGATCAAGCTGCCCCTCTATTCCGGATCGCGCATCCGGCGCAGCGTCTGCATATCGGGTGCGCCGAACCACTCCTGCACGGCCTCGGCTATCAGCGCCTCACCCGAAGCATCGGCGAACAGCGTCAGCGACGAGCGCAGCTTCATCGCATCGACCGCGCCGAACACCACCTGCGCATCGCGGTGCGGCAGCGCCTGCAGCGCTTCGACGCAGGCGCGGTAGCGTGGGCCGAGAACATCGTGGGCGAGATAGGCTTGCGCTTCCGCGCGCGTGGCGATCGCGTAGCGCTGCGCCATGGGGCTGGAGCCGAGGCCCGCGATCTGTGGGAAGATGAACCACATCCAGTGGCTGTGCTTGTGCCCGCGCCGGATCTCGTCGAGCGCGGTGGCATAAGTCGCGCTCTGCGCCTGCACGAAGCGGTCGAGATCGAAGGGCACGCGGCTTGGCTGGTTCACCATGGCGCGGCTCAGTCGCTCGGGCGGATGCCGGACACGACGACCTGCGTCCCGCCCGTGCCGCCATATTGCGCTTCCTGGCCGATCGCGGCGGACAGGGTGTTGATGAGCCGCACGCCGAGGCTGCTCGTCTTCGCCTTGGCCGCGTCGAAGCCCCGGGGCAGGCCCACGCCCTCGTCCGAGACGGTGAGCCGCGCGGTCTCGCCGGTCGCCTCGAGCCGGATGAACACCGGGCCGCCGGGCTTGTCCGGATAGGCATACTTGATGGCATTGGTCACGGCCTCGGTGACCAGCAGCGCGATCGAGATCGCCGCCGAGGTCGACACCGTGAACGCGGCGATGTCGCAGTGCACATCATGGTGCGGGGCTTGCGCATCGAGTTGGTGGCACAGCTGCGGCAGCAGTTCCGACAGCTCGACCGTTTCGCCCGCATCCTGGCGCCAGACGTGGTCGTGCGTCGCCGCCACCGCGAGGATACGGTCCGAGGCATCGCCGAGTGCCGCCGCCGTCTCGTCGGTGCGGGCGCGGCGCGCCTGCATCTTCATCAGGCTGGACAGCATGGCGAGGCTGTTCTTCACCCGGTGGCTGGCCTCCTTGACCAGCATCTGCTGATGCTCCAGCGCCTGGCGCAACTGCTCCTCGACGGCGATGCGATCCGAGGCGACGCCGACGAGGTTGGCCAGCCCCTGCAGGAAGGCCAGGTCCGCCGCCTCGAATTCGCCGGCGTTCGAGCTGTCGACCTCCAGCACGCCCCAGGGGCCGCCGATCCGCGCGATGACGACGTTGATCGCCCGGCGGACGCCGTGATGCGCCATGACCGACGGCGTACGGAAGCGCTCTTCCTGTTCGAGGTGATTGGAGATGACCGGCGAGCCGCTCTGGAAGGCAAAGCCTGCCGGGGACTCGGCATCGGCCCCGATCGCGACCTTGCCGACCACACCCACCCGCCAGCCGACGCCGGCGCGGATCAGCAGGTCGCCCTGCTCGGGCCGGTATTCGAGGATCTTGGCAAGGCTGGTACGCATGCCCTGCGCGGCGCTGCGCGCGGCATCGTCGAGCAGGGCATCGAGCGAGGATTGCTGCAGTGCGCGCAGGCCGAAGTCGGACAGGATCGCCTGCTGGGTCAGGCGATAGCCTAGCATCGAACCCTCGCCGACCTCGGCCACCGCTTCTTCGAAACTGCCGACGTCGGTCTTGTGGGTCGTTTCGACCACTTCTGGCGAGTGATCGGCGGCAAAGGCCACCGGCGTGCTGCCATCGGTCTGCGTGGGCGTGGGTGTTTGGGTCATGCGTCCGTCGTGGCTTCTCGCGTGCTGGAAATGCGCGCTCTTGCTGAAACATAATAGGGCCGTGTTGGTTGCGAGGGGAATGAACGCCATCGACACGTCATCCGCCGGTCCCGCACCCGCCGGCTCCATCGGCGCGCGCATCCGCCGCGCGTGGTCCAATCCCGTCTTCACCCGCTGGCGCGAGCGCCTGGCCGTGGACGAGCATTCGTTGCTGGCCGCCGGGGTCGCGTTCTTCGCGTTCCTCGCCATCGCGCCGATGATCGCGGCCGTGGCGCTGGCCTATGGCCTGCTGGCCGCGCCCGAGACGCTGGCGACCCATCTCGACGAGATCCGCCGCGTGTTTCCCGCCGACACCGCCTCGGTGCTGGAGGAACCCATCCGCCTCGCCCTGCAGAAGGCGGTGGGGCCGCAGGGGATCGCTCTGGTTGTCGCACTGTTCCTCGCGATCTTCAGCGCGCGCGGGGCGGCAACCGCGCTGATCGCTGCGCTCAATCGCGCCTACGACCGCACAGAGGGGCGTTCGTTCCTGAGCCTGCAGCTGACCGCGCTGGCGGTGACCGCGGGCCTCATCGTCGCGATCATCGTCGCCTTCGCCCTGGTCTCGGCCTCCAGCCTGATCGGCGCGACCTGGCTGCCAGCGACGCCGCTGGTCGAGCTTGGCGTGCGCGTGGTCTCGACGGTGATCTTCGTCGCGATGGGCGCAGCGGTGGTCGCCAGCCTCTATCGCTGGGCGCCCGATTGCCCCTCGGGCCGGTGGCGCTGGATCAGCCCTGGCACGGTGCTGACGGCCACGGCCTGGCTGATCCTGTCGCTGGGATTTTCCGCCTACGCCAATAACATCGGCCGCTTCGGCGCGGCTTATGGCTCGCTCGGCGCGATCGTGGCGCTGCTGACCTGGCTCTACTTCTCGGCCCTGGCGCTCTTCGCCGGTGCCTCGCTCAATCGCGCGCTCGAGGAAGTGGTGGGCAGCCCCGGCGCGGCGGACCCTGCCGCCTGACGCCGGGACGCACCGTCAGCGTGCAGCGCCCGCCTGCCGGGCCGACAGGGCGGTGAAATACCGCGTGATCGGCTCAACCTGGTCCTCGGGGATCGGGGCCTTGTAGACCGTGATCATCTTGCGCACTTCCTTGCGCCATTCGTCCGCGGGCAGGGGCGGCTGGGTCAGCGCCATGGCGGGGGAGTGGCAGGCGCGGCAATTGGCATTGGCGGCCTCGACGTCGGGACCGGCCGGGTATTCGAGGTCGTAGTCGGTCGGCAGGCTGACCGTGGTGGTCTTGAGCACGGGACGCGACGGTGCGGCATGACCGGCGGCCGAAATCGCGAGCGCAGTGCCGGCCAGCACGGGGAGCAGCAAGAGGGCCGGGCGGTTCATGCGGCATCTCCGACGGTGAGGGTGACGGTCTCGACCCCGCCGCGCATGTAGCCGCCGGGGTTCCAGTTCATGCGCATCGGCTGGGCGACCCCCTTGGTGTTGGTGCAGCGGCACAGCACCGCCATCGGCCCGGCGGCGGCAGGTGCAGTGACCTTGGCGGTAAAGCGGCGGAAGCTGTAAGCGCCGAGGTCTTCGCCCAGCGTGGCCGCGGCCCAGTGCGCACCGCCGTCGGTGGACACCTCCACCTTGGCCACGCCGCAGTCACCGCCCATGGCGATGCCGGCGACCGCCACGCTGCTGCCGGGCGCCACGCGCTGGCCATCGGCCAGGTTGGTGACGAGGGCACGCGGCACCATGCGGCTGATCGGCACCTTGGGGAAATCGACCGTGCCCGGCTCGACATGGCCCCACTGCGTGTCGGGCACCTGGTAGGCCTTGGCCATCCAGAAGTTGTCGTCCTTCGCCGGAAGGATCTCGATGTCCGACAGCATCTTGACCCAGTAGGTCGAGTACCAGCCCGGCACGATCAGGCGCAGCGGAAAGCCGTTGAGCAGCGGCAGGCCTTCGCCATTCATGGCATAGGCGATCATCACCTCGCCATCGCCGGCATGATCGACGGCCAGCGACTTGCGGAACTTGGGCGCGTCGGCGACCAGCGGCTCGTCCAGACCGGCAAAGCGCACGTCGACGGCGCCGGGCTTGATCCCGGCCTTGGCCAGCACGTCCTTGAGGCGGACGCCGGTCCAGCGGGCATTGCCCATCGCCCCGTGTGCCCATTGCGCGCCCGGCACCGAGGGCTGGAACAGCCCGCGTGAATTGCCCGAGCACTGGTTGACCGCGACATATTCGATGGCCTCGAAATCGCGCATCAGGCTGGCAAGCGTCAGCGACAGCGGCCGCTCGACATGGCCGTGCACCGCCAGGCGATAGCTGGCGACGTCGATCGTCTCGGGGATCTGCGACCAGTGCCAGCGCACGTAGAAGCGGTCGTTGGGCGTGATGACCGAGGTATCAAACACCGAAAGCGGGGTTTCCAGCAGCGGCGGGCGCGTGCGCTGGAGGATCATCTCGCCTTTCTGCGGAAACTCGCTGGTTAGCGGGCGCAGCGCCGGCTTGCCCGGCAGGCGCAAGTCGACCTCGCGCGCGAGCAGCGGGCCGGCCCAGGCGGCCATGGCGCCGCTGGCGGCACCCGCCAGCAGACGGCGCCGCGAAAGCGCCGGGTGGGAAAGTGGGGGGCTGGCGTCGTCGTGCATGGGGGGAGGTGCCTGTCGTCAGCAGCTGGAAGGAAGGTGATGCTGCACCCCTATCCCATTCGGGGCAGGGATGCAGCATTCTGTCAATGGCAGGGGTCAGCGGCAAGCGTCAGATGGTCAGCGGGCCATGGCTGATGTGCGGCAGCACGTGGCGCGCGAACAGGTCGGCCTCCTGCGCATGGGGATAGCCCGAGAGGATGAACGCCTCGATCCCTTCGGCCTGGTAGGCGCGCAGCTTGGCGAGGACCTGGTCTGGCGTGCCGACGATCGCCGCGCCGCAACCCGAGCGGGCACGGCCGATGCCGGTCCACAGGTTGTCCTCGACATAGCCGTCGTTGCCCGCGGTCTGGCGCAGTTCGGCCTGGCGCTGGACCCCGAAGTTCTTGGCATCGAGCGACTGCTCGCGGATCGCGCGGCCGGCCTCGTCGTCCAGCTTGGACAGCAGGCGGTCGGCGTAGGCGCGGGCCTCCTCCTCGGTGTCGCGCACCACGACATGGACGCGGTAGCCGAACTTCAGCGTGCGGCCGAAGCGAGCAGCGCGGGCCTTCATATCGGCGATGGTTTCGCGCACCTTGTCCATCGTATCGGGCCACATCAGGTAGACGTCGCAGCCCTCGGCGGCGCATTCGCGCGCTTCGTGGCTGAGGCCACCGAAGTAAAACGCCGGGCAACGACCCGAGATCGTGCTGATGCGCGGCGGGTCGAGCTTGAGCTGGTAGAACTCGCCCTCGTGGTCCAGCGATTCCCCGTTGAGCAGGGTGCGCACGATCTTCATCACTTCGGTGGCGCGGGCATAGCGCGCGGCCGAGGTGATCTTCTCGCCCGGCATGTCGGACGAGATGATGTTGACATTGAGGCGCCCGGCGGTGCCATCGGCATTGGGACCGAGGATGCGATCAAGCGTGGCGATGCGGCGCGCCAGCTGGGGTGGCCAGTCCTCGCCGATGCGCGTCGCCCACAGCAGCTTGATCCGGCGCACCTGCGTCGCCACCGCCGCGGCGAAGGCGGTGGTGTCGAGCCCGAGGCTGTAGCCCGAGGGCAGCAGGATGTTGTCGAAGCCGCCTTCCTCGGCGCGCATCACGATGTTGCGGCAATGCTCCCAGCTCGACTTGAGATAGGGATCGTGAACGCCGAGGAACTCGTAGTCATCGTCGCAGAGCGCGGAAAACCACGCGATCTCGCACTGTTGCTGGGGGGTGATGTCGCTCATGGCAGCTTCTCTCCTCTCGCGGCGACGAGCACCGCATACCATTCTTCCCGGCTCCATTGCACCTTGAGGGCCTCGGCCCCCTCGGCGATGCGGGCCGGGTTTTGTGAACCGATGATGGGAATGATGCCGGCGGGGTGCGCCATCAGCCAGCTATAGGCGGCGACGGTGCGCGACACGCCCTGCGCGGCGGCGACGGCATCGAGCGCGGCGGCCACGGCCTTGTCCCGCGCGCTTTCCGGTGCGGCGAGGCGCCCGCCGCCCAGCGGCGACCACGCCATCGGGGTGAGGCCGAGCATCATCGCCTGGTCCAGCTCGCCGTTCTCGAAGCAGGTGATCCGCAGCGGGCTGATCTCGGGCTGGGTGGTGACCAGCTTGGTGCCGAGGAAGTGATTGAGTGCGGCGGTCTGCGCCATGGTGTAGTTCGACACGCCCAGCGCGCGCACCTTGCCCGCGGCCAGCGCATCGTCGAGCACGCGCGCCACTTCCTGGGGGTGGGAGAGGATATCGGGGCGGTGGATCTGGTAGAGGTCGATGGTATCGACCTTGAGGCGGCGCAGCGAGGCGTCGATCGCGCTGTTGAGGTAGTCGGCCGACTGGTCGTAGGGCAGCGGCGGCATGATCCCGCCCTTGCTGGCCAGCACCATGCGATCGCGCAAAGCCGGCTCGGCGGCCAGCACGTCACCCAGCAGCGCCTCGGCATCGCCGAAGCCGCCGGCCCCGTCGAAGCCATAGATGTCGGCGGTGTCGAGGAAGGTGATTCCGGCGTCGAGCGCAGCATGGACCAGCGCGGCGGCCTCGGCGGCGGTGCGACCGTTCTCGGCGAGGCGCCACATGCCCCAGGCGATGGGCGATACGGTCAAGGGCCCGAGCGTGCGGGTGGCGGGGGGAAGGGGTAGCTGGCTCATGGGTTCTTCCTGGATGGCGCCGCGACGGACGCACGTTCGACGAGAGTGTGGGGCAGGCGGCGATGGGTGATGTCGCCGCCGGCGATGAGGATTTCGGTGGCCGTGCGCGCAAGCTCGGCCATCGGCTGGTGGATCGTGGTCAGCGCCGGCCAGACGGTGCGTGCCAGCGTCGTGTCGTCGAAGCCGGCGACCGATAACTGGTCGGGCAGGGTCATGCCGCGCCCATGCGCCACAGAGAGCACGCCTGCGGCCATGTCGTCGTTCGAGGCGAAGATCGCGGTGGGCGGGTGGGGTTGGTCGAGCAGCAGGGCGGCGGCCGCCGCGCCGCTCTCGAAGTCGAAGGCGCCGGGCATGACCAGCTGCGGCTCGAACATGATCCCGGCGCGGTCGAGCGCGCGGCGATAGCCGAACAGGCGATCATCGCTCGCCATGTGGTTGGGGTGGCCCTTGACGAAGCCGATGCGCCGGTGCCCCCGGTTGATGAGGTGCGTGGTCATGTCGTCCGCCGCCTGGGCATCGTCCATGAACACCGACGAGGTCAGCGCGTGGTTGGTGCCGGGCGAGATCCGCACGAACGGGACATCGAGCGCGTCGAGCGCCTGCAGCACGCCGACGCAGTCGGTGACGGGCGAGGACAGGATGATCCCGTCGACATGCGTCTCGCTGACGAGGCCGCGCACTTGTTCGCCAACGTCCGGATCGGCGACGTCGACCGGCTGCGCAATCAGGCGGATGCCGTTTGCCTTGCAGAAGTCCCAGCACCCGGTCTGGATCTGGAACATGTAGTAGGGGCTGTGATTGTCGTAGATCAGCGCCACCTGGTTGGACTTCGACCCGCTGAGGATGCGCGCGGCGATCGAGGGGCGGAAGTCGAGCTCCTGCATCGCCCGCTCGACCTTCTCGCGCATCGCGGCGCTGACGTAGGGGTGGCCGTTCAGCACGCGGCTGACCGTCTTCACCGCCACGCCGGCGCGCGTTGCCACATCGCGGATGTTGGCCCTTTCGCTCATTCGATCCCGATCTCCCTAAGGCCCGCGAACAGCGCGGCAAAGGCGCTGTCCGGGCGGTAGAACACGGGAGGATGCCCGATGGGCGCGGCGATGTCATGCGTGCCGGGCGCGAAGTCCTCGCCACTCCAGGCATGGCGCCACGGCCCCGTGCCGGGCAGCACCACGCGGCGGCTGGTCGCGCCTTCCTCGATCACCGGCGCCACCATGAGGTCGGCGCCATAGAGAAACTGGTCCTGCACGCCGTAGAGGTCCGGCTCGTCGGCATGGTGCAGGAACAGCGGGCGCTGCACCGGCAGGCCGGTCGCCACCGCCTCGTCGCACAAGGCGCGGACGTAGGGCGCGAGATGCGCATGGACCCGGCTCCACCGGGCGAAGCAGGCGAGCAACTCGGGGGTGGAATCGTACTGCAGGTTGTCGTCGGGGCGATTGCCCTCGTGGCTGCGCAGCACCGGGGCGAAGGCGGCCAGCTCGCACCAGCGCAGCATCAGCTCCTCGCTGCGCACATTCCCGTGCAGTGATGTGTACCCGCCGCAATCCGAATGGCTGTAGGCATTGCCGACCAGGCCCGCCGACAGCGCGCCGGTGATGACCGTGCCGATCCCGTCATGGCGCGTGAAGTCGACCGACTGGTCGCCCGCCCACAGCAGCGGGCAATGGCCCGACACGCCGCTGAAGCCGGCGCGCATGAAGAACACGGCATCGCCCTGCCGCCCGCGCATCGCCAGCGCGCGGTCGTTGACCTTGGCCCACAGCACCGGCCACAGGTTGTGCGCCTCCATCGCGTCGATCCCGCTGGCCAAGCGCACATCGGTCGGCAGGTATTCGCCGAAGTCCGCCATCCAGCCGTCGATGCCGATGTCGAGCATCTCCTCGCACAGAATGCGGCGGGCGAACCACTCGCACGTCTCCTCGCGGGTGAAGTCGAGCACGCCGCAATCGAACTCGCCGAAGTCGACGAGATAGGGCTCGTCGGCATCCAGCCGCAGGCACAGGTGCCCGCCCTCGCACGCTTCGCGGTACAGCACGCCGTCGACCGCGAGGTAGGGGTTGGCATAAGCCAGGAAGCGGATGCCGCGCGCGTTCAGGTCCTTGATCCGCGCGGGCAGATCGGGATAGCGGGTCTCGCTGCGCTGCCAGTCCCAGAACAGGCGGCGCCCGAAGCTGGTCTCGCGGATCCCGGCCCAGTCCTCGCACCACAGGCCCGACACCGCCGTGCCCGCGGCGATGAAGGCATCGAGCCGGTCGAAGCTGCGCGTGCCCTGCTTGAGGCCGACGATGGCGCCGCCGATCGCCCAGTCGGGCAGCGGGGCAGGGCGGCCGAAGCGGGTGGACAGCGCACTCACCAGGTCGCGCGGGTTGTCGGCGGCAAAGATCTCGAACCGCGCGGTGGAGGCCCAGACCTCGACCGTATGGCGTGCCGGGTCAGTGAAATCGAGCACGCTGTAGACACTGGCATCGAGGTGCACCGCCAGCCAGCGCGAGGTCAGGAAGGTCGGCTGCGGGTAATTGGTGTTCCAGTAATCGCCGCCGGCCATGCCGGTCTCGTCCATCAGCCGGGTCAGCGCGGTCGACTTGTCGCGGCCGACGCCGGGCTCGCTGGTCCACATCGGGAAGCGGCGGCCATTGAGCGCCAGATAGCTCATCTGCTCGCCGCCGCCCCACACGGTCTCGCCAGCCTGGGCATGAAGGTGCAGCCACAGCCGGTCGTAGCCGGGCAGCAGCGACGTGACCGTCACTGCGGCGTCCTCGATCACCAGCCTGGCGACGGCGGCATCGCCATCGAGCAGGTCGATCGTGGTGTCGTCGATGCAGGCCCAGCCGGTGGGGGTCACGGCGTCGAACGGCGCATCCTCGATGCGGAAGTTGCCACGCAGCATGGTGACGTCGCTCTTGCCGCGCGCCATGACCAGCGCAGGACAGGCCGGGCTATGCCGCAAGACCACATGGCCGTCATGCTGGATCGAAAACTCGGACTGATCGCCGCTGATTCGCACTCTCATCGCGCTCCCGCACCCTGTCTTTACCCGATCCGGTCGGCGGTTGCCCTGATTGCCGGATGGCGCGGCCGTCGTTCGGCCTGCGGTATGACACCGCTTGACATATCCAGCGCCGAACGGCAAATCAACCGTCAATCGCGGCATTTCAATAACGCTATGCGAAACCTGATTGGGTGGTATGGGGCAAATCCGTCCATCCTGCAGGGGAGGAGAGAGGACCCATGAGAGTGAAGTATTGCAGCCTGCTGACGTTGCCGCTCCTGGCGCTGGTTTCCGCGCCGGCCATGGCGCAAGAGGGTGCCCCTGCGGCCGCTCCTGCCGAGGCCGCACCGTCCGGCGAAATCGTCGTCACCGCGCAGAAGCGCTCCGAATCGCTGCACAGCGTGCCGGTCGCCGTCTCGGTGGTCTCGGGCGCCGCACTGTCGGCCGCCGCGCGTCCCAGCCTGGAAACCGCGGCTCAGCTCGTGCCCGCGCTCAACTTCCAGAAGTCGGGCACCACGCTCAACCAGACGATCTACCTGCGCGGCGTCGGCACCGCGACCTTCTCGATCGCGGGCGAACCCTCGGTCTCGACCGTCGTCGACGGCGTGGTCTATGCCCGCTCGGGCGAGGCGTTCAGCGACCTCGTCGACATCGCCCAGCTCGAAGTGCTGCGCGGCCCGCAGGGCACGCTGTTCGGCAAGAACGCGTCGGCCGGCGTCATCAACATCACCAGCCAGATGCCCAAGAACGAGTTTTCGGGCAGCGTCGATGCCAGCTATTTCGAGGGCAATGAATGGCGCGTGAAGGGCACGATCAATGCCCCCCTCGGCAAGGACCTGTCGGCGCGCGTCTCGGGCTTCGTCAGCCAGTACGACGGCAACATCTACAACCAGGCCAGCAAGTCCAAGGTCAACGGCTACAAGCACACCGGCGTGCGCGGCCAGCTGCTCTATGACCCGGGCTCGGCGATCAAGATCTACGTCGCGGCCGACTATCACCGCAACAACGACGACTGCTGCGCCGACATCATCGCCACGGGCCCGCTGACCGCTGCCGGCGCGCCGGGCACCAGCCTGGCCTTCAACGTGTTGCCGACCCCGCGCGGCACCGACACGCGCGAGATCAACCAGGACCTCGTCACCCGCACCCGCGAAAACGGCTGGGGCGTCTCGGGCCAGGCCGACATCGAGGTCGGCACGCATACGCTGACTAGCATCACCGCCTATCGCGTGTGGAACAACACCGAGATCCGCGACGGTGACTGGCTCGACCGCGCCTATGTCGGTTTCAACCAGCTGCACGACACCGGCCCGCAGCACTCGACGACGTTCAGCCAGGAACTGCGCCTGACCTCGCCCGCGAACCAGACGCTCAGCTACGTGCTCGGCGCCTATTACTCGCGCGCCTTCTCCGAGCGCGTGTTCACCCGCCGCGACGTGGTCTGCACCGCCGCGCCGGGCGCGCCCACCGGCGTGCTGATCCCCTGCGGCGGCGTCGGCGCCAACCCGTCGACCTTCCCGACCGCCACCGCCGACTTCGGCTCGACCTTCAAGAACGTCGCGCTGTTCGGCCAGGCCACGCTGCGCCTTGCCGACAACGTCCGCGTGGTGGGCGGCCTGCGCTACACGCATGACGAGCTCGATGTCTTCCACAAGCGTGCGACCACGCTGACCGGCCCCGGCATCAACGGCAACTTCGACCAGGGCGTGTTCAACGCCTACAACGCGCTCGTCGCTGCCGGCGCGACGCCGACCGCCGCCGCCAGCGCCGCGATCGCCTCGTCCAACGGCGTGCCGTTCCGCACCAGCACCAGCAACGACAACCTGTCGGGCAAGGGCGTGCTGCAGGTCGATCTCAGCCGCGCGGTCATGGCGTACGCCAGCTACGCCCGCGGCTACAAGGGCCCGGCCTACAACATCTTCTTCAACCTGACGCCGACCGGCACCAACTCGATCTCGCCCGAAACCTCGGACGCGTTCGAAGCCGGCCTGAAGAACAACCTGTTCGGCGGCGCGCTCTCGCTCAACATCGCCGGGTTCTACGCCAAGTATCACAACTTCCAGGCAAATAACCCCGATCTCGTGGCGGGCGTAGTGGTCACGCGCTTCACCAACGCGGGCGAAGTCTCGACCCGCGGCGTCGAGGCGGACCTGACCTGGCGCGTCGGGCCGGACACCTCGGTCAACGGCGGCATGGCCTACACCGATGCCCACGTGAACAAGTTCTTCGCCGCGCCTGGTGCCGCCTCCACGGCGATCATGCCCTCGGGGACGCCGCTGGCCTATGCGCCCAAGTGGAAGGGCTCGCTCGCCGTGGATCACCGCGAGCGCACAGGCGGCTCGGTCGACTTCTTCGTCGGCGGGCAGGTCAACTTCCAGTCGAGCCAGCTCTCACTGTTCTCGACCGACCCGATCCAGCGCCAGTTCGGAACGATCGGCGCCTATGCCCTGGCCAACGTCCAGGCCGGCATCGTCGCCCCCGACGACCACTGGAAGCTGACGGTGCAGGTGCGCAACGTGTTCGACCAGTCCTATGCCGCCGCCATTATCAACGGCGGCCCGGGCGGCAGCTATCGCTACCAGATCCCGCGCGACGCAGACCGTTACACCGGCGTCTCGGCCAGCTATCGCTTCTGATCCCTGCCGAACAGGGTACCACTCAGGGGCCGCACCAGCGATGGTGCGGCCCCGTTTTTGTGTCATGCCGTGGCGCCACGACTGCTCTGCCGGAAGGGGGGGCGGGGCCGTGGGGCGCCTGCGACGGCGCAGTTGCAGTCTGGGAGGCCAAGTTTGTCTTGCTTCGGCCAGATCGGTGATGAACATGTCCGGCATCAAGGGGGGCTACGATGACGAATGAGAGGGATCAGGGGAAGCTGGAGCGGCTGACCTTCTTTTCGGATGCCGTGTTCGCGATCGCCATGACTTTGCTGGTAATCGAGGTCCGCCTCCCGGAAATGGAGGCAGCGACCGAGCGTGGACTGGCGCAGGCTCTTCTCGATCTCGTGCCCAACTACATCGGCTTTATCATCAGCTTTCTCGTCATCGGCCGCTTCTGGTCCGGTCACCATCGCCTGATGGCGATGATCGAAGCGGCCAACCCGCGGCTGGTTCGCGCAAACCTCATGTTGCTGATGGCGATCGCCTTCATGCCGTTTCCGACGGCCGTGCTGAGTGACTACTCGTCGCTGCGGGTCGCGATCGGTTTCTATACTATCTATCTGCTCGTTCTCGGTCTGGTGAACGTGGGTGTGATCCGCATCGCGTTGCGCCATCTGGTGCACAACGACCCGAGCGTCGCATCGGATGCGAGGCAATTGCAACGCTCCATGTGGTCCCCGGTGTTGATCGCCGCCGCGGGATTTATTGCTGGTATGGTTTCACCAGCTCTCGGCGTGCTGGCCATGATCGTGGCGACGCCGATCGTCCTCCTGGCTCTATCCAGGCTTGGCGGTCGATCTGCTGCCAACGGTGAAAGCGCATGAGCGACATGGCATTCCATCGCCCTCAGCGTATCGATCGCGTACTCTCTATCGGGGCCATCGTGCTGTTCGCGGCCGCGGCCGCGGCAATTATCCGCGGACGCCAGGAGTGGCATCTCGTGTCGCCATTGATCTGGCTTCATTTGCTGACCGTGCTCGTCGCGACGGCCCTCACGCCGGTGATGCTACTGCGCGTGCGCGGCGATCGGCGTCATCGCACGACCGGAAAAATCTGGATCGTGTCGATGATCTCGACCGCCATCACTTCGCTGTTCATCCACGTGTCCGGGCCGGGCCGGTTCAGCATCATCCACCTGCTCTCGCTCTGGACGCTGGTGCAGGTCCCGCTGATCTGGTGGACGGCGCGGAACCACAACGTTGCCCGGCATCGCCGCGCCGTGCACGGCATGGTCATCGGCGCGCTGCTGGTGGCCGGCTTTTTCACCTTCCCGTTTCATCGCCTGCTCGGGGACTGGCTTTTCGGTTGATCGACAGAGCCTGAAAAGGCTGCGGCTGCGGCCCGTTACGCCTCCGCCGCCACCATCACCGGCACCACCAGCCTGATCCAGCCTAGCGCGAGGAGGTAGGCCGCGCCGCAATAGGCGAACATCGGCAGGTAGCCGAAGCCGTTGGACAAGGACCAGCCGGCCAGCTCGATCACGCCCATGCCGGCCAGGTTGCCGGCCACCGCGCCCAGCGCGATGACGCTGGCGACGCGTGCGGCGGGGACGATTTCGGTCGCCATGCCGAAGATGTTGGTCGAGAAGCCCTGGTGCGCGAAAAGGCCGCAGCCGATCAGCAGCGCGGCGATCCACACGTTGTGGGTCAGCAGCGCCAGCGGCATTGCCAGCACGACCAGCGCGAAGAACAGCATCGCCCGCTTGCGCGCGGCATCGAGGCTCAGGCCCCGGGCGCGCAGGCGCGGCATCAGGCCGCCGCCGGTCAGCGCTCCGCAGGCCGCGAGCGTGAACACCAGCGCCACCGGCCAGCCCAGCTTGGCCTGGCTCACCCCGAACACGCGGTTGAAGAAGTCGGGCATCCAGAACAGCACGAACCACCACACGCCATCGCTGAAGAACTTGGCGCCGATGATCGCCCAGGTGCTGCGTGCGCGCAGCAGCACGCCCCATTGCACAGGCGCGCGCTCGGGCGCGGCGACCACCGGCTCGAGATTGCGCGTGCCCCACCACCAGGCGAGGAGCCACACCAGCCCCAGCGCCCCGGTGACGATGAAGGCCGCCTGCCAGCCAAAGGCCACGGCGAACGGCGGGATGATCAGCGGGGTGAGGATCGCGCCGATGTTGGGGGCGGTGTTGATGACGCCCAGCGCCTGGTTGCGCCGCTCGGGCGGGATATAGAGCGTAGCCGCCTTGACCCCGGCGGGCGTGCTGACCGTCTCGCCCACCGCCAGCACGACGCGCGCGGTGACGAACTGCTGGACGTTGGCGGCGAAGGCATGGGCCATGCCGGCCAGGCTCCACACCGTGACCGCCACGCCATAGGCGACGCGCACCCCCAGCCGGTCGATGAACCAGCCGACGAAGACCAGCGCAGTGGCCGCAGCGAACTGGAAGGCCGAGCCCAAGTGCGCAAAATCGCCGTCGTTCCACTGGAACGTCGCCTGCAGTGTCGGCTTGAGCAGCGCGACGACCTGCCGGTCGACATAGTTGAGCGCGTTGCCGGCGAACAATAGCGCCACCAGGCCGATCGCCATGGCCGACGAGGCCTGCCTTGCTGCGGGTTTCATGCGCTCTCCCTCTTTCGCGGACGCGGCGGCATCAAAGCCGCGGTAGCCCCGCCCGTCCTTTGGCCTTGCAAGATAGCGGCTTTGCGGGATAAGGAAAGTCCAATATGACACCGTAGGACATAACGGTCACGCCATGGCGCGTCAGCCGGTCCTGCCCAACGAGAAGCCGGGGAAAGATGCACGAAACGCCCGATCCGTCGCTCCGCCCATCGACGCCGCCGCCCTTATGGGCCGGCGACCTGTTCGGCGAGACGCAGCTGGTGGAGGCGGCGCCGGCGCCGCCAGCCCGCTGGCGCCAACTGGTGCCGGGGCTTGCCATCAGCGGGATCGTCAGTGCCGCCGCGGCTTGGTTCAGCGATCACTACGGCATGCCAATCATCCTCATGGGGCTGATCCTGGGCCTGGCGATGCAGTTCGTCTCGGCCGACCCGCGCACCGGGCCGGGGCTGGAATTCGTCGGGCGCCGCTGCCTGCGGTGGGGCATCGTGCTGCTGGGCTTCCAGGTCACGCTGATGCAGATCGGCGCGCTCGGCATCGGTCCGTTCGCGGCGCTGCTGGTGGTCATGGCCGCCGCGATCGCCGCCGCGCTGATCGGGGCAAGGCTAGCCGGGCAGAACGTCGCCATCGGCATTCTTGCGGGCGGCGCCACCGCGATCTGCGGTGCCTCGGCCGCGCTGGCCCTGTATGGCGTGATCGGACGCGAGCGGGTGAGCCAGGCCCAGTTCACGCTCACCCTGGTGGTGGTCTCGATCGCCAGCGCGCTGGCGATGATCGCCTATCCCGAGATCGCGCGCCTTGCGCATTTTGATGCGCGCCAGGCCGGATTCCTTACCGGCGCGGCGATCCACGATGTCGCGCAATCGATCGGCGGGGGCTATGCCGTGTCGAACGCCGCTGGCGCTGCGGCCACGGTGGTCAAGCTGACCCGCGTGGCGCTGCTCGGCCCGCTCGTGGCGCTGGCCGCCGTCGCCATCGGCCGGCTCGATCCGCGCGGTGACGACGGCTCGCCGTGGAAGGCATTGGCGCTGCCGCCCTTCATCCTCGCCTTCCTCGGTCTGGTCCTCGTCAACTCGTTCGTCCCCGTGCCCGAGGTCATCAGCGCCAATGCCCTGATCCTGTCGAAGGGCATGCTGCTGCTGGCCGTGACCGCCACGGCGATGCGCACGCGCACCGACCTCATCCTCCAGCTCGGCTGGTCGTCGGTCATGCCGGTGCTCGCCGCGACGGCGACCTCGTTCGTGGTCGCGTTCCTGTTCGCCTTCCAGGTGATCAGCTGACGGCTGGTGCGGCGCGAGCGGCGCGCCCGCTGCTCGCTCAGGCCGCGCGCTTGTCGCCCAACGCATAGGCCCGGCAATGCTCGAGGTAACCCGCCTCGTGCAGCGCGGCGAGTTCCACCACCGCGCGCCATAGCCAGCGCGGCGCATCGAGCGTCGGACCGTGGCTGTTGGCCAGCGTCGCATGCCACTCGGCACGGGTGCTTACATCCATCTGACGGGCATGGGCCTTGCCCACCACGCCCGCGAGATAGCGCGCCGAGGCGATCGCTTCCTTGCGGCTGAACTGCTCGACCTCGATCTTGAGGTCCTGCGGCATCAGCTCACGCACGAAGACCGACTTGCCCAGCATCGTCCCCGCCGCGATCCGCTCGCCAAGGTTGGGCGATAGCGCGCGCGCGCCGGCGACCACGCGGTCGGCCGGGGTATCGGGCATCGTCACACCGGGCGCGTGCGGCGCGACGCTGGCCACCGCTTCCTTGACATCCATCAGGCCGAGCCGTTCGCGCCCGTCTCCGTTCTCGTCGTCGCGATCGCGGATGCCGACCAGCACGGCATAGCGAACGAGGCCGAGCGAACTGCAGCCCTTGCGCCAGTAGGCCGCGTCATGGATCGTCAGCATGCTGTCCTCGGGCGAATCGAAGGCGGTCATCGCCAGATGCCGCACCGCCGGCTCCTCCATCAGCGCCATGAGGGCTGCGCGCTCGTCGGCGGTGATCGGCCAGTATTTGCGGCCGAGCGGGATCGTCGGCCGGGCATCGGCGATGCGCTCGCGCGCCAGGTGCTTCCACCGCCGCCGCATCGCCCGGCGCCGCACCACGCGCACCACGCTCGATTCCGGCTCGGGTACGGCGGCCGGCGTATCGTCGGCTTCGGGCAGGAAGGCGGCCTCGTAGGCATCCGCCATGGCCTCGATCATCGTCGCGGAGACCACCCCGGGCAGGTCCGAGCCGCGCACCGCGGTCTGCAGGCTGAGCGCCAGGCGCACGAGATCGTGCGCGGGATTGCCGATGACCGTCTGGTCGAGATCGCGGATCTGCATCGCCACCTCGCCGCGGGAATCGGCCAGCGGCCCCATGTTGCCCAGGTGGCAATCGCCGCAGATCCAGATCGCCGGACCCTGCGGAATGGCGTCGGCGACGCTCGAGGCGTCCAGCCACTGATAGAACCGCGCGGTATTGCCCCGGACGTAGGCATGCGTCGACTGCGCCATCTTCAGCTGCCGCGTCGCCGTCAACACGGCCTGCCGCTCCTGCGGCTCGGTATATTTGCTCATCCGGACATGTTCCAAGTTCGCGCGGCAGCCCGCGTCGGATCCCCAGCGCGAAATGGTGCGCGCAGGCGAAGGTTCCCGGCGACGGACGGATGAGGGCGCGTGCCGCGCTGTGCTGGTGGTAAAGTATCGAGGATCGCGAGAGCACCGGGAGGTGCTGGTGGTGCCGCTTACAGGACTCGAACCTGTGACCCCCGCATTACGAATGCGATGCTCTACCAACTGAGCTAAAGCGGCTTGGCCTCGATGGGCTGGCGGCGCGATTAGCGGGGGTGCGGGGGGAATGCAATGGCTTTTCGCGACCGGCAGGGCGCGAAGCGGTGGATATCTCGTTGCCGGCCCCGCGGTTCGCCGCGCCCCCGGCAGGCGTGCAGGGGGCTAGCCGGGCGCTGCCGCGATGCCTTGTGGAGAACCTTGGACAAGCGGCAAAAAGGCGGTTGACGTTTCGCCGCCTCCCGCCTAACTGCCCGCCCTACCGTGCGTCGCCAGACGCGCCGGGCCCCTTGGGGCGGAGTAGCTCAGTCGGTTAGAGCAGCGGAATCATAATCCGCGTGTCGGGGGTTCGAGTCCCTCCTCCGCTACCATTCTTCCTGAGATGATGGTTTCAAGCCCCCTGTAGCCGGCGGCACTCGGCATAAAGCCGCGGCGCGATTGCGCGCGCCGCTGGTGCCGCTCTTACGTCCCCGTTTCTTGTCCCCGCCACAAAACCGCCCCGGCCGGCGCGTGCCGGTGGCCGGGGCGGCTGTTCGCCCGTTCAGGGGCAGGGGTCGGGGATTTCGCGGTGGACCGCCTCGATCGCGGCGAGCGCTTCGGCGGGCAGGGTGACGGCGGCACTGGCGAGGGCGATCTTGAGTTGTTCGATCGAGGTCGCGCCGATGATGTTGGCGGTCACGAACGGTCGTGAATTGACGAAGGCCAGCGCGAGCGTCGCGGGATCGAGGCCGAAGGCGTGGGCGATCGCGACGTACCGGGCCGAGGCTGGGGCCTGTCCGGGGCTGTCGTAGCGCACGAACTGGTTGGCCACCGCGCGGCGCGAGCCGGGCGGGATGACGCCGCCGAGGTACTTGCCCGTCAGGTTGCCGCCCGCGAGCGGGGAATAGGCGAGCAGGCCGACCTGTTCGTGCAGCGCGAATTCGGCGAGGCCGATCTCGAAGATGCGGTTGAGCAGGTTGTAGGCGTTCTGGATCGAGGCGATCCGTGTCAGGCCAGTCTCGCGCGCGATGCGTAGGTATTCGGCCACGCCCCACGGGGTTTCGTTCGACACGCCCACGGCGCGAATCTTGCCCGCCTTGACCAGGCCGTCGAGCGCCTCGAGCGTTTCGGCAAGCGGCGTGGTGTCCGCGGCATTGCCCAGCTGCGTCAGGCCGCGCCCGCCGAACGAGGGGACAGGGCGCTCGGGCCAATGCACCTGGTACAGGTCGATATAGTCGGTACGCAGGCGCCGCAGGCTGCCGTCGACGGCGGCCTCGATATTCGCCCGGTCGAGCCGGTTGTCACCGCCGCGAAAGCGCCGCACCGGATCGCGCGACGGGCCTGCGACCTTGGTGGCGAGGATGACGTCGTCGCGCCGGCCGCGGGCGGAAAGCCAGGTGCCGATATATTCCTCGGTCCGCCCCGTCGTCTCCGCCGCGACCGGGGTGACGGGATAGGCTTCGGCGGTGTCGATGAAGTTGACGCCTTCGCCGATCGCCAGGTCAAGCTGGGCGTGGGCTTCGGCTTCGGTGTTCTGCGAACCCCAGGTCATTGTGCCGAGGCAGATGACGCTGACGTCCAGCCCGGTCCGCCCTAACTTGCGATATTCCATGGTCTTGGCCTTCCTTCGGTGATCGTGCAGGGATCGCCCGCCGGGATCGCCTTGGCAAGACCGCGCTCGCGCCGGCATTGGGCGAAACATGCCGGTCGGGCCTCGCCACGACGAGCCGCAAGTGGCAGCCGCACGGCGCGTGCCTTAGCGCCGTGCGTGGCTGAACCCTTATGACGAGTTCCAAACACCCGTTGAGAAAGCGTCACCCGTAGCGGTGGATCCGCGCGCGCCGCAGGATACGGTCCTCCAGCGAATAGTAGAGCCAGATCGCGTCGCCCTCGACGAGGCACGAGGCGGCGAATGCGATGTCGGTGGCATCGCGCGTCTTGGCGGGCGGCGGCATCAGGATGGGCTCGAGCCCACGGCCCGTCACGCGGCTGAAGTCGGGCGCGAAGCTGATCCAGCCGATCCGCCAGCGCGCATCGGCGGTGGCGCCGTTGTAGAACATGACCGGGTCTTGCCCCGGCACCTGGACGATCGGACCGGTCGAGAGGTGCCAGTTGTCCCACGAATCCTCGCGGATCGGGAAGGGGTCGTCGGTGACTGTCCAGGGTCCCTCGGCGCTTGGCCCGACCGCCATGCCGATGCGCGAGGCGTTGTCGCGCGCATATTCGTAGAACAGGCGGAACTGGCCGTCGCTGCCCTGCGCAACCGTCGCTTCCTTGATGTTGCCCTCGCCCTCGGGCGCCTTGAGCATGACCCGCTGTTCCTGCAGGTTGTCGAGGCTGGGGCCCTTGGCGACGAGAAGCGAGCCCTGGCTGCGCGCGGCATCGACGCCGGTGTAGAACACGAGATAGGCGCCGTCCTCGCCATGCACCACGGTCGGGTCCTCGCAGCCGCCGGCGTCGTCGACGTTGGGGCCGGGGACGATCGCAGGATCGTCGCGCATGGTGAAGTGCAGGCCATCATCGGAATCGCCGCCCCAGATGATCCCGGTAGGATCGTGCGGGCCGAGCGGGTTGGGCACCACGCGCACCAGCATCCGCGTGACCGCACCTTCGGTCCACACGAAGGGGCTCATCAGGTCGTACCCGGCAAGGCGGCCGTCGGGCCCGGCGATGTCGAGCGTGACGGTTTCGAGGGCTTCGACGACATAGGCGACCACGGCTCAGGCGCCCTGTGCGACGGTGAGCGACAGGCCCCCGTCGATCGTGACGGTGCTGCCGGTGATGTAGTCGGCGGCGGGGGAGAGCAGGAACAGGACGAGCGTGGCGACGTCCGCGCCGGTACCCGCGCGGCCCCAGGGGATGGCCGCTTCCTTGCGGCGGCGCTCTTCGGGATCGTCCATCGCGCTCTGGTTCATCGGCGTCAGGATCATGCCCGGGGCCACGCCGTTCACCGCGATGCGCTGGGGCGCCAGCTCGAGTGCGAGCGTGGCGGTGAGCTGGGCAAGGCCGCCCTTGGCGGCATCGTAGTCCACTGCGCCGGCACGCGGCGCACGTTCGTGGATCGAGGAGATGTTGACGATGCGACCGGGCTGGTCGGCTGCTTCCAGCGCGCGGACCATGCGGCGGCAGGTGAGGAACGGGCCGTAGAGATCGCTGCGCACGATGCGGTCGAACTGGGCGAGCGGCATGTCGCGCAGCATCGTGCCCGACATATTGAGCCCCGCCGAGTTGACCAGCAGCGTCACGGTCCCGAACGCATGCTCGGCCGCGGTGAACAGCGCCTCGATCGCGGCCTCGTCGGTCACGTCGGTCTGCACCGCCAGCGCGCGGCCGCCGGCATCGCTGATCGCCGTGGCCGTGGCCTCGGATGCGGCCTCGTCCGAATGCCAGGTAAACACCACCGGCACGCCGGCGGCGGCCAGCGCGATGGCGCAGGCGCGCCCGATGCCGGAGTCTCCCCCGGTCACGATGGCGACGGAAGCGGCGGGAAAGCAAGGGTTTGAATGGGTCATTGCGCCATAACCCGCAAGGCGGGCGATCGTGCCCGTCGCCAATTGTCGCAGCCGGGGAGGGGAAGGGGGCGACCCCAGCCGGGCGGGCGTTCCGGTCCGGTTCAGGCAGGCCGGCGCACGAGGCCGTTTCCGTCCGGAGACCGTCACGCAACCCGAGATACGGAAGAGACTGACCATGCGTACAGCCAAGCTCAACGCGTTCGGCGCCTGCAGGGCGCTCGTGCTCGCCGCGGCCCTAGTGGCCGGCCCGGTCATCGCCGGTGCCGCCCATGCCCAGGCGATCGACCCCTACCAGCCGATGAACGATGGCTCGGAGCAGGCCTCGGCCACGGTTCCGCCGGGCGTGGTGGCGCCGGGCTACGACCCGGGCGTGCGCGCCGCCAATGCGCGCGAGGGTGAGGCGCTGGCGACCGAGAACCGGGAGGCTGCGGCCGAGGCGGCGCAGGATCGGTCGGCCTACCAGGCGGCGGTGCAGGACTACCATCAGGCCGTGGCGCAGCGCCGGCAGGCGATCGCGCGCATCCACGCCACCCAGGCGCGCCGCGATGCCGCCTATGGCCAGGCCATGGCCGACTGGCATGCGCAAGTGGACGCCTGCCACAACGGCAACCATCGCGCCTGCGTGGCACCGCCTGCGGGCTGAGGCCTCGCTCCGTTCGTTATCCTCGTATCGTCAGCGTGCCCGGCCGCGCAGGAACAGTGCCACGACCTCCGCCGCATGGACCGCGATCGCGCGGTCATCCAGCGGCGGGGCGACGGCGTAGAGCTGGCGACTGACCAGCCCCGACAGCGCGAGGTCGAGGAAGCGCACCGCATCGCCCGGCGCATCCGCACAGGCGAGCAGGCCTTGCGCGGTCCAGCTCGCCAGTTGGCCGGCCAGCAAGTGCTGCATCGGCTCGGTCACGAGGTTGCGATAGATCGCGCCGACCTCGGGAAACGCGGTGCCCTCGGCGATCGCCATGCGCCCGACGAAGATGTTCTCGTCGCGCGTGATCCATGCGGCGGCATGCATGGTGAAGCCGGTAAGCCAGGGCTCCGGCGCGGCGCACGCGCGCCACGGGCCATCGCCACTCCATCCTTGCGCGATGCGCTCCACCACCGCCGCGAACAGCGCCTTCTTGGTGGGGTAATAGCGGAACATCGTGGGTTTGGAGCCGCCAAAGCGCTCGAGGATCCGGTTGGTGCTGGCCGCGGCGAAGCCGTGGGCGGTGAACTCGGCCTGTGCGGCGTCGAGGATGCGCTGGCGCACCACCGCCGGTTTGCGGCTGACGGGGGCTTTGCTTTCCACTACGGCCATGCTAAAGAAACCACCTGGTTTATATATCGCGAGGGAGAGCGATCATGGCAACGAACGACTTCGTCCGCAACGCATGGTACATGGCCGCCTGGGCCGAGGAAGTGCCCGAGGGCGGCTTCCTGCCGCGCAAGCTGCTCGGCCAGCCATGGTTGCTGTGGCAGCGCAGCGACGGCGAATGGGTGATGAACGCGGATCGCTGTCCGCACCGCTTCGTGCCGCTGAGCCGCGGCAAGCGCGAGGGCGACGTGCTGCGCTGCGGCTACCATGGCCTGGGCTTCGACAGCACCGGCGCCTGCGTGCTCAACCCGTTCGGGGGCGACGTGCCGCCGGGCGCAAAGGTCGCGACGCTGCCCGTGGTCGAGCGCCATGGCGCGCTGTGGTTCTGGCCCGGAGAGGCCGACCTGGCGGACCCTGCGCAGATCCCCGACTTCGCCTTCGTCACCGGCCCCGACCATGTGCGCGGCGTCCTGGTGATGGATGCGGGCTACGAGCTGATCGCCGACAACCTCATGGACCTCAGCCATGCCGAGTTTCTCCACGTCGAGACCTTCGGCGTGAACGGCGCGCTGCTCAACTACGGGGTGCAGACCGTCGAGCAGGACGAGACCGGCGCGATCTGGAACAAGTGGGACATGGACGGCTCGGAGCCGCCGGCCTGGGCTGCGCCGATGCTGCAGCCGGGCGAGCGCATCGACCAGTGGATCCACATCCGCTGGCATGCCCCTGCGACCATGGCTTTGTTTGTCGGCCTTGCCCGGCAGAACACCGACCGCAGCGAATTCGTCGTGCCGCCGATGTCGAACCCGCACATCCTCACGCCCGAGACGGCGACCTCGACGCACTATTTCTACACCCGCCAGCCGGGCGAGGAGTCGATCGAGATGGTGCGCCGCGTGTTCCTCGAGGAAGACGAGCCGATGGTGCGCGCCGCGCAGGACGCCATGGACGGGCAGGATTTCTGGGACCTGCGCCCCGTGATCCTGGCTTCGGACGCTGCGGCGATCCGGGCGCGCAGGCGGCTCATGCAGATGCGCCGGGCGGAGGCGGTCGAGGCCTGACCCGACGCGTTAATAGGGTGGGTTTTGGGCCGCCACCCCCAACCCCCTCCTCTGAAGAGGAGGGGGCTATGCGCCGCCGCCCGTCCCGACTCACTTGACCACCGCTGTGAATGCTGCGATTTGCCGCTGCACAAAATAGCGGGAATGAACCCGCCAGGCATACGAGCGCCAAGGCGCCACGGGGCCGTAGGATAGGATGTCTCCTGTGTCTGCGACGTATCCCCTTTCTTCGTGCATCGAATGGCAATTCACCGACGCCGGCGACCTCGCCGAGCGGCTGCGCGCCGCCAAGGCCGCCGGGCTCGAACTGGCCGAATTCCACCTCTGGCGTGACAAGCCGATCGACGCCGTGGCCGAGGCCCTGGCCGAGACCGGCATGCGCCTGACCGGCGTTTGCGTCGATCCGCGCCGCTCGATCGTCGATCCCGCCGAGCGCGCGGAGATGGTCACCGCGGTTCGCGAAACCATCGTGGCCACCGAAAAGCTGGGCAAGCCCGCGCTGATCGTCGCCTCGGGTTTCCGCGTCGAGGGCCTGAGCGAGGACGAGCACTTCGCCAACGCCGTGGCGGCGCTGCGCGAGGCGGCCGACGTGGCCGAGGAAGCCGGCGTGACGCTGCTGCTCGAGCCGCTCAACACCCGCCTGTTCTCGGCGATGTACCTGGTCAGCACCAAGCTCGGCCTCGACCTGATCGAGGCGGTCGACAGCCCGAACCTGCGCCTGCTGTACGACGTGTGGCACAGCGCGGTCATGGGCGAGGACATCGCCGAAGTGCTCGCCGGCCGCATCCACCTCGTCGCGCACGTGCAGGTGGCCGACATGGACGACCGCCACGAGCCGGGCACCGGCACGGTCGACTGGGCCAAGGTCATGACCACGCTCAATGACCTGGGCTACGAAGGCTCGCTCGGCCTCGAATACTTCCCGACCCTGACGATGGACGAGTCGCTGGCGCTGACCGCCAAGACGCTCGCCAAAATCGGCGGCTGAATCGCCGACCGGTCGGCGTACCGCGCGGCCGCAGCCCCCTCATGACATGCCCCGCCGCATTGCCGGCGGGGCCCCGACAGGGACAGATCCCATGAATATCGACAGAATCGCGCTCAGCCTCGATCTGATCAACCGCCATTACCAGGAACCCAACCGCAACCGCTTCGAGAGCAAGTACTTCTGGGAAGAGCTTTATCCGCTGGTCGCGGCGGCGGGCTTCGCGAAGATCGAACTGCCGTATGAGCCGGTGTGGCAGTTCGGCGGGCGCAGCGGCGTGCCGCTCAACCGCTATTGCGTGAACACCAAGTACGACAACGCGGGCAACTATCTCGAAACGCTGAAGGCCGGTGGCCTCGAGGGCGTGGCCGGCGTCACATTCGACCCCAACCTGTTCATGCGCAACGACAACCTCGGCTTCTTCTTCGGGGCGAGCGGCCACTTCGCCGGCGAGGCGCTGGCGCATGCGGCGGATCTCGGCGCGGAATACTTCGCGATCAGCCCGTCGCCGTATTACGGCCGTGCGCTGCAGTACCATCCCGACCTGGAAGCGAAGAAGGATGGCTTCACCGAGAAGACGGTGGAGTTGCTGACCGGCCTTGCGGCCAAGGCTCAGGACCTCGGCATCCCGCTCGTGCTGCGCCACGAATACTGGAGCCTGTTCGGCGGTGGCCGACTGCCCGCGCTTCTCGCCGCGCTGCCCGACAGCGTGACGCTCGATGTAGATACCGCCAGCCTGGCGATCGAGGGCACCGATCCGGTCGCGTTCATTTCGCAGAACGCTGCGCGCATCGGCTGCGTCCACCTGACCGACACCGCCTTCGTCGACACCGCCGAGGTGTGGAAGACGCCGAACCCCGAATTCCCCGCGACGGCGGCGACGCAGGTGTTCCGCGATCCGGGCACCGGCACGGTCGATTTCGCGGCCGTGTCCGCGGCGCTCGATGCGGCCGGCTATGCCGGGCCGGTCACGATCAGCGCCCGCCAGACGCGCGATCCATACCGGGCGCTGCTGCGCATGCGCGCGCTGCTCAACACGTTGCAGACCCAGAAGGAGGGCTGATCCCATGCCCCATATCCGCTACGCCAACATGTGCCACTGGAAGTCGATCCCCTATCGGCAGATCGAGAATTTCCGCGACTTCTATTATGAAGACAAGACCAACACCGCCTATTACTCGGACTGGGACACGATCCTGAAGTACCAGTCGGCGCTGGGCTTCAACGGCATCGAGATCGCGCCCTGGGACATGGCCGACATCCTGCCGCTGTTCGGCTCACCCGAGGCGTTCACTGCCTTTGCCGCCGAGCGCGGGGTCGAGGTCATCGGCATGTTCCACGGCGCCCATGCCTCGCACGACGCGGGCCACTTCGACGAGGCGGTGCGTTCGGGCCGCGAGGCGGTCGACACGATCGTGCGCTTCGGCGGCACGTACATGAACACCTGCCCGACGCAGAACTACTTCGGCACCGGCCCGCTCAGCCGCGAGGAAGTGCAGACCTGTGCCAAGGTGATGAACGAGATCGGCGCCTATGCCACCGATCACGGCGTCAAGCTGGGGCTGCACAACGAGTTTTTCTGCGCGATCAACCTGCCCAACCACCGCGAGCTGATCGAATCGACCGATCCGCGCACGGTGCATTACTGCATCGACACCGCGCAGGTCTCGATCCTGGGCGAAGACCTGCTAACGTTCTACGACCAGTACCACGAGCGCATCAGCACCTTCCACCTCAAGGACACCGCCTCGGCCAAGCAGCCCGACAGCGTGCGCTATGCCCAGGACCCCGAAATCGCCGACGACGGGTTCCGCTGGTTCTGGGAGCCGGGCCTCGGCACGCTGGACCTCGAAGGGCTGTACGGCCTCTTGAAGAAGCACGGGTTCGAGGGCTGGATGTCGATCGAGTATGACGGCTCGCCCGACCAGCTCGCCTCGATGGCGCTGACCCGCTACCACCTCGATACCGTCCTGCGCCCGATCTACGACTGATCGGGTGCCACGCGGCGGCCGGCTTCCTGGAGGGAGCCGGCTGCTCGCGTTCAAGAACCTTGTCCCGCAGCGCGATCGCCGGTGACAAGCGCGGCCCCAGCGTCTAGGACCGCCCCCGCGATGGCTCTCCTGCGTGCCTTTTTCCTGCGACACCGCGCCCTGGCCCTGCTGGTGGTCATGGCGGCGCTGTGCATGAAGATCGTCGTGCCCGCGGGCTTCATGATCGGTGCCGATGCCAAGGTGCTGTCGGTCCAGATCTGCGACGAGGGGCAGGGCACGCATTCGGTCATGCAGATCGTCGTGCCTGCCAAGGCGGGGGAAGCCGCGCACAAGCAGGGCATGGCGGCAAAGGGCGGCGAATGCCCCTATTCGGCCGTGGCGATGGCCGCGATCGGCGGGGCCGGGCCGGTGCTGTTGGCCCTGGCGCTCGCCTATATCGTCGCGCTCGGCTTTGCAGCCGCGCCCGTGCTCATGCCGCGTGGGCAGCGGCACCTCCGGCCGCCCCTGCGCGGGCCACCCCGCTTCGCCTGACATCCTGACAGCCTGATCGGCCCGGACGCCGCGCATCGTTTGCGCGCTGCGCCGTGGTCGACGCCCATGCCATCCCGCCAAGCAGGGATCCGTCACGTCATGCGAATTTCCTTCATTGCCCTTGCGGCCGCCCTCTGTGCGCCCGCCCTCTTTGTGCCCGCCAATGCCAACGCCGCCGAAACACCGTCCGCAGACGCCGCCGATGCGGGCGAGAGCGGCGAGCAGATCGTGGTCAACGCCGCGCGCGCCGAGCGTTCGATCGTCAATGCGCCGAACACCGCCGTCACCGTCGATGCAGCGACGATCCGCGCCACGGTCAACGCCGCCAGTGTCGAGGACACGTTGAAATACGTGCCCGGCCTCGTCATCCGCAAGCGCCACATCGGCGACAACTTCGCCCCCGTCGCCACGCGTACATCGGGCCTGGGGTCGAGCGCGCGCAGCTTGATCTATGCCGACGGCATCCTGCTGTCGGCGCTGATCAACAACAACAACGGCAACGGCAGCCCCAAGTGGCAGCTCGTCGCGCCGCAGGAAGTGGCGCAGATCGACGTGCTTTATGGCCCCTATTCCGCGGCCTATTCGGGCAACGGCATCGGCACGGTGATCAACATCACCACGCGCCTGCCCGACAAGCTGGAAATCAGCCTCGACGCGCTGGGCAATGTTCAGCGGCACAAGCAATACGCGACAGACCGCAGCTTCGAGACCGGGCAAGTGTCGGGTGCGATCGGCGACCGCATCGGCGCCTTCGCCTTTTTCGCCAGCGCGACGCACACCGTCAGCAATGGCCCGCCGATCGTCTATGTCACCGCGGCCAGCGCACCGGCGGGCACCACCGGCGCGATTCCCACAGTCAACCGCACGGGCGCGCCCATCGTCGTGCTCGGCGCCAGCGACATCGACCATCATGTCCAGGACACCGCCAAGCTCAAACTCGCCTACGATCTCTCCCCCAGCGTCAGCGCACAATACACTGTCGGCCTGTTCCTCGATCACAGCCGCGCCGGGGTGGACAGCTACTTGCGCAATGCCGCCGGCGAGACGGTCTATACCAGCGGCTTCAACTCGGGCTTCTATCTGCGGCAGAACCGCCACTGGGCGCATGCGCTCTCGCTCAACGGGCACCAGGGCGGGGTCGACTGGCAGGCGATCGGCACGCTCTACGACTACGCGCGCGATCTCCAGACCACGCCATCCGCGGCGCTTCCCGGCGGGGCATCTGGCGGTGCGGGCACGGTGCAGGACCAGTCGGGCACGGGCTGGATGACCTTCGATGCCAAGGGCGCCTGGCGCACCGGTGGGCGCGATGCGCGCGGGCTCGATGCCAATACGCTGTCGGCGGGGGGGCACATCGACCGCTACAAGCTGAAGTCGCGCACCTTCACCGCGACCAGCTGGCGCGATTTCGGCGAAGACCTGCAGACCGGCGCCGCGCTCGGCAAGACGCGCACCGCCGCGTTGTGGGTGCAGGACGTGGTGCGCGTGGCGCCGGGCGTCGGGTTGACGCTGGGCGGGCGCTACGAATGGTGGCGCGCCTGGGACGGGCTCAACAAGACCACCGCCGCCAATCCCGGCGTCGTCCAGGCCGAGCGCCGCAAGACCGGCTTCTCGCCCAAGGCCTCGCTCGAATGGCGCGGCGAGGCAGGGTGGAGCGCGCGGCTTTCGCTGGCGCAGGCCTGGCGATTCCCGACGGTGGGCGAGCTTTACGGCGCGACGACGGTGGGGGCGGTGCTGGCCAATCCCAATCCCAACCTGCGGCCCGAACGCGCGCGCTCGGCCGAACTCGCGCTTGAGCATCGTGACGCGCATGGCAGTGCGCGGCTGTCGCTGTTCAACGAGGTGGTGCGTGATGCGCTGATTTCGCAGACCGGCACGATCAGCGCGGTCCAGCCCAACGGCAGCACCACGACCGTGATCACCAGCTTCGTCCAGAATGTGGAGCGCACCCGCGCGCGCGGTGTCGAGCTGGCGGTGGCGCAAGTGGACGTGGTGCGCGGCCTCGACCTCTCGGGCAGCGTGACCTACGCCGATGCGATCACCAGCCGCAACACGGTCTTCCCGGCCTCGGTGGGCAAGGTGCTGCCGAGCGTCCCGCGCTGGAAGGCCAATGCCGTCGTGACCTGGCGCCCGACCGAGCGCGTCTCGCTCACCACCGCGGCGCGCCTGTCGAGCCGCAATTTCGCCGCGCTCGACAACAGCGACATTGTCGCCGACACGTACCAGGGCTTCGACCGCTTCTTCGTGGTGGACCTGCGCGCGACCTACAAGGTCAGCCCGAGGGCGGAGCTGGCGCTGGGCGTGGATAACGTGAACAACGACCGCTACTTCCTGTTCCACCCGTTCCCGCAGCGGTCGGTGACCGCCGAATTGCACTGGAAGCTCTGACTCATGGGCCCCTCGCTCTATCGCACGCTGTGGCGCTGGCATTTCTATGCCGGGGTCTTCGTGCTGCCGATGATCGTGATCCTGTCGCTGACCGGCGCGGTATTCCTGTTCAAGCCGCAGATCGACCGCTGGGAGGAGCGCGCGTGGCGCGGCCTGCCGGTGGCCGGTGCGGTCACGCCCGATACGCAGGTCGCAGCGGCGCTGGCGTCCTATCCCGGGGCGCAGCTGTCGAGCTATCGCCTGCCCGAGGCCGCGGGCGATGCCGCGCTCGTCCACCTGCGGCTGGCTGGCAGGGCGGCGGGGGAGGCCGGGGCAATGCGCGATGTCTTCGTCTCTCCGCAGGGACGCGTCGTGGGCGTGCTCGATCCCGAGGCGCGGATCGCCAGCACGGTGCAGACCATCCACGGCCAGCTGCTGCTGGGGCGGCGCGGCAGCTGGCTGGTCGAACTCGCGGCGAGCTGGGCGATCGTGCTGGTGGTGACGGGCCTGGCGCTGTGGTGGCCGCGGGGGCGCGGGCCGGCGGGCGTGGTCTGGCCCCGGCTGGGCCGCGGCGCGCGCACCGCCTGGCGCGACCTGCACGCGGTGACCGGCTTCTGGGTCTCGGGCCTCGCGCTCGTGCTGCTGCTGACCGGGCTGCCCTGGGCCGATGCCTGGGGCAGCGCGTTCAAGGCGGTCCGGGCCGAGATGGGCTGGGTCAAGGGGGCGCAGGACTGGACCGTGGGTGGCCGCGCGCCGCCGCCCCAGGTGGCGCAGGCCGACGAGGACGGCCATGCCGGGCACGATCATGTTATGATGGCCGGCACCATGATGATGCACGACCATCATGCCATGATGATGCCGCGGGTCACGCTCGCCGACGTGGTGGCCAAGGCCAGGCGCGAGCATCTCGCCTTTCCGGTGCTCGTTGCCCCGCCGGGCGCGGATGCGGCGGCATGGACGGTCAAGTCCGACACGCAGAACCGCCCTTTACGCATGACCATCCGCTACGATGCGCGGACGGGCCGAGAGCTGTCGCGCAAGGGCTTTGCCGATGGCCATCCGATCGACCGCGTGGTGGGCTATGGCGTCGCCTGGCACGAGGGGCAGCTGTTCGGCGCGGTGAACCAGGCGATCGGCGTGCTGACCGCGGTGATGCTTGTCATGATGGCGGTGACGGGCTTCGTGCTGTGGCGGCGGCGCAAGCCGGCGGACGGGCTCGGCGCACCGCCCCGGCATCGCGAGGGCCCGCCCCGCTGGCTCGTGCCGCTTGTTCTGATGCTCGCCGCGTTCCTGCCGCTGCTCGCCGCCTCGCTGGTGGTGGTCGTGGTGTTCGACCGGCTCGTGCTGCCCCTGATGCCGGGGCTGGCGCGGTGGCTGGGGGTGGCGGCACCCGCATGACACGGCGGGGATAGCCAGCCACCCCTCGGGGCGGCTATGGGCGCGGCGTCATGGATCATCCCGTTACCGTCGCCGCGCTCTACCAGTTCGCCCCCTTCGAAGACCCTGCGGCCCTGCGCGCGCCGCTGCTCGCGCTGTGCGAGGCGCAAGGGATCAAGGGCACGCTGCTGCTGGCGGGCGAGGGGATCAACGGCACGATCGCCGGCCCGGCCGAGGGGATCGCCGCGGTCGTCGCGCATGTCCGCGCGCTGCCGCACTGCGCTGCGCTGGAGGTGAAGTACGCCGCCGCCCCCGCCATGCCCTTTGCACGGATGAAGGTGCGCCTGAAGCGCGAGATCGTGACCATGGGCGTCGAGGGAATCGACCCGTTGGCGAGCGTTGGCACGTATGTCGAGCCGCACGACTGGAATGCGCTGATCGCCGATCCCGACACCATCGTGATCGACACGCGCAACGACTACGAGGTGGCGATCGGCACCTTTTCCGGGGCAATCGACCCCCAAACGCGCAGTTTCCGCGAGTTTCCCGCGTGGTTTCGCCGCGAGCGCGCACGGCTGCTGGGCGAGGGGCGCACGCCGCGCGTGGCGATGTTCTGCACCGGCGGCATCCGCTGCGAGAAGTCGACCGCGTTCCTCAAAGGAGAGGGGGTGGACGAGGTCTATCACCTCAAGGGCGGCATCCTGCGCTACCTGGAGGACGTGCCCGAGAAGGACAGCCTGTGGCAGGGCGCATGCTACGTCTTCGACGACCGCGTCGCGGTCGCGCATGGGCTGGTGCCCGCCGGCCACGTCCAGTGCGGCCCGTGCGGACGCCCGGTCAGCCCCGAGGCGCAAGGCTCACCGCTCTATCGCGCAGGCGTGTCGTGCCCGGTGTGTGCGGTCGATGGGGATGGGGATGGGGATGGGGAAGAGCCGCTGGCTCCCTGAGTAGGATTCGAACCTACGGCCGCTCGATTAACAGTCGAGAGCTCTACCGCTGAGCTATCAGGGAACGGTCCCGGCCTGGCCGGTGCGGAAAATGGCTCCCTGAGTAGGATTCGAACCTACGGCCGCTCGATTAACAGTCGAGAGCTCTACCGCTGAGCTATCAGGGAGCAGTCCCGGTTGCCCGGGACAGGTGGGCGCTAATAGCAGGCATTTTGCCCAAGGCAAGCACTGGTGGGCCAAATTTTTCCACAATGGGGGTTTGGTTGCGCGCGGCCTCGCCCCTCCGTCAGCGCTGGCGCGCTGCCACCTCCCCATCGGGGATGGGGAGGATCTTTGGGTCCTCCCTGCCGCGTAGCCGGTGGTGGAGGGGTAGCCCGCCCGGTCAGGCCATGAACTGTTCGGCGAAGATCCGCTCGTCGAGGCTGCGGCCGCGGTCGAAAAGCAGGGTGAGCTGGTGTTCGCGCCAGGCGTGGACGCGCACTTCGTGGACGTCGCGGACTTCCTTCTGGTCGGCCACCACCGAAACGGGTCGCTTTTCGGTTTCGAGCGCGCGGAACACGATTTCGGCGGTGTCGGGCAGGATCGCGCCGCGCCAGCGGCGGGGGCGGAAGGGGCTGATCGGGGTGAGCGCGAGGATGTTGGCGCCCAGCGGCAGGATCGGGCCGTTGGCCGAGAGGTTGTAGGCGGTAGACCCCGCCGGCGTCGCCACCAGCACGCCGTCGCACGACAGCTCGGGAATGCGGGTCTTGCCATTGACCACGACTTCGAGCTTGGCGGTCTGGCGCGTCTCGCGCAGCAGCGAGACCTCGTTGATCGCGTAGAAGCTCTCGGTCACGCCGTCGCCGGTCACCGCCTCCATGCGCAGCGGCGAGATCGCCACGGGCCGGGCGCGGGCGATGCGCTCGTCGAGCGCGCGGCTGCTCTTCTGGCGGTTCATCAGGAAGCCGACGGTGCCCAGGTTCAGGCCATAGGCGGGCAGCACCCGGTCGTTGTCGAGCATGTAGTGCAGCACCTGCAGCATGTAGCCGTCGCCGCCCAGCACGACCACCGCGTCGGCCTCGGCGAAGGGCACCCAGGGCAGCGCGTCCTTGAGCGCGGTGGCGGCCTCCTGCGCGCGCGGGGTGGGCGAGGCGAGCAGCGCCAGCGCCTCGTAGCCCGCCTGCTTTACCTCAGAGGCCGACCTCGTCTCGCCCGTCGTCCTCGAACCGTTCGTCGCCATCGTCTCGATCATCCCGGACGCGCCGGTGCGCCGCCGCGGCGTGATATGGGGCGCCCCGTTATGGTGCAATTGGAAAACGACGGCGCCGGCCAAAGGGGCGACAGGGCGGCGGCCTCTCTGCTACGCCCGCGCGCCATGGCCCGCGCTCCGCATTCCCGTTCTGCCGAAACCGAAACCGCAATCGGCATCGATCACGATGCCGAAGCCAGTGCCGCGCGCGCCTGGCTCGATCGCGCCTGCCGCGAGGGCAGGGGCGTGCAGGCCATGCTGATCGGGCTCAACCGGCTGCAGGCGGTGAACCTCGCGTTCGGCAAGGGCGGGGGCGATCATGCCTTGGCCGAAGTGGCGCGGCGGATCGGGCATGTCGTGGCCGAGGCGCCCAACCCCGAAGAGCCTGACTCCCGCCCGCTGGTCGCGCGCGTGGCGGGCGGCGCGTTCCTGGTGGCGAGCAGCGCGCCGGTCAGCCGCGAGCGGTGGGAGTGGCTGGGGCAGGCGCTGGCCCGCGCCATCGCGCGGCCGGTCATGGTGGGCGCGGGCAGCGTGCGCCTGCTGCCGCGCATCGCGCTGCTGCGTGGCCAGCCGGGAGAGCCGGGCGCGGCGCTGCTCGACCGGCTGGACCAGGCGCTGGCGCAATTGCAGCGCGGCGCGACGCGGCGGCTGCTGTGGGCCGATGGCCGCCACCCCGCCCGCCGGCGCAGCGCCGCGCGGCTCGAGGCGGACCTCATCGCCGCGCTCGGCGGCAACGAGATCGCGGTGCTCTACCAGCCGCAGTTCCGCGTCGCCGACGGCACGCTGGCCGGGGCCGAGGCGCTGGCGCGGTGGGAGCATCCAGTGATCGGCCGCATCGGCGCCGAGACGCTGCTCGCCGTGGCCGAGCGTGCGGACCAGATGGCGCCGCTGGGCAGTGCCATCCGCCGGACAGCGCTCGCCGGCGCCGCCGCCTGGCCGGCCCCCTTGCGCCTTTCGCTCAACGTCACGGCCGAGGACTTCGCCCTGCCCGACTTCGCGCAAGGGCTGCTCGCCGCCACGCACGAGGCGGGCTTCGCGCCCGACCGCCTGACGATCGAGATCACCGAGCAGAGCCTGATCGCCGACTTCGACGCCTGCGCTCGCGCGCTGCGCCGCCTGGCCGACCAGGGCGTCGCCGTCGCGCTCGACGACTTCGGCACCGGCTTCTCCAACTTCCGCACGCTCAAAGCCCTGCCGCTCGACACGCTCAAGCTCGACCGCTCGCTGGTGCGCGACGTGGCCCAGGACCCCCGTGACCGCGCGATCCTCGCCGCCATGACCGCCATGGCCCGCGCCCTGTCGCTCACCGTCGTCGCCGAGGGCGTGGAAGACGAAGCCCAACTCGCCGTGCTGGCCGAAGAAGGCGTCGACCTGTTCCAGGGGTTCTTGCGCTCGGGGCCTGTAGAGGGGCGTGTGGTGGGGTGTTTGGGGGCGGGCGTGGGTTGAAAGCTCAGGCTGTGTTGGTGCTTGGGGACGATTGCGTGGCGTGATTTGGGACTTCGCTGCCGTTCCGCTGCAACTTGACGATCGGCGGGGCTCGCCAAAAAGGGACATCCAACGGTGGCCTCTCCGGCTGGCGCAACCCTGTCTGCAATCGTGACTGGCGTTGGTTCAAATTTAGGTGCAAGCTTGATCACAAGGAACACATATGACAGCTGCAGCTAGTGATAGCCTATTGTTCGTAAGATTCATCCTAGTCTGGTCAAGCCTCAGCCCTGTTTTCGTACTTTGGGCTATTCGCGGGACCAAGGCCATGGACGAAACGTACTTTACGCTCGCTTGCCTAGTGCTATTTTTAGCTCCCACTCTTGCTCTTTGGGCATTTTGGTCTCGCAGCGTGGCAAGGAACACGGTAAGAACATTGAAGGTGGTGAAAGCAGAGGATCCGAAAGACCACATTATCACTTATTTATTCGCAATGCTTATCCCCCTTTTTCAATCTAATGTTGATGATAAGCGACAGCTGGCGGTGGCTATCGTGGCGTTTATTATGGTCATGTTTCTTTTTTGGCATATGCGACTTCACTATATGAATTTCGTATTTGCACTCTTAGGTTACAGTATATTCACAGTTAAGGTGGATGCGGGAGCTGATACGCGCGGGCCCAAGCCTACCGACACTTGGGTCATCATCTCGCGGCGCAGCGCAATTACAGATGGAGAGACGCTGACCGGCTATCGTCTCGGTGGACTCGTTTTGGCGGACAAGGCTAAATGATCAACGAACAATTCAACACTGGCCAAATCGCATCTGTCGACTTTTGCGCCACTCTGAAGCACGGTGAGCGATTCTTTATCCCGACGGATGGCGGGGTGCAAAATGCTTTGAAAACGATCCTTCGCGACACGGTTAGTGGCTTTGACGCGATTGAGGGCGACTGGGAGCTTCACGACATCTCAGAAGATTATGGTGAGAGGCGTCGCGTGTATGCCGCACGAAATTTGCCACTGTTTGAGACTATATCAGAAATCTATGACAGCGGCGCTCTGCCAGAATTGCCTGATCTACAAAACCACCTAGCCGAACTCGATTATTACTTCGCAAAATTTATGGATGGCGAAGGCCGGGCCATGGTCGGCGTTAAGAAGGCTAGGACGGCAAAAGCCACTCTAGGGGCTCAAAACAAGCTAGTTCGTCTGATAGACAATACGCTCGTACTCATCGAGGAGCGAGTGCTGAGATTAGACCGGCAATTCGACGTTCTTATTTCTGCTGACAATATATTTATTTTAGATCCGCGAGCGACAGAGCAAGTTGCTAGAATTGTTGAGCGCGTTGCCGCGTCGGCCGCCGCGAAAGTCCAAGAAATACATGATGCCGTACCGTTCCTCGACCTATCTCGGATAAAAGACAAAATCGCGCGGCATCCGAAGCTGGCGCGCATCGCTCATTCAATAGCCAGTCATCCCAATCTTCATGACATTCAGCGCATCGTGATCGAACAACTCGCGGCAGTTCAGGGCATTCGCTTCAAGGAAGTAAACGGGAGACTTCTCTGCAATGTCGCAGATGAAGCTAAGCTAATGGAAGTTCTCGATGCGCGCCGCTATCACTTGGACCTTACCGCTACTGGTGCAATACCATACCGAGCCACAGCTCGGCAGGTCGTTCGCGCTTAGCGATGCCGTAGCGGATTGCCATTTAATTTTTTGCATTGGGCCAATCTAGTCTCATCTTTCGGTCGAGGATGGCGATGCTGTCACCTTCAATTTTAAGATGCACTGCCGAGTGGCAGTTTCAAGCATTCTGAACGGCAGATTCCAGGGAAACAAGACGTTCCATGGCAGCGCCGTGAAGGGCCGGGTCTGGTCGAAAGCGGCCATACCTACGCAAGATCGCCGTCCCCTCTCCCACGATAAAAAAACGCGCCAGACCAAAGGTCCGGCGCGTTCTGGTACGCAGCGATGATCGCAGCCCTCAGTCTTCGGGGGCGATCGTCACCTTGAGGCCGTCCTGCACCGGCACCTGGCACGAGAGGCGCGAGGCCGGGGTGCGGTGGTCGGAGCTGTCGAGCAGGTCGTTCTCGTCCTCGCTCATCGCCGGGAGCGCGCCGGCGGTGTCGGGGTCGACATAGACGTGGCAGGTCGCGCACGAGCAGCAGCCGCCGCACAGTGCGAGCAGTTCGTCGAAGCCGTTGTCACGGATGGCTTCCATCACGGTCAGTCCGCTATCGACCTCGATGGTCTTTTCTTCACCGGCACGGTCGACGACAACAAGCTTCGGCATGGTCAAAAGCTCCTCATGGCGGGCCGGGATTCGGGAAGTCCCTGTTCGCCCTTCGTCCCGGCTGCTACTGCCCGCCCCAGTATTAAGCAAGCGGCAAGGGACGGGGTGACGATGGGATTATCGGCGCAAGCGATCACAGATGGGCTCGACCATATCGCCGCGATCAATCCGGCGATCGGCTTTGCGCTGGGCCGGTTCGGCTATCCCGAGCCGCGGCTGCGCGAGACCGGCTATCGCACGCTGCTGCGCACCATCGTCGGCCAGCAGGTGAGCGTGGCCTCCGCCGCCTCGGTCTGGGCCAAGCTCGAGGCGCTGCTGGGCGAGGACATGCCGCCCGCAGCGCTGCTGGAGGCCGATTTCGATGCCTTGCGCGCCTGTGGCCTCTCGCGGCAGAAGCAGGGCTATGCCCGCTCGCTGTGCGAACTGGTCGTCTCGGGGGCGCTGAACCTCGATGCCTTGCCTGAGGACGACGAGGCGGCGATCGCCGAGCTGGTGAAGATCAAGGGGATCGGGCGCTGGTCGGCCGAGATCTACCTGCTGTTCGCCGAGGGCCGCGCCGATGTGTTCCCCGCCGGCGACCTGGCGGTGCAGGTGGGGCTGGGCAAGCTGCTCGGCCTGCCCGAGCGGCCGAGCGAGGCCGAGACCCGCGCGCTGGCAGAACCCTGGCGCCCGCACCGCGGTTCGCTCGCGATCTTTACCTGGCACGTCTACAACAATCCGGCCCTATGAACGGGGGCGCAGGGGGCGGCCGCGTGCTGTTCGTCACCGGCGGCGCCTCGGGCATCGGGCGCGCGATCGCGCGGCGCTTTGCCGCGCAAGGCTGGTTCGTCGCGCTGGCCGATGTGGACGCCGACGGCATGGCTGCGACGGGGGCGCTGCTGCCTGAGGGGCGCTGGTCGGCCCATGCGCTCGACGTGCGCGATGCGGCGGCGTGGGAGCGGGCGCTGGCGGAGTCGGCGGATGCGGGCGGGGGTCGGATCGACGTGGTCGCCAACAATGCCGGGGTGCCGCTGGGCGGGCCGCTCGCCGAGTGCAGCGTCGCGGAGATCGAGCAGGTGATCGCGATCAACCTGACCGGCGCCACGCTGGGCGCACGGGCGGCGCATCGCTGGCTGGCGCAGGCAGGCAAGGGCGCGTGCCTGCTCAACACCGCGAGCGCGGCGGCGATCCACGGCGCGCCGGGCACCTCGGTCTATGCCGCGACCAAGGCGGGGCTGGCGGCATTGACCGAGGCGCTCGACGCCGAATAGGCGGGGCAGGGCATCGCGGTGCGCAGCCTGATGCCGGGCTTCATCGACACGCCGCTGCTGGCGCATCCCACGCACGCCGCCGGCAGTTCCGCGATCCGCGCCGTGGTCGAGCGCGCCGGGCTGGAGATCACGCCGGTCGAGGCCGTCGCCGAGGCCGCCTGGCGCGCGGTGCACGGGCGGCGGCTGCACACGCTGGTCGGCCCGACGGCACGGCGCCTCGCGCTGCTGGAGCGCTGGGTGCCGGGTCTGCTGCACCGGGGGCTGAAGCGCCGGGTGCGGTGAGGGCACTACGACCCTGCCGCCGTTGGCAGCGCGCGGATTTGGGCTTAAGGGGCGGGGATGATTGCGCCTTCGCTTGCCGCCCGTGACCTTGCCTGCCGGCGTGGCGACCGCGTGCTGTTCCGGGCCTTGAGCTTCGCGCTGGGGCCGGGAGAGGCGCTGCATCTGGCCGGCGCCAACGGCATCGGCAAGTCGAGCCTCATCCGCATCCTCGCCGGGCTGATGCGCGCCTGGCACGGCAGCGTGGCGCGCGAGGGGCGTGTGGCGCTGGTGGACGAGCGGCTGGCGCTCGACGGGCATGTGCCGCTGGGCCGCGCGCTGGCGTTCTGGCGCGCGGTGGACGGGGCGGACGATGCGCTTGGCGAGGGTGTCGTCGGGGGCGAGGACCGCTTCGGCCTTGCGGACCTGCGCGACGTGCCGGTGCGCTATCTCTCGACCGGGCAGAGGAAGCGCGCCGCGCTCGCCCGCCTGGCCGCGAGCGAGGCGCCGATCTGGCTGCTCGACGAGCCGCTCAACGGGCTGGACAGTGCCTGGGCGGCGCAGGCGCAAGCCGCGATCGCGGCACATTGCGCGGGCGGTGGCCTGGCGGTGATCGCCTCGCACCAGCCGCTGGCGCTGCTGCCCTTGCGCACGCTGGCGCTGGCCGACTTCGTCCCCCCGCCCGAGGCCTGGGATGATGTCGATGATGCAGGAGAGGCGGCATGAGCGCGCGGCTCTGGCCGATCTTTCGCCGCGACCTTGGCCTGCTGCTGCGCGGGGCGCAGGGGCGTGGCGGCGCGGCGCTGCCGCTGCTGTTCTTTCTGGCGGTGGCGATGCTCTATCCCTTTGCGGTCGGGCCGGACGCGCGGCTGCTGGCGCGCACCGGCGCCGGGGTGATCTGGGTGGCGGCGCTGCTCGCCGCGATCCTGCCGCTCGACCGGCTGGTGGAGCCCGACGTCGAGGCCGGGCTGTTCGACCAGTGGGCCTTGCGGGGCCTGTCGGAAGAGGCGCTGCTGCTGGTGCGCATCGCCGCGCACTGGATCAGCTTCGGCGTGCCGCTGATGCTGGCCGCGCCGGTTTCGGCCACGCTGCTGTCGCTCGATGGCGCGCAGCTGTGGACGGTGGAGCTGGGCCTGCTGCTTGGCACGCCGGGGCTCGCCGCGATCGGGGTGACGATCGCCGCGCTGACCGCAGGCCTGCGCGCCGGCGCGGCGCTGGGCGGGCTGCTGGCGATCCCGCTGGCGGTGCCGCTGCTGATCTTCGGCGCCGGCTCGCTCCAGCCGGGCGGCGAGGGCGGCCTGGCGCTGCTGGCGGCCTGCAGCCTCGTCGCGCTGGCGCTGGCGCCGTTTGCCGGCGGGGCGGCGATCCGTGCCGGAAGAGAGTAGGCGGGGCGTTCAACCGGCTTGCCCTTGGCCGACAAGCTCCTTACTTCGGCAGGCATGACCGTCCCTGCGCTAACGCCCGACAGCCTTTCCCTCATCGGCAACACGCCGCTCGTCCGCCTCAAGGGGCCGAGCGAGGCCGCCGGCGCCGAAATCTACGGCAAGTGCGAGTTTGCCAACCCCGGCGCCTCGGTCAAGGACCGCGCGGCGCTGTGGATCGTGCGCGACGCCGAGGCGCGCGGCCTGCTCAAGCCCGGCGGCACGATCGTCGAGGGGACGGCGGGCAATACCGGCATCGGCCTGGCGCTCGTCGCCAATGCGCTGGGCTATAAAAGCGTGATCGTCATGCCCGAGACGCAGTCGCGCGAGAAGATGGACACGCTGCGGGCGCTGCGCGCCGAACTGGTGCTCGTTCCCGCCGCGCCCTTCTCCAACCCCAATCACTTCGTCCACACCTCGCGCCGCATCGCCGAGGAGACCGAAGGCGCGATCTGGGCCAACCAGTTCGACAACATCGCCAATCGCCGCGCGCACATCGAAAGCACCGCGCCCGAGATCTGGGCGCAGATGGAGGGCCGCATCGACGGCTTCATCTGCGCGGCCGGCACCGGCGGCACGATCGCGGGCACGGGCATGGGCCTCAAGGCCTTCGACGAGAGCGTGACCATCGGCCTCGCCGACCCTCACGGCGCGGCGCTCTACAACTACTATGCCCATGGCGAACTGAAGGCCGAGGGCAGCTCGGTCGCCGAAGGCATCGGGCAGGGGCGCATCACCGCCAATCTCGAAGGCGCACCGATCGACATGCCGCTGCGCATCTCGGACGAGGAAGGGCTTTACTGGGTCGAGCGGCTGCTCGCCGAGGAAGGGCTGTGCCTGGGCCTGTCGAGCGGGATCAACGTGGCGGGCGCGGTGGCGATGGCCAAGGCGCTCGGTCCGGGCAAGCGCGTCGCGACGATCCTGTGCGACACCGGCTTCCGCTATCTCTCCTCGCTCTACAACGCCGATTGGCTGCGCGCGAAGGGCCTGCCGGTATTCCCCTGGCTGGCGTGATACGCTATATAAAGGCAATGCCGCTCCTTCGATCGCAGCGCGAACGCAGGATACCCCAATTCGGGTTGCACGCGCCTGCGCCGCTCGAGCCGGTGCACGCGCTGCCACCCTCGGCGCGCGAGATGCGCGCGCAGGCGGTGCATCGCCTGCAGATCGGCCTGTTCGGGCTGGGTGCGATCCTGCTGCTGGTGAGCCTCGCCAACGTCATCATGGAACGCGCGACCCTGGCCGACAAGGCCGCCGCACTCGATCCCATGGTCCAGGCCAGCGCGACCGCGGCGAACGACCCGCTGGTCGACATGGGCGTCGCGCCCGAACTGCCCGTGGGCAGCACGCCCAACAAGCCCCAGAAATAACGCAATCGGCCCCGCCCATCCCTGCCATGCGGCAGGGGGAGGCGAGGCCGATCCTCCCCATCATCGATGGGGAGGTGATGCCATGGTCAGTGGCAGGCCGGGCTTACTTGCCCGGGTGCAGGCGGATCGCCGCGCCGCCGCCGGGGGCGAGCCACAGCTGCATGGTGTCGCCCTTCTTCACGGTGCGCGTTTCGTAGGCGATCTTGTGGCGGGCGTCGGTCTCGTAGGTCGCGCCTTCGCCGTCCTTGTAGATCGTCGCGGTATAGGTCTTGCCCGCGTCGAGGAAGTCGAACGACAAAGTGACGGTGCGCTGTGTCGCATCGTTGACGCCGCCGGCGTACCAGTCCTCGCTCTTGCGGTCCTTGCGCGCGAAGATCGCGTATTCGCCCACGTCACCGGCGATTAGATGGCTTTCCGACCAGTCCGCGGGCACCTGGCGGATGAAGGCCAGTTCCTTGGGATGGGCGGCCAGCGTCTCGATAAAGTCGGCGGCCATCTGGATCGGCGAATAGATCGCGAGATAGAGGCCTAGCTGCTTGGCCAGCGTCGAGGCGAGCGGCTGGTGGTCGGCGCCCTCGAGGCTCAGCACGCCGGGGGTGAAGTCCATCGGGCCCGAGAGCATGCGCGTGTAGACCAGCATGGGTTCATGGCTCGGTCCGTTGGCGAACTTTCCCCAGGCATTGTATTCCATGCCGCGCGCACCCTCGCGGTCGATCCAGTTGGGATAGGTGCGGCGAAGCCCCGTATCCTTCACCGGTTCGTGCGCGTCGATCGCGATGTGGTACTTGGCCGCGGTCTCGACCACCTTGAGGTGATGTTCGACCTGCCGCTGGCCGTCGTGATAGGCCATGCGATAGGTGCCCGGGGTGGCGCCGGGAGCGAGGATCCCGCCGGCATCGGCGACGTAGCCGGTCTTGACCGAATGCACGCCGAGAGCGGCATACATCTTCATCGCGTCGTCGAGCTGGGCTTCGTAATTGGCGATGTTGCCGCCGGTCTCGTGGTGGCCGATCAGCTCGACACCCTTCTTGCGGCCATAGGCGGTGACCGCCTTGATGTCGAAGTCCGGGGTCGCCTCGGTATAGCTGAAGTCCTTGCCGTTGCCGAACCAGTTGCCGTTCCAGCCCTTGTCCCAGCCCTCGACGAGCACGCCGCCGAAGCCGTTCTTCGCGGCGAAGTCGATGTACTGCTTGGTGCGGGCCGTGGTGGCGCCGTGCCTGGGTCCTTCGGCCCAGGTCCAGTCGCCGCGGATCATGCCCCACCAGATGCCGATGTACTTCATCGGCTTGACCCAGCTGACGTCGCCCAGCTTGTTGGGCTCGTTGAGGTTCAGCTCGAGGTCGTTCTCGACGAGGCCCGCCGCGGTGTCGGCGATGCGGATCGTGCGCCACGGGGTGTTGAACGGCAGGTCGCGCACGACCTTGGGGCCGTCGGGCGAGGGCGAGAGCGTCGAGCGGAAGCGCGTGCCGTCGATGCGCTTGAACCACATCGCCGAATAGTCGACCAGCGCGGCTTCGTGGAACGCGAGGTGCGTGCCGTCATCGAGCTTCATCGTGATCGGGGTATGCGCGGTCGAGACGCCGTCGATCGGGGTCTTGTTGTAGACCTGCTCGTAGCGGTTCCATTCGCCGCCGGGAATCCACCAGGCCGAGCCGTTCTGTGCGAGGTTGAACTCAGTCAGCTCGTCGGCGATCTTCATCGTGGTCATCGCCGCCTGCTGCGGCAATTCATAGCGCAGGCCGAACCCGTCGTTGAACAGGCGGAAGCGCACGTTCATCTCGCGGCCGCCCCACTCGGGCACCTGCTTGAACTTGACCAGCAGCTCGTTGTGATTGTCGGTGACGTAGCGGCGCTCGCCCCAGGGCTGTTCCCAGGTGGTGGCCTTGGGCGTCAGGCTTTCCGAGCCGATGATGTGGTTGCCGCGCACCATCGTCGGGCCATCGGCCAGGATGAAGCCGAGCGAGGAGGCCGCGACCAGGAGCTTGCCCTTGCGCGAGAGGCTGTAGGTCGGGCGGCCGTCGTTGTCGATCGCGACGGTCAGCACGAGGCTGCCGTCGGGCGAAGTGGCCGTGACCGGCTGGTCCTGGGTCTTGGCCTCGCCGATGGCCTGGGCCTGAGCGGTGAGGGGGGCGCACGCCAGCGCCAGCGCCAGCGGCGCTGCGAAACGGGTTGTAAGCGACATGGGGGGTCAGATCCTCTCTTGGACGATGAGCGCCGCGAAGGGGGGGAGATAGCCGAGGCTGGCGTCGTTTTCGGCGACCAGCACGGTGCCTTCGGCAGCGATTTCGACAGGCCATGCGACGGCCTGGTTGCTCATGTTGATCACGACGAGCACCGCAGAGCCTTCGTGGCGGCGACGCGCGACGAGCAGCGCGGCATCGGCATGCAGCACATCGAAGCTGCCGTGGCGCAGGGCCGGGGTTTCGCGGCGCAGCTTGAGCAGGCGGCTGGTCAGCGCCAGCATCGAGGCGGGATCACCCTCCTGCCGGTCGACCGCGCGGGCGAGGTTCTCGTCGCCCAGCGGCAGCCACGGGGCCGGGCCGGCGGTGAAACCACCCATCGCGCTTTGCGCCTGCCAGGGCAGCGGGGTGCGCGCGCCGTCGCGCGACAGCGTCAGCGGCCAGTTGGCGATCGCCTCGGGGTCCTGCAGCAGCTCGAACGGGATGTCGACCTGCGTGAGGCCGAGTTCCTCGCCCTGGTAGACGATGATGTTGCCGCGCAGCGAGGCGAACAGCACCGCCTTCATCCGGGCATAGGCATCCCGCGTCTCGGGCGTGGTCCAGCGCGACAGCGCGCGGGGCGCGTCGTGGTTCTCGAAGGCCCAGCTCGGCCAGCCCATGCCCTCTTCGTCGGGCCACTTGGACAGCACGTCGCGCACCATCACCGGGGTCACTTGCGGGGCATAGAGGAAGTCGAAGCCGTAGGCGCTGTTGAGCCGGCTTTCGCCTTGCGTGAACGCCTTCATCTCGGTTTCGGCGAGGTCGCCGCCGACTTCGGCGACGGTGAATACTGCGCCATAGCTGTCGCACAGCGCGCGGATGCGCTCGATGAAGCCGACGATGTTGGGGTGCGACTGGTTGTAGATCTTGAGCTGGTAGTCGAACGGGCGCGTGCGGCGGCGGCCGTCCTCGGGTGCGGGCGGATTGTCGCGCAGGGCCGGGTCGTGCATCAGGAAGTTGAGAGCGTCGATACGGAACCCGTCGACCCCGCGATCGAGCCAGAACTTCATGACGCCGAGCAGCGCTTCCTGCACGTCGGGGTTGTGCGCGTTGACCTGCGGCTGTTCGGCCAGGAAGTTGTGCAGGTAATACTGGCAGCGGCGCGCGTCCCAGCGCCAGGCCGGGCCGCCGAACACCGACTGCCAGTTCGACGGCGGCGAGCCATCGGGCTTGGGATCGGCCCAGACGTACCAGTCGGCCTTGGGATTGTCGCGGTTCTGCCGGCTTTCCACGAACCAGGGATGCAGATCCGAGGTATGGGCATAGACCTGGTCGATCGTGACCTTGAGATCGAGCGCATGCGCGCGTTCGACCAGCGCGTCGAAATCGGCCAGCGTGCCGAACACCGGATCGACGTCGCAGTAGTCGGACACGTCGTAGCCGAAGTCGCGCATCGGCGACTTGAAGAACGGCGAGATCCAGATCGCGTCGGCACCGAGCCGCGCGACGTGGTCGAGCTTTTCGGTGATGCCGGCCAGGTCACCCACCCCGTCCCCGTTGGAATCGGCGAAGCTGCGCGGATAGATCTGGTAGATCGCGGCGCCATGCCACCAGGGGAGATCGGCGGCCGGCGAAGCCAGGGGCTGGGTCGCGGGCGCGAAAGAGGGGCTGAGCTGGGTCATTGGCCTTGCTTGGAAGAAGAAGTGGGAAGGACGCGGCACACCACGCTGCCATAGGCTGGCAGGTCAAGCACCAACGAACCGGGTGCGAATACGGTTGCGGGACATTGTCCCCACAGGCTTTCGAGGGCCGTGGCATCGGTGCCGATGGTGGTCGCGGCGTGGATCGGCTGGCTGGAGGTGTTGAAGGCGACGAGGTATTCGGCGCCGGTGGCAGGATCGAAGCGCGAGACGCTGAACAGACCCGGCTTCTCGCCGTAGCCACGCGTCAACTGACGCCCGCGGGCGAGCGCGGGATGCGCGGCGCGCAGGGCGTTGAGGCGGGTGATCGTGGCGTAGAGCGGGTTGTCGGTGGCGAAATTGGTCTGCGCCGTGGTGCGGGTGGTGCCGAGCAGCGGCTGGTCGTTGTAGCTCGCGACCTTGCTGGCGAACATGTCCTGGCGCGCGGCCTGGTCGTTGCCGTGGCCGATCATGCCCTGTTCGTCGCCGTAATAGACCACCGGGCTGCCGCGCAGGGTCAGCAGCATGACATGGGCCAGCTGCGTGCGGGCGAGCAGGTCGGCCGAAGCGATGCCGGGCTTGTCGTGCTCCACCAGGAAGGCGAAGCGGCCGACGTCGTGATTGTCGACGAAGGTCGGCTGCGCCAGCGCGGCTTCCTCGCCGCCTTGATACAGCACGTCGCCGTCGAACAGGTCGGCGAGCACGTCGGTGCCCTTGTCCTGCGCCAGCACGGCGCGCACCGCGGCGTGGAACGCGAAATCGAGCACATGGGGATAGCCGTCGCGGCGGGTGAAGCGGGCGATATAGCCGTTGTCGGGGTCTTCGCGCGCGACTTCGCCGAAGATGGTGAAGTTGGGAATGCCCTCGCCCCGCGCCACGTCCTGCATGGCCGGGATAAAGGCCTGCCAGAAGCCGGGATCGACATGGCGCGCGGTGTCGATGCGATAGCCGTCGACATGGAACTTGCGGATCCAGTCGGCATAGATCGCGATCATCCCGGCGCGCACGCGCGGGTTCTCGGTGAACACGTCGTCAAGGCCGCTGAAGTCGCCGAAGCGGCTGTTCTCGCCGCTGAACGTGCTGTCTCCGCGGTTGTGGTAGTAGATCGGGTTGTTCAGCCAGTCGGGCGTCTTGGCGTGTTCCTCGCCCTTGGGCACGAACGGGGTATAGGCATAGCCCGGATCGGTCAGACGCGCGAAGTTCGCCTCGCTCGCGTCCTCGTCGCCGGCAAACCCTTCGTTGATCGCCTTACCCGAGAGGCCGAGCTTGCGGCTGTAGGGATAGTCGGCCTTGCTGCGATAGGGCGCCGAGGTTCCGGCGGGCACTTCGCGGTACTGGATCACGTCGGCGGTATGGTTCGCGACGATGTCCATGTAGACCTTGAGCCCGCGCGCATGAGCGGCGGCGACGAAGGCGGCGAATTCGGCATTGGTGCCGAAGTGCGGGTCGACCTGCGTGAAGTCGGTGATCCAGTAGCCGTGGTAGCCGGCGCTTTCCTGCCCCGGCGCGCCCTGCACCGGCTTGTTCTTGAAGATCGGGCCGACCCAGACCGCGGTGAAGCCCATGCCCTTGATGTAGTCGAGCTTCTGCGTCAGCCCCTTGAGGTCGCCGCCATGATAGAAGCCCTTGTCCGCAGGATCGAAGCCGGTGGTCAGACGGCCGCCCTTGAGACCGCCGGTGTCGTTGCGCGCATCGCCGTTGGCGAAGCGGTCGGGCAGGACGAAATAGATGGATTCGCCCGCCGCGGTGCGTGCGGCGACCGGGTTGGCGGGAGCAGGGGAAGCAGCGGCCGGCGCGGGATCGGCGGCGTGCGCGGGCAGCGCGGTCATCATGGTGCCGGCGAGCGCCAGCGCGAGGTCGCGGGAAAGCATGCGGGGGATCATGCGGCAAGTCCTTGAATGGTGGGGGCGGGGCAATGCCGCGCGATATAGTCCGCATGGGCGGGGTAGGCCGCGACTTCGCGGGTGTAGAGCGAGTGGAGCGTGTCGAGCCAGCCGGCGAGATCCTCGGCCGGCACCGCCTCGGCCAGCGCGTGGCTGGTCTCGGGCACGATGCCCTGGCCGACCAGCACCTGCAGCCAGCCCACTTCGCTGAACAGGTCGGCGCTGTCGCGGAACAGGTGCCCGCCCGCGCGGAACAGGTCGATCTTTTCGGACAGGCTGTCGGGCAGGGTCATGGCGCGGCAGGCCTGCCAGAACGGTTCGGGGCGCTCGTTGGCCCAATAGTGCAGGACGATGAAGTCGCGGATGCGCTCCATCTCGTCGGCGGACTGGCGATTGAACGCGGCGCGGATCGCGGGCGCGGCCCGGCGCGTGGGCGCAAAGGCCATGATCCGGGCGATCATCGACTGGATCAGGTGGATCGACGTGGACTCGAGCGGCTCGAGAAAACCGCCCGCAAGGCCTACGGCGATCACGTTGTTGACCCAGACGCGGCGGCGCCGCCCGGTGGTGAAGCGGATCACGCGCGGATCGGCGAGCGGCTTGCCGTCGAGATGGGCGATCAGGCCCTCGGCGGCTTCGTCGTCGCTGGTGAAGTCGGTGCAATAGACGCGCCCGTTGCCGGTGCGGTGCTGCAGCGGAATGCGCCACTGCCAGCCCACGGCATGCGCGGTCGAGCGGGTATAGGGGGTAAGCGGGGCGACGCGCGCGCAGGGCACGGCGACCGCGCTGTTGGCGGGGAGCAGGTGCGACCAGTCCTCGAACCCGGCGTGAAGCGTCTGCTCGATCAGCAGGGCGCGCAGGCCCGAGCAGTCGATGAACAGGTCGCCGCTCACGCATCGCCCGTCGGCCAGGCGCACCGCGGTGACATCGCCGCTGGCGCCGTCCTGCTGAACCTCGGTGATCGTGCCTTCGTGGCGGATCACGCCCTTGCCTTCGGCAAACCGGCGCAGGAAGGCGGCGTAGAGGCCGGCATCGAAATGGAAGGCGTGCGGCATCTGCGGCACGTTGCGGTTGGTCAGCGGAGCGCCGTCGTGCATCGCGCCGGCGCGGGCGGCCAGGTCGTTGAGGGCGTAGTCGCCCAAAGGCCGGGCCAGGCCGAGGCGATGCGCGCGCGACCAGAAATGGCGGAAGGCGCCGAGGCCGATGTCGCGACCGACATCGCCGAAGGCGTGAATGTAGCTGTGCCCGGGACGCAGCCAGCCGGCAAATTCGATGCCCAGCTTGAAGGTCGCCTGGGTGGCGCGGATGAATGCGTTCTCTTCGATGCCCAACGCCTGGTTGAACATGCGGATCTGGGGGATGGTGGCCTCGCCGACGCCGACGGTGCCGATCGCCTCGCTCTCGACGAGATGGATCGCGGTCGAGTCCCCGAGGAAATGGCCGAGCGCCGCGGCGGTCATCCAGCCAGCCGTGCCGCCACCGACGATGACGATGGAACCCGACGGCGTGATCGAACCGGATTGCGTCTGGTGCGGTTGCGTCTGGGTCATGGCGCAAGGTTCCCTGTTGCGATGCGGGACGAACTTGGCAGGGGAGGGGCGGGCGGTCCAGCCATGAACCGCCCGCACCCCGAGGGAACCGCTTAGAGCTTGTAGCTCACGGTCAGGTAGAAGTCGCGACCGTAGCGCTGGTAGTCGATGACCTGGCGCGGATCGTTGTTCTGGTAGGTGATGAACGGACGGTCGGTCAGGTTCTTGGCCTGGAACATCACCGACAGGCCGGCCAGCGACGAACCCGGCTGGAATTCGTAGCCGATCTGCGCGTCGAGGATGCCTTCGGCCTTGGCGGTGCGGTAGGTCGGGTTGGCCGACAGACCGGCCACTTCGGCCAGGAAGCTCGAACGGAAGCGATAGTTGGCGCGCGCCTGGAAGCCGTACTTTTCATAGTAGAGCGAGGCGTTGGCCACCCAGTCCGACAGGCCCGGCAGGGTGATCGGATCGTTGGGGTTCTTCGCGAAGGTGATCCGGCTGTCGGTGTAGCTGCCGCTGCCGAAGAAGCCGAAGCCGTCGAGTGCCGGGGTGAACAGGCCGAACGGCAGCGAAACCGTCAGTTCCGCACCCTTGATCGTGCCCTTGCCGGTGTTGCCAGGCGCGGTGACAGGACCGACGGTGGTCGCGATCTGGTTGCGGATGGCAGCCGGGAGGCTGGCGACGACCGAGGCGAAGTCATAGGCGTACGAGTTGTTCGGATCGACGAAGTCGGTCAGGCGCTTGAAGTAAAGCGCACCCGAGATGTAGCCGCCCTTGGCGAAGTAGTGCTCGGCCGAGAAGTCGATGTTGGCCGAACGGTACGGACGCAGCAGGGCGTTGCCGCCGTTGGAGCTGAAGAACGGACGCGTCGGGTCGGTCGAACCGATGTTGGTCGGGTTGATCGAGAACTCCTGGTTCACGCGCTCCTGGTCGAGGCGCGGGCGGACCATGGTGAGCGAGCCGGCGAGCTTGAGGTACGTGGCGTTCGACACCTCGAGGGCGAAGTTCGCGCTGGGCAGCACGTTCCAGTAGCGGGCGCCGCCGCTGGCCGGGGTGACGATGACGTTGCCGGTCTTCGCATCGAAGTTCGAGAGCGAGCCGACCGACTTCTGGTCGGTGTAGATGCCCTGGACGCCGACGGTGCCGGTCAGGTGCTTGCCGGCAAGGTCGCCGTCGAGCTTGACCATGGCATAGCCGGTCCAGACCTTCTCGCGCACCGAGTTGTCACGCACCAGCGAGACCGGACGGTTGTCGTACACCGAGTTGTACGCGTTGTTGTACAGGTACATCGGGTCGAGCGCGAGCATCCGCGGCACGCCGAGGTAAGCGAGCGGAACGGTGCCGATAAGCGCGGCCTGCGGGATCGGGGCAAAGGTGGTGGTGCCGCTGCCCGGGGTGCAGCCGGTGCCGCCGCCCTTGGGGCACAGGAAGTACGACGTGAACGCCGAGGTCTTCTTGCGGTAGCTGTAGTTGCCGCCGATTTCCCAGCCCTTGAGCAGGCCCATGCCCGCAATTTCGCCGTCGAGGCTGGCGCGCAGCGCGAGCAGGTCGTCCTTGAAGCTGGGCTTGTTGAGGAAGCCGGCCTGGACCACGGCGGTCGTGCCGTTGTAGCCCCAGCCGCGCGGATCGGTCAGGCCGAAGTTGGCGGGGTTGCCGTAGTCGAGCGTGGGCACGATGTCGAAGGTGCCGTTGCCGTTCTGCGTGATGTGCAGCGTGTCGCGCTGGCCGGCGTTGAGGTAGCCGGTGCCCGAGTAGTTCTCGAGCAGGAAGTCGGTGCGCTTGGCGTGGCTGTAGCTGGCGTCGAGCGTCAGGTGCGTGCCTTCGCCCACGCCGATCACGTTGTTCCAGCCCACCGAGAAGTTGTCGGCGTCACGCTGGTTGAGGTCGTTGCGCATCACCGCCTTGACGTTGGTGATCGTGGCGTCGGTGACGAAGCCGTTGTTCACCTTGTAGCCCGGCTGGATCACCGTGGTGTCGTTGCCCGGCAGGCCCGACCAGTCGGGGAAGATCGGGAATTCGATCCCGCGCAGGTGCTGCGTTTCCTTGAACTTGGAATAGAGCACGTCGAGGGTCGAGTGCCAGTTGTCGTTCGGCTGGTATTCGAGCGTGGCGACCGCGCCATAGCGCTTGAGCACGTTCGACTGGACGTAGGGCTTGGCACCGCCGAGCATGAGCGTCTTGCCGTCGGCGAGGGTCGGGAAGCCCCAGGCGTTGTAGCGCTCGTCCTGCGACGGGGTCTGCGTGGCCGAGAGACCGATCGCGATGCCGAAGGTGTCGTTGGCGAACTTGTCGACGTAGGTCGCCGAGGCGCGGTAGCCGTAGCGCTCGCCATCGGGGTTGAGCTTCTTGAGGCCGTTCATCTGGCCGCGCAGCTGCACGGCGATGACGCGGTCGGCCTGGGCCAGCGGGCGCAGCATGCGCAGGTCCACGGTGCCCGAGATGCCGGCGGCGATCAGCGAGGGATCGGCGGCCTTGTGCACGACGACGTTCTTGAAGAATTCCGACGGGTACTGGTCGTACTCGACGCCGCGGTTGTCGCCGACGGTGACCTGTTCGCGGCCGTTGAGCAGCGTGGTTGAGAAGTCGGGGCCGAGGCCGCGGATCGACAGGCGCTGGTCGCGGCCTTCGAGGCGCTGCGCGGTCACGCCGGGGAGGCGGGCCAGCGAGTCGGCGATCGACACGTCGGGCAGCTTGCCGATGTCTTCGGCCGAAACGGCTTCGACGATGGCGATCGAGTTGCGCTTGATCGAGGCCGAGGCGTTCAGCGATGCGCGGATACCCGAGACGACGATGGCGCCCGAGTCATCGGGGGTTGCAGCGTCGGCGGCGGGGGCAGCCGGCGCGGCGGTCTGGGCCATCGCCGGACCTGCGGCGATGACGGTCGCAAGCGCGACCAGCGAGCAGCCGAAGCGGCCCGCATAAAATGCGTGATGTGCCATGGTACCTTCCACTCCCCCAGCCGGACATTGCGCCGGCTACGAACCTTTGCCCGATATCCGGGCCAATACGAGGCGAGACCCGTCCGCTGTCTTGTGTCGACATCACGGATTCCACCGGCTCTCGCTGCCTCCAGATACGGGTAAGCGGGGGTCTCGCGAATACGACATACGTATGCTATGCAAGACGTTCGCCGATGCAGCATTGAATAACATATTGATCTATATAGCTCTTAATCGTGCGGTTAACGCTATCCTCGCGTAGATTTGCGTCGAACATTGCATGATATAGATATTATGCGTAATTTCGGGCCTTGATACAGACGCAGGAGCCCCGCCTTGGGCCGCAAGCCATCCAACAAGCCGACCAGTTTCGAGATCGCCTATCTCGCCGGTGTCTCGCAGCCGACCGTCAGCCGGGCGCTGCGCGGCAGCAAATCGGTGAGCAAGGAGACGCGCGAGAAGATCGAGGCGATCGCCCGCCAGCTCAATTACACGGTCGACAAGAACGCCTCGTCCTTGCGGACGCAGCGATCGAATACGCTGGCGCTGCTGTTCTTCGAGGATCCGACGCCGGACGAATCCAACATCAATCCGTTCTTCCTTTCGATGCTGGGCTCGATCACCCGGCACTGCGCGGCCAAGGGTCTGGACCTGCTGGTGTCGTTCCAGAAGCTCGAGGACGACTGGCACCGTCGCTACCAGGAAAGCCACCGCGCCGACGGGCTGATCCTGCTCGGCTATGGCGACTATACGCTTTATGAAAGCCGGCTGCGGCAACTGGTCAAGGCCGGCACGCATTTCGTGCGATGGGGATCGGTCGATGACGGCACGATCGGCGCAACGGTGGGATCGGACAATTTCGGCGCCGGGCGGCTGGCGGGCGAGCACCTCATCGCGCGTGGCCGCCGCCAGATCGCGTTCCTGGGCCAGGCCGACAGCCATTATCCCGAATTCCAGCAGCGCCATGCCGGCCTGCTCAAGGCCATGGCCGCCGCCCGGCTGAGCCAGGACCCCGCGCTGGTGGTGGACGCGATCAGCTCCGAGGAATCGGGCCATCATGCCGCGCGGACGCTGCTGGCCCGCGGCGTGCCGTTCGATGCGATCTTCGCGGCAAGCGACCTCATCGCGATCGGCGCGCTGCGCGTTCTCTCCGAAGCCGGGCTGTCCGTGCCCGAGGACGTCGCGATCGTCGGCTTCGACGACATTCCCGCCGCCGGCTTTGCCAATCCGCCACTGACCACGATGGTGCAGGACATCCGCCTGGCCGGCGAAGCACTGGTCGAGAACGTCCTGGCCCAGGTCGAGGACCGGCAGGCGCCGCCTGCGGTCCTGCCGACGCGACTGGTGGTGCGGGCGAGCTCGGGCGGGTAGGGTGAGGGTGGCTTGGACAAATTCGAATGGCTGCGTTCGCCCAGTTGCAGACCTTCCCGACTTGCAGGATCCTGGTTCCATGAAACAAAAGACAGAGGCGGAGTTGCAGCTAGAGGTAAGGCGGCACACAATTGGCAACCGTGCCGAAATTGAAGCCAGCAAATATGCGGGTTGCCTGAATTGCTGCGCCGTGTTCGCCGCTATCCAAGTCAATAGCTGGCGGGACGAATGGACCTCGCCAGAGAAACGGAACAGGGTCAAACGCTGGACCGGCCAATGCCCGAGTTGTGGTGAGCCTGCTGTCATTGGTAGCGGCTCCGGACTACTCGAAGACCAGAGCTACTTGCCTGTTGTGCATGAGCTTTTAAAGCGATTTTGAAGAAGTGGGCGCAACGGCAGCTAACCACCAATTCAGGCCCATTCCCTCGTCATTCCCGTGTAGGCGGGAATCCAGTTTCGGGCTGGCGTTAAAGACCGGGCCGCAGCCCTTCTCGTGCGGTAGCTACTGGATTCCCGCCTGCGCGGGAATGACGAGGTTGAGGCGGCAAAGGCAGCTTCCCACCCAATCCCAGTCGTTCTCTCAACCGCTGAATTGGTCCACGCAGACCAGGCTCGTTTATGCCGCCACTACCCCCCGACCCCCTCCTCTGAAGAGGAGGGGGAGGGCGACCTGAAGCCCCCTCCTCTTCAGAGGAGGGGGTTGGGGTGGTGGAAGCGTTGAGCCACTCTTACGCATAGCATTCGTATGCGTATCGCCGACTGCGAAGGATTGCCGCATCGCCGGCCTACAAACAGGGCAAGAGAGGATGCCATGACCGTGACGAATAACCCGGGCCACCGTGGCAAGCCGACCCAGAGTTTCTGGGGCCTGTGGAACACCAGCTTCGGCTTCTTCGGCATCCAGCTGGCTTTCGCCCTGCAGAACGCCAATGTCAGCCGCATCTTCCAGGCGCTGGGCAGCAAGGTCGACGATCTTGCCTTCCTGTGGATCGCCGGACCGGTGACGGGCCTCATCGTCCAGCCGCTGATCGGGCACTGGTCGGATCGCACCTGGGGCCGTTTCGGGCGCAGGCGGCCTTACTTCGTGGCCGGCGCCGTGCTTGCCGCGCTGGCACTGTTCGGCCTGCCCAACACCTCGTTGCTGCTGGTGGCGGCGCTGTTCCTGTGGCTGCTCGATGCCTCGCTCAATGTCGCGATGGAGCCGTTCCGCGCCTTCGTCGGCGACATGACCCCGCCGCACCAGCGCGCGCAGGGCTTTGCGCTGCAGACCTGGTTCATCGGCGCCGGGGCCGTGCTCGGCAGCCTTGCGCCGATCGCGTTCAAGGCCATGGGCATCGCCAACACTGCGCCCGAAGGCACGATCCCGCCGTCGGTGCGCTACAGCTTCTACCTGGGGGCTGCGGCGATGGTCGCGGCGGTGGCGTGGACGGCGTGGCGGGTCAAGGAATACAGCCCCGGCGAACTCGCCGCGCATGGCGATGTGGGCCACGCCGCCACCCAGGCGCATGCGCCGCTGGTCTATCCCGCGCGGGGGCCGCTGTGGCTGGTGGGCGGGCTGGTCCTGCTCGCACTCGTCGCCGCGCTCGGGCTCGACCAGCAGCTCTATGTGCTGGGCGGCGGGCTGGTGGCGTTCGGGCTGCTGCAGATCGTGGTGCGGGCACGGGCCAGCACCGGCACGCTTGCGCAGATCGTCAGCGACCTCGCGCAGATGCCGCGCGCGATGCGGCAGCTGGCGCTGGCGCAGTTCTTCACCTGGGTCGCGCTGTTCATCCTGTGGATCTACACCACGCCCGTCGTCACGCGCGAGGTGTTCCATGCCACCGACACCAGCGGTGCGGCCTATAACGCCGGCGCGGACTGGGTCGGCGTGATGTTCGCCTTCTACAATGGCGTGGCCGCGCTGGCCGCCTTCGCGCTGCCCGTCCTCGCGCGCCGCATCGGCAATGTGCGCACGCACATGGTCGGGCTGGGTGCCGGTGCGCTGGCCTTCCTGCTGCTGATGGTGATCCGCGACCAGACGCTGCTGCTGGTGCCGATGGCGCTGGTCGGCGTGGCCTGGGCCTCGATCCTGGGCATGCCCTACGTGATCCTGACGCGCGTGCTGCCGCCGGCCAAGTTTGGCATCTACATCGGCCTGTTCAACCTGTTTATCGTCGTGCCACAACTGATCGTCGCCACGGCCATGGGCGGGATCATGCGCAGCTTCTTCCCCGGCGAGCCGAAGTGGACGATGGCGGTGGCCGCGGTGGTCATGGCCGGCGCGGTGCTGGCCATGGCGCGCGTGCGCGAGGAAGAGGGCGCCTGAAGCGGGGCCTGAAGCGGAGGGAGCGCGCGCTCAGCCGAGCGCGTAGCCGCTCCACGCCTTGACCGGGCGGATGATGAAGCTGGTGTGCATCACGCTGACGCCCGGCAGCCGCGCCAGGCAATCGCGGTGCAGCCGGTCATAGTCCGCCATGTCGCGCGCGGCGATCCGCAGGCGATAGTCCGCCGCGCCCGACATCAGGTAGCATTCGAGAATGTCGGGAAATTCGAGCGTCGCCGCCTCGAACTTCTCCATCGCCTCCCGGCTCTGGTTGTCGAGCGTGATGTCGATCAGCGCATGGAGGTTGAGGCCGACCTGCGCGGGATCGATCCGCGCGCCATAGCCGGTGATCGTGCCCGCTTCCTCGAGCGCGCGCATGCGGCGATGGCAGGCCGAACTGGACAGCCCGATGCGCTCTGCCAGTTGGGCCAGCGAGGCGTGCGAATCCGCCTGGAGTGCGGCGAGGAGCTTGCGGTCGATACGATCCATTGCCGCGCTCTAGCGCAAAATCCTGCCGCGTGAAGCGCCTTTTGCGAAAAGCCTTGTCCGGTTTCACGCAATGGCGCAGCGTTCAGCGCGAATAACCCGGCGGCGGCGGTGCCTGGCGATTGCTGCGCGCGGCCATCAGCGCGATCGCGGCATCGAGCGTGTCGCCATCGATCGCGCCGTCGACCAAGATCGTCTCGCCGGTCACGTTGTTGCGCACAGCGACCGCGGGCGTGCCCTGGACGGTGGCGCGCTCGGCCGCGTCGCCCTCGGCCACGAGGCGGTCGAGCGTATCCTTGCTGCGGGTGCAGGCCTCGACAGCCTTGCCGTCGGCTGCGCCCGCGGCGGTCGCCACGTCGACCACGGCGGCGCGGCCGCGCTGCGCTTCGCCCGGCAAGCCGCGGCCATTGCCGCCGGTCTGCGCGAAGTAGGCGTTGACGAACTTGTAGTAGGCCTGTGTCCCACCCTGGTCCGCGACGCAGAGCGCGGCCATCCCGGCGATCACCGCCGCCGCGCCGTGGAACGGCAGGGGCAGCATGCGCAGCGCGAGATTGGCCTTGCCGTTGGCGCGCGCGATCGCGGCATCGGGAACGCCGGCGAACTGCTTGCAATAGGGGCATTCGGGGTCGGACCAGACCACCACGCTGACCGGCGCATCGGCGGGGCCGAGCACGCGATCCTGCTTGAGCAGCGCGCCGACATCGGGCGCGGTGCGCCAGGGGGCGGGGATGTCGGGCAGGGCGGCCGCGCCCGATGGCGCAGGTGCCGCCACGGCTGCGTTGGGCGCGAGGGCCAGCGTCAGGGCACCGGCAGCCAGGGCGGCGGCGGATGCGAGGGCGCGGAAATTGGGGCGCATGCAGGATCCTCGGGCGCAAAGAAACGAAGGGCGGCCTGCTTCGCGCAAAGCCGGTCCGGCGGCAAGCCATACCGCCGGACTTTTGCATTTTGCACCGGCCACCTGTAGGAGCGCTTAATATATACCGCGGAATACAGCCGCCCTTTCCTGCCCGAGGTTCGCCATGCGCCCGATCGCCCGCCTGCTTGCTTGCCTGTGCATGATGCTGGCCTTTGTGACCGCGAGCGTGGCGCAGGCCGCGCCGACGCCGGTTGATGCGAAGGGGCCGCTGGTGCTGGCCGCCGCCAGCCTGCAGGAATCGCTGACCGCCGCGGCTGATCGCTGGGCGCGCATGGGGCATCCGCGGCCGGTGCTGTCGTTCGCCGCCTCCTCGGCGCTGGCTCGCCAGATCGTGGCGCGCGCGCCGGCGGACCTGTTCGTCTCGGCCGACGAGGAGTGGATGGACGCGGTGGCCAGAGCCGGCATGGTCGCGCCGGGCACGCGGCGCACGTTCCTCGTCAACGCGCTGGTGATCGTCGGCCCCGCCGGCGCCACGCAGCGGCTCTACCCCACGCCCGGTTTCCCGCTGGCCCGGGCGCTGGGCGGCGGACGGCTGGCCATGGCGGACCCCGATGCCGTGCCCGCCGGGCGCTATGGCAAGACCGCGCTCCAGCGGCTGGGCGTGTGGCCGCAGGTTGCGGGCCAGGTCGCGCGGGCCGAGAACGTGCGCGCCGCGCTGGCGCTGGTCGCGCGCGGGGCCGCGCCGCTGGGCGTGGTCTATGCGACCGACGCGCGGGCCGAGCCGGGGGTGCGGATCGTCGGGGTATTTCCCGCCGGCAGCCATCCGCCGATCACCTATCCGCTCGCCCGGCTGACCACCGCGACCAGCCCCGATGCCGAGCCGTTCCGCCGTTTCCTGCTCTCGGCCGAGGGCAAGGCGATCTTCCGCCGCTTCGGCTTCGTCGCGCACTGAGCGGCGCCATGCTGTTGAGCGCAGGGGAATGGGGCGTCGTCGCCCTCTCGGCCAAGGTCAGCGCGGTGGCGATCGCGGGCACGCTGCCGCTCGCGTTCGTGCTGGCGCTGGCCCTGGCGCGCGGACGCTTTCGCGGGCGGGTGCTGCTCGACGCGCTGGTCCACCTGCCGCTGGTGCTGCCGCCGGTGGTGATCGGCTGGATGCTGCTGATCGCCTTCGCGCCGACGGGGCCGGTCGGCGGCTGGCTCGAGCGCGTGTTCGGCGTCTCGCTGCTGTTCCGCTGGACCGGCGCGGCGCTGGCCGCCGGGGTCATGGCGCTGCCCTTGATGGTCCGCGCGATCCGCCTCTCGCTCGAGGCGGTCGACCCGCGGCTCGAGGCGGCGGCGCGCACGCTCGGCGCCGGGCGGTGGAGCACGTTCCGGCGGATCACCCTGCCGCTCTCGCTGCCCGGCATTGTCGCCGGCGCGGTGCTCGGCTTCGCGCGCTCGCTGGGCGAGTTCGGCGCGACGATCACCTTCGTCTCCAACATCCCCGGCGAGACGCAGACCCTGCCGCTGGCGATCTATGCCGCGCTGCAGGTGCCGGGCGGCGACGCCACGGTCTGGCGGCTCGCGCTGATCGCGGTGGCGCTGTCGCTGCTCGCGCTCGTCGCCTCCGAACTGCTCGCCCGCCGGCACGGAGGCACGCGCGCGCATGTCCTTTGAGTGCGACATCACCCTGCGCCGGGGCGAGCGCGACATCGCCGCGCATTTCGCCAGCAGCGGCGGCGTCACCGCGCTGGTCGGGCCGTCGGGGCAGGGCAAGACCAGCACGCTCGACGCCATCGCCGGCCTGCTGCGTCCCGAACGTGGGCGCATCGCGGTGGGCGGCGTCACGCTGTTCGACCGCGCGCGCGGCATCGACCTCGCGCCCGAGGCGCGCGCGGCGGGCTACGTCTTCCAGGACCTGCGACTGTTCCCCCACCTGACCGTGCGCGACAACCTGCTGTTCGGCTGGCGCCACGCCCCGCCCGAGCGCCGCCGCTTCACGCTGGACGAGATGGCGGACTTCCTCGGCATAGCCCCGCTCCTTAGCCGCCGCCCGCGCAGCCTCTCGGGCGGCGAGGCCCAGCGCGTCGCCATCGGCCGCGCATTGCTTTCCGGCCCGCGCTTCCTGCTGATGGACGAACCCCTCACCGCCCTCGACCCCGCCCGCCGCGACGCGGTGATCGGCCTCATCGCACGCATCCGCGACACCCTCGCGCTGCCGGTGCTGATGGTCTCGCACCAGCAGGCGGACGTGGCGCGGCTGGCGGATGTGGTGGTGGAGTTGGGGTGAGGGGGGGCGTGTGATGGCTGCGATTGGGGCATTTCTATCATTATATAGGTGATGTGTCGAATGGCCGCCACTGTCAGGAGCCGACGATTAGCGCCGCGCCGACGGTTTACCAGAAGTTAAGCAAGTCTTGCGGGTCGAAGATTTTCCACTCACAAGGTCGGTCGGCCAATATCCGACGTTCTACGACTGGTGGCTGACTAGGCGATATCGCTGGGGCATGGCTTTTACCTAATTTTCAAGGCATTGCGGGCAATTCATGTGCTGCAAGCGAGCGAACTGCTAGGGACTTGCTTTATTGTGTCCTGATCGGCAATCGAAGGACGAAGCTGCTTGAGGGGGAGGCCAATGGCGCGCCAGCTTAGATTGACCAAGTTCCGTGAGCTGTCGCTGGACGACCCGTTTTTTGACAGCCTTAAGGCGGGCTATGCCGAGTTTCCGCAGTGGTTTGGTGGGAAGGCAGATGAGGATCTCTATGTCGTCATTGACGACGTTACTGACGAACTGAGCGGGATGATCTACCTCAAGGAAGAGAATGGGCCGGTAGGGGACGTTGAGCCCGCTCTCCCGGATCGCGCTTGGCTTAAGGTTGGCACCCTCAAGATCAACGGAAAGGGAACGCGGCTGGGTGAACGCGTCATCAAGAAGATCTTCGACACCGCCATCGCCAACGGCCGCGACGCGATCTACGTCACCGTATTCGAACTTCACGAACAACTCATTGAACTTTTTCAGCGCTATGGTTTCGTCCAGCAGGCCACGAAAACCACTTCAAACGGTATCGAAATCGTTCTCGTCCGCTCGCTCACTGACTTCACCGGCGATCGGCTGAAGGACTATCCCTTCATCCACCGCGGTGGCAAGCGCGCATGGCTACTCGCGATTTATCCCGAATTTCATACGCGGCTGCTTCCCGATTCGATCCTGCGGGGGGAGCCGCTAGAAATCGTACAGGACGTCTCGTATACAAATAGTATCCACAAGGTCTACGTGGGTAAACTCGCACTCTGCCGTATGTCGCCAGGTGATATTGTCATTTTTTATCGGACCTCAGATGGCAAGGGTAAGGCGTATTTCCGATCAGTGGTTACATCGATCTGCGTGGTTGAGGAGGTTAAATCGCGAAAGGATTTTGAAAACGTCGATGCTTACCTCGCCTATACCATGCCGCGCAGCGTGTTTATCGAATCAGAACTGCGTGAATACTGGGAGACCTGGAATCGTCTTTACGTAGCGAAGCTGACGTATAATGCGGCCTTTGGCAAACGGACGACGCGCGGGCGCCTGCTCGACGAGAAGGTTGTGTCTGAGCAGCCGCGTTGGGACATGCGATCACTGGGACCAGCGCAACTCGACAGGATTTTGGAATTGGGGAATGTGAATGCGCGTCTTATTGTCGATTAGGCCAGAACATGTCGAGAGCATCCGCAGCGGGATCAAGACCTTTGAATTCCGTCGGCGTATATTTGCGCGGCGCGATGTTAGCACCGTTCTGATTTACTGCACGCGGCCGGTCGGCCGCCTCGTCGGCGAGTTCGACATTGCCGATATTCTCGAAGACGAGCCTGAAGCACTCTGGGCATCGACTTCAAAGGGGTCGGGTATCTCTAAGGATTATTTCGACGCTTATTTTGAAGGTCGGCGGCGCGGCTTTGCCCTTCAGATCGGGTCGCTCCGTCTATACGACGAACCGATCTGCCCGAGCGAGTGGTTCGATAATTTCACGCCACCGCAGTCCTATATGTATGTACAGCCCGCAGCCGCCTGCGGTGCTCCGATGTTTCAGCCACACCTGCTATGATAGGTCCATGCGTGCTCGTGTTCGGAGTTTCAGGCGTGGGCAAGACCCGCGCCTGCGCAGATTATGCGGCTCGTCATCCGGGCACCCTGTTCGTGAGCGCGAGCAGCCTTCTAAAATCGGCAACCACGGAGAGCGCCGAAACTTTGCGGACAGCAATCCCGGCCAAGATCAGGAGCAACCAGGCACTGTTGGGTAGCGCCCTCGCCGCCTTTCGCGCCGGGCGCGAGGCGCAGCCAATCTTGATCGATGCGCATGGCGTGATCGACAACGACAGCGAGTTTGTCCGCATCCCATTATCCGCAGTGCGTTCGCTAACTCCTGACCGCCTCATCCTTTTAGAAGCGCCGCCGGAAATAGTGGCAGAGCGGCGCACCGCCGACACGCGCCAGCGGCCGCAACGCAACGTCGAGGCAATCATCCTCGAAATAATGGCTGAACGCGATGCCGTCAAAAGCTACGCTTCCGCACTGGACCTCGATCTAACCATCGCCGAAGTGTTGCCAGGATTCAGGCTCGACACACTTCTAGAGGGGCTGGGCTGATCCGTTCTGCCGCTACGCGCGGGTCACATAGCGCAAGCACACACCCATTATAACCAAGTTCGATGGCGTGGGGGACATACAGCCCGTGCTGCGCGGAAGTCACCGCAAAGCCATAGTATTCAAAGATTCTCTCGAATGCTGGAAGTTTGCTTCGAGTGACGGTCAGGTGAGGCCTATCGTCGTCCAGCCATCTGAGGAGGCCGTCGAACAGTCGAACACCCATGCCGCGGCCCGCGTAGGAGGGTGCGACACGAACGGTGCATATTTTGCGCTCGTTTTCCTCATTTTTCGCGATGCCTAGCCCGACTAGCGTCCCGTCGCGTTCAACCGGCAGCAGATAACGTGTACCTCGGCGAAGCCCGGGGACCACCTTATGTGCGAACCAGCGATCTATGCCGGGATAATCATTAGAGAGCGGAAGCAGGAACGCGAGAGCGCGTCGCTCCTGATCTGTAAGTTCAACCGGGGCCAGGCAAGGGGGCTCGGCGGCCGGGGGGCGATGGAGGGTGTTCACGATGGGTTTCCTACCTTATCTCCCGTCGCTTCGCTAGCGGGTGCCGTGACACGATCGAGTTTAGTCTCGTTCGACGGCAAAAATTTCGCGGGTCCTTTGCCCGTACCGCTCATGCCAAATTTACTGGAGAGCGTCCCCTTGATCTCAGGTGGCGTCTCGCCAATGCCCAGCCATGATGCGGTGATATTGCCAAGCAATCCGATCGCGAAAGCTAGCATGAGATAGATAAGAACGATCTTCCAACTGCTGCGTCGCGTAAGAAGTTTAACAAATGCCGAAAAATCTTTGATTGGAATGACATTGAGCGCGGCTGCAGAATTTGTGACTACCTCGCCCTCGCGTTTCCAGTGGTAGACTGCCATCCCTACCGGCAAGTTGAGGTCGACATAATCTTCCCAGCTCTTCTCAAGAAGCCGCATCTTGTGCGAAGGGGCGCTAGATGCGCTTAGTTCTGAATGCACCGGAACTGCGGTTAAAAAGGCAATTAGCCTGAAATCGATTGGCGCACCAGTTCTTCTATCCGCCCCCATGCGACTTTCGATCGCCGGTGGCAGTGTGCGCGCTTCGTTCATCCGGAAGTCGATATATTCGATCTCTTCGTGACCACTATGCAAATGGCGGTCGAGCGGAGGGATGACCTTGATGAAGGGATTGACCTTCTCACTTCCGCTCAATCGGATCCGCAACCGAAAATAGGACTTTTCGAGTGGCTGGACATTGGCGCAGACATCAATTGCGCTACGTAAGATCGTAAGAAGTGTTCCGTCATTTTGCGGAACAATCTGAAGCTCGCTGGCATCGAGAGCGCCAGAGGACTTGGCGAAGTTATGTACGCGACAGAAGATGCCGCCGTTCTGATTGTTAAGAATGACGCAATGCGGAGCGCCGGGTGCATTGTTTGTGACCGAAAGTACCTCATTAAAGATGCCCTGAGCGAATTTGGCATTTGCGAGTAGCGGTGCACAATCTTCGACCATTGCCTGAGTGACTCGCGTGGGGATGAAAATTTTTATCGCTTCAACCTGCATGATGTCGTCGAAAAGCAGGCCGATCTCGAGAAAATCATCCGCAACCTTTCTGCGCCAACCTGTGCCACGCTTTTTGATCGACTTTCCGCCGGCTAGCCGCCAATAATTAAAATGCGCCTCGACCAATGTGCCCGTACTGCCTTGACGCGGAAGGCTCCATATAGCGACTGTGCCGTTACTCAGCATTGATCAATCCCCCTACTTCTACTACGTCATAGCCGGGCGAAAGAGCGTTTGCACCATTGTCCTGATAGATTGGTTCGCATTGGGAGTATTTTCAAAAACCCTTACGACACCTCGTGTCCGCTAGATGGCTGCGCGATGGGAAATGACGGGATCTAGCGAAACTCGCCCCCCTCTCGACCATCCTTGATGTCTTGAGCTGGCTGAAAGCCGCCCCCACGGCCTCCAACCAACCCCCCACCCCTCAAATCTCCAACTGGCTCCCCAGTTCGATCACCCGGTTCGTCGGCAGGCGGAAGAACTGCATCGGGCTTTCCGAATTGCGCACCATCCAGGCGAACAGCTTCTCGCGCCAGATCGCCATGCCCGGACGCTTGGAGGCGATGAGGGTCTGGCGGGCGAGGAAGTAGCTGGTCTCCATCGGCTTGAACGGGCCGCCGGCGCGGGTCTCGGCGGCGAGGGCGGCGGGGACGTCCTGTTCGTCCATGAAGCCGATGTGGATGATCATGCGGTAGAAGCCGTGGCCGAGGTCGGTGATCTCGTGGCGCTTGTGCGCGGGCACGTGGGGGACGCCGGCGGTGCGCACCGTCAGGATCACCACGCGCTCGTGCAGGATGTGGTTGTGCTTGAGGTTGTGCAGCAGCGCGGGCGGGATGCCGTCGGCGGTGGAAGCGAGGAACACCGCCGTGCCCTTGACCCGGCGCACGCGCTCGCAGACCGAGCCGAGGAACAGGTCGAACGGCATGGCGTCCTCGGCCAGGCGGTCGCGCAGGATGCGGCGGCCGGTCGCCCAGGTGGTCAGCGCGGTGAAGGTGACGAGCGCGACGAGCAGCGGGAACCAGCCGCCGTCGGGGATCTTGGTGGCGTTCGAGGCGAAGTAGGCGCCGTCGATCACCAGGAAGGTGCCCGTGACCAGCCCGGCGACCAGCGGATGCCACTTCCACACCGCGAAGGTCAGCACGCCGAGCATGCAGGCGGTGATGAACATCGTGCCGGTGACGGCAATGCCATAGGCCGAGGCCAGGTTGCTCGAGGTGCGGAAGGCGAGCACGAGCAGGATGACCATGGCGAGCAGGATCCAGTTGACGACGGGCGCATAGATCTGCCCGGCCGCGCTGGCGCTGGTGTGGAGGATGCGGATGCGCGGCAGGAAGCCCAGCTGCACCGCCTGTTGCGAGACCGAGAACGCGCCCGAGATCACCGCCTGGCTGGCGATGATCGTCGCCAGCGTCGCCAGGATCACCAGCGGCAGGCGCGCCCAGTCCGGCGCCATGAGGAAGAACGGGTTCTCGACCAGCGCCGGGTTGCGCAGCAGCAGCGCGGACTGTCCGGCATAGTTGATGAGCAGGCAGGGGAACGCCACCCACAGCCACGCGACCATGATCGCGCGGCGGCCGAAGTGGCCCATGTCGGCATAGAGCGCCTCGGCCCCGGTCACCGCGAGCACGACCGAACCGAGCGCGAGGAAGGCGAGCAGCGGGTCCAGCGCGAAGAACTTGACCGCGTAGAGCGGATTGACCGCGAGCAGGATTTCGGGCGCGTGGGCGATGCCGTTGATGCCGAGCAGTCCGATGACCGCGAAATAGACCAGCATGACCGGCCCGAACAGCTTGCCCACCGCCGCCGTGCCGCGCGACTGGATCGCGAAGAGGCCGATGAGGATGGCGATCGAGATCGGCAGGACCAGCTCGGCAAAGGCGGGCTGCACCACGGTCAGCCCCTCGACCGCCGAAAGCACCGAGACCGCGGGCGTGATGATCGCATCGCCATAGAACAGCGCGGTGGCGACGATGCCGAGCATGACGGTGAAGGCGGTCCAGCGGCCGGGTTTGAGTTGGCGGCCGATCAGCGCGAGCAGCGCGAGGCTGCCGCCTTCGCCCTTGTTGTCGGCACGCAGGATGACGAAGACGTACTTGATCGTGACGATCAGCGTCATCGTCCAGAAGATCAGCGAGAGCACGCCGAAGATATGGTCGGGGTCCACCGCCAGCCGGTGATGGCCGATGAAGCTCTCGCGCAGCGAATAGAGCGGCGAGGTGCCGATGTCGCCGAACACAACGCCGATCGCGCCGACCGCGAGCGGCATGAGCTTGCCCTCGTGATGGGTGTCGGGATGGGCCTCCTGTTCGGAAGACGGGGCAGGCGTATCGGCGGGGGGCGCGGCGGCAGGCGTCTCGCTGCCGGCGGCGAATTCAGGAAGGCTCGTGGTCATGCTGGCGGCCTATGTCGGAGCTCGTCGGGATGCGACGGAATTTATACGTTCTTTACGGCGATCGGGTTGCAGGTGGGCCGAACGGGCATCGTAGGGCAGCGCGGTTTGCGCTCGACAGTCCGCCCCGTGCTTGGCATCCCGCCGGGGATGACGCCCGCTCCGCCCCCGCGCCCGACGCTGCCGTCCGCAGAGCAGGCCGGAGGGGCCGATGCGCTGCGCGGCGGGCTGGTATCGGGCTTGATCGCCACGCTGGCGCTGCTTGGCCTCGCCACGCTAGCAGGGCTGGCGCTGGCCGAGCGCGGCGATGTCGCGCCGATCGCGCTGCTCTATCTCGGGCCGGTGATGTTCGCGGCGATCCGGCTGGGGCTGCGGCCGGGGCTGGGCGCCGGGCTGCTGTCCTCGCTCGTCTATACCTATTTCTTTATTCCGCCGCGCCTCACGCTGCTGGTGGCCGATCCGGCGCAGCTGATCACGTTGGTCGTGCTGCTGGGTGTCGCGCTGGGCGGCAGCCACATGGCGAAGCGGCTGCACGAGCAGGCGCGATTGGCCGAAGCGCGGGCAGGGCGCGATGCGCTGCTCGCCGGGTTCGCCGGGTCGCTGATGGCGGTGACGCGGGCGGAGGCGCTCTGGGCGTTCCTGGCGACCGAGATCGCACGCGTGTTCGACGTGCGCGTGCTGGTCTTGGCGCCGGATGAGGGCGGGGCGCTGGCGCTGGTGGCGGCCGAGCCCGCGCAGGAGCGCGCCGACCTGCTTGAGATGGCGGCGGCGCAGTGGTGCTTCGACGGCGGGCGCGCGACGGGGCCGGGCGGGCAGGTGCCCACCGCGTCCGAATGGCTGTTCGTGCCGGTGCCGGGGCGCGGCGGGCCGCTGGCGGTGGTCGGCGTCGGCCATCCCGAGGCCGCGATGCCGCTGCACGGCCCGCAACTGCCGTTGCTGGAAAGCCTGCTGGCGCAGACCGGGCTGGCCCTGTCGCGCATGGTGCTTGAAGAACAGGCCCATGCGCTCGACCGCGTGCAGGAACGCGAGCGGCTGCGCAGTGCGCTGCTGTCCTCGATCGGGCATGACCTGCGCACGCCGCTGACCACTGTGCTCGGCACGCTGCGCGCGCTCCAGCCGCTGAGCGCGGACCAGGCCACCGCCCTGTCCAGCGCGCGCGCTGAGGCCGAGCGGCTGGACCGCTTCGTCGCCAACCTGATCGACATGGTGCGGATCGAGACCGGCGCGATCGAGCGCGCGGCTGAGGCGGTGGATCTTGCCGAAGCCTGCGACGCGGCGCTCGACCATTTCGCGCCCAGCCTGCTGCGCGGGCGCGTCACGCTGGCCGTGGCCGACGACCTGCCGCTGGTCATGGCCGACCCGCGCCTGCTGCACCATTGCCTCATCAACCTGATCGACAATGCCGATCGCCACGGCGGGCCGGACGGCACAATCGCGATCGAGGGGCTGGCGCTGGCCGATGGCGGCGTCGAACTGGCGGTGTGCGACCAGGGGCCGGGCGTGCCCGCCGACGAGCGCGAGCGCATCTTCGGCCTGTTCGCGCGGATCGAGGGGACCGACCGCACCGGCGGCACCGGACTGGGGCTCGCCATCGTCAAAGGCTTTGCCGATGCCATGGGTGTCGCGGTCGAGGCGGGTGAGCGCCAGGGCGGCGGTGCGCGGTTCGTGCTGCGCTTTCCCGCCGGACTGGTGCGCGCGGTGCCGTTGCGGGGGGTGAGCGCGTGAACACGGGTGCGGCGGTAATGGTGGTGGACGACGATCCAGCGATCCGCGCCTTGCTGCGCCATACGCTGGAGGGGGCCGGCTACCGCGTGAGCGAGGCGGGTGGCGCCGCCGAGGCGCTGGCGGTGCGCGCGGCCGAGGCCCCGGCGCTGGCGCTGCTCGATCTCGGCCTGCCCGACCGCGACGGGCTGGACATCCTGCCGCAGTTGATCGGTGCCGGGCTTGCGGTCGTGGTGCTGTCCGCGCGCGATGCCACGGCGGAAAAGGTCGCCGCGCTCGATCTGGGTGCGGACGACTATGTGACCAAGCCGTTCGATCCCGAGGAAGTGCTGGCGCGGGTGCGCACCGCCCTGCGCCACCGCGCCCGGCTGGCGGGCGGGCTCGGCGACGCGGAGCGCGCGGCGGTGGCCAGCCTCGTCCGCTTTGGCGATGTCGAGGTGGACCTTGCCGCGCGACAGGTCCGCAAGGCGGGGCACGAGGTACACCTGGCGCCCAAGGAATACGCGCTGCTGGCCGAACTGGCGCAGCAACCCGGCCGCGTCATCACCCACGCCCAGCTGCTGCGCACGGTCTGGGGGCCGGGGCACGAGGGCGACGTCGAATACCTGCGCGTCGCCGCGCGCGGCATCCGGCGCAAGCTGGAGGGCGACCGTGGCCCCGGCCGCTCCGCGCTGCGCAACGAACCGGGGATCGGTTATCGCCTCGACCTGGCGCGGGACTGACCAGCTGCTCAGCCCAGAACAGTACGCGGCTCGAGGAAGGTGTCGAGGCCGAAGCGGCCGAACTCGCGACCCAGCCCTGATTGCTTGAACCCGCCGAACGGCGCGCGCGGTTCGTGCACCGCGTCGTTGATCATCACGCGGCCGCTTTCGAGCTGCCCCGCCACGGCGCGCGCACGGTTGCGGTCCGTGCCGATCACGTAGTTTTGCAGGCCATACATGGTGTCGTTGGCGATCCGCACCGCGTCTGCGTCGCCGTCGTAGGGGATGAGGCACAGGACCGGGCCGAAGATCTCTTCGCGGGCGATGCGCATGGCGTTGTTGGCATCGGCGAACAGCGTGGGCCGCACGAACCAGCCGTGCTCGAGCCCCTCGGGGCGTCCTTCGCCGCCCGCCAGCAGGCGTGCGCCTTCGTCCAGGCCCAGCCGGATGTAGGACTGGACGCGGCTCCATTGCTTTTCGCTGACCATCGGGCCGATACGGGCGCGATCGTCGTGTGCCGGGCCGACCGGCCATTCCGCCAGCGCCGCGACCAGCCGCGCCTCGAACGCGGCCTTGCGCGATGCCGGCACCAGCACGCGGGTGCCGGCAATGCAGGCCTGCCCGCTGTTGATGAAGCCGTTGACCAGCACTTGCCGCGCCGCGCTGTCGAGGTCTACATCGTCGAGCACGACTTGCGCGCCCTTGCCGCCCAATTCCAGCGTGACGCGCTTGATCGTGTCGGCCGCGGCATGGAGCACGGCGCGCCCGCTGGCGGTGGAGCCGGTAAAGGTGATCCGGGCGATGCCGGGATGGGCTGCCAGCCGCGCGCCGGCGCCGGGGCCGTCACCCTGGATCACGTTGAGCACCCCGGCCGGCAGGCCTGCCTCGTGCAGCGCCTCGACCAGCACCTGGGTCTGGATCGCGCTGAGTTCGGACGGCTTGACGACCATCGGCGCTCCGGCCGCGATCGAGGTGGCCAGCTTCGAGCAGATGAAGCCGTAATTGGCATTCCACGGCGTGATCGCCGCCGTCACGCCGGCCGCGCGCATCTCCACCTCGGCAGCGCCGATCCGCTGGCGCCAGGGATAGGCCTGGACCTCGTCCGCCATCTGCGCGAAGGCCGATCCGGCATGGGCCGAGCTGAATGCGACGAACGGAGCCGGGGCGCCATATTCCGCGCGCATGGCGGCGGCGAGGCGGTCGGTATGCCTGGAAAATGCCGCGCCGAGCTGGCGCAGCATGTCCGCGCGCCCGGCCGGGGACATGGCGGACAGCGCAGGTAACGCCGAGGCGGCTGCGGCCACGGCTGCGTCGACGTCGGTGGCATCGGACAGTCGCACGGTGCCGATCTGGCTGGCGGTGGCCGGATCGAACAGCGGGGCGGTGTCCGTGCCCGACACCGGGCGAAACGCTCCGGCGATGTAGTTTTCGGTGATGTGTCGCATGATGGCTCCTCGCATTGCGATGCATCACGAGATGGACCGAACCTGCTGATCTGATAAGCTCGTCATTCCGGGATGGTCTGATGAGTGAAATCGAGCAATGAAGGCGACTTTGGCAGAGCTGGAAGGCGTGCTGGCGGTGGCGCGGCACGGCGGCTTCCGTGCCGCCGCGCGGACCTTAGGCGTCTCGTCCTCGGCGCTGAGCCATGCGGTCGGGGCGCTGGAGGAGCGGCTGGCGGTTCGCCTGTTCAACCGCACCACGCGCAGTGTCTCGCTGACCGAGGCGGGCGCCGATCTCGTGGCCGAGATAGGCCCTGCGCTGGAGACGATCGACGCCGCGCTGGCGGCGATGGGATCACGCGCCAGCGAACCGGCCGGACGCCTGCGCCTCAACATGGCGGCGGGCGCGGCGCGGATGATCCTGCAGCCCCTCCTGGCCGAATATGCCCGGCGCTATCCGCGGGTCAGCCTCGAAGTCGTGACCGACGACGCGCTGGTCGATGTCATCGCCGCGGGCTTCGACGCAGGGGTGCGGTTGCAAGAGGCGGTGCCGCCCGACATGATCGCTGTGCCAATCATCCGGCAGCTGCGCATGATCGTGGTGGCGTCGCCGGGTTATCTCGCCGGGCGCCCGGTGCCGCAGGTGCCGCATGATCTGCTCGCCCACACCTGCATCCAGCATCGGCTGGCCGGAGGGCGGATCTATCGCTGGGAGTTCGAGCGGCGCGGGACCGCGCTGACGCTCGAGCTGCCGGGCCACGTCATCCTCGACAGCGGCGAGCTCCTGACCATGGCGGCGCGGGAAGGCCTGGGCTTCGCCTATGTCGAGCAACGTGGTGCAGCGCCGGCGCTGGCCGATGGCAGCCTCGTCCAGGTGCTCGATGAATGGACTCCGCCTTTTCCGGGCCTGTCGCTCTATTATCCGGGCCGCCGACACCTGCCCCTCAACCTGCGTGCGCTGGTCGATCTGATCCGCGAGCAGGATGCCGGGTGAGGCTTAGGGATGCGGTTGGGCGAAGGGGGACGTTTGGGAGGGAGACTGTTGCCACGCCGGGCCGGCTAGCGTCGCATTTGCGCAGCTAGAGGCCTGCCGTTTGTTTGTCTCTTCGAATGATGCTCGGAATGACGTGGTCTGGGACTTAGCGGACATTAACGACGCCCGTGCCGAATGGCAGAATCCGCCCAAAGTCAGACAGTGTGTCGGTGTTCGCATTTCCCGATAGCCGACATTCACTGCCTCAGGATTTTACACCGCATAGAGGTCTGACTGTGGCCCACCTTGAGCGGCGGCGTGTGGGCAATCAACCATCCGTCGTCGGTCTTCCGAAAGTCAGCTAAGCAAGAAAGAGCGTCAGGGGCGATCTCGCCCATCACCTCTTTATCACCGCCATCCCGATGGAGTGCAAAAGTGCATCGCTGAATTGAACGCAGCTGCGCACACGTTAGCTCTCGAATGTGAAGATCTGAGGCTGTGCCACTTCCGGCATTATACCAAAGCCAGGCGAGCCAATTGCCGTTCCCGATCATCGCGTTCGACTGGAGGTCGGCCCAGATCGCGGATTGAAGCTGCCCCTTTGTTGGCTCCGATGGCGGGGTCAGGGAAGTCGCTATCGCAATTAGGAGGTAGGCGAACATAGCCGACCGTAACCGATTCTATTTCTGCTATCCACACAGCTTTGCTGAAATCGGCCAAACTGCTCCCCACCAATTGTCGCCCAACCCGGCTGTTCCAAATACGACGCTAAAGCGGCTTTCATCCCAATCAACTAATCCAAGTTCCTTCGATGCCCTCTGGCGTCAGTTCCCAATGATCGCCCACTTTTCGAAACCGAGCTACCGACCCAAAGCCGCAAAGCGGGCAGCGGTCACTGAAGTTTACATAAGCCTCAACATGCTGTTCATTTTTTGATTTGAATTGAATGAATTGGGGCTTATCAAAAACGATGGAATGACGACAGTCAACGTCAACCTTAGCCTTAGTAAAAGCCATTAAAGCCGCACGCGGCAATGATCTAATTTCTGGTGCGGCAAGGGGATGGTAGCGAATGTTCGCATCATTTGGGGCGGTGATCCAACCGCCTTTCCCAACCTGTCCTGCCCAGTTTGCTGTGCTATTTTCGAGCTCGGGGCGAATGCAATAGCCTGCATCCAGTTTTTTATTTGCCGCTGTGGCCGTTAATGTCAAAACTCTTTCAGCGTCATCTAGGCTTATCGACGTTGACTGAACGCAGCCGCCGACCAGCATTGGCAGAAGCGCAATAGCAAACGGGAGCGAAAATAAGCCTGAGGCACACTGGGGCCTGGGGTGGCGAGAATTCATAGCGTGCATTCTGCCTGCTCGGCAGCGAAGCCGCAATGTCCGCTCCCCACCATTTCAAGCTGGGCAGTTGTCGCCCAGTTGCGGATGTTACACGGCACGAGTTAGGTCGGTGCCGCAACGAGGACACTGTCGTGGCGGGAGAGAGCGAACGAACGATTTGCCAAAAGTCGCGATACGCCACCGACACATGGGGCAACGAGGTGATCACTGAAACTACCCACGAAGATGGTTAGCGGAATGAAAGTCATCCAGCCGAAAGTGGCAATGTAAAAGCGGGTCAATGGGCTCATAACATGACGCTATACTGGCTTAAATCCTAGGCCCCGTAACATCCGCAACCCACCATATTTCGACGAAAATCGCCGTTCCAGACACGATAACATTGCGGACATCAGCAACGCTCGGTAGGTTTGATCCATGCAGGCCCGCACTCAAATCTCTTCCGTAATTGGATGCGTAGTACTCATGATGACGATGGCATCATGCGCGAAAACATCTGACCAGAAAGATCAACTTTGGATTGATAAGCTTATAGAAAGTCAGCGCTGGGGAAGTCATACGGTCATTGAATTGGTGGAATACCAAGGTCAGCCAGCGGTCCATGTTTTGCCTGAGGATCGTCTTGCCGATAGCGGCAGTGAGAATATACTCTATGACCAGCGCGGAAACTTAATATGCGAGTTTGGCGGCTTTGTAGGAAGAGTTACAAAAGGGTCGTGTGATATTTCTAAAATCAATTATCTGAAAACCGTTTTCCCCCGGAAGCCAAGCTGATCAATGAGCCATGGCTTGCATTCGACTGGAAACGCTCCGGGGTTTTGAATGGTCATTGGGTAGCATCGCATGTCCGCTCTCCCCCAACTTTCCTGCCGCAGCGACCGCTACGCGGAAGGTCCGATAGCTGTCCTTGGTTCAAGGGGGCGAGGCGCGTGAAATGGCCAGTGTTGGCGTAAGCCGACCTTCCCGGCACCGTATCGGAACGGCGATAGTTGGTCGAAAGGTGCCGGTCCCGAATTTCGCATTTTGGTGGTTAGCGGACGCCCCTCATTCCCATGCGGCGGTGATGCGCGCATACGCAGCGTCAAGTTGCGCATCTCCATCACTGTCGCCGTCACCCGAAAAATAGGCGATGTTAAGGGCTGCGTATTGGCGCGGGAAATTGGCAATTTCGTCCATCACGCGGACTGCCTGCTGCCAAGGGAGTTTGCTTCCTTCGATCAACGCCCGAGCGCAAAGGACAACCTGATCACTAAGCGGATGATGACCCAAGATAATCCATTGATTAATAAGATCATGTTGGCGTGCGCGACTAACCCTTGCACTGCGAGGCTTCCGACCGATTTCGTGCAGAACGCAAAATGCTGCGTTTATCGATAGCGACCAACCTTCCTCCATCAGGGCTAACGCTGCAACTTTGTCACGATAGGGAAAACAGCAATCGAACTTTGCTGCAAAGCGCGCTTCGGCATCTGTGCCTTTGTCCATCATGGTTGGAGACTGCTTGTTCAGCGTTATGACTGCAAGTGGGCGAAAGCTGCCGTCAGCCAAGGCATCCTTAAAGACGTTATTCCAAACTCTGTTCCAAATGCCGTTATGTCTGACTCCTGCCCACTCCACTCATGTCCACGGCAACCCCGCGGCGACAACGATTTATTTGCGGGTCTGGGTCAAACGCCGGGACGCAGTGGATGTCGCGCATCGGATAGTGGATTCCCGCTTTCGCGCGAATGACGGAGTTGCGACGGCAGCATTCGCGCGCCACGATCTGGATGGCGTCTTCCTCCATCGCAGGTATGGGCAGCATTCGGTTCAGGGCGTTGCGTCTGCGGCTGGCAAAGGCGGGACACCGATGGCGGCGGGCGGTGTGCGGCTTTGGCCTGCGGGATCGCGCAAGGGGCGCGGTGCGGCGCGGCCCTTGGCGATGCCGTCGATGGCGCGTAGGGCGTCGGTGACCAGTGGGATGTCGCCTTTGGTGGAAATGCGCCGGGCCTCGCGTTCCATGCGGTCTTCTGCCGTTTCGCGCCCGGCGCTGGCCGGTAGCAGCCAGGCGGGATCGAGGGCGCCCATCGCTGCCAGCACCTGCGCTTTCGCCAGATAGGCGCCGGCGATGCCCTGGTTGTAGGTGCTGCGCGCCTGGAGCAATTCGCGGGCGAGCTGAAGCACGTCGAGTGTGGTAAACAGGCCTGCGCGTTCCTGCAGCACGGCGCCGTCGTAGGCTTTCTGCGCGGCGATGACGGCGCTGGCGAGGTTGGTCAGCGCCTGGCTCTGTGCCTGCCAGTCGTTCCAGGCCGCTGCGAGGGCCGCCCGGTTTTCGCGCAGCGTGGCATCGAGCAGCCGCCAGTCCGCGTCGTTGGCAGCCTCGGCCGCGCGGATGCGGGCCATGCGCTCGCCGCTGTCGAACAACGGACCGCTGAGCGTCACGACGCCTTTGAATTCGGTTTGCCGCAAGTGGTCCGAATAGCTCGAAAAACCCTGGACGTAGGGCAGCAGCGCGGCGCTGCCCTGCAGGTCGACCCGGGGGCGCCGTTCCGCGCGTGCGCCTTCGACCACGGCGCGGGAGGCGCGTTCGCGTTGCTGCGCGGCCTCGATCAATGGGCTGTGCACCTCGGCATAGCCATAGGCTTCTTCCAGCGACGCCACCGGCAACTGCAACGGGGCGGGCTCTGCCAGCGGGCCAGGCCGGACGCCGACCATGCGCAGGAACGTCGCCTCTCCCGTGCCGGCGTCACGCTGCGCGGCGAGGACTTGCACGCGGCTCAGTTCGACGCGCGTCTCCACCTGTTGCAGATCGGTCGCCGTGACTTCGCGGACCTTGAGCCGTGCGCGGCTGTCGACCAGTTCGCGCGTCAGGGCTGCGAGGTTGTCGCTTGCGATTTCGACCGCGGCGCGGTTGCGGCGCAGGCTGACATAGGCGTCGATCGCGTCGTACAGCGCCTGCTGGCTGGCCGAGCGGGCCACGGCGCGTTGGTAGGCGGCCTGCGCCGAGGCCCCGCGTTCCGAGGCGAACTGTCGGCCGAAGGTGAATAGCGGCTGGGTCAGTACCGCGGTGGCGGTCGAGCTCCAGCCCTCGCGCGCGATGAAGATGCCCTTGCTCAGCTCGAACCGGTCGCGCGTCCAGCCATAAGTCAGCGCGTAGTCGAGGTGCGGGCCATAGGCCGACCGCGCCTGTGCCACGCCCCACGCGGCACTGCGCGCGGTGTCGCGTTGTGCCAGCACGGCGGGCGAGGTCCAGTAGGCGAAGGTCAGCGCCTGGTCGAGCGAGGTCACCGGTGCGCCGGTAAGGAAGGCTTCGCGGACCTCGGCGGGAGCGTCGTCGGGTACCTCGGGCGTGAAGGTGAGGGTGGCGTCGGCAGGGGCGGACTGGGCGAGGGCGGGGGGGGGGCAGGTGATGAGGAGCACCAATGTGGTGACGGAAAGCGCACATCGCTTGCTTGCAGCGGCTTGCGTTGCTGCCCCCACCACCACCGGCCATGCCGGCGGTCCCCCTCCCCATTTCATGGGGAGGATCGGGCGGCGTGGCTTGGAGCGGTCGATGTCCTCCCCATGGGATGGGGAGGGGGCAGCCGCGCATGCGGCTGACGGAGGCGTTGAAGCCCGAGCGATGCGTATCAGGACCATGGCCGTCTCAATTGTCGCGGAAGGCGCGCATGAACTGGTCGCGCAGGGGCTTGGTCACGTAAGACAGCAACGAGCGGTTGCCGGTCTCGATATAAGTTTCCGCCGGCATGCCGCTGCGCAGCGTCAGGCCTTCGCGCCGGAGGGCGGCCTGATCCACCGCCACGCGCACGGTGTAATAGGCCTGCCGCGCTTCCTGGTTGTCGGTGCGATCGGTGGCGACATAGATCACGCGCCCGGCGATTTCAGGAGTCGCCGCGCGATTGAAGGCGGAGAAGCGCACGCGCGCCGGCTGGCCGACACGGACCTGGTCGATGTCGACCGGGCTGATCGACGCCTCGACCAGCATGACGTCGCGATCGGGCACGATTTCCATGATCGGTTCGGCGGGGCGGACGACGTCGCCGATCGCGGCGAAGGCGATCTTTTCGATCGTGCCCGAATATGGGGCGCGGATCTCACTGCGGCTGTGCTGGTCTGTGGCGCTGACCCGGCGCAGCTGCTGCTGGTTGAGCGCGGTGTTGACTTGCGCAAGATCGGTGCCGGCCTGGACGCGGCGGCTCTGCACCGTCTGGATCGATTGTTCCTGCGCCTCGGTGATGCGCGCGCGGCTCTGCGCGATCTGGGCCTGAAGCTGCGCGACCTGGCCGTCGATGTCGACCGCTGTGCGTTCGAGCTGGTTGAGCCTGTTGATCGTGACCAATTGCTTGTCCCACAGCTCGCGCACGCCATTGCGCTCGGGCTCGATCAGCCGGCGCTGCTGGCGAAGCGCGTCGATCTGGGCCTGGAGGCCGGCAATCTGCTGGTTGTATTGCACCACGCGGGCCGCCAACTGGGCGCGCAGCTGGCCTTCCTCGGCCTGCTGCATGGCGAAGAGATGCTGCTCGTCCGCCATGGCCTTGCGCGCGCCGTCACTGCCGGCGCCGGCAAGCTCGGGCGGGAACGCAACCTGGCCAAGGCCGAGGCGCTCGGCCTCGAGCCGCGCCTTCTGAGCCAGCAGCTGGTCGACCGTCAGGCTCGAGAACCGGGCGTCGGCACCTGTCACCTGGTCGTCGAGCCGCATCAGCAGGTCCCCCTGACGCACGTGCTGGCCATTGACCACTGTGATAGCGGCGATGACCCCGCCGGTGGGATGCGCGATCCGCTTGACCCGGCTTTCGACGCCGACCTGCCCCCCGCCGATCACCGCGCCCCGGATCGGCACGAACACGGCAAGCACCACCAGCAACGCCAGCAGGCCACCGATCGCAGCCATGAGCCGGAGCAGCATGCGCGGTGTGCCGGCCGGCGGGGCGGTGTCGGCCTCGACCCACAGGTCGGGCAGCATCTGGCGCATGGCGTCGGGCGAAAGCGGTGCGTTCATCGGGCAGCCTCCTGGGCGAGGCGGATCGGCGGCGCCGGCATCGCGGCTGTTGCCTGGACGCTGGAATCGCCGGCCGGCTCAGCGCCGGTGGCCGCTGCCATCGTGCGCTGCATGACCGCGTCACGCTCCCCGAAGTCGACCATGCGACCAGCCTGCATGACCGCGACGTGGCTGATCGGGCCGAGCGTCGCGGGGCGGTGCGTGATCATCACCACGATGCCGCCACGCTCGCGCACGCCGATGATGGCGCGATGCAAGGCGGCGTCCCCGGCGGCGTCGAGATTGGAATTCGCCTCGTCGAGCACGACGATATGCGGATCGCCGTAAAGTGCGCGCGCCAGGCCCACGCGCTGGCGCTGCCCGGCGGACAATTCGCTGCCGCCGGCGGAGACGAGCGTGTCGTAGCCGTCGGACAAGGCGAGGATCGCCTCGTGCATGCCGGCGGCGCGGGCGGCGGCGATTACCGCTTCGGACGTGGCAGCGGGATCGAAGCGCGCGATATTCTGGCCGATCGTGCCGTCGATCAGGTCGACCGTCTGCGGGACGTAGCCCATGGCGGCGCCCAAGGCCTCGGTATCCCATTGATCGGGCGTGGCGCCGTCGATCCGGACCTCGCCACGCGCGGGGCGCCAGATACCGAGAAGGCCACGCACCAGCGAGGTCTTGCCGGCGGCGCTCGGCCCGATGACGGCGAGAGCCTGCCCGGGTTGCAAGGCGAGCGACACGCCCTGCACGGTAAAGCGCTGGGTGCCCGGCGGGGCTATCCACAGATCGCGCAGCGCCAGTTCGCCGCGCGGCCGGTCGAGCGTGACGCGGCGTTCGGGCGGGCGGCGGAACGTGGTGATTGCCTGGACGATGCGGCCCCAGCCGCTGCGCGCAGCGACAAGGCCCTTCCAGTTGGCGATCGCCATGTCGACAGGGGCCAGGGCGCGCCCGGACAGCACCGACGACGCGATGATGACGCCGCCGCTCGCCTTGTCGTCGATCACCAGCAGTGCACCGACGGTGAGGATGATCGACTGCAGCAGCATGCGGAAGGTTCGGCTGGCGCCGCCGAGCCGCGACAGCGTGCGCGCAAGCGCCGACTGGGCGGCGATGAACTGCTGTTCCCAGCCAGAGGTGCGGGCGACGAGGCGATCCTGCATGCCCATGGCGAAGGCGGATTCTGCAAAGCGGATCTCGGAAAGCGTGGCAGCGCTGCGCTGCCCGGTGATCGACGCCAGTTCGCGCGAGGCGGCCTGCGTGCTGCGGTTCGAGACCAGGGCGAGCACGGTCATCACCGCGACACCGGCCAGCGCGGTCAGCCCGAGCCACCAGTGCAAGGCAGTGAGCACGAGCAGGAAGGCGAGGACCCAGGGCAGGTCGATCAGCGCAACCGGGCCCGCGCCGGCCAGGAAGGCGTGGATCGAATCGAGGTCGCGGGCGAACTGGAGGCCATCGCCCTTGTCCGCGCCGGCGCGCAGCGGGCGCGATACCGTGGCATAATGCACCGATGCGAAGAGGTCATCGTGGACGCCATTGGCGACACCCAGCAGGGCTTCGGCGCGGATCGCCTCGAACACGGCCTGGAACACGTAGATCAGCGCCAGCATCGCGAAGAGGCCGAGCAAGGTCGGGATACTGCGGCTGGGCAGGACCGAGTCGTAGACCAGCATCATGTACCCCGTGCCGGCGAAGACCAGCACGTTGAGCAGGATGCTGGCGATGCCGACGATCACCAGATTGCCGCGATACCTGCGCATGAAGACGCGCAGCAGTTGCCGATCCACGTTACCCCCCGCATTCACAGCGGCCTGCATGGCATCCCCTTGCCATGTCGCAAGCACCAGAAACCTCCGGCGCGGAACCTTCGCCCGCCGCGTAGTACGGACGTGGGTGCAACATTATGTAGTCCTTCGCAATTCGCTGCGCGCCTGGCCTCGCGACGTTTCCACCGAAACGGGCCATTACGGACCGACAGAAGGCCCTACGGTGTTGATGATGGCGTCGATGGCGAGGATCCGGTGGACCAAGCAAGCCTCTTGGCCATCGAGCGATGCGCTGCCGGCGAGTGCGATTCGGCACGCCTCGACCAGTGGGCGCGCCCCGCCGCCGGGCGCGCGCAACGGATCCTCCGGCAGATCTGCCAATACGCGCCATGCCTGACGGGCAAGCGTGTGTACCCACTCCTCCACTGCCTCGCCCGATGCGCGTGCCTTGAGCTTCTGGCGGTAGCGGCGCTGGCGTTCGGCGTTGGAGAGAGGCATCGCCCGTCTAGACTGTGCGCGACGTGCCTTGGAAAGACCGGGCGGCTGCTTGCGTAGCGTTGCGTAGGCGATTTCCGCAGGAGCAACGGCCCGGGACGTTGACCTGCGTCAAGGCAGCCGTTCTTCGCCTTCGTTAGCCTCCCTCACAAGGCCGGCCGCAGGTCCGTGCCGCTGGAGGATGCTAGCAATGACCAATCCGGAAAATCTGGCGCTGCGGCGGGGGATCGCCGGCACCGTGCTGTTCGACGGTGAACTGGCGAGCCGTGGCCTGGCGCTCAACACCATGTGCTTCTCGTTCAACGAGGCAGCGAACCGCGCGGCTTTCCTCGCCGACGAGGACGGCTATTGCCGGCAGTACGGGCTCACCGCCGAGCAGCGGGCGGCCGTGGCGCGGCGCGATGTTCCGGCCATGCTGGAGGTCGGTGGCAACGTCTATTACCTCGCCAAGCTTGCGGGCATCTTCGGACTCAATGTCCAGGATCTCGGCGCGCTGCAGACGGGGATGAGCGTCGCGGAGTTCAAGCAGTACCTGCTTGACCAGGCGGCTGATGCGGGCATCGGGCGTGGCACGGACGGCGTGTCGTCGCCGATCATGGGAGTGGCGGCATGAGCGCGACCATCGTCGGCGGCTATTTCAGCAGCCATGTGCCCGGCATCGGCGGGGCGATCGCCCGCGGCGACCAGCGCGAGGCCTATTGGAAACCGTTTTTCGACGGCTATCCGCCGGTGCAGCGCTGGCTGGCCGACGCCCGCCCCGATGTGGCGGTGGTGTTCTACAACGACCATGGCCTCAACTTCTTCCTTGATGCGTTGCCCACGTTCGCGGTTGGCGCCGCCGCGGAATATCCCAACGAGGACGAGGGTTGGGGCTTGCCGGTGTACAAGACCTTCGCGGGCGATCCCGGCCTGTCGTGGCACATCATCGAGGAACTGGTCGGAAGCGACTTCGACGTGACCATGTGCCAGCGCATGAAGGTCGACCATGCGCTGTCGATACCGTTCGAGCTGGCCTATCCGGATGCCGACGCCTGGCCGGTCAAGATCGTGCCGATCGCGATCAATACGGTGCAATATCCGCTGCCTTCGCCGCGGCGCTGCCACGCGCTGGGCCAGGCGGTGCATCGCGCCTTGCAAAACTGGCAGGACGACACGCGGGTCGTGGTGGTCGGCTCGGGCGGGCTTTCGCACCAGCTCGACGGCGCGCGGGCCGGCTTCGTCAATGCGGACTACGACCGCTTCTGCCTCGATCACCTGGCGGCCGATCCGCAAGCCCTGCTGCGCCACTCCGCCGAGGAAGTGGCCGCGATCGCCGGGACGCAGGGGGTCGAGATCCTCAACTGGATCGCGGCGCGCGGGGCGCTGGGCGATGCACCGCTCTGCGAAGTGACGCGCAACTATCACATCCCGATCAGCAACACCGCTGCCGCAACGCTGGTGCTGGCCAGCGCGTGATGGGCCACGCGCTGTCGGCGGTCAGTCGTCGAAGCCGTTGACCGCCATCAGCGCGAGTTCGGTGCGGTTCTCGATGCCGAGCTTCTGGTACATGGTGTGAAGATAGACCTTCACGGTCCCTTCGCCGATGTCCAGTTCGGCTCCGATGTCGCGGTTGCGCATGCCGCGCGCGACGAGGCGGGCGATCCGCTTTTCGCGCGGCGTCAGCCGGTCTAGCGGGCCGGCGCCCTCGGGGCGCAGCGACAGGTCGAGCGCGCGCTGAAGCAGGTCGGGGGCGATGACGCGTTCGCCCATGGCGACGCGTTCGAGCACTTCGACCAGCCCGTCGCCGGCGCCCTCCTTCGAGACCACGCCTTCGACGCCGGCACGCATGATCGCCAGCAGGTTGGTGTCGCTCAGCTCGGCAGTCAGGATCACCACGCGGCGCCGGTCGCCGCGCGTGCGCAGCCTCTCGAGCACCTGCACCCCGCTCATGCCCGGCATCTTGATGTCGAGCAGGACGATTTCGGGGTCGTGCGTGTCGATCGCGGCAAGGGTTTCCTCGCCACTGGCGGTGGCGGCGACAATGTGGAAACGGCTGTCACGCAATACGGCTTCGACGCCGGTGCGAATGAAGCCATGGTCGTCGGCCACCAGGATCGGCACGCGCGCGGTCGCATCGCTCATGTGAGGCTCGTTCATGCCAGTTTCGCTCACACCGGCCTCCGCAAAGGCAGTTCGATGTCGAGGCATACGCCGGAGCCTGTCGCGCCGCCACCGGGTGACGCGGGCGCGCTGACACGGACATGGCCGCCCAGCGCGGTGACGCGTTCGGAGATCGAGCGCGGCTGCGCAGCGCGAGCGGTGCCGGCGGCATGGGCGAAGCCATGGCCGTCGTCGGTAATCCGCACCTTCAGGGTGGCGGCGTCATGCTGAAGGAGGATCGACACGGCGCGGCAATGGCCGTGACGTGCGGCGTTGGCAACAGCCTCGCGGATCATCTGGCGCAATTCGTAGGCAAGGCGTATCGGCACCGCCAGCCGCGTCCCGGGTGCCTCGACCGTCACCCGGATATGCCAATGCGCGCTGATCTCCTCGACGAGGCCGCGCAGTTCCTCGGCGATGTCAGTAGTCCGGTCGCCGTCCTCGCCGCGTCGCAGACGGTCGATCATGGCGCGCAACTGCGTCTGCTCCTGCTGCAGTGCCTGTTTCATCGCGACGATTTCGGCTTCGGCATCCTTGCCGTCGCGCAGGCGCCTGCGCACCGCGTCGAGCCTGAACATCGTGCCGGCAAGGAACTGCACCACGCTGTCGTGCAGATCCCGGGCCAGCGCGTTGCGCACTTCGGCGACCGCGGCATTCTTGGCCAGCGCGGCCATCTCCTCGCGATCCAGGGCCTGGCCGATGGCGCGGCCAATGGCGCCGATCAGCGGCAGGTCGTCCACGGCCATGTCGGGAATGCCCCAGACGAGCAACTGGCCTTGGCTGGACACCGAGGCGAAGGGCGCGACGATACCGGTCTGTACCCCGCAGCGTTCGGCAAGCGGTGCGGGGAAGGGGCCATGGCGGAATTCGATGCGCTGCTCAGACACAAGGGTGATGCGTCGGCGCCGTCGCATGTCGAACAAAGTGGGCCATCCCGGTGTCGCCGCCGCTTCGGCCACTGAACCGGGTCCCTGCCGGTCGCTGGTCGTCGTGTCCCCGTTCAGGATCAGCAGGTCGACCCAGGGCTCCTCGCCCCAGGACACGGCGATGGCGGCGCCGGTGCCCCCCATCATGGTGCGCGCGTCGGCCAGTGCGCTTGCCAGGACACGGCTGCGGCGCGCACCGGGGGCGCCGGCCGGCTCGGTCAAGGCCACGGGCCGCGAGACCCGCTGTCGGGCGGCGGTCCACAGGATCAGCATGGTGACGAGCGCCAAGGCCAGCAAATCGGTCAGGACATGCACCGGAAATCCGCCGCCGGCATGATGCTCGCCGAGCGCATGGCCGACCAGCCAGATGGCGCCCAGCGCCAGGCCGGTCAGGACCACGCCGCTGCGGTTCCAGCGGACCATCGCCATGACCAGCAGGAAGGTCGCGAAGGCGAGGATGGGGGCGCCCGAATGAACGTGGCTGTCGAGGCGCTGCACCACGGTCGAGGCGAAGGCTGCGAGATCGAGCACCAGCGCCAGCGGGGCGACCCGGCAATCCAGCCAGACGTCGATCCAGGCGATGGCGAGCAGGGCGCCGGCGACAAGCAGATAGAGCAGCGGCACGGCCAGCGAGGGGAGGGCCATGACCGGCATCGGGCTGGATAGGGCCAACCCGGTCGATCCTGCCGATCCTGCGGGGCCGTTCGCCAGCATCCCGGCGACCCAGGTGCTCACCATATAGAGAACGGCGAAGGCGAGGCGGCCGATCGCGAGGCAGCGTGCGCTGCGCCGCGTGAAGATGCTAGCGGGTTTCACGCGTCCGAAGGTCCCATGAAGCGGGGTATGCGATCGAACCTGTCGATATGCAATCCCGGCCGAGTCGCCCGGCAAAGCGCGATGTGTTAACCATGGGTAAGTGCCAAGGTCTTGCAATTATCGTCGGTTAGGGCGACCGTATCGGCCGCATGATCAACTTTGGTCAGCATGTCCTTGCGATGCGGGGATACCCAAGGCGACGCCGGCCATCGGCTGCGAATCAAACGGCGATATGCGACTGAGCAGTATGCGACAGGGAATTTCGGGATAATGCCAAGTGCGCAAGTGCCAGACAGTCCGCTCGAAGCCCTGACTCCCAAGCAGCGCGAAGTGCTCGACCTCCTGATCCAGCACAAGACCTCCAAGGAGATATCCCGGATCCTGGGAATATCGCCCTATACCGTGGATCAGCGCATCCTGCTGGCCCGCGGAAAGCTGCAGGTCACCACCCGCAGCGAAGTCGCGCAGGCCTATCGTGCCCTCGTCGAACAGGAGGGATATCAGGGAGATCCCGTATCCCAAAGACCCGTATACGGTTTACCGGATATCGCCACCGACCTCGGTATGCCCCACCAAGACGGGGAAGAACGCGGTGCGGCACAGGCCGGAACCAACGGGAGCGAGCGTGAGCCGGCACAGTCTGCCAGCGTCGCCGACCCCGTGTCCGGCGAAGTCGATCACCGCGTGCTTCCGGAGATGTTTGACGGTCGATACGGGACACTGATGCGGCTCGGCGCCACGGCGCTGATCGCGATGATCCTGATCCTGACGGTACTGGGTGGTCTGACGCTGTTCGCGCAATTGTCCCACATCGTCGATCGCTGAAGCCGGCGGACCTCTCCGTGGAACAGGGGACGGCGAGATGCGCCGTGTGGAGGCAACGAGCGATGGTTGATACGACGATGATCAAGCCCAGCCCGGTTAACAGCGTTTCGAATGCGGGCGCGATGACGCCTGCGGTGGCACAACTGCGCGTGACGCGTGACCTGCATCAGGCCGAAGCGGCGCTTGACGAAGCGCTGATCCGCCAGGCCAATCTACTTTCCACCATGGTCAGCGCCCGCCGCGCGACCGGCCTTGCACCCTTCGAAGGGCAGGACGCGCTGCTGCGGCTGCTGCGCAGCCAGCAGGCCATGCTCGACGCCGGAGGGGAACTGGCGCGCGTGCATGGCCGGCTGAGCACGATCTCGGTCGAGAAGCTGGGCGGCAACGACGAGTGCCCCAAGACGGCCGAACTGGCGGACGAGGCGCTGGATGACGCAGCCGTCTTGCCGTCGCCGCGCCATGCGCTGCCGCGCGCGGCCTGATCGATCGTCGGTATCTGCCAGGGGGAAGTGAGACCGATGTTCCTGCTTTGGTTTTCACGTTTCCTTCTGGCCGGTGCCGTCCTGTTTGCTGCCCGCAGGGGCGGCGAACCCGAACAATCGGTGGCGGCCGTCCTGCTCGCGACATTCGCGCTCGACTCCGCAAACCACGCCATTTTTGGAGATCCCGCATGGTTTGCGGTGAACCCCGGTCATCTGGTTATCGACACCTGGGCCTTTCTGGTCCTGCTCTGGGTCGCAGTCCGCGCCAATCGCGCCTGGCCGCTAGCGGTCTGCGCGGCGCAGGCGCTCGTCATGCTCGGCCACATCGCCAAGTTGTGGGAGCTGGCCATGGTGCGCAAGACGTACTGGGCCATGACCAATATCCCGTTTGTTCTGCAACTGCTGATCCTGGGGGCCGGGACCTGGGCGCATATGCTGCGCCGTCGTCGCATCGGCTTCTACAAGAGCTGGCGTACGGTCTGACTGCGGCACCTCGGGTGCGCTTCGTTTCGGGAGAGGCTGCATGACGGTACGATCCATGGCCGCCGCCGGCGAAACGGTCGGCCGGCGGGACGGTGCGAGGGCGGACAAGGCCGCTTCTCGTCCCGCGATCCCCCAGGCTGGCCTCGTGGCGGCGCGCAATGCCTACGCCGGCCGGCGCCGGCGCGAGCGTTTCCTCGCCGCCGACCTGTTCGGCGAGCCGACGTGGGATATCCTGCTCGATCTCTATATCGCCGCGGGGGAAGGGCGGTCGGTGCCGACGACCAGCGCGTGTATCGGCGCGCACGTTCCGCCGACGACGGCCTTGCGCTGGCTGCGCGTGCTCGAAGCGCGCGGATTGGTAGAGCGCGAGGACGACGGCGCCGACGGGCGGCGTACCTTCGTATGCCTGACGAGCCAGGGTATCGAGGCGATGAACGGCCTGATGCTGCAGTGGCATGCCGCCATTAACGTGGCGCCGCGTCCGGCCCAGGTCATCCTCGCCAGCGAGGATACCCTGGCCGGCCCGGCCATCCATGCCCCCGGGCATCACCCCTGCGCCGACGACCTGCTGGCGCTGCGCCTCTGACGCAGCGCCGGCAGGTCCGGGCCGGAGCCTGCCGCAGGATCAGTCGGTGATCTCCCAGCGGATCGCGCCGACGTAGACGCCGGGGCTCGCCGCCCCGGTGCCGTCGCGCGCCGGCTTGAAGCTGGCGCGGCGGGTGATGCGCTCGCAGGCCACGGCGTCGAGCAGGTCGTGCCCGCTGGTTGCCGTCACCGTGCAGTCGGTCACATGCCCGTCGCTGCCGATCGCAAGGCGGAAGCGGGTCACGCCGCCCCACCCGGCGCGCAGGGCCTGCGCCGGGTAGTCGTTGCGCGTGATCCAGGCAGCAGGGTCGCCGCGCGGCACGGCGCGCAATGGCGCTGCGCTGGCCGACGGCAGCGGCTGGGGCGAGCTTTCGGGAAAGGGTGAGGCGCCGCCGCCGGGGAAGCCATCTCCGATGGGCGCGATGCCAATGGGCCCGGGCGGTTGCAGGTCCAGCGGCGCAAGCGGGGCGAGCGGCCGGGGATCGGGCAGAGGTGCGGAATGGGTTGCGTCCAGCGGGTGCGTCGCGGCCGGAGGCTTGGGCAGGGGGGCCTTGGGTGGCGGCGGCACATAGGTCCAGTCGTTGGCGACGAGCGTGTTGCGGATCGCGGTACCGATGACGCCGCCGGTAAAAGTGGACAGCACGGCCGCACCGAGCCCGACGTGCAGAAGGCCAGTGATGATCCCGATCCGAACAGACGACGTTCGGGAAGCACGGTCCGCAAAACCCATGACGATCTCCTTTCAGCCAATCCCATCGCGGATCGCCTTCACGGGTACGTCGAGTCACGCGCCCATGCAGCGGTCCGTCGAGACGTGATGATATCACATGCCGCGGGGCCGGGAAGGGAAATCTCAACCATCGTGGTAGATAATCGGCGCGATCGGCTATTGATCAGGCGTGACCAAGCCAGGCGGACGGCCACGTGCGCCACGGGCATCTGGCGCGATGCTTGACCGGAAGGGGGCATTGGCGTAGGGGCGACCTCGTTCCGGGGCGTTCACGCGCCACCGGCCAGACACAGAGCTGAACATTGGCGGTGCGCAAAGGGGCTGCAAATGGCGGAAATTCGCCATGGGCTGGCCCCATTCCCGTTTGGCAGCCCTCGACGAATCGAGGGGGCCGGCGGGGCTGCAAGCCGACAAAGTAACCCGGTGCCGATGGGCTCGGGTGGAGTGTTTTCGGCTCATGCGGCGTCGCAGGCGTTCGCCGGCTCCCTGGGGGTCGGTCCATGTTCTGATGGCGTGCGGCGTGAGGTTTCCGTCTGCCTTCATCCTTGCCCGGCGATGCCACAACCAAGGTGAAGAGTACTTCATGCCTACGATCAACCAGCTGATCCGCAAGGGTCGCGTTCCGCAGAAGGCCAAGAGCAAGGTCCCTGCGATGGAGCAGAACCCGCAGAAGCGCGGCGTTTGCACCCGCGTTTACACGACCACTCCGAAGAAGCCGAACTCGGCTCTCCGCAAGGTCGCCAAGATCCGTCTGACCAACAGCCGCGAAGTCATTTCGTACATTCCCGGCGAAGGCCACAACCTGCAGGAGCACTCGGTCGTGCTCATCCGCGGCGGCCGTGTGCGCGACCTTCCGGGCGTGCGCTACCACGTGCTGCGCGGCGTGCTCGACACGCAGGGCGTGAAGGACCGCAAGCAGAGCCGTTCGAAGTACGGCGCCAAGCGTCCCAAGTAATCGTGGCCGTGTGATGGTGCGGCCGGCGGCCTGAAAGGCCCGCTCCCACCGTCCCGCTGGAATGAGGCCGGCGCAAACCGGCCCGATCAGAAGGAATTCAAGATGTCTCGTCGTCGTCGTCCGGAAAAGCGGGTGATCCTGCCCGATCCGAAGTTCGGGGATCAGGTCCTGTCGAAGTTCATGAACAACCTCATGCTCGACGGTAAGAAGTCGGTTGCCGAAAGCATCGTCTATGGCGCTCTCGACACCATGCAGACCCGCGCCAAGGCGGATCCGGTGCAGCTGTTCCACGATGCGCTGAACAACGTGAAGCCGCACATCGAAGTGCGTTCGCGTCGCGTCGGTGGTGCGACCTACCAGGTCCCCGTGGAAGTGCGTCCCGAGCGTGCCCAGGCCCTGGCGATCCGCTGGCTGATCACTGCGGCCCGCAACCGCTCGGAAACCACCATGTCGGCGCGCCTTTCGGCGGAGCTGCTGGACGCTGCCAACAACCGTGGCAACGCGGTCAAGAAGCGCGAAGACACCCACCGTATGGCCGACGCCAACCGCGCGTTCAGCCACTACCGCTGGTAAGCTTCCGATAAACTGGTCACGTGGCCGTCTTCAAACGGTCACTGCAGTAACCATATGGGGTGGGCCGGAGCAATCCGGCCCTTCCCGAACCCAAGGAACACCACCATGGCCCGCAGCCATCCGCTCGAGCGTTACCGCAACATCGGTATCATGGCGCACATCGACGCCGGCAAGACGACGACGACCGAGCGCATCCTTTACTACACCGGCAAGTCCTACAAGATCGGCGAAGTGCACGACGGCGCCGCGACCATGGACTGGATGGAACAGGAACAGGAACGCGGCATCACGATCACGTCGGCCGCCACGACCTGCTTCTGGAACGATCACCGCATCAACATCATCGACACCCCCGGGCACGTCGACTTCACCATCGAAGTCGAACGCTCGCTGCGCGTGCTCGACGGTGCCGTGGCCTGCTTCGACGGCGTGGCCGGCGTAGAGCCGCAGTCGGAAACCGTGTGGCGCCAGGCCGACAAGTACGGCGTGCCGCGCATGTGCTTCATCAACAAGCTCGACCGTACCGGTGCGAACTTCAAGTACTGCGTGCAGTCGATCATCGACCGCCTCGGTGCCAAGCCCGCCGTGCTCTACATTCCGATCGGCCTCGAAGCCGACCTGAAGGGCCTGGTCGACCTGGTCAACAACCGCGCGATCATCTGGAAGGACGAATCGCTCGGCGCCGAATTTTTCTACGAAGAAATCCCGGCCGACCTCGCTGACGAAGCCGCGATCTATCGCTCGGAGCTGATCGAACTCGCCGTCGAGCAGGACGACGAGGCGATGGAAGCCTACCTCGAGGGCAACGAGCCCGACGCAGAAACGCTCAAGAAGCTGATCCGCAAGGGTACGCTGAACCACGCGTTCGTGCCGGTCTGCTGCGGCTCGGCGTTCAAGAACAAGGGCGTTCAGCCCCTGCTCGACGCCGTCGTCGACTACCTGCCTTCGCCGCTCGACATCGAAGACGTCCAGGGCGTCAAGGTCGACAGCGACGAGAAGGACAGCCGTCCCGCCAAGGACGACGCGCCGTTCTCGGCTCTGGCGTTCAAGGTCATGAACGATCCGTTCGTGGGCTCGCTCACCTTCATCCGCATCTACTCGGGTACGCTCACCAAGGGCACCTACCTGAACTCGGTGAAGCAGAAGAAGGAAAAGGTCGGCCGCATGCTCGAAATGCATGCCAACGACCGCAAGGACGTCGAAGAGGCGTTCGCCGGCGACATCATCGCGCTGGCCGGCATGAAGGAAACCACCACGGGCGACACGCTCTGCGCCGAACGCGCGCCGATCGTGCTCGAACGCATGGAATTCCCCGAGCCGGTCATCGAGCTGTCGGTGGAGCCCAAGACCAAGGCTGACCAGGAAAAGATGGGCATCGCGCTCAATCGCCTTTCGGCCGAGGATCCCTCGTTCCGCGTCTCGACCGATCACGAATCGGGCCAGACGATCATCAAGGGCATGGGCGAACTGCACCTCGACATCATCGTCGATCGCATGCGTCGCGAGTTCAAGGTCGAAGCCAACGTCGGTGCGCCGCAGGTGGCTTACCGCGAATACCTCGGCAAGGCCGTCGACCTCGACTACACCCACAAGAAGCAGTCGGGTGGTACCGGCCAGTTCGGTCGCGTGAAGGTCAAGGTCACGCCGGGCGAGCGCGGTTCGGGCATCATCTTCAAGGACGAGATCAAGGGCGGTAATATTCCCAAGGAATATATCCCCGCGATCGAAAAGGGCATGCGCGAAACGGCCGCTACCGGCTCGCTCGTCGGCTTCCCGATCATCGACTTTGAAATCCTGCTCTACGACGGTGCGTACCACGACGTCGACTCGTCGGCCCTGGCCTTCGAAATCGCCGGTCGCGGCGCGATGCGCGAAGTTGCCCAGAAGTCGGGCATCAAGTTGCTCGAGCCGATCATGAGCGTCGAAGTCGTTACCCCTGAGGAATTCATGGGTGACGTGATCGGCGATCTCAACTCGCGGCGTGGTCAGATCCAGGGCACCGACAGCCGGGGCAACGCCCAGGTCGTCGAGGCCATGGTGCCGCTCGCCAACATGTTCGGCTACGTGAACCAGCTCCGCTCGTTCACCCAGGGCCGTGCACAGTACACCATGCAGTTCTCTCACTATGACGAAGTCCCGGCGAATGTCGCGGCTGAGGTCAAGGAGAAGCTTGCCTGATCTCTGAGATCAGGCTAGGGGCGGCGCCTGATTCCGTCGGGTGCCGTACCCCGCAGAATTCACAGACAAGCGAATAGAAGGTTTGAACAATGGCCAAGGCTAAGTTTGAGCGGAACAAGCCGCACTGCAACATCGGCACCATCGGTCACGTCGACCATGGCAAGACCACGCTGACCGCAGCGATCACCAAGGTTCTGGCAGAAACCGGCGGCGCTCAGTTCACCGATTATGCCAACATCGACAAGGCTCCCGAAGAGCGCGAGCGTGGCATCACCATCTCGACCGCGCACGTCGAGTACGAGACGGCCAACCGTCACTACGCGCACGTCGACTGCCCGGGTCACGCCGACTACGTGAAGAACATGATCACCGGTGCTGCCCAGATGGACGGCGCGATCCTGGTCGTGAACGCCGCTGACGGCCCGATGCCGCAGACCCGCGAGCACATCCTGCTCGCCCGCCAGGTCGGCGTGCCGGCTCTGGTCGTGTACATGAACAAGGTCGACCAGGTCGACGACGAGGAAATCCTCGAGCTCGTCGAACTCGAAGTTCGCGAACTGCTGTCGTCGTACGACTTCCCGGGCGACGATATTCCGATCGTCAAGGGTTCGGCTCTGGCCGCTCTCGAAGGCCGCGACGACAACATCGGCAAGAACTCGATCAACGCGCTGATGGAAGCTGTCGACAGCTACATCCCGCAGCCGCCGCGCCCGACCGACAAGCCGTTCCTGATGCCCGTCGAAGACGTGTTCTCGATCTCGGGTCGTGGTACGGTCGTGACCGGCCGCGTCGAGACCGGCATCGTCAAGGTGGGTGAAGAAGTCGAGATCATCGGCCTCAAGGACACCCAGAAGACCACCGTCACCGGCGTCGAAATGTTCCGCAAGCTGCTCGACCAGGGTGAAGCCGGCGACAACATCGGTGCGCTGGTTCGCGGCGTGAAGCGTGAAGAAGTCGAGCGTGGTCAGGTTCTGGCCAAGCCCGGTTCGGTCACGCCGCACACCGAGTTCTCGGCCGAGGTCTACGTGCTGTCGAAGGACGAAGGTGGCCGTCACACGCCGTTCTTCGCCAACTACCGCCCGCAGTTCTACTTCCGCACCACCGACGTCACCGGTGAAGTGGTTCTTCCCGAGGGCACCGAAATGGTGATGCCGGGCGACAACCTGACCCTGTCGGTCAAGCTGATCGCGCCGATCGCCATGGACGAAGGTCTCCGCTTCGCCATCCGTGAAGGCGGTCGTACCGTCGGTTCGGGGGTTGTCAGCAAGATCACGAAGTAATATAGGCGCCGGACCGGCGGGAGATTCGCTCTCCCGCCGGACGGTATTTTGATCAGTCGTCCCGCTTTCTCCCCTCTCTTTGGGAGGGGATCAGAGGGCAGGGCGGCTGGCTTTTTGTTTTCGCTCTTTCGCATCGGTAAACGGACATGGAAGCCCAGAACATCCGCATTCGCCTTAAGGCCTTCGATCATCGCGTACTGGACCAGGCCACTGGTGAAATCGCGGACACCGCCCGCCGCACCGGCGCTCTGATCCGCGGCCCCATTCCGCTGCCGACGCGCATCGAGAAGTTCACGGTCAACCGTGGCCCGCACATCGACAAGAAGTCGCGCGAGCAGTTCGAAGTCCGCACCTACAAGCGCCTGCTTGACATCGTGCAGCCCAACGCTGCCACCGTCGACGCGCTGATGAAGCTGGACCTCGCTGCCGGCGTCAACGTCGAGATCAAGCTGGCCTGAGCCAGCGCCCCAAGCCTCGCCGCCCAAGTGTCCATCGGGGCCGTGGCGGGCAGGGCGGCCCGACCGAGCCTCATCGGTCTTTCAGTTTCGGCTCCTTCGGGATCCACCATCTCTTTCCGGCCCTGAGGCCGGCTGGCGGGAAATTCGTCCTGTCGCGACAAAAGGGATACCTCCGGCCCTTCAGCTGCACCCTCGGGTCCAGCGTTAGGGTCGGGAAAGCGTCCCCCGTTCGCTCCTGTTCAGGCAGGGGCATTCAGCCCGGACGGGGCATGCTTATCATACGGGCTGAACACGCCTTTGGGGGATGGGCCCTCGAAGGCCTCTGTGAGGAGTATGAGATCATGCGCACCGGCGTGATCGCGAAGAAGGTGGGTATGACCCGCCTGTTCCAGGAAGATGGTCGGCACGTGCCGGTCACCGTCCTTTCGCTCGAAGATTGCCAGGTGGTTTCGGTCCGCACCGCTGAACGTGACGGTTACGTCGCGCTGCAGCTGGGTGCCGGCGAGGCCAAGCAGAAGAACGTCGCCAAGCCGCAGCGCGAGCACTTTGCCAAGGCAGAAGTCGCGCTGAAGATGCAGGTCGCCGAGTTCCGCGTCGCCGACGACGCCGTGCTCGATGTCGGTTCCAGCATCGCCGCTTCGCACTTCGTCGCTGGCCAGTATGTCGACATCACCGGCCACACGCAGGGCAAGGGCTTCGCCGGCGCCATGAAGCGCTGGGGTTTCGGCGGTATGCGCGCCACGCACGGCGTGTCGATTTCGCACCGTGCCCACGGTTCGACCGGTAACCGTCAGGATCCGGGCCGCGTCTTCAAGAACAAGAAGATGGCCGGCCACATGGGCGACCGTCAGCGCACCCAGCAGAACCTCGAGATCGTTCGCACCGACGATGCGCGCGGCCTGATCTTCGTCAAGGGCTCGGTCCCGGGCGCGAAGAACGGCTGGCTGCTCGTTCGTGACGCGGTCAAGGTCTCGCGCCACAGCGAAGCGCCCTATCCCGCCGGCCTCAAGGCCGCCAACACCAACGAACAGGCCGCTCCCGAAGCCGCCGATGGCCAGGAGGGCTAAGTCGTGAAGGTTCAGGTCCTCAATCTGGACGGTTCGGCCGCCGGTGACGTGGAACTCGCAGATGACGTGTTCGGTCTCGAACCGCGCGCCGACATCCTGCACCGCGTCGTTACCTGGCAGCTCGAAAACCGTCGCGGCATCGCCCGCGCCGCTCGTGAGCGTTCGGACGTTGCCCGCACCGGCAAGAAGTTCGGCCGCCAGAAGGGTGGCGGTACCGCCCGTCACGGCGACCGCAAGGCGCCCGTGTTCATCGGTGGTGGTCGCGCCCATGGTCCCCGCGTTCGCGAGTTCAATGTCTCGCTGAACAAGAAGGTCCGTGCGCTCGGTCTCAAGATGGCGCTTTCGGCCAAGGCCCAGAACGGCCTTGTCGTGATCAACGATCTCGAACTCGCCGACGCCAAGACCAAGGTTCTGGTCGGCCAGCTCGCCAACGCGGGCTTCGGCAAGAAGGTGCTCGTCGTGGACGGTGACATGGTCAACGAGGGCTTCGCCCGCGCTGCCCGCAACATCGTCGGCGTCAACGTGCTCCCCGCGATCGGCGCCAATGTCTATGACATCCTGAAGCATGATACGCTGGTGCTGACGCGCGCCGCGGTCGAGAAGCTGGAGGCGCGTTTCAATGGCTAAGGACGCAATCGACACGCGTCACTATGACGTGATCGTCGCTCCGCACATCACCGAAAAGGCGACGCTGCTGAGCGAGAACAACGCTGTGGTCTTCAAGGTTGCCGACAAGGCGACCAAGCCGGAGATCAAGGCGGCGGTGGAAGCCCTCTTCAACGTCACGGTCACCAAGGTGAACACGCTGACCCAGAAGGGCAAGACCAAGCGCTGGAAGGGCAAGCCCTACAAGCGCACCGACGTCAAGAAGGCTGTCGTGACCCTGGCCGCCGGCCAGTCGATCGACGTCACCAGCGGTATCTGAGGCGAAGGCATAGACCATGGCACTCAAGAGCTACAATCCGACCAGCCCCGCCCGCCGCGGCCTGGTCCTCGTCGACAAGTCGGCGCTTTGGAAGGGTAAGCCCGTCAAGGCCCTGACCGAAGGCAAGAACAAGACCGGCGGTCGTAACAACAAGGGTCACGTGACCTCGCGCGGCATCGCCGGCGGCCACAAGCAGAAGTACCGCTACGTCGACTTCAAGCGTCGCAAGTGGGACATGCCGGCTACCGTCGAGCGTCTCGAGTACGACCCCAACCGCACCGCGTTCATCGCGCTCGTCAAGTACGAGGACGGTGAGCAGGCCTACATCCTGGCGCCGCAGCGCCTGGCCGTGGGCGATGTGGTTGTCGCCGGCGAAAAGACCGACGTGAAGCCTGGCAATGCGATGCTCCTGTCGCAGATGCCGGTCGGCACCATCATCCACAACGTGGAGATGAAGCCGGGCAAGGGCGGTCAGATCGCACGGTCGGCCGGTACCTACGTCCAGCTCGTCGGTCGTGACCGCGGGATGGTGATCGTTCGCCTGAACTCAGGCGAGCAGCGCTACCTGCGTGGCGACTGCATGGGCACCGTCGGCGCCGTGTCGAACCCCGACAACTCGAACCAGAATCTTGCCAAGGCCGGTCGCAACCGCTGGCTTGGCCGTCGTCCGTTGACGCGCGGTGTGGCAAAGAACCCGGTCGACCACCCGCACGGCGGTGGTGAAGGCCGCACCTCGGGCGGCCGTCATCCGGTTACCCCGTGGGGCAAGCCGACCAAGGGCGCACGCACCCGTCACAACAAGCAGACGGACAAGTTCATCATTCGTTCGCGCCACGCGAAGAAGAAGAGGTAAGACCCCATGGCACGTTCCGTCTGGAAGGGCCCCTTCGTCGAGCTGCACCTCCTGAAGAAGGCCGAAGTGGCCCAGGATGCCGGCAGCCGCGCTGGTCCGATCAAGACCTGGTCGCGTCGTTCGACCATCATCCCGCAGTTCGTTGGTCTGACGTTCAACGTCTACAACGGGCAGAAGTTCATCCCCGTCTCCGTGAGCGAAGAGATGGTCGGCCACAAGCTTGGTGAATTCGCGCCGACGCGCAACTTCCCCGGCCACGCCGCTGACAAGAAGGGCAAGCGCTGATGAGCAAGCCTGCAGCCCCCCGCCGCGTCGGTGACAAGGAAGCCCTCGCCGTGAACACGAACATTCGTGGTTCGGCGCAGAAGCTCAACCTCGTCGCCGCCCTGATCCGCGGCATGAAGGCCGAAGACGCCCTCAACGTCCTGTCCTTCTCGAAGAAGGCTATGGCGGTTGATGCCCGCAAGGTTCTCGCCTCGGCGATCGCCAACGCGGAAAACAACCACAACCTGGACGTCGACGCTCTGGTCGTGGCGGAAGCCTCGGTCGGCAAGTCGATCACGATGAAGCGCTTCCACACCCGTGGTCGTGGCAAGTCGACCCGCATCCTGAAGCCGTTCTCGCGTCTTCGGATCGTCGTCCGCGAAGTCGAGGAGGCCTGATCCATGGGTCACAAGTCGAACCCCATCGGTCTGCGTCTGCAGATCAACCGCACCTGGGACAGCCGCTGGTACGCCGAAGGGCGCAACTACCAGCAGCTGCTGAAGGAAGACCTTCAGATCCGCAAGTTCATCGTCGAGAGCCTGCCGCAGGCAGCGATCTCGAAGGTGGTCATCGAGCGTCCGGCCAAGCTGTGCCGCATCTCGATCTACGCGGCCCGTCCCGGTGTGATCATCGGCAAGAAGGGTGCGGACATCGAAAAGCTCCGCGCCAAGCTTGCCAAGCTCACCAACAGCGACGTCAAGCTGAACATCGTCGAGATCCGCAAGCCGGAAATCGACTCGAAGCTCGTCGCCCAGGGTATTGCTGACCAGCTCGTTCGCCGCGTGGCCTTCCGCCGCGCGATGAAGCGTGCGGTCCAGTCGGCCCTTCGTCTTGGCGCCGAAGGCATCAAGATCACTTGCGGTGGCCGTCTCGGCGGGGCTGAAATCGCCCGCGTCGAATGGTACCGCGAGGGCCGCGTTCCGCTGCACACCCTGCGCGCGAACATCGACTACGCCGAAGCCGAAGCCCACACCGCTTATGGCGTGATCGGCATCAAGACCTGGATCTTCAAGGGCGAGATCCTGGGTCATGACCCGCTGGCGCAGGACCGCCTGATGCTGGAGGCACAGACCTCCGGTGTCCGTCCGGCGCGCTGAGGCTTGAGGATAGGCTAGCACCATGCTGCAACCCAAGAAGACCAAGTTCCGCAAGGCGTTCAAGGGCCGTCTCCACGGCAACGCCAAGGGCGGCACCGACCTCAACTTCGGCTCGTACGGCCTCAAGGCCCTCGAGCCGGAGCGGGTCACCGCTCGTCAGATCGAAGCGGCTCGCCGCGCGATCACCCGTCACATCAAGCGCCAGGGCCGCCTCTGGATCCGGATCTTCCCGGATCTTCCGGTGACCAAGAAGCCTGCCGAAGTCCGTCAGGGCAAGGGCAAGGGTTCGGTGGAATACTGGGCTGCCCGCGTGAAGCCGGGCAAGATCCTGTTCGAGCTTGATGGCGTCGCCGGCCCCCTGGCCGCCGAGGCTTTCAGCCGCGCAGCGATGAAGCTGCCGATCAAGACCAAGGTTGTGGCGCGTCTCGGTGACACGTCGCACCTCGGTGGCGAGTAAGGAGTAGGAATGATGGCCAAGTTCGAAGACCTCCGCGTCAAGAGCGACGACCAGCTCTCTGCTGACCTCGGCGAGCTCAAGCGCGAACAGTTCAACCTGCGCTTCCAGGCGGCCACGAGCCAGCTGGAGCGTCCGGCGCGCATCAAGGAAGTGCGCCGCGACATCGCGCGGATCAAGACTCTGCAGGGCGAGCGTGCTCGCACTGCAAAGGCTTAAGGAGACACACGATGCCCAAGCGTATCCTTATCGGGACCGTGGTTTCCGACAAGACCGACAAGACCGTGGTCGTGAAGGTCGAGCGCAAGGTGAAGCACCCGCTCTACGGGAAGATCATCCGTCGCTCGAAGAAGTATCACGCCCATGACGAGGCAAACTCGTTCAAGACCGGCGAGACGGTGCGGATCGAAGAGACCGCACCCTATTCCAAGCTGAAGACCTGGAAGGTTATCGACCGGGTTCTGGCCGGGAAGACCGCCGCGATCGAAGCGGACGTTTGACAAAGCGTGCGTTCCCTGTAGGGGAGCGCATCGTTTTTGGAACTGCCGGACTGGTTCCGGCAAGCCAGTGAGAAGGAACCGGATCAATGATCCAGATGCAATCCAATCTCGACGTCGCGGACAACAGCGGCGCCAAGCGCGTCCAGTGCATCAAGGTACTGGGCGGGTCGAAGCGTCGTACCGCGAGCGTCGGCGACATCATCGTGGTGTCGGTGAAGGAGGCGCAGCCCCGCGCCCGTGTCAAGAAGGGCGACGTTCACCGTGCGGTGATCGTGCGTACCCGTAAGGACGTTCGTCGTCCCGATGGCAGCGTCATCCGTTTCGACGGTAACGCGGCCGTGCTCGTCGGCAAGAACGAAGAGCCCATCGGCACCCGTATCTTCGGCCCCGTGGTGCGTGAACTGCGCTCCAAGGGCTTCATGAAGATCATCTCGCTCGCGCCGGAGGTGCTGTGATGGCTGCCGCCAAGATCAAGAAGGGCGACACCGTCGTCGTTCGCTCGGGCAAGGACAAGGGCCGCACCGGCACGGTGCTGCAGGTCCTGCCCAAGGATGAGAAGGTCGTGGTCGCCGGCGTCAACGTCGCCGCGCGTCACCGCAAGCCGAGCCAGCAGAACCCGCAGGGCGGCATCGATCGCTTCGAAGCGCCGATGCACATCTCGAAGGTTTCGGTCGCCGACAAGGATGGCAAGCCCACCCGCGTCCGCTTCGAGACCCGCGATGGCAAGAAGGTTCGTGTGGCCGTGAAGTCCGGGGAGGCCATCGATGGCTGACAAGTACACGCCGCGCCTTAAGGGCAAGTACGACGCCGAGATCGCTGCCGCGATGAAGGCGAAGTTCGGCTACAAGAACGACATGGAAATTCCGCGGATCGAGAAGATCACGCTGAACATGGGCGTTGGCGAAGCCAGCCAGGACAAGAAGAAGGTCCAGACCGCTGCTGCGGAAATGGAGCTGATCGCTGGCCAGAAGCCCGTCATCACCAAGGCCAAGAAGTCGATCGCGCAGTTCAAGCTGCGTGAAGGCATGCCGATCGGTTGCAAGGTCACCCTGCGCCGCGAACGCATGTACGAATTCCTGGACCGCCTGATCACCATCGCCATGCCCCGCATCCGCGACTTCCGTGGTTTGAACCCGAAGTCGTTCGATGGCCGTGGCAACTACGCGATGGGCCTCAAGGAACAGATCATTTTCCCTGAGATCAGCTACGATCAGATCGACAAGGTGCGTGGCCTCGACATCATCGTGACCACCTCCGCCAAGACCGACGACGAGGCGCGTGAGCTGCTTCGCCTTTTCGGTTTCCCGTTCCCGCAGGAAGCCGCCGAACAGGCGCAGGCCGCCTGAAGCCAGTCATAGGAAAGAGCTTAAGTCCATGGCGAAACTGAGTTCGATCAACAAGAACGAGCGTCGCAAGAAGCTCGTTGATAAGTACGCGGCAAAGTTCGCTGCACTCAAGGCCGTGGCCGACGACGAATCGCTCGACGAAACCGAGCGCCTCATCGCCCGCCTCAAGATGGCCGAGCTGCCGCGCAACGCGAACCCGACCCGCGTCCGCAACCGTTGCAACACCACCGGCCGCCCGCGTGGCTACTACCGCAAGTTCGGTCTCTGCCGCATCGAACTGCGCGATCTCGCCAACAAGGGGCTCATCCCCGGCGTGACGAAGTCGAGCTGGTAAGGAGCCTCACGATGGCATTGACCGACCCCCTGGGTGATATGCTCACCCGCATCCGCAACGGCCAGCAGGCGAAGAAGGACTCCGTCATCTCGCCCGCGTCCAAGCTGCGTGCGCACGTTCTCGAAGTTCTCCAGCGCGAAGGCTACATCCGTGGCTTCTCGGAAGACGCCACCGGCGCCCATCCGCAGCTTCGCATCGAGCTGAAGTACTTCGAAGGCCAGCCCGCGATCAAGCATGTGGCCCGCGTCTCCAAGCCCGGCCGCCGCGTCTACTCGGGTTCGAAGGAACTCCCGGTTGTGCGCAACGGCCTTGGCATCACCATCGTCTCGACGCCCAAGGGCGTGCTTTCGGATGCCGAAGCGCGCGCTGCCAACGTCGGTGGCGAAGTGCTGGCGGAGGTGTTCTGATGAGCCGCATCGGCAAAAAGCCGGTGGCAATCCCCAACGGGGTGACCGCCGACATCGCGAACGGCCTGCTGACCGTGAAGGGCCCGAAGGGCTCGCTCACGCTCCCGCTCGTCGACGAGATCAACTATGCCGTCGAAGATGGCACGATCTCGGTGCAGCCTGCTAACGACACCAAGCGCGCTCGCGCGTTCTGGGGCATGCAGCGCACGCTCGTCTCCAACCTCGTCACCGGCGTGACCCAGGGCTACACCAAGATCCTGGACATCACCGGCGTCGGCTACCGCGCCAACGCTCAGGGCAAGAACCTGAAGCTGCAGCTCGGCTACAGCCACGACGTCGACTTCGCCGTGCCGGAAGGCATCGAGATCAAGACCCCGGATAACACCACGGTCGAAATCTCGGGTATCGACAAGCAGAAGGTCGGCCAGGTTGCGGCCGAAATCCGTCGCTGGCGCAAGCCCGAACCCTACAAGGGCAAGGGTATCAAGTACCGCGGCGAATTCATCTTCCGCAAGGAAGGGAAGAAGAAGTAATGGCCAAGCTGTCTCTCTTCGATCGCCGCCGTCGCCGCGTCCGTACCGCGCTCAAGGCGCGTGCTGGCGGCCGTCCGCGTCTCTCCGTGCACCGCACGGGCCGTCACATCTACGCGCAGATCATCGACGATGCTGCCGGCCGTACCCTGGCCGCCGCGTCGTCGCTGGTGAAGGGCGAGAAGTCGATCGGCGCCAATGTCGAAGCTGCTGCCCTGGTGGGCAAGCAGATCGCCGAACAGGCCAAGGCCGCCGGTGTCACCACCGTCGTCTTCGACCGTGGCGGCTACCTGTTCCATGGCCGCGTCAAGGCGCTGGCCGATGCCGCCCGTGAAGGCGGCCTGGAGTTCTGATCATGGCTGACGAAACCAACCTGCAGGGCGATGCCGCTGCACCCGTCGAACAGACCGGTGGCGAGCAGCGCGAAGGTCGCGGTCGTGGCCGTGGCCGTGGTGGCGAGCGCGGTGACCGCGGTGATCGTGGTGGCCGTGGCCGTCGCGACGACCGTCGTGGCCGCAACAACAACGACGAGGACCAGGGTGAGGAGCTGATCGAAAAGCTCGTTCACATCAACCGCGTCTCCAAGACCGTGAAGGGCGGCAAGCGCTTCGGCTTTGCAGCTCTGGTCGTGGTGGGCGACGGCAAGGGTCGCGTCGGCTTCGGTCATGGCAAGGCACGCGAAGTGCCCGAGGCCATCACCAAGGCGACCGCCTCGGCCAAGAAGAAGATGGTCCGCGTTCCGCTGAAGGAAGGCCGCACCCTCCACCACGACGGCAAGGGCCGTTTCGGTGCGGGCAAGGTCAACGTCCGTTCGGCACCGGCCGGTACCGGCATCATCGCCGGCGGCCCGATGCGCGCCGTCTTCGAAAGCCTGGGCGTTCACGACGTGGTGACCAAGTCGGTCGGCACCTCGAACCCCTACAACATGATCCGCGCCACCTTCGACGCGCTGACTGACCAGACTTCGCCGAAGTCGGTTGCCCAGCGTCGCGGCAAGAAGGTCGCTGATCTGCTCGGCCGTGGTGGCGCTTCGCAGGTCGAAGCCGAAGCCGCTGCCGAAGCCATCGCGGAGTAATCGGTCATGGCGAAGATCAAGATCAAGCAGATCGGCTCGCCGATCCGTCGCCCCGAGCACCAGAAGAAGATCCTGATCGGTCTGGGCCTGGGCAAGATGAACCGCGTGGTCGAGGTGGAAGACACCGCCGAGAACCGCGGCGCCATCGCCAAGCTGCCGCACATGGTGGCCGTGGTCGACTGACCCGACTGCCTCACGGCACCCAATCAGCAAAGCCCCGTGCGTCCGCAAGGATGCGCGGGGTTTTCTGTTTCTTTGGCTTGGGGTGGGGCTTTGCGCGGGGGGCTTCGACAGGCTCAGCCCGAACGGGGAGGGTCTGGGGTTGGAATTCGTGACGTGGTCGGTCTTACGCCACCCCCGTTCGCCCTGAGCCTGTCGAAGGGCGGCAGCGCGACTCCTGCGCAGTCCAGGTTGGAAACCTGCTTGCTGCAACCGGGCTTCGACAGGCTCAGCCCCAACGGAGTTGGTGCATGAGGGGTTTATGCCCCCGTCCAGTTCCGCCGATTTCCGCCGTAAATGGCTCTGACCCGATCCCGGGAACGCGCACCTGGACTCAAGGGGGTGACAAGCCGCCTGCGATCGACTAGGGGCCGCAGCTTCCATCAGCGCGAACAAAGCGAAAGCGAGTGCACATCATGAAGCTCAACCAGATTTCCGACAATGGCGGCGCCCGCAAGGGTCGCATGCGCGTGGGCCGTGGTATCGGCTCGGGCAAGGGCAAGACCGCCGGTCGCGGCCAGAAGGGTGCCAAGGCACGCTCGGGCGTCTCGATCAACGGGTTCGAGGGTGGCCAGATGCCGCTCCACATGCGTATCCCGAAGCGCGGCTTCAACAACATCTTCGCCAAGGACTACGCCGAAGTGAACCTTGGCATGATCCAGAAGGCGATCGACGGGGGCAAGCTCGACGTCGCCGGCGTGGTCGACCACGCAGCGCTCAAGGCCGCTGGCCTGGCGCGTGGCGGCAAGCACGGCGTGCGCCTGCTCGCCAAGGGCGAACTGACCACCAAGGCCAGCTTCAAGGTTGCCGGCGCCTCGAAGGGCGCCCTGGCTGCCGTCGAGAAGCTGGGCGGCGCGGTCGAGGTTCTCGTGGTCAAGGCTGAAGCCGAGGCCTGAGACTTCCAGCGTTGACGTAAATTCGGGCGCGGGGGTTATTGCATCCCTGCGCCCGTCCTATATGGCCTTCGTCCATATTGATGCGCTGCCCGGTGGCCCAGAGCCACGCGGGCCACAGCAAGGCTTGATACCGAACCATGGCATCCCGCGCCGATAACATCGCCAGCAATCTCAACCTGTCGAACTTCTCGAAGGCGACCGAACTGAAGAACCGCATCTGGTTCACCGTCGGCGCGCTGATCGTTTTCCGGTTCCTCAGCTTCGTGCCGCTGCCCGGTGTGAACCCGCTGATCCTCGAGTCGCTCTACAACCAGACGCGTGGCGGCATCCTCGACATCTTCAACGCGTTTTCGGGCGGTTCGCTCCAGCGCATGAGCCTGATCGCGCTTGGCGTGATGCCCTACATCACGGCCTCGATCGTGGTGCAGCTGGCCGCCTCGCTCCATCCGGCGCTCGCCGCGCTCAAGAAGGACGGCGAAAGCGGTCGCAAGAAGCTGAACCAGTACACCCGCTATGGCGCGGTGTTCCTGACCGCGGTGCAGGGCTATGCCATCGCCACCGGCCTCGAGGCCTATGGTGCGTCGAGCGGGATCCAGGCGGTCGTGCTGCCCGGCTTCATGTTCCGCATCACCGCGGTGATCAGCCTGATCGGCGGCACGATGTTCCTGCTGTGGCTGGGTGAGCAGATCACCTCGCGCGGCATCGGCAACGGCACGTCGCTCATCATCATGGCCGGCATCGTCGCGCAGATGCCCAAGTTCATCGGCAACCTGTTCGAGCAGGGCCGCACCGGCCAGCTCAACGGCTTCGTGATCGCGGGCGTGATCGTGCTGCTGCTCGGCGTCGTCGTGCTGATCTGCTTCTTCGAGCGCGCCACGCGCCGCCTGCTGATCCAGTATCCCAAGCGCGCCACGCAGCGCGGGATGATGGCCGCCGATCGCAGCCACCTGCCGCTCAAGCTCAACACCGCCGGCGTAATCCCCCCGATCTTCGCCAGTTCGCTGCTGCTGCTGCCGCTGACCATCACCCAGTTCGCGGGCAAGTCGATCTCGCCCGACACCACCTGGGGGCAGGTCATCATCGGCCTCAACCAGTACCTTGGCCACGGCAAGCCGCTGTACATGATCCTCTATGCGCTCGGCATCGTGTTCTTCAGCTTCTTCTACACCGCGGTCGTGTTCAACCCGGAAGAGACGGCCGAGAACCTCAAGCGCAATGGCGGGTTCATTCCCGGCATCCGTCCCGGCAAGAACACCGAAAAGTACCTCGACTGCGTGCTGACGCGCATCACCGTGCTCGGTGCCGCGTACATCACCTTCGTCTGCGTCGTGCCCGAGTGGATCATGGCGGAGACAGGCATGGGTTCGCTTTTCTTCGGTGGCACCAGCCTGCTGATTGTGGTCAACGTCACGGTCGATACGATCACGCAGATCCAGTCGCACCTGCTGGCGCACCAGTATGGCGACCTGATCAAGAAGGCCAAGCTGAAGGGCCGGATGCGCTGAGGCGCTGTGACAAACGACTAAGGGGGTAGGGCCAAGTGAACATCATCCTTCTGGGGCCGCCGGGTGCGGGCAAGGGTACGCAGGCACAGCGCCTGGTCGAGCGCCATGGGCTCAAGCAGCTCTCGACCGGCGACATGCTGCGCGCCGCGGTCAAGGCCGGTACGCCGGTGGGCCTCAAGGCCAAGGCCGTGATGGAAGCGGGTGAGCTGGTCTCGGACGAGATCGTCTCGGCGCTGATCGGTGACGAGCTGGACGCGATGGGTGCCGGCACCGGCGCGATCTTCGACGGCTATCCGCGCACGGCGGCGCAGGCCACCGCGCTCGACGCGATTCTCGAAAGCCGCGGCCGCAAGCTCGACCGCGTGATCGAGCTGGAGGTCAACGAGGACGCGCTGGTCGAGCGCATCACCGGCCGCTACACCTGTGCGACCTGCGGCAAGGGCTACCACGACACGTTCGAGCAGCCCAAGGTTGCCGGCACGTGCGACAAGTGCGGTGGCCACGAGTTCAAGCGCCGCCCGGACGACAACGAGGAAACCGTGCGCACGCGCATGGCCGAGTATCGCGCCAAGACCGCGCCGATCCTGCCGCTCTACGAAGAGCGCGGCATCGTCTCGCGGGTCGACGGCATGGCCGAGATGGATGCGGTGACTTCGGCGATCGAGGCCATCCTGGCCTGAGTTCGGCAAACATCATGCGGCGTTTTCGCCGCCAGCAGGAGGCGGGTATGCGGTCACGGGTTTCACGGATCGGACCCGCCTTTTTGCTTGCCGGGGCGGCGCTGGCGGCCCCGGAGTTTGCGCAGGCCGAGGTCATGGCCCAAGGCGAGGGCGGCTTCGTGGTGCGCGAGGTGGTCGAGGTGCCCGCCGCCGTGCCCGACGCCTGGCGCACGCTGGTCAAGCCCGCCACCTGGTGGTCGGACGAACATACCTTCTCGGGCAGTGCCGCCAATCTCACGTTCGATCCGGTGACGGGCGGCTGCTTCTGCGAGAAACTGGCCCCGGCCAAGGAAGCGGGGGCAGGGGGCGCACCCGGCGGCGTGCAGCACATGCGCGTCGTCTATGTCGAGCCGGGCCGGGCGCTGCGCATGACCGGCGCGCTGGGGCCGCTGCAGAGCGAGGCGCTGCTCGGCACGATGACCGTGACGCTCAAGACCGCGGGGCGCGGCACGCGCATCCTTATCGAATATGTTGTCGGCGGCTACATGCGGTTCAAGCCGGAGCAGATCGCCCCTGCCGTGGATCGCATGCTGGGCCAGCAGTTGCGCAATCTTGCCGGGAAGCTCGGCGGCGCGCTGCCGGCCGAGGGCGATAGCGGCGCTGCGACCGCTCGTGCCTCGAGCGGCAAGGGCGGCCTGTCCGGTCCTGTGCTACGTGATGCGCCACAGGGGCCGTCGCTGCGGCCCGATGGAGCGCCCTTGTCGGCCACGCTGCCGCGGCTTGCGCCGTCGGGCGGGATCGATGGCATGCGGGGCGGATCGCTGCCCGCCGCGCGCGGTACGGGCGGCGGCCTCACCGTGCCCGACGACGAGCCCTTCGTGGGCGTGGCGCCGCCCAAGCCATCGGCGGCGCCGGTGGCGCGATCGACGTCTGCCAAACCCCTCCCGTCCAAGTCTGCGGCGACTCCGGCGAATGCGAAGCCCAAGCCGCCGGCCGCCGCCGCCGCCAAGGCCCCTGCCAAGCCGGCACCCAAGCGAAGCACGACGCTGCCACCTTCGACCACGCGCGACGGGCACAACGAGGCGGGGGCGCAGGACGATGCCCGCGCCGCCTTCGATGCCGCCCTGGGCGGCGACTGATCCTGCACCAAAGGACCGGGGAGCAATTCGTCCGAAATGACGGCGGGGCTGGTCCGAAACCGGACGGGCTGCGACAATCGTCGCTTTGACCCTCGGCGCGACTTGCGATATAAGGTCACCTATCGGCGACGCAGTCTTCCCGTGATCGTGGGAGGGTGTCGCGCGCTCTCGTCCCTTTGTGGTTGACGTTGGTTCCCGAAAAGTTTAAGCGCGCCTTTCACTCTAGCGAGAGAGGTGCTTGTAGGTCCGATGCAAATGCTTGCGCGGGCCGGCAATTCTCGTTTTCGCTGAGGGTGTTGTCGCGATGAGATAGGGTGTCGGCTGCGAGTCGCCGCCCTGTGGAGCAAACGGAGAAACAAGTGGCTCGTATTGCCGGGGTAAACATCCCCACCAACAAGCGCGTGATCATTGCGCTGACCTACATTCATGGCATCGGCTCGTACAAGGCCCGCCAGATCGCCGACAAGCTCGGCATCGATCACGCCCGCCGCGTTCAGGATCTGTCGGACGCCGAAGTGCTCCAGATTCGTGAAGCCATCGACGCCGAACACACCGTGGAAGGCGACCTGCGTCGCGAAACCGCGATGAACATCAAGCGCCTGATGGACCTCGCCTGCTACCGTGGCCTGCGTCACCGCAAGGGGCTGCCGGTTCGTGGCCAGCGCACGCACACCAATGCGCGCACCCGCAAGGGCAAGGCCAAGCCGATCGCCGGCAAGAAGAAGTAAGATCGGCCGCTAAGGCTTCGATCTTCCCAACGGTTTCTCGACAGGAATTCAGCACATGGCACGCGAACCCCAGCGCATTAAGCGCCGCGAGCGCAAGAACATCACCAGCGGTGTTGCGCACGTGAACGCCAGCTTCAACAACACCATGATCACCATCACCGATGCCCAGGGCAACGCCATCTCGTGGTCGTCTGCCGGCATGATGGGCTTCAAGGGCAGCCGCAAGTCGACCCCGTACGCCGCTCAGGTGGCCGCGGACGACGCCGGCAAGAAGGCCGCCGAACACGGCGTGCGCACCCTTGAAGTGGAAGTGAAGGGCCCGGGTTCGGGTCGCGAGAGCGCGCTGCGCGCTCTGCAGGCGGTGGGCTTCACCATCACCGCCATCCGCGACGTGACCCCGATCCCCCACAACGGCGTGCGCCCCTCCAAGCGTCGCCGCGTCTAACCTGCCTTTTGGCGAGTGGCGCGCGAGGTACCACGCGCGCCACACCCGCCCAATACCTTGACCGGTTGCGGCGCCCTCGTGGCCGACTGCCGGCGCTCCCGAAAAACCCTAGGGGAATTCCATGACTGTCAACATCAAGAACTGGCAGGAACTGAAGAAGCCCAACAATCTCGAGATCAAGCCTGGCACCGACTCGAAGCGTCGCGCGACTTTCGTTGCCGAACCGCTTGAGCGGGGCTTTGGTCTCACCCTCGGCAACGCGCTGCGCCGTGTGCTGTTGTCTTCGCTGCAGGGCGCAGCGGTTACCTCGATCAAGATCGAGAACGTGCTCCACGAATTCTCGTCTCTCGCCGGCGTGCGCGAAGACGTGACCGACATCGTGCTCAACGTGAAGCAGATTGCACTGAAGATGCAGGGCGAAGGCCCCAAGCGTCTCCAGCTTTCCGCGATCGGGCCGGGCGAAGTCAAGGCCGGCGACATCGCCGTGACCGGCGACATCGAGGTGATGAACAAGGATCTCGTGATCTGTCATCTCGACGAAGGCGCGACCTTCAACATGGAACTGACGGCCGACACCGGCAAGGGCTACGTCCCCGCCGTGTCCAACCGTCCGATCGATGCGCCGATCGGCCTGATCCCGGTCGACTCGCTCTACTCGCCGGTTCGCCAGGTGTCGTACAAGGTCGACAACGCGCGTATCGGCCAGGAGCTGGACTACGACAAGCTGAGCCTGACCGTCGAGACCGACGGTACGGTGACGCCCGAGGACGCCGTGGCCTATGCCGCGCGCATCCTGCAGGACCAGCTGGCGCTGTTCGTCCACTTCGACGACCAGATGCCCACCGGCCACGTTCCCTCGCTTGCCGGCGTTGCCGCGCATGCGCCGGAAGAGAACGACGCCAACCAGCTCAACCGCTACCTCCTCAAGAAGGTGGACGAGCTCGAGCTGTCGGTGCGTTCGGCCAATTGCCTGAAGAACGACAACATCATCTACATCGGCGACCTGGTCCAGAAGACCGAGGCCGAGATGCTCCGTACGCCGAACTTCGGCCGCAAGTCGCTCAACGAGATCAAGGAAGTGCTCTCGTCGATGGGTCTGCGCCTCGGCATGGACATCCCTGGCTGGCCGCCGGAAAACATCGAGGAAATGGCCAAGAAGCTCGAGCAGGAACTGCTCGGCTGATCGGGCCGCCGGACCGGCGCAGGCTGATAGCTTGCGCCGACCGGCCCACGAGGGTTTTGGGCCTCCCCTCAAGCAGGCCTGGATCGGGGTACCTCATACGGCCCCCCTACGAACGGAGAATGGAACATGCGTCATAAGCTGGGACAGCGTAAGCTGGGTCGTACCTCGTCGCACCGTATCGCGATGCTGCGCAACATGGCAGCCGCGCTGATCAAGCACGAGCAGATCACCACCACCGTGCCCAAGGCGAAGGAACTGCGTCCCTACGTCGAAAAGCTCATCACGCTGGCCAAGCACGGCGGTCTTTCGAACCGTCGTCTCGCCCACGCGCGTATCCTCGACGACGTCCAGGAAAAGAAGCTGTTCGAGGTTCTGGCCGAGCGCTACGCCGACCGCAACGGTGGCTATACCCGCATCATCAAGGCCGGCTACCGCGCTTCGGACGCCGCTCCGATCGCCGTGATCGAACTGGTTGATCGCGACACCTCGGCCAAGGGCATGGACTCGGGTCCGGTCCTGACCGCCGACGAAGACGAACTCGAAGACGCGTGATCGTCCGGAGGGCTGCGGCCCTCCGCGCAGGATCGACGGATCGACGGGCGGGGCTGCAAGGCTCCGCCCGTTTTCGTTTGTTGCACAAGGGAATTCTGGCGCTAGTTTCGGTGGCAACCGATTTTGCAACAGGGATGCCGCCATGATTTTCCGCCTGCGCCTGGCGCTCGCCGCCGCGCCGATCGCGCTCGTCACCGCCCCGGCAATTGCCCAAGCCCCGACCGCCCACGCCAAGGATGCCCCGATGACTGCCGCTGCGCCGCAATTGCCGCCCTATCCCGCCAGCCCGCAGGTTCCGCTGGTGGAGGATCACTTCGGGGAGAAGGTGTCCGATCCGTGGCGCTGGCTCGAGGCGGACGTGCGCACCGATGCCAAGGTCGCGGCCTGGGTTCAGGCGCAGAGCCAGTTCACCGCCGCCTATCTCAAGCAGTTGCCCGAGCGCCCGGTGCTGGAGCAGCGGATGAAGGCGCTGATCGACTACGCGCGGTTCGGCCTGCCGCGCCAGCGTGGCCATGCGCTGTTCTACACCTGGAACAGCGGCTTGATGAACCAGGCGCAGCTGCTGGTACGCGATGCCGCGGCGCCGGTCGGTACCAAGGGCCGCGTCCTGCTCGATCCCAACACCTGGGCCAAGGACGGGGCAACCGCGCTCGACGCCTGGGCGCCGTCGGATGACGGGCAAGTGCTGGCCTATTCGGTGCAGGATGGTGGCTCTGACTGGCGCACCGTGCGCTTTGCCAAAGTGGCGGACGGCGCGGCGCTGCCCGACGAGCTGAAGTGGGTGAAGTTCTCGGGGCTGGCCTGGCTCGGTAACGATGCCGTGCTCTATTCGCGTTTCCCCGAGCCCAAGGAGGGCGCGGCCTTCCAGGCGCTGAACTACAACCAGACGGTTTGGCTGCATCGCCTCGGCACGCCGCAAAGCGCGGACCAGCCGGTCTTCGCGACGCCCGACCTGCCCAAGCGCGGCCATGGCGCCAGTGTCTCGAGCGACGGGCGCTGGATCGTCATCACCAGTTCTGAAGGGACCGATCCGGTCAACACCGTACACGTCGCCAAGGTGACGGGGGGGAAGATAGGCCCGGTTATCGCACTGGTGCCCGACCTCAAGGCGCAGTGGGACTTCATCGACGGCATCGGCGATCGCCTGTGGTTCACCACGGGCGACGGCGCGCCGCTGAAGAAGATCGTGCGCGTCGACCTGTCGGGCGCGCAGCCGCGCTTTGACACCATCGTCGCGCAAAGCAAGGACAACCTCGACAGCGCGACGATTGCCGGCAACCGCCTGTTCGCCAGCTACATCCACGATGCCAAGAGCGCGGTCCTTGCCTTCGATCTCGATGGCAAGCCGGTGGGTGAAGTGTCGCTGCCGGGCATCGGCAGCGCCGCCGGGCTGAGCGGCCGCCCGGGCGACTCCGCCGCGTTCCTGTCGTTCAGCAGCTTCACCACGCCGGGCACCGTGCTGCGCCTTGACCCGGCGACGGCGAAGACCTCGGCGTGGGAGGCGGTCAAGCTGACCTTCGACCCGGCCGACTTCCGCGTCGAGCAGGTGTTCTATCCCTCGAAGGATGGCACCAGGATCCCGATGTTCGTGGTCCGTCGCAAGGATGCGACCGGACCGGTGCCGACGCTGCTCTATGGCTATGGCGGGTTCAACATCCCGCTGACGCCGTGGTTCTCGGCCGGGTTCATGAACTGGGTGGCAAGCGGCGGCGCGCTGGCGGTGGCCAACCTGCGCGGCGGCGGCGAGTATGGCGATGCCTGGCACGATGCCGGCCGCCTCGCGCGCAAGCAGAACGTGTTCGACGACTTTATCGCGGCGGGCGAGTGGCTGATCGCCAACAAGATCACGCCCAGGCATGGCCTCGCCATCGAGGGCGGTTCGAACGGTGGCCTGCTCGTCGGCGCGGTGACCAACCAGCGCCCCGACCTGTTCGCGGCGGCAAGTCCCGCCGTGGGCGTGATGGACATGCTGCGCTTCGACCAGTTCACCGCGGGCCGCTATTGGGTCGACGACTATGGCTATCCCGAAAAGGAAGCCGACTGGCGCGTGCTGCGCACTTATTCGCCCTATCACAACGTGCGCAGCGGGGTGGACTATCCGGCGATCCTGGTGACCACCGCCGATACCGACGACCGCGTCGTGCCCGGACACAGCTTCAAGTATGCCGCGGCCCTGCAGACCGCGGCGCTGGGCAGCAAGCCGCACCTGATCCGCATCGAGACCCGCGCCGGCCACGGCTCGGGCAAGCCGGTCGACAAGATGATCGAGGAAACCGCCGACGTGCAGGCGTTTCTGGCACACTGGACGGGGCTGAAGCCCCAACCCTGACTCCTTGCCCCTGACCCCTTGGCCCGGGCCGGTCTTCTTTGACCTGTCCATGCGCCCCGCTGGCCTCGCAACTCCGGCGATGCTAGGCGGGGCGCAATGACGGTCAACGGGACAGGATGGGGTGCCATGGCGCCAAGCGCGGTGCATCGCCTGTCCATGGCGCTCGCAGTGTGCCTCTTGGCTCCCGCGCCGGCGTGCGCCGATACGCCTGCGACGACCGCGGCCGTGCAGTCTTCATCAGCACCCATGGTGCCGGCCTCGTCCGCGCTGGCGTTCCCACGCAATGCCTACCCGCCGGCGCGACCCGATGGCGTGGTGGAGGCCCCGTTCGGAGAGCCGGTCGCCGATCCCTGGCGGTGGCTCGAGGGCGACCCGCAAGCCAAACCTGAAGTCGCGCAATGGGTGGCCGCGGAAAATCGCCTGAGTGCGCAGTTCCTCGGCCAGCTGCCGGGGCGGGCGGGCTTTGCCGCTTCGATCCGCCGGTTCTACGATTACGGGCGGATCTCGCTGCCACGCAAGGCGGGGCGCCGGTACTTCACCATGCGCAACAGCGGGCTGCAGAACCAGTCGGTGCTGACGGTGCAGGACGGCCTTGCGGCAGAGCCGCGCGTGCTACTCGATCCCAATGCCTGGTCGGCCGACGGAACCGAGGCGCTCGACGTGTGGGTGCCATCGCGCGCGGGGCGCTATGTCGCGTTCGGCCGACAGCGCGCGGGCAGTGACTGGCGCACGCTGGGCGTGGTGGATGTGGCGACCGGCGCCCTCCTGCCCGACCGGCTCGAGTGGGCGCGTGACACGCTGATCGGATGGCTCGGCGATGTCGGCTTCTTCTATTCGCGCTATCCCGCCCCGCCGGGCGGAGAGGCATCGCGGGCGGTGCTGGCCGACAAGGCGGTGTGGTTCCATCGCATCGGCACGCCGCAATCGGCCGACACGCTGGTCTATGCGACGCCCGATCACCCCGACTGGAGCCACAAGGCCTTCGTGACGAGCGACAGCCGCTGGGCGGTCATCACCACCGAGGCCGGCACCGGCGATCGCCGCATGATCCGCCTGATCGACCTGCGCCAGCGCAACCGCCCGTGGCGGGTGCTGCCGCTGGTCGAGACGTTCGATCATGATTGGAAGATCGTCGAGGGCATGGGCGACCGCCTGTGGTTCATCACCGATGCCGGTGCCGCCAACGGCATGCTCGTCGCGCTCGACCTTGGCGGCCAACAGCCGCAATGGCGGGTCATCGTTCCCGAACGCGTGCAGACGCTGGCGGCGGCGGCGGTTGTCGGCACGCGCGTCGTCCTGTCCTATCGGCAGGATGGCGGCACAACGGCGGTCGTCACCGATCTCAAGGGGCGCCCCGCGAGGGCAATCACGCTCAACGGGATCGGCGTCGCCTCCGGCTTCGTCGGTCGACCGGGCGACCCCGAGACGTTCTACCAGTTCTCCAGCTTCATCACGCCTCCGACGATCTACCGGCTCGATCTGCGCAGCGGCCAGGTCGCGCCGTTCGCGCGCGCCGAGCTCGGGTTCGACCCGGCGGACTACGTGGTCGAGCAGCTCCGCTATCCGTCGAAGGACGGCACGATGGTGCCGCTCTATCTCGTGCGCAGCCGTCACGCGGCCGAGGCGGGGCAGGCCCTGCCGACGCTGCTGTATGGCTATGGCGGCTTCGACGTCTCGCTGACGCCGGGCTGGTCGCCGGTGCGCATGGCCTGGCTGGCAGCGGGCGGCGCCTTTGCTTTGGCGAGCATCCGGGGCGGCGGTGAGTTCGGCGAGGAGTGGCATGATGGCGGGCGGCGCGCGGCCAAGCAGAACAGCTTCGACGATTTCATCGCCGCCGGCGAATACCTGATCGCCCAAGGCATCACCCCGCGGCAAGGGCTGGCGATCCAGGGCAGCTCCAACGGCGGCTTGCTGGTCGGCGCGGTGGTCAACCAACGGCCCGACCTGTTCGCGGCGGCCAATCCCGACGTCGGGGTGATGGACATGCTGCGCTTCGACCGCTTCACCGCCGGCCGTTTCTGGCTCGACGATTATGGCGACCCGGCCAAGGCGGCGGACTGGCGCGTCCTGCGCGCCTATTCGCCTTATCATAACATCCGCAGCGGTTCGCCGTACCCGGCCATCCTCGTCACCACCGCCGACAGCGACGATCGTGTCGTGCCCGCGCACAGCTTCAAATACGTCGCCGCGCTGCAGGCGGCGGACATAGGGCCGCGCCCGCATCTCCTGCGGGTCGAGGCGGGGGCAGGGCATGGTGGCGGCAAGCCGGTCGACAAGATCATCGCCACGGGCGCCGACGTGCTGGCCTTCCTCGCGGCCTATACCGGCCTGGCTGCACCGCTTGCGCCCGTTGCGCCGACGCCCGCCCCGCAATAGGCTTGCAGCGTGCCCGGTGCGTGACTATCCGCACAGGGAGGGACCATCAACGGGATCGACCACCATGACCATGTTCGACGATCGCGAACGCGCATTCGAGGCCAAGTTCGCCCATGACGAGGAAATGCTGTTCCGCGTCCACGCGCGCCGCAACCGCCTGCTCGGGCAATGGGCGGCCGATCGCATGAAGCTCAGCCCGGCCGAGACCGAGGCTTACGCCAAGTCGGTGGTCCAGGCCGATTTCGAGGAGACCGGCGACGAGGACGTCATCCGCAAGCTGCTGGGTGACCTGATCGCCGCAGGGGTCGACAGCAATGAGGCCGAGATCCGCGCCGCGATGGACGCCAAGGCCATCGACGCCCGCCGCCAACTGATGGGCGAAGTCTGATGGCGATGGCAGCCGGCGAGATCGAGGCGATGATCCGGGCCGCGCTGCCCGATGCCGAGGTCACGATCACGGACCTTGCCGGTGACGGCGATCACTATGCCGCGCACGTCGTCTCGCCCGCTTTTGCGGGGATGAGCCGCGTCGCGCAGCACAAGGCGGTCTATGCCGCGCTCGGCGGGCGCATGGGCGGCGTGCTCCACGCCTTGCAACTGACCACCGCGGCCCCCAACTAGGCGGCGAAAGGAAATTCTTCAGCCATGTCCAATTCCCACGCGCGCATTGACGAGATCGTCAAGGGCAACGACGTCGTCCTGTTCATGAAGGGGACTCCGCTGTTCCCGCAATGCGGGTTCTCCAGCCGCGCCATCGCCATCCTCGAGCGCCTGGGTGTCGAATACGCCAGCGTCGACGTGCTGCAGGACATGGAAATCCGCCAGGGCATCAAGGCCTATTCGGATTGGCCGACGATCCCGCAGCTTTACGTCAAGGGCGAGTTCGTGGGCGGTTCGGACATCATGATGGAGATGTTCGAAGCCGGCGAACTCGAGGAACTGATGACCGAGGCCAAGGTCAAGCAGGCCTGAATGCACGAAACCCGGGCGCGGTTGTGCCCCGGGTTTGTGCGGCATTGGTGAATGCCAAGGCGCGGCTTCCTGCAAGGGCGGCCGCGCTTTTGCATTTGCAGTGGGATCTTAATGGGAAGGCCCCGGGAGAGGCGAAGCCGGGGAGACCATGGGGGTAGGGGCCGGCTTCGCCTCGAGAAGATTGAATCTTCGGGATATTTCAGACAATGCATGACCTGTGCCAAGATCGGTAAGTTCCCGCGTTTTCTAATCTACGGTGGTTTTGGCTGGAACCGCGGACAACGTGATTGTAAATTCATCCGACATGTCGGCGTTCAGCTCCGCTTGGCACCAGCAACGCCGGTCGCCATTGTATCGAGATGCAGGATAATCCCCCTCACGCCTCGGATCGTAGCGGCGCGGTCCCGGCGATCGCGGCCGCCACGGTGATCGTCATGCGCAGCGGCCCGGACGGCGGGCCTCCGCAACTGTTGCTGGCGGAACGGTCGGAGGGACTGGCCTTCGCAGGGGGCGCGACCGTCTTTCCCGGTGGCCGTGTCGAACTCGGTGATGGGGCGCTGGCGCAGCAACTTGTGGCCCACGCGCGTGCGGGCGCTGCCCTCGATGACATGGCGGCCCGGATCGCGGCGGTGCGCGAAACGCTCGAGGAAACGGGGCTGGCGCTGGCGCTGCGTTCCACCGATCGCCCGATTACCCAAGCCGATGCCGAGGCGGCGCGGGAGGCGCTGGCATCCACCGATGATTTCGCCGCAGTTGTGGCCCGCATGGGTTGGACGCTCGACCTGACGCGCCTTGTCCCTTGGGCGCGGTGGCGGCCGACGGGGCCGCATGTCCGGGTCTTCGACGCCCGCTTCTATCTGGCCGACCTCGGCACGGGGGCTGTCGGTGTCTCGGCCGATCGTTCGGAAAACCAGCACTTGTTCTGGGCCAGTGCTGCAGAGGCGCTGGCCATGGCGGACCGACGTGACATCCGGGTGATTTTCCCGACGCGGCGCAACCTCGAAAGGCTGGCGCAGTTCGATAGCGCCGCGGCCTGCATCGCACACGCCCAGGCGACGCCGGTGTCCCTCATCGAGCCGTACGTGGTTCGTGACGGCGGCGTGGACTGGCTGACGATTCCGGATGGTTTGGGCTACCCGGTGCTTCGACAGCGATTGGACGAGGTGGAGCGCGGGTAGAGCGCTCTACATTGCATCCACTATCGAGACATGGAAGCTCCGGCGTCCACTGGTCTAAGGCGTTGAGGCAATACGTAATCCTGCGTGGGATGCCGGTGCCGGGCCGGTAAGGGCGCAGTGCGATCATGCTGGCGGAGGACACGACCATGCCTGCGCTCAATCCGCTGCCATCGCCGATAACCCCTGCGGCCTCGCCGCCTGCCGATCCTGCCGTCTGGCTGGCGGATGGGCGCGAAATGCCTGTCCGCTCGCCGGTTCATCGCATGCATGAAGCGATCGAGGCGCAGACGCTTCCCGCAGCCGAGCCGTCTGACGCGCTTTATCCCCTGTGGTTTCGTCGCACGTTTCCGATCGTCGTTTCCGGCGCAATGTGGGCGGGCATCGCCTGGTTGTTCCTGGCCTGACCCATCGCGAATCACCGTAGCGCCCCTCGCTACGCAACCATCTCGGGTCTTTCGCGCGCTGACGCGCTGCGGGGCCGCCCCCAAACGTGACGTTACAGGCGCTGCCGTTCGGCGCCGACGATGGGGGTTACGTCGTGCAGCAGCGCCAGACCGTGCCGATCCTAGATCATGGTGCATTTGCCAGCAACGCGGGGACGGCAGTGTCGCTCCGGGCTGCGGAGGCTGCGGCACGCCCGGACAAGGGGCGTTCGGCCGTCGTCGCCGGACTGTTGCGCGATGCGTCCGGCTTCCCATCTGCGCCGGAATTTTCCAAGGCGGCTGACCCCGGTGCCGACAAGCCTGCACCTGACGGGGCAGGGCGCTGGTTGCGCGCGCTCGATGTCATCTTGTCCTCGCTCGCCTTGCTGGTTTTCCTGCCGCTGATGCTCGTAATTGCACTGGCCGTGTTCGTCAGCGACGGCGGGCCGGTCCTGTTCCATCATCGCCGCATCGGCGCGGGCGGACGCCATTTCGCCTGCCTCAAGTTTCGCTCGATGGTGGTGGATGCCGATGCACGCTTGCGCACGTTGCTTGCGACCGACGACGATGCTAGCGCAGAATGGATCGCAACCCAAAAGCTGCAAAACGACCCGCGCGTGACGGTCGTCGGCCGGTTTCTGCGCAAGAGCAGCCTCGACGAGTTGCCGCAACTGATCAACGTATGGCTGGGGGATATGAGCCTGGTAGGGCCGAGGCCGATCGTGGACTCTGAAATCGCGCGATACGGTCGGCATTTTGCCGCCTATTGCGTTGGGCGGCCGGGGCTTACCGGGCTGTGGCAAGTCGTCCGATCCCGGAAAACCAGCTATCGCAGGCGCGTCGCGTGCGATGTGGTTTATCGGCGGAGCTGCTCGGTCAGGCTTTACCTGCGAATACTCTTGCTCACTCCGCCCAGCGTCGTTTTGGCTAAAGGCGCGTTCTGACGAACGGAAACGTCAGCCTCGCCCAGGCTTTCAGAAAACGAGAACGGCCAGCCCGATCCAGAACACCTGGCTTAGCGCCAGACCGATCAGCAGGCCCTTTGCCGCAGACGTCCGTTCACCCGAGGGCGCTTCGTGGAACGAAACCAGCCGGTCTTCACGGAAAGTCTGAGTCGACGGCATCCTGCAACCCTTTGTAGTTTTGTTTCTGACAGTTAGACGCCCGATTTGGGCCGTTCGCCTTATTCGTTATACGCTCTTGGCCGGTCGACGGTTCCCATGGTCCCAAAGGTCATGTTCGCCGCCACGAGGCACTGGCCGTTCGCCTCGTTCGGTTTGGTCTTTCATAGTGAAACTTCCTTGTAAATCCGTGAATCCCGCCGGATTTGCGCCTGGATGCGCCGCAAAACGCGCTGTTTTGTCCAGCAACGCGTACGATCCAAAACTTTATCGCGGCGTTATGACGCGGTGCACAAGCCGGGTTGGTCCGATATGTGACGGTATTGTGGCTGCACCGTATTACCCGATGGCGTTTCACGTGCGCTATCGGACTTCCAGCGTGTCATCAAACTGCCTTACTTTCAGGCAGTTTCGACATTTCCCAGCGTCGCCGATGTGCGATCCAGGTACACGCATTGCGAGGGAACCCCCGGTTTCGTGACCGCGCCTCGGGATGGGCTACTGCGGGTGCGAACAGCGACTGATCCGATCCGGCGCGTCGATAAGGACGATTGCACCCCGGTCCAATTTCGCGATGCAGCATGATTTTTTCATGCTCAGCCCATTTTTTTGGGCGCGGTGTATCGCCTGCCCGGGATTGAGAGCGCGTCGGTCTCTCGGGATCGGAGGCAACCCGCGTGGACGCCCGGGCCGTTCCGCTTAGGACTTCCCCGGCTGTTCCATCACGGGAGACTGTGGCGATGTTGCGGATATACGTTGCCGTTGCCACGGTCGGGCGGGCCGACCTGGCAAGGCAGACGATCGATCTCCTGGCCGGTCAATCGCGCCCGCCCGACGGCGTCGTGGTCGTCGGTGCCACCCCCGAGGACATGGAGGGCATCGCGCAGGGCGCCATGGCGCCGCGTTGTGAACTTGCCCCGCGCGGCCTGTGCCGTCAGCGCAATCGTGCCTTGGACCTGCTTTCCAGCCAAGCCGACGTTATCGTCTTCTTCGACGACGACTTCGTCGCAGCACCCGATTATCTTGCGGCGGTCGAACGCCTGTTCCTCGCGCACCCGGATGTCGCCGGCATTACCGGCAACCTGGCTGGCGACGGTGTGCGGCACGGTGGCTACGGCATCGCCCAGGCGCAGGCCTTGGTCGCCGCACGCACATTGCAGCTCGATCCGGCTATCGTGCCGCGCGAGGCGCTGTACGGCTGCAATATGGCGCTGCGCATGGCGCATATCCGGGAACTGCGCTTCGACGAGGCTCTGCCGCTCTATGGCTGGCAGGAAGACATCGATTTCACGATGCGGCTGTCGTGGCGTGGGCGCCTGATCTCGACGGGGCTGGTTTCGGGCGTTCACCTCGGCGTCAAGGGCGGGCGGACATCGGGCCGGCGGCTGGGCTATTCGCAGATCGCCAATATCGTCTACCTGATGCGCAAGGGCACGATCCCGCGTGCGCTGGCTCGCAAGCTGCTTTGGCGCAACGTCGTCGCCAATATTCTGCGCGCCCCTTTTCCTGAACCATGGATCGACCGTGCCGGCCGGCTGCGCGGCAATGGCCTGGCGCTGGCCGATTTGCTGACCGGGCGCCTCGATCCGCGCAAGATCGAGAGCATGTGACGCGGATGCGCGCGATCGCGTTCAACGGCAAGTTTCGCGCCGGAAAGCACAATGGCGTGTGGCGCGTGGCGGATCGCCTGATCGCCGAGGTCGACGATCTCCTTGCCGCCATGCCGCTTGCGGATCGGCCGGATGTCCGCCTCGTCATGCCGGCGGGTTGCCCGGCGGTGCCGACCTATCGTGTGATCGCCATCCAGCAGGACGATCGGCCGGCCAGCCCATCGTGGGAGCAGCGCCGGCTGCCATGGCTGGCGCGGGGGGCACTGCTGGTCAATCTCGCCAACCTGGCGCCGGTGCTACATTGGCCCAAGGTCACCATGCTGCACGATGCGCAGTTCTGCCGGCCTGATTGTTCCTATCCCTGGCGCCAGCGTTCCGGATACCGCCTGCTGGCACCGCTGATGGCGCGCAGCAGCCGGCTGGTCCTGACCGTGTCCGACTATTCCCGGCGCGACCTGGCTGGCTACGGCGTCATCGGACGCGGGCGCGTCGAGATCCTGCACAACGGCGCGGACCATATTCTCGAACTGGGAGCGGATCCGCATGCGCTGGCGCGGCTTCGCCTGAAGCCGCAGGGATATTGGCTCATGTTCGGTAGCGTGAAGGCCTACAAGAACAACGCGGTCGTCTTCGAAGCACTGCGCCGGCGCGCGATGCAGGGAACGGGTTCGCCACGTCCACTGGTCATCGTCGGGCCGGGGCGCGCGGCGCTGGTCGCGGCAGGGCTGTCTGCGCCATCCGATGCCGTGTTCGCCGGCCCATGCGACGATGCCACGCTGCGCGCCCTGTACGAAGGCGCGCAGGCCTTGCTGTTCCCATCACGCACCGAAGGGTTCGGCCTTCCCCCGGTCGAGGCGATGATGTGCGGATGCCCGGTGATCGCCGCGCCCTGCGGCGCCGTGCCCGAAGTCTGCGGCGACGCCGCGCTCATGGCGTCGCCGGACGAGCCTGATGCCTGGCTCGATCAACTCGACGCGCTTGAAGATCCCGCCTTCCGCGCGGCCGTGATCGCGACGGGGCGCGAGCGCGCCAGCCGCTACACCTGGCGCAGTGCGGGGCAGGCATTGCTCGGCCTGCTGATCGATGCCGCGCAGCGATGACCGCATGAGCGCCGAGGCGACATCGCCGCTGCCCTATGCGGCGCGGGACAACAGGCTGAAACCGGGCTGGCGTCTGGCGCACTGGTGGCGGTCCGGCAGCCTGACCGCCGCCATTGCGATGGCCGCACGCGCCAGCAGCCAACTTGCGCTCCTGCTGGTCACGTTGGTGGCCACCCGATCCTTGTCCCCGGCGGACTTCGGCGTTTTCGCGATCGCGGCGGCGTTCCTTACCCTGTCGCGGACCATGCTTTACACCGGGCCCTTCGAATATGTCCTCAAGGCGAGGGCCGAGGATGCGCCGGCAGTGGCAAGTGCGGGACTGGCGGCGAATGGTGTCGTCGCCCTGGGCTGGTGTATCGGCTTGTGCCTGTGCGGGCTGGCGGCGCCCTGTCTCTTTCGGGGCAGCGGTGTCGGGCTGCTGCTGTTCGCCCTGGCGCCGTCCAACTTCCTCGCCGCCGTGGCCGGGTGGGAGGAGGCGATGGTGCTGCGCGGGCAGGCGGTGCGGCGCTATTATGCGATCACGGTCGCGACCGAACTGGTCGCCGCGCTGGCAGCGATCCTGCTGCTGGTTGCCGGCTGGGGGCTTTGGGCACTGGTGGTGCAGGTCTATGTGCGGCTGGCGATTTTCGCCCTGGCCTATCGCATGGTGCTGGTCTTGCCCCCGTTGCCCGCGCCGACATTGGCGCAGACGATCGCGATCCTGGCCTGGTCGCGCAGCCGATATGCCTCAATTTTCGTGGGGTTCCTGGCGAACTATAGTGGTGACCTGCTGCTTGGCGCGGTGTTCTCGCCGGCGGCCTCCGGCCTTTATCGCGCCGGCAATCGCGTGGTCTCGGCGCTGGCGGACATGTTCGTCCAGCCTGCGGGGCTGCTGGCCACCACCAGCCTTGCGGCCATTCGGGCACGGGGAGCGGACGGAACCGGAGCGAATGCGCCGTGGCTCCGCGCCGCCGGATTGTTCGGTGCACTGTGCTGGCCCGCGCTGGCAGGGCTTGCCGTCGTGTCCGACTGGATCGCGCCGCTCCTCCTCGGCCCAGCCTGGGCAGGGGCGGGCCCGATCATCGCCCTGTTCTGCATTGCGCGACTGGCCGCACTGCCGATCGCGGTCGCCTCGGCGGTTCTGGTCGTGGCCGACCGGCAGGATCGCGTTTTCTGGGTCCAGGCCGCCGCCGCACTGGCCACGGCGGGGCTTACGCTGCTGCTCGCCTCGGGCGGTCCGGTCGCAGCCGGGATCGCCACTGCTGGCGTGGCGGTGGGTTGGGCAGCAGCGCTGGCGTGGGACGCGTGGCGCGTGCAACCTGCATCGGGTGCCGAAGCCCGCAGCGTCGCCTGGCTTGTCCTGCTGCCAAGCCTTGTCACGCCCCTGGCAGCGCTTTGTGCGCGCGCCGTCCTGTCCTCGCTGCCCGTTTCCCCGTTCGGGGCGCTCGCCATCACCGTTGCGGCTGGTGCCTTGGCTTGGCTCTTGGCGCTGGTAGTGCAGGGAAAGGCCTTGCGCGCGGCGGTGGCGGCCGTGGGGCACTGAGCGCAAGGTCCCTCGCGTTCGGCACGGCTTCGGCTATAGCCAAGGCATGACGATCCCCGCCGCATCGACCGACGATAACCCGCGCACCAGGGCCGCCGGGCGCACCGAACCGGCAAGTGCCGGCGATGCAACGCAATCACGCTCTGCCCTGGTGGGGGCGGGGGCCGCTTTTGCCGCCATGGTCTCGGTCACGATCGGGGCGACATTTGCCAAGTTGTTGTTCCCGGTGGTCGGGGCGGTCGGGATTGCCGGGCTGCGGATCGGACTGGGCGCCGTCATGCTGCTAGTGGTCTTACGGCCTTGGCGTCGGCGCGTGCCGCGTTCGCTGCGGCTCGGCGTGGTAATCTACGGGATCACGCTGGGGCTGATGAACATGCTGATCTACCAAGCCTTTGCCCGGATACCGATCGGGCTGGCCGTGGCGATCGAAGTGACGGGCCCGCTAGGGGTAGCGTTGGTCGGCTCGCGGCGGATGAGCGATCTTGGATGGTTGGCGCTCGCCGTAATCGGCCTGACGCTCTTGGTGCCGCGCGTTGGTGAGGCCGTCCTCGATCCCGTCGGTGTCGCGTTCGCGCTCGCCTCGGGGCTATGCTGGGCCCTGTATATTTTGGCGGGCAAGCATGTCGCCGCTGCGCTGGGCAGCGATGCCGTGGCCTGGGGCATGCTTATCTCTGCTGTGGTGTTCGTGCCGGTGGCGCTGGGAAAGGCTGGTCCGGCGCTGGTCAGCCCACACGTGCTGATGATCGGCATCGCCATCGCGCTGCTGTCGAGCGCGCTGCCCTATTCGCTGGAAATGAAAGCCATGCAGCGCCTGCCGGCGGCGGCGTTCGGCCTTCTGGCCAGCGCCTCGCCTGCCGTGGCGGCCTTGTCGGGCTTCGTCGTGCTGGGCGAACGCCTCACCCTTTCGCAATGGGGCGCCATCGCTTTCGTCATGGCGGCATCGGCCGGCTGTGCGCTGACCGTGCGACCTGCGCCTGCTATCGAGGATCTTCCGGTAGCCTGAGCGACCCAGGCCAAGCGTGCCGTGCCGCGGCATTGCACATGCGTCCGGTGATCGTTAAGGCCAGCACATTCGCAAGGACCCGGTGAAACTCCGGGTGGCTATTCCGGCCGCCGATCCGCCGGACAACGTACGTCGCACAATCTTCGGCTTCGCGTCACGACGCAGCCCCACTTGCGACTTCGTCGGTTTTCAAAAATGAACTCAAATGCTTTTGCGCGGTATCGCGCCGAATGGTTCGACGGTGCGTCCGGCGCCCGTCGCGACATCCTTGCCGGCATGGTCGGCACTTTCGCCCTGATCCCCGAAGTCATCGCCTTTTCGTTCGTGGCGGGCATCGACCCCGAAGTGGGCCTGTTCGCCTCGTTCGTGATCGGCATCGTGATCGCGTTTGCCGGGGGGCGTCCTGCAATGATTTCCGGCGCGGCGGGCTCGGTCGCGCTTGTCGCTGCCGCGCTGGTCCATGCCCACGGCCTGCAATACCTGCTGGCGGCGACGCTTCTGGCAGGTGTGCTGCAGGTTGCGTTCGGTCTGCTGAAGCTCGATGTGCTGATGCGCTTCGTCTCGCGCTCGGTGCGGACAGGCTTCGTCAATGCGCTGGCCATCCTGATTTTCTCGGCGCAGGTGCCGCAGATGCTGCATGTGAGCTGGCACACGTATGCCATGATCGCAGCCGGGCTTGCCATCATCTATGGCCTGCCGCGCCTGACCCGCGCCATTCCCTCGCCGCTGGTCTGCATCGTGGTGCTGACGGCGATCAGCATCGCCTTTCCCATGCCGATCCATACCGTCGCCGATCTCGGCCGCCTGCCGTCGTCGCTGCCGTCGCTGACCTGGCCAGCGGTGCCCGTGGAATGGCAGACGCTGCGTATCGTCTTTCCCTATGCCGTTGCCATGGCGGCGGTCGGACTGCTGGAATCGATGATGACCGCGAGCGTCGTCGACGACCTGACCGAGACCACCAGCAGCAAGGCGCGCGAATGCACGGGCCTTGGCCTCGCCAACCTGGCGGCGGGCCTATTCGGCGGGATCGCCGGCTGCGGGATGATCGGGCAGACGGTCGGCAACGTCCGCTATGGCGGGCGCGGTCGCCTCTCGACGTTTGTCGCGGGCCTGTTCCTGCTGGTGGTCATGGTGCCGTTGCGCCCGTGGGTGGCGCAAGTGCCGGTGGCTGCGCTGGTCGCGATCATGATCATGGTGTCGATCAGCACGTTCTCGTGGGGTTCGATCCGCGATCTCGCGCGCCATCCCAAGGTGTCGGGTGCGGTCATGGTGGCGACGGTCGCGGTCACGGTCGCCACGCACGACCTTTCGGCGGGTGTGGCCGTGGGGGTGTTGCTGAGCGGCGTATTCTTCGCGTTCAAGGTGACGCGGATGATGCAGGTCACCCAGACCTATGACGCGCCGACCGCCACGCGGACGTACGTCGTCTCGGGCCAGGTGTTCTTCGCCAGTGCGGACATCTTCGCCGACCGGTTCGACCTGCGTGATACCGCCGCCAGGGTCCGGATCGACCTGACCGCCGCACACCTGTGGGACGTGACGGCGGTGGGGGCGCTGGAGGAGGTCGTCACGCGCATGCGCCATCATGGTGTCGTGGTCGAGGTCATCGGCCTCAACCGGGCGAGCGCGATCCTGGTCGACCGGCTGGCGCCTGCGGTGGCGACCCCGGCGGGCTGAGCCCGGCCTTCGCGTCCTTTGCGGATGCACGCCGCCCGGCATGCATCCGCAAACGCGATGCGCAATCAGGGCAGGGCGTAAGCGATGACCTGGTCGCCGATCGGGGTCTCCATGAAGTGGTGCCCGCCAGGCGCGATGACGAGGTACTGCTTGCCGTTGACCATGTAGGTCATCGGCGTTGCCTGCCCGCCGGCGGGGAGCACGTCCTTCCACAGCACCTTGCCGGTCCTGAGGTCGATCGCGCGGATCAGGTTGTCGGTCGCGGCGGCGACGAAGATCACGCCGCCGGCCGTCACCACCGACCCGCCGTTGTTGGGCGTGCCGATCGTCACGGGCAGCATCGAGGGGATGCCGAACGGACCGTTGGTCCGCGCCTCGCCCAGCGGCTTGTCCCAGATGGTCTTGCCGGTCGCCATGTCGATCGCGCGGATGCCGCCATAGGGGGGCTGCTTGCACAGCATGCCGGTGAAGGGCAGGCGCCAGCCGGCATTGACGTCGATCGCATAGGGGGTGTGCGCCTGCGGGTCGCCGGCACCCTCTGCGCCGCCGATCCTGCCGCGGGCCTGGTCACGCGGGGCCCAGCCCTTGCGATTGGCTTCGGAGCGCGGCACGAGGCGCACGTAGTTGGGCATGTCGTTGTAATTGGCGACGATCACCCCGCGCCGCGGATCGACCGCCACACCGCCCCAATCGGTGCCGCCGTTGTATCCCGGGTATTCGATCGACCGGCGATCGCTTTCGGGCGGAGTGAAGAAGCCCTTGTAGCTCGCACGGCGGAACTGGATGCGGCAGACCATCTGGTCGATCGGCGACATGCCCCACATGTCGCGCTCGGTGAGGTCGGCCTTGCGCAGCGTATGCCACAGCGAGACGCGCTGGGTGGGCGCGCGCATGGCGGGTTCGACACCGCCGCCGGGGGCCTTGATCGTGCCCACCGGGGTGAGCGGCTGGCCGGTGCGGCGGTCGAGGACATAGATATCGCCCTGCTTGGACGGCAGGACCAGCGCGGGCGCCCCCTTGAAGTCGACCAGGGTGGCCTGCGCGCCGAAGTCGTAGTCCCAGACGTCGTCGCGCACGGCCTGGAACTTCCAGCGCGGCTTGCCGGTGGCGACGTCGAGCGCGACCAGCGAGGTGGCGAATTCGCGCTCCTCGGGGCGGCGCAGGCTCGAATAGTAATCAGCCGCCGCGTTGCCCATGGGCAGGTAGACCAGACCGAGCTGCTCGTCGCCGCTGGCGATGGTCCACATGTTGGGGGTGCCGCGCGCCCAGGTCTGGCCCTGCGGCGGATAGCCGTTCCAGTCGGGGTGCATCATGTCCCAGGCCCAGCGCAGCTTGCCGGTGACGGCATCGTAGCCGCGGATCACGCCCGACGGCGCCCAGCGATCCTGGCCATCAAGCACCTGGTGTCCCGTGACGACGACCCCGCGCACGATGGTGGGCGGCGAATTGATCGAGACATAACCCGGAGGCGTGTTGCCCATGCCGATCTTGGTGTCGACCTCGCCATTGCTGCCGAAGCCGGTGCAGCGCGCCCCGGTGCGGGCGTCGATGGCGAACAGGCGCGCGTCGAGCGTGCCATAGATGATGCGCGCCGCGCAGGGCTGGTCGGCGCTGGTGTCAGGCACCTTGTAATAGCTCACGCCGCGGCAGGCCGCGGTATAGGGGATGGCCTCGTCCGAAACCTTGGGGTCGAACTTCCAGCGCTGCTTGCCCGTGGCGGGGTCGAGCGCCAGCACCATGTTCTTGGGCGTGCAGACATACAGCGTGTCGCCCACCTTGAGAGGGGTGTTCTCCCCGCCATAGGTCTTGGCGATCTGCGCCGAGGACGGCATGTCGCCGGTGTGCGTCAGCCAGACACGCTTGAGCTGGCTGACGTTGGCGGGCGTGATCTGTCCGAGCGGCGAGAAGCGGCGAGCGGCTTCGCTGCCGCCATAGGCCGGCCAGTCGTCACCGGCCTGGGCCAGCGACGGGTCGCCCATGGCGTAGCGCAAGTCGGGCAGGGCTTCCATCGGCGCGCTATCGGCCATGCGGGCGAAGACCGTGCCGGTGACCGCGGTCAGCACGATGGCAACGGCACTGGCGCCAAGCCCCAGTTTCCAGCGCGACTGGTGTGTCGACAGCGTGGGCATGACCAGAAGGGTGGCGATCAGCAGCACCAGCGGGGCGATCATCCGGGGGACGAGCGCCCAGTCGTTGGCACCGACTTCGGCAAAGGCCCAGATGACGGTGATCACGAACACGGCGCAATAGATCCAGCCGCCCAGCAGGCGGCGGCGAACGAGGAGGGCGCCCGATGCGATCATCGCCACGCCCGTCAGCACGTAATAGGCCGAGCCGCCCAGCACCGCGAGCCAGGCGCCGCCGATGGCAAGGACCAGGCCGATGGCGGCAATCACGATCCCGAGTATCAAGGGTGCCACGGGTCGCGCGGACCCCCTAGGCATGGCTGACGGGTCCATCGTTCACACTCCAGCAATAATTGGGGTCCCGCTGGTCAATCACCATATTGCCCGAAAGTTCCGCCACGTTTGAAGCATTTAGCGCCCATCCCGCTGGTGCGCGTGGCCGTGGGAAGGGCGGCCGGATCAGGGCGCGGTGCAGCCCCCCGGCGGCTGGAACACGACATTACCCACCACTACGCCGGATGGGCGCGAGAGGGTCACGAACATGAACTTGTGCCGGGTGAAGCTGATCGCGCGATAGCCGGCTATCCTGGTTGCCGTATCGTCGAGCAGGACCGCGCCATTGTCGCGCGCTTCGCGCAGGTAGAATTCGGCAATGGCTTCAAGTGTGTCGCGGGCCCTGAAGCGGTAGCGCACGAAACACTCCCGCCGATGGGTTTGGGCATCGACGGTCGTTGTAGGCTCTGGCCCGGCGAGTACGACCGCCGACGGCGCGGGTGCGCCCCAGGCGATGGAGGCTGAGGCCAGAGCGATGGCAGCCACGGGAATCATGTCACGCCCTTTCGTGACGGAAAGGGCTTATGTAATTGACGTAAGGTAGGAATCCCAAGCCGGAAAGCACGCGGCCGGGCCGCTGCGGTTGCCTCAGGCCTCCATGGCTTCGCTCAGCGCGAGCCAGTCGGCTTCGAGCTTGTCCACCTCGCGCGCCAGTTCCTCGCGCAGCTTGCCCATCGCGCCGATCGCCATGCCGGCAAAGGGCTTGGGCGCGCGGGCCGGATCGGCGAGTGCGGCGTCGAGATCGGCGAGGCGGGCGGTGACCTTGGCCAGCTCCTTTTCCGCCTTGGCGACGCGCTTGCCCAGCTCGCGGCGTTCCTGCCACGCGGCCTGCGTCGCCGCCTTGTCCTGCACCGGCTTGCTACCAGTGGCCGCGCCCTTGGCTGGGGCATCGGCCTTGGGCTGGTTGCGGCCCAGCACGAAGTCGATGTAGTCCTCCATGCTGCCGTCGTAGGGCTGCGCGACACCGCCATCGACCAGCACCAGCCGGTCGGCGGTCAGCTCGACCATGTGGCGGTCGTGGCTGATGAGGATGACCGCGCCCTCGTAGGAATTGAGCGCCTGGACCAGTGCCTCGCGCGCGTCGACGTCGAGGTGGTTGGTCGGCTCGTCGAGGATCAGCAGGTGCGGGGCATCGCGCGTCACCAGCGCGAGGGCCAGGCGCGCACGCTCGCCGCCCGACAGTTGCGAGACGGCGGTGGTCGCCTTGTTGCCCGAGAAGCCGAAGCGACCGAGCTGCGCGCGCACGGCGGCGGGGGTCTTGCCCTCCATCGCGCGGGTCATGTGCAGAAGCGGTGTGTCACTGCCTGCCAGTTCCTCAACCTGGTACTGCGTGAAGTAGCCGATCGCCAGCTTGCCCGACGTGTTCATGCTGCCGTCCATCGCCTCCAGCTGGCCGGCCAGCAGCCGCGCCAGCGTGGTCTTGCCGTTGCCGTTGCGGCCCAGCAGCGCGATGCGGTCGTCCGGGTCGATGCGCAGGTTGAGGCGCTTGAGGATCGGCTGGCCCGGGGCATAGCCGACCGAGGCCTGGTCCAGCGTGATGAGCGGCGGGCGCAGCTCGGCCGGGTTGGGGAAGTCGAACGAGAGGCTGGGGTCGTCGAGCATCGCGACCACGGGCTGCATGCGCGCCAGCATCTTGGCCCGGCTCTGCGCCTGCTTGGCGGTGGAGGCGCGGGCGCTGTTGCGCCGGACATAGTCCTCCAGCTTGGCGCGCTGGGCGTCCTGTGCGGCCTTGGCGGCGGCGGCCTGTGCCGCGCGCTCGGCCCGCTGCCGCTCGAAGCTGTCGTAGCCGCCCGCGTAGAGCGTGATCTTGCCGCCCTGCAGATGCAGGATGGTGTCGACCACGTTGTTGAGCAGGTCGCGCTCGTGGCTGATGACCACCAGCGTGCCGGGATAGCTGCGCAGGAAATTCTCCAGCCACAGCGTCGCTTCGAGATCGAGGTGGTTCGACGGTTCGTCGAGCAGCAGCAGGTCGGGCTGCGAGAACAGGAGCGAGGCGAGGGCGACGCGCATCTTCCACCCGCCCGAGAAGCTGTCGAGCGGCTGGGCCTGCATCGCCTCGTCGAAGCCCAGCCCGATGAGGATGCGCGCGGCGCGGGCCGGGGCGGTATAGGCGTCGATCGCGATCAGCCGCTCGTGGACGTCGCCCAGCCGGTCGGGGTCGGTGCAGGTCTCCGATTGCTCGAGCAGCGCGGCGCGCTCGGTATCGGCGGCGAGCACGGTCTCGAACGGCGTGGCGGTGCCGGCGGGGGCTTCCTGCGCGATATAGCCCATGCGCGTGCGGCGCGGCATCTCGACGCTGCCCTCGTCGGGGTCGATCTCGCCGATCAGCACCTTCATCAGCGTGGACTTGCCCGCGCCGTTGCGGCCGATCAGGCCCACGCGCGATCCCGTCGGCAAGGTGGCCGAAGCACGGTCGATGATGGTGCGGCCGCCCAGGCGCACGGTGATACCGGAGATCGTCAGCATGGCGGTGCGCCTAAAGCACCGCGCCGATCAGAACAACCCTGCGTAGGCGCCGCCATCGAGCGTCAGGTTCTGGCCCGAAATGAAGCCGGCCTGCGCCGAGCAGAGATAGGCGCAGGCATCGCCGAATTCGGACGGCTGGCCGATCCGCCCGGCGGGGCCACGAGCGCCGATCGCGGCATAGGCTTCCTCGCGGGTAAGGCCGCGATCGGCCATCATCTGTTCGGCAAGGCTCGCCAGCCGGTCGGTGTCGAACGGGCCGGGCAGGAGATTGTTGACCGTGACGTTGTCGGCCACGCAATCGAACTGCAGCACCTTGGCCATCGCCATCAGCCCCGCGCGGGCCGAGACCGAGAGGCCCATGTTAGGAGTGGGCATGCGCACCTGTGCCGAGGTGATGTTGACGATGCGGCCAAACTTGCGCGTCCGCATCGTGCCGATCACCGCCTGGATCAGCGCCAGCGGCGCGAGCATGTTGCCTTCGAGCGCGGCCAGGAAGTCGTCCTGCGTCAGGCTGTCGAAGTGCCCAGGGCGCGGGCCGTGGTTGTTGTTGACGAGGATGTCGGGGTCCGGGCAGGCGGCGAGCAGCGCGGCGCGGCCCTCGGCACTGCCGACGTCGGCGGCAACGCTGGTGACGCGCGCGCCGGTCTGCTCCTCGATCCGGGCGGCAGCGTCATCGAGACGCGCGGCGTCGCGGCCGTTGATCCATACCTGCGCCCCCTCGCGCGCCAATGCCGTGGCACACGCCAAGCCCAGCCCGCGCGAGGATGCACAGACGATCGCCTTGCGGCCCTTGATGCCCAGATCCATTGGTCTTTTCCCCACAAAACGGATGCGCGACACGCCGCGCGACGCCCGTGTGTTTATCGTCGCGATCACAGGGAACAAGTGCCTGCCTGTGCGGTTCAACGGTGGGGCAGACAGGGTTGAAGCGCGCCGCGCAGACGGCCGGCCATGTGCGTCCCTATGAGCCCTTCAATTGCCAGACGGTGATATTTTGCTAAGCGCTCGCCCGTGTCCGGTACTGTCCTTCCCATGATGCGCGCGCGCATCCCCGTCCTTGCGTTTGCGCTGGCCTGCGGTGGCTGTGCCGCCGCGCCGGTCGTTCCGCCCGACCTTGCGGCGGGCAACCCTGCGGTGGAAGATGCCCCGCAGGAGGCGGCCACCTGGTGGGCGCGGGCCGGCGACCCGGTGCTCGCGCGGCTGGTCCGCGAAGGGCTGGCCCACGATACCGCACTGGCTTGCGACGCGATTTCCCTGGCCGAGGCGGACAAGCGCGATGCCGCGCGGGCCAAGCGCCTGTCGATGCGCCGCCTCTTCGCACCCAAGCGAGCTGCGGGCGAGGCGACGACCGCGCCCGTGCACTATAGCCATGCGGCCCTCGCCAATCGCCGCGCCGGCGCGATCGCCGAGGCCTATATCGCGGCGCGGCTGGCGCAAGCGCGGCTGGCGATGCGCCGCGAGGCCGTGGCCCCCTGGCAGGACAATGCCGAGATTGCGCGGTTTCGCCGTGAAGCGGGGCTGGTGTCCGCGATCGACGGCAGCCTTGCCGGCGTGATGGTCGATCTTGACGCCGATGCCGTCACCGCGGCCGAGACTGCGTTCGCGCAGGCAAGCGCGCGGCTGGCCACCGCGACCGGCCTTGGCGACGACGCGATCGCGACCGCGCTGGCCGAGCCGCCCGCGCTGCCCGCATCGCTGGCCCTGCCCGACGCGCCCGCACCGCGCCCGGTGGGCGTGCTGGCCCGCCGGCAGGAGCAGGCCGCCGCGCTCGCACGGCAGGCTACGACCGAAGACGCCGCACGCGCCGCGCTGGCGAGTGCCACGGCGATGAGCGCGCAGGACATCGACAGCGCCACCCGTGCCGTCGAGGCCGCGCGGGCACTGGCCGATACCGCGACGCGCACACTGGCGCAGGCCGAGCGCGCGGCCCGCGATGCCCGCGCCGGTTATCGTGCTGGAACCGAGCTTTTCGCCACGCTCTACGTCGCCGAGGCCGCCGCCGAGGCGGCGCGCGAGGCTGCGGCTCAGGCGCAGGCCGGGCTCGCCCGCGCGCACGTGCAGGCCTGGACCGCACAGGGGCTGGGCTGGCGTGCCGAAGACCTCACGCCCAAGGCGCCCGAAATCGCCCCCGCCACCTGCCCGGGGCGCCCGTGACCGAACGCGATCTCGACGCTTTCCTTGGCGCCACGCCGCGCCGGCGCATGGCGCGATGGGCCACGGCCGCGCTGCTGCTGGCGGCGGCGGCAGCGGCCTTGTGGTTGCTGGTGCGCTTCGTCGACGGGCCGGAAATGCCCTATTACAGCGCCCCGCTCGAACGGGGCAGTCTGACGCCCGCGCTGAGCGCGCAAGGGACCATCCACGCCGCCGACGAAGTCACCTTGCGTGCCGAGCAGGACGGCGTCGTGCGCTCGCTGCTGGGCCCGGGCGACGGCGTGGTACGCGCGGGGCAACCGATCGCGGTGTTCGACACCACACCGCTCGAGGCCGCGCTGGCCAGTGCCGAAGCGGCGGGGGCGGCGGCGGACGGGGCCGTGGCTGCGGCGCAGGTCAATGCCGATGCCGCGCGGGCCAAGCTCGATCGCTACGAAGGGGTCTGGCGCCGCTCGCAGGGCCGGGTGCCGGCGGTCAACGAGATGGAGGCCGCGCGCACCGCGCTCGCGCAGGCGACAGCGGCGGTGGCCCAGGCCGATGCCGCGCGGGCCCTGGCGCGCCAGCGCGCCGCCGAGGCCCGCGAACGCCTGGCCGGCGCCACCGTGAGGGCGCCGTTCGACGGCATTGTCGTATCGCGCGCCGTGGCGCCGGGTCAGCTGGTGCGGCCGGGCACACCCCTGGTCACGCTCGCCTCCGGTCTCGATCGGCTGATCGTTCGCGTGCCGCTGCGCGGCGAGGACGCGCAACGCATCGCCGCCAATGCCCGCGCGCGTGTCCTGCTAGCCGCCAGCACCGACAAGGTTCGTGCCGCCCGCCTCGTGCGGATCGAGCCGGCCAGCGATGCGCCGGGCACGGACCGCGTCGCGTTGTTCGCACTCGATGCGGCCGTGACCGGCGCGGACGATGCTGGCGAAGTCGTGCTGCGCCCCGGAATGGCCGCCAATGTCGAGATCGACCTGCCCGCCCGCGCCGGGGTGCTGCTCGTCCCCAATGCCGCGCTTGGCTTTACCCCTGAAGGCGTGCGGCCGCGGACCGGCGTGATCTACATCCTCGATGGCGACAACGAGCCGCGCCAGGTTGCCGTGGCGACCGGTGCCAGCGATGGCAAGCGCACCGAGATCCTCGCCGCCGCGCTCGAGCCCGGCGCCGAGGTCATCATCGGGCGTCGCACGCCCGGCGAAATCGTGCGCCCCGGCGCGCCGCGCGGGCCAGCCGTCAAGTGAGGACATCCATCGCGCAAGCCTGGTTTGTCGGAACCGGCGCAGAAACCCGGAAGGGGGCGCCCGCGTTGGGCACAGCATGACCGATACCGTTCCGCCCCCTGTCGCCCGCCCGGACTTCGACCGTCCCGTCACCGCCCGTGCCGCTACCTATACGCGGCGGACATTCTCCGCCCTGGCCTTCGCGTTCGCCGCCGCCGCGGCAGGTTCGCGCCGGCTGGAGGCTGCCACGGCCGGCGCGCTGCCTGCCGATCTGGCGGCCGACTTCGGACCGCCCCGGCCGTTTTCCTTCGAAAGCCTCGTGGCACGGGCACAGGCCGCCGCGCGCAAGCCCTTTGCGCCGCGCCAGGTCTCGCGGGTCGCCGCCGCCAGTTTCGACGATCACGCGCGGATCACGTATGGCGCGGCGCAGAGCCTGCCCGGCCATATCCGTCTGTTCCCGACGCGCATGGAAACGGCGCCCTTTGCGGTCGGCATCAACGTCGTCGCCAACGGACAGGCGCGTGCACTGATCGGCAGCAAGGGCCTGTTCGGGACCGACCGCCCCGCCGAGGCCGCTGGTTTTCGTGTGCTTTACCCCGATGGCCACGCCGATTGGCTGGCGTTCCTGGGCGCCTCCTATTTCCGCGCGGCGGGGGACAAGAACCAGTTCGGTCTTTCGGCGCGGGGCATCGCCATCGACACGGGCACGATGCCGGGTGCCGAGGAATTCCCCGAGTTCACCGAGTTCTGGATCGAGGACAAGGGCGACACCACATCGAGCGCGGACGCCGGCGCGCATATCGTTATCCATGCGCTGCTCGAGGGGCCGTCGCTGACCGGCGTCTATGCCTTCGACACGCGCCAGACGGCGAAGGGGACGGTGCAGGACGTCAAGGCGACGCTGTTCCTGCGCAAGGACATAGCCCGCCTCGGCATCGCGCCGATGACCAGCATGTTCTGCTTCGACGAGGCGACGACGATGGATCGGCGGGATTGGCGGCCCGAAGTCCATGATTCCGACGGGCTCGCGATCTGGATGGCCGATGGCGAGCGGATCTGGCGTCCGCTGGAAAACCCGCCCGAGCCGCGCACCAATGCCTTCCGCGCTGAAAACGTGCGCGCTTTCGGACTGATGCAGCGCGACCAGCGCTTCGAATCCTATCAGGACGACCTCAACTTCTACGATCGCCGCCCCTCGCTCTGGGTCGAGCCACAGGGCGAATGGGGCGCAGGCGCGGTCATGCTCTACGCCTTCCCGACGATTTCGGAGACGGTCGACAATATCGCCGCCTTCTGGGTCGCGGACAAGCCCGCGCGCGCGGGTGACCGCATCGATCGTGCCTGGCGCCTGACCTGGACCTCGCGCGACCTGGCGGCCAATGCCAACGCGCGCTGCGTCAAGATTTTCGTTGGCCCCGGCGGGGTGCCGGGCGGCGATCCGATCAAGGGCGCGACGCGCTACGTCTTCGATTTCGAGGGCGATGCATTGGCCGGGCTCGACCGCGGCAGCGGAGTCAGCGCCGAGGTCGACCTCGATCCCAAGGTCGTGCTGCACAAGGCGGTGGGTCCGATTGCCGGGCGCGACCGCCAATGGCGCGTGACGCTGGATATCCGCACGGATGGCCTCGCGGCGCGCGATTTCCGCCTGTTCCTGCGGCGCAGTGGCGGTGCGCTGAGTGAAACCGTGATCAAGTCGGTCCGCCCGTGAGCACGATGGCGCCCGTCCCGGCCGCACTGCCGGCCGAAGCGCCGCTCGCCATGCCGGTGCAGCGGCTGTTCGGCAATGCCCCGGCGCGGCGCGAACTCTCGACGCGCCCGCATGGCCTGCTGGTCAAACGCCTGCTGCTGATCACGCTGACCGCGGTGCTGGGGCTGGCGGCGTCGAGCGAAGTGCGGGTGGCGTTCTCGCGTGACGGGCTCGACCCGTTCGACATCGCGATGCTGCTGTTCTTCGTGCCCCTGTTCAGCTGGGTCGCCTTCGGCTTCGTCAGCTCGACCATCGGCTTCCTCCAGCTGATGAGTGGCGCGCATCCCGGCTTCGTGCCGGTGCCATCGCCCGCCGCCACGCTGACGCGCCGCACGGCCGTGCTGATGCCGGTCTACAACGAGGACGTGGAGGCGACTTTCGCGCGGGTGGAGGCCATGGCCTTCTCGATCGCGCGGGCAGGCGGCGCGGCCTGGGTCGATTTCTTCGTACTCAGCGATTCCAGTGCGCTGCATGGCAAGCGTGAGGAAGCCGCATGGGCCGAGCTTGCCCCCCGCGCGCCGATCGCGGTCTATTATCGCCGGCGCGAGCAGAACACCGCGCGCAAGCCCGGCAACGTCGCCGAATGGGTGCAGCGCTTCGGCGGCGCCTACGACACAATGCTCGTGCTCGACGCCGACAGCGTGATGACCGGCGCGGCGATCGTCGGCCTGGCCTCGATCATGGAGGCGCGGCCGTCGATCGGCCTGCTCCAGACCGTGCCGATGATCACCAACGCGCGGACGCTGTTCCAGCGCTGGATGCAGTTCGCCAGCGAGGCTTACGGGCCGATCAGCTCGGCAGGGTTGCTGTGGTGGTCGGGCACCGAAGCCAATTTCTGGGGCCATAACGCGATCGTGCGCACCCGCGCTTTCGCGGAAAGCTGCGGCCTTCCCGAACTGCCCGGCAAGCCGCCGTTCGGCGGGCACATCCTCAGCCACGACATGCTTGAATCCGCGCTGCTGCGCCGGCGCGGGTGGGCAGTGCACATGGTGATGATCGGGGGCAGCTACGAGGAATATCCCCCGACGATCGTCGACCACGCCTTGCGCGACCGGCGCTGGATGCAGGGCAATCTCCAGCACTTGCGGCTGCTGGGTGCCGCGGGCCTGGCGACGACCAGCCGCCTGCACCTGCTTATCGGTGCCTCGGCATACCTGACCTCGCCGGGCTGGCTGCTGCTGCTGCTGACCACTATTGCGCAGGTGGGTGCGGGCGCAGATCGCAACGCCCTGATCGCGGTGCCGCCGGGCGTACTGGCGCTGACCGTGCTCCTGCTGTTCGGGCCCAAACTCATGGGCCTGATCTGGATCCTGGCCGATCGCGCACGGTGCATGGCGTTCGGTGGCCCGTGGCGGGCGCTGGCCTCGGTGGTATCCGAACTCGTACTCTCGACCCTGTTCGCACCGGTGTCGATGGTGCTGCAGATCAAGTCGCTCGTCGGTCTCCTGCTCGGCATCCCCTCGCACTGGAACGTCCAGAACCGCGATGCGCAGGCGATCCCGGTTCGCGCGATCCTGCCCTCGATGCGCGATCACCTGCTGCTCGGGCTGGTCTTCGCCGCGACGTTCTGGCTCGATACGATGACCGCGCTGTGGCTGCTCCCGCTCACGCTCGGCCTGCTCGGCGCGCCTTGGCTCATCAGCCTGACCTCGCGCGAGGATCTTGGCGACGCGGCTGCGCGCCGCGGCCTGTTCCGCGTTCCCGCAAGGACCATGCGCGTCGGCCGTGCCGAGGTCCCCGATCCGGCAGCGGATGCGGTGGATGCGCCGGGGCACGACGCCACGCTACGTGCAGGGGGCTAGTCCGTACAGGCGCTGGCTGCGATGTGGGCGAGCTTGTCGGGATTTCGGACGATATACATCGCGCTGATCCTGCCCTCATGGATGTCCAGCGCCGTCGTCTGGAGGACATCGCCGCGGTCCATGCTGATGTAGCCGGGCAGGCCATCGATCATCACGGTGCGCAAGAGCGTGGGTGGGGTCGCGAATTTGCGGCGTAGCCCGGCGAAGAGACGCAGCGCGCGGTCGATGCCACGCACGATGTTGCGGAACGCAAGGACCTTGCCCCCGCCATCGGCATGGATCTCGACGTCGTGCGCCAGCATCTGCGACAGGCGCACCGTGTCGCCATCGCGCGCGGCCGCGAAGAAGGCGCGTGCGATGCGGTCGGCCTCGACCGCCTCGACCACGAACCGCGGCTTGGTCCCCCTTACATGCTTGCGGGCACGCGAGGCGAGCTGGCGCACCGCGGCGGGTTGCCGACCCAGCGCGCTGGCAACCTCCGGCACGGCCACGTCGAACACGTCGTGGAGGATGAACGCGGCTCGCTCGAGGGGGGGCAAGCGCTCCAACGCCAGCATCAGAGTGACGGTGATGTCTTCGCCAGCCGCTTCGTCAGGTTCGGTCGATCCCACCAGCGGATCGGGCACCCAGGGGCCGACATAGGTCTCGCGGCGCACGCGCGCCGACTTGCGAACGTCCAGGCACAGCCGCGTGACGATCCGGGCGAGGTAGGCGGCGGGCGACAGGGTTGTCGTTCTACAGAGGAGCGGCTTAGCGAGCCTGAACGCATTGCGACGTCTTCGAGGCGGGGAGAGATATGCGAGTTAGGCATGCGTGGTGGCCTGAGGCGACGGTGCTGTAGCCAGTCAGCTGGACCCCGGATCAAGTCCGGGGTGACGAAAGACAAACAGCGGTGATACTTTTCCCGTCACCCCGGACTTGATCCGGGGTCCAGCTTGCCGCCGAAAACGGCGCCCCGTGGGGATGATTTCCATCCGTCCCCGAGCCTACCCCACCAGCATACACCGCACACCCACCGCCCGCGCCGTCATTCCGCCGCCAGCGAGAAGGCCGGCTCCGGCAGCGTGCTGTCCAGCACCATCGTGGGCGACAATTGCAGCGGCGGCAGGCGGCGGACCGGCCCTCGCCATGGCGCAACGTGGGGGACGATCGGGCGCAGGGCCAGCGCGGCGCCGGTGAGGATCGCGAAATCGGTGCCGGGGTCGCAGGTCGGCGACGACAGCGACGAGACGATCACGTCGACCAATGCAGCCCAGGCACAGGCCGCGCCCGTGGACAAGGCGGGGTCGGGCGAGGGGGCGTAGGTCGACATGCGGCTCGGCTTGAAAGCCCGGATCATGTGCACCGTCATGGCGGCGGCGCCGACCACGCCGGTGCATCCCAAGATCGCGGTCGACAGGCTGGAGGAGCGGAAGCTGCCCGGCCCGATGCCGAGGCCATAGCTGCGCACGAAGGCGTTCCATCCCTGCCAGGCCCAGAAACTGCGCTGCTCGCCCGAGACCGACTGGCCCTTGTCCACCGTCATGTGACGCACCAGGGCGCTGGCCTGTTCGACCCAGGCGGGATGGGCAATCATCAGGGCGCACAGCAACACGGTGAGTGCCAGGGCGGCGCCCAGCAGAATGATCGCGCGATCGGCGGGCAACGCACCGGGAAACAGTATGCTGCGGCCCATGAACAGCGCCATGTACAGGGCCAAGCCGACATAGGCCGTCGTTGCCGTGCTGCACAGCAGGGCGGCCGCGAGCGCGAAGGCTGCCGGCCCGGTCCAGCGCCCGTCGACACGGCGCAGCCAGCATTCGAACAGGAAGACGAACCAGTTCAGGCCAAACCACGCGAAGCCCGAGGCCTCGGGCCATAAGCCTGCCATGCGCACGAAACCGCGATAGCTGTGATCGAGCTGCGCGTAGGAGCCGTTGCGGAACAGCGCGAGTACCGTGTCGACCGCCGTGCCCTTGCCGATTACCGAGGCGAAGCCGATCAATGCATGGGCCATCCCGACCAGCGCCATCGTACGCACCAGGATACGGCGCCCATGCTCGCGCGCGCAGACGACGTGCGACGCCATCGCCACCAGCAAGGTCCCGACCAGATAGACGGAGGTCGTGACGTTCTGCGTGGTGAAGGTGAGCGGCCGCGTGGCGTAGATGTAGGCGCGCATCGAGACATAGCGGGCCTCCACCTTGCCACGCATCGGCGTCACGTCGATGTGCTCGGCGAAAAGACGGGGGCCGATATAGGCCAGCGCCGCACCATAGAAGATGAATATGGCGAGCCAGAGGTTCGCCCGCGCCGCGCGCCCGACGGCGGCTGCTTCGCCGGCACCCGGCGCAACCAGGCGGAGCGCCAGGAAGACGAGGGCGAACTGCACCGGGGGGATGGAAGACCCACCAAGCAAGGGAAGTTGGATCGCAGCCGATCCACCCAGGAGCGCTGAGACCAGCAGGAAGGCGAACATGGCCTCGATCGATCCGCCAAGGAACAGGGCCAGCCCGACGAGGACCTGGATCGCACCGATGAAGGTCAGCAGCATGGCAAGCTCCGATGAGGCTGCGCAGCGAGAGGGTGATGTGATGTGCAGCCGACAAAGCTGTAGCGTGTGCGCTGAGCGCGGCGGAGTCGACAGTACACCGCATGCCTGCGAATTGCCGCGCAGGCTCCTTTCCAGCCCACCGGAAAAACTGCCACAGCCCGGCTTGGAGCCGCAGATCCTTCGCTGACCTCTACAGCTGGCGGGCGGGCGCGGCCCATCACCGCAGGGCTTCCAGAATGCCGCGGTCGAAGTGCTGTGGGGCGAATTTCTGCGCCTGCGCGATCGCGTCCTGCGGGGCGAAGTCGGGCAACCATGCCTCCATCGCGCGAATGCCGTCGATCAGCGATGCGACGGTCTGTTCGGCGAAGAACAGGCCCGATGCGCCCGAAGCAACGCTGTCCAGCGCGCCGCCGCCAGCATAGGCGAGTACGGGGCGGCCCGAGGCCATGACCTCCACGGGCACGATGCCGAAGTCCTCTTCGGCCGGGAACACCAGCGCGCGACACTGGGCATAGGCGCGGCGCAAGGCATCGAAGTCGAGCCGGGACAGGATCGTGATCGTCGGCCCGGCACGGCGGCGCATCGCCTCTGCCAGCGGGCCATCCCCCACCATGACCAGCGGCAGGCCGAGGGCATTGAAGGCGTCGATCGCCAGGTCCGGGCGCTTGTACGGCACCATCTGCCCGACCCACAACCAGGCTGGCCCGACCGCCGAGGCAGAGCGGAAGCGATCGACCTCGACCGGAGGGGCCACCACCTCGGCATCGCGCCTCCAGGCCTTGGCAATGCGGCGCTGGACGAAGTGCGAGTTGGCGACGATGCGGTCGACACGCGCTGCCGATTGCATGTCCCACGCGCGCAGGCGGTGGCACAACAGCGGCATCATTGCGCGGCTCAGGGTGCCGGCTGCGGCGCGATAGTCGTGGTAATGGTCCCACAGGTAGCGCATCGGCGAGTGGACATAGCTGAGATGCAGGGCGTCGGGTGCGGTGATCACGCCCTTGGCGGGGCCGCTCTCGCTGCTGATGACCAAGTCGTAGCCGCGCAGGTCTATCTGTTCGAGCGCCATGGGCATCAGCGGCAGGTAGCTTTGATAATGCCGGCGCGCGCCGGGAAGGGCGTTGATGAAGCTCGTCGTCACCCGGCGCGCGCGGATGACGGGTGACACCGCCGCGGGGTCGTAGACATGCGTGAAGATGTCCGCGTCGGGGAAGAGGTGCAGCAGGCGCTCCAGCACGCGCTCCCCCCCACGCATGGTGACCAGCCAGTAGTGCACGATGGCAACGCGGCGGAAAGCATGGCGGGGGTCGGAGGGAGACGTCAGCCCGGCAAGCGTCCGCCCCGCAGGCAACGGCGCAGGTTCTGGCGCGATCAGCGTGGTCTCGTTGGCCGAGCCGGCTGCCCAGGTCGTGCGCAGAGGGGGCGGGGCCGCATGGAGCGGGGCCGAACGATGAGGAGACTGCGCAGCCGTTGCGTCCGCAACGCCGGCCAGACGCAGGTGAGGCGGGCGGCGCTCAGGCATAATAGCTCTCGTAGCTGCGGTAGAAGGCGCTGCCGCCGTAATCGAACCGTGGCTGCTTGCGCATGTCGACCCGGGTCAGTGCCACCCCGGCGAGTTGCACCCGGTCAATCGGCAGCAGCCGAAGCGCCGAGCGCAATGCCGCCTCGGGCGTCCGCCGCCAGCGCACCACGAAGACCGACGCGTCCGCCTTGCCCAGCAGCAGGCGCGCATCGGCGATCGGCAGGATCGGTGCGGTGTCGATGATCACCGCGTGGAAGCGTTCGCGCGCGAGCGCGAGCAGCCGATCCATTTCCTCGCCGGTGACCAGTTCGGCACGGTCGCCGGCCTCGGATGAAAGCGGCAGGATCGACAGACCGGTTGCCGGGTCGACGACCAGCGTCTCGTCGAGTGTCGCCGCGCCATGCAGCACTTCCATCAGCCCCGGGCGACCATCCGCGCCGCGCAGGAAGCGGCTGACACCCTGACGCCGCAAGTCGCCGTCGATCAGGAGGATGCGGTCCCCCGCCGCCGCCATCGACCGGGCGAGGCAAATCGCTGTCGTCGTCTTGCCCTCGTTGGGCAGGGCCGAAGTGATCGCGATGATCCGCGCGTCGGTTGTGTTCATGGCGATCGAGGCGCGCAGCGAGCGGAAGCTCTCGGCGAAGGCCGAGCGCGGATCCTCGAGCAAGGCGCTGGCCGGGACGCGTTCGCCCTTGCGCGAGACCGATTGCAGCGCCGGAATGGCGCAGAGATAGCGCGCCCCGATCCGCTCCTCGATGTCGTCGCCGGTGGTGAGGCCGGTGAAGGTCATCTCGGCTATGAAGGCCGCGCCGATCCCCAGGCCGATGCCGAGCGCCAGCGCCAGGATACCGTTGATGAGGACGTGGGGGCTGTTGGGCAGGCGCGGCACGGCGGCGCGATGCAACAGGTCTGCGTCGGCACGTTCGGTCCCTTCGCGCGCGGTCAGTTCCTTGTACCGGTTGAGGTAGCTTTCATAGAGCGCATTGGACGTCTCCGCGCGCTTCTCGAGGTCGTTCAGGCCCGCCATCGCCGCATTGCTTTGCACCAGAGCCCCGCGCGAGACATCGAGCGAACCGGACAGCGAGGCCATGCGCTGTGCCGAAACACGCGCCTTGGCATCGAGGCTGGCAAGGACGCGCTGGGTTTCGGCGGCGATCTGCCGATTCAAGGCATCGAGCTGTGCCCGAGCGCGGACGACATCGGGATGTTGCGGGCCGTAGCGCGCGGACAGTGCACCGAATTCGCCCGAGAGCACCGCCTGCTGCGCGCGCATCTGGCCGATCACCGGCGAGAGCGCAGCCTCTCCGACCCCGCCGACGCCGTTGCCCGCCAACTGGCGCCGTGCCGCCTCTAGGCGGGCGGCATCTTCGCTCGATTGCGCGCGCGCGGCGGTGACCTGCTGATTGTAGGCGGAGATTTCTTGTTCGGTCAGCGTGCCCTGCGCAGTGCCGAGCAGGTTGTGCGCGCTGCGATAGCGCTGGACGGCGGCGCTGTCGGCCAGGGCCTGCGTGCGCAACTGCTCCATCCGCGTGGCGATCGCGGCGGTGGTGCCGTGCGCCCCGGCGCGCTTGGCCTGCAGAGCGCCGAGCGTATATTGCTCGGCAAAGGCGTTGGCGAAGCGCGCAGCCTCCTGCGGGTCGCGGCTTTCGAAGCTGATGGCGATGCCGTAAGTCGTGCCGATCCGCTGCACGGTGACGTGGTTCTGCAGATAGGTGATCGCCGCCTCGCGCGGGGACAGCGCGTTGCGCCCATCGGCGCGAATGCCGCCAGCCATCTTGGGATCGGCAAAGCGCGGCTGGCGCGCGAGGCCAAGGGCATCGACCACGGCGGCAGTGTTGGCCTCCGACGTGATGATCGAGACCTGCGTGTCGACGAAGCTTTCGCTGGGGATCGCGGGTTGCACGGCGCGATCGTTGCTCGATGTCGGGGTGACGTCTTCCGGCTTGGCGTTGAGGGTCACCTCGGCCCGCGCGAGATAGGTCCGCGGCTGGAGGGCGGTGACGATCATGCCGATGACCAGAGCCGCCAGCACGATGCTGACGAAAAGGCCGAGCCGCCTGCGGAATATGGCGACGAGGCGGCGCAGGTCGATCCGGTCGGTCGCCGCAGCGGTGCTGCCATGAGCTTCCGACGGCACGGTCGCGATCATGCCCCCCGGCGAGCGATAGATGTCTACTGCAGTGTTCACACTTGCCCCCTTCGGCCCCAAGCGGTGACGGATGGCCGGGCGCACGCCTCTCGACGGCCACGCCCTGCCGGATGCCTGCAGACTGTGGCCGTTCGCCCCGCCACGGAAGGCGAAGCATATCCGCTGCGGAGCAATAGCAAGCCCCGCCGCGACGGGGCCTCGGCAGGCTTGGCACACCCGTCGCCAAACCGCTCAAAAGCCTTGTCCGAAGCGGTGGCAGCGGCCTGTGGCATGATCCGCAAAGCCCCGTAGTGCATGGCAGTATTGCGTAGCGCTTTTGCGGATGCGGCGGCGGCGACAGCGGGGCGGCAAGGCCCGCAATGCCCGTGTTTCCGGGCTTTGCAGGCGCGGCTTGCGATGCCCTGCGCGTTTGCGCGAACATCTCCATCCCGGAGGTTTCACCCCGGCGCCATCCATTGTCATCGCGCTGCCTGGGCATAGAAATGCGACCACACGAGGCCATCAGGGGGCATGACGATGAAGGCACCAACACAGCAGCGCCGGGGCAGCATTGCGGTCAGCCGCAACCACGGGCAGACACCAGCCGTCGGAAGAGCAGCGGGGAAACGGCGCTGGGCACTGAGCCTCGCCTGTGCGGCGCTTGCCGCCCTGCCGGGGTGCGCCAGTTCGGCCGCGCCACCGATGACGGGGGCCGAACAGGCAGCGGACCTGTCGGGCTATCGGCTGGGCGCAGGCGACAAGTTGCGGATCACGGTGTTCAACGAACCTTCGCTGACCGGGGAATACAACGTGACGCCCGCAGGCGGCGTGGCATTCCCGCTGATCGGCGTGGTCGAGGCGGGCAACCGCACGATCGAGGACCTGACGCGCGAGATCACCGGCCGGCTCTCGGGCGCCTATCTCAACGACCCGCGTGTCAGCATCGAGGTGCTCGACTATCGCCCCTTCTACATTCTGGGCGAGGTGAACAAGCCGGGGGAATATCCCTATGCCTCGGGCATGACGGTCGAGCAGGCGATCGCCAAGGCGGGCGGGTTTACCTATCGCGCCAACGAGAAGAACATATTCCTGCGGCGTCAGGCGGCGGCGGGCGAACGCGCGGTGCCGCTGCGCAGCGGCGGGCCGGTGGCGGTGCTGCCCGGGGATACGATCCGCATCGGGCAGCGCTACTTCTGACGTCGCGGAGAGAGCCACGATCACGGCGGCAGCGCCCACGCCATGTTGCAGACAGGCGCAGGGCATGGGCGTTGCGGTGCCCTGAAAGGCTCGCTGGCGATCTACCCGCCAGCAAAGTTCGATCGTGCCGCAGCCGGCCTTTTACAGCCTACTTATTTGAGGCTCGCGAAGGGCCCGTCAGCCAAGGATACCGGGCAGATCGAGTCCCTTTGCGCGCGCGCAGTCGAGCGCCTCGGGATAACCTGCGTCGGCGTGGCGCATGACGCCGGTGGCGGGGTCGTTCCACAGCACGCGCTCTAGCCGGCGCGCGGCCTCGGGCGTGCCGTCCGCGACGACGACCATGCCCGAATGCTGCGAATAGCCCATGCCGACGCCGCCGCCGTGATGCAGCGAGACCCAGGTCGCGCCGCTGGCGCAGTTGAGCAGGGCGTTAAGCAGCGGCCAGTCGGAGACCGCGTCCGAGCCGTCGCGCATGGATTCGGTCTCGCGGTTGGGGCTGGCGACGGACCCGCTGTCGAGGTGATCGCGGCCGATCACCACCGGCGCCTTCAACTCGCCGCTGGCGACCATTTCGTTGAACGCAAGGCCGAGGCGGTGCCGGTCGCCGAGGCCGACCCAGCAGATGCGGGCGGGCAGGCCCTGGAAGCGGATCTTCTCGCGCGCCATGTCGAGCCAGCGGTGCAGGTGCGCGTCGTCGGGCAGAAGCTCCTTCACCTTCTGGTCGGTCTTGTAGATGTCTTCCGGGTCGCCCGACAGCGCGGCCCAGCGGAACGGGCCAACGCCGCGGCAGAACAGCGGGCGGATGTAGGCGGGCACGAAGCCGGGGAAGGCGAAGGCATCGGCCACGCCTTCGTCGAGCGCGACCTGGCGAATGTTGTTGCCATAGTCGGTGGTCGGCACGCCCGCCTGGCGGAAGGCCAGCATCGCCTCGACGTGGCGGGCCATGCTGGCGCGCGCGGCCTTGGCAACGACCTGCGGCTCACGCTCGCGCTTATCGATCCACTCCGCCACGGTCCAGCCGGCGGGGAGATAGCCGTTGACCGGATCGTGCGCGCTGGTCTGGTCGGTGAGCAGGTCGGGCAGGATGCCGGCCTCGAGCATCTGCGGCAGGATTTCGGCAGCGTTGCCCAGCAGGCCCACCGAGACCGGGGTTTTTTCGGCACAGGAGCGGCGGATGATCGCCATGGCCTCGTCCAGCGTCTCTGCGGCGTGGTCGAGGTATCCGGTGCGCAGGCGCATCTCGATCCGGCTGCGCTGGCATTCGATGGCGAGGCACGAGGCCCCGGCCATGACCGCGGCGAGCGGCTGCGCACCGCCCATGCCGCCAAGCCCGGCCGTCAGCAGCCAGCGGCCCGACAGGTCGCCGCCGTAATGCTGGCGCCCCATCTCGACGAACGTCTCGTACGTGCCCTGCACGATGCCCTGCGTGCCGATGTAGATCCACGAACCGGCGGTCATCTGGCCGTACATGGCCAGGCCCTTGCGATCGAGTTCGTTAAAGTGGTCCCAGTTGGCCCACTGCGGCACGAGGTTGGAGTTTGCGATCAGCACGCGCGGCGCATCGGCATGGGTGCGGAACACGCCGACCGGCTTGCCCGACTGGACCAGCAGCGTCTGGTCGTCCTCCAGCCCGCGCAGCGTATCGACGATGCGGTCGTAGCTGTCCCAGTCGCGCGCGGCGCGGCCGATGCCGCCATAGACCACCAGTTCCTCGGGGCGTTCGGCCACATCGGGGTGCAGGTTGTTCATCAGCATGCGCAGCGGCGCTTCGGTCAGCCAAGACTTGGCGGTGCGCTCGGTGCCGATGGCCGGCCGGATCACGCGGGTGTTGTCGATACGGGTCATCGGTCAGTCTCCGGCAAAGGCGAGGCAGGCGTCGAGCACGCGGGCCAGCACGGGTTGAAGAGTGGCAAGCCGCCGCGGATCGGGGCGAGGCGGCCAGTTGTCGGGCGTGGGGTTGGCAGGTTCGGCGAGGTAGGCGCGCATCGCCAGCTCCATCTGGACGGCATGGACGCCGCCTGCCGGATCGCCATAGTGCCGCGTCGTCCAGCCACCCTTGAAGCGGCCGTTGACGACGTGGCTTTCGCCGCTGGCCGCGCAGACCTGCGCGATCGCGGCTTCGAGTTCGGGGGCGCAGGTCGTGCCCTCGTTGGTGCCGATGTTGAACATCGGCAGTTCGCCGTCGAACAGGCGTGGGATCACGCTGCGGATCGAATGGGCGTCGTAGAGCACGACACGGGCATGGCCGCCGCGCAGCCGCGCGATCTCGGCGGCGAGGGCGGCATGATAGGGCGCGTGGTAGGCCAGCCGGCGCCGCTCGATCTCGTCGGGCGCGAGCGTCTGGAGCGGTTCGCCATCGAACGTCTCTTTGGGGCACAGCCCGGTGGTGGCCATGCCGGGATAAAGCGAGGCGCCGCTGGGGTCGCGGTTCACGTCTATCACGCTGCGCGAGATGGTGGTGCGGATCGTCGTCGCCCCCAGCGTGCGCGCGTAGTCATAGACCTCGTCGATCCACCAGTCGGCATCGCGGCGCGCCAGCCAGTCCGAGGCGAAGGCGCAGCCGGCAAGATCCGTTCCGGTATGTGGGAACGCGACGACCAGCGGCGCGTCGCCCTGCGTGATGTGCAGCCAGTCGGTCATGCCGGCATCGAAGGGGCCAGCATCGGCAAGGCGAGCGGGCAGGCGGCGAGCACGGCGCCGGTCTCGACTAGCGCGCGCGCGGCGGCGATGTCGGGGCCGAAGTGGCGATCCTCGACCAGCGCGGGCACGGCGCCGCGCAACAGTGTGCGCACCGCCTCGAGCGGTTCGCTTGAGCGCAGCGGGGCGTGGAATTCCATGCCCTGGACCGCGGCGAGCAGTTCGAGGCCGAGGATCGCATCGAGGTTGCCGGCCATGTCGGCCAGGCGGCGCGCGCCATGCGCGGCCATCGAGACATGGTCTTCCTGGTTGGCCGAGGTCGGGATCGAATCGACGCTGCAGGGCGCGGCGCGCTGCTTGTTTTCCGAAACCAGCGCGGCGGCGGTCACTTGCGGGATCATGAAGCCGGAATGGAGGCCGGGCAGCGGGGTGAGGAACGCGGGCAGGCCCGAGAGCGCCGGATCGACCAGCATGGCGAGGCGACGCTCGGACAGCGAACCGATTTCCGCGAGTGCCAGCGCGATCATGTCGGCGGCGAAGGCCACCGGCTCGGCATGGAAGTTGCCGCCCGACAGCGCCTCGTCGGTATCGGCGAAGATCAGCGGATTGTCGGTGACGCCATCGGCCTCGATCTCGAGCGTGCGCGCGGCCTGGCGCAGTAGGTCGAGCGCAGCGCCCATGACCTGCGGCTGGCAGCGCAGGCAATAGGGGTCCTGCACACGGGGATCGTCGATCGCATGGCTGGCGCGGATCGCACTGCCGGCCATGAGCGCGCGCAGCGCCCCGGCGGTCTCGATCTGTCCGGCATGGCCACGCAGCGCGTGAATGCGCGGGTCGAACGGGGTGTCGGTGCCGCGCGCCGCCTCGGTCGACAGCGCGCCGGTGACGAGGCCGGTCGCCAGCAGGCGTTCGGCGGCGAACAGCCCGGCCAGCGCATTGGCGGTGGAGAACTGCGTGCCATTGAGCAGCGCGAGTCCTTCCTTCGGTCCCAGCGCGATCGGGGCGAGCCCGGCAGTGGCCAGCGCCTCGGCGGCGGGAACGGTATGACCCTCGACAATGATGTCGCCCACGCCGAGCATCGCGGCGGTCATGTGCGCGAGGGGGGCAAGGTCGCCGCTGGCGCCGACCGATCCCTGGCACGGCACGACCGGCACCAGACCGGCCTCGAGCATGGCGGCGAGAAGGCGCACGGTGTCGGCGCGCACGCCCGAGGCGCCCTGCGCCAGGCTGGCGAGCTTGAGCGCCATCATCAGCCGCACCACCGGCACGGGCGAGGGGGCGCCGGTGCCCGCGGCGTGGCTCAGCACGATGTTGCGCTGGAGCGCGGCGAGGTCGGCGTCGGCGATGCGCACGCTCGCCAGCTTTCCGAAGCCGGTGTTGATGCCATAGACCGCGTCACCGCGCGCCAGGATGCGCGCGACGGCGGCGGCGCTGGCCTCGATCGCGGGCCAGGCGGCGGGATCGAGCGCGACCGGCGCGCCGGCATGGATCGCGCGCCATTGGCCCAGCGTCGTGGCGCCGGGGGTGATGAGGACGGGGTTCATGAGCCACTCCGGATACGGGCATGGAGCGGATTGGCGCCCATGCGATAGACAAGGTCGGCAGGGCGCGCGATGCTCCAGATCGCGAGATCGGCGGCCTGGCCGGGGACGAGTTGGCCGACCTGGCCGGCAAGCCCCAGCGCGCGCGCGGCATTGACCGTCGCGCCGCGCAGGCATTCCTCGACGGTCAGGCGGAACAGCGTAGCGCCCATGTTGAGCGCCAGCAGCAGCGAGGTGAGGGGCGAAGTGCCCGGGTTGCAGTCCGTCGCCAGCGCGATCGGCACGCCGGCGGCGCGCAAGCCCCCGATCGGCGGCGCCAGCGTGTCGCGCATCGCGTAAAAAGCGCCGGGCAGCAGCATCGCCACGGTGCCGGCCTGTGCCATGGCCGCGATGCCAGCCTCGTCGAGGTGTTCGAGGTGATCGGCCGAAAGCGCGCCGTGGCCGGCGGCAAGTGCCGCGCCATTGAGGTTCGAGAGCTGTTCGGCGTGGAGCTTGACCGGCAGGCCGAGCGCGCGGGCGGCGGTGAACAGGCGGTCGACTTGGCTTCGCGAAAAGGCAATGCCCTCGCAAAAGGCATCGACCGCATCAACGAGGCCCTCGGCGGCAAGCGCCGGCAGCCAGTCGTCGGCCAGTTCGGCGACGTAGCCGTCGGCATTGCCGTGCCATTCGGGGGGCAGGGCATGGGCGCCAAGGAACGTCGTGACCACGCGCACCCGTCGCAGTTCGCCCAGCCGCCGCGCAGCGCGCAGCATGGTGCGCTCGGCCTCCAGCGTCAGGCCATAGCCGGACTTGATCTCTATCGTGGTGACGCCCTCGCGCAGCAGCGTGTCGAGCCGGGGCAGGGTTTCGGTGACCAGCGTGTCCACGTCTGCCGCGCGCGTGGCACGGACGCTGGCCATGATGCCGCCGCCTTCGCGGGCGATCTCGGCATAGCTCTTGCCCGCCAGCCGTGCTTCGAACTCGTCGGAGCGGTTGCCGGCGTGGACGATGTGGGTGTGTGCGTCGATCAGGCCGGGGGTGATCCAGCGCCCGCCGCAATCGACGACGCGCGGCGCGGTCAGATCGCCTGCCCCGGCGGCGGGACCGGCATAGGCGATGATCCCGTCGCGCGCGGCCACCACGCCATCTTGTACCACGCCCATATCGTCGCCGGCCATCGTGGCCAGGTGCGCGTTGGTCCAGATCGTGTCGCAGCGCATGGGCGGTCCTTGCGAGAGGCTGAATAATGTATATACATATTCAGGCAAGGAGCGCGGCGATGCAAGCGGATTTTGACACTCTCCATTTCGAGGCGGCATGGTTGCCCGGCGGCTGGGCGAAGGACGTGCGGCTGACGCTGTCTGCGGGGCGCATCGCGCGGGTCGAGCGGGACGTCGCCCCGCGGGGCGGAGAGGCGCAGCATCGCTGGGGCCTGCCGGGCCTGCCCAACCTGCACAGCCATGCCTTCCAGCGTGCCATGGCCGGGCTGGCCGAGCGGCGGGGGCCGGAGGGAGGCCGGGCTTCCGACAGTTTCTGGACTTGGCGCGAGGCGATGTACCGCTTCGTCGGGCGCATGACGCCGGATCACCTCCTCGCCATCGCTGCACAGGCGCAGGTCGAGATGCTGGAGAGCGGTTTCACCCGCGTCGGCGAGTTCCACTACCTGCATCACGACGCCGACGGGCGCCCTTATGCCGATCCGGCGGCGATGAGCGCGGCGATCGTCGCGGCGGCGGCGGAAACCGGCATCGGCCTGACGCTGCTGCCCGTGCTGTACACGCATTCGGGTTTTGGCGGTCTGCCGGCCCAGCCGGGGCAGCGGCGCTTCGTCCACGACGTGGACGGCTTCGCCCGGCTGCTCGAGGCGGCGCGCGGGCACGCGGCGCGTCTGCCCGATGCCGTGGTCGGCGTGGCGCCGCATAGCCTGCGCGCGGTGACGCCGGACCAGCTGGCGCAAGTGCCGCACCTGGCCGGCGACGCGCCGGTCCATTGCCACATCGCCGAGCAGGAGCGCGAGGTCGCCGATTGCCTCGCCTGGTCGGGGCAGCGCCCGGTTGCTTGGCTGCTCGATCATGCCCCGGTCGACGCGCGCTGGTGCCTGGTCCATGCGACCCACATGACCGGGGCCGAGACCGCCACGCTTGCCGCCAGTGGCGCCGTGGCGGGGCTGTGCCCGATCACCGAGGCGAACCTGGGCGACGGGCTGTTCCCGGCTGAGGCGTTTCTGGCCGCTGGCGGGCGCATCGGCGTGGGTAGCGATTCCAACGTGCGGATCGACGCGGCGGAGGAGTTGCGCCTGCTCGAATATGGCCAGCGGCTGGCCTTGCGCCGCCGCGCCGTACTGGCGGGCGCACCGGGCGCCTCGACCGCCGAAACCCTGTTCAATGCCAGCGTCATGGGCGGTGCGCAGGCGCTCGGGTGCAGTGGCGGGCTGGTCGAAGGCGCCTCGGCCGATATCGTCAGCCTCGATTCCCACCATCCCGGCCTGATCGGCCACGGCCCGGAAAGCCTGCTCGATGCCTGGGTCTTCGCGGCGGGCAGCGGCGCGATCGATGGCGTATGGCGCCATGGCGCGAAAGTGGTTAGCGGCGGACGCCATCATGCGCGCGAGGCGATCGCGCGCCGCTACGCCGCTGTGCTGGGAGACCTGTGCGGGTGAAGACCTCGCTGCACGATACGATCCGCGCCGATTTCGCCGCGCGCATCCGCGCCGGTGAACTGGCGCCCGGCGATCGCCTGCCGACCGAGGCGGAGCTGTGCGAGGCTTATGGCTGCTCGCGCATGACGGTGAACAAGGCACTGACTGCGCTCGCGGCGGAAGGGCTGGTCGAGCGGCGCAAGCGTGCCGGAACGCTGGTCGCCCACCCGCGCGTGCATGCCATGGTTCTCGACGTGCCCGACCTCGCCGCGCGCGTCCGCGCCGAAGGGCAGGCCTATGCCTACGAACTGCTGGCGTGCAGCGAACGCAGCCCGCAGCGCGGCGAGGCGGGCGAGGTCGCGCTGGCGGCAGGCGGGCGGCTGCTGGCGCTCGACGGCCTGCACCGGGCCAACGGGCGCCCGCTGGCGGTCGAGCATCGGCTGGTCAGCCTGGCCGCGGTGCCCGCGATGCGCGAGGCGGCCCTGGGCGTGGAGGGATTGGGCGAGGACGGGCCGGGCACCTGGCTCCTGCGGCACATTCCCTGGACCGAGGCGGAGACGCGCATCACCGCCGCCGGCGCCACGCGCGAGGAGGCCGCGCTGCTTGGCGTGGCGGCCGGTCATGCCTGCCTGTGCATCGAGCGGCGCACCTGGCGCGGCGACGAGGCGATCACGCTGGTCCGCCAGGTCTTTCCCGGCGAACTTTACGATCTCGTCGCGCGCTTCGGGCCTTGAGCCGGCGCCCTCAAGGCTTGTCGAGCACGTAGCCCAGCGCGCGCACCGTGCGCAGCGGATAGCCCGCGCCGACATCGCGCAGCGCGCGCCGCAACCGGCTGACCCAGGCATCGACGGTGCGCTCGTCGATCGGCTGGCCCTGCTTGCCCAGCGCGGCGATCAGTTGAGTGCGCGAGAAGACCTGGCCCGGCTGCTCCATCAGGTAGCGCAGTAGGCGCAGCTCGTTGGGCATCAGCGCGATCGGCTTGTCCTTCCACCGCGCCTGCAACGCGGTAAGATCGAGGCTGAGCTCGCCAAGGCGCAGCGTGCGCGCCACGGTTTCGCGATCGGGCAGCTGCACCGACAGCACGCGATCGAGCACGGTCCCGCGATCGATCGGCCCGACGATGTAGTCGTCCGCGCCGGCGCGCAAGGCCCGGCGCTTGGCGTCGGGATCGTCTTCCTCGAGGATCATCGTCACGTGCGCCTGCTCGGTCATGGCATCGCAGCGCAGCCGGCGGCACAATTCGAGGCCCGACAGTTCGGGCAGGAGCCAGTCGACGAAAGCCCAGGGCCGGCCGTCGAGGAGGGGCAGCGGGCCGTTCCAGCGCCAGGGGTGGAACATCACCTTGAGTTCGCCATGGGCGAACGGATCGTGGCCGCCCTCGAGCGGGTTGGTCAGCAGAATGTCGATCTGGCGCATGGGGTGCCCGTCAGGAAGGATGACTGGGCGCTATGTGGTGGCAGTTTGTGACGGCGGCATGACTTGCACGCGATTGCTGTCACAGATTGCGTGCTGCGGAAGGGAGCGGCCCCTGGCGGTATCAACGTAAAACCGGGCGGCGCGGGAGAGAGGCCCCGCACCGCCCGGTCGTGCCGGGCCCTGCTCGCGTGTCGAGGCGAGGCAGGGCGGCAAGCGCGTCACATCGGCGGCGTCAAACCGGAAGGCCGACGTAGTTTTCGGCGATGCTGGTCTGTGCCGCGCGGCTCGTTGCAATATAGTCGAGTTCGGCGACCTGCATTGCGCGCTCGAACGGGCCGTCGTCGGGGAAGCGGTGCATCAGCTTGGTCAGCGACCAGCTGAAACGCTCCGATTTCCATACCCGGGCCAGGGCCTTGGCGGAATAGCCGGCGATGGCATCGGCGTCGTGGGACTTGAAGTAGCCGGTCAGCGCCTGCGCGGCATAGTGCACGTCGCTGGCTGCAAGGTTGAGGCCCTTGGCGCCGGTCGGCGGCACGATATGCGCGGAATCGCCGCAGAGCAGCAGGCTGCCATGGCGCATCGGCTCGAACACGTAGGAGCGCAGCGGGGCGATCGACTTCTCGATCGAGGGGCCGCGCGTCATGTTGGCGGCGGCTTCGGGGCCGAGGCGAACCGCGAGTTCGTCCCAGATCCGCTCGTCGCTCCAGTCCTCGATCTTTTCGGTGAGCGGTACGTCGACGTAATAGCGGCTGCGGGTGTGGCTGCGCATCGAGGCTAGGGCGAAGCCGCGCTCGTGATTGGCGTAGATCAGCTCGTGATTGCAGGGCGGCACGTCGGCCAGGATGCCGAGCCAGCCGAAGGGATAGACGCGCTCGTATTCGCGCACGACCGAGGCCGGGATCGCGCGGCGCGAGGGTCCGTGGAAGCCGTCGCAGCCGACGATGAAGCGCGCGTCAAGGCGCTCCTCGCGGCCGTCGCGCGTGAAGGTGAGCCAGGGGGCGTCGCTCTCGATTTCATGCAGAGCCACGTCGCCTGCGCCGTAGATCACCTCGAGGCCGCGCTCGGGCGCTGCGTCCATCAGGTCGCGCGTCACTTCGGTCTGGCCATAGACGGTCACGGTCTTGCCGGTGAGGTCGGCAACGTCGATGCGGATCAGGCGCTCGCCGTCGGCGAGGTTGAAGCCTTCCTCGACAAGCCCTTCGGCGCGAAGCCGGGCGTCGAGGCTAAGGCGGGCCATGAGGTCGACGGTGATCGATTCGAGCACGCCGGCGCGGATGCGGCCGAGCACGTAGTCGCCGGTCTGGCGCTCGACGACGATGCAGTCGATGCCTTCGGCGCGGAGCAGGTGGCCGAGCAGCAGTCCGGCGGGGCCGGCGCCGACGATGGCGACTTGGGTCTTCATGGGTTTGGTCTCTCCCGGCGGGCGCCCGGTGATGCGGGCTGCATGCGATGGTCACGATCTTGACAGCGCGGCCGCGTGGCAGGAAGGCATGGAGCCGACATTCGCTGGTACAATCCGGACAAAGCCCATGACGCGCAGCGCCATTCCCAGTTATGCCCTCTATGGTGAGGATGCCGAGGGCATCGCCCATGGTTTTGCGCATATCGAGACCATTGCCGCGCGATCAGCGCTGCACGATTGGGAGATCAGGCCGCATCGGCACGGTGATTTCGTCCAGCTGCTGCTGGTGCAGGAGGGACAGGCACTGGTCACCTTCGATGGTGCCGACCATGCGCTGGACGGGCCGCTGGCGGTGATCGTCCCGGCGGGCGTGGTCCACGGCTTCCGCTTTCGCGCAGGGACGCAGGGGCATGTCGTGACGCTGGGGGCCGACTTCATCGCGCGCGCGCCGCAGGCAGACGATGCGCTGCACCGGGCGCTGACCATGGGACAGGCCCTCGCGCTCGAGCCGGCGGCGGCGCGGCGTGCCGGGTGGCTTGCACACGAGATGCAGGTCTTGCAGGACGACTGGGCACAGCGCAATCCGGCGCTCTTGCTCGCCATGGCCGAGACCCTGGCGCGCTGCGTCGCGGCACCCGTCGCGCAGGTGGCCGGGGGTGATGCGCGGCTCGATCGCTTCCGCCAGTTGGTTGAGGTGCATTACCGCAGCCACCGCGACCTGGCGTTCTATGCCGACGCGCTGGGCATGACGCCGCGCACGTTGGCGCGGCTGACCGCGGCGCGGCTGGGCTGCACGCCGTTGGACCTCGTCCACCGCCGCCTTGCCAGCGAGGCGCGCCGCTTGCTGCGCTATACCAATGCCACCGCCGCGCAGGTGGCGGGCGAGCTCGGCTTCGAGGACCCGTCGTACTTCTCGCGGTTCTACGTGCGCATGACCGGACGCCGTCCGGCGCAGGATCGCGGGTGACGCGAACATGCTTGCGGCTCCGCGCAATCCGGCTATGAAATCTTCACAACCGTGAAATCTCGCGTCAATTCGTAATCGAGGGGAGAGGCCGCATGGCCCATATCAAGACCACCCATGTCGGGAGCCTGCCGCGCGGCGAGGAGCTGACGCCGCTGTTGCTCGCGCGCGATGCGGGCCAGCCCTATGACGCAGCGGACTTCGACGCCAAGGTCGGCGCGGCCGTCTCCGAGGCGGTGCGCCAGCAAGTCGCGGCCGGGGTCTCGGTGGTCAGCGACGGCGAACTCGGCAAGGTCGGATACTCGACCTACATGATCGAGCGCCTCTCGGGCTTTGGCGGACACATCGATCGCAAGCCGGCGGCAGACCTTGCTGAAGTGCCGCAGCTGGCCAAGAAGCTCTCGGCGATCATGGGCAGCCAGGAATTCGTGCGCGCCTCGTGCATCGGGCCGGTGCGCAAGGTCACGCTCCAGCCGCTGCACGACGATATCCGTCGCTTCCGCGCCGCACTCGACGCGCATGCCGCGCCGGACACCGAGGCGTTCATGAACGCCGCCTCGCCGGGGCTCATCACTGCGTTCCAGGTCAACCGCCACTACCCGAGCCACGAGGCCTATCTCGCCGACCTCGCCGATGCGATGCGCGAGGAATACGAGACGATCGTGGCCGCCGGCTTCCAGCTGCAGCTGGACTGCCCCGATCTCGCGATGTCGCGCCACACCGGGTATCAGGACTTGTCCGAGGACGAATTCCTCAAGGTGGCGGCCGCCAATGTCGAGGCGCTCAACGCCGCGACGGCCAATATCCCGCCCGAAAAGATGCGCATGCACGTGTGCTGGGGCAATTACGAAGGCCCGCACGATCACGACATCCCGCTCGAGCGGGTGATCGACATCGTCATCAAGGCGCGCCCCGCCACCGTGCTGTTCGAGGCGGCCAACCCGCGCCACGAACACGAGTGGAAGGTCTGGGCGGATGCGAAGCTGCCCGATCACAAGGTACTGGCGCCCGGCCTGATCGACACCTGCTCGAACTATATCGAGCATCCCCAACTCGTTGCCCAGCGCATCGAGCGGTTCGCCGGCATCGTCGGTCCCGAGCGCGTGGTGGCGAGCACCGACTGCGGCTTCGGCACCTTTGCCGGGTATGGCAAGATCGACCCGATCGTCACCTGGCGCAAACTGCGCGCGCTGCGCGAAGGCGCAGACATCGCGGGGGCGCGCCTGTGAACGGGGATGCGAGCGCTGTCGCCATGACGGCCGACCAACGCCGCGCCGCCGAGGCCGATTGCGCACGGCTGATCGCGCTTTACGCCAACCTCAACGACGCCGCGCGCTGGGACGAAGTAGCCGCGCTTTATGCGGAGGATGGCGTGATGGTCCGCCCGACCGCGCCCGACGCGCCGGTCAGCGGCCGGGCTGCGATCCTTGCGGCGTTCCAGGCGCGCCCGCCGCGCGTGACGCGCCATGTCTGCAGCAACGTGGTGATCGAGGTGGAGAGTGCCGACAGCGCCCGCGGCGAAAGCGCGATGCTGCTGTTTACGGGTGGCCCCGCGCCGCTGGTGGGATCGTTCCACGATCGGTTCGTGCGCACTGCGGAGGGCTGGCGCTTCGCCGAACGACGCGGTTCGCTGCTGTTCCAGGATTGACCGTAGATAGCCCCCTCCTCTTTAGAGGAGGGGGTTGGGGGTGGTGGATATCTCAAACCTCGTTTTTGGCCGCCACCACCCCCCGACCCCCTCCTCTGAAGAAGAGGGGGAGCAGGAGAAGGACCACCTCGCTTCATGTCTTCCACGCCGTCCGCTTCCGCTCCCGTCAAGTCGGCGCTGCGCACGCTTGACGTGATCGAGTATGTCGTCGCCCATGCCGGTGGCGTGGTGGCGCAGGATGTGGCGCAGGCGCTGGGCATTCCGGTGTCGAGCCTGTCCTATCTGCTCGCGACGCTGGTCGACCGGCAATATCTGGCGCGCGAGGGGCGGCGATACGTGCCGGGGCCAGGGCTCGAGCGATTGCGTGTCAGCCCCTCGGCCCTGCCACTGGCGGATCGCATGGCGCCGCTGGTCCGCGCGCTCAAGGCCGAGCTCAACGAGACTGCCAGCTTCCTCACCCGCGTCGGCTGGGAGGCGGAATCGCTGGTGACCGAGGCGGGCGACCATGCGCTGCGCTATGCGATCGAGCCGGGCACGCGCCGGCCGCTGCATTGTCTCGCGGCGGGCAAGGTCATCCTCGCCCATCTTCCCGATGCGGACCTGCATCGCTATTTCGCCGAGAGTACGCGGGCAGCGATGACCGAGCACACGCGGGTGCGCGATGCGGACTTGCGCGCCGACCTCGATCGCATCCGCGCCGAGGGCATCGGCACCGCCTGCCACGAGGCGACATTGGGCATCTGTGGCACCGCCGTGCCGGTGCGCGTGAACGGCCAGGTCGTGGGCGCGTTCAGCGTCGCGGTGCCCGAGGTCCGCTTCGACGAGGCGCTCGCCCGGCGCATCCGCCAGGCGCTGCTGCGTGCCGCGGCGGCCGTCGCCTGAGGCGCACTCTCAGAACTTGCGCGATACGCCGAAGCTCAGTTCCACGTCGGGCGTGTCGCGGTTGAGCCCCGCCACGGCCTGAACGTCTAACTGCAGCAACTTGGCGGGCTGGACGTCGAACGAGAGTGAGGCGCGGCTCATCGTCGCGTGGTGTTCGGGATCGTTGTCGCGCACGAACTGCAACTCCGGGGTCAGGCGCGTGGCCTTCGACAGGTGCACCTGCACGCCCATCGCCGCGCCATAGCTGAGGTGCCGCCCGTCACCGCTCTCGTTGACGGCGGCATCGATTTCGGGCGAGAATTCGAGCGAGACGGTGTCGTCGATCTTGTAGCTCGTCGGCACGATCAGGCCTGCGCCCCAATCGCCGGCGCCCACATCGGTGCGCCCGGTCGGCAGCGTCACGAAGGGGAGGACGGCGAGTGCCAGCCCGGTCTTGCCCTCGGCGGGATGGCGCAGGTTCTGCTTGAGGCCCAGCGTCACGTCGCCCACGCCCTGGACGCTATCGACCGCGCCGCTGGTGATGTCGCGGGTGCGGGCGTGGCCATAGGCCGTCCAGCCGAGGCGCACTTCGGTCGTCGGCGTCACGCCGTAGCGCAACTGGATCTGGCCCGCCTCGATCGTGTCCTGCCGCTGGTCCGGCTGCTTGTCGAGCGTCCAGTCGACGAGGCCGACCTCCACCTGCAGGCGTCCCGGATCGACGGTGCAGGCCGGGGTATTAAGGCCTGGGCGATCGCTGCACAGGTCGCGCAGCGTGGGGTGGCGGGTGCTGTCCTGCGCCACCTCGTCGGGCGTGCCGGTATCCTGCGCGGCGGCGGGTGCGGCGGACAGCAGCAAAGCGCCGGCGATGATCGTTTTCATGTGTGCCCCTCGTTGATCGGGGCATGAACGTGCGCTTGGGGCGAGTGTTCCGAAAGGCTCGCGGGCTTACCCGGTACAGGCGGCGGCGGACAGCAACTCGTAGGCGAAACCGGATTGCTGCCAGACCTCGCCGAAGGAAAAGTCATCGGCCGACCGGTTGGTGAAGGCGATCACCGTCAGGCGCTGCTCGGGCAGGATGAAGTTGCGCGTCTGCACGCCCGCGATCTCGCCGTCGCGCTGCACGATACGCACCGGTTTGGCACATCCGGCCAGCGGTGCGGTAAAGATCCAGGCGCCCAGGCCCTGGTAGCTGCCTTGGCCCTCCGGGGTCCACAGCACGTCGCGCACCGCGGGCGAGCCGATCCGCCCGTCCATCAGCGCCTGGTCGAAGGCCCAGAGCGCACGGGCCGTGCCGACCAGACCGCCGGCCGCGCCGAAGCTGCCGAGCTCGAAAACCGGCTCGGGCTTGCCGCCGATGAAGCCGGGCACGCCGCGTTCGCCCGGGCGGGCCATGGCGAGGCCGACGGGCCAGCGCAGCGGAGCGCCGGCGCTGGCTGCGACGATCGTGTCGCAGTTGTTGTAGCGGAACGGCAAGGCCGCCGTGGCTGGCGTGGCGGGGCGCCTAAGGCAATAGGCGAGGTCGGGGCGCGGCACCTTGTAGAAGGCCGGCATCTGTGTGGCGGCCGCGGGTGTGTCGTCAGGGTTGGCGAGGTCGGTGTGATGGGTGAGCAGCGCGCGCAGCGTGGGGAGGGCGCGCGCCACGCGGCGCCCGGGAATGGCGACGGGCTTGTCCAGCAGGGACGGTGCACGGGCCACCAGCAGCGCGGCGGTGACCTGCTTGCTGATCGAGGCAATCCGCCAGCGCTGGCCGGCCGTGTGTGACACGCTGCCACCGGGCGTGACCGTGCCGAACCCGCGATCGACCAGCAGCGTCGCATCGCGGCCGCTGCCCCGCCCGACGAGGATCTCGCCGGCAAAACCATGGCGGGCGGCCACCGCCTCCACCGTTTCGGCGGCGGCGGACGAGATGCAGGCCATCAGGCCGGCGCCCAGCAAAAGCGCGCGCACGCGGGCGCGTTTCATCGCGCGGTCCCGTCGAGGCGCGGCGCACGGCGCGCCTGGGCTGCCTGCTCGAAGGCATAGCCATAGCCGAGCAGCCGCGCGTCGTCCCAGGCCGTGCCCACGAACGAGAGGCCGACGGGCAGGCCGCCGACGAGGCCCATCGGCACGGTAAGGTGCGGGTAGCCCGCCACCGCCGCCAGTCCGCCCGCGCCGCCGCCGACGAAATTGTCCTTGAGCACCGGGTCGATCAGCCAGGCCGGCCCCAGCGTCGGCGCGACGAGCGCCGTGACCTTGGCCTCGGCCAGCATGCGGTCGATCCCGCCGGGCCCGGCCCCACGCTTCGCTTCGGCAGCGGTCTTGACGTAGTCGGGATCGGCGAGGCCCTTGGTCTTGTCGGCCTCCTCGAAGAATTCCTGCCCAAAAAGAGCTAGTTCCTCGCCGGCATGCGCCTTGTTGAAGGCGATGAGGTCGGCCAGCGTGCGGCTGGGCACCTTGGCCGGGTCGGTCGAGGCGAGGTAGGTCGCGAGGTCGGCCTTGAGCTCGGTCGAGAGCACGAGCTGCTCCGCCTCGCCCAGGTCGCGGGTCTCGGGCGGCGGGGCCTTGATCTCCACCAGCGTCGCGCCGGCGGCGCGCAGCGTATCAAGCGCGCGGGCGAACACCGCGTCGGTTTCGGGGTGGAAGCCGGCGGCATAGCGCATCACGCCGATGCGCGCGCCTTTCAGCGCGGCGGTAGACAACTGGCCGGTAAAGTCGTGCCCCATCGTATCGGCGCGGGCGGTGGCGGGGTCGGCAGGATCGCTGCCGGCCATCGCACCGAGCAGGATCGCGGCATCGCGCACGCTGCGCGCCATCGGCCCCGGGGTGTCCTGGCTATGGCTGATCGGCACGACATGCGTGCGGGATACCAGGCCGACCGTCGGCTTCAACCCGACGAGACCGTTGATGGCGGAGGGGCAGGTGATTGACCCATCGGTTTCGGTGCCGACCGCGGCCGCAGCAAAGCTGGCGGCGGCGGCGGCGCCAGACCCGGCGCTCGACCCGCAGGTGCTGCGCCGGGGATCGTAGGGATTGCGCGCCTGCCCGCCCGTCGCGCTCCAGCCGCTGATCGAATGGTTGGAGCGGATGTTGGCCCATTCCGACAGATTGGTCTTGCCAAGCACGATCGCGCCCGCCGCGCGCAGCCGCGCCACCAGCGGCGCATCGCGGCCGGTCACGTTGTGCGCCAGCGCAAGGCTGCCGGCCGTGGTGGCGACCGGGTCCGCGCTCTCGATGTTGTCCTTGATGAGCACCGGGATGCCGAGCAGCGGGCCGGGAACGCGGCGAGTGCGGCGCGCGACATCGGCAGCCCGCGCCTGCGCTAGCGCTTGCGGGTTGAGCGCGATGACGCTGTGCAGCCGGGGATCGAGCCGCGCGATCCGCGCTTCGTAGGCGGTGACCAGCTGCACCGAGGTGACGCGCCCCGCTGCCAGGTCGCTACGCAGCGTGTCGATCGACTTTTCGGTGACGTCGTACGCCGGGGCGGGGCGGACCTTGGCCTGGGTTGCCGACCCGGTGGCAAGCGCCACGGTGGCCGCAGCGGCAAAAAGGATCGCAGGTTTCATCGGCTCGGCCCCCCAAGAAGCGTGTTGGCCACAGACTGGCACGGCGCCACACTGTGGCCAACACCGTATTTGGGACGGCCTTAGGACCGAGGCGATTATCGCCGATCAGGCAGCGTCGGCACCCCAAACTTCGCGGGCGACGTCGATCACCAGTTCCATCTTCGCGCGCTGCTGGTCGAGCGCGATGTCGTTGCCGTGCACGGTCGAGGAGAAACCGCACTGCGGCGACAGCGCCAGCTGGTCGAGCGGGATGAACCTGGCCGCTTCCTCGATACGGCGCAGGACGGTGTCCCGGGTCTCCAGCTCGCCCAGCTTGGTGGTGACGAGGCCGAGGACGACGGTCTTGCCCTTGGGCACGAAGCGCAGCGGCGCGAAATCGCCCGAGCGCGCGTCATCGTATTCGAGGAAGAAGGCCTGGATGTTCAGCTCGTTGAACATGACTTCGGCGACGGGTTCGTAGCCGCCCTCGGCCGCCCAGCTCGAACGGAAGTTGCCGCGGCACAAGTGCACGCCGAAGGTCATGTCCTCGGGCGAACCGGCGATCGCGGCATTGATCATGCCGGCATAGTGGCGGGGCAGGTCGTCGGGATCGAGGCCGCGCGCGCGGGCATTGGCGCGCTGGGTGTCGTCGCACAGGTAGGCGAGGTTGGTGTCGTCGAGCTGCAGGTAGCGGCAGCCGGCCGCGGCGAGGTCCGCGACCTCGGCCTGGTAAGCGGCGGCGACGTCGGAGAAGAATTCCTCCATGTCCGGATAGACCGCCTCGCTGATCCCTTCGCGACCGGCGCGGAAGTGGAGCATGGTGGGCGAGGGGATCGTGACCTTGGGCGTGCGGTTGGTCATGCTCGCGAGAAATTCGTAGTCCGCGCGCTGGATCGGGCGGGCGTGACGGATCTTGCCGGTCACGACCATGCGCGGCGGGGCATAGTTGATGTCCTTGCCGGCGGCGTGCTTGAACGACACTTCCATGCCGCCCTGTTCCTCGATCCCGTCGAGCTGGAGCAGGAAGTCGGTGTGGAAGAAGGTGCGGCGGAATTCGCCGTCTGTGATGCCCTGAAGCCCAAGGCCTTCCTGGAAGGCGACGACGTCGCGGATCGCCGCGTCTTCCGCCGCGCGCAGGCCGGCCGCGTCGAGCGTGCCGTTGCGATGGGCGGCGCGGGCATCGAGCAGCGCCTTGGGGCGCAGGAAGCTGCCGACGTGGTCGGCGCGAAACGGGGGCTTGGCAGGCATGGGAACTCCTTGACGGAAAACGCGGGCGCGAACGATCCGCGCCGGCGCTCAAGCCGATCACGACCTCACCGTCAAGGGTGATATAAGGATTTCTTTATATCATTTCGGGTGTCAGCCGATCCGCTCGAGCGTCGGCACCAGCTCGTCGAAATGGTCGATCACCGCATCGGCGCCGAGGTCGTGGACCGGCCGATCGTTGAAGCCGAAGCTGACGGCCACCACCGGCAGCGCGGCCGCGCGCGCCGCGCCGATGTCGAACGTCGTGTCGCCCACGAACGCGGCGCGGCCGCCGCCGCAGCGCAGGACCATCTCTAGCAGCATGTCGGGCGCGGGCTTGGCCTTGCCGGGGCCGAGGGTGTCGCCACCGATCACCGTGGCGAAGCGCGCCGAGAGGCCGAGTTCGGTGAGCAGCTTGACCGCAAAATCCTCACGCTTGTTGGTGGCGACGGCGATGGTCGCACCGCGCGCGGCCAGTGCGTCGAGCATGTCGGCGCCGCCGGGATAGAGCCGCGAGTGCACCGCGATCGCCTCTTCATAGAAGCCGAACAGCTGCGTCTGCATCGCCGGCAGGTCCGCCGGATCAAAGCCGCCGGTTGCGTCCAAGGCGCCGCGCAACATCTGCCCGGTGCCACCGCCGATGAAGCGGCGGACCTCGTCGAGACCGAAGGTCGGCCGACCGGCCAGTTCCAGCGTCCGGTTAAGCGCGACGCCGAGGTCCCACGCCGTGTCGCACAGCGTGCCGTCGAGGTCGAAGCCGACGATCGAATAAGGAAAATTGCCCATGGCTCGTGCCAGTGCCGCCGCGTTCTGGAAACTGCAAGGATAAGCTGGCAAGGATGCGCGCATGACCGAACCTGCTCCCGTCTCGTCCGCCCGCGCCCCGCTTGCGCTCGTCGTCCTCGCCGCCGGCAAGGGCACCCGCATGAAAAGCGACCTGCACAAGGTGCTGCACCCGATCGCGGGCCGGCCGATGCTGCAGCACCTGATGGCGAGCGCCGCCGCGCTGGCGCCCGAGCGTCAGGTCGTCGTCGCCGGGCACGGGCGCGACCAGCTGGAAAAGGCGCTGGGCGACAGCGCGACCCTTGCCGTGCAGGACCCGCAGCTGGGCACCGGCCACGCGGTGCAGCAGGCGCAAGGCGCGCTGGCCGGTTTCGCGGGCGACGTGCTGATCCTCTATGGCGACGTGCCCTTCGTGCGTGCAGAGACCATGGAGCGCATGCTCGCCCGGCTTCACGCCGAGGATGCGCCCGCGGTGGTCGTGCTCGGCTTCGAGCCGGCCGACACGCTGCAATATGGCCGCGTCATCGCAGAGCAGGGGCGCATCGTGAAGATGGTCGAGCACAAGGACGCGACCGATGAAGAACGCTCCTGCCGCCTGTGCAACTCCGGGCTGATGGCGGTGCGCGGGGCGGACCTGTTCGGCCTGCTGGAGCAAGTCGGCAACGACAATGCGCAAGGCGAATACTATCTGACCGACATCGTCAACGTCGCCAATGCGGCGGGCAAGACCTGCGCGGTGGTGGTGACCGACGACGAGCACGAAGTGGCCGGCATCAACAGCCGCGGCGAACTCGCCCAGGCCGAGGCGCGCTGGCAGGAGCGCCGCCGCGCTGCCGCGATGGCGGATGGCGCCACGCTCGTCGCGCCCGAGACCGTCTGGTTCGCGTTCGACACCGTGCTCGGCCGCGACGTGACGGTGGAGCAGAACGTGGTGTTCGGCCCCGGCGTGACGGTGGCGGATCATGTCGTGATCCACGCCTTCTCGCATCTGGAGGGCTGCACGCTCGACAGCGGCGTCTCGATCGGCCCGTTCGCCCGCCTGCGCCCCGGCGCAAGGCTCGAGACCGGCAGCCGCGTCGGCAACTTCGTCGAGGTGAAGAACGCGCGGCTGGGCGCGGGCGCCAAGGCCAACCACCTGACGTACCTCGGCGACGCGGACGTGGGCGCGGGCGCCAACATCGGTGCGGGCACGATCACCTGCAATTACGACGGCTACTTCAAGTACCGCACCGTCATCGGCGAGCGCGCCTTCATCGGCTCGAACTCCGCGCTGATCGCCCCGATCCGCATCGGCGCCGACGCCATCGTGGCGGCGGGCAGCGCCGTCTCGCGCGACGTGTCGGATGGCGAATTGCGGCTGGTGCGCGGCGAGCAGCTGGTCAAGCCCGGCTGGGCCGACCGCTTCCACGACGCGATGAAGAAGAAGAAGGCCGAGGGGAAGAAGTAGGCGTCGGCCGCGGAAATTCAGCGGAGCAGTTCGCTCACCAGCGACGGCTTTTTGGCGATCATGGCGAGCAGGATCTGGGCAGGGCCGGTAGGGCGGCGGCGGCCGTGTTCCCAGTTGAGCAGGGTGCCCTTGGCGACGCCGATGCTCCGCGCGAACGCCCCCTGCGACAGGCCGGTGCTCGCGCGGATCGCCGCTACGTCCACGGTAGGCACGGCGATCTCGTGGGTGACGGCGCCCACGTCCTTGCCGCGGGCATGGTCCAGAGCCTCGCTCAGCCCTTGCGCAATGCTTTCGAACGCGCTCATTCGCTTACTCCGTAACTGGCGACCAAGGCCTTAGCCAATTCCACTGCAGCGGCCTGCTCTGCCTTTGTCAGATTGTCTTTTTCATTTTTCGCAAACACGGTGACCAGGAAGATCGGCATATGCGATCCGCCAAGGACATAAATTGTCCTGAACCCGCCGCTCTTGCCACCGCCGAGACGGGGGATACGAACTTTTCGCAGGCCGCCACCCAGGGGAATGCCGGCTTCCGGGCTCGCGGCAATATGGTCGACTAGCGCCACACGTTCACTGTCGGTCATGATTGCCTTGGCGCGACGCAAAAACTCCGGCAGTTCGACGATGGTCTGCAGTCTCGTCATGACTCTAGATTTATGCTCCGCTGACTTATGCGTCAATGGCGTACGTCCATCTTTGATCGCTCTTGCAAACTGATATACCGATATGATATCGCCATATCATATTCGCAGTGAGGTCAGCGTGCGCACCCTGGTCGACATTCCCGACGACGACATCGACAAGCTCGACGCGCTCGCCTCGCGCGCCGGGCGGTCGCGTGCGGCGGAGATCCGCGAGGCGGTGCGCGCGCATCTGCTGCGCAAGTCGGGGCAGGACTGGATCGGGCGCGGGGCGGGGTACTGGCGCGGGCGGGGCGACCTGCCCGGCGATTCCTGATCGCCAGGCCGATGTCCGATCCGATCTTCGACACCGGCATCGTCGCCGACTGGCTGGCTGGCAAGGCCGCGGCCGAGGCCGAGCTGCTGCGCTATCCGCGCCACCGGATCAGCCGGCTGAGCTGGACCGAGCTCTGCGCCGCCGAGCCGATGGAAAGCCGCGATCATGTCCGCGAATTAATCGCGCCGTTCGAAATCGTAGAGCTCGACGGGCGTATAGCGGCGGCCGCGGCGGATCTCATGGCGCGGATGGGCCTGGGATTGACGCCGGCGGTGGTGCTCGCCACCGCGCAAGTCAGTGGTGCGATTCTGGTGACACGAAATACCAAGGATTTCCCGGCCATGATGCCGGGCATCCGCGTTCCCTACCAATCCTGAAGAAAGTCTGGGCCAAGCCATGTGCGGAATTATCGGAATCGTCGGCAAGGATGAAGTGGCGGACCGGCTGGTCGACGGCCTGCGACGCATGGAATACCGCGGCTATGACAGTGCCGGGGTATGCACCGTGTTCGAGGGCGAACTGGTGCGCCGCCGCGCCGAGGGCAAGCTCAACAACCTCGTGCGCGAGCTGGCCGGCAACCCTGCGCCGGGCAAGATCGGTATCGCACACACCCGCTGGGCCACGCACGGCGCTCCGACCACCAGCAATGCCCATCCGCACGCAACGAGCGAAGTGGCGCTGGTCCACAATGGCATCATCGAGAACTTCCGCCCCTTGCGCGAGGCGCTGATCGCGCGCGGCCGCCGCTTCGAGAGCGAGACCGATACCGAGGTCGTCGCGCACATGGTGTCCGAACTGGTCGAGGGTGGCGCCAGCCCGCAGGAGGCGGTCAAGGCCGTGTTGCCGCAGCTGCGCGGCGCCTTCGCGCTTGCTATCGCCTTCCGCCAGCACCCCGACATGCTGATCGGCGCGCGCCTCGGCTCGCCGCTGGTCGTCGGCTATGGCGAAGGCGAGACCTATCTTGGCTCGGACGCGCTGGCGCTGGCGCCGCTGACGCAGAAGGTCTCCTACCTCGAGGAGGGCGACTGGGTCGTCGTGCGGCGCGACGGCGTCGAGGTATTCGACGTCGAAAACAAGCCGGTGACGCGCGCCGTCGTCGCCTCGGGCGCGACGGCCGCGGCGATCGAGAAGGGCAATTATCGCCACTTCATGCAGAAGGAGATCTTCGAGCAGCCGATCGTGGTCGCGCAGACGCTGCGCTCGTACCTGCGCCGCGTCGAGCAGACGGTCTCACTGCCGCAGATCGATTTCGATCTCGCCAGCATCAATCGCGTCACGATCGTCGCGTGCGGAACCAGTTTCTACGCCGGCATGGTCGCCAAGTACTGGTTCGAGCAGTTCGCGCGCCTGCCGGTGGACATCGATGTGGCGAGCGAGTTCCGCTATCGCGATCCCGTGCTCGAGCCCGGCGGCCTCGCGCTGTTCATCTCGCAGTCGGGCGAGACCGCAGACACGCTCGCCGCGCTGCGCCACTGCAAGGCTGCGGGCCAGACCATCGCGGTGGTGGTCAACGTGCCGACCAGCAGCATGGCACGCGAGGCCGACCTGCTGCTGCCCACGCATGCCGGGCCGGAAATCGGCGTCGCCTCGACCAAGGCGTTCAGCTGCCAGCTGGCGGTGCTGGCTGCGTTGGCGGCGCACCTCGCGGTCAAGCGCGGGCGCCTGACGCGCGAGGAGGAAGCGGTGATCGTCGACCAGCTCGCCGAGACGCCCGCCGCGCTCAATGCCGCGCTGTCGCACGACGACGAGATCGCGGCGATGGCCCCGCTGATCGCGCCGGCGCGCGACGTGCTCTATCTCGGGCGCGGGCCCGATTATCCGCTGGCGCTGGAAGGCGCGCTCAAGCTCAAGGAAATCAGCTACATCCACGCCGAAGGCTATGCCTCGGGCGAGATGAAGCACGGGCCGATCGCGCTGATCGACGAAGCGGTGCCGGTGATCGTGCTGGCGCCGTCGGGGCCGCTGTTCGAAAAGACGGTGTCGAACATGCAGGAAGTGCGCGCGCGTGGCGGCAAGATCGTGCTGATTTCCGATGCCGAGGGGCTGTCCGAGGCGGGCGAGGGCTGCCTCGCCACGATCGAGATGCCCAAGGTCCACCCGCTGATCGCACCGCTGGTCTATGCCGTGCCGGTGCAGCTGCTGGCCTATCACGTCGCCGTGGCTAAGGGGACCGACGTGGACCAGCCGCGCAACCTGGCCAAGAGCGTGACGGTGGAGTGAAGCCAAAATAAAACCCCTCCCGCATGCGGGAGGGGTTGGGGGAGGGCCTGTTGCTCAAAAGGTCAGAGCAGCAGGCTCGTCCCGTGTGTCATCAGCCCCCGAGGCGGGCGAGGCGGCGGCCGCTCGACAGCGTCTGCAGCACGAACAGGATCACCAGGATCGCCGCGACGGCGCCAACGAAGATGTCGAAGCCCGAGATCGCGCCGAACATGCCGGGGCCGGCGCCCAGGATCATCATCATGGCGGTGAGGCCGAGCAGCAGGAAGCGCAGCTCGGTCGGGCCGGCGGCGAGGTAGGACAGCTTGAGTTCGCCCAGAACGCGTGCCGAGAGGTAGGCGTGGATCGACAGCATGAGGTAGCCCACCAGCGCGAACAGCGCGACATCCATGGTCACGTAAGGGCTGGCGCCCATGCCGCCAAGGATGAACAGGATGGTCAGCGCATCGCAGCTGTGGTCGATGAAGTAGCCATAGGAAGGCCGCTCGATCTTGCGGAAGCGCGCAAGGCTGCCGTCCATCGAATCGCCGAACCACTGCATGGCGTAACCGACGAAGGTCAGCAGCAGCCAGGCTGGTCCGAAATTGCTGAGTGCGTAACCCGCGCCGACCAGCGCGGCACCGGCGAGACCGAAGGAGGTCAGTCGGTCGGGCGTGACCCAGGCCGGCATCTTGGCGCACATGCTGATGAGCAGGCGCCGCTCGCTGTCGGCCAGGACGTTCTGCTGGATGCGGTTCAGCTTGCCGGCGGTGGGGTGTAACCGTTCTGTCATGGCGCCTTATCGGCCCATGACCCGGTTACGGCAAGCGAAGTTTGCAGTTGTTGCGGTGCATCAACGCAAAATCCTTGCAGGAATATCGCTTACCGCGCAAATGTTACAGAAATTTGTGTACCATGTTGGCGATTGTCACGACAAAGGCCGCCGCCCCGGGAGGGACAGCGGCCTTTGTCGATGTTCGGCAGGCGATCAGGCGGCGACGTTGAGGCCGGCGAGGATGCCCTCGAACAGCGTGCGGCCGTCGCTCCCGCCCTGGGCCGCCTCGATCATCCGCTCGGGATGCGGCATCATGCCCAGCACGTTGCCCTTGTCGTTCAGAACGCCAGCGATGTCGCGCTGCGACCCGTTGACCGGCTCGGCATACCGGAACGCAACGCGCCCTTCGCCCTCGAGTCGATCGAGCGTCTCGGCATCGGCGAAGTAGTTGCCGTCGTGGTGGGCCACCGGGATCGTGATGGTCTGGCCTTTGGCGTAGCCCTGCGTGAACAGTGTGTCGGCATTGTCGACCGTCAGCGCCACTTCGCGGCACACGAAGCGGATGCCGGCATTGCGCATCAGCGCGCCCGGCAGCAGCCCGGCTTCGGTCAGGACCTGGAAGCCGTTGCACACGCCGAGCACGGGCACGCCGCGCCCGGCCGCGGCGATCACCGCCTGCATGACCGGCGAACGCGCGGCCATCGCGCCCGAGCGCAAGTAGTCGCCATAGGAAAACCCGCCGGGCAGGGCGATGAAGTCGAGGCCATCGGGCAGGCCGGCATCGCCGTGCCACACGCGGTGGACGGTGCCGCCGCAGATCTCTTCCACCGCCACCGCCATGTCGCGGTCGCAGTTCGAACCCGGAAAGGTGATGACGGCAGAGGTGAACGACATCAGGCGGCGACCTTCTCGATGCGGTAGTTCTCGATCACCATGTTGGCGAGCAGCTTGCGGCACATCTCGTCGAGCGCGGCATCGGTGGTGTCGTCGGCCACGTCGAGTTCGACCAGCCGGCCGGCGCGCACATCGTTCACGCCGGTGAAGCCGAGACCCTCGAGAGCGTGGTGGATGGCACGACCCTGGGGATCGAGCACGCCGTTCTTGAGGCTGACGTGGACGCGGACCTTCATCGCCGGTGGGCCTTTCACAAATACGATAACGATAGTCGGGACTCGTGCGCGCCTATGCCCCCGTCCGCTGCTGAGGGCAAGTGGTGCCTCATGATGCAGGCGCGGGAGCGCCCTCGGGCAGCACCAGCACGGTCACCGCCTTGTCGGGGGCCAGCCAGCGGCGCACCGCGGCCTGCAGGTCGGCCGGCGTCAGGGCCTGAAGCCGCGCGCGGGCGGCGGCGAAGCGGGCGAGCCGGTCGGGCTGCGACTGCGCGCGTTCGGCGAGGCCGAGCCAGCCGCCATTGCCCTTGAGCGCATTGTCGAGGCGTTCGAGCATCGGCGCGCGGGCGCGGGCGAGAATGTCGGCGTCGACCGGTGCGGCGGCGAGCTCGTGCACCGTTTCCAGCAGCGCGGCCCGCGTGGCGGCCACGTCGGCCACGTCGACCGAGGCCTGGAGCGTGAACGTGCCCCAGCCGGGCCAGGCGCGCGCCATGTCGCTCGACGCGCCGGGGGAATAGGCCTTGCCCAGTTTCTCGCGCACGTTCTCGATCACTTCGATGCCTGCGACCTGTTCGACAAGGTCCATCGTCAGCGTCTGCACGGGATCGCTTTCGTCGGTGGTGGGCCAGACCATGCGCACGATCGCCTGGTTGGCGGCGCCCTTGTGCCGCACCACCGACAGTCCGCGTTGCGGTGTGAAGCTGCGCTGGCGCGCCTCGGCCCAGGCGCCGAACGCCGGCTCGCGCGCGGGCAGGGCGCCCAGCGTCGTGGCGACGGCGGTGATGGCCTGGGCCTCGTCGAAGTCTCCGACCAGCGCCACCTCGATTGCGCCGTGGGCCAGCCGGTCGCCGATGGCCTGCTTCAGCCCGGCAAAGGTCAGCGCCTGGTAGGCCGCCGGCGGCTGGAGCGTGAAGCGTGGATCGTTGGCCGAGAGGATGCCGCCGAGGCTCGCCGACAGGGCCGAGCCGGGCGTGGCGCGAACCCGCGCGAAATAGTTGCTCATGTTCTGGTGGAACGCGACCTCGGCCTCGGGCCGATAGCCGGGATCGGTGACATAGGCGGCGATCAGTTGCAGTTGCAGCAGCAGGTCGGCACGCGTCGTAGCACCCCCGGCGTTAAAGGTATCGGCATTGCTGGCAAAACCGCTGCCCACCGCGTGGCCGGCCAGCAAGCTCTGCAAGGCATCGACGCTGTGCCGGCCGAGCCCGCCGGCAGGCAGCGACGAGGCCATGTCGACGCGCAGCGGCTGGTCCCTCGTCTCGAGCATGTCCCCGCCGTCGATCGCGACGCGGACGTAGATGCGATCGGCCTCGAGGCTGGTGCGCTTGAGGTTGAGCATGACGCCGTTGGCAAAGCGGATGCGGCGGATGCCGAACTGCGGATCGGTGCTGTCCGCCACCACCGCGCCGGGCGGGCCGAAGTCGGTATAGGCAAAGGTCGTGGTGGCAGGGGCGACGGCGCCAGGCGCGGCATTGCGGTCGGGGCCGCGCAAGGCCTGCTGCCAGGTGCGGCGCAGCGCCGCCGCACCGCCCGCCGGCGCCTTGCGACCCTGGAAACGGATCAGCGGCCGGTCGAGCGGGACCGCCTCGCGCCGCAGCGCCGCGAGCACGGTGTCGGGCGTGATCGTGGGCGCAAAGGCGGTGAAGCGGGCCAGCGCGCTGGCGGGCGTGGTCGGCACCATGTCGTCGTGGAGCAGCGAGAGGACGAGGGCGGTCAGCGTGCCGTTGCTGCGCGTTGCCTCGCCGGCAGCGGCATTGACGATGCCGGTCTTCAGATTGGCGAGTTGCTCGTCCACTTCGGCGCGGGTGAACCCGTCGCGCAGCGCGGTGCGCCAGACCTGGGCCGCGCTGGCGAGCCCGCGCGCCCAGTGGCCGTCGGGCGTGTCGATCAGCAGGTTGGTGGTGCGCGCGATGTGGAACACGTCGCTCGTGCCGAAGCCGGCGCCCCGAAACGGCGGATCCGCCTGGCGCGACAGGCTTTGCAGCCGCCGGTTGACGATGCCGTAGCCGATCTGGCGCAACAGGTTCTCACGCCGCTGCGCCATGGTGTCGGGCTCGTCCAGCCACGGGCCGTGGCGCGAGACCGCGACGCGTTCGGCCAGCGCGGGATCGAGCCAGACCTCGGTCTTGCCGCGCTGGCGCGGATCGACCCGGCCCTCGTCGGGGCGCGGCGGTGCCGTGCGGGGTGTCCAATCGCCGAAGCGGGTGCGGATCGCCTGTTCGATCGCGGCGGGATCGACATCGCCGACGACGACCAGCGTGGTCTTGGCGGGGACGTAGTGCGCTTGCCAGAAGGCCTTGAGCGCCTGGGCCGTGGCGCCGTCGATAGTGGCGACGGTGCCGATCGGCAGGCGCTGCGGATAAGTTGCCTGCGGGTAGAGGAAGGCGAGCTGGTCCTTGAGATTGTCGAGCGCATACCCCTGCCCGTCGCGCAGTTCGGACAGCACGACCCCGCGCTCGCGCGCCACGGCCTCGGGGCTGAAGGTCAACTCGCTCGCGGTCTCGCGCATCAGCATCAACGCGGTATCGACGACATCGGCGTCGTTGCGCGGCAGGTCGAGCATGTAGGTGGTCTGCTCGAAGTTGGTCTGGGCATTGGTGTCCGCGCCAAAGGCCAGGCCCTTGCGCTCGAGCAGGCGGACCATCTCGCCCTCGGGCACGCGGGTGCTGCCGTTGAAGGCCATGTGCTCCACGAAATGCGCAAAGCCGCGCTCCTGCGCGCTTTCGTCGAGCGATCCGGCGGCGACGTCCATGCGTACCTGGACAGTGCCCCTGGGCGTCGCATTGGGACGGATCACGTAAGCCATGCCGTTGGCCAGCCGCCCGAACCGGAAGGCCGGATCGGGAGCGAGGTCGGAGCGCTCGAAAGCCCAGGCGGGCGTGGGGGCGGGGCGCTGCGCCGAGGGCGTTGGTGCCCGGTGCGCAACGGTGGCGCATCCGGACAAAACGAACGGGATGGCCAAAGCCAATGTAACTGGGGTGCGGGTGGCGATACGGCAAATTCGTGCGAATTGGGACGTCATGCCCAAGCGTTTGCCCGGGGCGGCGGTCAGGCGCAATCCCGCGCCGCATCCATCGCAAGATGCCCAGACTGTTCCGTTTCGGTGTCGCTTGCACAGCCAAGGGTTGCACGCCACGCCGCGCGGTATAGGCAATAGTACGCAACGATTTGCGAAATTTTGAGGGGATCCTGAAGCGTGGCCAATTTTACGGGGACGAACGGGGCAGACGTCTTTGCAGGTACGCCGGATCCCGACGTGATCGAGGGCCTTGGCGGCGATGATCAGCTTTCAGGTGGCGAACAGAACGACACGATCTCGGGTGGTGCCGGGGCCGACACGATCGATGGCGGAGCGGGCGACGATCGCCTCTTCACAGGCAGGCCCTATGCGACATATCCGTTCATAGCCCTCCCGCAGGACAACGGCGCCGAACACGACATCGTCACGGCTGGGCCCGGGCAGGACAGCATCTGGGCAGGGTATGGTGACGATGTCGATGGGGGAGACGGGCTCGACACGCTTTATCTGTCACTCGCAGGTTCGCCTGTCGGCATATCCCATGCGTTTGTCATCGGCGATTTTGCCCTGGGCGGCGGCACATACAAGAACATCGAGGCCATTGCCGAAATTTACGCCACGAATTTCGATGATGACATCACCGGGCCGGTTGGCACAAATGGCTTTCCCATTTCGACAGCCATTTATGGTCTCGGCGGGAATGACAGGCTCATCGGTTCGGCAACGACCAATTACATTGATGGTGGAGATGGCAACGATCATATCGTTGGAAACTCCGAGACGGCTGCGATCAGATTGCAGGGTGGCAGCGGCAATGACGAGATAGAGAATTTCGGCATGCTGGGCACCGTCAGCGCCGGGGCCGGTGACGACATCGTGCGCGCCGGTGGCACCGTTTACGGCGATTCGGGCAATGACCGGATTTTCCTCGAGGGTAGCCCCATCGGTCAAGCCTATCGCGCTCTGGCGTCTGGGGGGAGCGGCGACGATACCATCATCGTGGTTGGGGGACGCGAAGCCACCGTCTTTGGCGGCGATGGAGGCGATACGCTGACCTTGGGAAGCGGCAACGACTACATCAGCACCAGCGGTCCAGCTTCAGGGTTGGAAGCTGCGCAGACCAACCAGGTCGATACCGGCGCCGAGGTCGACATCGTCAATGCAGGCGGCGGCAATGACCGCATCTTTGCCGGCTGGGGCGACATCATCGACGGCGGGGCCGGGACGGACTTCCTCAACGTCAACCTTTCCGGCGCGGGATCGGGTGTCGACATTACAATCGACACTGTGGCGACGAATGATGTCACCTCGCTCGGGACGGGATCGTTTACCGGCATCGAAACCCTGGCTGTGACCGGCACAGACTGGGCCGACCGGTTCGCTCTGACATCGACGGTGCTGAGCTTGACCCTGACGGCGGGCGGCGGCGATGATGTCATTACCACCGGCGCTCGCGGTTATGTGATCAACGGCGGCTCGGGCGATGACACCCTGATCAGCGGCGTCGGTGGTGCGGACACCTTTAACGGCGGTTCCGGAATCGACACGATCGACTATCGCCTGGCCGAAGCCGGCGTCACGGTAAAGATCAATGCAACCGGCGCCGACGGCGATCGCATGACCGATGTCGAGAACGTCGTCGGCTCGCGCTTCGACGACACATTGACCGGGGATTCGCGGGCCAACTTGCTCGACGGAGCTGGCGGGGCCGATGTTCTGGCCGGAGGACTTGGAAACGACACGTACATCATCGACCGGTCCGACACGATCATCGAGAACGCCGGGGAGGGCAGCGACACCGTCGTTGCCGATTTCAGCTATGTGCTCGATGCCAACCTCGAGAATTTGACGCTTGCCGGCACGCAAGCCATTTCGGGGACCGGCAACGCTGCTAACAACGTGCTCATCGGAAATGCTGCCAACAACGTGTTGCTGGGGCTGGAAGGCAACGACGTGCTTGACGGACGGGGCGGTGCGGATCGCATGGAAGGCGGTTCGGGCGATGACGTCTATGTCGTCGACTACGTGCTCGACCGGGTCATAGAACTTGCCGGTGGTGGCAACGACCGGATCGAAGCCTCCGTGTCTATCGCGCTTCCCGACCAAGTCGAAGTCCTGTTGTTGACCGGGTCGGCGGGTATCAATGGGTCGGGCAATTCACTCGACAATATGCTGACCGGGAACGGTGCAGCCAATATCCTGGACGGGAAAGCGGGCGCAGACGTGATGCGCGGCGGCGCTGGCGACGACACATACGTCGTGGACAATGCCGACGACACCGTGCTGGAATACTTCGCCGGCGGCGTCGATACGGTTCGGTCATCGGTAGACTGGACACTCGGAAGCGAAATCGAAAACGTCACGCTGACGGGTGCTGCGCGCAGCGCGACCGGGAACGCGTTGGCCAACACGATCGTCGGCAGCAACGGCGACAATGTCCTCAGCGGTCTTGATGGTGCCGACCTGCTTTACGGAATGTCGGGAAGCGATATTCTCAATGGTGGAACCGGGCGGGATCTGATGGATGGCGGCGCGGGCAGCGATGTCTATCTGCTGAATAGCGCTGCCGAGCATACCGGCGCCGAAATCACCGACACGGGGCCAAGTGGCGTCGACGAGGTTCGGCTCAATTCGCTGGAAAGCGGTGTTTATGTCTTCTTTGCGGGCGACACCGGCATCGAACGCATCGTGATCACTGCCGCACCCGCCGGCTTGCAATCGGGCACGACTGGGGTCAATGCCGCCGCCATCGCCAACGGCGTAGAGATCATTGGCAGCAGCGCAGGCAACGTCATCACCGGCACCAGCTTCGCGGACCGCATCAATGGTGGCGGCGGGGACGACGTCTTGAGAGGCGGGGGCGGAGATGACGTCTACGTCATCTCACCGGATGGGGTGGTAAACGAGCTGCTGCCCAAGATCATCGAATTGGCGGACGGGGGAATCGATCGTGTCGAGTCGGCCTTCACAGTCAATCTGGCGGCGAACCTCGAAAATCTGGTGCTCACCGGCAATCGCGCGATCGACGGTACCGGCAATGCGCTGGACAACTCCATTACCGGCAATGACGCGGACAACGTCATCGACGGTGGGGCCGGCACCGACAGTATGCGCGGGGGGCTCGGCAACGACGTCTATGTCGTGGACATGCTGGGGGACCGGGTCATCGAGACCGCAAACGCAGGTGTCGACGAGGTACGCTCGAGCATTTCGTGGATCCTTGGCGCCAATGTCGAAAACCTGACGTTGACCGGAACGGCAACGATCGGCGGCACCGGCAATGATGTTGCCAACGTCATCACCAGCAATGCCGCGGCGAATCTCATCGACGGCCGCGGCGGGGCAGACACGATGGCGGGCGGCTCGGGCAACGATACCTACGTCGTGGACGATACCGGCGATGTCGTGGTTGAAACGCCATCCGCAGGGATCGATACCGTACGTGCGGGCATCTCCTACACCCTTACCGCGAATGTCGAAAACCTGATGCTGCTGGGAACGGCTGCTCTCAACGGGACGGGAAATGCGCTCGACAACACGATCGTGGGCAACGCCGCCGACAACGTTCTCGATGGTGGCGTGGGCGTTGATGTCCTGCGTGGAGGACTTGGAAACGACACCTATGTCGTCGACGCCGCAACCGACAAAGTGATCGAGGCTGCGGCTGCGGGTATCGATACAGTCCTGTCGAGCGTGCGATGGACACTTGGCGGCAATGTCGAGAATCTCGTGCTGACAGGAAGCGCAGCCATCAACGGTACCGGCAATGCGCTCGACAATTCCATCACGGGCAACGTCGCTGACAATGTCTTAGTGGGCGGAGACGGCAACGATCGCCTGTTCGGCGCGGGCGGCAACGACCGACTCGACGGCGGCAGTGGCAATGACCTGCTCGACGGTGGTAGCGGCGCCGATTACCTGACCGGCGGTGCTGGCGACGATATCCTGATCGGCGGTGACGGCGCTGATACCATGCTCGGTGGCAGTGGCAGCGACAGGTTCGTCTTTGCAGCGCTCGCAGACGACCCGGCATCGGGCGTTCTTTCCACTGTGGATCGGATCGTGGATTTCAGTCACGCCCAGGGCGACCGCATCGATTTATCGTCGATCGGCGACGCGCTGGGGTCGCCCTTGTCATTCATTGGCGGCGCGGCGTTTTCCGGCATCGCGGGCGAAGTTCATTTCGAGGCAGCGGGACCGAGTACGCTTTTGTCGATCGATCTCGACGGTGATCGCATGGCCGACCAGTTCTTCATCCTGAACGGGACGCAGGCACTGGTCGCCGACGACTTCGTGCTCTGAAACGAAACAGGCCGGCGCCTCTTGCGAGGGCCGGCCTGTTTTTCGCGAACGCCGGAGCGCCGGTGCTTACTTCTTGGTGCGCAGCTTGCGGTGCGCGCCGAGGTCGAGCACTTCGCTCGGGCCGTCGTTGTCGAGCAGGCCGAGGCGGCGCGCGACTTCCTGGTAGGCTTCTTCCTCGCCGCCGAGGTCACGGCGGAAGCGGTCCTTGTCGAGCTTTTCGCCGGTGACCATGTCCCACAGCCGGCAGCCGTCGGGGCTGATCTCGTCAGCCAGGATCACGCGGCTGTAATCGCCGTCCCAGATGCGGCCGAACTCGAGCTTGAAGTCGACGAGGCGGATGTTGATCGCCGCGAACATGCCCGACAGGAAGTCGTTCACGCGGATGGCCATCGCGGAAATGTCCTGCATTTCCTCGTTGTTGGCCCAGCCGAAGCACGCGATGTGCTCTTCGGCCACCATCGGATCGCCGAGCGCGTCGTCCTTGTAGTAGTATTCGATCAGCGTGTGCGGCAGCGGCTCGCCCTCGGCGATGCCGAGGCGCTTGGAGATCGAGCCGGCGGCCACGTTGCGGACCACGACCTCGATCGGGATGATCTCGACCTGGCGCACCAGCTGCTCGCGCATGTTGAGGCGGCGGATGAAGTGCGTGGGGATGCCGATGTGGGCGAGGCGCGTGAACACGTACTCGCTGATGCGGTTGTTGATCACGCCCTTGCCGTTGATCGTCCCGCGCTTCTGCGCGTTGAACGCGGTGGCATCATCCTTGAAGTACTGGATGATGGTACCCGGCTCCGGACCCTCGTAGAGGATCTTGGCCTTGCCTTCGTAGATCTGGCGGCGACGCGACATGCGGCTTCTTCCTGCATGACGGGGGCGACTCGGCAGCCCCCATGGAAAAACAAGAAACCCCGGCAAACGAGGGAGCCGCGTGGCGACTGCATCGTGTGGGCCGGGGCATTCCTGACCGCGCATAGGCGAAAACAGCCGGAAACGCAAATCGGTCAGCGGTGTTCAATACCCTCGATCATTTCGTGCAATCTTATAGCGGTATGTCGAAAGGTCGCGCTGCGGCATAAGACATTCAACCGCCCACCGATCGCCACCCGGTTGCAGCCATCGGCGTTGCAACAATCGGCCGGTACAGTCCTGTTTCCCAGTAGAAGGTATCCCACGATGAGCAAGGTTCTGGTTCTCTACTATTCGAGCTATGGCCACATCGAGACGATGGCCCACGCGATCGCCGAGGGCGCGCGCGAAGCCGGCGCCACCGTCGACGTCAAGCGCGTGCCCGAAACCGCGCCGCTGGAAGTGGCGCAGAACGCGCACTTCAAGCTCGACCAGGACGCGCCCGTCGCCACCGTCGCCGAGCTCGAGAACTATGACGCGATCATCGTCGGCACCGGCACGCGCTTTGGCCGCATCAGCTCGCAGATGGCGGCGTTCCTCGACCAGGCCGGCGGCCTGTGGGCGCGCGGTGCGCTCAACGGCAAGGTCGGCGCGGCGTTCACCTCGACCGCCAGCCAGCACGGCGGGCAGGAAACCACGCTGTTCTCGATCCTCACCAACCTGCTGCACTTCGGCATGACCATCGTCGGCCTCGACTATGGCTTCCAGGGCCAGCTGTCGGTCGACGCGGTCCACGGCGGCGCGCCTTATGGCGCCACCACGATCGCCGCGGGTGACGGCAGCCGCCAGCCGAGCGATGTCGAGCTCGACGGCGCACGCTACCTCGGCCGCCGCGTGGCGACCACGGCGAACAAGCTGTTCGGCTGATCGCAGCTTTCGGCTGAAAAGCCGACCATGCCGATCGGGCCCCCGATCGATCGGCTTACGGCCGGAGCGTGTCCCCCCGCACGCTCCGGCCGTCTTGCGTTCAGTGGGCGTCATTGCAACTAGGCAACGCACCATGCCAAAACTGGCGGTGGCCCGCGCCCGGCGCATGCGCTAGCCACGGCGCCTGACTGGACCCAAGACGGAGACACCGATGTCGCGCACCGCCACGCTTGCCCTGCTGGAAACCTATTACGCCGCGTTCAATGCGGGCGACTGGGATGGCATGCTGGCCTGCCTGTCGGACAACATCGCGCACGACATCAACCAGGGCGAGCGCCAGACCGGCAAGGACACCTTCCGCACGTTCATGGGCCACATGGAACGCTGCTACAAGGAACGGCTCGAGGACATCGTGCTGATGGCGAGCGAGGACGGCACCCGCGCGGCGGCGGAGTTCGTCGTGCACGGCACTTACCTCGCCACGGACGAGGGCCTGCCCGAGGCACAGGGGCAGACCTATGTGTTGCCCGCCGGCGCATTCCTCGCGATCGCCGAGGGCAGGATCACCCGCCTGACCATGTACTACAATCTGGCGGACTGGACCGCGCAGGTGGTCGGGGCGTGAGCCTGACGGTCCGGGCGCTGGGCGGCGAGGAGATCGCCGCGGCGCTGGGCGACCTTGCGGACTTGCGCATCGCGGTGTTCGCGGCCTGGCCCTATCTCTACGACGGCGATCGCGACTACGAGGCGCGCTATCTCGCCGAATATGCCGCCGCGCCCGATGCCGTGCTCGTCGCCGCGTTCGATGACGGGCGCATCGTCGGCGCGGCCACGGCGGCGCCGATGCGTCACCAGAAGGATGCGTTCCGCGCCCCGTTCGAGGCGCGCGGCATCGCGACCGACGCCTTGTTCTATTTCGGCGAGAGCGTGCTGCTGCCGCAGTATCGCGGCCATGGCGTGGGCCATGCGTTCTTCGACCATCGCGAGGCCGCGGCGATGCGCGCAGGGGCCACGGCGGCGTGCTTTGCCGCCGTCATCCGGCCCGAGGATCATCCGAGCCGCCCCGTGGGCCATCGCCCGCTCGACGCGTTCTGGCAGGGGCGCGGCTATGCCCCGATCGAGGGCCTCGTGACCGAGCTGGCGTGGAAGGAACACGGCGCGGCGGAAGAGACCGCCAAGCCGATGCAGTACTGGATCAAGCGCTGGGGATGATCGCGCCATGACCGTCTTTACCGTTGCCGCCGCGCAATATCCGATCGACCGGCTGGCGGATTGGGACGCCTATGTCGCCAAGCTGACCCGCTGGGTCGAGGAGGCGGTGGAGCAGGGCGCCCGGCTTCTCGTATTCCCCGAATACGGAGCGATGGAACTGGCCTCGCTCGATCCGGCGAGCATGGGGGATCTGGCGGGCTCGATCGACACGGTCTCGGCCCTGCTGCCCGAGGTCGATGCGTTGCACATGGCGCTCGCAGGCCGTCATGGCGTCTACATCCTCGCCGCCAGCGCACCGCGCCGGACAGAGGGTGGCGCGGTGCGCAACACCGCGCGCCTCTTCGCGCCGAAGGGGGGCGTGGGCGCGCAGGACAAGCTCATCATGACCCGGTTCGAGCGCGAGGAATGGTTCGTGCGCGGGGGCGAGCAGCTGACCGTCTTCGACACCGCACTGGGACGGCTGGCGATCACGATCTGCTACGACAGCGAGTTCCCGCTATTGGCGCGCGCCGCGGTCGAGGCGGGGGCCGAGGTGCTGCTGGTGCCGAGTTGCACCGACACGCTGCACGGATACTGGCGGGTGCGCATCGGCAGCCAGGCGCGCGCGCTTGAGGGGCAGTGCTTTGTGGTGCAGTCGCCCACGGTTGGCGAGGCAGCGTGGTCGCCGGCGGTCGACGTCAACCGCGGCGCGGCCGGGGTCTATGGCCCGCCCGACGCCGCGCCGGCGGGCGGCGGGATGCCCGCCGATGGCGTGATCGCGCTGGGCGAGGAGGGCGCCAGCGGCTGGGTCTATGCCACGATCGATACCGCGCGCGTGGCGGCCATGCGCGCCGATGGCGGCGTGCTGCCGGTCGCGCACTGGAGCGAGCAGCCGGGCGCCGTGCCGCTGCCGCCGGTGAGGCAGGTCGTGCTGCGCTGATAGTCGCCTTGCGCGTGGCGCTGTCACCGGATCGACTTAAGCAACCTCTAGGCGCCGTCAGTTCTTGAGGGAGTTGTCTGCCATGCCCGATCGTTGGACCCGCCGCACCATGCTGGCCGCAGGGGGCGCGCTGTCTGCCCTGCCGGCGTTGGCGCGCAGTCGGCCCGCTGTTGCCCGCAAGGCGCTGGTGCTCGGCCATCGCGGTGCCTGTGCGCACCGGCCCGAACACACGCTGGCGAGCTACCAGCGTGCGGTGGCGGATGGCGCCGATTTCATCGAACCGGACCTCGTGCCCACGCGCGATGGCATACTCGTCTCGCGTCACGAGCCCAACATCACCGAGACGACCGACGTGGCCAGCCGGCCCGAGTTCGCAGGGCGCAAGAGCGTGCAGGTGATCGACGGCGACCGGCAGGAAGGCTGGTTCGTCACCGATTTTACGCTGGCCGAACTCAAGACGCTGCGCGCCAAGGAGCGGCTCGGCGCGCTGCGGCCCGAAAGCATGGCGTTCGACGGACAGTTCCCGGTCCTGACCTTCGACGAGATCGTGGAGTTTGCGCAAGGGGCGGCAAGGCTGCGCTCCCGGCCGCTGGGCCTGATCCCCGAGATCAAGCATTCGACGCATTTCCGCACGCTCGGTCACGACATGGAGGCCAAGCTGCTCGACCGCATCCGGGCCCACGCCTTCCTGCGCAGCGCCCCGGTCATCGTGCAGTCGTTCGAGGTGTCCAACCTCAAGCGCCTGCGTCCGATGCTGGCGCGCTACCGCAACATCGCCCTGATGCAGCTGGCCGACGAGGAGCCGATGCGGCCGGGCGACGTGCTGGCCGCAGGTGGCAGCCTGACCTACGGCGCGATGCTGACGCCGGACGGGCTCGCCGAGGTCGCGCGCTATGCCGACTGGGTCGCACCTTGGACCCGCACTTTGATGGCCGAGGGGGCCGATGGCGCCTTGCAGCCGCCGCGCCCGATCATCGCCGATGCGCATGCTGCGGGATTGAAGGTCGGGTGCTACACCTTCCGGCCCGAGCCGAAGTTCCTGCCGCCGGCGCTGCGCCAGTGCGGCACGGCATTGCGCTGCGAGACCGGCAGTGTGGCCGAGATACGCGCCTACCTTGCCGCCGGTGTCGATGCGGTGTTCACCGACGACCCGGCGCTGGGGCGCCGCGCCGTCGACATGGGCTGACCTTCACGCTGGACTTTTTGCGCTGCAGCGTATTTTATTGCGCCGCGACAGGCATGAGGCCGCGCACACCAAGGAAAGGGATGCGGTGAGCCAGCCTGCCGTGCTGTTCGTCTGTCTGGGCAACATCTGCCGCTCGCCGCTGGCCGAGGCGGCATTTCGCGCCGAAGCCGTCAAGGCCGGCCTTGCCGTGTCGATCGATTCGGCGGGCACGGGCAACTGGCACGTCGGCAATCCGCCCGATCCGCGCGCGCAGGCCGTGGCGCTGGAGCACGGGATCGACATCTCCAAATATCGCGCGCGCCAGGTGAAGGAGGAGGACTTCCTCCACTTCGGCCAGATATTTGCCCTCGATTCGCAGAACCTTCAGGATCTGAAGCGCGTGGCCCCGCGCCGCACGCTGGCCAAGGTCGGACTGCTGATGGACCTGGTGCCGGGCCGCGAAGGGACTGCGGTGATCGACCCCTACTATGGCAGCGAGCAGGATTTCGCCGAGGCCTGGGACGATGTCAGCGCGGCTGCGCGCCGGCTGGTGGCGCGGATGCTGCGCTGAGGCTTTATACCACTTGATTTGCACGCCGTTTGGCACGAAAGCACCGCCCATGCCTGCACGCATCTATCAGCGCCCGAAGAACGCCATGCAGTCCGGCAAGGCCCGGATTGCCGACTGGCTCCTGGAATTCGCTCCGGCCGAGGCCAAGCGTCCCGACCCGCTCATGGGCTGGGCCGGTTCCGGCGACACGCAGAGCCAGGTCATCCTCAAGTTCGAGAGCGAGGCCGATGCGCGCGCCTATGCCGACAAGTACGGCATCGCTGTGCACGTCACGCCCACGCCGCCGCGCCGCCTCAAGCTGCAGAGCTACGCCGACAATTTCCGCTGAGCCGAAAACCGGCGCTTGCAATCGGCAGGCGCCGGCGGCATAGGCCGGGCCGGGAGTCGGGCGGACGTTTAGCGTTCGCCAACCTGGTCAGGTCCGGAAGGAAGCAGCCACAACGATTTGCGGCGGGTCGCCCGGCTCCTTCTTCATCACATCTTCGTCAACACAGCGCCACCGTCACTCCGCGCGCATGCGGTCCCGTGCCTGCGCGCGCGATCCCGTCGCCGGCTCGGTGCCCGCGACCATGCCGAGGCCGAAGCGCGGCATGTCGACGTAGATCGTTTCGCTCTGCCCTTTCGCCACGGCATACGTCTCGTGGAAGATCCCGACCGCGCCATCGTTGTCGCGAGACGCACGATTGAACGCCGTCCAGGCCGGCCAGTGCGCCTTGTCGGTCGCGCGAGCGTAAGCCTCGAGGCTGTCGAAATCGCGCCAGTACTGCACGATCATCACCGTGCGCAGGCCGGCGATGAATGGCTGGTAGCCCATGAAGCCGCTTTCGGGCGCGGCGGTCAGTTCCTTGAGCATCGCGGGCATCGCGCGCACGACGGGCAGCCAGGCCTGTGGCCGATAGAACCGGTTGATCCTCGCCCCGATCAGGAAGACGACGAGGGCGTCGGGGTGCGCGGCGGTGTGCCGCCCGGGCAGGATCATGGGCATGGGCCAAGCCTACGCCGTGCTAGGCATGCGTACAACAGCACGGCAAGATGGGGGGAAAGCTGTGGAGCCCCTTCGACATTTGCGCCGCGAGCGCCTACCTAGAGGGCGATGGCCGATTCAACCGACATGTTTGGCGACAGCCCCGCGCCCGACGCAGACGCAGCCCCCTCGGCGGCGGAACTCGAGGCTGCGGGACAGGCCGCGATGTTCGGCGACCCTGCGCCCAAGGTGGCCGAGGCGCGCCCTGCCGCACCGGCTGCCCCCGCTGCGCCGACGGCAGTCCCGGCACAGCCCTATCGCGTGCTGGCGCGCAAGTATCGCCCGCAGACCTTCAGCGCGCTGATCGGCCAGGAGGCGATGGTCCAGACCCTGGCTAACGCCATCCGCCGCGACCGGCTGGCCCATGCCTTTCTGATGACCGGCGTGCGCGGGGTGGGCAAGACCAGCACCGCACGCCTCATCGCCAAGGCGCTCAACTGCATTGGCCCGGACGGGCAGGGCGGCCCGACGATCGACCCCTGCGGCCAGTGCGAGCCGTGCGTGGCGATCGCGGAAGGACGCCACATCGACGTGATCGAGATGGACGCCGCCAGCCATACCGGCGTCGACGACGTGCGCGAGATCATCGAGGCTGTGCGCTATGCCGCGGTTTCGGCGCGCTACAAGATCTACATCATCGACGAAGTCCACATGCTCAGCCGCAACGCGTTCAACGCGCTGCTCAAAACGCTGGAAGAGCCGCCGGCGCATGTGAAGTTCCTGTTCGCGACCACCGAAGTCGACAAGCTGCCGGTCACGGTGCTGTCGCGCTGCCAGCGTTTCGACCTCAAGCGCATCCCGACCAAACTGCTCGCGGGCCATTTTGCGCATGTCTGCGAGGCCGAGGGCGTCGAGGCGGAGGCCGAGGCCTTGGCGATGGTGGCGGCCGCGGCCGAAGGGTCGGCACGCGACGGGCTGTCGATCCTCGACCAGGCGATCAGCCATGCCGATCTGGCCGGCAGCAGCGATCGCGGGACCATCCACATCACCGCCGCGCAAGTGCAGGACATGCTCGGCCTCGCCGACAAGACGCTGCAGCGCCGGTTGTTCGCGGCGATGCTGTCGGCCGACGCGCGCGGTCTGCTCGACGAAGTGGCGCACCAGTATGGCCTCGGCATCGAGCCGGTGGCGATGATGCGTGCCCAGCTCGACCTGGTGCACAAGGTGACGGTCGCGCAGATCAGCGGCGGCGATGCCGATGCGCGCTCGCCCGAGGAAGCGGCGGCGGTCGAGGGCTGGGCGGGCGAACTCACCGCCGGGCAGTTGCACCGCCTGTGGCAACTGCTGCTCAAGGGCCACGACGAGGTGCGAACCGCGCCCGATCCGCTGGTCGCAGCGCAGATGGCGCTGCTGCGCGTGCTTCATGCCGCCGAACTGCCGGACCCCGGCGGTCTGGTCCGCAAGCTCGAGGAAATGATGGCGCAGGGGCCTGCGCTTGCGGCGGCGATGGCGGCCACAGGTGAGCCTCAGGGCCAGGGCGGCGCGCCGTCCGCCAGCCATGCGCCCGCACCTCAGGCTGTTGCGCGCGGTCTGGATTGGGAGACGCTGGTCGAGCAGGTCGAGGAAGTCTCTCCGCTGACCGGGGCGACGATGCGCCTTTCGGTGCGGCTGATCGCGCTTGAACGCGGAACCTTGCGCTATCAACTGGCGCCGGGGCTGCCGGGCGACCCGAGTGCCGACATGAAGAAGGCGTTGCAGGCCGTGACCGGCGAGCTGTGGCAGGTCGAGCGCCTCGACGGCGAGGCGGCGGCGGGCGCGCAGCCCAGCCTGGTCGAACGCAAGCAGGCCGCCGAGGCCGAAGCCGAGGCGACGATGCGGGCCGACCCGCTGGTTCGCGCCGCGCTGGAGGCTTTCCCCGGCGCCGAAATCCTCGATGAATCCAACCCCGCCACCGCCGAACGTCGGCCGTGGCAGTCCGCGCGGAGCAGACACGCATGAAGTCCATGGAAGAAATGATCCAGGCTGCCCAGAAGGCGGCCGAAACGATCCAGCGCCAGATGGAGGACGCCCAGGGGCGCCTCGACGGCATCGAGGTCGAGGGCGCCGCGGGCGGTGGCCTCGTGCGCATCAAGGCTTCGGCCAAGGGCCGCGTGATCGGCGTGAGCATCGACGACAGCCTGCTGGTGCCCGCCGACAAGGGCATTCTGGAAGACCTCGTCGCCGCCGCATTCAACGACGCGCGCGCCAAGGCCGACGCTGCAGCCGGCGAGGAAATGCAGAAGGTGCAGATGGCCGCCGGCATCCCGCCGGGCTTCAAGCTGCCGTTCTGACGCGATTATCCTGACCAGGCCCGCGCCGGCGGCCGGGGCGGTGGCGAGCAATGTTCAGCTTGCGGTCATGGCGGGAGCCATTACTGGGAAGCGATGATCGTTTTGCTTGCCGCCTCGCTGGCCGCTGCCGCGCCCGAGAGCCAGACCACAGACATTCAGCCGACGGTCCCTGCACCGGCGCAGCCTTCGGCTGGCGCCGACGCGCCGCCATCGGCAGCATCCGCCGGCTCCGTGCCCGTGACCCCCGTGCCTGTTTCGGCGCCCAATTCAGCGCCCGCCGCCGACGCCACGGTCACGCCCGCAGAGACCGCGTCACCGACATCGGCAACGACGCCCGTCATCGTCCTTCCGCCGCTCCCGCCGGCCCCCGACGCTGCGGCTGCCGCCCCTGCGGATGCGGGCGCGATCGTCGTCAGCGGCCGCACTGGGCCACCGCCGGGCGACCCCGTCGTCGCGCTCAACAAGGCCGCCTTCGTCGCTGTCCAGGCGGTCGACCAGGCGCTGATGGAGCCCGCGGCCAAGGGCTATGCCAAGGCCGTGCCGAGCCCGGTTCGCGCCGGCCTGCGCCATTTCTTCGCGAACCTGACCGAACCCGTCATCGCGCTGAACTTCCTGCTCCAGCTGCATCCGGGCAAGGCTGCCGAAACGCTGGGCCGCTTCGCGATCAACTCGACGATCGGCATCGGCGGTCTGCTCGATGTCGCCAAGACCAAGACCTTCAAGCTGCCGTATCGCCGCAACGGCTTTGCCTACACGCTGGGCTATTACGGCATCGGGCCGGGGCCGTACCTGTTCCTGCCGCTGGTGGGTCCGACGACGCTGCGCGATGTCATCGGCCTGGGCATCGACCGTGCCGCGCTGCCGCTGTCCGTGGGCGGACCGCTGCGCTCGCCGGCCTACGTGATTGGCAGCTTCGTCGTGCGCTCGCTCAACGATCGCCTCGCCGATGACGAGCGGATCAAGGCCATGCGCAAGGCAGGCGATCCCTATACCGCGACCAAGGAGGCCTATCTCGCCTCCCGCAAGGCCGAGATCGAGGCGCTGCATTTCCGCCATGTGCCCGGCGCACCCCACGTCGCGCCGCCGCCGGCGCCGCAATCGGGCCTGGGCATCCCCGTCCCACCGCCCGAGGATGCGGACGATGCACCCGCCGAGGCCACCGCACCCCAGGCACCGGCGCCCGCGGCAGTCCCGACTGCGCCCGCGCCATCCCAGCCTGCCGCTCCCGCGCCGGCCACATCCGATTCGCAGGTTCCGACGCCGCCAGCCGGATGAACGCTCAGCCGGGGATGGGCAGGGGGATGCCCTGCGGGGCATTGGGGTGTTCGGAAGTTCCCGCAGGCCCCTTCGCTGGATCGTCGCCGATGGACTTCCCTGTCGTGCCGCTGGCTGGCGTGTCTTTGCCTGCGCCATTGCTCTGGCCCGCGGTGACCGGCGCGGCGGGGGCCTTGATCTTCGACTGAAGTTCCAGGGTTTTGTCTGCGGTTGCGCTGTTGAGCAGTGCCCGCATGCCCAGCGTCGAGCAGATTTCGGCATAGCGCTGGATCACCGATTGCGCCTTGGCGTAATTGGTCGGGAAGGCGTCCTGCCCTGCCGCATCTTCCATCGTCCGCTTGCGGAACACGTCCTGCGCGTTGACGACCAGTTCGCGCACTTGCGAGAGATCGGGGGCGACGACGAAGGCATCGTCGTAGCTGCGCCATGTCTTGTCGGCGAGGCCGAAAAAGGCGGCTGAACCGCCGACGATGTTCTGCCCGGCATTGGCGAGGCTGAGGATGGTCGAGATCGCCGTTCCGGTATCGTTGGTGATCGACCGGCCGAACTGGCGGCGGCGGCGTGATTCCTCGGCGTCGCGAAAATAGTGGGCGCAATAGATGTCGGACAAGGCGAACCCGGCATCGAGGTACTGTCGCATCGTCGCGGTATCGACCTTGCCTGTCCGCAGGGCGGGCAGGCCCGTCGTCGTGTCGGTTTTCACGGCTGTCATCAATATCATGTAGTTGGCGGCGACGAACGGGTTTTCCGGCTGCCTTCCGGGATTGACCTTGTCGGCGACACGGACCGGCTGGACCATGACGGGGTAGGGGTTTTTCAATGTGCCCAACTTGGCGCGCATTGGCGTGCAGCCGCACAAAAGTGACACGAGCGAAAGCAATAGGACCATGCGTCGCATATCTTCATCCCACCCGGATTTGTTGAGCGATCGAATAGTATGGTCCCCGCCAGCGCCTCTCAATCGCAAGCCTGCACGAATATGGAGTTATAGGGGCAATCCCCAATCGTCTTGCCTACGGGGCATTGCGGCGCGGCGGCCTAGAACCCATATTCGCGACAAGCCCTGCGGCGCGGTGTCCTTGCGCGGCAGGCGGGACGGATATTTGTGATTATGACTAGCTTTCCCCTTCTGCCCCTGCGCGACATCGTCGTGTTCCCGGGCATGGTCGTGCCGCTCTTCGTCGGGCGTGAGAAATCGGTCGCCGCGCTGGAAACGGCGATGGCCGGATCGAAGGACATCTTCCTTCTCGCGCAGCTCGACCCTGGTTGCGACGATCCCGATCGCGACGATCTGTATGAGACCGGCGTCATCGCCAGCGTGCTCCAGCTGCTCAAGCTGCCCGACGGCACCGTTCGCGTGCTGGTCGAAGGCCATCACCGCGCCGAGCTCAAGACACTGACCGCCGAGACGAACGGCAATGGCGAAATGCTCATGGCCGAGGTCGAGCAGATCGAGCCCGTCGAGGTGACCGGCACCGAGGTCTCGGCGATGATGCGCTCGGTGGTCGACCAGTTCGGCGAATATGCCAAGCTGTCGAAGAAGCTGCCGCAGGATGCCGGCGGCCAGCTGGGCGACATCGAGGACGCCGGCAAGCTCGCCGATGCCGTCGCCGCGAACCTTGCCGCCAAGGTGGCCGACAAGCAGGCCGTGCTGTCGGAAAGCGATGCGCTCAAGCGCCTCGAGATGGTGCTCTCCTTCATGGAGGGCGAACTCGGTGTTTTGCAGGTCGAGCGCAAGATCCGCGGGCGCGTGAAGCGCCAGATGGAAAAGACGCAGCGCGAGTATTACCTCAACGAGCAGCTCAAGGCGATCCAGTCCGAACTCGGCAACGGCGAGGAGGGCGAGGCCAACGAGCTGCAGGAGCTGCAGGACAAGATCGACAAGCTCAAGCTGTCGAAGGAGGCGCGCGCCAAGGCCAATGCCGAGCTCAAGAAGCTCAAGACCATGCAGCCGATGAGCGCCGAGGCGACGGTCATCCGCAATTACCTCGACGTGCTGCTCGGCCTGCCGTGGGGCAAGCGTTCCAAGCTCAAGAAGGACATCCCGGGCGCGCAGGCGATCCTCGATGCCGATCACTATGCGCTCGACAAGGTCAAGGACCGCATCGTCGAGTATCTCGCGGTGCAGGCGCGCACCAACAAGCTGAAGGGGCCGATCCTGTGCCTCGTCGGCCCGCCGGGCGTGGGCAAGACCTCGCTGGGCAAGTCGATCGCCAAGGCAACCGGGCGCCAGTTCATCCGCCAGTCGCTGGGCGGCGTGCGCGACGAGGCCGAGATCCGCGGGCATCGCCGCACTTACATCGGCTCGCTGCCGGGCAAGATCGTGACCAACCTGCGCAAGGCCGGCACGGCCAACCCGCTGTTCCTGCTCGACGAGATCGACAAGCTCGGTCAGGATTTCCGCGGCGATCCGGCCTCGGCGCTGCTCGAGGTGCTCGACCCCGAGCAGAACGCCAAGTTCCAGGACCACTACCTGGAGCTCGACGTCGACCTGTCGGACGTCATGTTCGTGTGCACGGCCAACAGCCTCAACCTGCCGCAGCCGTTGCTCGACCGCATGGAGATCATCCGCCTCGAGGGGTACACCGAGGACGAGAAGGTCGAGATCGCCGAGCGGCACCTCGTCGAAAAGCAGGTGGAGGCCCACGGCCTGCGCAAGGGCGAGTTCACGCTGACCCAGGCGGCCCTGCGCGATCTCATCCGCTACTACACCCGCGAGGCGGGCGTGCGTACGCTGGAGCGCGAGATCGCCCGGCTGGCGCGCAAGTCGCTGCGCAACATCCTTGAAGGCAAGGACAAGAGCGTGACGATCACGCCCGAAAACCTTGCCGACTTCGCGGGTGTGCGCAAGTTCCGCCACGGCGAGTCCGACGACGAGAACCAGGTCGGCGCGGTCACGGGCCTGGCCTGGACCGAAGTCGGCGGCGAACTGCTGACGATCGAGAGCGTCACGGTGCCCGGCAAGGGCGCGGTGCGCACGACCGGCAAGCTGGGCGAGGTGATGAGCGAGAGCGTCCAGATGGCGTTCAGCTTCGTCAAGGCGCGCAGCCCGGCCTACGGCATCAAGCCCTCGATCTTCCAGCGCAAGGACCTGCACATCCACCTGCCCGAGGGCGCGGTGCCCAAGGACGGGCCGAGTGCGGGCATCGGCATGGTGACCGCGATGGTCTCGACGCTGACCGGCGTGCCGGTGCGCGCCGACGTGGCGATGACCGGCGAGGTTACGTTGCGCGGCCGTGTGCTGGCGATCGGCGGGCTCAAGGAAAAGCTGCTCGCCGCATTGCGCGGCGGCATCAAGACCGTGCTGATCCCCGAGGAGAACCGCAAGGATCTGGCCGAGATTCCGGCCAATATCCGCGAGGGTCTGGAGATCGTGCCCGTCAGCCACGTCGACGAGGTCCTTGCCCGTGCCCTTGCGGCACCAGTCGAGGCGATCGAGTGGACCGAAGCCGACGATCTGGCGACCCAGCCGGTCACGGTCGTGCCTGCGCCTGCCGGCGGCGCGACCGCGCATTGACGAGTATCCTCCCCGCCGCAGGGCGGGGAGGGTCCTCGCGTTCGACGGCTTCCCACGCTCACGCGGATTCGCGCGCGTATCGTGCCGTCGCGCGCCCTTCGCCGATGGTCGGTGGATCTCGCTTCTCGGGTTCACCGTAGTTCGACGGTACCCGCGCGCAACGATGTTGCACGCGATGCACGACTCCGCGAAAAACCTGCATCAACACGTCCGGATTGCTACCGTTTCGGTGCAATAGCCTTTGACAGGTATGCCTTTCTCCGCTCTTTTCCCGGCCAACGAAAGTTACCGTTACAAGCGTACATTTCCTAATAGACCTAGGGGGTTCCGCATATGAACAAGAACGATCTGATCGGTGCCGTGGCGGATGTGAGCGGCCTGTCGAAGAGCGATGCGGTAAAGGCTGTCGAAGCCGTTTTCGATTCCATCAGCGCGGCGCTGACAAAGGGCGACGAAGTTCGTCTCGTCGGCTTCGGCACCTTTTCGGTGGCCACGCGCAAGGCGTCGACCGGTCGCAACCCGCGGACGGGCGAGCCGATGGAAATCAAGGCCTCGTCGCAGCCCAAGTTCAAGCCGGGCAAGGGCCTCAAGGACGCCGTCAACTGATACGCGCGACCGGCGCCAAGCCGCTGGTAAGGGCCGCATCACCGTCGCCGGTGACGCGGCCCTTCGTCCATCAGTCCTCGGCTGTGTCGCGCACCGCGGCGGCATAGAGCGCGATGGCGGCAGCGTTGGAGACGTTGAGGCTTTCGATCGCGCCGCTGATCGGCAGCCGGGCGATGGCATCGCAATGCTGCATCACGTTGTGGCGCATGCCTTCGCCCTCGGCGCCGAGCACCAGCGCGACGGGCCCGGTCGGCAGGGCGTGCGGGAATTCCGCCTTGCCCTCGCCATCGAGCCCAATGCGCCAGTAGCCCGCTTCCGCAATCGATTCGAGCGCGCGGGCAAGGTTGACCACGCGGACCCAAGGCACGACCTCGAGCGCGCCCGAGGCGGACTTCGCAAGCGTGCCGGATTCGGGCGGGGCATGGCGGTCCTGGGTGATCAGCGCGGCCACGTCGAAGGCGGCGCAGCTGCGCAGGATCGCGCCGACGTTGTGCGGGTCGGTCACCTGGTCGAGCAGGACCAGCGTGCGTCCGTCCGCTTCTTCCAGAATGTCGTCGAGCGCCACGTCCTCGAGCGGCAGGCATTCGACGACGAGGCCCTGGTGCGGCGCATCACGCGCCACCAAGCGTGCCAGGTCGACCGCCTGGGCATATTCCACCGGCAGGTCGCGCGGCAGCTCGGCCTCGTGATCGTCGAGCATCTCCTGGATGGCCTCGCGCGTGCCCCACAACTTCTTGGCGGTACGGTTGGGATTGGTCAGCGCGGCCTCGACCGCATGGCGGCCCCACAGCCGCACCGTGCCGGTGCTGCCCCGGCCCGACCCGCGCCCGCCATTGTTGCGCCCCTCGCGCCCACGCAGCGCGCGGCCCTTCCTGGCCCCATCGGCGCGGTTGTTGTCCTTGTCATTCTGGCGGGGCATGCAAACACCTGTGTATAAAAATCGGAAACTGCGTGGCCCTGTGCCAGCACCCCCATTGACAGGCAAGCGATGGTTCGCCAAAGGAGCGCCTCACTCGGCCGGACGGACCGCTTAAAGCGGCCCAAACGGCGGAAAACCTTCGAAAGAGGGGGCTTCGCACACCGGCAAATCTGGTGTGGACAGGTGGCCGAGTGGTTAAAGGCAGCAGACTGTAAATCTGCCCGCGCAAGCGTACGCTAGTTCGAATCTAGCCCTGTCCACCACCAGCTTTAGCAAATATGCAATCCAATCAATCACTTAGAGGTCTCCTCGGGGTTTGTTTTGGCGAACCCTTTGTGGACGTTAGACATCGCCTTGCCGGCGAGCGGTATTGCTGGTGATCCGAGCGTCAGCTTTCTTTCCTCCATAAGACATTCCACACAATTTCAAGGCCTGGGCGCTCAGGCGAACCGCCCCCGGCAGGCGTTCCGACCGGCGGTCGACCGGTACAGGCGGTGGCCTGTGGGACCATCCGCCTGCGCTGCGCTACTGACCCGTCAAACTGGACGGCAACGATCGCGCCTCAAAAACTCGCGCTCAGCGACGCACGAAGCGTTCGCGGGGCGCCGGGGTAGATCCAGTAGCTGTTGTAGGAACTGAGGGCGTAGCGCGCATTCAGCAGATTGTCCGCTTCCAGTCGTGCACGCAGCGTGAGGCCGAGTGGAATCTCCACTGCCGCCTTGAGCTTGATGTACTCGGGCAGGATCAATCTGCTTGTGTCGGTCGCGCCGGAGCGCTTGCCGACATAGGACGCGCCGCCGCTCAGCAGCCAGTCGCCGCGCATCGACTCGATGCGACGGACAAGAAACAGCGATCCTGCATGATCGGGAACATTGAGCGCGAGCGGGGTGGCGAAGTTCGCGTCATCGTAACGCGCCCTGGTCCACGCATAATTGACCACCGCCTGCCAGCGCTGTCCCAATTTCCATGCCGCGTCGAATTCGATGCCGGCGCTTTGCAGCGATCCTACCGGCGCGAGGAAATTGGCGTCGCGGGGATCGGTGGTGAGGACGTTGGACTTGCGAATGTCGAACCACGTCGCACCGACGTCCAGCCCGCCCCAGCGGCCGCTGACGCCGATCTCGTAGCCGCGGCCCTTCTCCGGCGCGAACCCGGCTTCGTCGCTGCCGCTGCCCGAGTTGAGCAGGTAGGACTCACCCCAATTGGCATGCACGGAAATGGCCGGGTCGATCTGGTACTTGGCGCCAAGGCGGAAGGTGAGGGGCTTGCCCAAGGTACGCGAGACGGCCCCGGTCAGGTTCTTGCGCAGCGTCTGGCTGTAGCTATCCCATCGCAGGCCACCGACCAACGAAAGGGCATCGGTGACTTGCCAGAGATCCTGCGCATAGAGCGTCAGCCCCTTCCGCTTCTCGCGCTGGTCGATACTGGGCAGCAGCGGCGCTGCTTGCGACACGCCATAGACCGGATCGTAGATGTCGATGGCATAAGGATTGCCGCCCAAGGCCGGATCGGATGGATTGCGACGTCGCAACCGTTCGAGATAGTCGAGCGTGTAACCCTTGATGCCGAAGCTGAGCTGGTGGATGCCCAGCGCGTCTGCATGGCCGCGTAACTCCAGGCGGCCGGAGAGATCCTCCACTTCATACCCGCGCTCGCGCCGCTGGCGCCACAGGCTGCGTGTGCCGACCAGGCGTGACTGATCGGCCGAGAAGCCCCGCAGCGAGCCGGTGCGATAGGCCACGCCGCCGACCAGCGACCACCTGCCGCCCAGTTGCGCCTCGCCCGTCAGCTGGTGCCGCGTGTCGCGCGCGCGGGTATCGCCATTGCCGGGCTCTCCGAAGTAGCGCCCCGCCGGCAGCGCCAGCGGATCGCCGCCGATCGCGATCACCCCGCGGTCGAACGGCGCATCATAGTGGATGACCTGGCCGACATAGGTGATTTGCGACCCGCTAGACGGGCGGAAAGTGAGCGAGGGCGCAATCGTGCGACGCTTCAAGCTGACGTGATCGCGAAAGCCGTCGCTGTCCTCCAGCGCGACGACGAGCCGCGCCGCCAGGTTCGATGTCAACGGGCCGGTGGCGTCGGCCTCCACCCGGCGCGTGCCGAACGACCCGAATGTCAGTTGTGCGGACCCGTCTGCAGTGAATCGCGGGGTCTTCGTCACCATGTTGACCCGCCCGGCCGGGTCGATGTCCCCAAAGACCGCGCCGGCCGGGCCTTTGAGGATCTCAATGCGTTCGATCGTCGCGGGATCGCGCGCCGGCGCACTCCCGCGGTTGGCGATGAAGCCATCGACATAGTACTCGCCGCCGCCATCGGCGGTGCTGAGGAAGCCGCGGATCGCGAAATTGTCGGCAAAGCCGCCGCGGTTGTTCTGCTGGCTGCTTCCGCTCACCAGTTCGAGCGCATCGCTCAGCCGGTAGGTGCCCGCCGCATCGAGCAGGTCCTGTTCCAACGACCGGCTCGATTGCGACATGCGCTGCGTCGTACGATCGGACGACAGGCTGGCGTCGCGCACCCTTCGTGTTCCGAGAACCACGATGTCTTCGCGCTCGTCGTCGTCCACGTCCTGGGCGCTGGCGGGCGCACCGTCGATGCAGCCGACGGCCAGCCCACCGGCGAGAAGGAACGGTCGAGCGGCGCGGGCGGTACGCGCCACGCGGTGGCGCAATTGCAAGATGGGCACAGTGGTCCTTTGGCTGCAAATGTGATGTTGTATCATTTCCTCTTGCGTCGTGGCGTCATGATCGTCAACAGGGATGGATCGAAAACATGGTCGCTTTTCGCGACGCGGCAGGTCAACCGGAACGGTCGTCGCAGGGCAGATGAAGCGCTGCAGCCGGACCTACGAAGCCTGCCTTGCGCCATCGGGAATGTGCAATGAGTACTCTGACAGCATCGGCGCCGGCACGAGCAGGCCAGCCCCCTCAGTCTGCAACCCGCGCGCGGATGCAGAGTATCGACGCGCTCCGCGGCTTCGTCATGGTGCTGATGCTGCTCGATCACCTGCGCGAAACCTGGTTCCTGCACGTGGCCATGCCCGATCCGATCGATGCAAGGACGGCGCTGCCGGCACTGTATCTGGCCCGTCTCGCGGTGAGCCTGTGCGCGCCGGTCTTCGTGGTGCTGACGGGCGTGTCGGCCTTCCTGTACGGCACGCGGCACACGCTGGCTCAGACGCGGACCTTTCTGCTGAAGCGAGGCCTCGTGCTGATGGCGCTGGAGGTCTGCTTCCTGTCGGAGCTTTACTGGGGCATCGCCAACCCCACGTTCTGGCTGCAGGTGATCTGGTGCATCGGCATCTGCATGATCGTGCTCGCGGCGCTGATCGGGCTACCCCGGTGGGCTGTGCTCAGCCTTGGATTGCTGATCGTGTGTGGGCACAATCTCCTCGACGCCATCCATCTCCGCCCTGACCAGCCGCTGTTTCCGCTCTGGGCCATGCTGCATCAGCGCGACGTCATCGCACTGCCGTTCGGCCTGGTCGCCAAGACGACTTATCCGGTGCTGCCATGGATCGGCGTGATCGCGATCGGCTACGGAATCGGTCCATGGTTCCTGCCGGGCGTGGCCCTTCGCACGCGGGCGCAGCGCCTGGTCGGAACCGGTGTCGCGATGCTCGCCGCGTTCGTCCTGATCCGCTTGGGCAACGGCTATGGCGACGCCCGCTGGTTCATCGTCGCGGACAGTCCTATGCGAACAGCGATGAGCTTCTTCGCGCTTACCAAATATCCGCCGTCGCTCCTGTTCCTGCTGCTGACGCTGGGGTGCGGAGCCTTGCTGCTCGCCCTGTTCGAGCGCCTGGGCGATAGCAAACTCATCGCGGCCCTGGCGGTCTTCGGTGGCGCCCCGATGTTCTTCTACCTCTTTCACCTCACCGTGCTGCGCCTGCTGTACCATTCCGCTTTCGCGATCTGGGGCGCAACGCAAGGTGCGACCTTCGGCGTAGCCAGCTACGGCTGGGTGCTTCTCTGGTATCTGTGCCTGATCATCCCGCTCTATCTGCCGACGGCATGGTTCTCCCGGCTCAAGGCATCGCGCCGGGACATCGCCTGGTTGAAGTACCTGTGACGGGCAAAGGCAGCCGGGGGGCGGGCCGATGCGCTGGCTCTCTGCTCGAACGGTGGATTGTGACAAAGGAACCGGCGCGACTGCGCCTTGTCTTTCAATAAATCACGGCCACAGCGGCACTTTGCCGGCGTCGATGATCGAACCGAAGCGTTGGTCGACCGTGGCGCGATCGATGAGATCGACCTTCCAGGGCAGCGCGCTTTCGTCAAACGCTTCAGCGAGGCACGCCATCAGGTCCAGCGACAAGGGGCCATCCGCGCATAGCACGAGGTCCAAGTCGGACCACGGCTTCGCCGTGCCTGTCGCCCGGCTACCGAAAACATCGACCCGGACGCCCGACGGCAGGTGCCGGGCCAATATTGCCGTCACCGCCGCGCGTTCAGCAGGCGTCAGCGCCAGGGTCACCGGTGCGCTCCGCCTGCTGCCTCGAGCCGTGCTACCAGCCCCTCGGCTTCGCTCAGAAACGAAGGGATCTCGGCGGCCACCTGGAGCGCTTTGGTTTCATCGTAAGTATGTGAGGTGATGTTGCGCATCTCGCGCCAGGTACGCCAACGCGGCCAATCCGCGCCTGTGAGCCCTTGCTCGACCGCCGTGCGGATGAGTGTCGGAAAGGTCATCCGGTCGACCTCCTCGGGATTGGCCGAGCCTGCTTCGACCGTGCGCCGGATCATCTTGTGGGCCAGATCATAGGTGAACTCGAAGCGTCGCATCAGGCCGTCGCGGATCTGACTGTCGTTCTCGTCGATATGATAGCGCAGCAGCCCCTCGCGAAGTCGGGTCACGGCCCGATCGAGCGGCGTGAAATCGAGGGCGGGTGGTTCGATCGACATACCAACTCCCATGCCAGAGCGCGGGGGGCGGGGGCAAGCCGCGCCTGTGCCTGCGCATGGCGCTGGCCCTCATGCCCCGCCTCCTCGGCGGTCGATATGCATTCACCTTCGCAGTGCGGCGAAGGGCGGAAAAAGCCGATATCGCAAGAGCATTCTCGTGCATCTTATCCTCTGGCCACTTGGCACGAAGCACCGTGAAAGCATTGTCAGGCGACCTAAATTCGGCCGATCGAGGCACCAACGGCATCGCCTCTCGTTCCTTGCTTCTCACTGTGCCCGAGGAGCTGCTGCTTGGAAGAATTTGCCCCTGGGGCCGAGGCCGTATCGCTTTCGGATGCCAGCCGCCCAATCGCGACAGATGAAGCGCTCCGGGGTGCAGCGCGATGACGGATCTGCCGGGGCTGGGAGAAAACGTCCTGACGCTAATCGACGGCTTGCGGGCCGGCGACATCCTTTATCTCGCGGACGATGATCAGGAGGCCGAGGCGCTGGCTGCGGCGCTTGCAGCGCTGGTGCCTGATGCCGGTGTCGTCTACGTGCCGTCGAGCGATACCTTGCCGGGCGACCGTGCGCCCGCGTCGCCTGCCAATATCGGGCACCGGGTCTCCGCGCTGCGAGCGCTGCGCGGGCTTGTCGTCGATGATGCTCGTCCGCGTCTTGCCGTGCTGATGAGCGGCGAGGCCGCGGCACGCCTCTATCCGCCGCCATCGGCCTTCGACGCCGCACCGCCGACCTTGCGGACAGGCGATGCGATCGACGTTGCGGCTTTTTCCGATGACATGGAAGCGCTGGGCTATGTCACCGACGACCGGGTCGACGAGCCGGGCGAGGTCGCGGTGCGCGGCGATGTCATCGACATCTTCCCGGCCGACGCGGGTCTTCCTGCGCGGATCGACGTCGCCGACGGCCAGATCACCGGTATCCGCCGCTACGACCCCGTGACGCAGCTGACCGAGGAGCCGTGCGAGGCGCTGGAGATCGGCCGGGCTGCCGAGCCGGTTGCCGAGACCAGCGTGTCCATCCTCGCTCACCTGAAGCCGGGGCGTGTCTATCGGTCGCCGAAGGCGGACAAGCGTCGCCAGCGCTTCATCCGGCTTGCCCAGCTCGCGGCCGGCGGTGGCGACGCGCCGATCGATGCCGTCGACGAAGACGACTGGTCGAAAGCGCTGGAAGACTGGGAGCCAGTCACGCCCGAGCAGGACGTTACCGCGGTCCCGCGCTTTGCCGAGAAGAAATCACCCCTGCGTGCGTTGCAGCGCTTTGCCGCGCCGCTGCGTGACGCCGGACGGCGCGTCCTGCTGGTCGGCAGCGAGCGCGATGTCCGGTTCCTCAGGCCCAAACTCGCCAAGACCTTCAAGACCGAGGTTGCGACGCTTTCCTCGATCGGTGATCTGGCCGCCCTGCCGGACGGCAGCGTCGCGGCGATCGTCGCCCCGATCGACCGGGGTGCGGTATCGCCAGACCTAGTCATGGTCGCGGCGGCCGATCTTCTCGGCAGCCGCGCCATCCTGGGGCCGGTCGCCGAGGGACAGGCCGGGCTGCAAATGGCCAGCGGCGACGTGCGGTCGGGCGATCTCGTCGTCCACGAGGACCACGGCGTCGGCCAGGTCATCGGTCTCGAGCCCGCGCCCGGCGATACCTGCGCCGAGTTCATCGTGCTCGAATATGCCGGCGGTCATCGCCGCCTGGTGCCGGCGCACGAGGCGGGTCGGCTGTGGCGCTATGGCGGGGATGGGGACGCGGTCAAGCTCGATACGCTCGACGGGTCGAGCTGGGACAAGCGGCGTGGCTCGATCGACGAGGCGGTCGCGCAAAGCGCACGGGATCTGTTGCGCGTCGCCGAGGAACGCGGCCGCCTCGAGGCGCCCGTGATCGAGCCCGACCCGGCACGCTACGAGCAGTTCGTCGCGACCTTTCCGTTCAACGAGACCGCGGACCAGGCCCGCGCGATTCAGGCGGTGCGCGACGAACTGGCATCGGGTCGCCCCATGGAACGGCTCATCATCGGCGACGTCGGCTATGGCAAGACCGAGGTCGCCCTGCGCGCAGCGGCACTCGCAGCGCTGGCCGGCTTCCAGGTCATCATGGCCGCCCCCACAACCGTTCTGGTGCGCCAGCATCTCCAGACCTTCCGGCGTCGTTTCGAAGGGATGGGCATCGAGATTGCCGGGCTCTCGCGGCTGTCCAGCGCGGCGGAAAAGAAAACCGCGAAGGCGGGCCTCGCCGACGGCTCGATCGGCATCGTCGTCGGCACCGCCGCCGTCATGGCCAAGGATGTCCGCTATGCGCGGCCCGGGCTGGTCATCATCGACGAGGAGCAGCGCTTCGGCGCGGCCGACAAGGCCAAGCTGCGCGGCCGCCCCGATATCCATCTGCTCACCATGAGCGCGACGCCGATACCCCGCACGCTGCACCGGGCGATGATCGGGCTGCAGCCGATCTCCGTGATCGCGACGCCGCCGGCGCGGCGACAGCCGATCCGCACCAGCCTTGCCACGCCCGATGATGCCATGATCCGCACCGCGCTGCTGCGCGAGCGGTCACGCGGCGGGCAGAGTTTCGTCGTCGTGCCGCGGATCGAGGACATTGCGCCGCTAGCCGAGCGTCTGGCCCGCGTGGTTCCCGATCTCGCGCTGATCATCGCGCACGGCAAGATGCCGGCGGCCGACATCGATGACGCCATGGTCCGCTTCGCCGATGGCGAGGGCGATGTCCTTCTGGCGACCAACATCATCGAGGCGGGGCTCGACGTGCCGCGCGCCAATACCATGATCGTCTGGCGCGCCGACCGCTTCGGGCTCGCGCAGCTTCACCAGTTGCGCGGGCGGGTCGGGCGCGGCAACCGTCGCGGGCAGGTCATCCTGTTGACCGAGGGCGACGACATCGCCGAACGCACAATGAAGCGCCTGCGCACGCTCGCCAACTTCGGCGGCCTTGGCGCCGGGTTCCAGATCAGCGCCGCCGATCTCGACCAGCGCGGTGCCGGAGATCCTTTGGCCGACACGCAGGCGGGCCACATGAAGCTCGTCGGCGTCGACCTGTACCAGCATCTTTTCGAAGCCGCGCTGCGCCAGGCCCAAGGCAAGGACCCGGGCTTGTGGGCGCCGGACCTCAATCTGGGCGACACCGGCGGTCTGCCCGCCGCCTGGATACCCGAGCCGGATATCCGGTTGGGTCTTTACGTCCGGCTGGCGCGCATCAGGGACGAGGGCGAACTGACGTCGTTCGAGGAGGAAATCTGCGACAGGTTCGGCGCGCCACCGGCCCCGGCCGTGCGCCTGCTGGCAGCAGCGCGGGTCGGCATGCTTGCCCGGATGGCCGGCGTGGCGCGGATCGACGCCGGCCCCGCCGCGATCGCCCTCACGCCGCGGGACGGTGCATTGCCGGCACCCGATGACATCCCGCTTGTCGAAAAGAACGGCCGGTGGGTGTGGAAGACGCCGACGGACGACGAAGACCGGCTGGCGCGGGTGACGGACCTGCTGGAGGCGCTGGCCTCGGCCGATAGCTGAAGGGAACCCATCCTTGCCGGAATGGTGAGGATAGCCATTGCCCGGATGCTCCAGCGCACCGCCTCGGCGCGCTGGAGCATCGCGGGGCCGATCGCTTACTGGCGCAGGCTGTCCGGCACGAGACCGCCGTTTTCGGCAAGCTTGTCCATCACCGCCCGGTGCAGCGCGATGTTCTGCTCGGCCGAACCGTCGTCGCCGGCATGGACGCCCAATTCCTGCGCGAGCTCCTTGCGGGCCGACAGGCTGGAATCGAGATCGAGCAGTTTCAACAGGTCGACGATCGAGGTCTTGTAGTTGCCGCCGTGGCCATCCTTCATCGATGCCATGGTCTCGAGCACCTGACCCACGTCCACCTGCTGTGCCGGTGCAGCGGAAGTCTCCGCTGCGGGCGATGCCGTCGGTGCAGGCTGGGCAGGGGCAGGGGCAGGGGCCGGTGCCGCCGGGGCAGGGGAAGGCGCAGGGTTCGGAGCGGCCTTGGCGCTGTCGTGATGGAAGATCTTGCCCAGGATGTTTCCGAAGATGCTCATAGCTCGCTCCTGCTTTCTTGCCGTGGGTTAGCCTCGTGGCATTTGTTGCGCAGGGACCGAACCCGTCAGGAACGCCGCGAGGCCTGCGTCGGTTAATGGGCAGACATTCCATCTGGTTCCGCTTGGAGTAGGCCCATGAAGCATTCCGTTCTCGTCGTCGTCTCGATCGCCGCCCTGAGCCTTGCGGGGTGCGGCAAGAAGGCCGACGCGCCCATGCCTTCCGGCTCGGCTACTGCGACCGACACCGCGATGACCGCGCCGTCAGCCACCGCGACCGCGACCCCTGGCCAGATGTTTGCCGACACGGCGGCGGCCAGCGACATGTTCGAGATCGAAACCTCCAAGCTCGCGGCGACCAAGGCGCAGTCGGCCAAGGTCAAGCGTTTCGCCGAAGAGATGATCAAGGCGCACACGGATTCGACGGCACAGCTCAAGACGGCTGCCGCCGCTGCCTCGCCCGCGATCACGCCGGCCGCCGCCCTGACCCCCGCGCAGCAAAAAACCCTCGATGATTTGTCCGCCAAGTCGGGCGCCGATTTCGACCAGGCCTATGCCGACGCGCAGCGGACTGGTCATCAAGCGACGCTCGATGCCTTGAAGGCCTATTCGGCGTCGGGCGACGTGCCGTCGCTGAAGGCCTTCGCGACCAAGATGGTGCCGATCGTCACGGGCCATCTCAACATGGCGAAGAGCCTGTAATTCCAGGATGTCGAAGCACCGGATGGCACGCGCCTGAGCAAACGCGCGCGCCATCCTGCGCCGCAGATATCACACCCGGTTGGCGCGCGCGATGCTGCCAAGCACCGCCGCGCTGGGCTTGGGCGTGCGCGCAAAGGTGACGGGGTCATAGCTGGCCAGGCCGAACTTGGGCCTGTAGCCGAAGACCCATTCGAAATTGTCGATCAGGGACCAGTGGCAATAGCCCATGACCGGCACGCCATCGTCGATGGCATGCTTCAGATCCCGGAGCGTGGCCGGAATGAGGGCCGCCCGCACCGTGTCGTCGTCGGTGCCGACGCCGTGCTCGGACACGAGGATCGGAACGCCCGTCGCTTGATGGGCGTAACGCACCGCGCCCGCCAGCGAGGGGGCGTAGACTTCGCTGCCCGACCAGTTACGCACCGCGTCCGCCGGGGCGGGTAGCCGGCCTTGCGGCCCCCACAGCGCGCGCTCGTAGTTCTGGACACCGAGGAATTCGTCGCCCTTCGCCACGTCGAGCCACGCTCCGTACATCTGCTGACGACGCGCGTCGCGCTGAGAATTCCTGCCGACCGCCTGGTCGTCCATCATCGCCAGTGACAGGCCGACCGGCAGGTGCGGTGCTGCGGCCTTGATCGCGGCGCGGCCGGCCTTGTGTGCGGCGAGCAGGCCCTTCTGCAAGTCGGGCAGGTCGTCCAGCCCGGCGACATTGGCGCTGAGGAATCGCGGCACACCCAGCCGCTTGGCCGCCGTCTCCAGCGTCAATTTCTCGATCTTCCACAGCTCTGCCGGGACATTGGCGTTCTGCAGCAGCAACAGGATGTTGGGTTCGTTGAAGGTGATCGCCGCGTGGATACGGTCCCCGATCGCGCGCGCCACCTTGTCGGCATAGCGGGCAAAAAGGTCGGCACTTTCCGGATTGCTCCAGCCGCCCTGCGCACTGAACCAGAGCGGGGCAGAGAAGTGGCTGAACGTCACCACCGGGGTCAGGCCACGCGCGCGGCAGCCGTCGACAATGCGCGCATAATGATCGGTCATCGCCTGCGAGAACTGGCCCTTGGCCGGCTCGATCCGCGCCCATTCCACGCCGAAGCGATAGGCGTTGAGCCCGATGCCGCGCGCCAGATCGAGGTCCTGCTCCCACAGCAGGAAGCTGTTGGCGGCATCGCCCGACGGCTCCTTGAAAACGGTCGGTTGCTGATGTTCGAGGTACCACAGGTCGCTGGCGGTATTGTTGCCCTCGATCTGGTGCGGCGCGGTGGAGGCGCCCCACAGGAAACCCGTTGGAAATTCCGGCGAAGCGGTTGCCCTGGCAGCGCGGGCAAGAGCAGGGGCGGCGCTCGCGCCCAGCGCGGCGGCGCCGGCGAGCAGGCTGCGACGGTCGATCATCGGTCTCTCCGTGGAACAGGGGTTAGGCGCAGGTCTCGCGCACGAAATCGAGAATCTCGTTGGCCAGGCGGCGGTCTTCGCTGCCTAGGTGCATGGCCATCGAATAATGGTTGTGGCCCGAGGCGACATGGCCGCGCGGCATCGTGCCGTGGCGGTCCAGCCTGGCCTGCATGAGGCCGAGGAATTCGGCCTGGAAGCGTGGTGGATCGAACTCGGCAACCGCCACCAGCAGCGGGATGGCAGTTTCGGCGAGGGCCTGGCCCGGCGCGCGTTCGGCCTGACGATCCTGTGGCCCGTAATAGGCCATGTCGCGTGGATCGAGGGGCGTGTGGCCATAGAGGCCCGACAGCAGGATCGCGCCGCGAACGGCAAGGCCGGAGCGAAGCCGGATCGCTCCGGCGACGTGGACGGCACCGGCCGACGTACCCATCAGGACGATCCGGCCCGGATCGCCACCATGCTGCGCCACGTTGCTGGCCAGCCAGTCGAGTGCGGCGAGCACGTCTTCGGACCCTGCCGGCCAGGTGTGATCAGGGGCAAGGCGATAATTGATGACCACGCCGACCATGCCGGCCTCTGCCGCCATGCGGCCAACCGCAGCATTGGGCCAACCGTCCGCAGCATCGTTGCCCTTGTCACCGCGCAGGAAGCCGCCGCCGTGAACGAAGACCAGGACCGGCGCGTCCTGGGCGACGGGCGCTGCATAAATGTCGAGCCGATGGCGTTCGTGCGGCCCGTAGGCGCAATCGGCGGCGCGCACCGGCATGCGGTGGGCAAGCGCCTGCTGGGATGCGTCGAACAGGCCACGCACAGCGCCAAGCATGTCGGGGGTGAGCGTGGTGCCCATGGCGGCGATGGCCGCGCGCGTTCTTGCAAAGGGCATGTCTGGCTCTCCCCGAGGGCAGGATAACGCGTGTTGACGCGGCCGGCCACTACCCCGCCAGGGCAGAGACCGGCCGCATCAGGCCGGGTCAGAACTTGCCGTCGAGCGACAGGCCCACCGAGCGGAACGACTGCGGACCGTAGATCGCGCCGACATTGGCTGCCCCGTTGTAAGGGAAGCCCGACTGGAACAGCGACGGCTCATGCACGTCGAACAGGTTGCGGGCGAAGACTGCGATGGTGAAGCGCTCGTCTGCGGTGCGAACGCCGAGGCGTCCGCCCACCGTCCAGTGCGGCACGAACGTAGTCTCCACCAGCGAGTTGGCCTCGTAGCGGATGCGCGACTTCCACACGGCGTCGACCGCGAGGAAGCCCTTCATCGTGTCGCCCAGGTCATGGCTGTATTCGCCCGACACGGTGAACTTGTACTTGGGCGCATAGGCCAGCTGGGTATTGCCGATGTTGGTGCCGTCGGTGCCGATGAAGCCCTTGGGATAAGTCGCCTTGGCGTAGATAAAGCCGGTATTGAGCGAAAGGTCCTTGGTGACCTTGCCGAACAGGTTGATTTCCGCGCCCCGCGACTTGACGCCGTCGATGTTGCGCTGGACGCACGAGATCACCGCGTTGGCGTCGATCGTGCATTGCTGTGCCTGGAAATTGTCGATCTTCTGATAGAACAGGTTGGCGTCGAGCACCCAGCTGCGCAGGAGTGTAGTCTTGAAGCCCACCTCGTACGAGGTCGGGATCTCCGGCAGGACGACGTAGGGTGCAGCGCCTGAAGGCGTGGCGATCTGGCCGCCCTTGAAGCCGCGGGCAACGGTCGCATAGGCCATGGTGCGGGGGGCGAGGTCGTACTGCAGGCCGCCCTTCCAGGAAACCTTGCCGACGTGGAGGCGGGTGTAGGAGCTGACCGCCGTGCCTGCGTTATTCTGCAGGGCCAGCGACAGGATATCGTCGGTATAGCGGCCACCGGCGATCACGCGCAGCTTGTCCCCGAGATGGATCGTTGCCTGCCCGAACGCGGCAATCGATTCATCGACGACCTTGTATGCATTGGTCGTGCTCGAGAACACCGGGATCACCACGCCCGGCGCCGGTGCCAGCGCCACCGATACGGTTTCGGGCTGGCGCTTCATCACCTGGCGCGAATAGAACCCGCCGAGCGTGTATTCGATCGTCTGGCTGGCGGGCGAGCTGATCCGCAACTCTTGTGTGAACAGGTCCGTCGGGCGATCGACCGCCGAGTTGTGCACCTGCAGCTCGAGCGGGTCGGCGCGGAATACGTTGGTGGCGGCGCCCAGGCCCTCCTCGTGCGTCGAGCGATAGGCGGTGATCGAGGTCAGCGTGAACGGTGCGAACTGGTAGTCGAGCTGGAGGGATGCACCGCCGGTCTTGATCTGGTCGGTGTACTGCTCGGCCGTGCAATAGTTGCGGTTTCCGCGCGCCGCCACGATTCCGCACTTGGCGAGGTTGGCGGTCACGTTGTCGCGGATCGGGAACGGCGTCGGCAGCGGCAGGATGCCGGGGCCATCGGCCTTCACGAAGGTGAAGAAATTGCCGCCGTTGACCAGTCGCGCGCTGCTGAAATCACCGATCAGGTTGATCGTCAGCTTGTCGGTCGGCTCCCACAGGAAGCGACCGCGCATGCCGATCGTCTCGGTCTTGTCGTACTTGTCGGTGGTGAGGTTGTAGTCGGGGCCCTGGCGCAGGTTGGTATAGCCCGAGACGCGCAACGCCGCGTTCTGTGCGACCGGCACGTTGACCATGCCCTGGACGACCTGGTTGCCCGACTTGGAACCCGCAAAGCCGGCGGCCGACAGTTCGGTGCGCATGCGGACCGAGACCTTGTCGAATTCGGGCTTGTTGGTGGTGATGTTGATGACACCCGCCGACGTCGTCAGGCCGAACAGGGTGCCCTGCGGCCCCTTGAGCACTTCGATGCGGGCAACGTCGAACAAGTCGGAGATATTGGCGTTGCCCTGGCTCACCTGGTCGACGACGATCCCCACAGAGGCCACCGCGCCGGGCGAGAAGGTCTGGGTGCCGATCCCGCGGATCGCACCACCGCCGCCGGTGTTCTGCCCGGGCGCCGACTGGATCTCGAGGCTGGGCGCGATACGGTTGAGATCGTTGACGGTGTTCACCTGCTGACGCTCGAGCTGGTCGGCCCCGGCGACGGTGATCGAGATGGGCACCTCCGTCACCTTCTCGGCGCGGCGCTGGGCGGTCACGATGATTTCCGAGGGCTGCGCATCGGTCTGGTCGGCTCCGGACTGTGCCAGCGCCGGGCTGGCGAACACGGTTAGCGACAGGCCGGCGAGCAAGGCGGCACGGTGATGGATAGTCATGGTCTCTCCCCTCATGTTTGGTTTTGGGTATCCGGCGCGCCGTCGGGGACGCGCGCGCCGTGCAAGCGTTGGATCAGATTTCGTCGATGACGGGATTGGTGAGCGTGCCGATCGTACCGACCGAGATTTCGCATACGTCGCCGGCCTTCATGTAGAGCGGCGGCGTGCGCTTGTCGCCGACCCCGCCCGGCGTGCCTGTTACGATCACGTCGCCGGGCTCGAGCGGCGTGAAGGTCGAGCAATACTCGATGACGAAGGCAATATCCCAGATCATGTCGCTGACCGGCTGGTCCTGCACCAGTTCGCCATTGAGGCGGGTCTGGACGCGCTGGCTGCCGAGGTCGTCGACTTCGTCGGGCAGCACCAGCGCCGGACCGAACGCGCCGGTGTCGGGATAGTTCTTGCCCGGGGTGAACTGGATGTTGTGGCGCTGCCAGTCTCGGGCCGAGCCGTCGTTGAAAACCGAGTAACCGGCGATGTGCTGTGCGGCATCGGCACGGGCGATGCGGCGGCCACCCTTGCCGATCACCACGGCCAGCTCGCCTTCATAGTCGAAGCGCGTCGTCTCGCGCGGGCGCACCAACGGCTCGCCATCGGCGATCAGGGTATCGGCCCAGCGGGTGAAGATAGCCGGGAATTCCTTCTGCTCGCGACCGGTCTCGGCCACGTGGGTGGCATAGTTGAGGCCGACGCAGAGGATCTTGCCCGGATTGGGCACGACCGGCAGCAGGCGGACATCGGCGCGGGCGAAGGCGCCAGTGGCGGGCAGCGCCGCGAGGTCCTGGTCGAGTACGTCCTTGAGCCACGCCGGTGCGCCGGGCGCGCCGAGGTCGTGGACGGTCTCACCGTCGAGGCGACCGAAGCTGGGGGTGCCATCCGGGCGGCGGAAGCTGATCAGGCGGGTCATGGGATCGGGATCTTTCCTGTGAAAGCTACGGGCAACGACGGGCGGGGCGGCAAGGGCCAGGGAAACACCGGCCAGGAAGCCGCGCCGGTCCGTCATGTCGGGTCACGACGCAGTGGGATCGGGGGCGGCGGGCGCAGGCACCGCAGGGCCGGTCGCCTGCCAGTCGCGTCGAAAGCGGAACCGCTCCTCGGCTTTGCGCAATCCGTCGAAGTCCTTGTCGGAAATGCCCCACTGGTCGATGCGGTTGGGCGGCCAGGTCCAGTCCTCGGGCGCGCCGGGGGCGTAGTCCTCGGGCACCTTTTCGACGGCGGTGGAGTATTCGATCACCGGGCCAAACGGGGCGATGTAATAGGCATAGACGTTGGCGCCGGGCCCATGGCGCCCAGGGCCCCAGGCCGGCGCATAGCCGTGATCGCGCATCCGGCCGATGCCGCGCATGGCCGCATCGAGGTCTTCCATCTCGAACGCGATGTGGTTGAGGCTGGCAAACCCGGCACGCGCGAAGGCGGTGGAATGGTGGCTGTCGTTGCAGCGCACGAAGACCATGCCCTTGGTCCGGTCCGACACGCGAAAACCCAGGACGTCCTCGGCGGCGAGACCTGAGGCTTCGGCGTTGGCCGAATTGAACACCACGTGCGTCAGCTTGACGGGAAGGTCGCGCCCCACGATCGGCGCCACTTCGCTGGTCCCCACGAGAAAGCGCAGCAATTCGCCCTCGGGCAGTTCGACGATGACACCCGTACCCGCGCCCGGGTCGGTGGAGATCGTCTCCGTCAGCGGCCAGCCACGCGCCGCCGCCTTACCGCGGATGTCGGCGAGTTCGGCATCACTGCACACGAAGGTGGTCGAACGGACGAATTCGTCGTCGGCCTTCTCGAAGGCGACGAGGTAGGGGTAGGGCCCAGAGCCGCGCAGGTAGTGCGTCTCGCCGCGCACCTCGCCCGGGGCCATGCCCCAGATGTCGAGCATGAAGCGGGCGGCGCCAGCCGGATCGGGAAGGGCGATTTCGATACTGCGCAGCTTCATGCCGGCGTCTCCTGATTGAAGCCGGCGGCGCGCAGGCCTGCCAGCACGCATTCCTCGTCGCAATCGCCGGTGTCGCCGCTTGCACCTGCGGCACCGATGACGCCGCCTTGCGCATCGCGGATGAGCACACCGCCGGGCGAGAAGGCGATGCCGCCGCCAAGCGCGACCGCAACGCTCTGGAAGAAGATGGGATTGCCCTTGGCGCGCTCGGCCAGCACGCGGGTGTCGTCACCCATGCCCAGCGCGCCGAGCGCCTTGGCGCGGGCGATGTCGAGCCGTGCGAACGTCGCGCCGTCCTCGCGGGCGAACGTCACCGGGTGGCCGCCTGCGTCAAGCACGATCACGGCCAGCGGCCTTGCGTTGCGGGCGCGAGCATTGTCGAGCGCGGCACCGAGCACGGTCTGCGCGGCGGCGAGGGTCAGCGGTGTCATGCCACGGTCTCCAGATCGAGGCCCAGCGCACGGCGGCTGGCGGCAAGAAGGGCCGCCGCAGATCCGCCGGCCGTGCCGAAAACGTAATGGTCGGGGCGCACCAGCACGGCATCGACGCCATGGTCGTCGAGCCACCGCACGACAGCGCCGCCATCGTCCAGCGCTCCGGCCGTGACGCGCGTGACGGAGGGAGAGGACCCCGCCACGCTGTCGTCACGGACGAAGAGCCGCCAACCCTGTCCCGTCCGGTCGTCAAGCTTGCGACCGTCGCCGAGGATCGGCTGGATGAAGCGCACACCCGCCCCGGGCGTATCGTGCAGGACGAGCCCTGCGCGGATGGCAGGGATCAGATCATGCGCGGTCTCGCCCGCTTTCTGCGATGCCGCTGCGCGGATCGCGGTATCGCGCTCAGCGGCCTTGGCAGGATCGAGTTCGCAGATGTAGCGCCCGGCCGCGACCGCCGCGCCGATCACGCCGCGCACATGCGGATCGCGCTCGGGCTGGTAGGTGGAGAGGATCGCCGGATCGGCCCCGTCTTTGACGATCGCTGCCATCTTCCATGCCAGGTTCGCCACATCGCGCAGGCCGTGGCACATGCCCTGGCCGAAGAACGGCGGTGTCTGGTGCGCGGCGTCGCCCGCCAGGAACACGTTGCCTGCCTGCCATTGCTCGGCAACCAGCCCGTGGAAGCGATAGGTCGCGGCGCGCACGATGGTGTGCGGCACGTCCTTCATCCAGGCTTCGACCAGTTCGCCGACCTTGTCGGGCCGCATCATGATCTGATCGTCTTCGCCGGGCAGCAGCATGAATTCCCAGCGGCGATGGTTGCCGCGACCGGGGACGACGGTCGCCGGGCGGGCCGGATCGCACATCATGACCGACAAGCGCTGCAGGTCCGCGCCGGCAGGGACCCCCGAGAGCGCCGGAAACGTGACCGGCCCCTCGACTTCGGCATCCACCACCAGCCACGGTTCCTCGAAATCAAGGTCGTCGAGCGCGATCCCCAGCGCCTTGCGCACCGGGCTGCGTGCGCCGTCCGCCGCAATCACCCAGCGTGCCGCAACGGTCTGGTCAGCGCCGTCGAGGTGGAAGCAAACGGTGACGGCGTCGTCATCCTGCTCCAGACCGGTGAAGGTGGCGCCGCGCAGCAACGCGATCGCCCCGCTGTCCGTAAAGGCTGCGCGCAAATGGCCTTCGAGTTCGGGCTGGTAGAAGAAGTAATCGTTGGACCAGCCGAACGGCTTGGGCTTGCCCACGGTCCCCATGTAGCGGATCACGCCGTGGTCGGCGCCGACGTGCAAGTGTCCGTCGGTCGCGACCATGTCGTGCTGGACCCGGTCGATAACACCGGCCGTCTGGAACAGGCGCATCATTTCGTGGTCGAGATGGACCGCGCGCGGCAGCGGATAGTGGTCGAGTTCCTTCTCGAGCACGACGACCGTCAGTCCCGCACGGCCAAGCAGGTTGGCAGCCAGCGCGCCGACAGGCCCGCAGCCGATCACCACGACATCACAATCCCGGTTCATTCAGGCCGCCTCGGCAGCGGCGGGCGCCTTGTGCAGTGCGCCGCCCTTCATGATCATGGCGAGACGGGCCGCATCCTGCAGGATGGCAACGTCTGCGGTGGGATCGCCATCGACCAGCAGCAGGTCGGCCAGCCAGCCTTCGCGGACCTGCCCGACATCGAGCCCCATCAGCTCGCCGCCCAGCCGCGTCGCGGCAACCAAGGCTTCGGCCGGGGTGTAGCCATAATGCGTGACGAAGTGCGCCAGATCGCGCGCGTTGCGGCCGTTCGGGTTAAACGGGAAGCCATAGTCGCCGCCGATCAGGACCCGGACGCCGCCGGCCTTGAGGGCCGGCACCAGCTTAGCCTCGCGCTCGAGGCGGTCAGCCGCGCTGGTCTTCATCGCGCTCATGTCGATGTGGGGCGGGGGCGTGGCCTCCAGCGCTCCGACCGAGACACCCGGACCCGGTGCGTAAAAGAAGCGGTCCTTCTCGGCGATCATCCGCGCCACGGTCGCGTCGTCGGCGTAGGAGGCATGGTAGATCACGCGTGCACCTGCATCGAGCGCGAGGTTCACGGCGTCAGGGTAATAGGCGTGGGCCGCGATCCATAGGCCTGCCTCGCGTGTCGCATCGCGCGCCGCGATCATCTCGTCTTCGGTGTAGAGGACATGCTGCGCGGTGCCCGGCTTCAGCGCATCTTCGCCCGAAACCACCAGCTTGATCGACTGCACGCCGGCTTCGGCGCAGTGCTTGACGAAGCCGCGCATCGCATCGGCACCACGGCCGTTGAAGACGTTGCCGGTATCGACACCCTCGGCACCTTCCGGGCTGCGTTCGATGGTCGAGGGCACGAGGCGCGGGCCCGGTGTCTCGCCGGCCTCGATGGCGGCCGCGAGTTCGGGCTCGATCCCGTCGACGAGCGTGCCGGCGGAATAGAGGCTGGTGAACCCCTGGTCGAGAAGCACCCGCGCATTGCGCCAGGCCGCGACCTTGTGCTCTTCAGGCGGAAGAATGAACTGATGGTAGATCTTCTCGATGGAGGAGGCCCAGGTCAGATGCGTGTGCGCATCGACGAGGCCGGGCATCAGCGTGCGCCCATGGCCCTCGATGACCTGATCAACGGCTTCGGCATCGAGTGCGTCGAGAGTGTCGGCGACGCGGGAAATCCGGTCGCCCTCGATCAGCACGGCGCCGGGCCGCAGCGGCGATCCGCTCCCATCGAAAATCTGGACGTCGCGGATAAGGGTCCGCATCTGCACTCTCCCGCTGGCGGACATGAGGGGCGTCCGCGTCTTGGCCTTCGTTTGCCGCAGGAGTGGCATCGACGTAAAATACTATATACCTATTCCCCCATAGGTACTGACTATGCCCAGGCTTAAGTAGACGGCGCGTGGTGCTGTTCGAGAATGGCGAACAAGGCGCTCGCTGCCGGGGGCAATGGCTCGCCAGCACGGTACCTAACGCCGATATTGCGCTGGAAGACCGCCTCGCGCAGCGTGATGGCGCGCAGCACCCCGATAGACAACTCGGATGCCGCAACCTGGCGGGGCAGGACCGTGATCCGCTCGCCCAGCCGCACGATCGCCTTGGTGGTCAATAGCGAATCGCATCGCACCACGTTCTCGGGCACCGGCACTTCGGCCGACAGGAACAGCGCATCGACCTGCCGGCGAAACGCGCCCTGCGCTTCGGGCAGCACCCACGACAGCCCTGCCACGTCACGCAAGGAAACGGTCGAGGGCAGGGCGGCATGGTGACGACCGACGATGAGCGCAAACGGATCCCGCGCGAAAGTATGCTCGGCGATGTCGTCGGGCGGGCTCTCGATCTCCGTCGTCACGAAGGCGAGGTCGATTTCGCGCCGGCGCAGCAATTCGATCAGCGCCGCATCGGGGCGCTCGACCACACTCAGCGCGCAGGGCCCGATCTCGGATTCCAGCCTCGGCAGCACGAACGGCAGAAGACTGACCAGGGCACCTGGCGTGCCACCGATGCGGAGTGGTCCCGCTACGCCGCGACCCAGATTGTGAAGCTCCTGTTCGGCTGCGAGCAGCGTCTGGCTCATCGCCTCCGCACGTTCGGCCAGGAGCCGTCCGGCAGCCGTGAGGCGCACACCCGTCTGGTGGCGCTCGAACAATTGCACGCCAAGCCGGGCTTCCAAAAGCGCGATCGCAGCGGATGCCGACGGCTGTGCGACATTGAGTGCACGGGCCGCGCCGGAAATCGAGCCTTCCCGGCATACGGCGCGGAAGGTCAGCAGGGCTCTTGGATCAATGGTGGATCGATACTCCATCGATCAGCACTATCGCGAATGGTCGGCGCGCAGCAAGCATGTCGCACGAGGGGCTCCGCCGGTCTGTGGCCTGGAGGCGCGACCATTCCGCTTCAACGGCGAACGTCACCCGAACGCCCGGTGAAGGCGTCGATCTCGCTCCGGGGCAGGCGAAGCCAATCGCCGTGTACCGAATGCTTGAGCACGTTCATGGCCAGGCCCAGCTCGGCCATGCGCCTGGCTCCGGCCTGTTCCAGCCATCCGGTCAGGACACCTGCCGCAAAGGCGTCACCGCTGCCGATGCGATCGACGATGTCGGGCACGTCGAGGGTGGCGGTCTGGTGGTGATCGTCGCGCAGGTCGACCCGCGCTGCGATCCTGTGATGCGTCTGGGTCACCGCGGTGCGCGTGGTGCTGGCCATCAGCGCCAGTTTCGGGAAATGGGCGAACGCCGCCTCTGCCGCTTCGCGCCGGCGCGCCTCGTCCTCGCCCGAAAAGGGCCGCCCAAGCAGCAGCGTCATGTCGCGGTGGTTGCCGAACACGATCGTTGCCTCGGCCAGCAGTTCGAGCAGGACTTCGCGCGGGTTGCACTCCCACGCGTTCCACAGGCTTTCGCGGAAATTGCAGTCGAAGCTGACGGGCACTCCCGCGGCGCTGGCGACGCGAATGGCGGCTCTTGCAAGCTGCACTCCGTTTGGGCCCAGGGCGGGGGTGATACCCGAGACATGGAGCAAGGCGGCACCGTCGAGGGCTGCGGCGAAGTCGAAATCCTCCGGCCGGGCGGTCGCGAATGCCGAGCCTGCGCGGTCATAGACGATTGCGCTGGGGCGCAGCGATGCGCCGACTTCGAGAAAATACAGGCCCATCCGGCTGCCGGGCGCTTGTGTCAGGTGGCGCACGCCAAGACCGGCACCGGCAAGGCTCCGCCGTGCTTTGTCGCCCAAGGCATTCGCCGGCACGCGCGAGACGATGCTGGCGTCGTGTCCCATCGCTGTCAGCGCTACGCCCACGTTGGCCTCGGCGCCGCCGATCGCAATGTGCACATCCGGCGCATCGGCGAGGAGGTGGCCGGGTGCCGTCGCCAGGCGCATCAGCAGTTCGCCAAAGCACACGACGTGCCCTTCGCGCGTCGTCGACGAACCGGTCACCGTTCCAACTCCGCACGGATTGCTGCACAATCGCCGTGTGTCGGTATCCACGAACTGGGCACCAGACCATCGGCACCGAACAGCGCGTCCAGGGTCAAGGCCACATCCGGCAGCTGCGCTGCAGCCGTGAGCGCGGCCGCTTGCGGATCGTCGACGGGACCATTTGCGCCACGCAAGTGCCGGATCCAGCCGGCGATGCCCGTCAGGATTGCGGGGCAGGTGCGCCCTGCAGCCTGATGCGCGGCAAGCGTGGCCAGCCAGCGCTGGGGAATCTTCTGGCTGCCGTCCATCGCGATCTGGAGCAAGCGGTGGTTGAGCGCGGGGTTTTCGAAACGGCTCACCAGTGCCTGGGCATAGGCGGCAAGATCGAGCCCGGGGGGCGCGTCGATCGTCGGCGCGGCTTCATCCCGCATCAGGCTCTGCACCAGGGCGCGCAGAACGGGATCGGCGATCGCTTCGTGGACAAAGGTGTGCCCTTTCGCCAGCCCGCAATAAGCCAGCGCCGAATGCGCGCCATTGAGCATGCGCAGCTTGGCCATTTCATAGGGCGCGACATCCGCGACGATCTGCGCACCTGCCACGTCCCAGGCAGGGCGGGGGCCGGCGAAGGCATCCTCGATCACCCACTGGCTGAAGGCCTCAGTGAGCACGACGCCTTCATCGCGCAGCCCGAGCATGCCCGCCACTTGCGCGCGGTCCGCCTCACTGGTGGCCGGCACGATGCGATCGACCATGCTGTTGGGAAACGCACAGGCTGCATCGACCCATGCCAGCAGATCGGGGCGCCGCGCTGCCAGATATTCGCACATCAGGCGCTGCAACTGGCGCCCGTTTTCAGCGAGGTTGTCGCAAGACAGCATCGTCAGGCCGTGCAGGCCCGCCTTGTGACGCTGGCCCAGCGCCTCGGCGAGGAGGGGGTAGAAACCTTGCTGCGCCAGCGACAGGTCGAGGCCGCCATCCGGCGCGCGGCAATAGCCTTTCTCGGTGACGGTGAAGGTGACCACATGTGTCGCGGGGGCTGCAAGGCGGGCAATGATGTCGTCCCGGCTGGTCGATGCCAGCAAGACTTCGGCGACGCTTCCGATGACGCGAAGCCTCGTGCCTTCCGCAGACCGTTCGGCCAGCGTATAGAGGCCGTCCTGCGGGTTGAGCTGGTCGCCTGCTTCCGGGCTGCGCATCGAGACACCGGTGATGAACCAGTCCGCGCGCTGGCCCGACTTCGCCGCCGATGCCATGGCTTCGTCGGTGTACCAGGCCTGATGCGCGCGCGTGAAGGCGCCGAGGCCAAAGTGGACGATGCCGACCTGCCGCTCGTCCCGCTCGTAGGCCGGCCTTGCCACGCCGCGGTCTGCGACCGTGGCCAGGGTTTGCGCGTCGAGGCGGCTCACAGCCGGTAGGCCTTCTTGACCAGCCCGTTGGTGAGATCCTGGGCCAGTTCGGCCGCTTCCCAGTCCGCCAGCCGATGCTCGGCGACCAGTTGGGCCAGAAATCCGCAGTCGATCCGGCGGGCGACGTCGTGACGCGCAGGGATCGAAAGGAATGCGCGCGTATCATCGTTGAAGCCGACGGTGTTGTAGAACCCGGCCGTTTCGGTCGTGGCCTGGCGGAAGCGCCTAATGCCCTCGGGGCTATCGTGGAACCACCACGCCGGACCCAGCTTGAGGCAGGGGTAATGGCCGGCCAGCGGCGCCAGCTCGCGGGCATAGACGCTCTCGTCCAGCGTGAAGAGGATGATCGAGAGGCCCGGCTCGTTGCCGTAGGCATCGAGCAGCGGCTTGAGCGCGTGCACGTAATCGGTGCGCATCGGGATGTCGGCGCCCTTGTCGCGGCCGAATGTGCGGAACAGCGCCTCGTTGTGATTGCGGAAGCTCCCCGGGTGGATCTGCATGACCAGCCCGTCGTCGAGGCTCATCGCAGCCATTTCCGTCAGCATCTGGGCGCGGAACAGTTCGGCCTCGGCCGCGGTGAACGTGCCCGCGACGATGGTGTCGAACAGCGCGGCCGCGTCGCGTGCGGACAGGTTGGCGGTCTGCGCCGTGGGATGGCCATGGTCGGTGCTGGTGGCACCATGCCGGGCAAAGAACGCCCGCCGTTGGCGATGCGCCGCAAGATAACCCTGCCAGGTGGTGCAATCCTGCCCGGTGATCTGCGAGAAGCGATCGAGATTGGCGCGAAACCCTTCGAAATCGGGATCGACGACCGGGTCGGGCCGATAGGCGGTGACGACCCTGCCTTGCCAGCCGCCCGATGCATTCTCCGCCATGATCGCGGCATGGTGCGCCAGATCGTCGAGCGGGCTTTCGGTGGTCGCGATGACCGCGATGTTGAACCGGTCGAACAGCGCGCGCGGGCGGAAGGCGTCCGTGCCGAGCTTGTCGGTGATGGTGTCGAAATAGGCATCGGCCGTTTCGGCGCAGAGCATGTCGGTCATGCCGAACACTTCGGCAAAGACCCAGTCCGACCACATCCGGGTCGGGGTGCCGCGGAAGAGATGCCAGTTCTCGGCCAGGATCCGCCAGGCCTTGCGCGGATCGTAGGTCTCCTTGGCGGGACCGATGCCGAGATCCTCCAGCGCGATGCCCTGCGAATAGAGCATGCGGAACATGTAGTGATCCGGGCGCAGCAGCAGGTCGGTGGCATTGCCGAACGGCGCGTTCTGCGCAAACCAGGCCGGGTCGGTATGCCCGTGCGGGCTGATGATCGGCGCGTCCTTGATGCTCGCGTATAACGCGCGCGCGATCGCGCGAACCGAACCGTCCGCAGGGAACAGGCGGTCGGCATGCAACTCCAACTTCGGCGGCATCGCTTCTCTCTTATATGGGACTAACTGGTGGCGCGGACATAGCGGTCGCGCTTGGCCTGGGCGGCACGGCGCGCTTCCTCGATCGCCTTTTCCTCGGTGGCGAACAGCAGGCTGTCGAGCACGGCGGCAAGGTGTGTGCGCATCGCGCCGCGCGCGGCCACGGGATCGTGATTGCGCAAGGCCTCGAGAATGGCGGTATGTTCGTCGACGACCGGCATGATGTTGGCGGAGCGCGCCTTTTCATGCAGCAAGGCGCTCTCGGGCGACTTCGATCGCAGATCCCACAGGCGCTCGACGGCTTCGGCCACTGCGGCATTGCGGGTGGCCCGCGCGATCGCCAGATGAAACGCGCGATCCGCCCGAACCGTACCGTCGGGATTTTCGTTCTCGCGCTCGATCTCCTCGACCAGCGCTTCCAGTTCGGCGAGACCCTCGTCGGTGATCTGCGTTGCCGCCAGCGCCGCGGCCTCGCCCTCGAAGAGCAGGCGCGCCTCGGTCAGCTCGAAGGCAGTGATGTTGAAACCAGGGATGTCGTCCTTGCCGGGCAACCGCTTGACGTAGGCGCCCGAACCGACCCGCACTTCGACCAGTCCCTGGACCTCGAGCGCGATCACGGCCTCGCGCACGGTCGGGCGCGACACGTTGTATTGCAAGGACAGCTCGCGCTCGGCGGGAAGCCGGTCGCCGACCTTGTAATGGCCGCTCGAGAGAACCGCGATGAGGCGCCGCGCGAGATCCTGATACAGGCGGTCTTGGGCGGGTGCGGCATCACTCATCAGGCAGCTCCGGATAATGGCCTTACCACTCATATGAAAGTTGACAGGCCAGATGGGATTGGTCAAGACTATTTCTAGCACATGCAGACCAATCCGGAAACCGCGACCATGAAGATCCAGTCCGCCCGCGTCATCGTTACCTGCCCGGGCCGCAATTTCGTGACGCTCAAGATCGAAACCGATCAGGGTGTCTACGGCATCGGCGATGCCACGCTCAACGGCCGCGAAAAGGCCGTGGTTTCCTATCTCGAGGATCACGTGATCCCCTGCCTCATCGGCATGGATCCGCGCAACTCCGAGGATATCTGGCAATATCTCTACCGCGGTGCCTACTGGCGTCGGGGGCCGGTGACGATGCGTGCGATCGCCGCGGTCGACGTCGCGCTGTGGGACATCAAGGCCAAGATGGCCGGCATGCCGCTGTACCAGTTGCTGGGTGGGCGCAGTCGTGACGGCATCATGGTCTATGGTCATGCCAATGGCTCGGACATCGACGAGACCGTCGACGCTGTCGGGCAATATATCGACATGGGCTACAAGGCGATCCGCGCCCAGACCGGCGTGCCGGGCATCAAGGACGCGTATGGCGTCGGCCGTGGCAAGCTGTTCTACGAACCCGCCGATGCCGAACTCCCCAGCGTGACCGGCTGGAACACGCGGCTCGCGCTCAATCACGTGCCCAAGCTGTTCGAGAAGCTGCGCGCCACTTACGGCTTCGATCATCACCTGCTGCACGACGGGCACCACCGCTACACCCCGACCGAAGCCGCGCAGCTGGGCAAGGCGCTGGAGCCCTATTCGCTGTTCTGGCTGGAGGATGTGACCCCGGCCGAAAACCAGGAAGCGTTCAAGCTGATCCGCCAGCACACCACCACGCCGCTGGCGGTGGGCGAGATCTTCAACTCGATCTGGGACGCGAAGGACCTGATCCAGAACCAGCTGATCGACTACATCCGCACCACGATCGTCGGGGCAGGGGGCATCACCCATCTGCGCCGCATCGCCGATCTCGCCAGCCTCTATCAGATCCGGACCGGCTGCCACGGGGCGACCGACCTGTCGCCGGTGACGATGGGCACGGCGCTGCATTTCGATACGTGGGTGCCCAATTTCGGCATCCAGGAATACATGCGCCACACGCCGGAAACCGACGCGGTATTCCCGCACGACTACCACTTCGACAAGGGTATGCTCTACGTCGGCGACACGCCGGGGCACGGCGTCGACATCGACGAGACGCTGGCGGCGAAATATCCCTACAAGCCCGCCTATCTCCCCGTCGCCCGCCTCGAAGACGGCACGATGTGGAATTGGTGACGGGCCCCGCGTCCCGACGATTTACCAAGCAATACCAAGAGCTGCCACGCGATAAGGCGGCGTGATTTCGGAGATGGCCATGCACCTGCTCAAGCGGCTCAACCTGACCACGGCCCTGTGGCTGATCGGCACCGGCACCGCCCTTGCGCAAGGTGCGGCGCCGGTTCGCCAGGTCACCCCGCTGGCGCAGGGCTGGCAGTTCCATTTCGGTGACGACCAGCCCGAGGGCGGCGCGCGCGGTGCCGGATGGGAGGCGGTCAGCCTTCCGCACACCTGGAACCGGGTGGGGCAATACGAGGCGCAGACCGGCATTCCCCTGGCCCGCCGTCCGATCGACAAGCGGCAGGGCGTGGCCTGGTATCGGCTCGACTTTGCCGCGCCGGTGCTCGCGCAGGGGCAGCGCGCCTATCTCCAGTTCGACGCCGCCAGCCGTACCGCCCAGGTCTGGGTGAACGGCCGCAAGGTCGGCGGCCATGACGGCGGCTTTTCGCGCTTCCGACTGGACATCACCGACGCACTTCGCCCTGGACAGACCAATCAGCTCAGCGTTCGCGTCGACAACACCCAGCCCGCGCCCGGGAGCACGACGCAGGACATCCTTCCGCTGACGGGCGACTTCTTCGTGCAGGGCGGGCTGTATCGACCTGTCAGCCTCGTCGTGACTGAGGCGGCCCACTTCGACATGCTCGATGACGGGGGAAGCGGCGTCTACGCGCAGACCACCCGCATCGGCGCCACATCGGCAGACCTGGCGGTCGTGGCGCGCGTGCGCAACGATGCCGGTGCCCGTGGGCTCACCCTGGTGTCGCGGCTGATCGACGCGCGCGGCCGGCAAGTGGCCCGTGCCGAGACACCGCTGCAGGCTGCCGCGAATGCCACGCGCGAGGATCGGCAGGTCTTGACGATCGCCCGCCCCCATCTGTGGCAAGGCGTGGCGTCGCCCTATCTCTATACCCTGGCATCCGAACTGCGCGACGCCGATGGGCGCCTGCTCGACCGGATCGACCAGTCCGTCGGCATCCGCGAGGTTCGGATCGACCCCGACAAGGGGCTGTTGCTCAACGGCCGGCCGACGCCGCTGCATGGGGTGGGCCTCCATCAGGATTCGATGGCCCATGGCTGGGCGATGAGCGAGGCCGACGTGGAGCGTACGGTCGGGATCATTCGCGACATGGGCGCCAATTCGATCCGCCTGACGCATTACCAGCATGGCGATGCGGTCCACACGATTGCCGACAAGCTGGGCCTGATCGTCTGGGACGAAATTCCCCTCGTGACGGCCTGGACGACGCGGAACGAGCAAAAGACCGCGACCGAGCAACTGACGGCCGATGCGCGCCAGCAGTTGCGCGAACTGGTCGCGCAGAACCGCAATCATCCCTCGGCGGTCGTCTGGGGCATCGCCAACGAAGTCGACTTCGGCCCGAGCCGCCCCGGGTTTCTGTCCAACGGCACGACCGCAGCCCCGGACCCGCTACCGCTGCTTCGCGATCTCAACACGTTGGCGCACCAGCTCGATCCGTCGCGGCCGACCGCCGTTGCCAACTGCTGCGAGGACCGCGACATGCCGCAGGTGCCGCCGGTGGCGGATGTCCCCGATGTCTCGGCGGTCAATCGCTATTTCGGCTGGTACTACGACAAGCCTGAAGACCTCGGTCCGCACCTCGACAGCCTGCACAAAAAGCGCCCGCAACAGCCGCTGGCGCTCAGCGAATACGGGGGCGGGGCGGGGCTTTCGCTGCACACCGATGACGTGCGTGGCGGGCCGGTCGATGCCGGCGGGCGTAACCAGCCCGAGGAATACCAGGCCGACCTGCACGAGCGCACCTGGCCGCAGATCAAGGCGCGCCCGTGGTTGTGGGCGAGCTGGCTGTGGAACAGCTTCGATTTCGGCAGCACCGTGCGCCGCGAAGGCGACGCCGTCGACATCAATACCAAGGGGCTCGTCAGCTACGACGGCTCGGTCAGGAAAGACGCGTTCTACTACTACCGCGCGCAGTGGTCGGACCAGCCGACGGTGCACATCACCGGGCGCCGCTATACCGATCGCAACTACGGCGTGACCGACGTCAAGGTGTACTCCAACGCTGCCCGCACGCAGTTGTGGTTGAACGGAAAGTCGCTCGGCACCATGGCCGGGTGCGAGAACCGTGTCTGCGTGTGGACGGGCGTGCGTCTGGCGCCCGGCGAAAATCGGCTTGAAGCCCGCGCGATGTTCGCCGGCAAGACGGTCTCGGACGCGATCCGCTGGACCCTCGGCCCCGATCAGGTCGATGCCTACCGCATCGATTCCGGTGCCATCGTCGCGGCGCCTTCGACCCATGCGCGCTTCGGCTCGGACGCCTTTTTCGACGGCGGCAAGCCGGGCACGATGGACACCGTGCAGCGCTATCGCCCGCCCATCCTGGCCAAGATCGTGAACTCGCCCGACCGCGACCTCGTCGCGTCCTATCGCGCCGGCGACTTCCGCTATCGCCTGCCCTTGCCGCGCGGCACCTATCGCGTCACCCTGACCTTTGCAGAGCCGTTGCAGCCCGCAGGCCAACGCCTGTTCGACGTAACCGCCAATGGCAAGGCCATGCTGCAGGCGCTGGACGTGGCGGCACTGGCCGGTGCGCCGCTGACCGCCATCACGCGCACGTTCACGGTCGCGGTCGGTGATGCCGGCCTCGACCTGGGCTTCGTATCGCGCAAGGGCGAGGCGATCGTTTCCGCAGTCGAGGTCGAACGGGACCGGCAGGGCAGCCGTTGATGCGGCGGCTATTCGCCAACCGCTGGTGGGTGATCGCGCTGGTGTCTCTGGGCACGGTGCTCAACTATCTGGCCCGCTCCACGCTTTCGACCGTCGCGCCGACGCTCAAAACCGAATTCGCCATCACGACCGAGCAATACAGCTACATCGTCATGGCATTCCAGGCCTGCTACACGATCGCGCAGCCGATCGCCGGTTTCGTTCTCGATACGCTGGGCAGTCGCATCGGCCTTGCGGTGTTCGCCGGGGGATGGGCCCTGGCCAACATGTCGCATTCCCTGGCCGGCGGCTGGCAGGGGCTGGCCGTGGCCCGCGCAGCGCTCGGCCTTACGGAAGCATCGGCGATCCCGGGCGGCATGAAGGTCGTGTCGGAATGGTTTGCGCCCAAGGAACGCGCGGTTGCGACCGGATGGTTCAACATGGGCGCCTCGGTCGGCAACATGATCGCGCCGCCGCTTGTCGCCGCCTGCGTCATCATCTGGGGCTGGCGCTCGTCGTTTCTGGTAACCGGTGGGCTCAGCTTGCTATGGGCGGCCCTGTGGTTCGGGGTCTATCGTCCGCCCGCTTCCGGGGGCGTCGCGCGGGGTGCCCCGCAGGACCGCTGGCGCGATATTCTCGGTCGTCGCGCATTCTGGGGCATAGCTTTGCCCCGGTTCCTGGCCGAACCGGCCTGGCAGACCTTCAACTTCTTCATACCGCTCTATCTCGCCTCGGTGTGGAAGCTGGATCTGCAGCATATCGCCATGTGGGCGTGGCTGCCGTTCGTGGCCGCGGATTTCGGATCGATCGCGGGTGGTTACTTCGCCTCCTGGCTGGTGGGTACGCGCGGCGTCTCGGTCACCACATCGCGGAAGATCGTGATGACGACGGGGGCCGCACTGATGATCGGGCCGGGCGCCCTCGGCTTTGCGTCCTCGGCGCAGGTCGCGATCCTGCTGTTCTGCATGGGCGGGTTCGCTCATCAGATGCTGTCGGGGGCACTGCTCACGCTGGCCGCGGACTTGTTTCCGCAGAGGTCGGTCGGCCGGGCCTCGGGACTGGCGGGTACCGCCGCGTGGACCGGTGGTCTGCTGTTCACCCTGGTGATCGGCAAAAGCGCGGACTACTTCGGGTACTCGCCACTTTTCGGTGCCCTGGCCGTGCTCGATGCCCTGGCGGCACTCGCGATGTGGCGGCTTCTGCGCGGTGTGAACCGGACATCGGAGCAGGATTGAGCCCGTGCTTCGGCCACCCGCCTCCAAACATTGGATAGGTGTTTGCTTTGGAATGAAGGCGGGCGGCGGCGCTTCTGGCGACGACGCACGCGTGCAGGCCAACCTGACCCCGGATCCACACTCTCGCAAGCTGCCTGAATCGCTAGGGAAAGCTGCCCAGATGCCTGGATCATCAATTTTGGGAATGAAAGACCATAGCATTTAATCATTGTATGGATTGGTAAGTTTCACTTACAAACAGGTCAAACCAATCTGGTCCAAAAGGATCACGGAATCAGGAGAGGGTTCGAAGATGTATCGGCTAAACCAATTGCACCGGGGCGATGTCGCGATGACGACGACACGGGCTGCTGCCAAGCTGTTTCTGATGGCAGGCGTTGCGGCGATCTTGGCGCCCGTGCAGTCTTTGGCCCAGGAAGCCGAGCCGGCGGTCCAGCCTGAATCCAGCGCGGCAACGGGAACGGCGGAAATCCTCGTGACCGCATCCCGCATCGCCCGCGACGGCTACACGGCGCCCACGCCGACGACCGTCGTGAGCCAGCAGTTCGTGGAACAGCGTGCCATCGTCAATATCGGCGATGCGCTCAATGCCGTGCCGGCTTTCCGCGCCGCGGTCTCGCCCAACGCGGGCGGGCTTGGCAACACCGGCGCCTTCCTGGCCGACCTTCGCGGCCTGGGTTCGGTCCGCACGCTGGTCCTGCTCGATCGCGGTCGTCTTCCGCAAACCATCATCCCGGGTGTTACGACGTCGGCGGGTTCGACCGACCTCAACGTCATCCCCACCGTCCTCATCCGCAATTCGGACGTCGTCACCGGCGGCGCCTCGGCAGCCTACGGCTCTGATGCCGTCGCCGGCGTCATCAACTTCCAGATCGACGACCGTATGACCGGTCTCAAGGGCTCGTTCCAGTACAGCCAGACGCGCTACAAGGACGCCAAGGACAAGTACGCTACCCTGGCCTATGGCACGGCCTTTGCCGGGGGCCGTGGTCACTTCGTCATCGGCGGCGAATACAACGATGATGGCGGCACCGCAGCGTACAACAACGTGCGCGGCTGGGGCCGCGCGGCGTGGAACCAGGCCCAGATCACCAACCGCCCGGCCGGCGTCGCCAACACGGTGATTGGCCCCAACGGCAACTATTTCGGCGCAGCCTCGAGCGGCGGCGTGATCCAGACTGCCGGCGCTCTGCAGGGCCTCGCATTCGTACCCACGGCGAATGGCGGTGTCACCACCACGACGTTCAACCGTGGTCTGTCCAACCTGACCGCCAGCCTCGACTTCTTCTCGCCGACGGCCCTGGCAGCCAATGTCGCGGCCGGGATCAACAACCTCAACACTCAGCAGCTTCGCCCTGCGCAGACGCGCTACAACGTGATGAGCCGCCTGTCGTTCGATCTCGACGACAACGTGACGGCCTTCATCGAGCCGCTGTACTCGAACGTGAAGACGACCGGCATCATCATCATCCGGCGCGACGGTGCCGGTGCCGGCCCTGCGCTCAACATCGCCAAGGACAATGCCTATCTGGCGCAGGCACTCACGCCGGCCCAGCTCGCCCTCGTGCCCGCAAACGGCCTTTCGATCGGGTACTCGGGCCAGGACTTCGGTCCCAGCATGCGCTCGATCCAGAACGAACTGATCCGCGTGCAGGCCGGCCTGAAGGGCAAGTTCGGCTCCTCGTGGAAGTGGGATGCCTCGTACCTGTTCGGCACCAACACCTCGCACGTCGCCATCAGCAATACCTTCAACTCGGCCAATTTCCGCAGCGCCCTCGATGCAGTCTCGGTTGGTGGGCAGATCGTCTGTCGCAGCGCCACGGCGCGCGCGGCCGGCTGCGTTCCGCTCAACATCCTCGGCAAGCTGCAGCTTCCGGCCGCCGCCGCCAGCTATGTCCTGGGCACCTCCACCGGATCGGGCCTGACGACGTTGAGCGATCTTTCGGCCAACATCCAGGGTGAGCCGTTCTCGACCTGGGCCGGCCCCGTCTCGATCGGTGTCGGCGCTGAATATCGCCGGGAATCGGTGCGCCTTGCCACCGATGCCCTGTCGCAGACCTCGGGCTGGCTTTCGGGCAACGGCGTTTCGCTGCCGACCCGCAGCCAGACGGTCAAGGAGGCCTATTTCGAGACGGTCGTGCCGCTGCTGCGCGATTTCGCGATTGCCCGCAAGCTCGACTTCAACGGGGCCGTGCGCGTCACCGACTACAGCACGTCCGGCAGCGTGACCACCTGGAAGGCCGGTCTGACCTGGGAGCCGGTCGACGGCCTGCTGGTCCGCGCGGCGCGCTCGCGCGACATTCGCGCGCCCAACCTGATCGAGCTCTACACGCCGCAATCCCAGTCGCTTCCGCTGCCGACCGATCCGCGTCCGGGCGTCGCGCGGCCTTCCAACAACGCGGGCTTCATCGTCGGCGGCAACCCCGGTCTGCGCCCGGAGGTGTCGACCACCCAGACCGTCGGCGTCTCTTACCAGCCCTCGTTCTTCAACCGCCTGCGCCTGTCGGTCGATTACTACAACATCCGCATCCGCGGGGCGATCACCTCGACCGGCACGCAGGGCGTGGTCAACAACTGCTTCATCGGCGGTGCCTATACCGGCAATTCCTGGTGTTCGCTCATCACGTTCGCCAACAATGACCCCGTCGCGGGCCAGATGACCGGCGTTCAGGGCATCACCGCGAACGTGGCGCAGTTCCGCACCCGCGGGCTCGACTTCCAGGCGACGCTGCGCCAGCCGATCGAACAGTTCGGGACCACCGGCGCCATCACCGCCAATGTGATGGCAACCCGCGTCCTCTCGTTCTGGTCGTCGACCGATATCTCGACGCTGTTCCCCGGCGGCATCGATCGCGCCGGCCAGACCGGTGCGGCCTTCGGTGGCCCGGCGGGCCTGCCCAAGTGGCTCGTCAACACCACCATCGACTATGAGATCGGGCGTTTCGGTCTGAACACCAACGTCCGCTTCGTGTCGGCCTCGCACCAGAACAACGGTCTCTTCGGGCCGGACCAGGCTGGCTACAACCCGGCGCTGGCGACCAGCATCACCGATAACAACATTTCGGCGGTGGCCTATGTCGATCTCGGGGTGCGCTACAGCTTCGGAGCCGACAAGCAGTACATGCTTTACTTCAACGTCAGCAACCTGCTCGATCGTGATCCGCCGCTGCCGGCCAACGGCAGCGCCTATTACGACCTGATGGGCCGGACCTACAAGGGCGGCGTCCGCTTCCGCTTCTGACCGGTAAAGGCGCCGGCCGGGCCGTCCGGCCGGCGCACCTTGGCCGATGTGACGCAGCCGGCATGATATCGCAGGCAGCACCACCACAGCGGCGTGTATCTTGACAGGAATCCCCCCGATGAAGCCCCCCCTCAGCACGCTCGCAGCCCTGGCTTTGTGTCTTGTTCCTGCCGTGCAAGGGGAGGCGCGCCCGCCCGCCGCGCCGACCGTGACGACCGAATCCGGCCAGGTCGAAGGCGTCGCCCAGGCGTCGGGCGGGCAGGTCTTCATGGGAATACCCTATGCAGCCCCGCCGGTACGAGACCTTCGCTGGAAAGCGCCCCGACCGGCGGCGGCGTGGACTGGCGTGTTCCATGCCGATCGGTTTGGGCCGCAATGCATCCAGCCGCTGCGCAACGCGCAGGCCAACCAGTATGGTGGGGCAGAGGTCACCAGCGAAGATTGCCTCTATCTCAACGTCTGGACCCGGCCGGGCCTACGCAAGGCGCCGGTCATCGTCTACATCCACGGCGGCGCCTTCTTCATCGGCTCGTCGGCCATGCCGATCTATGGCGGCGAGGCCGTGGCCGCGCAGGGGGCGGTGTTCGTCAACTTCAATTATCGTCTGGGTGCCCTCGGGTTTCTTGCTCACCCCGAATTGTCTGCGGAATCGCCGCAGAAGGTCTCGGGCGACTACGCGTTCCTCGACCAGATCGCCGCGCTGCAGTGGGTTCGCCGTAACATCGCCAGGTTCGGGGGCGATCCCGACAACGTGACGATCGCCGGTCAATCGGCAGGCTCGATGTCGGTCCAGGTGCTGCAGGCCAGCCCGCTCGCCAAGGGGCTGTTCAAGCACGCGTTCGCCATGAGTGGTGCTGCCGCCGGCGGGCCAAGCCCGACGCCGCCCTTGGCCCAGGCCGAGCAGGAAGGCGTCAAGCTCCAGACCGTGCTGCATGCCCGAAGCCTTGCCGAATTGCGCGCCATGCCGGCCGACCGGATCGTCGTTCCGCGCACCGCCGATGGGCCGAAGATCGGCCCGGTCCAGGACGGATACGTCTTGCCGGAAAGCATCGAGCAAACGTTTCAGCGCGGCCGGCAGAACGATGTGCCGCTGGTCGTGGGCTTCACGCACGACGAATCCTTCGGGGGCTTGGGACCGGTCAGGGATCTGCCCGATTACCTCGCCAAAGCCCGTGCCCGTTTCGGCGATCGTGCGCCGGAATTCCTGGCGCTCTATCCCGCCAGCGACGACGCGGCCGCTCGCGACGCAGCGCGCGCGGCGGACCGCGACGCGACGATGGCAGCCGGCATGGGCCACTGGGCCGACCTTGCCGTGGCGAACGGCAAGGCCAAGGTCTACTCCTACGAGTTCGCGCGCCCGCACAGCTATGCACCCGGCGCAAAATTTTCCGACCTCGATCCCGCGACGGCCGGGGCCTATCACACCTCGGAGGTACCGTTCTGGCTGGGTACTCTGGACTCGTTCAACATCTATCGTACCACGCGTGCCTGGACCCCCGCTGATCATGCTTTCAGCACGGAAATGACACGGTCTCTCGTAGCATTCGCGCGTACCGGCAATCCCGATACGACTGCGATGATCTGGCGGCCCTACACGCCCGATGCTCCGGTCTTGCTGGGCCTCAACCAAGTTGCCCGGATCATGCCATGGCCAGAGCGTCGCAAGCTGGAGTTTTTCCGCTCGCTCGGCCAGGCGCAGGCCGTCGGTGCGGTGCGGGACTGACATATCCGCCCTGCGCCGATGCGCACCAGGTCGGCGCCGAGTGCCCGGCACTGTAAGCCCGCCCGTCGTACCAATCAGGGGCTAGAGGCAGGGGCATCGACGGTCGCGGTGCTCCGTGAAGCCGATGGTGGCACCATTCTATCCCGAAGCACCGCGACACATGGGTCAGACCTTGTGGCTCGCGTTCTTGCGAACGAAGGCGGCAAAGCCGTCCATCCAGCCCTGGAAGAAGTCTCGGCTGCGATCGCCGAATAGGCCGTCTTCACCCACCATATCATCCTGCCACTGGATCAACGCCTCGGGCTGCCCGAAGATCGGCATGTCGAAAAAGGCAAGAACCGAGCGCAAGTGCTGCTGTGCGATCGCTGTGCCCGTGCCCCCGATCGACACGCCGACGATTCCAGCCGGGATGCCTGACCAGCTGTTGTCACCATAGGGGCGAGAGCCGTGATCGAGCGCATTCTTCAGCGCGCCCGGTACCGAGCGGTTATATTCCGGGGTCACGAAAAGCACGCCGTCGGCGGCAGCGATATCGGCCTTAAAGCGGCGCACGGTGTCCGCCTGGTTGGCATCGTCGTCCTGATCGTAAAGCGGCAGGGCGCCGATCGACACGTCGAAAAGCTCGATGTCGTCAGGGGCGAGGCGGATTAGGGCTTGTGCGACCCGGCGGTTGAGCGAGTCCTTACGCAGACTGCCGATGATCGTGGCTATGCGATATGTCATGCTATCTACTTTCACTATTCGAAACACGTCTCAGGGCTCGATGCGTCCGCGATCGCTTTGGTAGACGTTCGCGTCCCATCATGGATCGCGGTATTGGTCTGCGCCGTTGCAAAGCGACGCCTTTCGCTGACGTATCGCGACCCGCGCAAGGGCGGGCGGCAAACCGGATGAAGATCGCCACCCGCGTACTAGAAACTAACTTCTGGCTAGGCCGGTCTGGGCAATGGCGATGGTCGTCGTGTGGTGCGACCGGCTTGCCCAATCCGTTTTGCGAGCCCGACATGCGCTTGCGCTCGCTTGGCTGACCTGTGCATGTTCGTGGCGTTCTGCGTCCACACGGATATCCAAGTACGTGCTCGCCATTTCCCCGATCCTGGCTGCCATCGCGATATACGTCGCCGCGCTCAGCGTTATCGGTTGGCGCGCGGATCGGGGTGTGGCAGGCCCCACAACCCCCGCCGGTGCGCCGAATGACCTTACGGCGCCGGAAAATGCGAATGCGCGCCGCTGGCAAGGGGTGCGCTACGGCCTTTCGCTTGCCACCTTGTGCTCGGCCTGGACCTATTTTGGCGCCGTAGGCGACGCCAGTGAAGGCAGCTGGCTCTTTGTTGCCAATGCCTTGGGCCCGGTGCTGGCGCTGACTGTCCTTGCCCCGGTATGGCGACGCATCGCCTTGCTGGCCAAGCAGGAGAACGTGGGCTCGCTGGCAGATTTCCTCGCCGCGCGCTTTGGCAAGAGCCGCGCCTTGGGCATCCTTGCGTCCCTGGTGGCGACCTTGGCGGCGCTGCCGTACATCGCGTTGCAGCTCAAGGTCCTGGCCGATGTCTGGGGCTTTGCCGTAGGGGCGCGCTCTGGCCTGCAGGCCGGCGCTGGGGCCGGCATAAGTGCGCTGTCGATTTTCATCGTGCTAGTGATCCTGGCGATCGCATTCGGCGCGCGTCGGCCCAGCCTGACGCAGCACAGCCGTGGCTTCGTTGTCATGATTGCCCTGGAATCATTGGTCAAGTTGGCCGGGCTGGGTGCGGTGGCGGTACTGGTGGTGCTTCTGGCCAGCGGGACGATCCGCGTATCCGGATGGCCAAGCGAGGCTCTTCCGCCGCTTCACGGCAACGCGCTGCCCAGCTTTGCAACCTTGACGGCGCTGTGCACGATCACCGCATTCACGCTGCCGCGCCAGTTTCACCTTGGTTTCGTGACCCTCGAACGGCCCGAGGACATTACATGGGCACGTCGCGTCGTGCCGGTGTATTTTGGACTGTGGGTACTCGCCACGCTCACGATCGCCATGGGCATCCGGCAAGGGTTTGGCGCGGCAGGCGTTGCGCCATATCTCCAGCTGCTTGCCATCCCGATGCAGAGCCACCACGACATCGTGCTTGCCCTGGCTCTGCTCGGCGGATTGTCTGCCGGCGGTGCGATGGTCGTGGTCGAATTGACCGCGATCTCGGCCATGATCTCGAACGAGGTGATCCTGCCGGTCCTCGCCGGGTCGCTGCGACGCTGGCGGGCCGGCCAGCCGATCGGTACAGCGGTGGTAACGGTGCGCCGCGTGACGGTCGTGTTGTTGGCGGGGCTCGCTTGGCTTTATTACCTCGGGATTCGCGACATCCAGAGTCCGACCGAACTGGGGCTCACCGCGCTGACGGCCTCGGCGCAGCTGGTGCCGCCGCTGATCGGCGGGATCTACTGGCGGCGCGGCCACGCCCGGGGGGCGATCGCGGGGGTGGCCGCGGGCATCATGGTCTGGCTTTTGACGATCGCGCTGCCCGCGTTCGCAGTTCCCGCGGTCGGAACTGTCGCCGGAGCGGCCGGCGGTGCGGTGGAGGCCGGTATGTGGCCGGTGGCGCAGGCGGGTTTCGTCAACCTTGCCATCGTGGCGAGCCTGCTTGTCAACACGCTGTGCTTCGTCGGTTTTTCAATCACGGCGCGGCCACGTCTGATTGACGAGATCCAGGCAAACAGCTTTGTGCTCACTCCGGTGGCCTTGACCGAGCGTGTTGGCCACGACCTCGGTGCCAGCATCGGGGACCTTCGCCGGTTGCTCGAGCAATTCATCGGCATCGCCGAAACCGAACGCATGCTCGCAACTTTCCATGCCACCGCGCGCCGCCCGGTTGCGGGGGATGATGCACCCGTCTCGCCTGCCCTTGTGCGGGCAGGCGAACGGCTGCTAGCCGGTGTGATCGGCGCCCCGTCGGCACGCAACGTCGTGGCAATCGCGATGGCGCAGGGCGAGCGCGATGCCGACGAAATCGGACGCATTCTCGATGAAGCCAGCCATGCCGTCCAGTTCAGCCGTGAATTGCTGCAGACCACGCTCGAAAGCCTGGCACAGGGCGTCTGCGTCCTCGATGCCGATGGGCTGCTCGTGGTGTGGAACGCGCAATACCTCGCGCTGATGGGCATACCAGCCGAAGCCGTGGCGGTTGGCCGTGACCATGCCGGAGTGCTGGTCGCAGCCGGGGTCGAGAACGTCGGGGCCGCGCAGATGCCCGGTGAAATCGTGCGGGATGATGGCAGGATCCTGGCGGTATCGCGCAGGCAGATTGCGGGCGGCGATGTGCTTCTGACGCTGGACGACGTGACCGAGATCAAGCGGGCCCAGGCCATCCTGACGCAGGATCGATCCGCGCTGGAACAGCGGGTGGAGGAGCGCACCCGCGCATTAACACACGCCAACAGCGCGCTGGACGAAGCGCGCCGCGCAGCCGAGCAGGCCACCCGTGCCCAGCGCCGGTTCGTTGCGGCGGCCAGTCACGATCTCGTGCAGCCGATGCACGCCGCGCGTTTGTTCATCGGCAATGCGACGCTCGGTGCCCCGTCGGATGACCAGCGCGACCTCCTCGACAAGGCCGATCAGGCGGTCGAGGGCGCACACCGCATGCTCCAGGCCCTGCTCATGCTATCGCAACTCGAGCTTGGCGCCTTACAGCCCCGCCAGGAAGCTGTTGACGTGGGCGCGGTGATGGCGGCCCTGGCGACGGAGTTTGATCCGGTCGCTGCGGCGCGCGGGCTGCAACTTGTAGTCTTGCCGACCAGCGCCTGGGTGCGCAGTGATCGCGACCTGCTTCGCTCGATCCTGCAGAACCTTCTGGTCAATGCCCTGCGCTACACCCCGCGCGGGCGCATCGTCATGCTGGCGCGCCGCCGCGGCGATGCGGTGCGCATCGAAGTGCGCGACAGCGGTGTGGGCATGGCGGCGCACGAATTGCCGCTGGCGTTCCGGGAGTTCAGTCGCCTCGCGGACGGCGAAAGCCTGGCAGAGGGCACCGGGTTGGGCCTCGCCATCGTCGCGCGGATCGCCGGCGCGTTGGGGCATACACTGGACGTGCAGTCACGCAAGGGCGCGGGAAGCGTCTTCGCGCTCCAGGCTCCGGCCAGCGTTGCCGTGCCGAGGGTGCCGGTCGCCGTGCCGGCAATGGCCGATCTTGCCGGCATGCGCGTGCTCTGCCTCGATGACGACGAAGACGTTTTGTTCGCGATGAGCGCATTGGTCGAACGTTGGGGCGGGGAGGTGACACGCGCCCGCGCCCTGGCCGACGTGCCGACCGGCGGGCAATGGGATGCCGCGATCGCCGATTACCAGCTCGATACCGGCAATGGGCTAGACCTGCTGCGCGACATCGAGGCGAACTGCCGCCTGCGCATCCTTGTCACTGCCACGCCCGAGGATGGTTGGGCGCAAACGCTCGATGCGGAAGGCATCGTGCTGCTAGACAAACCCACGCCGCCGCTGGCGCTACAGGCGCTCCTGGTCCGGCATGCGCACGTCGGCGCGTGATCAGTCGCGCATCGCCGCCAGCAACTGCGCGCGGGTCTGCACGCCAAAACGCCGGAACAAGCCGGTGAGGTGATACTTGATCGTCGCCTCGGTCAAAGCCAGCTCGTAGGCAATCTGCTTGTTCATCAGTCCACGCTGCACGCCATCGAGGATACGGCCCTGGGTCGGCGTGAGCGGCTCGCGCGCGGTGTCGTGATCGAGCGACACGAACCATGGCTCGCCCGCAAACAGGCTCTCCAGCGCGGCGGAGAGTTCCTCGACCCCGGCGGCCTTGGACACGAAGCCTGCCGCCCCGCAGGCGCGCGCGGTCAGCACGGTCTCGGCATCGTCGGTGGCTGAGACGATGGCGACACTTGCGGCCGGGGCATGGGCCTTGAGACCGAGGAGCCCGGCGATGCCCTGGCTGTCGGGCAGCTTGAGGTCGAGCAGGACCAGTCCCTTGCGTTCGTCACCGTCCAGCGCGCGCCGCGCTGCAGACAAGGTGTCGAATTGCTCAATCGCCAGCCTCGGTGCGATCTGCGCAACAGTGGCGGCGAGCGCTTGCCGGAATAGCGGGTGATCGTCGACCAGCAGGACACGCAGCACGGTATCGCTCGAGGATGCCGGAACCAGCGGGTGCGATGGCGCAGCAGAAGGGGCTTCGGGCTCGCTGGGCAAGGCTTTGGTTTTCCCTCGTGGTTTGTCGCTTGTCGAAAGCCTAGCGCCGGGCGGGCCCGGCGAACAAGCGGGCCAAGGCTCGACGTATGTCTAGGCGCTTTTGCTGTCCGGACAAGCTAAGCGACGAGCAAGCGCTGCCGTGCGGCGCCAACAAAGATCATCAAAGGGAGTGAGTGATGTCGCAATGGCGAAATTCCGCGTTGGCGGAGCAGATGGACCGTGCCCGGTCGAACCCCGGCCGGCATTGTCTGGTGCGTTCGGGGCTCTCGGGCCTGGCGCTCGCAGTGGCCAGCCTGACGTCGCCGGCGGCCTACGCACAGGCATCAGGCACCACGACGGCACCCCCTGCGACCAGCGCCCCTGCCACACCCGACGTCGCCGGCCCCGACATCGTCGTCACCGCCTTCAAGCGCGCCGAAACCTCGCTCAAGGTGCCTGCGGCCATTGCGGTCCTGGGCGGGCAGGATCTGCGCACGGTCGGCGTCAATTCGGTCAACGATGTGCAGAACCTCGTCCCCGGCGTGGTGGTGGGCAATGGCTCTTTTGGCACCAACGTGACGATCCGCGGCGTCACCAGCAGTGACCAGACCTCGAAGGGCGAACTGGGCATCGCCTTTAATATCGATGGTGCGTTCATCGGCCGCGGTCAGGAACAAGGCGTCGCTTTCTTCGACATCGACCGGGTCGAGGTGCTGCGCGGGCCGCAGGGAACGCTGTACGGACGCAGTTCGACGGGCGGGGCGATCAATGTCATCACGCGCAAGCCGGTCCTCGACCGGTTCGAGGGCTATGCCCGGGTCGAGGCCGGCAATTACGACACGCGCCGTGCCGAGGCGGCGATCAACATTCCGATCACGCCGATCCTGGCGGTGCGCATCGCCGGCAACATGAACGATCGCGACGGCTATCTGCGCCCGGTGGACACGACCGTGACCGGCGCCACCGGCACCACGCGCCTTTCGGCTGCCGGCCAGCCCGCCAAGGGCGACCAGAAGGATCGTACCGGGCGCCTGTCGATCCTGCTCAAGCCCAGCGACGACTTCAGCGCTACACTGATCACCACCGTCGGTCATATCGGCGGTACCGGGCCGGGCGGCGCGCTGCTGTCCAACCTTGAGGCGGGGGGCGACAAGGCCTTCGAGATCGTGCCCAATCCGATCCCGGCGTATCAGGACAACGATTTCGTCAACGTCAATGGCCAGGTCACCGCGCGCAGCGGCGGCGTGCAGTTCGACGTGCTGGGCAGCTTCCAGCATTTCAGCGCCCGCAACCAGATCACTGGCAACGCCAATCCCTACGACACCGGGAGTGCCGACGCACCGGGGGTGTTCCTGCTCGACCAGTACACTGGCCGCTTCGCCACCTCACAAGTTGAGGCGCGCATTTCGAATGCCGAGCCCGGGGTGATCGACTACGTTGCGGGCGCGAACTACTATTATGAAAAGATTCACGAGAGCGACCACAACTGGAAGGCGCCGGTCGACAGCTGGACAGACACATCGACCTGGCTGACCGCGATCGATCCGGTCAATACCACCACGCACAAGTCGTGGGGCATCTTCGGCCAAGCCACGGTGCATCTTTCGGACCGCTTCAGCGCGATCGGCGGTCTGCGCTACAGCAACAACGAGAATTCCCGTCAGGGTACTTTCGCGGTCAACGTCCCTGCGGCGGGCAACCCGGCGTGCACGTATCCCAACGACTGCATCGGGGGCCCCAACAGCGGCACCGAGAAGGATCACAAGGTCACGTGGAAGGTCGGCCTCAATTACCAGGCCACACCCAACGACCTGTTCTACGCCTCGGTCGCGACCGGCTTCAAGGCGGGCGGCTTCAACGACTACGACCCCGCAACCGGGGCGTCAGTCGTGCCCTATGGCCCTGAATCCATGACCGCCTACGAGATCGGATACAAAGGCCGTCCGGCACGCGGGCTGACCTTCACCTCGAGCGCCTACTATTACGATTACGCCAAAGACCAGATCAACGGCCTCGCGCTGTTCGTCGGTTCAGCCGGGGTCACCGGCGTACTTTACACCCAGCTCGCTCCGGTCGAGATCTATGGCTGGGAGAACGAGCTGCGCTACCAGATCGACCCGAATACGGCCGTCAACATCGGTGCCGCCTATGCCCATTCGCGCATCCGTTCGCTCAAGACCGGGTTCCTGGGCTACCTGACCGGCGTATTCGCGGACTGGTCCGGCTATGCACTGCCGAATGTTCCCGCTTTCACGTTGAACGGCGCCGTGACGCATTCGATCGACCTTGCCGGCGGGGCCCAGATCCGCCTGCGTGCGGCCAGCAAGTACAGCACCTCGTACCTGCTCAGCGACTACGCCAATGCCGTCCAGTATCGTCAGAGCCCGTTCACGCGCAGCGACGCCAGCGTGACGTATGCGACGCAGGGCGATGCGATCACGGTTCAGCTCTTTGTCGAGAACATCGAAAACAAGCTGCAGAAGACCTTTGGGCCCAACGGCTACAACGGTGCCTATGGCGGCTTCACGGGCAGCGTTGCCTCTCCGGAAACCGACGGCACGGCCTTCCCGGTGGGATCGGTCAACTTCTCGACCTCGCTGCCGCGGCTCTACGGTGTTCGTCTTGGCGTGAAGTTCTGATCCGCGCCACGGGAGGGGCTGTGGTGGCTCCTCCCGTGGTCGTCGTCCCCGTCACGCCGACTGCCTCACGCATTTACGGGAATATCTCGCCGACATGGCCCCCACCCAGACCTGGTCCACGCGCGGCATCGCCGTGATGTGGCTGTGCTTTGCCCTCAACATGGTCGACGGCGTCAACGTCTTCGTCCTCACGTATGTCGCCCCCGCGCTGCAGCAGAGCTTCGGTATCGGCGCTCCGGCCCTGGCGATCGCATTCAGTGCCGGCCTCGTCGGTATGGCGATAGGCGGGCTTGCCGTGGCACCGTTGGCCGACCGCATCGGACGACGTCCGGTGGTGCTCGGCGCCTTGCTGTTGATGGCCACCGCGATGATGGCGAGCGCCTTGGCCAACGGTATTGCCGCGCTGGCCGTGGCGCGCGTGTTCGTGGGCATCGGCATCGGCACGGTGCTGGCCAGCATCACCGCGCTTTCGGCCGGCTTTGCGCCTGACAGGATGCGTCATGTCGCAACTGGTGTCCCGCAGGCGGGATATCCGGTCGGCGCGACCTTGGCCGGCTTGGTCGTTGCGCACCTTCTGCCCCATCACGGTTGGCAGGCCATGTTCATCGGGGCCGGACTGGCCAGTCTGGTCCTGCTGCCGGTATGCTGGTTCGCGCTGCCCGAGGCACCGGATGCCTTGCGGGGAGACCGGCCCACGGGCGAAGCGGCCACGGGGCATGTATCGATCGTTGCGGCGCTGGGCGGGGCGCGGCGGCGCAATACCGTGCTGATGTGGCTATGCACCATCAACGGCTTCATGGCGCTCTACTTCATCGCCAGCTGGATCACCAAGCTCGCGATCCAGGCGGGCCTCGCGCCGACCGACGCGATCATCGCCAGCGCGATCTACAACGCCGGCGCTTTCGTCGGCACCATTGCGCTCAGCTTTCTCGCGACGCGCTGGAACTTGCGCCGATTGATGTTCGCCATGCTCTGCATGGCAAGCGTGCTGTTCATCGTGTTCGGCGCGGTGCCCTTGCCGCTGACCGGGGTGCTGGTGGTGTGCTTCTGCATCGGCATCACGTTGCAGGGCGGTGTCAACTGCAACTATCCGCTGGCCGCGACCGTCTATCCTGGCCCGGTACGCGCCACCGGCATCGGCTGGGCCATGGGCATCGGGCGCGCCGGTGCATTGGTCGGGCCCATGATCGGCGGTTGGGCCATCGGCCTCTCGTTGCCACTCGTCGCCATCTTCGGCATGTTTTGCGTGCCGATGCTGATCACCGGGCTTTGCGCCCTTGCCATCCGTGAGGACCTGCCATGACCTACCGTGACTCTGCCGGCATGAGGGCGGCATTCCTGCCCTATCGAATGTTCTGCCTTGTCTTCGTCGTTCTGGCAGCGCTGGGGTTGGGCGCGCCCGCCATGGCCGCGGACCCTCCACTTCCGCCGCGTGCCGCGATGGCCGACCTTGCCGCACTGGCCCCGGTGACAGATTGCGCCAAGCTCGCAAAAACAGATCTCGTCGCGATCGCTGGTGGCCCGGTCACGCTCACCGCTGTGCCGGTTCCGGGCGCCCATGCCTATTGCCGCGTGACGGGGACGATCGCGCCTGCCTTGCGTTTCGAGGTGCGTTTGCCGCTGCAGGGCTGGACGCAGCGCCTGCTTCAGACCGGATGCGGTGGTCTGTGCGGCAACCTGCGCATCGATGCTGGCAAGGCCGACGGCTGCACGCCGGTTACAGATGGCGCCATCGTCCTCGCAGCCACCGACATGGGGCATCAGGGCATGGACATGGCCTGGGGCGCCAATCCGCGCCAACGCGAGGATTTCGCGTACCGCGGCATTCATATCACCACGCTCGTCGCCAAGGCACTGACCCGGGAATTCTATGGTCGTGATCCGCGCTATTCGTATTTCTCGGGCTGTTCCGACGGCGGGCGCGAGGCGCTGATCGAGGCGCAACGGTTCCCGCAGGATTTCGACGGCATTGCCGCCGGTGCGCCCGCTTTGCACTTCACCGTCCAGAACTCGTTCCATCACGCATGGCTGGTACGCGCCAACACCGCGGCCGACGGGCAACCGATCCTCGTCGCAGCCGACCTGCCGCTGCTGCACCGTGTCGCTCTCGACGCCTGCGATCGGCTCGACGGCCTGGCAGACGGCCAAATCGACGATCCGCGGCGCTGCCATGTCGATCCCGCCGTCGCGGCGTGCAAGGATGGCTACCAGCCGGGGCGCTGCCTGACGGCCGCCAAGGTGGCGGCGGCCCGTGCGATCTATGCCGGGGCGCGGTCGGCGGATGGGCAGGCGCTGGAGGTCGGGCCGTTACAGCCCGGCAGCGAGCTGGGCTGGCTGGGCGTGTTCGTGCCCTTCGCGCCCGGTGCGCCGATGCTCAGCGCAATGATCGCGGACCAGACGATCAACCATCTGCTTGCCGCACCGGGAACCGACCCCGGGCTGACGCCGCAGACCTTTCCCTTCACCGTCGAGGCGTTGCGGGCCCAGCAAGCGGCACGCGCCCTCTATGATGCCGACGATGTCCGTCTCGATGGTTTTGCAGCGCGAGGCGGAAAGCTGATCCTCTGGCATGGCTGGGCCGATCCGCATATCAGCCCGCTCAACACGATCGACTATTTCGATCGCGCGGGCCTGGCGATGGGCCGCGACCGCCGTGATGCCATGCTGCGCCTCTTCCTGTTCCCGGGCATGGGCCATTGTTCAGGTGGAGACGGTCCCAACGATTTCCCGCTGCTTGCGGCTTTGATGGCCTGGGTGGAACAGGGACGTGCGCCCGACGTGATGATCGCCCATCGTGCAGTGCCGACGATGGAGGGGCAGCCGCTCTCGGCTGGCGCTCCGGGCATTATGAAGCCGCCGATGGCGAAGGACGCGCATATGCCACCGCCGCCGGCAGGCATGGTGGCGGGCATGGGCCTGCCCGGCACCGGTCCGCAATCTCCGCGCAGCCGCCCCGTCTATGCCTACCCGACTGTCGCTCGCTATGGCGGGTCCGGCTCGATCGACGAGGCCAAGGCGTTCGGTCCCGCTGCGCCCGCGGAACCAGCGCCTGCGATCACCTGGGCAGGGGGCGGCGAACGATAAGCAGCAGGCAGCGCACTGGCGGTCAGCCGTGGTGCAGGCCGCCAGCGCGCAACGCAGCGATGTCGGCGGTGCCCGCCAAGGTCATCGTCACGCGCAGTTCGTGCTCGAACGCCTTGATCAGGCGGACGAGCGCCCTCTCGCCGCCCGCGGCCAGGGCATAGACCCAGGGCCGGCCGATCATCACCGCATCGGCGCCCGACGCCACCGCACGTGCCACATCAGTCCCGCTGCGCACCCCGGAATCGAGCAGCACCGTCATGCACCCGCTCACCGCGTCAGCAATCGCGGGCAACACTGAAATGGTCGATGGTGCGCCATCGAGCTGGCGTCCGCCGTGGTTCGACACCACGATGCCGTCGGCGCCCAGCTGCCGGGCGGCACGCGCATCATCGGGATGGAGGATGCCCTTGATGACGAGCGTGCCGCGCCACCGGTCGCGGATCCAGTCCAGGTCGGCCCAGCCGATCGACGAATCGAAATTGGCAGCGAGCCAGCCCATGTAATCGTTCATCCCGCTCGATTGGCCCAGCACCGCCGCAAGGTTGCCAAGCCGATGAGGGCGCCCGAGCAGGCCGACGTCCATGGCCCAGCGGGGGTGGGCGACCGCTTGGAGAATGCGCCGCAACGGCGCCGCCGGGCCCGACATTCCGGCGCGTGCATCGCGATGCCGCACACCCGGGGCGGGCATGTCGACTGTGAACACCAGCGTCCGGCATCCTGCCGTCCAGGCGCGATCGAGCAAGTCCGCCATGAATGCCCGGTCACGGATCATGTAAAGCTGGAACCAGGGCGGCATTCCGAGACCGGCGACCACCTCCTCCAGCGAACACAGCGATACGGTCGATTGGCAGAACGGCACGCCGCAGGCATGGGCGGCGCGCGCGGCCTGGATTTCTCCGCGGCGCGCGTACATTCCACCAAGGCCCACCGGCGCCAGCACGAGCGGCATCGCCAGCGTCTGCGCGTCCGCCCCAGCGAACAGTGTGGTGGTCGTGGTCACCTCTGCGAGACCGGCCAGCACCCGTTGCGCCAGCGTGACCGAGGCCATGTCGGCGCTGTTGGCAGCGAGTGTGTGCTCGTCGCCGGCACCGCCATCGAGGTAATGGAACAGAAACGGTGGCAGGCGGCGGCGGGCCGTGGCCCGGTATGCAGCGGACAGGCCAAGTTCCGCCAGCCAGGCCGGGCCTTGGTGATCGTGTGCCGGGTAGTGTGCGCGATGTTCGCGGGGCATCGGATTTCCATTCCAGAACTTTGTTGCTTTAATAGACATATCGCGTTAGCGGCGAATGAGATCAAGCAGGAAAGTGCGATGCGCCCGAACCCCCGGTCCACCCCCATTCCCCCATTGCCATACATCGCGATCGATTGGGGGACGAGCCGCCGCCGTGCCTATCTTGTCGTTGAAGGACAGGTCCGAAAGCATGTCGCCGATGATCGCGGTGCCCGCGCCGTCACCGATTTCGGCTCAGAGCTGGCGCAGGTACGTGCAATCTTGGGCGATTTTCCCGTGGTGATGGCCGGCATGGTCGGATCGAGCGTTGGCTGGAGCGTGGTGCCCTACGCCTCGCTGCCGGTTGATGCAGCGGCCTTGGCGCGCGGCGCGCGGCACGTGGCGGACCGGGCGTGGATCGTGCCGGGAATATGCCAGGTCCAGCCGGCAGCGGCAGGCGGCGAAGTGGCGGCCAAAACCCTTCGTGGCGACGTGATGCGAGGAGAAGAAGTCCAGTTCCTGGGCGCACAGGCTGCAGGCCTGGTCGGGCCCGAAGGCTTGCTGTGCCAGCCCGGCACGCATTGCAAGTGGGCATGGATCGAGCATGGCGTGCTCACCCGCTTCGCGACTGCGATGACCGGCGAACTCTTCGCGCTGTTGCAGGGCGGGGGCAGCCTGATTGCTGCCTCGCTCGATGGTCCTTTGCCGACCGCGCCCTTTGCGCCGGACGGCGCCTTTTTGCGCGGGGTAGCCGAAGGCGCGCGGCGCGATCTTGCTGCCAGCCTGTTCCGGTTGCGCGCCGACGCCCTGTTGGGATTGCGCGCCGAGGGCGAAGGTGCCGCCTTTGCCAGCGGCGTGCTGATTGGTGCCGACGTTGCCGCCCGGCTCGATGAAACGCCGACAGACACCGTGCATCTCGTGGCCGACGAGGGTCTGGGCGATCTCTATGCCGCTGCGATCGTCGCGCTGGGCCGCAGTGTGGTGCGCCTTGCGTCCGACGTGGCCTTCATGGCCGGGATGGCGCCGATTGCAGCGCAGATCCTGGCGTGCCCTCAAGGAGATGCTGCATGACCCCGTCCGCTCGTTTTTCCCAAGCCCTCACGCGTTTGCCACTGGTGGCGATCCTGCGCGGCATCCGCCCCGACGAAGCGGTCGACGTGGCCGCGGCCCTGGTCGCTGAAGGGTTCGCGCTGATCGAGGTCCCGCTCAATTCGCCCGACGCGCTGCAAAGTATCGCACGCATGGTGCAGGCCCTGGGGCACGAAGCGATGATCGGCGCCGGCACCGTCCTTGACCCTGTCGCGGTCGAGGACGTGGCTGCGGCCGGTGGCACGATGATCGTCGCGCCCGACACGAACGCCGCGGTGCTGGCCGCAGCCGCTGCGCGGGGACTGGCGATGGTGCCCGGCGTGTTGAGCCCAAGCGATGCCTTCACCGCGATCCGCGGCGGGGCGGCGGCGCTCAAGCTGTTTCCTGCAGAAATCGTACAGCCCGCCGGGCTGAAGGCCATGCGCGCCGTGTTGCCCGCAGGACTTCCCGTGCTGCCGGTGGGCGGCATTGCGCCTGACACCATGGGGCCCTGGGTTGCGGCGGGCGCCGCGGGCTTCGGATTGGGCTCGGCGCTTTACCAGCCCGGCAAGTCGGCCGCGTTGGTCGGTCGCGACGCTGCCCGCTTTGTTGCCGCGTGGCGCGCCGGGGCCGCCGCGGGCTGACGTGGCGCACAGTGGCGTATCGGTGGTAGCAACGTGATCTTACGCTACACGCACGATTGCGCGTGGACGACGCGCTGCCCAGCGACTAAAACGACCAACGATGGATGATGCAAACCCCGAACCTGCCGAGGCCCCGGACGCAAGGCCCCGCGCCCGCAAGGCCGGCGCCCAGCCCAACCAGAGCCTGATCGACGGCATCACGGTACTGCAGGCCCTGGCGATTTCCACCAATCCCATTGGATGTCGCGAACTGGCGCGCAAGGTCGGGCTCGATGTCAGCCGGGTCAATCGGCTGCTCAAGACGCTGTCGTTCCTTGGAATCGCGCGCCAGACGCCCAACCGGAAATACCGCGCGGGTGCCGGTATGACCGTGTTGGCTGCACAGAGCTTGTTCGCCTCGGGGCTCTTGCGGCGGGCACTGCCCGCGCTCGAGGGGTTGCGCCACTTCGGGCACACCGTGGCGATGGGCGTGCGGTGGCGCGACAATGTCAGCTACCTCTTTCACGCCGCGCCCAACATGCCCGCCAGCGATGCGCTGGGCCGCATCGGCCTCTATCCCGCCACGCGCGGGGCGATCGGCATGGTGCTGCTGGCTGCCGCCGACGACGAGGAAATTGCCGAGGTCTATTCGGAAGGAGATATTCCCGGCTTCGCTTCGCTCGATGAGCTGATGGCCGAACTGGCGGTGATCCGCGCGCAGGGTTACGTGCGTCTGCGCGTCAAGGCGGAGCGCGAGCAGCACAGTCTTGCGATCACCGTGGGGGAGACCAATTACGCCGCCATCGGCTTTTCCGGCTGGATCCCCGAGAGTGCGGTGCCTGCCATGCTCGAGGAACTGCGCCGCGCCGAGACCGACATCCGCCGCGCAGCCGTCGAACGCGTTGACGAAATGATCCTGCCCGATCCGGCGCTGGATTACCGGGTCGCGGTGTAACGCTGCGCCCGCCGCCGGGCCGAATGGCCTGGGGCGGCGGGCTCGGCCAGCATTCAGGCCGTGCCCGTGAGAAGGCGGGCATTGTCCCAGAACAGCGGTGACGGGGCGATGCCCAATCCCGGGCCCTCGGGCAGGACGAAGTGCCCGTCACTGCATTCCAGCCTGCCGGTCATCAAGGTGGCGGCACGGTGGAAGATGCTGTGCTGGTATTCATGCCAGGGCAGCGCCAGCACGGTGGCCGAAGCGTGCAGGCTGGCCGCCGCGAAGATGCCCGTGCCGATGGTCGCGTGGGGAATGACCTTGGCGTGGAACGCCTGCGCGAGGTGTGCGATGCGCATGAACTGGGTGATGCCGGTGTGGCCCATCTCGGTCTGGACGATCGACACGCCGCGTGTTTCGAGCCGGGCGCGCGCATCGTAGACGGTGCGCCATTCCTCGCCCGCAGCGACCGGCACAGTGGCATGAGACGCGATATCGGCCAAACCGGCAACGTCTTCGCTCTTGCACGGGGCCTCGATGAAATGGAGATCATAGGGCTCGAGCCGGCGCAGCAGAGCCACCGCTTCGGCAGGCGTATACATCCAGTGGCAATCGAGCATGATCGCGATATCGGGGCCGAGGCCTTCGCGGAGTGCGGCGACTTCGCGTTCGACGCCGTCATAGCTGACCGAGGCGGCGATCTTCACCGCACGGTATCCGCGATCGACAAAGCTGCGTGCCATCTCGACCTTGGCGGTGAGCGAAGGGGCGGGCAGGCCCGAGACGTAGGCCGGAATGCGCTGACGATGCGCGCCGCCAAGCAGGGCATGGACGGGCAGGCCCGATTGCTTGCCCTGCAGATCGTAAAGGGCGATGTCGACGGCGGCAAGCGCGTCGAGCCAGAAGCCGCCGGTATAGCCGCGCACGCGCATAAGGTCGTAGAGATCTTCCCACACGGCCGCCGCGGCAAAGGCGGAGCGCCCGGCGACGATCGGCGCGATCACGTCGGAAACCAGAGCGGCGATCGCCTCGGGCGCGACGAGGCCGTAGGTTTCACCCCAACCGTCCAAGCCACTTTCCAGTGTGACGCGCACCACGGCAGAGCGCATTTGCGCCGGGTAGATCGTGCGGTTTCCGCGCCGCACGAAATAGCCGGCGGCGTTGATCTTTTCGTCGGGATGCAGCGTCCCGAGGTAGGTCTGCTCCTGCGGGATGGTGACCGCAAAAACTTCGATGCTGCGAATGGGGCTGTCTTCGGTCATGACTGTCTCTCGATGAAGGGGGCTGGCCGCCGGGGGCAGGGCGGCGCTTGGTCGGGGGCAGGGTGTGGTTAGCGGCGCGTGATCGCGGCACCGCCATCGATCAGGTAGTCGACGCCGGTGATCCATCCGGCCTCGTCTGAGCACAGGAACAGTGCCAGCGCGGCGACATCGTCTGGTGTTCCAAGCCGGCCCAGCGGGTGACGGGCGATGTTGGCGCGTCGTGCGGACGCAGGGTCCGGCTGCCGTGCAAAGCCGTCGAGCAGCAACGGGGTTTCCACCGAAGCCGGGCGGATCGCATTGACCCGCACGCCATCGGGCGCGAGGTCGAGCGCCATGGTGCGTACCAGGCTATCGAGCGCGGCCTTAGAGGCGGCATAGGCCGCAAGGCCCGGGGTGGCGAAGGTGGAGTTGATGGAGGAGACGAACAGGAAGTTGCCCGCCCGTGCTTGCTGCATCGCGGGGGCAAAGATCTGGCCGAGCAGCAGCGCGGCGCCGACGTTGACTGCCATCATCCGGGCCAGGAACGCGGGCTCGGTTTCAAGCGTGGGGGCACCGCTGCCCATTGCTGCGGCATGAACGACAATGCTGGGCGTCAGCCCTGCCGCCCGGGTGTGATCGCGTACCTCGTTCAGCGCCTCGGGATCGGCCACGTCGCAGGCGATGCGCAGGTCGCCATGCCTCGGTTCGGCCAGATCGAGCGCTACGATGCGGGCGCCTTCGCGCGCGAAGCGCCGGGCCATGGCGCTGCCGATGCCGCCCGCTGCCCCGGTGATGAGGGCGCAATGCCCGGCCAGACGATGAGTCATCCCATTGCTCCCGAAAGCTGCAGATGGCGGTGGAGAGTGGCAAAGCCGTCCGCAGCGAGCGCGGCCCCGTCTGCCAGGGTAACGGTGGCGCCTAGATGCGACAGCGCCGCAGTGTAAGCGTGGGCCACGGCGGGCGCGCCGGCGACCACGAAGGACATGGTCGGATCGGGGCCGTCGGGCAGGGCGTCACGCAGGTCCGCGCCAATGAGCAGACCCCAGAGATAATTGCCCGCCTCTGCCGTGTTGAGCGTGCCGGCAAGTGTCGCGGTACGCGCGGTGAATAGCAGGCGTGCCAGTCCCTCGCCGCGAAGGCCGCGGTCCACGCCGCCGAGAAAGGCTGCGCCTTCGTCCGGGCCGACCCGGCGATCGCCCTGCAACAGCGGTGCGAGAATGCTGCGGTCCGCAAGGCATATGGCCAGCTCGACCGTCATCGCGGTGTGGAACCTGGCGATGCGGCCTTGCTCGAGTGCCAGCCATTTGCCGTGCATTCCCGGTACTGAAACGAGTGTGCACGGTCTTTCGCCATGACGGGCAAGAAGGCCAAGGGCAGCGACCTCTTCGCCGCGTGCGACGTCATGGTCGCCACGCGGCGTGCGACATGTAAGGCCGGGCATGATCACCAGGGCAAGACCCTCGATCTCGAGACGGTGTGCGGCACCAAGTATGGCAGCAGGCCCGGCGGGGCAGGGCTGCTGTGTCACGTCGACCAACCCCATCGCGGAGCCGATCATGCCGGACAGCAGGATGGGGCTATGCGCTTGTGGCCAGCGGGCCCGCCAGGCGCGGAGCCGAGCCAGGCAATCTTCGCGGCTGAGCTCGGCGAGGTGCACGGCCTCGCTGGCGGTATCCAGGATGGTACCATCGGGGTCGATCAACCGCGCATGGATAGCGGCGCTGCCCCATTCGGCGGCAATGAAAGGACCGGAGGAACGAGGGGCGTTCATGCAACAAACTCCGTCGAGGGGCCGTCTGCAGCCATGGGCGGAGCGGGCGACGCCTCACGCTCGGCAAGCGATCGGCCGGTGGTGGCAAGGTATGCGGCGACGACGCCGAGGGGATAGGCGACGGCGATGACGAGGAACATCGGGCGGTACGTCAGTGTCGCCACGAGGTGACCGACAAGATAAGTCGATGCCATGGTGACAAGACCGGTCACCACGCTGTTGAGCCCGAAAGCCTTGCCGATGTGGTGGGCCGGGTAGAGATCGACGAACAGGGCGGTCTGGTTGGTGACCCAGGCGGTGTGGCACAGCGCGACAACCGCGCCCAGCGCAAGACTTGCGGAAACGCCGGGCTCCATGGCGTTGAGTGCACCGATCGGCGCCACGAGTGCGATCAGCAACATGGCGACGACGCGGGCCTTGGCCGGCCGCACCCCGCGTGCGACGATCCGGCCCGACAGCACTCCTCCGAGGAGAGCGCCAATACCGGCGGCGGCATAGACGATCCACGTGGTACGACCCATCTCGGCCACGGTCAGCCCGCGCTCCTCGACCAGGTACTTCGGAAACCAGAACAAGTAGAAGAACCAGACCGGATTGGTCAGCGAATTGGCAGTGGCGATCAGCCACACCGCCCGGCTGCGCGCCACCGCCGCCCAACCGGCGATGCCGTTTGCACCCGCTGGCGCAGTTACGGGCATGGGCCCGGGCATGGGCCGGGCTTCCGCGTCGGACATCGCCCGATCGCGGCGGGCGGGGTAGAGCAGCACCCAGGCGCCGAGCCAGGCAAGCCCGGCGAGGCCGGTCAACGCGAAAGTCCAGCGCCAACCCACCGCGAGCAGCAGAGCGGTGATCGCAAGGGGAGAAAGTGCCGCGCCGACGTGGGCTGCAGACGAATAGATGCCGATCGCCAGAGCATGCTCGCGCGCGGGAAACCAGGCGCGCACCAGCTTGGGCGAAGCGACCCAGCCACCCGCTTCGGCCAGCCCCATCGCAAAGCGCGATGCCGCCAGTTGCACCATCGAGGTCGCCAGGCCCGAGCAGGCGGTGGCGATCGACCACCAACCCACGAACAGCATCATCGTGCGGCGCCCGCCGAAACGATCAACCAGGATCGCCGAGAGCAGGCCACCTGCGGTATAGGCAAGCAGGAAGGCGTTGACGACGAAGGCGTAGCCAGGATCGTTGATGCCCAGATCATGCTGGACGGCGCCCGACATCAGGGACAGGGTCTGCCGGTCGATATAATTGAGCAGGCCGGCCAGTGCGAGCATCGCCACGATAGCCCATCTGAAACCCGGTGCCCTTGATAAAGCCGGTCTGGCCAACGCGTCCGCTCCCCTCGTTCATGTCCATGCTTTGCTGTTGTGATCATGCACAGGCTGTGCTTACGTAGCAAACGTATCGAATATAGCAACGGAAAATCGACGCCATGGATATGCCCCAAGCCCCTTTCGCGATTTGGCCTGTCGCAGCGACCCTGGCCGAATGTCCGGTTTGGATTGCAGAATCAGGTGTCCTCGCCTGGGTCGACATCGTCGCGCAGACCTACAACCATCTCGACCCGGCATCGGGTGATCTCCATGCGTGGGCGGTTTCCGGCAAGATCGGTTCGGCCGCACCGGTCGACGCCGGACTGGCGCTCGTCGCGCTCGAATCGGGCCTGTGGCTCCTCCATGCCGATGGCACGCGTACCCCATTCCCCTCGCCACCGATGGACGGCATACACTTCAACGACGGCAAGTGCGATCCGATGGGCCGGTTCTGGGTCGGAACGCGCGCCAGCGACGGTTCGAATGGCGGGGGCGCGTTGTTCCGCTGCACGCTGGATGGCAAAGTGGATCTGGTCGATGCGTCGTTCGATGTCCCCAACGGCATGGGCTGGAGCCCGGATGGCCACTGGTTCTATCTGATCGATACCGTGCCGCGCCGTCTCTATCGGTATGCCTTCGATGCTGAGACCGGCACGCTGGGCGAGCGTATCGTGCTCAGTGACTTTACCGGCGTTCCCGGCAAGCCAGACGGGCTGGCCGTAGATCAATCGGGACGGCTGTGGGTCGCGATGTGGGATGGCGGCGGCATTTGCGTCCTGGCCCCCACGGGTGAGCCGGTTGGCTGGCTGGCAACGCCTTGTGCGCGGCCAACGAGTTGCGCATTTGCCTCGATTCGATCCAGCGAAGAGGGCGATGCGGATTGCGGCACCCTCCTCGTCACCACGGCGGCATTGGGTCTGGATCCGGAAGATCCCGGCTTCGGATCAGCCGGTTCGATCCTTGCCTATTCTGTGCCGGCTCTGGGCGGTCCCGTGGCCGCTTTAGGATCCAATATATCTATCTAAGCAACATTTCAGCTTGCGTGGTGTTGCTCATTGTGAAATGAAGCCCGTCATGATGGTGGCTGCACGCTGCCGCAGGAGGGGTGAGCGATGGCGTCGATTGCGCGCATCGAGTGGATGATGGTCGATCTCGTGCCGGCGGTACCGCGGTCCGACGCCATCCAGAGTTTTGTCAGCCAGGAAACGCCGATCGTCAGAATCACCGACAGCGACGGCGTGGTCGGTACGGGTTACAGCTATACCATCGGAACCGGTGGGCCTTCCGTCTTGGCAATGATCGCCAACACGCTGGCGCCCGCGGTATTGGGCCGCGAAGCCGAGGCAATCGAGGCGATCTGGCGGGATCTGCTGTTGCTGACCCATGCCACCACCGTCGGGCCAATCACCGCGCTTGCCATGGCTGCGATCGATACCGCACTGTGGGACTTGCGCTGCCGTCGGGCCAACCTGCCGCTGTACCGGCTGGCCGGCGGCGCTCAGGAAAGCGTGCCGCTCTACACCACCGAGGGCGGCTGGCTGCATCTGGAGACCGCCGAGCTGGTTGACGACGCGCTGCGCGCCCGGGCGGCCGGCTTCGGCGGTGCCAAGATCAAGGTCGGTCGGCCGTTGCGCGAGGACATGGCGCGGCTCGAGGCGGTGCGTGCTGCGGTCGGCCCGGCGTTCGAAATTCTTGTCGATGCAAACCAGGCGTTCCGCGTCGACGAGGCGATCCGCCGGGCGCACGCCTACGGAGCCGTCGACCTCGGCTGGATCGAGGAGCCGCTGCCCGCCGACGACATCGACGGACACGTGCGCCTGAGTTCGGCGACGCCGATTCCCGTGGCGGTGGGCGAAAGTCTCTACAGCATGGCGCACTTTCGCGAATATCTGCAGCGCCGCGCCTGCTCGGTCGTGCAGGTCGACGTGGCGCGCATTGGCGGGATCACGCCCTGGCTCAAGGTGGCGCACATGGCCGAATGCTTCAACATTGCGGTGTGCCCGCACTTCCTGATGGAACTGCACGTCGCGCTCTGCGCTGCGTTGCCCAATGCCCGGTGGGTGGAATTCATCCCGCAACTGGAGGCGATCACCACGGCACCGATGCGTATCGAGCATGGCCGCGCCTTCGCGTCGGACGATCCGGGGCTGGGCATCGCCTGGGACTGGGCCGCAATCGAACGCCGCGCGACCGGGCGTGGCGCGCTCGCCACCACAATCCGAAAGGATCATGCATGACCGCCTCGTCAGCTTTTTCAGGCCGGCTCGCCGGCAAGCGCGCGTTGGTGACGGCCGCAGCGCAGGGCATCGGGCGCGCCACCGCCGAAGCCTTTGCCGACGCCGGCGCGTCGGTTGTGGCACTCGACATCAATGCCGCAGGGCTGGCGACGCTCGAGGGCTGCGAGACGCGCGTGGTCGATCTGCTCGACGACACGGCCATCGAAGCCGCGGCACGCGCGATCGGCCCGGTCGATGTCCTGCTCAACTGTGCCGGCTTCGTCGACGCGGGTGCGCTGCTCGATACCTCGGATGAGGGAATGGATCTGTCGTGGCGGCTTAACGTGCGCGCAACGACCCGGATGATTGCCGCCTTCCTGCCTGGCATGGTGGTGCGCGGCGGCGGCTCGATCATCAACGTGGCCTCGGTGGCCGGTGCACTGATCGGCGTGCCCAACCGCTATGCCTACTGTGCGACCAAGGGCGCGGTTGGCGGGCTGACCCGCTCGATCGCGGTGGATTACGTCGGCCAGGGCATCCGCTGCAACGCGATCTGCCCTGGTACGGTCCAATCACCCTCGCTCGACGAACGGCTTGCGGCGACCGGCGATGCCGCTGCGGCGCGGGCGGCGTTCATGGCGCGCCAGCCCATGGGACGGCTGGGCACGCCGGTCGAGATTGCCGCCCTCGCGGTCTATCTCGCCAGCGACGAGAGCGCCTATACCACCGGCGTGCTTCACGCCATCGACGGCGGGTGGACCATGGCATGACAGGCGCGGCGGACCACCACCGGCATACCCGCCGGGTATGCTTCGCCCTCGATCTCGTCGCCGATGCCGAGCTCATCGCCGCCTACGAGGCCGCACACGCGCCAGGGGCGGTATGGCCTGCGGTCGTCGCCGGCATCCGCGCGGCGGGCTACTGCGACATGGAAATCTGGCGGGTCGCCGACCGGCTGTTCATGATCGCCGAAGTCATGCCCGACTGGCCGCGGCCGATCGCCGAGAGCCTCGCCGACGAGGATGCCCGGTGGCAGCAAGCCATGGACCGCTTCCAGCGGCGTCTCGATCCCGCAGCACCGGACAAATGGGCGCAAATGACGCGCATCTTCGCGCTGGCCGAGCAAAAACAGGAGCAAGATCGATGAAGCTATGCCGCTATGGCCCTGTCGGCGCAGAGCGCCCCGGGCTGATCGATGCCGCAGGTACGCTGCGCGACCTGTCGGGTCATGTCGCCGACATCGGCCCCGATGCGATCGGGCGCGAGGCACTCGAGGCGCTGGGCAGGCTCGATCCCGATGCTCTCCCGCCGGTGTCGGGCAACCCTCGCCTGGGTGCATGTGTCACGGGGACGCGGCAGTTCATCGCCATCGGCACCAACTATGCCGATCACGCCGCCGAGTCCGGTTTGCCGGTGCCCGAAGAGCCGGTCGTGTTCCAGAAGTGGGTGAGTTGCATCCAGGGCCCCGACGACGACGTGGTGATCCCCGCCGGATCGACCAAGACCGATTGGGAGGTGGAGCTGGGCGTGGTCATCGGGACCGGCGGCACGGCGATTGCCGAAGGCGATGCATTGGATCATGTCGCCGGCTATTGCGTGATCAACGACGTGTCCGAGCGCAGCTGGCAGCTCGAACGCGGGATGACGTGGGACAAGGGCAAGGGCTTTCCGACATTCGGCCCGATCGGGCCCTGGCTCGTCACCGCCGACGAGGTGGGTGACCCGCAGGCGCTCGACATGTGGCTTTCGGTCAACGGGCGGCGCGTGCAGGACGGCAATACACGCACGATGATCTTCACCGTCGCCCAACTCGTGTCCTATTGCTCGCGCTTCATGATGCTGCTGCCGGGTGATGTCATCACGACCGGCACGCCGCCCGGTGTTGGCCTTGGGCAGAAGCCGCAGCCGTGGTACCTTGCAGCTGGCGACGTGGTTGAGCTGGGCATTGCCGGGCTTGGAACGCAGCGCCAGCGCTTCGTGGCTGCGGCATGACCGGGGCGGCGCCCGACGTGACCGCGCAGACGGCGCCGCAGCGGGCAGCACTGGATGTCCCGATCGTCGATGCCCACGTTCACCTGTGGGATCGCACGGCATTGGCGTATCCCTGGCTCGAGGCGGCCGGGATGGCGGCAATCGCCCCGACCTATCGCATGGCAGAATATCGCGCAGAGACTGCAGGGTGGCCTGTCGTCGGCGCTGTCCATGTCGAAGCAGGCACAGCCCCGGGGCAAGGTGCCGCCGAGACGCTCTGGCTCGAAGATCATCTGGCGGACGAGGCCATGCCGGTCGTGCTGGTCGCCGCCGTCGCACTCGATGAGCCCGACAGTGCGGCGCAGCTGGCCTGGCAGGCATCCCGGCCAAGGGTGCGCGGTGTGCGCCATCTGGTCAATTGGCACCCCGATCCGCAGCGGTGTGCCTATTCGACCGACCTGACGCGCGATCCCGCCTGGCGGCGTGGCTATGCCCTGCTCGGGCAGTATGGCCTGTCATTCGACTTTCACGGCTTTCCCCCCCAGCTGGCCGGCCTGACAGAGGTGGCGGCCGTGCACTCCGAAATACCGTTGGTGATCAACCATCTCGGCCTGCCGATCCGGGATGATGGACTGAGCGATTGGCGCGCGGGCATGACGGCGCTTGCTCGGCTCGACCATGTCAGCGTCAAATTGTCGGGCGCCGGGTTCATCGATGCTCCCTTCGACGGAGCTTCGTTTGTCGACGTGCTGGACGAGGTGCTCGACCTGTTCGGCCCGGCTCGGATCCTCGCTGCTTCCAACGTTCCCACCGACCGGCTGTTTGCTTCACTTGACGCGACCTGGTCCGCCTATGCCGCGTGGGCCGCCAGGCTGACCATGGAGCAGCGGCGTGCGCTTTGGGGTGGCAATGCAGACCGCTTCTATCGCATCGGAATCCAGTCATGAGCCACATCGCCATCCCGGCCTCGCTCCCGACCCGCCGCATAGGCGCCACTGCAATCACCGTCAGCGAGCTGGGTTTCGGCGCAGCGACCCTGGGCAACCTCTACCAGCCGGTCAGTGATGACGAGGCACGGTCGGCGATCTCCGCAGCGTTGGACGCGGGAATGACCTATATCGACACCGCCCCGCATTACGGCCGTGGCCTTAGCGAACGGCGCGTCGGCGATGCACTGCGTGGGCGGACGGGCGTCACGATCTCGTCGAAGGTGGGGCGGCTACTGCGGCCCTGGCGCGGCGGCGGCGATACGGCGATTCGGGACGGTTTCGTCTCGCCGATGCCGTTTCGCGCGCAATACGATTACAGCCACGATGCCATCCTGCGCAGTTGCGAAGACAGCCTGCAACGCCTGGGCCTCGCGCATATCGACATCGTCTACGTGCATGATATCGGCGCGCTCACGCACGGTGCCGACGATGGCCGGCACTGGCAGGCGCTTACCGCCGGTGGCGGCTTTCGCGCGCTGGCGCGGTTGCGCGACGAGGGGGTGATCGGGGCCTTCGGACTTGGCGTCAACGAAGTGGCGGTGTGCGAGCGTGCCATGGCGGAGACGCGTCTGGACGTGATCCTCCTGGCGGGACGATACACGCTGCTCGACCAGTCGGCGCTCGATGGGCTGTTGCCGGCGTGCCTGGCGCAGCAGACATCGATCGTCATCGGCGGGCCTTACAACAGCGGCATTCTTGCCACCGGCACGCGCGGCGGTGGGGCGATGCATTACGACTATGCACCGGCAAGTGCGGCCGTGATCGCGCGCGTCGCGGCGATCGAGACCATCGCCCAGGCCTTCGGCGTCGACCTGCCTGCGGCGGCGCTGGCCTTCGTGCTGGCGCATCCGGCGGTGGCAAGCGTGATCCCCGGCATGGGCAGTGCGCGCCGGGTGGCCCAGACGCTTGCGCTCCATGCTGCCCTGATCCCGACCGAATTCTGGATGGCGCTGCGCGAGGCCGGGTTGATCCGTCCAGACGCGCCGGTCCCTGGAGAAATACAATGACGATCGATGCAATCCGGCTGTCGCCGGACGACAATGTGGTGGTGACCTGCCGTGCGGTGAACCAGGGAGCGACCATTCTGGTCGATGGGGTGGCCCTGACCGCCGCCGAGACCGTGCCGATCGGGCACAAGCTGGCGTTCACCGCGCTCGATGCCGGCGCCGGCGTCATCAAGTACGGCATGCCGATCGGTTCGATGACCCACGCGGCGCAGCCCGGAGACTGGGTGCACATGCATAACATGAAGAGCGATTACATGCCCGCGCACTTGCGCGATGCCACGGGCGACATGGCAGGAGAAGCGGCATGATCGAGGGCTATCTGCGTGCCGATGGCCGCAAGGGCATCCGCGATGCCGTACTGGTGGTCTACCTCGTCGAATGCGCCCATCACGTGGCACGGCGCGTCGTCGATGCCGCCAACGATCCGGGCGTACAGCTGGTCGGATTCCCCGGCTGCTATCCCAATGCCTATGCGCTCGCGATGATGAAGGCGCTGACGACGCACCCCAACGTGGGCGGTGTGGTGCTGCTGTCGCTGGGTTGCGAAGGCTTCAACCGCGAGGAGCTCGCACGCACGATCGCTGCATCGGGGCGGCCGGTGGAGACCGTGGTGATCCAGCAGGCGGGGGGTACCCGTGCCGCGATCTCGGCGGCGCAAGACGCGGTGGAAACCGTGCGGGCCCGGGCTGATGCAGCCGTGCAGCGCGTGCCGATGGCCCTGTCCGAACTGGTCGTCGGCACGATCTGTGGCGGGTCGGATGGCACGAGCGGCATTACCGCCAACCCGGCGGTGGGCCGAGCGTTCGACACGCTGGTCGATGCGGGTGCGACCTGCATATTCGAGGAAACCGGCGAGATGATCGGCTGCGAGGGGCACATGGCCATCCGCGCGGCGACACCCGCCGTGGCCCAGGCGATCGAGGCGTCGGTCCACCAGGCCGAGGCTTATTACCGCGCCATGGGTTACGGCAGTTTTGCCCCGGGCAATGCCGAGGGCGGGCTGTCGAGCCAGGAGGAGAAGTCGGCCGGGGCCTATGCCAAGTCGGGCACGCGCGTGATCGACGGCGTGATCCGCCCGGCCGAGGCGCCGCCGGGGCCGGGGTTGTACCTGCTCGACGTCGTACCGCCGGGCCCGCCGCGCTTCGGCTTTCCCAACATCGTCGATAACGCCGAGATCGCCGAGTTGATCGCCTGCGGGGCGCACTTGACTCTCTTCACCACCGGGCGCGGCTCGGTGGTGGGGTCGGCGATCGCGCCGGTGATCAAGGTCTGCGCCAATCCCGAAACCTATGCCCGGATGGGCGATGACATGGACATCGATGCCGGCCGGATATTGATGGGGGTGGCGACGCTGGCAGACGTGGGGGCCGAGATCGTCGCGTGCGTCACCCGCGTGGCGGCGGGTGAGCCAAGCCGGTCCGAGGCATTGGGGCACCAGGAATTCGTGCTGACCTACAAGGATATGGCCGGTGAGCCTGCCGATGCTGCCGTTCCACGCGGGCCTGCATGCCTGGTCGGTTCGGGATGACCACGCCAGCAATGACGGCGTCCGGCAGCGCGCGCCCGCGCGTGCTCGTGACGCGGCGCCTGCCCGAGGCCGTGGAGGCACGGCTGCGCAGGCAGTACGAGGTTACGACCAGTGCCGACGACCGCCCGCTGACGCCTGGGCAACTGTCGGATGCGCTCGATGCCTACGACGCCCTGGTGCCGACGATTACCGACCGGATCGACGCGGGGGTGATCGGCCTCAAAGGACGCCGGGTGCGCATTCTTGCAAATTTCGGTGCGGGTACCGATCATATCGACCTTGCCGCAGCGCGTCATGCCGGGATCATCGTCAGCAACACCCCCGGCGCGCTGACCGAGGCCACGGCCGACATTGCGATGACGCTCATCCTGATGGCCATGCGCCGCGCGGGTGAGGGCGAGCGCCTGGTCAGGGCCGGCGCATGGGACGGCTGGCGTCCGACCCAATTGCTGGGTCGCTCCCTCGGCGGAAAAACGCTGGGACTTGTCGGATTTGGACGGATCGCCCGTGCGACGGCACGGCGCGCCCAGGCCTTTGGCATGTCGATCGCCTATCACAGCCGGACCCGCGCCGGGGCAGAGCAGGAGGCAGCCTTTGGCGCACGCTATCTGGGCTCTCTTGCGGCGCTGGCGGCAGAGTCCGACGTGTTGTCGGTGCACGTGCCCGGTGGCGCCGCGACCTATCACCTGATCGACGCTGCGGTGCTGGCCGCGCTTGGTCCGGCAGGCGTGCTGGTGAATACGGCACGCGGGCCGGTAGTCGACGAAGTTGCACTGGCGGCAGCGCTTGAAGCGGGAACGCTGGGCGGTGCCGGGCTCGATGTGTACGAGCACGAACCGCAGGTTCCCGAGCGTTTGCGCGCCTGCCCCGGGGCCGTCCTGCTGCCGCACCTGGGCAGCGCAACGATCGAGGCGCGCACCGCCATGGGCATGCAGGCTGTCGACAATCTCGATGCCTGTCTTGCAGGCCTGGAGCCACCTGATCGTGTCGCCTGACGAGGATGCCGAGATCGACGTTCCAGGTGCAATCCTGGCCGCCATGGCGGCGTGTCGGGCGCAGCTGCCCGTGGCAAGGCCGTTGGTCGTCGGGGTCTGCGGCGCGCAGGGCAGCGGCAAGTCGACGCTGGCACAGCGGCTCGTTGACCGGCTTCCTGCCGCAGCCACGCTGTCGCTCGACGACCTCTACCTGACCCGGGCCGAACGCGAAGACCTGGCTCGCCGGGTGCACCCGCTCCTGGCCGTGCGCGGCGTACCGGGCACGCATGACGTCGCGCTTGGCCTCGAACTTTTCGCTGGCCTCGATGCGCGCCGACCTCTGGTGTTGCCGCGATTCGACAAGGGACTCGACGATCGCGCGCCGCCGTCGGCCTGGGAGCAGCGCGATGCCCCCTTCGACACGCTGGTGTTCGAGGGGTGGTGCATCGGCGCGCAGCCTGAACCTGCCGCGGCGCTGGACAGACCGTGCAACACGCGCGAGCGAAACGAGGATACTGATGGTACCTGGCGTCGCTACGTGAACACCGCGTTGGCCGGGCCATACCGGGCCCTGTTCGCGCGCGTTGACCTCATGGTGTTCCTGGCCGCACCGTCGTTCGAGACGGTCATGGACTGGCGCTGCGAGCAGGAAGCGGCGCTTCTGGCCGCACGCCCCGATGCGCCGCGGGCCATGGATCGACACACCATCGAGGCATTCTGCGCCCTGTATGAGCGCACGACTCGAACACTGCTGCGGGGCATGCCCAGCCGCGCAGACGTTGTCGTGGCCCTCGATGCGCAGCGGCGCTGCATGCACTTGGACCTGCGTGGCCGGGCGTGAGGTCGTCCAAGCGGGCAGGCTCAATTTTCGGTTCATATAAAGCGACGAAAACAGGGGCGATCCAAGGTAGCGCCCTAAATACCGGGCCATATATCCGCAAAATGCCGTAAATCCCTCATTGACATGTCGCTACAGAAGCAACATTATCGGGGCATAAATTCAAGGGAGGATACCATGAAAAGCGCAACCTATCTTGCGGGTGCCTGCGTGCTCGCGCTCGCCATGGCCGGGCAGGTCCACGCCCAGCAAGCCGAAGGAGCGCCACGGGCAGCGGCCCCGGCGCAGGGTGACGAGACGATCAGCCCCGAACAGGCCATCGTGGTGTCCGGTATCCGCAGCAGCCTGGAAAAAGGCCTGCAGGTGAAGCGGGTGAGCAGCGAGATCCTCGACTCCGTCGTGGCTACCGACGTCGCCAAGCTGCCCGACACGACGATCGCGGAATCGCTGCAGCGCGTCTCGGGCGTGCAGATCCGCCGCGCCCTGGGTGTCGGCACCAGCGTCTCGATCCGCGGTCTTCGCCAGAACCGCACCGAGGTCAACGGACGCACGCTGATCAATCCCAGCGGGCGCGGGCGCAATGCGGACGCGGTGGCGGATTCTGACTACGGTCCACTGTCGCTGTTTCCCTCCGAGCTGATCAGCCGACTCGACGTCATCAAGTTGCAGGGCGCGGATCGCGCGGATGGCTCGCTCAGCGGTACCGTCGACGTCATCACGCGCAAGCCGCTCGACAGCCTCGATCGCATCATCGCGCTCTCTGCCTCGGGGGTCTATGCCGACCAGGCCAAGCGCGGCGGACTCGATGCTTCGGCGCTGTATTCCAACAGCTTTGCCGACAACACCTTCGGCATCCTGCTTAACGCGACATACTCGCGCAAGCCGATCACCGACCAGTCGTTCAACTCCTTCACCGGCTACACCCCGCTGACGGCGCAATTCAACACGGCGGGCAACCCGCGTGCCAACGATCCCAATGGCGACGGTGTGCCCGGCCTTTACATCGCCGACTTGCGTTTCCAGAACCTCAAGGAGACGCGCGAGCAGATCGGCGGCAACGCAGCCATCCAATGGCGGCCGAGCGACGCGCTCGAGTTCTATGCCGACGTTGTCTATTCGCACCTCACGACCGACCGCAACCGCGACTGGTCGTCGATCCCGCTGAGCTCCAACGCGGCGGACTATCTGAACTATACGCTGTCCCCGGGCGAGATTCTGACCAAGGGCACGATCCGCCAGGTAGCCCAGACCAACGCTGAAGTGCTCAAGGTCAAGAGCGATACGGTCAGCGGCGCGGTCGGGTTGAAGTGGAGCACGGACGACGGGCGCTTCAGCGTGCGGCCAGAGTTCAACTATTCGGACTCGACGCTCGACTCCACGCAGACCTTCGTGCGCCTTCAATCCCTGGCCAAGTATGACTTCGCTTTTGATCTTAACGGTGGGAACGTCCCCACCGTCACCGCGCCTGCTGGCCTGGATTTCACCAATCCGGCACAGTTCCGCTATTCCAACGTGTTCGACAACTTCATCGCAACCCATGCCCGGGAAACGGCGGGGCGGATCGATTTTAAGTTCAAGACCACCGGCGGCTTCCTCCAGTCAATCGACTCCGGCCTGCGCTATGCCGCGTTGACCGCTGATCGCCAGTCCACGTTCCGCCAGGTGGCGTTCGCCGGAAGCAATCCGGGCAATACCTACCTTGCATCGGCCGGTTCGTCGTCGCTTTACGGCTTGCGCGACTTCTCCGGCCTGCTTGGCGGTGCAGTGCCCGCGTTCCTCAACCGTTACATCGCCGGCACCCCGCCGGCAGGGCAGCTGGCTTGCGAAGCGATCGCGTCTTCGGCGGTCTGCGGCCCACGTACCGTCGATCCGCTGCAGAGCTTCACCATCACCGAGAAGACCATGGCAGCCTACGCCAAGGTCAACTTCGGCACCGATCTCGGATCGATCCCGATGAGCGGCAACATCGGCATCCGCTACACCGACACCCAGCGCAGCTCGTTCGGGGCGATCCGCCGGGCCAGTGGTGCGATCGACCCGCTTTCCTATGGGACCGACTTCGCAGACTGGCTGCCCAGTGCAGTGGTCAAGTTCGAGCTCAGCCAGAACCTGCAGTTGCGGTTTGGCGCAGCCAAGGTCTTGGGCCTGCCCGATACGATCGACCTTTCGCCCAATCTTCAGCTCAATCGTCTGTCGCCCTACAACGGCTCGGCCGGCAACCCGTCGCTGAAACCGATCCGCGCGGATCAGTACGACGCCTCGATTGAGTGGTACTTCGCGCAAGGCTCGGCATTTACGGTTGGCGCGTTCTACAAGGACGTGAAGACCTTCATCTACAGCAAGGCTGCCTACGAGATCCCGCCGGGCGAAGTGGCGCCCGATCCGCTCGGCCAAGGCTGGCTGGTGACCCGCCCCTATAACGGTTCGGGTGGCAAGGTGAAGGGCGTGGAGGTTCTGTTCCAGACACCCTTCTACTTCCTCCCTGCGCCGTTCGATGGCTTCGGCGTGGTGGCCAATCTGTCGTATATCGACAGCTCGACCACGCTGCTGGACCGCAAGGGCGCCGCGCTTCCGCTGCAAGGCCTGTCGAAGGTCAACTACAACCTGGTTGGCTATTTCGAAAAGTGGGGCTTCGGCGCGCGCGTCGCCTACAACTATCGCAGCCGTTACTTCGACAGCGTGGGTCCGGGTGCAACGGCCATCTACTTCGCACCGTACCGCTCGGTCGACGCATCGCTGCGCTATGAATTCGGCAAGGTGACTATCTCGGCAGATGCCTCGAACCTCACCAACACGGTACAGAAGAAGTATACCGAGACCGACGACGCAACCTCGCTCTACGCCACGCAGGGCCGCCGCTTCACATTCGGCATCAGCACCAAGTTCTGAACGCTCCCTCTGTTCTGAAACGGGTGCTGCGCCGGGTCGGCAGCGGGTTGCGACGGGCCCCACTCCTCTCGCGCTGACCCGCTGCCGACATGTCGACCACCGATCCCAAGAAAGATTGTCCACGATGTCCCAGTCCACGATCGCCGGCGTGTGCCCGGTCCTGCCCACGGTATTCGATGATGCGGGAGGCCTCGATCATGCGGGGGTTGCCGCGGTGGTCGACTACGTCGTGGCATCGGGCGCGGAAGGGACGGTGTTTCCCGGCCTTGCCAGCGAGTATGACATGCTGTCGCTCGATGAGCGCGAGGCGCTGATCGCCACGGTGGGCGAGGCGGTCGACGGCCGGATCGGGTTCATCGTGGGCGCCAGCAGCGACAGCGTTGCCGATAGCGTGCGCCTTGCCCAGGCAGGCGTGCGCGCCGGGGCGAGTGCGGCGATGGTGATGACCCCGCGCACACTGGGCGGCGACCTTGCAGCAATCGGCGCTTTCTATGAGGAACTAGGTCGTAGCGCCGGTGTGCCGATCCTCTTGCAGAATGCACCGGCGCCCATGGGGTTGGGGCTCACCCCCGAACAAGTGGTGGCAGTTGCCGCCAGCACTGATGCGATCCGCTGGGTCAAGGAAGAAACGATGCCCTGCGGTCAGCGCATTAGCGCGCTGCGTGCCGCCGCACAGGCGGGCGGGGCGGTGCCGCACCTCGCCGGTGTGTTCGGTGGCGCCGGCGGGCGATACCTGGTCGACGAGCTGCACCGCGGTGCGATCGGCAGCATGCCTGCGGCCGAAACGCCCGAGATCCACGTCGCGTTGATGGCGGCCCATCGTCGCGGAGACGAGGCCACGGTCCGCGGGCTCTACGAAGCGCTGCTGCCGATCCTCATGGTTCAGGCAGTGTTCCGCTGGCGGCTGACGAAGGAGGTCCTGGTGCGGCGCGGCGTCATCGCCAGCGCTCACACCCGAGCCGCCGGTCCGGCCTTCGATGCCGAGGATATGGAGGAGCTGGACGTGATCCTCGCGCGGCTCGAGGATGCGCATCGCAGGCTGGCGTGATGCGCATCCGGCGGCCGTACCTGCTCGCGGGGGCGGCAGCGTTGCTAGCCTTTTCGGCGCAGGCGCAACCTGCGCCGGCCGCCCCGGCGGCAGGCCAATCGGCTGGCGAGCCCGATCCCGAAGCCTTTGCCCGCGTTCCTGACGACAGCCGCCCCTACACGTTCTACTTCTGGATGAATGGCAACGTCACCCGCGCTGGGATCGATGCGGACCTTGCGGCAATGAAGCAGGCCGGAATTAGCGGGCTGCTGGTGTTCGACGGCAACAGCGGTATCGCCCCTGGCCCGGTCGCCTATGGCAGCGAAACATGGCTCGATCTCATGGCGCACTTGATCGAGCGCGCGGCGGCATTGGGCCTGAAGGTCGGCGTTCATAATGCGCCGGGCTGGTCGGCCTCGGGCGGGCCCTGGATCACGCCCGAACGCTCGATGCAGCAACTCGTCTGGTCGGAGACGCCGGCGTTGATTAACGGCTCCGGCGGCATCGTCCTCGCCCGGCCTTACACCAAGTTGGGCTACTACCGGGACATCGCGGTGTTGGCGCTGCCCTCGGGGCCGCAGGACGATGCACCGTGGCGCGCAGCGCTGGCAAGCCCGGAAGGCCTGCCACCGCAGTTTGCGGCGCTCACCGACCGCAACCTCGATACGGCGGTGCCTGCCTCGCCGGATGCGCCGATCGTGATCCACCTGACCCGGCCGTTTACGCTGCGCGCGATTACCCTTCAGGGTGGCGCGACAGAGGTGCGAGCCTTTCGCACGCGGGTGGAGGGTTCGACCGACGGTCGCACCTGGCAGTCGCTTGCCACGGTAGACGTCGGGATCAATCCCCTGCGTGGGATCGAGGCGCCGGGCAGCATGAATTTCGCTTCCTCGGTGCCGTTGCGCCATCTGCGCATCACGCCCGATCGACGGGTCACGATCGCCGAGGTTATCGGCCATGCTGCGCCGCTGGTCGAGGATTGGGCCGCCAAGGCGGGGCACACGATCCACGTTCCGCCGCTGCCCGAGCCGGCACCCGATCCCGATGCTGCTCGTCCCACCGGACTCGATCCTGCGCAAGTCATCGATGTCACGAAAGCGCTGAGCGCAGATGGCGTGCTGCACTGGACCCCGCCGCCCGGGCGATGGACGATCCTGCGTATCGGCACCACCACCACCGGACACCACAACGTCTCGGCCTCTGCGGGCGGCGACGGGCTGGAGGTCGACAAGTTCGACGCCGACGCAGTCGATTTCCAGTTCGACCATGCGCTAGGACCTCTGCTCGCCCGCGTTCCCGCGCATGTCGGCAAGACGCTGTCGATGGTGGAGATCGACAGCTACGAGGCCGGGCTGCAGACCTTGACCGCGGCGATGCCGGCCGCGTTCCGGGCCTTAGCCGGATACGACATCGTCCCGTTCCTGCCCGCGTTAACTGGCCGTACCGTCCTGTCGACGGCGCGCACCGATCGCTTCCTGGCCGATTACCGCCGCACCATGGCCGATCTGATGGCGCGCAACTATTACGGGCGAATGCGCGAGCGCCTCCATGCGCGGGGGCTGGCTTTCCTGGTGGAGGGGTATGGCCCCGGGCCGTTCGATGCCCTGCGTGTCAGCGGCATGGCCGACGTGCCGATGACCGAGTTCTGGACGCGCAGTCCCTGGGGCGACGAGCGCGCCGTGCCGATGGTCGCGTCCGCCGCGCACATTCAGGGGCGCAACGTGGTCGCCGCCGAGGCGTTTACCGGCCGGATCGAGACTAGCCGCTGGCAGGACTATCCCTATGCCATGAAGGCGCTGGGCGACAGGATGTACGCGCAAGGCGTGAACCAACTGGTGTTCCATCGCTATGCCCACCAACCCGACCCCGCCGCACGCCCAGGCATGACGATGGGGCCATGGGGCTTCAACTTCGATCGCACCAACACCTGGTTCAATCTTGCCCGTGCTTGGATCGATAGCCTTGCGCGCAGCCAGTACCTGCTGCGCCAAGGCCGACCCGTCGCCGACGTGCTGGTTTTCGCTGGCGAGGACAGTCCCAACCAGAGCGAATACGTGCGGCCCGACGTGTCGGACGATGCCAGCCCGCGCCCCGTGCAGTACGATCGCCCGCAATTGCCTGCGGGCACCAAGGGCGATCTCGTCGATGCCGACACGTTGCTGCACCATGCCCATGTGCAAGATGGCGCGATCGTGCTGGAGAGCGGGCAGCGCTATCGCCTCCTGGTGGTGCCGCCGGGCATCCGCACGCTTTCGGCCCAACTTGCCGCGAGACTCAAGTTGCTGGTCGGGCAGGGCATGGCGCTGGCCGCATCGCCTGCGCTCACCGCGGGGTGGGGCGGGTCGGTGTTCGCCGCCGACATCCTGGCCCCGGCAATGGCGGCGCTCGGCCTTGGCCCCGATGCGGATTGCCGACCGCATCGCGTCGACGGGCAGGTCGTGTGGCAGCATCGCCGCACCGCGCAGGCCGAGATCTACTTCATCGCCAATCAGTTGCGACGGCCAGAGATCGTCACCTGCCACTTGCGCGACGCGCGCGGCGCTCCTGCCTTGTGGGACCCCGAAACCGGCGCCCGCCAATACCCGGCCGCTTTCCATGCCGACGGGCACGGTGTGCGGGTGGAGCTCCAGCTCGGTCCTGCGCAATCGACCTTCGCGGTTTTCGACGCTGCGGGACGCGCGCGCCTCGACGCTGGCGAGACAGGTATCCTGCCTCCCGCGGCAAGCCCCGAACCTCGATCGCCGGGTATTGCGGCCACATCCGGAGACTTCTCGCAAGTGCTGTGGGCGCGGCCCGATATCGATGTGACGGCCATACCCGATCCTGCGGCGAGCGGGCGGATGAACGAAATGGGCAAGTCCTACCTCATCCCGGCGCGGTCAGGCGAGGCGATCCATGGGCCGGGGACGGCGATCGCTGGCCTGATCCTGGGGCGTAATGGCGCAGTGGTCGTGGCGCGGCAGTCACGCGATTTGCTGGCACCGGTGCTTGTCGCGCGCCGCCCGATCGCGGGCTGGACGCATGTTGCGCTGGTCTATCGCGGGGGCGTTCCGCATCTCTACCTCGACGGCGTGCTCGCCGGGACCGGGCTCGCTTTGCCTGTGCGGGTGTTTCCGGGTGGTGTCGATCCCGTGGCGCCGGGCGGTACGACCTATCGGTTCGAGGGGCTGGCGACGCCCGTGGAGACGCTGCCGCGCGCCCTGGACCTGGCCGAGATCGCGGCGCTCGCCCGCCGGCCCTTGCCGCCACCGCCGCTCTGGGCTGCGCCAGTCGAGGTCCGTTACGAGGACGGGCGGCTGGTCGCCGAGCTGCGGGTGGCGACCCGGCAAAGGCTGCCCGACGGCAGAAGCGCCGCTGCGGCTGTCGCGCCGCCCCGTGCCCTAGAGGGGGCGTGGTCGGTCCATTTTCAGCCGGCCTGGCAGGCCGCCGATGCGCCCGGATTCGCGCGCCGCTTCGCGCATCTGGCCTCGTGGAGCGAAAGCGTTGATCCGCAATTGCGCCATTTCTCGGGCACGGCACACTATCGCACGCGCTTCACCATAAGCCGCTTGCCGGACGGGCAGGGGCAGCGGGTCATGTTGGATCTAGGCCGCGTCGAGGTCATCGCGCGCGTGCGGCTCAACGGGCACGACCTCGGCACCTTATGGAAGGAGCCGTACCGCGTCGACGCGACGGCTGCGCTGCGCCGGGGCAACAACCTGCTCGAGGTCGACGTGGCGAACCTTTGGGCCAATCGTCTGATCGGCGATGCCGCATTGCCCGAGGAGCAGCCGATGGAAGATGGCGACTGGTCGATCGGCGAGCGCATCGGCCCCGATGGCCGCCGGCGACCCGTGCCGGCGCGACGCGCAGTGGCGATGCCGGCATGGTTTCGCGAGGGCCAGCCCAAGCCCGCCGGCGAGCGGGCTGGGTTTGCCACCTGGACGATGTATGCCCCGGACGAACCGCTGTTTCCTTCCGGGTTGCTCGGCCCGGTGCGCCTCGTCGAGACCCGCCAGGTGGATGTCGCACCGCTTGGCGCAGCCGCTGTCCGAACTACTCCTGCAGGAAAGAAACCTTGATGTCCGATACCGCCGGTCCGTCCCGCCGCCAGATCCTTGCGACGGCCTTGGCCTTGCCCGCAGCCGCCGGGTTCGAACGTGCAGATGCGGCGGTTTCGGATCGAGGCAGCGCAGCCCAAGGCTGTTCCACGCCTGCCGCGATCCGCGCGTTCTCGCTCGCCCAGAACGAGCCGGACCTTGTCGTGCCGCTTTGGCGCAAGGGTGCGATCCCCGGCGGGCCGGCGCCCGCGATTAAGCCCGAGATCGATGACCAGTGGGACAATGACGGGCTGCGCTACCGGGTCGCGGTGCACGTCATCGAGCCCACGCTGGCCGTTTTTCGCCCGCGCGCTCCCACCGGCGCGGCGATGCTCATCATCCCCGGCGGTGGCTATTCGCGTGTCGGGATCGATCGGGAGGGCTACGAAGTCGCTCGATGGGCCAACAGCCTGGGCATGACCGCCTTCGTGCTGTGCTATCGCCTTCCTGCCGATCGCTGGCCGGCCGGGCCACTGGTGGCACTACAGGACGCGCAACGTGCAATGCGCCTGATCCGCAGCGGCAACGATGGTGCGTGGTCGGTCGATCCCAAGCGGGTTACGGTGCTTGGCGGCTCTGCCGGCGGGCATTTGGCGCTCAGCCTCTGCCTCAAGGTCTACGACCGGACTTATCCCGCAGCCGACGGCGCCGACCACCTGCTGACCCGCCCCGACGCGGCAATTCTGCTCTACCCGGTCGTGTCGATGGGCGCGGAAGCGCACGTCGGGTCGAAACGCGCGCTGCTGGGCGACGCGCCCTCGGCCGATGCCATTGCGGAATGGAGCTACGATGGCATCCTGCCCGGCATAACCCCGCCGATGCTGGCCATCCATGCCATGCACGACCGCGTGGTGGCAGTTGACCACACGCTGGGTCTCATCGCGGCCGTGCGCCGTGCCGGCGGAGCGATCGACGCCCGCCTTTACGAAGAAGGCGCGCACGGGGCAGGACTGCGCAGCAACCCCGCGACGCCCATGGCGACATGGCCCAACGAGGCAGCGACCTGGCTGGCCCGGCAAGCGGGATAAAGTCACCGGAATGCTACGGCCAGTGGCAAAACCCGTTCTGATGCCCTGGACCGCGGCGCCTTGGCGCACCGAAAGGTGTCGACGCGGTAAGCCCTTTTCCGAACCGCCCCAAGGCGTCCCTGGTATCACCTGATTACAGGCGAACAACAACGGCCATCAGTGGCCGGGTTACAGACTGCATGGCAGACGGCTGCGGACGTTATCAGTGTAGCGTGATGGCGAACAGGGAAATGGTGCCCGGGGACGGAATCGAACCGCCGACACCGTGATTTTCAGTCACGTGCTCTACCAACTGAGCTACCCGGGCATCCCGCAGTGGCGGCCGATCCGGGCGCCTTGCGTTTGGTGAAGCGCCCTATGACGGGGCGGTGGCGGGTTGTCCAGCCCCTGTCTGCATCAATTTTTCCACAGGAAGGCAATTTTGTGACCTGTGGAAACGCGCTCAATCGGGGGCTTCGTCCTCGGCGTCGACGGCGGGGCCGGGGAGGGCGTAGCCGTCCTCGAGCCAGCGCATCAGGTCGCGGTCCTTGCAGCGGGTGGAGCAGAAGGGCTTGTGAGCGTCGCTGCGGGGCTTGCCGCAGATGGGGCATCGTTTGGCGGAGGTGGTCATCGGCAGGGTCTTCCGAAGGGGGCTAGAAACAGGCGGGTCATGGCTTGGGTGGCCGAGTTCACGCGTTCAGGCGCTCAGGACTTGGGCGAAACCTGCGGTGGGGGCAAGGGCGGGGTCGGTCGCCCAGCGCAGCACGCGGCCGGTGCGGCGGACCAGTTCCGCCTCCCAGTCCGGCAGGACCGCCGCGCGCAGGGCAGGGTGGCAGGTGAGCAGCAGGGTGCCCGGGCCGGTCACGCGCTCGGCGCGGCGCAGCAGCTGGCGGGCCGCAGCGCCCATGGGATGCCGCGCGAACAGTGCCGGCAGCGAGGGACGCTCGAGCCGGCTGACGAGTTGCACGAAGCCATAGCCGTTCATCGCGGTCCGTTCGGCGCGCCAGCCGAGCAGCGCCTCCAGGCTCGCGAGCGCCTCGCCCAGCGCGGCGTCGACGGACTGGCGTTCGCGCTTGTCGGCCAGGGTGGGAAAGTCGATGCCGACCGAGCCGCCGATGTTCAGCCGCGCGAGGGCGCCGACGATGGCGGGCACGGCGGCCAAGGCCAGCGCGGCGAGCGGCGGGCTTCCGTCGACGTCGATAAGCGTCATAGCCGGTGTCGGGCTGACGCACAGACCCCCGCGCGCAAAGGCGATCTCGCCGGTCATCGCTTCTTCGACGAGGTCGTCCCAGCCGGCCTCGTCGAGGTCCCTGTCGGTCTGGCGCAGCGTGCGCACGGGGAAGGGGCCGGCGGCCAACTGCTCGGCCAGCGAGGGCGCGGGGCGCGGTTCGGTGCCGTCGGGGGCGGGGCGCGCCATGGGGAGCTTGGTGCGGCCCTTTTCGGCGATCGCGGCGCGGGTGACCTGGAACAGCGCGCGCTTGCCCTCGGTCAGCGCCGGGGTCAGGCCATCGACCAGCGCCACCGCGCCATCGGCGAACTGCACGGTGCCGCGCCGGGTGCCGGCAAGGCGGCTGGCGACGCGGGCTTGAGCTACGAGGCCCGGCGCCAAGGCCGCACCATGCCAGTCGATCCGGGCGGCGAGGATGGCGGCGCCATCCACGAGGGCGGCACGGGTTTCGCCGATGCCGTGCTCGATCAGCCAGGCCGCGGCCACGCCCCGGTCGCTCAGGCCAGAAGGCCGGCGGCCACGAGCAGGCGCCGGGTCTCGAACAGCGGTAGGCCGATGACGCCCGAGTGGCTGCCCGCCAGCCAGACGCAGAAACCCTCGGCGCTGCCCTGGATGGCATAGCCGCCGGCTTTGCCGTGCCATTCGCCGCCGGCGATGTAGGCGTCGATCTCGGCCGGGGAGAGGCGCTTGAAGCGCACGATGGTCTCGCTCAGCGCCTCGCGCATCACGCCGTCGGGCATGCGCAGCGCAACCGCCGAGAACACGCGGTGGCGGCGGCCCGAGAGCAGCGCCAGGCATTCGCGCGCGGTTGCCTCGTCCTCGGCCTTGGGCAGGATGCGGCGCCCGGCGCCGACGACGGTATCGCCCGCCAGGATCGCGGCGTCGGGCGCGAGCGCGGCGGCGGCCTCCGCCTTCTGCGCGGCAAGGCGCACGGCATGAGCGCGCGGCAGCTCTGCCGGCAGCGGGCTCTCGTCGATGTCGGTGGCGAGCAGGCGATCGGGCACGAGGCCCAGCCGCGCGATCAGGTCGCGACGGCGGGGGCTGGCCGAGGCAAGCACCAAGGGAATGCGCGATGTCGAGCCGGGCGCGTCAGCGCCCATCAGAACGATCCGGGGCCGCCGCGACCAGGCATGAAGCGGTACGTGATGCGCCCTTTGGTCAGGTCGTAGGGCGTCAGCTCGACCAGCACTTCGTCGCCCACCAGCACGCGGATGCGGTTCTTGCGCATCTTGCCGGCGGTGTGGCCCAGGATTTCGTGGTCGTTTTCCAGGCGGACGCGAAACATGGCGTTGGGCAGCAGTTCCACGACCGTGCCGCGCATTTCGAGGAGTTCTTCTTTCGCCATCGGCGGGTTCGGTAGCCTTTTTGCAGGATGGCCTGGACAAGGACCGGCACCGACACGGCGCTAGCTGCAAAGGCCATGGATAAACCGTCGCCGAAACGACGCGCGTGGCGCCCATAGCGTTCCGAACACGAAAAGAAAAGCCCCCGGCTCGTGGCCGTTTGATCGGGGCGAACGACAAATTGATACGAATTGTGCGTTGTTTGCAAGGGGCCGCCGGGCCAGCACGAGAGCAGGACAGTGCCCTGCTGCACCGCAGCGCCGGAACCGCGTCGCCATGCACCGGTTTGGCGAGGGACCATTTGGAATCAACGCCGTGAAGCCCATGACCGTGACTTATCGCCACAGCCTGACCCTCGCTGCGTCCGCGCTGGCCCTGATCGGGGGGCCGGCGGCGTTCGCTGCGGCTGCCCCGGCCGCCCCGTCCGCGGCCGACCCCCAGGCAGCGCCCCCCGTCGCGCCCGGCGGCGTCGTCACCGCCGATGGACAGGCGACGGCGGCATCGCCGCAGATGATGACCGGCGATGGCCGGGCGGGCATCGACGTCAATGGCGATGGCATCGACGACGATACCGGCGAGATCCTGGTGGTGGCGACGCCGATCCGCGGCGTGGTCAAGGCCGACCAGCCGCCGATCGTGACGCTCGATGAAGAGGAAATCGCAGCCTACGGCGTCAACTCGATCTCGGACCTGCTCAGCGTCCTGGCGCCGCAGACCGGATCGGGGCGCGGGCGCGGGGGCAGCGGCGGGCCGGTGATCCTGCTCAATGGCATGCGCATATCCTCCTTCCGCGAGATGCGCGGGCTGCCGCCTGAGGCGATCCGCCGCGTCGAAGTGTTGCCCGAGGAAGTGGCGCTCAAGTACGGCTATCGACCCGACCAGCGCGTGGTCAACTTCATCCTCAAGGACAACTTCAAGAGCTACGGCTCTGAAACCGAAGTCGGCCTGCCCACCAACGGCAGCTTCGCCACGGTAAGCGAGGAGGCGACCGCGGTGCGCATCGCCAACAAGGCGCGCATCAACGTCACGGGCACGCTGTCGACCCAGAGCGCCATCACCGAGGCCGAGCGCGGCATCCAACAGACGCCGACCGCCGCACCCACGGTGGCTGGCGATCCTTCCGCGGCGGACTATCGGACGCTGCAGGGCAAGGCGGACAGCGCCGCGCTCAATGCCACCTGGTCCAAGCCGATCGGCGTCGGCACCGGGTTGACGCTCAACCTGCTGGCGCAGCGCGATTTCAGCCGCAGCCTCAACGGGTTGAGCACGATCACGCTGACCGATCCGGCGGGCAATTCGGCAACGCGCACTACCGCCACGCCCGAGCCGCTGACCACGCGTGTCTATACGACGACGATTTCCGCGGGCGCCGGCCTCAATGCGGGCGTGGGCGCTTGGCAGCTTTCGGTCACCGCCGACGGCAGCCATGTCGAGACCACCACGCGCATCGACAACCGCGCGGACCTCAGCGGACTGCAGGCACTGGTGACCGCGGGCTCACTGGGCGTGACCGACCCGCTGCCGGGCAGTGCGATTATTGCCGTGTCGCCCGACGAGGCGCGCAGCCGCACCGACTCGCTGACCTCGCTCGCCACGTTGAGCGGCCAGCCCTTCCGCCTCCCGGCCGGACCCAGCTCGCTGACGGTCAAGACCGGCTTCGCCTATTCGGGCATCAACAGCACCGACAGCCGGACCATGACCGGATCGACCCGGTTGCGGCGCAGCGATGCGCAGGCGGGCTTCAGCCTCGACATGCCGATCACCAGCCGGCGCGACAATTTCGGCGGGGCGATCGGCGACCTTTCGCTCAACCTCAATGCCGAGGCGCATACACTGTCGGACATTGGCGGTCTGTACGACTACGGCGCCGGGCTGACCTGGCGCCCGACCGAGAAGTTGTCGCTGACCGGCACCTTCATCGGCACCGAAGTCGCGCCCACACTCAGCCAGCTCGCCGCGCCCACCACGGTGACGCAGAACGTCGCGGTTTACGATTTCACAAAGGGCCAGACCGTGCTCGCCACGGTCATCAGCGGCGGCAACCCGACCCTGGCCAAGGAGCGTGACCGCGACATCAAGCTGGCGGCCAACTGGACGCTGCCATTCCTGACCAACTCGACCTTCGTGCTCGAATACTTCCGCAATCTCAGCTTCAACGCGGCCACCAGCTTTCCGCTGCTGACCGCCGATGTCGAGGCGGCGTTCCCCGGGCGCGTCACGCGCGACCAGAACGGCAACATCATCTCGATCGACCAGAGCCCGGTGATGTTCGCGCGGCAGGAAAAGCAGAGCCTGCGCTATGGCATCAATCTCAGCGGCAGCTTTGGCAAGCCCGACCCGGCGATGCAGCGCGGCGGCCGTTTTCCCGGCATGGCCATGATGCGCGGCGCCGGCGGGCTCCCTCCCGGTGGCCCGGGCGGTCCGCCGCCTGGTGGACCATCGTCTGGTGGAATGGGCGCGGGCGGTCCTCCGCCCGGTGCCGGTGGCCCCCCGCCGGGCGGAATGGGCGGCGGCCGTGGCGGGTTCGACGGGCGCGGGCGCTGGAATCTCTCGCTCACGCACACGATCATTCTCGCCAGCCGTGTCCAGCTGACGCCGGGCGGGCAGATCTATGACCAGCTCGGCGGCGATGCCCTGACGACCGGCGGCGTGGCGCGCCACAGCATCCAGCTCGAGGGCGGCGGCTTCTACCGCGGTTTCGGCCTGCGCATCACCGGCACCTATACCGGCGGGGCGCGCGCGGATTCGGGGCAGACCAGCCTCGACTTTCACCCGATCGCCACGCTCGATGCGCGCGTCTTCGCCGATCTCGGCCGCAAGCCGGCGCTGGTGAAGGCCGTGCCGTTCCTCAAGAACTCACGCGTGTCGCTAGCCGTCAGCAACCTGTTCGACGGCACCCAGCGCGTGACCGACCAGAACGGGCAGATCCCGCTGCGCTACCAGGTGGGATACCTCAATCCCACCGGCCGCGTGTTCAAGCTGGAGTTCCGCAAGCAGTTCTGAGGTTTCAGCCTGACTGCCAATCAGCCAAGCTGGCCTGCGGCGTGGAGGCGCATCAGCGCGGTGAAATCGGAAAACGTCAGCCGGGCGTCCAGCGCATCGTAGACGCGGATCGTCCGGCCGGCGATGGGTTCACCATAAGTGTAGTCCGGCCCAATCCGCCGCGCAGTCGTTTCGGTATAGTGGCTGCTCTCGCTCGACAGCGCGGTGAGCAGCACGGTCGGGCTGTCGCCGAGCGGCCAGGCCCCGGCGATGTGGATGAATTCAGGCGGGGTGGTGAACCGGTCGTAGAGAAACGCCCCGAGCGGCGACAGGGTGGCAAGCTGGTCGGTCATCTCCGCGACCGAGGCCTGCATCTGGCGATAGGCACCCTGCGGCACCTGCCACAGCGGCACCGCCGACTGCTCGATCACGGCGCGGGCGGCGGGAAGGTCGGTCGCCAGGTTGTACTCCCAGCCTCCCGCCGGATAATTGCCGCCGCCGATCCAGATGACGGTCATCCGTTTGGCGATCGCCGGCTCGAGCCGCAGCGCGGCCGCAAGATTGGTCAGGGGGCCGCCGCAGGTGAACACCAGCGGCAGAGGATCCTCGCGCATCGCCTCGGCGACGATGGCGCGCGCGGCCGGCGAGGGCGCGGCCTCGGCCACGCCCGGATTCTCCGAGCCGATCACGACCGGTGGCGGGGTGGCGATGCCTGCGATCCCGATCAGCTTTTCAGCCAGTTGCTTTGCGTCTGCCGCCGAGCGCCTCGTGATCGCGGGATCGCTGGACCTGGGCGCGAGCGCCGAGCACGTGACGAGCACCGTGCGCGTCTTGGGCGTCAGCAACTGGTGCGCCAGCGCGACGAGCCCGTCGGGATCGCCGGCAAAATCGTTGTCGATGATGACCCGCGCCGATGCCTTCTGCGGTATCCGCCGCAGCGGATGCCCTGCCATCCCGGCAGCCAGAGCCTGGCCTCCTCCGGCCACGCCGACGCTCAAAAGCGCCCCACCTGCCAAGGTCCCCAGCGCCATTCGTCTTGTCGGCATTCGCTCGTCTCCCCACGCGTCGCGGCTAGCCACCGCCTTTATGGAGAGGGACTTAGCGGGCGTACCGCGCGCGGCATAATCGACAGCAGGCATGATCTTGCATTACCGGGGTTGATCGTTGACCCGGATCGGCCAATGACTGGCCGAGGCGAGCCCGGCGCCCTCATCGGTTCGATTGTCTGGCCATCTCGATCAGGGCCTTGAAGGCCGCCGAGGGATTTCGCCGTGTGGGATAATAGAGGCACAGTGGCGGGACGGGTGGCGTCCACTCGTCCAGAATGCGAACGAGACGGCCCGTGGCGATATCGTCGCGAACATCGGCCTCCATGAAGTAGCCGATGCCGACATCGTCGAGCACGGCGATGCGCGCCAGGCTCGATTCATCGAGCGTGATCGGCCCAGCGACATCAATCTGCACAGGTTCGCCATCCTTCTCGAAATGCCAGCGGTGGATCGCGCCATTGGGCAGGCGGATGCGCAGGCAGCGGTGGCGGAGCAGGTCCGCCGGGCTGCCGGGCGTGCCGTGGGCGTGAAGATAGGCTGCCGTCGCGACGACGGCAAAGCGGCGCGTCTGGCTGACGGGTAGGGCGATCATGTCCGTCGGGACAAGGTTCGCCGCCCGCAGGCCAAGGTCGAACCCTTCCGCGACGATATCGACGATGCGGCCTCGGTGACGAGGTCGATGTGCACCTGCGGATGCCGTTCGAGGAACCGCAGCAGCAGCGGTTGCAGAATTTCCCGCGCCCCCGATGCAAAGGCATTGATGCGCAGCGTTCCCGAGGGCGTTTCCTGCTGCGACCGCGCCGTGCCCATCGCGTCGTGAATGCCGCGAACCGCTGGGCCGACCTGTTCAACAAAAATGCGCCCCGCATCGGTCAGCGAGACGGCGCGGGTCGTGCGGTTGAACAGGCGGATGCCGAGCTGGCTTTCCAACCGGGCCACGGCATTGCTGAGCGCCGTCGTCGACAAACCCAGGTCTATCGCTGCCGCGCGAAACGAGCCCAGCCGCGCGATCGCGAGAACGGCGTCGAAATCGACCAGCCCATGCCGCGTCATTGTCCTGCCTTTCGCAACGTCACATGCCGATTTGACCCGATTATCACAATGATGGCGAAAGCCTAGATATCCCGTATCAAGCCCGGGAGACCCGCAGTGCCGCTCGAATTACCCCAACCCATCGCCAATTTCATCGCTGCCAATGCGCGGCTGGACGGTGATGCCATGCTTCGTCCTTTCGCCGATGGCGCCGTCTTCGTGGACAATGGCAAGCGCCACGAAGGGCGGGACCAGATCCGCAAGCTGCTGGCCGAGGAAGTGGTCGCGGCCAAGGCAGTCTTCACCCCCGACACCATGCGGGAGGAGGACGGCACGATCGTGATCGAAGGGCCGGCGCACGGAAACTTTCCGGGCAGCCCGATCCGCTTCACTTACCGTTTCCTGCTGCGCGACGAGGCGATCGAAGCCGTGGAGGTGACCCTGTGACCCGGCACCACCATCCCGACGAGTTCGCCGGAAAGCGGGTCTTCGTCAGTGGCGGAACCAGCGGCACGGGCCGCGCCACGGTCGAGCGGTTTCTGGCCGGAGGTGCCCGCGTCATCACGGCCGCGCGGCGGCGACAGCCCGCAGACGACCGCGTCGCGTTCGTACAGGCCGATTTGACCACCGCTGCAGGCAGTGAGGCCTTGGCCGAGGCGGTACTCGACAGGTTCGGCGGCGTCGACATTCTCGCCCACGTCATCGGTGGATCGTCTGCACCCGCTGGCGGCTTTGCCGCCTTGACCGACGATCACTGGCTAGCCGAACTCAACCTCAATCTGCTGGCGACCGTCCGCCTCGATCGCCTGCTGGTGCCGGCGATGATCGCCCAGGGCGCCGGGGCGGTGGTTCACGTCACCTCGATCCAGTCGGTCCTGCCCCTGCCGGAATCGACCACCGCCTATGCCGCGGCAAAGGCTGCGCTACGCACTTACAGCAAGGCGCTCTCGAAGGAGCTGGGTCCCAAGGGCGTCCGGGTCAATGTCGTGTCACCCGGCTGGATCATGACGCAGTCGGCGATGCATTTCCTCGAGCGCCTGCAGGCAGAGAACGGCGGCACGATCGAGGATGCGAGGCAATCGGTGCTCGATGTGCTGGGCGGCATCCCGATCGGTCGCGGGGCCGAGCCGGAAGAAGTCGCCGACCTCATCACCTATCTAGCGTCGGATCGCGCGGCGGCAATCCACGGCGCCGAATTCGTGATCGACGGTGGTACGGTCAGCACCGTTTGAAACCGCTGCGCCGCGCGTCGATTCGCGTGAGCGACGGCGCCGGCTGCCGACTGGAGAGACCATGACCCCCACCGCCATGGACGCATCATCCTGCCCGCGTTGCGCCTGGGCGCAGGGCGATCCGCTCATGCAGGCCTATCACGATACCGAATGGGGCGTGCCCCAGCATGATCCGCGCATGCTGTGGGAAATGCTGATGCTGGAGGGATTTCAGGCCGGCCTCTCGTGGATCACCATCCTGCGCAAGCGCGAGGCCTTTCGCGCCGCCTTTGCCCATTTCGATCCGGTCAGGGTCGCGGCCTTCGACGAGCGCGATGTCGAGCGGCTGATGGGCGATGCGGGGATCGTCCGGGCGCGGGCGAAGATCGAGGCCACAATCGCCGGGGCGCGGATCTACTGCGCCATGCAAGATCGGGGGGATGACTTCGCCCGGTTCTGCTGGGGCTTTACCGATGGCAAGCCGATCCTTGGCGATGGCAGGACCTTGCCTGCCAGCACGCCCTTGTCCGAGACGATTTCGAAAGAGCTCAAGCGCCGCGGATTCAAGTTCGTCGGTCCGACCATCACGTATGCGTGGATGCAGGCGGTCGGGATCGTCGATGACCATGCGCTCGCCTGCTTCCGGCGCTAGCAGAACCGCCGCCCCTGCACGAATTCGCGCGCCGCGCGGCGCTGGGTGTCGCGTTCGTATTCGGCATAGCCGTCGGCGAAGTCGCGCAGGGCGACCACGTCGGCGAGGGTGAGCGGTTCGTCGAACTGGAACCCGCACTGGCCGCGTTCGGTCCAGACCACCGCGCCGAAACCCTCGACGCGGTTGATCTGCAGCACGCCCGTTTCGCCCAGCGCCGGTCGCTCGGCCAAGGCCATGCGCGCGCCGGTGCGCGAGAGGTCTTCGACCACGCAGGCCACGATGCCGCCGCGCAGGATCAGCCGGGCCGGGATGCGCAGCCGCGCCCGGGCATCGGCGCGGCGGCCGCGCTGGCTTGACGGGGCGGGGAAGGAACCGGGCTGCATCGTGCCGGAATAACCCCGTCGCCGTGAACCCGCGCTTGCCACCAACCCGCGCATCTCTGCGTATGCCGCGGTTCGCCCAAGGCAGGTGGTGGTTGTCCACCACTCGCTGCGCAGGTGCCCCCTCGGCCCCCTCCCCAAAGCGGGTGCGAGTGCCTATCTGGCGGGGATGGCCCGCAAGCCCGCAGCATCCGCTCCCGACCGCGACACCGAACGCTTCCACGAAGACGCCGCCACGTCCACCGTGCGCGGTGCCGAGCAGCCCGACATCGACAAGGGCGTCGAAACCATCCGTGAGGTGGTTCGCACGCTCAAGCCCAAGCCCGGCGTCTATCGCATGCTCGATGCGCGCGGCGACGTGCTCTATGTCGGCAAGGCGCGCGCGCTCAAGAACCGGGTGGCCAACTATACCCAGGTCGATCGCCTGCCCAACCGCCTGCGCCGCATGGTCAGCCAGACGCGGTCGATGACGATCGTTACCACCAATTCCGAGGCCGAGGCGCTGCTGCTCGAAGCGCAGCTCATCAAGCGCTATCGCCCGGCCTACAACGTGCTGCTGCGCGACGACAAATCGTTCCCGTTCATCCTGTTGCGCGCCGATCACGCCTTTCCGCGGATCATGAAGCACCGCGGCGCGCGCAAGGCGAAGGGCAACTATTATGGCCCCTTTGCCAGCGCTGGTTCGGTCAACACCACGATCAACGCGCTGCAGAAGCTGTTCCTGCTGCGCAGCTGCAACGACGGCTTCATGGCGCGGCGCGACCGGCCCTGCCTGCTCTACCAGATCAAGCGGTGCTCTGCCCCTTGCGTCGATCGCATCTCGACCGAAGATTATGGCGAGCTGGTGCGCCAGGCGAAGGACTTCCTCGGCGGCAAGTCGGGCGCGGTGCAGCGCGAGATCGAGACGCAGATGGCGCATGCCGCCGAGAGCCTCGACTTCGAGCGCGCGGCGATGCTGCGCGACCGCCTCCGTGCCGCGACCTTCATCCAGGGCAGCCAGGCGATCAACGCCGAAGGCGTGGGCAACGCCGACATCTTCGCCATGGCCACCAAGGGCGGGCAGGTGGGGATCCAGGCCTTCTTCATCCGCGGCGGGCAGAACTGGGGCCATCGCGCCTTCTTTCCCAGCCACACCGAAGGGCTGGAGGAGGCCGAGGTCATGACCAGCTTCCTTGCGCAGTTCTACGAGGAAGTGCCGCCGCCGCGCCTGATCCTGATGGACCGCGTGCTGCCCGAGGCGGAGCTTCTGGCCGAGGCGCTGTGCGAGGCGGCGGGTGGCAAGGTCGAGATCTCGGTCCCGCAGCGTGGCGACCGGCGCCGGCTGATGGAACAGGCGCAGCGCAACGCGGTCGAGGCGCTCGACCGGCGGCTGGCCGAGACCGGCACTAAGACGAAGATCCTGCGCGAACTGGCCGAGTTCCTTGAACTGGCCGACGTGCCGCAGCGCATCGAGGTCTACGACAACAGTCATATTCAGGGCACCAACGCGCTGGGCGGCATGGTCGTGGCCGGGCCCGAAGGCTTCATGAAGGGCCAGTACCGCAAGTTCAACATCAAGCGCGCCGAGACCCAGCCGGGCGACGACTTCGCGATGATGCGCGAGGTCATGGCCCGCCGCTTCGGCCGCGCACAGGAGGAAGACCCCGATCGCCAGAGCGGCACCTGGCCCGACCTCGTGCTGATCGACGGCGGCAAGGGGCAGATGACCGCCGTGCGCGAGACGCTGCAGGAACTGGGGATCGAGGACGTGCCGCTGGTGGCGGTGTCGAAGGGCCCGGACCGCAACGCCGGGCGCGAGCATTTCCACTTTCCCGACGGGCGCGAAAAGCTGCTGCCGCTCAATTCGCCGGTGCTGTTCTACCTGCAGCAGTTGCGCGACGAGGCACACCGGTTCGCGATCGGCGCGCATCGTGCCAAGCGCAGCCGCGCGATCAGCGCCAGCCCGCTCGACGAGATCCCCGGCATCGGCCCGGCGCGCAAACGCGCGCTTCTGCTCCATTTCGGAACGGCCGGGAAGGTGCGCGCCGCCTCACTCGAGGACCTGATGCGCGCGCCGGGTGTCAGCGCGACCGTGGCGCAAACCATCTACGACTTTTACCACCCGGGCGGCTAAGGGCCTCGAACCGGCCCAAGTGTTAATCCGTTCTCGCGGCGATCGGCCGACGGGATCGGTGATTTTGGCGGTATCGTCGCCAGGCTCGCTAACCAGATTCGACAAAACTTCGCTGGAGACCTGTGGTCTATACGGGGGGAAGGGGTCGGCCGTGGGAATGCCGGCCTGGGGAAGGGTCGCTATGTTGCAGGGGAAATCACGCGCGCGCCGCGTCGCGCTCTCGCTTGCCTTGGGCTGTGGTGCATGGGCTTCGACCGCGCTTGCGCCATCGGCTTTCGCGCAGGAGGCTTATGGCGCCGCATACGCCGTCGCAGCGCCTGCCGGAAACGGCGTCGGGTCCGCGATCGAGCTGGAATTCTGGCGCGCCGTGGCCGGCAGCAGCGATCCCGACATGTATGCCGCCTATCTGCAGCAATATCCCGCCGGCTCGTTTGCGCCGGTCGCGCGGGTCAAACTGAACGCGCTGCGGCGCATGGCACCGGCGGCGGCTCCTGCCCTGCCGGCCGCACCCCTTGTGCCGGCTACGCCCTTGACGCCGGCTGCACCCGTCACGCCGGCGGCGCTGATCCCAGCGGTGCAGGAACCTGCCGCGCCCGCGCTTCCGGCGGCGCGACCGCTTCCGCCCCCGGCCATGGCGGCGGCACCGGCACCGGCCCAGCAGGTGGTCGCCTCCGGCACGCCCGCGGCCGGCCCCGATAGCGCCAGCGACACTGCGCTGCTGGCGCAACTGGCCGCCAGCCAGGAAACGCCTGTGGCGGCGCCCGCGCAAGTCCTGCCAGCGGCTGTCGTCACGCCTGCCGCGACGATGCCGGCCGCCCAGGCCGTGCCTGTTGCTGCGACACCCGCGGTCGTGCCGGCGGTCCTCGTCGCCGATCGCGGCGCGACACTGGCCTCGGGCCGGCCTGCGCTCGCGCAGGTGCCGCCACTGGCTTTGCCGCGCTCGTTCTGCACGGCTGCCGACCGCAACACCTGGCATGCCACGGTCTTCCGCCCCGCCGCCGACGCGGCCGAGGCCAACAACGCCCGCGCGGTTGCCTATCTGCGCGGCATCCAGGCGCGCTACGACGGGCTGGCGCTGGGCGATCCGTCCATGCGCAATGCGCTGGCGGCAGAGGGCGCGGCCTACAAGCCGGTCGCCGATGCGACCTTCGCGGCGCAGCAGGCCCTGGTGCAGCAGTTCGATGCGCTGATGGCCGTGCCGATCCAGCCCTGCATGGCGTCGCGCTGATGGCCCACCCTCCAGCAATCCGGCGCCTGACAACCAAATGCTGCGGAGGTCTGCTCGCGCTCCTGGCCCTGGCAGCAAGCGCGGCCAGCCCGGCAGGCGCGGCCACCTGCCTCGATGTGCCCACGCTCGAGGCGGCGCGGATCAACCAGTTCCAGACATTGGCGATGACTGTATCGCTGCGTTGCCGCGTGGTGAGCGGCCGCGTGGAAGAGCGTTTCTCGCAGCTGATGATCGTGCATCGCGGATACTTCGCCGCCGCCGACCGGGTCATGCACGGCTTTGTCGGCGCGGGGCTTGGCTTTTCGGGGGCGCACGCCTTCGACAGCTACGCGACGCTGCTCGCCAATCACTATGGCGGCGGCGCGACCACGCCAGCCGCCTGCAGCGCGATGGAGCGGGCGCTGGATGCCGCCACGAATGACGCCAGCGGCCGAACGCTGCACCGCATCGCGCTCGCCATGGTGGCAGAACCCGAGGCGCAACGGCTTGGGTGCCCGGCGGCCGGTGCGGTCTACGCCCGGCGCTAGCGCACGCCTCAGCCAACCTTGCGGACGAGGCCTTCCTGCGCGGTCTCGGCGATCAGGCGCCCGTCGCGCGTGAAGATGCGCCCGCGGCTGAGGCCCCGCGCATTACCCGCCCAGGGGCTGTCGCAGGCATAGAGCAGCCACTCGTCGGCACGGGCATCCTCGTGGAACCAGATCGCGTGGTCGAGGCTCGCTCCGCGCGCGGTGCCGGCGGCCCAGCTCAGCGCGTGCGGCAGCAGCGCCGTGCCCAGCAGCGTCATGTCGCTGGCATAGGCGATGATCGCGCGGTGCAGCGCCATGTCGTCGGGCAGTGGGGCGACGCAGCGGAACCAGGTGTGCGCCACCGGCTCGGCCGCGGACTGGCGCAGCCAGTTGATCGGCTCCACCGGGCGCATCTCGATCGCACGCGGGCGCTTGAGCAACTGGCGCTGCGCTTCCTCGATGCGTTCGAAATAGATCGTCAGCAGGTCGGTCTCGCTCGGCAGCGCTTCGGGCTTGGGCACGGCGGGCATCGGCAGCGTGTGGTGGATGCCGTCCTCGCGCTTGTGGAACGAGGCGGTCATCGAGAAGATCGTCTCACCGTCCTGCTCGGCCACGACGCGGCGATTGGTGAAGCTGCGCGCGTCCATGTCGCGCATCACGGTATAGCGGATTTCGCTGTCCTCGCTGCCGCCGCGCAAGAAATAGGCGTGGAGCGAGTGGACCGGGCGCTCGGCCGCGACGGTCGCCTGCGCGGCCGCCAGCGCCTGCGCCACGACCTGGCCGCCGAACACGCGCCCGACACCGCCGGGCTTGCGCGGACCGAGGAAGCGGTCCTCGCCGGCAGGGGCAACGGTGAGCAGGCGGACCAGGCCGGCCACGATATCAGCAGGGTCTTGGGAGGCGGTGAGCAGAGTCGTCGACAGGGGGTTGAGCATGGCCGGCCCTTGGCTTGGCGCGGGTGCGGCGTCAACGCATCGGCATGGACCGTCACAATTTTGAAATGATGGGGCCTGCGCCTTGCAGCGCTACGAAAAATCCCGCCCGGCTGTTGCCAGCCCGGCGGGATTTCCCGTTCCTCCCCAACTCGGGGCACATCAGCGCGGGGTTGGTCCCCGCTGCTGACATCGATGGCGTCAGCCTGCGGCGTGGCTGGCGAGTGCGGCCAGCAGCAACAGGGCGACGATATTGGTGATCTTGATCATCGGGTTGACGGCGGGGCCGGCGGTGTCCTTGTAGGGATCGCCGACCGTGTCGCCGGTGACGGCGGCCTTGTGCGCCTCCGATCCTTTGCCGCCGAAATGGCCGTCCTCGATGAACTTCTTGGCATTGTCCCAGGCCCCGCCGCCAGAGGTCATCGACAGCGCCACGAACAGGCCGCTGACGATCACGCCGAGCAGGAGCGCCCCCAGCGCGGCGAAGGCATCGGCCTGGCCCGCCACCCAGCGGATGACGAAATAGACCGCGACCGGCGCCAGCACCGGCAGCAGCGAAGGCACGATCATCTCCTTGATCGCCGCGCGGGTGACGAGATCGACGGTGCGGGCATAGTCGGGGCGGCTGGTGCCGGCCATGATCCCCGGATTGCTGGCGAACTGGTCGCGCACGTCGACCACCACGTCGCCCGCCGCGCGGCCCACCGCGGTCATGCCCATCGCCCCGAACAGGTAGGGCAGCAGCGCGCCGAGCAGCAGCCCGACGATGACGTAGGGGTTCTCGAGGCTGAAGTTGACGGTCAGCTGCGGGAAGAATTCGCGCAGGTCCGTGGTATAGGCGCCGAACAGGACCAGCGCGGCCAGCCCCGCCGAGCCGATGGCATAGCCCTTGGTCACGGCCTTGGTGGTGTTGCCCACGGCATCGAGCGCGTCGGTCTTCTCGCGCACCGCATCGTCGAGCCCGGCCATCTCGGCGATGCCGCCGGCATTGTCGGTGACCGGGCCATAGGCGTCGAGCGCCACGACCATGCCGGCCAGCGCCAGCATCGCGGTGGCGGCATAGGCGATGCCGATCAGCCCGGCGAGCTGGTAGGCGATGATGATGCCGGCGCAGATCACCAGCGTCGGCAGCGCGGTTGCCTCGAGGCTGATGGCGAGGCCCTGGATCACGTTGGTGCCGTGCCCGGTGACCGAGGCCTTGGCGATCGAGCGCACCGGGCGGAACTTGGTGCCGGTGTAGTATTCGGTGATCCAGATGATCAGCCCGGTAATCGCCAGGCCGACGAGCGCGCAATAGAACAGCGTGCGCCCGGTAAAGCCCTCGAGCCCGATCGGCGCCTCCATGTCGCCCAGCGCGGTTTGCGTGGCGAACCAGATCGCCGGGATCGAGAGGATCGCGGTGACGAGGAAGCCCTTGTACATCGCGCCCATGATGTTGGTGCCGCCGCCCAGCCGCACGAAATAGGTGCCGATGATCGAGGTGACGATGCACACGCCGCCGATCAGCAACGGCAGCGCCATGAGCGGCAGCAACAGCGCGCCGGTGCCCTTGATGAGCAGCCCGGTCAGCACCATCGTCGCGCCCACGGTGACGACGTAGGTCTCGAACAGGTCGGCGGCCATGCCGGCGCAATCGCCGACGTTGTCGCCCACGTTGTCGGCGATCACGGCGGGATTGCGCGGATCGTCCTCGGGGATGCCGGCCTCGACCTTGCCGACGAGGTCGGCGCCGACGTCGGCCGCCTTGGTGAAGATGCCGCCGCCCAGCCGCGCGAAGATCGAGACGAGCGAGGCGCCGAGCGCCAGCGTGGTCAGCGCGGTGATGACCGTGCGGTCCCCCGGCGCATAGCCGGCCGCCGCAACCAGATACCAGAAGAAGCCCGCGATCGCGAGCAGCGCGAGCCCCGCCACCAGCAGCCCGGTGATCGCACCGGCGCGGAAGGCGAGCGTGAGGCCCTGCTGCAACCCGCTTTGCGCGGCCGCAGCCGTGCGCACGTTGGCACGGACCGAGACGTTCATGCCGATGAACCCGGCAACGCCCGAGAGCACCGCCCCGATCACGAAGGCAAGCGCGGCTAGCGCCCCCAGCGTTACGGCGACGATGATCGCGACGACGACGCCGACGATCGCGATGGTGGCATATTGACGCTTGAGGTAGGCTTGGGCGCCTTCCTGGATGGCGCCGGCGATGTCCTGCATTTTCTGGTTACCGGCAGGGCTTCCCAGCACTTGGCGGCTGGTGACGAACCCGTACAGAACGGCCAGTAACCCCAGCCCGATGGCGGTTACGACTAAGTTCACGATGGCATCCCCCTATTTCCCCGCGCCCCGGCTTTTATGATGCCAGGTACGCGACGCGCCCTTTTTTATGGGTGCGGGGGGAAGCTAAATCATTTGCAGCGGCCCGCAAGCGATATTGTCGGAATGGGGAAGGCAGGCACGACTTGGATCGAGCCCTGTCTTTGCAGCTCGCAAGCCGAGATTGGACGATGGGCGCGGCAGTACAGAATACTGTCCCCGGCATTTAAACCCTGAAGCCATCGAGGCTCGCCTGCGCACCGGATGCCCTCTTGCCGCAGACGCCTGGATTGCGCACCAGGAGGCCGCCTTGGGCCGCACGTTGAAGCCCGCGCAGCCTGGCCCTAAGCCGAGGAAGGGCGAAGAAAGCGGCATTTAAGTATACTGTCCCGAGATTTCTCTGTCACGTCGTTGCATGGATGAAATCGAAATAAAAATATCAATTTATTTTGCCTGACCCATCAAAAAGCTGCCATCAGTTACCGTAGACAAGATACTTTTAGAAAAATCGTCACCTAGTTGAGCCGATATTAGTTGCCCTCTTTGATTAGAAAGCCAACCTAATTTCTTCCCAATGGTCCTTTTTAGCGGATCATCAGTCATTCGGACGGTGATCCGGCGCAACCGGACGCCTTGGCCAAAGCTCGCAGCCAGGTTCGTGGGATCCACCTGCTGCACGGATTTGGGATCATGGATATCGCCAAACGTCACGAGCATGGGATAAGCTGTGGGCGGCAGCGTACCCACGTCGTGGCGCTCGACCAGCGCATTGACGTCGCGGACATATTCTTCCCAGCCCTGCCACGGCTTTGGGATCAGCGCATCGAAGGCATAGCTATTGGCGCCTTCTTCGCTGCCGGGTTTGGTCAGAAGAGCGAACAGCACTTTGCCCCCGGGGAGATCGACCGCCGCCGCTTCACCGGTGACCTGCGTAGTGAGGGCGCCGGGCCGCAGCGCGTATTTGCTCGACACGTGCGAGGCGACCTGGATTACACTCGATCCGGTTCGCAATCCCTCGGGCGTTTCCACCTCCACCGTCAGGCGATAACGATAATCCGGCAGCGTCGGTTCTGACGAGCAGCCTGCTATCATGGCCAAAATCGGCGCAAGCAGGACCATCATCAACCTGTAAACACGCGCAGCAGTTGTGGGGAAAGCGTACTCAATTCCCGTCATGGATCACCCTTCGGCTCAAGCCCGGCTTCGCCGGTTTCATCGCGCGGTTCAAGGCTGCTTCTTCGCGATCGATCTAGTCGTCTCAAGCAAGCGGGCGGCCTCAAGGCGGAAGGTCTAGCAGTTGTCGGCGCTATCGAGGGCCGCCTGCGCACGGGCCGACGGCTTTCCGTATACGACTAAATTGATAACTACGAAGCAACGTTGGGCTGCGCTTCATAACGAAAGCTCTGCGCGCACGCCTCTGCTGCCTCCACCACCTCGCGGCTATCGTCGAGAAAGCCCTAATGCTGATACCCCAGCGTCCCGCCCGGCGCTGCGCCGTCGAGCAGCAGCGGCGCAGGGCCGGCGGGTTCGGCGCGGCCGATGCAGGTGGCGGGGCAGGGTGGCACGGTTCCAGCCGGCAGCGTGAACAGCAGTTCGTAGTCGTCGCCCCAGCTCAAGGCGTCGCGCAGGCGGGCGGGGGGCAGGGCGGGGGCCAGCGGGCAGGCGGCGGAGTCGATGGCGAGGGTCACGCCGCTGGCGCGGGCGAGGCGGGTGGCGTCGAGGAGCAGGCCGTCGGATACGTCCATCATCGCCGTGACGTGGGGCGCGAGCGCGCGGCCTTCGGCGAGGCGGGGCACGGGGCGGGCGAAGCGACTGGTGTCGGCGCCGCACACCTGGTCGCGCAGGGCCTCGAAGCCGAGCATCGCGCCGCCGAGATCGCCGGTGACCCACAGCGCATCTCCGGCGCGGGCGCCGCTGCGGCAGGGCACGGGGCGGTGCGTGGCGCGGCCCAGCGCGGTCAGGCCATGGGCGGCAGGGCCGGCGCGGCGCACGGTGTCGCCGCCGAGCAGCGGCACGCCGAATGCGCCGAGCGCGTCCTCGAGGCCAGCCAGAAAGCGCGCCTCGCCGCCGCCTAGGGCGTAGCCGAGCAGCACGCCCAGCGGCTCGGCGCCCTTGGCCGCAAGGTCCGAGAGGTTGGTGGCGACGAGCTTCCAGGCAACGTCCGCCGGGTCCTGCCCCGGCAGCCAGTGCACGCCTTCGACCATCATGTCATGCGTCAGGATCAGCGCCTCGCCGCCCAGCTCGATCACCGCGACGTCGTCGTCCAGCCCGCGCGCCGCGCGCGAGGGGGCGAGGGCGCGCAGCGCGTCGATGAAGGCAGCCTCGTTCATCGCCCAGCGGTTGGGCGATCGGTGCGGCGAATGCAAGCGGCTTGACCCCCGCGAAGGCCGCGGCTTAATCGGGCGCTTGAACCAGCGAACCAGCGAACCAGGGAAAGAGACCGCGCAGTGGCAGTGGGCGAGACCGGCCGGACAGATACACACCAAATGCCTGATGGCGATCCCGGCGCGGGCGCAGGCTCGGGCGCGCGCGACGTGTTGCTGGCCACGGCCTCGGCGATCATGCGCGATGGCGATCTGGTCGATATCTCGTTGTCGGAGCTGTCGCTGCGCTCCGGCCTCAATTCCGCGCTGGTGAAGTACTACTTCGGCAACAAGGCCGGGCTGCTGACCGCGCTGCTCGATCGAGACATGGCGGCAATCGTGCGGTCGGTCGACGCGCTGCTGGCCAAGGACGATATGACGCCCGAGGCCAAGCTGCGGCGCCATATCTCCAAGTGCATCGATACCTATTACGCCTATCCCTACCTCAATCGTCTGCTCATGCGGCTGGTGCGCGACAGCGACGATGCCGAGGCGGCGCGGATCGCCGACAAGTACCTGCGCCCGCTGATGCGCGCCTATGCCCAGCTGGTGGGCGAGGGCGTCAGGGCAGGCGTGTTCCGGCCGATCGACCCCGAGATGTTCTATTTCACCATGCTCGGCGTTTCCGACCGGTTCTTTTCGGCGCGACTGGTGATGCGCCATTGCTCGGGGGAAGATACGTTGACCGAGCAATTGCGCGACCGCTATCGCGCCCACACCGTCGATCTCATCATGGCAGGCATCCTTGCAGACTGAACCGCCTTCTCAAACGCAGGGCACAGGCCCCTGGCGCATCGGCGTCATCGGCGGCTCTGGCATCTATGACCTGTCGCTGCTGGAAACCGCGCGCGAGGTGGCGGTGTCCACGCCGTTTGGCGCGCCGTCGGGGCCGGTGACGATCGGTCGGATCGGCGCGGCCGAGTTCGTGTTCATGGCACGCCACGGCGCCGGGCACCGCATCCCGCCCGAGGGGATCAACCATCGCGCCAATATCGACGTGATGAAGCGCTGCGGCGTCACCGATCTCGTCGCGATTTCGGCGATAGGGTCGCTGCGCGAGGACTTTGCGCCGGGCAGCTTCGTGGCGGTGGACCAGTTCATCGACCGCACGCACGGCCGCCCGCAGAGCTTCTTCGGCGAAGGGCTGGTCGCGCATGTCTCGCTCGCTGATCCGGTCTGTGCGCGGCTGTCGGGCCTCGTGGCCGATGCCGCCGAGGCGGCCGGCGCGCGGGTGCATCGCGGTGGCTGCTATCTGGCGATGCAGGGGCCGCAGTTTTCCACGCGCGCCGAGAGCCGGCTTTATCGTCAGTGGGGCGCCGACGTGATCGGCATGACCGCGATGCCCGAGGCGCGGCTCGCGCGCGAGGCCGAGCTGCCCTATGCGCTGATCGGCATGGTCACAGACTACGACGCGTGGCGCGAGGGCGAGCATGTCGAAGTGTCCGAGGTGCTGCGCGTGATGCGCGGCAATGCCGAGACGGCGCGGGCGATGGTCGCCGCGCTTGCAGGGATGCTGCCGCCCGGTCGCACGCCGAGCCCGGTCGACACCGCGCTCGATGGCGCGATCATGACCGCGGCGGCGCAGCGCGATCCGGTGCTCGTCGCCCGGCTTGGTGCCGTGGCGGGGCGCGTCCTGACGCGTTCGGCGTGACACAATCGCGCTCGATTGCGAAGTGTTACGCTGCAGCGCACAATTAATATTGCGTGACTGTGCCTCAACTTGCACGATTGAAAGGTAAGTTGCGCCGCGCCACGCAATAACATTGTTGCCAAGGCCGCTGGTTTCTTTAGATACGAAACCATGCCTGGAACCCAGACTCGCCTTGCCGAATTCGTGCCCTACCGCATGGCCATCACGTCCGGTGCGGTCAGTGGCGCCATTGCCAGCGAATATCGCAGCCAGTTCGGGCTCAAGATTTCGGAATGGCGGATCATGGCCGTGCTGGGTGATGCCGGACCGCTGACGCAGCGCGACCTGGTGCGCGCCACGCAGATGGACAAGGTCGCCGTCAACCGCGCCTGCAAGGTGTTGGAGGAGCGCGGTTTCGTCCAGCGCAGCCCCAATGTCGCCGATGGCCGTTCGCACCATCTCGAGCTGACCGGCGAGGGCTGTTCGGTCCACGCCCAGATCTGGCCGCAGGCGCTGGAAATCTACGAGGAAATCTTCGCCGCCTTGACCCCGCGCGAGACCGCCAAGCTGCGCGTCCTGCTCGACAAGCTGCTCAACGCGGTGCGCAAGTTCGAAGGGCAGGCCAGATAGCGGATCTGCCCATACCATAGCGGGAGCGAAGGCATGAAACTGGCATCCTTGCCACAAGGGCGCGATGGGCGCCTCATCGTCGTGTCGGATGATCTCGCCTGGTACGCGGATGCCGATCACATCGTGCCGACGATGCAGCGGTTGCTCGACGAATGGCACCGCCATGCCGACCTGCTCGAAAGCCTAGCGGTCGAGCTCGCCCACGGTGCCATCCCGCGCAAGCGCTTCCACGAGCGCGAGGCGGCGGCGCCGCTGCCGCGCACCTTCCATTGGACCGACGCCGCCGATGCCGTGCGCAACCAGTCCGGCGACGGTCTGATGGGCGCGCGCGATCCGCTGCGCCGCCCCGGCGCCTCCGAGGTAGGACTGGTGGCGATGACCGCCGACGTGCCGCAAGGGGCTACGCCGGACGAGGCGCTGGCCCGTGTGCGGCTGATCGGCCTCGCGCACGCCGTCGCCGCGCAAAGCGCGCCGGGCGCGACGGGGCATTTCTCGCCGGTGTTCGTGACGCCCGCCGCGCTGGGCGAGGCCTGGGCCGATGGCGCGCTCGCGGTGCCGGTCACGGTCACGCGCGGCAGTGCCTCCAGCACGCTGACCTTGCCGGCCGCGCTGGCGGACACGTTGGCCGGTCTCGCCGCCGAGCGCCCGCTCGCCGCCGGAACGCTGGTCAGCCTCTCTGCCCCGCTGCCAGGCGATGCACTGGGCAGCGGCGATACGCTGCGGATCGAGGCGCGCCACGGCGGCAAGAGCCTGTTCGGCGCGATCGAGCAGGTGGTTCACGTTCCGGCCTAGCCGACTGCGGCCGGGGGCCCTCGGCCAGAGGGAAGCTGGACCCCGGACCAAGTCCGGGGTGACGTGGATAGACGAGGTGTGTAACTTCCTCGTCACCCCGGACTTGATCCGGGGTCCAGCTCGATCAGCACATCATCGCAACGGGAATAACCCGAAGCCCCGGCGCGCCTTACGGCGTCGGCCCCTTGCGGTTGATGAACTGGTCGCTGATCGAGCAGGCGGCCGGGCCGAGGATGACCACGAACAGCGTGGGCAGGATGAACATGATCAGCGGCACGGTCATGATCGCCGGCAGGCGCGCGGCCTTTTCCTCGGCGCGCATCATGCGCTCGTTGCGGAATTCGGCCGACAGCACGCGCAGCGCCGAGGCGAGCGGAGTGCCATAGCGCTCGGTCTGGATCATCGTGGTGGTCACGCCCTTCACCGATTCCAGGTTCACGCGGTAGGCGAGATTCTCGAAGGCCTGGCGCCGTTCGGTAAGGAACGACAGCTCGATCGCGGTCAACGCGAATTCGTCGCCCAGCTCGGGATAGGCGCGGCCTAGCTCGCGCGCGACGCGGTTGAAGGCGGCATCGACGGTCAGGCCGGCCTCGGCGCAGATCACCAGCAGGTCGAGCGCATCGGGCAGGCCCTTGCGGATTTCCTTGGTGCGCTTGCCCACGAGGTTGGCAACCCAGATGTCGGGCGCCTTGTAGCCGAAGATCACCATCGCGGCGAAACCCATGAAGCGCTTAAACGCGCCCCATTCGGGGAAGAACTGGAGGACGTAGATCCACAGCAGGGCCAGGCCGCCGAGCACGATCGGTCCGATCATGCGGCCGAAGATCACCGCGACCGCCCATTCCTTCTTGCGGATGCCGGCCTGCGCCAGCTTCTGCTGGACCACCGCGAGCTGGCTGTCCTGCAGCACGCGCAGCTTTTCCAGCACGGTGCGGATATTGTCGGTGGTCTGGTTGCGGCGGACGATCGAGTTGCGCTTGCGCGCGGTGGGCACGATGATGCCGGCCTTGAGCTCGTCGCGCCGCTCGTTCAGCGCCTTGACGCGCTTGGCCATCGGATCGCGCACGGTGATCGCGGCATAGATCGCCAGCAGGACGAAGCCTGCCGCCACGACCATGAGGAAGGAGCCGGCGTGGATGACGTTGATGCCGAGCAGCGTCGGGGCGTGGGTCTGTTCCATCGTGGGTATCCTCGCCTCAGATCTCGAAGCTGACCATTTTCGACATGATGAAGGCGCCGATGCTCAGCCAGCAGAAGGCGCCGATGCCGGCGATGATCAGGCGCTCGTCGACGAAGAACTTGCCCATGTATCCCGGGTTGATCGAGTAGAGCAGCGCGAAGACGATGAACGGCAGCGCGCCGACGATATAGGCCGAGGCCTTGGATTCCGAGCTCATCGCCCGGATCTTGAGCTTCATCTGCGCGCGCTTGCGCAGCACGTCGGCAAGGTTGGCGAGCGTTTCGGCAAGGTTGCCGCCGGTCTCGCGCTGGATCGCCAGCGTAATGCAGAAAAAGCTGAACTCGGCCATGTCGAGCCGGTCGGCGGTGTCCTGCAGCGCCTCTTCCATGGTGCGGCCGACCTTGATGCGGTCGGTCACCAGCTTGAATTCCTGGCCGACCGGGCCGGGCACTTCGGTGGCGACGACGCCGAGCGTCTCGGTAATCGGCAGGCCCGAGCGCAACCCTCGCACCAGCAGCTCGAGCGCGTCGGGAAAGCGCGCGACGAAGGCGTTGGTGCGCTTGCTGATCGCCCAGTTGACCGCGACATGCGGGACCGCCGCGCCCACCAGCATCCCGGCAGGCAGCGCCAGCAACAGCGAATGCGACTGCAAAAACACCAGCAGCAGAACTGCGAAGCCGATGCCGAGCGAGGCATAGAGGTAGCCCGACAGCGTCCAGCCCTTGCCGGTGCGGTGCAGCCGCAAAGCCAGCGCCTCGCGGCGCGAGCCCGATCCTGCGACCCGGTAGGATCGCGGCGTGCGCGCGGCGATCGCCTTGCGATACTGCGCCTCGACCTTGGCCGTGGTGCTTTCGGAATGCCGGAACCGCACCTGCTGCAACCGGCGGGTGCTCTGCTTCGAGGCATTGGGGCCCGACAGCGCGGCAAACAGCAGCATAATCGCCGCCGCGGCCCCGCCGAGAATGACGATCAGCTGGGGGGTGAGCATGGCGCGGTTTGCTTTCCGGTTGAGGCTGGTTGCGGGGTGGGGGCGGTAGCGAGGCGCCGGTCAGACCGGTGCGCCGGCCTTTGCCTTGGTGGGCAGGATCTTCTTGAGGTCGAGCTTGCCGAGCAGCGAGGCCTTGGCACCCGCCTTGCCGCCGGGCTTGGCGTCGGCGGCCGCAGCGCCGTCGTCGGCCAGGCTGGCGATCGCTGCGGCGATGTCCTTGATCACGGTGCCCGCCTTGCTCGTGCGGTTGGCGGCGATGAAGGTCTGGCCGAGCTTGGCGGCATTGACGGCAGCCTTGGCATCGAAGGGAATGACGAAGCCCAGCTTGCGCTCGATCGAGGCTTCGAAGTCCGGCCGGCTGATCTCGCCGACACCGGCCTGGACCTTGTTGGCGACGACATGGACATGCGCCTGGGGTGCATTGCCCTTGAGCCAGGCGAGCAGGCGGATCGCATCGCGCGCGCCGGCCAGCGTCAGTTCGGTCACGACCACCACCGCGCCGACATCGGCCATCAGGTTGGGGAAGTTGATCAGCATGTTGCGCGGCATGTCGACCACGGTCATCTCGAAGGCGTGGCGGAACTCTTCCTGCAACTGCACGAAGGCGCTGCCGTCGGTCATCAGCGGGGCGTTGATCGGCGCTTCGGCCGAGAGGATCGCGAGATTGTCGTTGGCGCGGATCATCGCGCGCTCGATGAACAGGCCGTCGATGCGGCTGGGGTTGTCGATCGCGTCCGTCAGGCCGCGGCCCGGTTCGAGGTCCAGCGTCAGCGCGCCGGTGCCGAAATGGACGTCGAGGTCGAGCAGCGCGGTCGGGCGCTTGGCATCGGTGCTGAAGGCCCAGGCCAGCGAGGTCGCCAGCGTAGATGCGCCGACACCGCCGCGCGTGCCGACCACCGCGGTGGCGACATGGCGCCGCGTGGCCGCGCCATCGCCGCCGCGTGGTGCATTGAAGATCGCCTGCGCCTGCGCCAGCGTATCGCGCAGCTGGCCGATCGACAGCGGCTTGAGCAGGTAATCCTGGATGCCCGAGGCGACGAGGTCGCGATAGAGGCGCACGTCGTTGACCTGGCCGACCGCGATGACGACCGTACCCGGTTCGCACACTTCGGCGAGCGCGTTGATGTCGTTGAGCGGGTCGCCGCTTTCCGACAGGTCGACGAGGAGGATCGAGGGGCTGGCGCTGATCGACAGCGACTGCACTGCATTGCGCAGGCCGCCGCGCGCGCATTTCTCCGGCTGCCAGCCCATGTCGGCGGCGACTGCGCGCACGATGTCGAGCGTGGCGTCGTCGCAGCAGAAGGCGGCGAACATGTCGCGGTTCTTGGCGATGCCGGCCATGTCAGTTGCCTCCCGCACTGTTCGAGGTGGCGACCTTGCGCACGGTCGTGCCGCCGCCGCCGGTGGGCGTGGCATCGCGGAACGCGGCGATCGCCTTGTTTGAGCTCATCACCGAGGTCTGGCCATCGCCGGTCTGCCCGCGCACCAGGTCTTCCTTGTCGGCGACCATGGCGGCGAAGTTGCTGTTGACCGCGCATCCATAGTTGGTCGAGGTCGCGTTGCGCAGGTTGCCATCGTTGTGCGTCGACCAGTCGGGGCAACCCGGCACCGAGGCCACGGTGCGGGTGATGACGATGCGCGCGGTGCCGGGCGCGATCGGGCCGGTGGTGGCCGGCGCCGCATCGGCCAGCAACAGGCGCTGGCCGGCAACGACCGCGCGTACGGCATCGCGGGTCGCGGGATCGTTGGCCGGATCGTCCAGCGCGACCTTGTCGGCAAAGCCCAGCTCGAGCGACTGGAACCAGCCGGCAAGGCGCCGCTGCTCGTTCACCGGCACGCCGCCGCCGGGCATGGTGGCGATGTCGAGCGTGAAGCTCGAGCGCTCGATCACCGGCTGGTGAATGCTGTTGAGCGACTGGTTGGTCGGCATGCCGCCCACGCAGCCCGAGAGGCCGGCGGCGAGCAACATGGCCGGGCCGAGCACGCGCATCATGCGGCGCGGCGAAGGCGTGGCGGCGCCGGTAGCCGGCGAAGCGGTCAAGATGTGCGACATCGTGGAGATCCTTGTTTCGCTGGCCTTGGTCACAGGCTGAAGCCCGGCTTGGTGTCGGCGGCGCGGGCCTGGCGGACGCGACCGGTAGCGGCAGGCTGCGGATCGGCTGCACCGATGCGCGGGCCCTGGGGGCCGGGCGGCGTGGTTCCCTCGCGCTCGGTCGGGCCTGGGCGCGGATCGCCCTTGGGAGCTGCGCTTTCCTGGTTGCCCAGCACCTGCTGCAGCGCGTCGGCAGTGCGGAAACCGTCGGTCGGCAGCTTGATGTCCTTGGCGTTGACCGGGTTGACCAGGTACGGCGTGACCACGATGACCAGCTCGGTCTCGCCCTTCTTGAAGGCGGTCGAACGGAACAGCGAGCCGAGGATCGGCAGGTCGCCGGCGCCCGGCATCTTGGTGATCGTGTTTTGGGCTGAATTGCTGAGCAGGCCGGCGATCATGAAGCTTTGGCCCGAGCCCAGCTCGATCGTGGTTTCGGCGCGGCGCACCTTGAGCGCGGGGATCGACATGCCGCTGAGCACGATCGCCCCGTCCGAGGTCAGTTCCGAGACCTCGGGCGCGACGCGCAGCGAAATGCGCCCGTTGGCGAGCACGGTCGGCGTGTAGGACAGGCTGACGCCGTACTTCTTGTATTCGATCGCCGTCGTGCCGAGGCCCTGCGACAGCGGAATCGGGAATTCGCCGCCCGCCAGGAACTGCGCGGTCTCGCCCGACAGCGCGGTGAGGTTGGGTTCGGCGAGCGTGGTCGAAAGGCCGATCGTCTCGCCTAGGTCGAGCGCGCCGAGCAGGTCCATGCCGAACAGCTTGGTGTTGCCGACAAGGCGCGTTCCGCTCGAGGGAAGGTTGAGGCCGGTCATGGTCGTGGTCGACGGCGTGCCGAAGCCGATCGGGCCGCCGGGGGCATACTGATTGAAGAACGAGGTGCCCTGGCCGATGCCGAACTTGAAGCCGTTGGTCGCGTCCGCGCTCGCCCAGTTGACGCCGATCGAGCGGGTCAGCGTGCGGCTGACCTCGGCGATCCGCACCTGCAGCATGACCTGCAGCGGCGTCGCCATCTTGAGGCGGCTGATGACCTGGCTCTTGTCGCCGACGAAGGCCTTGACCAGGCGCTCGGCCTCGGCGGCATCCTCGGGCGCCGCGACGGTGCCGGTGAGCAGCACGGTGTTGTTCATGGTCGCGGTCTGGATCTTCGCCTCGGGCATGGCGAGGCGCAGCATCTGGTCGATGCTGTCGATGTTGGTGCCGACGCGCACATTGGCGGACCAGACCACGTTGCCCTTGGCATCGCTGGCATAGACCGTGGTTTCGCCCGGCCCCTTGCCGAAGACGTAGAGCTGGTTGGTCGACTTGGCCTGCACGTCGGCGATCTGGTCGTTGGCGACGAACACGTCGCTCATGCGGCCGGGCAGGGTGACCAGCTGGCCGCGGCCGATGCCGACCGCGATCGAGCGGGCCGGGCTGGTAACGGTTTGTGCGGCGGCTGGCGTTGCCGAAAACACAGCAAGACAGCCGAGCGCGCCGGCGAGCGGCAGGCCTGGCATCGCTGCGGAAAGCAGCTTGGCCGAGGCGCGGTGGAGAAGGCGTGCGGTCATGATCCGGCCTTTGGCGAGCGGTTGGCGCGCGGCGGGATAGCCGGCGGCGCGAGCGGTCTGGGTGGCGGCACGAGGGCTCAGGGTGCGGGCGGTCATCAGTGTGCCCCCCCGACGCTGACGGTCACGGTGTCCTTGCCACGGGTGATGTTGATCACCGGGCCACGCGGGCGGGGCGGGGCGGCGGGGCCGGCCATGACCGGGCCGGGTGCCGGTGCGGGCGGCGGGGCCATGCCGGGGTTCGCGGCGCCGAGTGCGGGCATCGACTTGCGTTGGAAGCGCGAGACGTCGCCGCCGGTGACGAAGCTGGTGCCGCCGTCGAGCGGATGGGCCAGCGCCTGCTTGAGCAGCTTTTCCTCGTCCTGCGGCGTGGCGCCGGCCGGCACCTTCACGTCGCCCGAGGCAATGGCCTGCTCGAGTTCGGCCGAGTTGTCGGCGAGCGAGCGCAGTGACAGGCTGATCTGGCCGATGGTCTGCGCCACCGCGATCTTCTCGGCCAGCTTGGGCGTCACCTCGACGGTGACGGTGCTGAAGGCCTTGACCTTGGTCTTGCCCTCAACCTGCTCCTGCGTCGCCGACTGGTCGGTGGCGAGCACGCGCAGGTTGCGGATGATCGTTTCCGAGGCCTTGAGCGGCTGCGAGTCGTTGCCCTTGACGCTTTGCGTCAGCACGAGGTCGATGTGGTCGCCCGGAAACACGAAGCCAGCAACGCCGGTGCGGGCGGAAACCGGAATGGTTACGGCGCGCATCCCCGGCCCGAGGGCGGCCGCGAGGAAGCCACGGTCGCCTGGCGCGACGAGCGAGCCCTGGGTGATCGGCTCGCCCGCAGTGATCGGGTTGCGCACGACGGTGCCCAGCATCTTCTGCATATCGGCCTCGCCCTCGAGGAAGTAGGCGTCCTGCACCATTTCCTTGGGCCAGGCCTTGAAGCCGATGGCGTCGGCGGTGATGATCGTGCCGACGGGCAGGGCGCGCTGGGCGACGAGGACCTTGGTGCCCGTCTCGACCTTGGCGGCCGCCACGGCTTGGGGCGATCCCCCGCCACCCATGAGGCTCCGCGCGGCGAGAGCCGTGCCGATCGCGATGACCAGCGCCCCCACCAGCAGCATCAGCTTTCTCTTGTCCATCGCCTGATATCCCGCCCTTACAGAATAGCCGTCAGCCATCCGACAAAATGGTTAAAAAATGACCTCAGCCGGCCGTCGCGGCCTGCAGCGCCGGGCCATAGACGCCCGCCAGAACCCAGAGCCCGCCGGTGGCGATCGCCACGCCGTAGGGGATCTTGAGGTGGCCCTTGCGGCGGCGCATGACGTGCCACATGCCCATCACGATGGTCAGCACACCGCCGACCAGCGCCATGACCAGCAACAGCTTGAGGAACAGCATCGCCGGTAGCCAAAGCGCCAGTGCGGTCAGCAGCTTGACGTCGCCGCCGCCCATCATGCGCAGCGCGAACAGTCCGGCCAGGACGACGAACGCGGCCAGGGCGACGCCCAGCTGCAGCGCCACGTCGGGCCACAGGTGCAACCCCTGCGCGGCCCAGTAGGCCGGGGCCAGCAGCGCGATCGCGGCGTTGAGCCAGTTGTCGATCTGCCGGCGGCGAACGTCGGTGAAGGCTGCGATCAGCAGCGCGATTGCCAACAGTCCGGCCAGTCCGTAAACCATGAATTCCCCCTTGGTCGGGGCCATGATTACCGCACAACCACTTACCAAACGGTAACCAAGTCTGGCGGCGGGAACGGCGCGAAAACGGAGCGTGGCAACCAATGGTTAAGGCTGTTTGGCAGGCAATCGACGGCCGCACGATCGCGCCCGGATCGATCGAGACGGTCTGGCATGCCGCCGATGGCACCGCGATCCGCCGCGTGATCTGGCGCCAAACCGACGAGGCGGCACGCGGTTCGATCCTGTTCTTACCCGGTCGTGGCGACTTTTATGAAAAGTATGTGGAAACATTGGATTACTGGGCCTCTCAGGGCTGGCACGTAACCGCTGCCGACTGGCGCGGGCAGGCCGGCTCGGGCCGGACGACGGCCGATCCGCTGGTCGGCGACATCGCCGACTTCGCGGTCTGGATCGACGACCTCGCCGGCCTCTGGCAGGCGTGGCGCGCGGCAACGCCCGGGCCGCACGTTTTGGTCGGGCATTCGATGGGCGGGCATCTCGTGCTGCGTGCATTGGCCGAGGGGCGAATCGATCCCGACGCCGTGGTGCTGAGCGCGCCGATGCTCGGATTCGCGACCCCGATCCCGCGCGCGCTGCAGCGGGTCTATGCGCGCGTGATGAACCGCCTCGGCGATCCGGGGCGGCCGGCGTGGAAGCACAGCGAAAAGCCCGGTGCGCGCGAGGCGGCGCGCGCCAACCTCCTCACGCACGACCTGCGCCGCTATGCCGACGAGCAGTGGTGGCAGGTCGAACGCCCGTTCCTGAAGCTCGGCCCGGCCAGCTGGCGCTGGCTGCTGCGCGCCAGCCAGTCGTTCGACCGGCTCGATGCAGCCGGTATGCTGGAAACCTTGCAGACGCCCATCCTCTTGCTGGGGACGCGCGCGGACAAGCTGGTTTCATGGCCCGCGATCGCACGGGCGGCGGCGCGCCTGCCGCGAGCCCATCTGGCGGCCTGGGGCAGTGAGGGGCGCCATGAGCTGCTGCGCGAGGCCGATGCCGTGCGCGATCAGGTACTTGCCACGATCGACGAATTCCTCGAACGGGAAGCGCCCGTCCGCTGAGCTTGCCGGGCGCGCTGCGACCGGCCCTGTGGGGGCGCAATGCCTGAGGAATCGCAATGAACCAGTTCGACATCGCCATCATCGGCGCCGGCATGGCCGGTGCCAGCCTGGCGGCCGAATGCGCAGGCCATGCCCGGGTGCTGCTGGTCGAGGCGGAAAGCGTGCCGGGCTATCACACCACCGGCCGGTCTGCTGCATTCTGGGACGAGGTCTATGGTGGTCCGGCGGTGGTCCCGCTGACGCTCGCCTCGGGCGGCTATCTCGAGGAGCACGACTTTCTCGGCCGCCGCGGCTCGCTGGTGATCGGGCGCGACGCCGACGAAGCGACGCTGGCCAAGTTCACCCGGGACTATGCGGGCCTCGGGGCCCGGGTCGAACTGGTCGGCCGACCCGCCATGGCGCAGCGCGTTCCCGGACTGCGCCCGGACTGGACTGTCGGCGTGTGGCAGCCGGGCTGCGCGGACATCGACGTCGCCGCGCTGCACCAGCACTATCTGGCGCGGGCCCGGCGCAGCGAGACGGTTCTGCGCGTGCGCGCGCAAGTCACCGCGCTGGAGCGCGAGGCCGGCGATACCTGGCATATCGCCTGGGAGGGCGGGGTCGCGCGCGCTGCGATCGTGGTGAACGCAGGCGGCGCCTGGGCCGATACGGTGGCGCAGATGGCGGGCGCTACGCCGCTTGGGATCACGCCCTTGCGCCGCACGATCGTTCAAGTGCGCGTCGATCCCCCGGTTCCGGCGGACCTGCCGCTCACCTTCGGCGTGGCCGGCGATTTCTATTTCAAGCCTTCGGGCGACCGGCTCTGGCTCTCGCCGCACGACGAGACACCCGACCTGCCGCACGATGTCGCGCCCGAAGAGATCGACGTGGCCTTGGCGCTCGACCGGCTGGAGAACGTGGTGGACTGGCACATCGCCGGGGTCGAGCGGCGCTGGGCGGGTCTGCGCAACTTCGCGCCCGATCGCGCCCCGGTCTATGGCTACGATCCGGGCGTGCCCGGCTTCTTCTGGTTTGCCGGGCAGGGCGGCTTCGGCATCCAAACCGCGCCGGCGGCTGCCCGGCTGGCGGCGCAACTGGCGCTGGGCCTGCCGCGCGACGCCATGACCGAGGCGCTCGACGCTGTGCGCTATGCGCCGGCGCGTCTGGCCTGCTGAGGCCTAAGCGTCGCGCAGCTATTCGCGGACGCGCTTTTCCTTGACCGGGATCTCGCGCACGCGCTTGTCGTGCATCACGCGGGGCGGCGCACGCCGGATCACGCGGCGCGCCGGTGCCTCGACGATGCGGGTCGTCGTCGTGGTGGTCTCGCCACAGGGCTGGCAGGGCTGGCCGGCGACCGGCACCGGAACCCAGGTGACACCGGCGACATAGTACCCCGGCGGCGCGACGAACGGCTGCGGCATTCCCGGCGCGGCGACGCAGGCCGCGCCGTTGACCGAGGCGCAGGGGGCAGGCGGCGGTGCCCATCCACCCGAAGGGGGCGGCGGGGTATAGCCATAGCCCCCGGCGTAATCACTCGGCGCATAGTCATAAGTACCTGGGCCATAGGCACCCGGCGGCGCATAGGCGCGCGGCCGATCTTGCGCGCATCCCGACAGCAGGGCCGCGGCGGCAAGGGTCAGAATGCAGGACGTAATACGCAGCATGACGGTTCTCCCCGGGTGCTGCGGCGCACTTTACCATCGCCGGGGGCGAGACCCCAATCCTCCCCTTGGCGGATTTGTCCCGAAATCGGCCATCTGTCCCGATCCGGGGCAGGCCGTCGCGCGCGGTCTCAGGCTGCGCGCGCCGCGTCGCTGGCCAGCTTGTCGACGCGCTCGTTCTCGACGTGGCCGTCGTGACCCTTGACCCAGACCCATTCGACCGTGTGCGGGCGGGCGGCGGCAAGCAGCGCACGCCACAGGTCCTCGTTCTTGACCGGCTTGTTGTCGGCCGTCTTCCAGCCCTTGCGCTGCCAGCCGAAGACCCACTTGGTAATGCCGTCGATCACGTACTTGCTGTCGGTGTGCAGCGTGACCTTGCAGGGCTGGGTCAGCGCCTCGAGCGCGCGGATCGTCGCGGTCATTTCCATGCGGTTGTTGGTCGTCTCGGGGTCGGAGCCGACGAGCTCCTTCTCGTGCTCGCCGATGCGCAGCAGCGCGCCCCAGCCGCCCTTGCCGGGATTGCCCTTGCAGGCACCGTCGGTGAAGATCTGGACGTGCTTCATGCGAAGACCCCGGCATTGGCGGGATCGGCATAGAAGGCCAGCCGCCGCGCGAATGCTAGCGGGTCCTTGCGCGTCACCAGCGCATCGGCGGGGGTGTTGAGCCAGTCGAAGGCGCGGCTCATGGCAAAGCGCATTGCCGCGCCTTGCGCCAGCAGCGGCAGCGCGGCGCGCTCCGCCTCGCTCAGCGGGCGCACGCTTTCGTAGCCGGCGACGAGGGCGGCGGACAGGTCGGGCAGGAAGCGCGCGCCAGTGGCATCGAAGCACCAGGCCGCGTGCGTCACCGCGAGATCGTAGGCGGTGATGTCGTTGCAGGCAAAATAGAAGTCGATCAGGCCGGTGACGGTATCGCCCTGCATCAGCACGTTGTCGGGAAAGAGATCGGCGTGGATGACCGAGCGCGGCAGGTCGCACGGCCAGTCGCGCGCCAGACGGGGCAGGTGCTCGGCCACGCAGGCCGCGAGCGCCGGGTCGATGCTGGCGAGCCCTTGGGCGCCACAAGCGTCGGCCAGGCGCTGCCATTCGGCCAGACCCATGCCGTTTTCGCGCATGGCGGGATAATCGGCTGCCGCCAGGTGCATCTCGGCGAGCGCGGCGCCCACCGCACGCGCCTGTCCGGCGGTCGGCTCACCCAGCGAAACGCCGGGGAGAAACTCGATCAGCGCCAGCGCCTTTTCGCCGCGCGGTGTCTCGATCACGCGATAGAGGGCACCGTCGGAATCGTGGATCGTGCGCGGCACCGGGCAGCCACGCGCGGCGAGATGGTCGAGCAGCCCGAGGAAATAGGGCAGGTCCGCGATCTCGATGCGGAACTCGTACATCGTCAGGATGAAGCGCGCGCCCGATCCATCGGTGCCCGCCGTCTCGATCAGCCAGTTGCTGTTCGACACGCCCTCGGCGATGCCCTTGGCCGAAACGAGTGCACCGACGCCATAGGGCGCCAGCAGCGCAGCCATGTCTTCCGCGCCGAGGTGGGTATAAACCGCCATGATCGCTGCCTTCAGCCGACGAGCTGGCGGGGCAGCTTGAACACCATGTGTTCCTCGGTCGTGGTCACCGGCTCCTCGCTGACCGTGCGCCACTGCCCGATGCGGGCGACGACCTCGCGCACGAGCACTTCGGGGGCCGAGGCGCCGGCGGTCAGGCCGAGTGTCTCCACGCCGTCGAGCCAGGCGGGATCGATCTCGCTGGCGCGCTGGATCAGGCGAGAGGGCGTGCCTTCGCGCTCCGCCACTTCGACGAGGCGCAGCGAATTGGAGCTGTTGGGCGCGCCGATCACCAGGACCAGCTGGCTGCGCGGCGCGATCGCCTTGACCGCGGCCTGGCGGTTCGAGGTCGCATAGCAGATGTCCTCGGCCCGCGGCCCGACGATGGTGGGGAAGCGCGCCTTGAGGCCTGCGACGATCTCGGCGGTGTCGTCGACCGACAGCGTCGTCTGCGTGAGGAAGGCCAGCGGGGTGCCTTCGGGAAAGTTGAGCTTGGCGACGTCGTCGAGTGTCTCGACCAGCGTCATCGCGCCTTCGGGCACCTGGCCCATCGTGCCGATCACCTCGGGATGGCCCTTGTGGCCGACGAACAGGATGTGGCGTCCGGCCTCGACCTTGCGCTCGGCCTGGCGATGGACCTTGCTGACCAGCGGGCAAGTGGCATCGAGCCAGTCGAGCCCGCGTTCGGTCGCGGCCGCCGGCACCACCTTGGGCACGCCGTGGGCGGAGAACACCACCGGCTTGCCGTCGGGCACTTCGTCCAGCTCCTCGACGAAGACCGCACCCTTGGCCTTGAGGCTGTCGACCACGAAGCGGTTGTGCACGATCTCGTGCCGCACGTAGACCGGCGCGCCATAGCGATCGATCGCCCGCTCGACGATCTCGATGGCCCGGTCGACACCGGCGCAGAAGCCGCGCGGCGCGGCGATCAGCAGGTGCAGCGGGGGCAGCGCATCCGCGGTGGCGGTGTCGGCAGCGGCGGGCGTGGGAAAGCTGGCGTTCATGGCCCCGGCCTTAGCAGCACCTCGGCCCAAGGTAAAACGCGCCGTGGGCCGGTAGCGCCATTGCCCAACCATGCCGTGCTGGCTAGAGGATGGCTCTGTCTTTCGAGGCCGCGGCTCGCCGCCGGCCTCGCCGCGTGCTGCTAAGGAATTTGCCCTGATGTCTGTCCAGCCCCGTCGCCTGACCCTTGCCAAGGCCGTGATCGGCACCGCGCTCATGGCCGGCGCGCTGTCCGGTTGCGCCAAGAACAAGGGCGAGCTGGTGCTGGAAGACGGTGTTGGCGTGACCGCGCTGCGCACCGCCTGCCCGACGGTCGAAGTGGCCGAGAACACCGGCGACGTCACGCTGTTCACCGATCCCTCGCGCACCGATTCGCAGGCGATCGACATGGTCGCGACGATCACCAACCTGCGCGCCACCTGCAACGACACCGTCGATCCCGTCAGCAGTGAGGCGACGTTTGACGTCCTCGCCCGCCGCACCGACACGCGGGGTGCGCGCCACGTCGAGCTGCCCTACTTCTCGATCGTGATGCGCGGCGGCACCGCCGTCGTCGCCAAGCGCCTCGGCACCGTCGCGATCGACTTCGCCGATGGGCAGGACCGCGCCACCGCGCGCGCCAAGGCCGGCGCCTTCGTCGATCGCGCCGCCGCCAGCCTGCCCGCCAGCGTCCGCGAAAAGCTCTCGCGCAAGCGCCGCGCCGGCCAGGCCGACGCAGCGGTCGACCCCCTGTCGCTCCCCGAAGTGCGCAAGGCGATCGCGTCCGCCACTTTCGAGCACCTGGTCGGCTTCCAGCTCACGCCCAGCCAGCTGGAATACAACGCCCGGCGCTGATTGGTTTTACGGTGACCGTCGCGCCCGAGCGCTTCGGACGCGAAGCACCGTGCTTGCCAGCAAAGGGCTTCGACAAGCTCAGCCCGAACGGGAAGACAGGGTATCCTACCCGACCGCCGTCGCCCTGAGCCTGTCGAAGGGCCAAGCTGGAGCGAGCCAGAGCGCCACCGCCGCACAGGGCCGTTTGCAACATCGCGCATATTCGCTATCGGCGCGGCATGACCACCGACAGCACGCCTTCCGCCCAGACGCTTTTCGCCCACTATGCCGGCGTGATCGATGCCGCGCTCGACGCCCTCGTGGCGGCGGGCAGCCTGCCCGATGGCCTGCCGCGCGGCGCGGTGACCTGCGAGCCGCCGCGTGATGCGTCGCATGGCGATCTGGCCACCAACGCGGCGATGGTGCTGGCTAAGCCGGCGGGTACCAACCCGCGGGCGCTGGCGAGCCTCCTGGTCGAGGAACTGGCGCGCCATCCGCGGGTGACCTCGGCGGAAATCGCCGGCCCCGGCTTCATCAACCTGCGCCTCGACGCGGCTGCCTGGCTCGACGAAATGCGCCTGATCGCGGCGCGCGGCGGCGATTATGGCCGCTCGACGCTGGGTGGCGGCACGACCGTCAACGTCGAATACGTTTCGGCCAACCCGACCGGGCCGATGCACATGGGCCACTGCCGCGGCGCAGTGGTGGGCGATGCGCTCGCCGCGCTGCTCGAGTTCGCCGGCCACAAGGTCGTCAAGGAATACTACGTCAACGATGCCGGCGCGCAGGTCGACGTGCTCGCCCGCTCGGCGCACGTCCGCTACCGCGAGGCGCTGGGCGAAGACGTCGGCGCGATCCCCGAGGGGCTGTATCCGGGCGACTACCTCGTGCCGCTCGGCCAGCAGCTCGCCGCCGAATACGGCGATCGCTATGCCGCCGCGCCCGAGGCCGAATGGCTCGTGCCGTTTCGCCAGAAGGCGGTCGCGGCCATGCTGGTGATGATCAAGGACGATCTCGCCAAGCTCGGCATCCGCCACGACCTGTTCTCGTCCGAGGCGGAGCTTCAGGCGGCGGGCAAGCCCGAGGCCGCCGAGGCCTGGCTGCGCGCGCACGATCTCGTCTATGACGGCCATCTCGAGGCGCCCAAGGGCAAGACGCCCGAGGACTGGGAGCCGGTCGAGCTGCCGCTGTTCCGCTCGACCCGCTTCGGCGACGACCAGGATCGCCCGATCAAGAAGTCGGACGGCAGCTGGACCTATTTCGGTGCCGACCTCGCCTACCATTTCCAGAAGGCCGAGACCGCCGACGCGCTGGTCGACATCTGGGGCGCCGACCATGCCGGCACGGTCAAGCGGATCAAGGCCGCGGTCGCCGCGCTGACCGGCGCGGAAGGCGCCGCGCCCAAGCCGTTCGAGGTCAAGCTCGTGCAGATGGTCCAGCTGCTGCGCGACGGCCAGCCGGTCAAGATGTCGAAGCGCGCCGGCAACTTCGTGACGCTGGCCGACGTGGTCGACGAGGTGGGCAAGGACGTGGTGCGCTTCACCATGCTCACGCGCAAGCCCGATGCGCAGATGGACTTCGACTTCGCCAAGGTGGTGGAGGCCTCGAAGGACAACCCGGTGTTCTACGTGCAGTATGCGCATGCCCGCGTCTGCTCGACCCTGCGCAAGGGCGCGGCGGAAGGCTTCGCGCCCTCGGCCGAGACTCTCGACCTCCTGGGCGAGGAAGAGCTGGCCGTGCTCAAGCTGGCAGCGCAGATGCCGCGCATCGTCGAAGGTGCCGCGCTGGCGCGCGAGCCGCATCGCATCGCCTTTTTCCTCTACGACCTGGCCGCGGCGTTCCACGCGTACTGGAACATCGGCAACGACCGTCCCGAAAAGCGCTTCATTGTGGCACAGGACAAGGCTCTGACCGAGGCTCGCCTTTTCCTCGCCGCGCAAATCGGGCAGGTTGTGAAGAACGGGCTGGCCATTCTGGGTGTCGAGGCCGCCGAGGAGCTTTGAGGCCATGGTAAATACGCCGCCGCATGATGACCGCATTCCCGGCGAGGGCGACGCGCTCGACCTCGGTGCCGAGGAGCGGCTGCCCTGGCTCGAAAGCGCCGATGACGTCGACGTCGAGGAAGAAGGCTCCGACAGCGGCCGGCTGGTCGGCTTCGGCGTCGTCGCGCTGATCCTGCTGGCCGCGATCGTTGGCGGCATCTACTGGATGACGCATCGAAACGCGGCGCCCGCCGTGGCCGACGGCAGCCTGATCGAGGCCAGCCGCGAACCATACAAGGTCGCGCCCAAGGATCCGGGCGGCAAGACCTTCCAGGGTACCGGCGATTCGAGCTTCAAGGTCAGCGAGGGCGAGCGCCCGACCGCGGCGCTCGCGCCCACCGGCGCGCCCGCAGCCAAGCCTGCCGAGCCGGCGCCCAAGCCGTCGGCCTCTGCATCTGCTGCAGCCGCCGCGCCGGCCCCCGTCGTCAGCGGCGTGGGCGTCCAGGTCGGCGCGTTCTCCAGCCAGGCACTGGCCGAGGCCGGCTGGAACAAGCTGGTCGTCGCGCACGAGGAACTGAAGGGCGTGAGCCACCGCATTCTCGAGGGCAAGGCCGACATCGGCACGGTCTATCGCCTCCAGGCCGTCCCCGGCGACGCCGGCGCCGCCAGCGCGCTATGCAACAAGCTGCAGGCCGCCGGCGTGAAGTGCCAGGTCAAGCGCTGAGCCTTTAAGGCACGGGCCCCTCCGTCAGGCCTTCGGCCTGCCACCTCCCCACCACGTGGGGAGGATCTCAGGTCCTCCCTGCCAAAGGCGGGGAGCAACCGTCTATGCGTTCGCCCAGTTTTGCCTGTTTCGGATCATGGCGTTCAGGACGGTGACGAGCTTTCGCATGAGGGCGACGATGGCGACTTTTGCTGGTTTGCCGGCGTTTCGCA